>Ga0334890_1000165_pt1 | contig 126581 bp, 111 predicted proteins | sample GraSluR1_MG_3_FD_207220 | JGI IMG/M metagenome (GOLD analysis project Ga0334890, IMG submission 207220) | Sludge microbial communities from methane-producing bioreactor in Wageningen University, Netherlands - Granular Sludge_31_08-R1 | ecosystem: Engineered > Bioreactor > Anaerobic >... | reverse complement strand
CGCTTCATATAGGGACGCCTCCTCAATTTGGTTTTGTGCCTTTCTTTGCGGGATCAGCACATTACCATTGTATTGATGGGCGTCTCTTTTTTCAAAGGTCATTTTCAATGATTACAGGAATGCTCCCTCATATGGTTTAGATTGGTTACCTGGCAGCATCTTATTTCGCCCCAAATCCTTAAGCCTAGGATATCTGAAAAGTTTGAACATTGTCAACATGAAATTAGACCCTTACTTTACCGGGGGTATCCCAAAAAAGGCCTGTCATTAAAAACCCGGCTGTTTTCTTAAAGCCGGGCGGATGAATGCATTTTCATTTTTCCATGGGATATACTAATTATTTTATTCGACAGATTTATACAGGATCTGCCCCCATATTGAACATTAATGTGTTAGTTTTTTTAACTATGTGTAAATTGGGAACAACTTGGGCCTGACTTATCCTGTAACCATAAGTAAATACTCCCCGTCTTTTTCCAGGACTCCAACCTCCCGCTTCCAATTTTTAGCGAGGCTGGTTATAGGGAGATTAAAAACCCAAAGGATATGATATCTCACCTGGTTTTATTATGCGGCATTAGTTCTGCCAGGGCTTCCCCAAAAACCCTGTAAGTCTGCTGATCAAAAAGCACGAAAAGTATTTCTTCGAATTCATGCTCTTTAGTAAAATCCAGGATGGTACGGACGGCTATCCGGGCTGCCCTTTCCACAGGAAAGTGATAAACGCCGGTGCTGATGGAAGGGAAGGAAACCGTCCGGATACCCCTCTCCCTGGCCAGGGCCAGACTGTTCCAGTAGGCGTTTCGTAAAAGTTCGTCCTCCCTTCTGCTGCCCCCGGACCAGACCGGTCCGACTGTGTGTATGACATAACTTGCCTTAAGGCGCCCCCCTCCGGTTATAACGGCTTCACCTGTGGGGCAGCCTCCCTGCCGGGCGCGGATCTCTTTGCACTCCTGAAGAATTTGGGGCCCGCCAGCCCGGTGAATGGCGCCATCCACGCCTCCCCCGCCCAACAGCCCCGAATTGGCGGCATTAACGATGGCCTCCGTTGTCTGCGTAGTGATGTCTCCCAGAACAGTCCGAATCAGTGTTTTCCCGCTTCTAACCTCCACCTTTACCCCTCCCGCAGAGATATTGAATTAATTAGCGAAGAAGATGTTCCCCGCCGTCTAAAGCTGTTCCCCCTTGGAAAAGCCGTGTCTGCCGATTTTGCCGGCCAATTCCCGGTATTCGCCGGCACAGTAACCGTACGGACTTATCCTGCTTATGTCCAGCCGCTCTTTTTCGTCCAGGGCTTGTACACTGTAATGAACGGCAAGCACATCTGAAATAAATATATCGTGGCTGCCCAGGGAAAGAATCTGGCGCACCCTGCACTCAATGTTTACAGGGCACTCGGCAATCAAGGGCGCCCTTACCTTTGTTCCCGGCACAGGGGTGAAGCCTGTTTCCTTAAACTTGTTAACATCTTTCCCAGTAACCACCCCGCAGTAGTCCACCATCTTGATTTGCCCGGCCGTGGGTATATTGATGACATATTCTCCGGAATCCTTGATCAGCCTGTATGAATGCCTGACCGGGCGCACGCTGATATAAACCACAGGCGGCTCGGAACTCATCACACCGGTCCAGGCTATGGTTATGATGTTCGGCTCGCCGCCCTCCAGGCAGGAGGTCACCAGCACGGCAGGAACGGGGAAGAGAACCGCAGAGGGCCCTTTAGTAACTTTTTGCATGACAATCAACTCCTTTCTGGGGGCGATCTTCAGGAATAAGCAGCATATTTCGTTAGTTAACGGCCGATCCGGGGAACAATTAAACCACCAGCCATGAAAAAGACCTGGGTTCTGTTTTTAGATAAAACGCCCCAATATACTATCCCCTTTTGGTCTTTTACCCCCTATTATCCGGGCGCATGCAAGTAATTATACCATAAATGCCAGTTTCAAGAAAATAAACAACCTTCGGACAGCGGGTCCCTATACTGGACACCCCCGTGGTTTCTTAGTCCATTCGGGACTCCTGGTTTCCCCTGCTTAAATTTTACCCGCTCAAATACCGGGATTAAACAAGCCCAACCCCAAACACCGGCCTATAAAATGGGTCCCTCGCCCATCACCTGATCCTGTAAACCGTAATAATAATCACCAGCAACAATAGTATCCCCACACCCGTATAGAAGATGTTCTTATCTTTTTTAGCTTGTTTTCTTTTTCTAAGCAGTTCCTGTTTTTCCGGGGATATGTAATCCAGGGATTTTAGCTTTCGCCTTTTTCCCGGGGTGAACTCATAAACCTTGCCCATGGATCGCTTTTCACCCATTTTCAAGAACACCTCCATTCAGGATATTTTCGCTTTTAAGGCTATAAATCCCTTTTCATTATAAAAATTGCAGACGCAAATTCAGGCAAAACCATTCTTTTGGTTCTTGCAACCCACAACTTGTCATGCTATAATAAGTTGCAGGCAATTAATTGAAAATTAACAGCAATTTTATAGGCGACCCCTGATCGCTTAATTCTTTTTGAAGCGGAGGAACCATTTTTTTGGGGTGAATCGGGGCCGGTTATTTAACAGTTTTACGGAACAACAGTTCGGGATTTGCAGATCCCTGATGGTTGTTCAACTGCACCGGCCGGTCCCGTAGGGTTACTTTTTCAACCCGAATCCGTCAGCTAACTTCGTAAGCGTGGAAAAAGGGGAAAACTGCCCAGTTGTTCATACAACCGGCTGTTTGACATTTTTTCCATGCCCTGGAGCGGATTCGTTAACCAGGGTTATTTTTTTCCCAATATATTAAGGAGGGGATAGAATGTCATCAACTGCCTTGCAGCAACAAACCGTATCCCGAGGTGACAGGACAGCCGTAGCCCTGAACCGGGCAGCGGAATTAAAAGAAAGAATCAGCGACTACCTGGAAGAAAAGGAAGAGATTATAACCGGTTACGACCTGGAAGACAGCATCCTGGAAAACAAGAAAAAAATCCTGAGCATATTTAACGCAACCTGGAAAGATTGGCAAAACTGGCGCTGGCAAATGTCGAACCGGATACATGACGCAGTTACGCTATCCCAAATATTTTGTACCGACAAAGAAACATCCTCGAACATAAAAAAAGTTGGTTTAAAATACCGCTGGTCCATCTCGCCCTATTATGCTTCGCTTTTTTTCGAAAGAAACGCCGCCGATCCTATCTGGACCCAGGCCGTCCCAAGCCCCGAGGAACTGGCGGAAACGGGCTGGAGTGACCCCATGGCCGAAGAATACACCTCCCCTGCTCCCGGTATAACCCGGCGCTATCCGGACAGGCTGATCATTAACGTCACCAATCAGTGCGCCATGTACTGCAGACACTGCCAGCGCCGGCGCAACATCGGAGAAATCGACAGGCACCGGCCCAATAGCGCTATCCGGGGCGCGCTGCAATACATCCGGGACAACAAGGAAATAAGGGATGTTTTAGTCACCGGCGGTGACGCCCTTCTGCTGAGTGACAGCTACCTTGACTGGTTACTGACTGAACTGGACCGGATTAAACACGTGGAAATAAAGCGACTGGGGACAAGAATACCCGTGACGATGCCCCAAAGAGTCACCCGCGACCTCTGCTCCGTACTAAAAAAGCACCCGCCGTTATACATTAACACGCAATTTAACCATCCCCGTGAGATTACCCGCGCTTCTGCCCTGGCCTGTGAAATGCTGGTCAATGCCGGAGTAGTCCTGGGCAACCAGGCCGTCCTGCTGAAAGGGATTAATAACACTCCCGGCGTTATGAAAAAGCTGAACCATGAATTGCTGAAAATCAGGGTCCGTCCCTATTATATCTTCCACGCCAAACAAGTAAAAGGAACCGGCCATTTCATCACAAGTGTGGATGACGGTATAAAAATCATGGAAAAACTGCGCGGTTACACCTCGGGACTGGCAGTGCCCTCTTACATCATCAACGCTCCCAACGGGTACGGTAAAACTCCGGTCCTGCCCCAGTACATCCTGGACAGGGACGAGAAATATGTTTCCTTAAGGACATGGGAACACCGTGTAATCAAGTACCCCAATGGCCAGGAAAGCGGCGCTTAAAAAATAATTTACCCTGCTTGACCGCTATTGCCGCAGCAGCACCGCCCCGGGAAGACTTCAAGGGCTTTTCCAGGGCGGCGAGTTGGGGGAACGCATTTATCAGTCAGCGGTTACGGAAAACCCCAGGTGATTCACCTGACCGGACCAGTTAATCGAGGGCAGCAATAAATTTATGGTAATCAGTGACCGGCGCCTGACAGGCATAGTTTTGACAAACATACGCCGTCGTCCTGCCGTCCGGGGACCGCTGTTCCCCCAGATAAGGCGCCATTTCCGCCAAATCCGTTCCAGCGCCGTCTGCCGGGTTGAAGACAACCACCGTTTCCGGCATAAAACGGCGCTGGGTTGCCTTTAACATCCTTTCAGCCAGTGCATCCCCGGACTTGCCCGCTATTACAATCTCCCTCACGGGTCCCAGGTAAAAATCAAGTCCCATCATAAAAAACGAGTAGGCCTGGGGATATTCCGCTACCACGCCGGCAAAGGCCAGCACCTGCCTTTCTGCCTCATCCCGCAGTGTTTCATCGCCGGTCAGGCGGGCCAGCCGCAAGAGGTTCGACAACATAACGGAATTACCCGAAGGGAGCGCCCCGTCATAAATCTCCTTGGGCCTGGCAATAAGCTCCTCGGCGTCAGCCCCGTAGAAGAAGAAACCGCCGTGTTGCCGGTCACGGAATAGATCCAGGGCCTGGTGGGTCAGGGTCAGGGCGTCCCTCAAAAACCGGGGTTCAAAACCGGCCCCGTACAGCTCTAAAAGACCCCAGGTGATAAAGGCATAATCGTCCAGATAGGCGGGAATTGCCGCTTCCCCATCCCGGTACCTGGCCAGGAGCCTGCCGTTCTCACGCCTTAACCTGCTTAAGATAAAACCTGCCGCACGCTCCGCCGCCCTTGTATAACCGGGCTCTTCCAGCACTGCCCCTCCCCTGGCCAGGGCGGCAATCATCAGCCCGTTCCAGGAAGTAAGAATTTTATCGTCCTTAAAGGGACGCACCCGCTCCTCCCTGGCCACAAAAAGTTTTTTCCGGAGAATATCAAGATGGGACCTGTAATCCCCTGATTCCTGGCCGGATGCGGGCGCTTCATTTTCCAGCGGGTTATGAATCAGGTTGGGTATGCTCTTGCCCTCAAAATTCCCCCCGGGAGTAATATCGTACTGCCGGCAGAAAACCTCTCCAGCGTCCTCCCCCAGGATTTCTGCTACCTCCCCGGGGGTCCAAAGGTAAAACTTCCCCTCCACGCCTTCTGAATCCGCATCCTCTGCCGAATAAAACCCCCCCTCCGGGGAAGTCATATCCCTCAGAATATATGTAAATATTTCCCTGGCAACACGGGCGTAAAAGTTACTCCCTGTAACCTGGTAAGCTTCCAGGTAGGCCAGAGCTAAAAGGGCGTTGTCGTAGAGCATCTTTTCAAAATGGGGGACAAGCCACTTCTGGTCGGTGGAATAGCGGGAGAAACCGTAGCCGACGTGGTCAAAGAGCCCCCCCCGGTACATGGCTTGCAGCGTCCTTTCTACCATGGTCAGGGCTTCCTTTTCACCACTCCGCTTCCAGTGGCGCAGGAGGAACATTAAATTATGGGGGGAGGGAAATTTGGGCGCCTGGCCGAAGCCGCCGTATTCATGGTCAAACCTGTCCTTCAACTGTTGATAAGCCCTTACCAGCACATCCCTGTTCAGGCTTGCCCCGGACTGTAAACCCAGCCTGGGTCCCATTAATTCAAGGACCTCTTCCCCCGCTTCCAGCACCTGGTCCCGTTTCTGTTCCCATTTTTGTCCGACCTGGGTTAAAATTTCAACCAGGCCCGGCAGGCCCCACCTCCCCTTTTTGGGGAAATAGGTCCCGGCAAAAAAAGGCTTTTTTTCCGGGGTCAGTAAAACGGTTAAAGGCCAACCCCCCTGTCCGGTCATGGTCTGGCAGACATTCATGTAAATATGATCGATATCGGGGCGCTCCTCCCGGTCGACTTTGACGGATATATACCCTTCATTTAAAAGCGCCGCAACCTCTTCATCCTCAAAAGATTCCCTTTCCATTACATGGCACCAGTGGCATGTACGTCATTAACAACGGTCAGCTATACCCAATAGATAAGAAAACCGGTTTATCTTCTGCTTCGGCTTTGCTAAAGGCCTCTCCACCCCAGGGGAACCAATCCACAGGGTTGTGGGCATGCTGCAAAAGATAGGGGGATTTCTCTTTGGCTAATCTATTGGGTTTATTTTTCGTTGTCATGGCATCACCTCCCTTATGGTTAGATCAAGATCTTACAACAGTTTACCTTAAAACAGTTATTAATATAACAAAAAACAATTAACAATATCCTGCGGACTGCCCTTTGCAATCAATTTACCGCCGGCAGGTCAGATAAAACTATTTACACCCCGGTCTGGAAAGGGGATTAAACTTATGGGAGGTTTGAAACAGATAAATAACTGTTTAAAACTATCCCGACCTTTACTTAAATTAAAATAATATATATAATCATATTATAAGTACAATTTAAAAACCTCCCATTCTTCCATAAAATTAGATATCATGCCGGCGATTACCAAGAATTTCCGTAGTCGCCGTAGTTTTTATTTATTTCCCAAAAGTAGTTTATGAAAGGTGGATGCAAAATGTCCAGGCAAATATTCATTACAGAAGTAGACAGGAAAAGACTGCAAAAATTTATAAATGAAGCCAAAGAATTCAGATCAGGTAATCTTGAATCTCTCAGGGAACTGGAGCAGGAATTAGGCCGGGCCCAGGTGGTGGCAACTTCAGAGATCCCCCGGGAAGTGATTACGATGAATTCCAAGGTGTTGTTAAAGGATCTGGATTCCGGGGAGGAAATGATTTACACCCTGGTTTACCCCGCCGACGCCAATCTGATGGAAGACAAGATCTCGGTGCTGGCTCCGGTGGGAATGGCAATCCTGGGCTTTAGGAGTGGGGACGTGGTGGACTGGAAAGTTCCGGACGGTCTGGTCAAGCTAAAGGTGGAAAAAATCCTTTACCAGCCGGAAGCAGCCGGCAATTACGATCTTTAATAATATAATCCAGTGAAAAGGCAACTATTCTTTATTTTTGCTTGGTGTGGAATTATTATTTAATTATTTGTAAAAAGTAAAATAAACTGTTAACCAATCCGGGGGTATTAATGGGTATTTCATTAAGACATTGAAATACCCAATTATATTGTGTTAATATCTCTTAAAAAGATGTTTTGGGCAGGTTAAGATGAATAAATTTATTATTTCAACACGTACATTCGAAAACATCCTGGAGAACCTGGTTAAGCTGGAGGAGGAACATGATTTAATTCTTGATCAGTACGCTGGATTTCCCGGGGAAAGGGCCGGAATAAGCCGGCTTGTGGAGAAGTATGTCAAGGAGATTGAACATTTTTTAAAGATCGTGGCTAAGGAAGATACACCGGGCAGCGGTTTGCCGCTGGTGACCCTTGGTTGCGAAGTAGAGGTGGAAGAACTGTCAACCCAAATCCGCCGTAAGCTCAGGCTGGTGAGCGCCACCGAAGAAATAAGACAAGGTGATATTTCAATCTTTTCGGCCCTGGGCAGCGCTTTACTTCTAAAACAATCCGGCAGCATTGTGGAACTGGAACTGCCCACCGGCAAAGCAAAATACAAAATTACCGGAATCAATGCTATTATTTAAATGCCCAAATCTAAAACGCCTATTTAAATTGTGGGGTGAATAACCCGGCACCCTTAATTGATACCAATTACCGGGCAGCTTTACCAGACACCACCGTTTTCTATAATGCTACTCGGCCATTTTTCTTAAGGAATCTAAATTCTTAATTTTAATAGATGATCTATGAAAGTCAATTACGCCTTCTTCCGTCAACCTGCCCAGTTCCCGGGAAAGGGAAGGGCGGGTAACATTAAGGAAATCTGCCAGTTCGTTCCGTTTTAGCGGTATTATAAATATAGCCTTATCACCCGCCCGCTTATATTGCTCCAGCAGGTAAGTACTAATTTTCCCCCGCATGCTCCTTATAGACAGGTACTCCACCTTCCTGTGCAGGTTCAGAGCCTTGTTGGAGATAATTTTAAGCATGTTTGAGATCATCTGCTTATGGCTGGCACAGGCATTTTCACAGCTGTTGACAATCTTTCCCGGCGGCAGAAACATTACCACACAGGCCCCTCGCGCCATTACCGTTGCCGGCCATACGACACTTCCGGAAAATGCAGCCATTTCACCAAACAACTCCCCGGGACCATCAACAGCTATAATCACCCGGTTGCCGGCGGAATTCTCCTTGCTTACAACAACCTCGCCCGAGAGGACAAAGCCCAGGCAGGTCATTTTCCCGCCCTCCACCGCCATTATTTCATTTTTTTCGTAGCTGCCCACCGCCGGTTTCAGGCAGGTCAGCATACCGTTCAATTCGTCCCTGTTCATCCCTTTAAAGAGCGGCGCCATAGAAAGTACTTCCACCCATTTTTCAAACAATATTAAAAACCTCCGTCATCGGTAACCACGGCTACCGTTTTTATTTTTTAATTATAATATAATTAACCCGTAGAAACCACAAATAACCAGGAAAGGAGCTGCCATTAAGTGAAAAGAAAGATAATCAAGATCGACGAAGAAAAATGCAACGGTTGCGGCCTTTGTGTGGAGGCTTGCCACGAGGGCGCCCTCCAGATTGTAGACGGCAAAGCAAAACTGGTGTCTGAAAGCTATTGCGACGGACTGGGAGACTGCCTGCCGGAGTGTCCCACAGGAGCAATTACAATAGAAGAACGGGAAGCGGCCGCCTTTGATGAGGCTGCTGTCCAAAAGCATCTGGAGGCAAGAAACAACCCTTTGCCCGAAATACTTGCCTGCGGTTGCCCCGGTACCCATTCCAGAACAATTGAAAGGAAGGTGGAAGCAGTACCCCCGGTTGCCGCGGCAACTCATCTCCCGGCAGGCTCGCAGCTTCGCCAATGGCCTTGCCAGATCAAACTGGTACCGGTTAACGCCCCTTACTTTGACCACGCCCATTTACTTGTGGCCGCCGATTGCACCGCCTATGCTTACGCCAACATCCACCATGATTTCATGCGCAATAAAATCACCCTTATTGGCTGCCCCAAGCTGGACAACATCGATTACACGGACAAACTGACAGAAATTATCAAGTCCCACGAAATAAAAAGCGTTACCGTGCTTCGTATGGAGGTGCCCTGCTGCAGCGGAATTACAAACGCGGTCAAACAGGCGCTGGTGAACAGCGGCAAAATGATTCCATGGCAAATCGTAACCATCTCCACCGAAGGAGATATCGTGGAGGGTTAGGAAACAGGAATAAAAATAAAAAAGAGGAGGTTTTACCAATGAGTGGAATGTTTTGTTTTCAGTGCGAGCAAACAGCAGGCGGTAAGGGCTGCACCAAAACAGGGGTATGCGGCAAAAAACCCGATGTCGCTAACAAGCACGATGAGCTGACTTGCGCGCTGGTTGGACTTGCCCGGGCGGCCCAGGGCAAGTCACCGGGCAGGGAAGCTGACGAATTGATGATGCAGGGGCTGTTTGCCACCATCACCAATGTCAACTTCGACGGTCGCCGCATTGATGAAATGAAAGCACTTATTCAAGGGGAAAAAGCGAAACTGGGCGGCGCTGAAGACATGGACCCCGCTGACCTCTGGCAGGGGGACACTGATATCGTATCAATGCGCTCGACACTGCTTTTCGGTCTGCGCGGAATGGCTGCCTACGCCTGGCACGCCTATGTGCTGGGCAAAACAGACGACGAAGTCACCGCCTGGTTCTACAAGGGCATGCGCGCCATTGGCGAAGAACATTCCATCGAAGAGTGGCTGGATTTGCTGATGGAATTCGGGCAGGTCAACCTTAAATGTATGGCCCTCCTGGACGAAGCCAACACTTCCGTCTTCGGCCATCCCGTACCGGCAAAAGTGCCTATGACCGTTGCCAAAGGTCCCTTTATTGTGGTAACAGGCCACGACTATGAGGATTTGGAGCAGCTCCTGGAGCAAACCCAGGGCCGGGGCATCAATATCTACACCCACGGCGAAATGCTGCCTGCCCACGGCTATCCGGAACTGAAAAAATACGGGCATCTGAAGGGCAACTTCGGAACCGCCTGGCAGAACCAGCAAAAGGAGTTCGACGGCATTCCGGCGCCGGTCCTTTATACAACCAACTGCCTGATGCCGCCCCGCCCCACCTACGGTGATAGAATTTTCACCACCGCCATGGTGGGCTACCCGGAAATTCAGCACATCCCGGCGGAAAACGGCAAAAAGGATTTCACCCCTGTTATTAATAAGGCCCTGGAACTGGGCGGTTGGGCCGAGGATAAAGTGCTCACTGGGGTTAACGGCGGTTCCGAGCTTATGACCGGGTTTGCCCGTAATACTGTTCTGGGTGTTGCCGATAAGGTTATTGAAGCGGTCAAAGCCGGGGCTATTAAACATTTCTTCCTGGTGGGCGGCTGCGACGGCGCCAAAATGGGCAGGAGCTACTACACAGATTTTGTTTTAAAAGCCCCCAAGGACACCGTCATTCTGACCCTGGGCTGCGGGAAGTACCGCTTTAATGACCTTAATATCGGAGAGATTGGCGGACTGCCGCGAATTATGGATATGGGTCAGTGCAATGACGCCTATTCCGCTATCCAGGTGGCCCTTGCCCTTGCCGGCGCTTTCCAGTGCGGGGTAAATGAACTTCCCTTGACCCTGGTGCTTTCCTGGTACGAACAGAAGGCTGTTTGCATCCTGCTGACGCTTCTGTCCCTGGGTGTAAAAAATATCTACCTTGGTCCAACGCTCCCGGCGTTCATTTCCCCCAATGTATTGAACGTCCTGGTGGAGAAGTTCGACATCAAGCCAATCAGCGACCCCGAAAAAGATCTGGGAGTAATTTTGGGAGCTTAATTAGTTGTTAGATTTCTGATGGATTATAAAGAAATGCCACTGGCTTTTGCCCGGGATAAGCAAAGCATAGTTATAAGGAAAAGAAAAGCCGCCCGGTGTACCGGGCGGCTTTTCCCGCGGGCAAGATGACGGACAATAACCGAACAGAGGACATCCTGCTGCTGCCGGCTAACGTACCATCCAATTATGGCCGCTGTTGTTATCCCAGTTATTGGCCGAATCCTTAAAACAGAATTTACACGTATGGTTTTTCATTCTGATTGTTTTTTCAAAGCCCTGGAAGGAATTATCCATCCTGGTAGTTTCAACATCAGACCAAAGGGTTGTATCGCCAAACCCGTAATGGAGGTAGACCTGATCCGCACCGGAGTTTTTCAAAAGGCCGTTATAAATAACGGTTAAGTCATTGCCGTAGCCGCCTTTTACTTCGACACCCTTTTGTTGATCCTTCCAACTCGTTACCAATTCAAATCACTCCCTTTTAATTATTGATAAAACACCTTGGATGCCTGTTTTAGCTTGACCAATGAAGAGATTTTTATTCCCCTCCTATTTTATTTAAATTTACCAGGGGTTAAAAAAAAAGCCCCCTAAGAGGCTATTATGATTCCATTTGTTTCGCCAAAAAACCTGCGGCTGTCTCGGCTAGCTTGGTTTCCAGGTTGCCCAGTTGGACCCCGGGTTCCTTTGCCGCGATAATTACGGCACCTACTGTATCACCTTCCGTGATAATCGGCGCAATTACCGCTGAACTGTAACTGATATCTTCATCAACGGTCAAGTAACGGGGCTCATTAAACACGGTCATTTTTCTTTCAGCCATAACCTTCTCGACTTCCGGTCCAATCTGCTTGTTCATCAACTGTTTTTTGGGAGCTCCAGCAACTGCAATAATCGTGTCTTTATCTGCAATACAGGAGATGTGACCGAGGGCCTCATGGAGTGAATCCGCATATTCCGTCGCAAATTCACCGAGTTCACCGATAGGTGAATATTTCTTTAAAATAACTTCCCCTTCCCTGTCCGTAAATATCTCAAGGGGATCTCCTTCCCGGATCCGCATTGTTCGCCGGATCTCTTTAGGTATCACCACTCTTCCGAGATCGTCGATTCGGCGAACGATTCCTGTTGCCTTCATTAGTATCTGTCACCCCCTTTCATTGTATTATACGCAGACACAAGGTAATTTAATCAGGTCGGGAAAAGAATCTTTCTTTTAGAACACTTTTGCCGGCCATGTGGATTTTCCCTTATTTACTCGAAATACGTCCTGCCAGCTGTGTGTGAGGGGCTAAAACGAAATTAGTATTTAGTGAACCGGGCGTTAAAATATTTAAGGTAAAATTAACCTTGTGCAACCTTTAGGGAATTCCGCAATTATCTGGTCAAGAACGCCCGGTCAAACGCTACGACCCTGTGCCGGTTGTAACATTACCCGCACCGGTCCGGGCGTCCTTAGGGGAACTAAAAATGCGCTGTACCAAACTGGATACTGCCCACCCGGCATGGGCACCTGGTATTCCTAAAACCAGGTATTGTATCCGGCTTATAAGTCCCACCCGAATATGCCTGAAAAATTACCCCGTTTATGTTTATGTTTTCACGAAAACAAAATTTATATTAGCTGAAATTACTCCAATTTACTGGATTGCTTGGCCAAATTACCCGGTTTAACTGGATTACCATGGTGAATTGCCCCGTTTTATTGGATTACCGGAGTGAATTACCACGTTTTGTTGGAATTGCTGGTATAAATTACCCCGCACCCCGATAAATTTCAAGTTCATTAGGAAGACAAAACCCACCCCAAACCTCCCTCCAGGGAGATATGGGAGGACTGGGACTAGCTAAACTTTGCTGCTTTAAATTCGAAACATACGGACATGGCAGGCCCCTAAAAAAGCAAAAGACAACCGGTTTTCCGGTTGTCTTTTGCTTTAACGCGTTTAAATTATATTTAAAAGATATCCTTTTATTCTATAATTTAACCACATTTGAGGCCTGTGGGCCGCGGTTGCCCTGAACGATGTCAAACTCGACGCTCTGGCCTTCATCAAGGGTTTTAAAGCCATCACTCTGGATGGAAGAGAAATGGACGAAAACGTCTTTTCCTTCCTCTGTCTCAATAAAACCGAAACCTTTGTCCGCATTAAACCATTTTACCTTACCGATCATACTTAAAAATATACCTCCTAAAATTCCTCATCCTGAGGCGAATAATACAAGTATACACCATACCTGTAAATTTGCAAGATATTTTAATGAAAATCTGTAATAATATCTTGCAATAACTCTTTTGTAGTATAACCCATCTGCATTCCAATTATTCAAAACATAACGGATGGGGTAAAATAAATTAGAAAATTACCGCTAACCACCGTAAGATAAATAAAACAATCCTGATCAAACCCCGGCAGACTTCAGCCTGTTATTAACATCTTCCCAATTAACTAAATTCCACCAATTTTCAACGTAGGCCGCCCGCTTGTTCTGGTACTTAAGATAATAGGCGTGTTCCCAGACATCCACTGTCAGCAGGGGGACAACCCCCCATTGGGTCAGGTTCTGATGTTTTTCCGCCGTTAAAATCTCCAGCTTCTCAAAGCCCGGATTGTAGCAGAGGACAGCCCACCCGGATCCTTCCACGGCCACGGCTGCGGCCGTGAACTGCTTTTTAAACTTTTCAAAGCTCCCAAAACACCTGTCAATTTCAGCCGCAACTTTACCAACAGGGGGACCTCCGCCAGCGGGGCTCATATTCTGCCAGAAAAGCGTGTGCAGAATATGACCCGAACCATGGAAAGCCAACTCCCTCTCCCAATGTTTGATCAGAGCGAAATCTCCCTTTTCCCGGGCTTCAGCCAGCTTTGCCTCGGCGTTATTCAACCCGTCCACGTAAGCCTTGTGGTGAGCGCCATGGTGCAGTCTTACGGTCTGCTCATCGTAATGGGGCTCCAGAGCTCCGTACCCGTAAGGGAGTTCCGGTAACTTGTGCAATGCCATTTTTTTCGCCTCCTTATTTTAAAAAATAACTTGGTGTACCCGGTACCTAAGTTATTGAATATTCAGCAACTTTAGGTCCCGGATGATAACTGCCGTTAACCAGAATCAGGCTGTATCTTTTTAAATATTTCCCTGGCTGCGTTCAGCCGCCGGCTAACTGTTTCCCACATAATCCCTTTGAAGAAGCTTTCAATATAAGCGCTTCTGGTTTTAAAAACTTGACAATAAGCATGTTCATAGACGTCCAGGACCAGCAGGGGTATTACGGACCAGACTCCCTCGGAGTGGTCATCGGTAAAAAAATTCTTCAGCGACCCGTCTGTCAAGTCAAAACCCAGAATCACCCAACCCCTGGAGCATAAGGCCAGGGCAGAAAATTGCTCTTCCCATTCCTGCAGGGAGCCGAAATTACGCTCCATTACGCTTACCAGTTCCGGTGAAGGTTTTGACCCCGGTTCCCCTGTGTTTTCAAAATACAAGTCGTGCAGCCTAACTGAATTAAGGGCGTAAGCATACTCCTTCTTTAAGGAGCGTAAAGGGCAATAGGTCGGGTCCACGCAGGTCTTGTCCACCCTGATTAAACGGGCTTCAATTTCTTTTATTTTAGCCTTGTGAACAGCGGGATACAATTTATAATGCTCTTCATGATGTTCCCGTCTAATAGCCGGGTTATTATTCATTGACCCCTCTGTTTTCATTGTCTCACCCCATGTACCCTTTTACTTTATTGTAGTTGGGGCAGCTTAAGGTAAAATTACTAAATTATTAAGAATTTATTAAAGCGAAGGCTTGTTCCTTCGCTTTTACCGGGCCGGTTGGGATTATTCTTTTGAATCATATTGGAATTTGTAGCCTACCCCCCAGACAGTTTTGATATACAAGGGATTTGAAGGGTTATCCTCCAGCTTTTCCCTGATCCTTCTGATGTGGACGGTTACCGTATTGTCATCCCCGTAATAAGAGCTGTCCCAAACCTTGTCCAACAGATGTGCTTTAGAAAAAACCTTATTGGGATTGGAAGCCATCAGCCAGAGCACTTCAAATTCCTTGGGAGTCAGCTCAATTTTCTTGCTTTTACAGGTTATCAAGCGCTTGTTGTAATCAAGAACCAGGTTATCAAATTTCAGGACAGGTTTTGCCCGCTCTGCGGGGTCGCTCACTCTCCTTAATATTGCTTTCACCCGCAGGGCCAGTTCAGTGGGGCTGAATGGTTTGGTCTGATAATCATCCACCCCCAGGCGAAATCCCACCACCCGGTCAACCTCGTCACTCCTCGCGGACAACATAATGACCGGCACCTCATACTGCGCCTTCAGCCCCCGGAATGTTTCAAAGCCGTCCATTCCCGGCATCATGATATCCAGAATCACCAGGTCGGGCAAGTATTTACCGGCCTTTTCCAGGGCCTCTTCCCCGCTGGCCGCAGTAATGACTTCAAAACCCTCCCTAATCAGCGTGTGTTGAAGAATTTTCAATATTTTTGGATCGTCGTCAACTGCTAAAATCTTGTTTGATGTTTTGGACAACTTCCTCGCCGCCTTTTTCCCCTACCGGAAGGGTAAAGGTAAATGTACTTCCCTTCTGACACTGGCTGGACACCATGATCGCACCACCATTTAATTCCACTAGTTTTTTAACCAGGGTGAGCCCGATTCCCGTTCCCCCATACCTTCTTACGGCTGAACCATCCACCTGTTGAAAGGGTTCAAAAATCTTCTTCTGGTCCTCCGGGGCGATTCCAATACCCGTATCCTTAACCGAGACGGCCACATAACGGCCTGATTCATCGGGCTGAGCCTCCACCACCACGTTACCATCCGGTGGAGTAAATTTCAAGGCATTTGACAGAAGATTTGTCAAAATTTGCCCAACCTTAGCCCTGTCTGCCAGAACCTGCAGGCCATCGGCCGGGGGGGCAACCGCCAGGCCAACTCCTTTATGATCGTATAGGGGCTGGACCCGCCGGGTAACAGATTCAATTAACGCCTGGACCCCGAAAGATTCCCTGAACAGCAGAACCTTACCCGCAGCAATTTTGGATAAATCCAGAAAACCATTGATCCGATCCAGAAGTTCCCTGCCGCTGTCGTTGATCTCGTCTAAATAGTCCCTCTGCAAATCATTCAGCTTTCCCGTGCTTTCATCCCTTAACAACTCGGTGAAGGCGATGACGGCGGAAAGGGGCGTTCGCAACTCATGATTGGTATTGGCTAAAAATTCGTCCTTTAAGCGATCCTTTTCCTGCAGCTGGAGATTTGTTTCGGCCAGCATCCCTCTTTGCTTTTCCAGGATCTTGTTTGATTCGTAAAGCATGCCCACGGCATCATCCAGCATAACCTTGAATATAAAGGCATAGGAAACGATTTTGAAGACGTGTCCGAGCAAATTATACGTGTCGTAGGCATTACTGTAGAGGGTAAAGGCAAGCTCACTGAAGATCCCTATGACCAGGGCCATGCAGAAACAGTATTCCCGCTTGTCCAACACGTTTTTCCGCATTAATTTCAACGCCGACAGGGCCAGCATGGCAATAATCAGGTATTCCAGAAAGATTTTCAGCGAGGTTTGTTTTCCCGCGCCGGAATCATACATGGGAGGGAGGTAGGGCAGAAAATAAGCAACGGCAATAACCAGCAAAAGACTGCCCGGGATCCAGAACAGCAGGACTTTGCTTACTCTAATTTTTCTAATTCTGTCACCGAAAAAAACCGCTGTGAAAAAGCCGGCGCCCATGAGCAGATTGGAGATAATCCAGTACGTGGATGCTTTATTTACGGTATTAGGTGTTAAAAAGTCAGGCATGCCGCTATAGGAGACCGCGTGGGCAAACTGGAAAATGGCCACCACACTAAAGGTCAGGCATAAAACTATTGCCCGGAATTCATATTTATATTTATAGTCATACCAGCCCATCAAAGCAGCGCATGCTGCCGTAATGATCAGGATAAACTCCATGGCCAGGTGAACGCCGGGGTAAACATCCCCCGGGATGACAATATAAAACTTACCGGCCAAAAAATACAGCAAAAGGAAGACGAAAAACCAGAAAACCAGCCTTGCCAAACAATGCTCCCCGGTTGTCAAACGTTTTTTTAATATTTTCACACCCGGCATTTCCCTTTTGCCACCTCCCCGGCGGGGGCGTGTTTACCATGTGCCCCTGCCCGAACGTCCGGCGTCCGCCCCCAGTCCCTCTCCCCGCAAGTCCCGGTTAAGCCTGTGAAGGCCAGGTCCTTTAACAATCTTCGCTGGCAGATCCAGGGTAACCTGCTGCACCAGGACCTGTTAAACGCTGTCCCTTTGAATCAGGCCGGAGTGATCATTTCTGGGAGAGTTAACTGAAGTGGAGACGGGGTAACATTCAAGCTCCCCCCGGTAAGTCTGCAGGAGTTCTTTTAAGGCGGCGGGTTCACCTGGCTCCAGCCAGGCTTTATAATCCTTTTCCCCGTCCAAAATGACCGGCATCCTGTGGTGTATCGTTACCAGGTATTCGCTGGCGGGCGCTGTAATCAAACTGCAGGTGTATACAACAGGGCCCCCCTCCCCCGGCGGTGTCCAGCGTTCCCAGATGCCCGCAAAAGCAAAGACTGTACCGCCGGGCAGGACAACCCGGAATGGTTTCCTGGTGTTGTTCTGGTCTGACCACTCGTAAAAACCATCCGCCGGGATCAAACAGCGGCGGCGCTGAAAGGGTCCTTTAAAGGCAGGTTTAGTATCGATTGTCTCGGACCGGGCGTTGATCATCCTGTAACCAATTTTGGGGTCCCTGGCCCAGGCGGGAATCAGTCCCCATTTCATCGGTCTGATCTTCCGGTCGCCCTCTTCTTTTATTATAACCAGGAGATTCTGGCCCGGAGCGATGTTATAACGGGGGATATAATCAAAATAGTTTTCTTTCAGCTGAAAAACATTTTTCAGTGTTTTGATATCCGTGGTCAACGTAAACCGCCCGCACATGTCCGGACACCCCCGTTTAAGAACATTATTATCCCTTGAATTACCGGCTTACAGGGTTAAATAAGAGCCGTATTTTTTAAGCCAGGTCCGGTGGGCCTGATAATCCGGGCAAACACCCGCCACCAGCCGCCAGTACTTCGGGGAGTGATTTAGCTCGATCAGATGCATCAACTCATGGACTACAATATAGTCCAGCACCTCCGGCGGCGCCATTATCAGTCTCCAATTGAAATTCATATTTCTTTTTTGGGAGCAGCTGCCCCAGCGGGTTTTCTGGTCTCTGATGAAAATACGGTTATAGTTAAGCTTTAAAGCCTTACTTATTATTTCCACCCGTTGGGTGATTACCTGCCGGGCTGCGGCGCGAAACCACTCTTCCAGGACGGCGCCAGCCTCTTTTTCCGCCCCGGCAGGCACAATAACCGTCAATTTTCCCTCGCTTAAAAAAACAAACCGCTTGTTGCCCTGTTCCACCCTGGTTACAACTTCACAAGTACGGCCCCGGTAATAAACCCGCTTGCCGCCTTCCTGCCCGGGTTGGACCGGTTTTTTCCGCTGCTGGAAGCGGTTTATTTGGTCCAGAATCCAGTCCTGTTTGTACTGCAGAATTGTCTCCAGCTGACCCAGGTCATAACCGCCGGGGACCACAACCTCCAGTTCAGCTGAATTGCAGTGCACCCTTAAGCCCAAATGTTTAGCCCGGCTGCTTCTTCGCACCGTGTAATAAACGGTCCTGCCCCGGAGGTTAACGGCGTTTTGGGAGCAACAACTGCTGCCGTCCTGTTCTTTGGAAGCAAACTTTAGCATACTTCGGACCTCTTATCCCCGCCCCGCGACCGGGCGGTCGTCTATGCAAAAGATAAGCGCTGTTCCCGGTAAATTCCTATCCACAATCCGGTATACTGCCCCAATCGGTTTTCTTGAAAAGCCCGGACCGGCTCCCTCCACTCAGGGAACAACCGGTAAAACTAAAACGATGCCGTTCTTGTTGCCGGCAAGATCCCCCGCACCCGGGGGACAGCTTTTCTTGCTCCTGGATTGCGTCTGTCTGCATGTCGGATCCCGCCGCACCCGGGAGTCGGCCGGCAAAACCGCTATTCCTGCCGCCCGCAGCAGGAACCGGGGGTACAACCCTTATCCCCGGCAGTGCTGCCGCAGCACCTGAGATCGTCGTTGGCGGGTTTCCCCACCGAACTGGGCAGGAAGGGGGCGGAAATCAACTTTTTCAGGTTATCACTCCCGCAATTGGCACACTTCACCTTGTTCTCCTGCCCCGGCAGTTCCAGAGTTTCAAGTATTTCTCCACAGTTGCCGCACTTGTACTCAAAAATCGGCATTTTAGCTTCCTCCTTTAGGATTGTTATTAAAAACCCAGGATAATTTCGCCGCCAGGCTAAAAAATCCTTCTTTAATCAGTAAGTGCAACCCTTTTAAGCTGAAAGATTACCGGACGATCCGGATCGGGGCAGGCCCAGGTGGAAATCTCGCTGTTTTCGGCCCAGGGGAAATGGCCCCCGTAAAGCAGCGCCGCCACCGCTGAGCGTAAAGAATCGCAGGCAAACTGACACAGCCCTCCGGGTGTGAACTGCCCGAACTCAAAAGTATCCCCTACCTTATGACCGTACGAGCACATCCCATCACCCCGAATTTCCACAATTGTTGCAACCACCTTGTACTTGTACATTTTAACTCACCCCCTGCCCAAAAGCAGTTTTATTTAAAGTTGCTTAAATGCTTTCCGGCAAACCGGTTTCCCTAGACAATACCGGTTTCCCTAAACAATAGATGAATGAACTTTTTACGGTTGTACATAATAATATTATGAGTAAGCACAGATGCCATGTGGACAGAAAAAGAAACGAATACGGAAACGCCATAACAAAAATGCGCGTAGACCTGATGGAACGCCTGAACAAGTCCGCTCCCCTGATCGAGTACAACCTGGAAGCCTTTACCGGCAAGTATGAAGTTTATGACCCGAACAAAAGAAAGGGGAGAAAAAACGGGATCACACTTTAACCAGGGGAAAACCCCGCAGTAAAACCACCCCATAAATAGTATAAAATTAAAATCACCCCATGTATACTTTTGCATTCAACTGGTTATCCTGTTGATAGGCCCCTAAAGGCGCCCGACGCCGGGGGGCCTCCCTATTTTTCTGCCCCGGCATCACCGGATCCCCCGGTTTTAGTTTTTCCGGCCCCGGGCAAAGCCACAAACATGCCTACCACACCCAGTCCGGCGGCAAAAAACATTACTCCCCGGTAGCCCCAGTACTGGGCAATCAGACCCCCCAGGAGGGGACCAATGGCATTACATGAATTCAGGGTGGCCTGGAAAACACCCCCGGCCGTACCCCTTTCCTCCCCGCTTTGCATGACGATCACCAGTGCGCCCACATAAAGGCAGGACCAGGCTACCCCCATCAAGGCATTCACGGCAACAAGGGACGGCTTTCCCACTGCAAAGGCAAAGGCCGTAAAGACCAGGACAGACAGCGATTGGCCGAAGGCAAAGACCTTATATACAGGAAATTGCTGCAAACAGCGCATGACAATAAACTGCATAATGAAATTCGCCCCCCACAATAGACCAATCCAGGATTTATCCAAGCCCAGGAAAGCCAGATACAGGGGGAGGATAATCCAAACCGCGGTGGCTCCCAGATGGCGCAGGAAAACGGCCAGATAGATCCGGTAGCTCCTGATTATCACCGGCCAGAGCCTGGTGGGCAGGGAAGAACGGTAAGACGGCACATTTTGAAAAAACTGAGAAAATATAAAGGCTATAAAAGAAACCAGGAAACTCACCCAAAATAACAGGCGGATGTCTCCGATCAGGGCCGCCCCCAGGGCAGCAAATATCCAGCCCAGGGAGCCGTATGAGCTGTACTTGCCCATGTCAATGCCGGCTTCAAAGGCGTAGGCGATAAATGCTGAAGAGGCAATCCCCAGGGCAAATCCAACTACCCCGCGCACCAGGGCAAGCGCCAGGACGCTGCCGGCCAGGAGTTGGGCCGCAAAGGCCGCGCTGCTGATTAAAAGTCCCCAGCGCACAAACAGAAGCCGCCCCAGTTTATCTGATTTCCAACCGGAAACAAGGGATGAAACCAGGTAAGACGCTCCGTAAACAGCGCCAATCAAACCTATTTGAAAATTTGAAGCCCCCAGCTGGGCGCCCAGAAGGGGGATGAAAATTATTGAACCCTGGATGGCAAACCCCAAAAGGAAATTCACCAGATTAATCAACCACCGGCGGGAAAACTCCCTCTCTGCCGTTTCTTTCATAGGGATAACCTCTTAAAATTAAAAATTAAGGTGTAAAGGGAAGGATCCCCCTGCACCCGGCGCAAAAAACCGGTAAACATACAGGACCCCCAAAAACGTGACCAGAAAACCTAAAGCAGCCCGGATTAACCTTTCAGGTAAATACTTTTGAAGTCTGGCCCCGGCATATGTCCCCAGAAATCCCCCGGCGCCGAATAATAAACCCAGGGTCCAGTCCGGCGCCACTTTAACCTGCGTCCCTGCCGGCCATGCCGCCAGGATACTGTAAAAACTCACCCCCGCCAGGGAAGTCAGGAAAGTAACCGCCAGCGCGGCCCCGGCCACCGCGTAAACAGGCAGACCCAGGCAGGCAACCAGGAATGGGGCTATAAGTGCGCCCCCACCAATGCCGTAAATACCGCCCAGCATTCCCACTGCCACTGAAATCAAGACCACTTTGAAAGTGCTGAGGGAATACCCTTCGCCCCAGAACTCAAATTCAATCTCGCGCCAGGTAAGTTTTTTCTCTTTGATTACGGCCTCGGCCGGCAGCCCCGCAGATAACCCGTACGGGGCCGCCCCCCCTTTCCTGGATGCTTTCGCTGTTCTTTTAAATTTACCTTCAATTGCGTTATCTCCGTGGTTGGGCCCAAAAGTGTCGTACAACAGCCGGAAACCCAGGTACAACAGGACCAGGCCGGCGAAAACCCTGAAGGAGCCGGGATTGTGCAGATAATTGACCCTCACCCAGGCGCCCGCAAATATACCGGGCAGCGTCCCGGTAATGGCAACCCAGGCCAGGGGCCAGGCCATCCGGCCTTCCCGGATATAGCGGTACAATCCGCCGGGTGTGGCTGTAATATTGTAAATCAGGTTTGTGGGGCTGACGGAGGGGCTGACAAAGCCCAGAACGCTCATTTGAAAGGGCAGCAGCAAAACCCCGCCGGCAACTCCCGCAGAAGTTGTAAAGGAAGCTATTAGAAACGCAACCAGCGGCGGCAGCCACGGTGCAACTTCAACCCCTGAAACGGGAAAATACAAGATAATCCTCTCCTGCAGGATAGCAAATTATACGAGTTATAGAAAGGGCAAATATCAAAATCGCGAACTACATTTTTCGACATTCCAGGTAATAGAATACCACTACTAAAGCAAAAGATAAATCTTTTTTGCCGGCTAAAATGTCATTTCCCGGTTTTCCGCCTAAAAATCACAGTAAAAGGGGGAGAATATGATCCAAAATATAAGATCTTATGGTACATTGAATTTGAGCGGAAAGGAGAGAGAATATTGGATGCGGTTTCAGGCGCAAAAAAATTATCCAGTCAGGACCTTGAACCTGTACAGGACAACATGGGCTTGTCATTGTTGGAACGAAAGATAAAAGATGAAATAAGAGCGGCCCGCCTGTCCAGGCAGGAAAGGCAGCAAAAGGAACGGGAGGATACGGAAAGTTTAAAAGAACTGGCTAAATACGACACCGTGCTGGCTAAAAACTTTATCCGGGAATGCAAGAAAATTCTCCGGAACAACCTCAGCGCAAAAGACTTTGACTGGGTTTCCTATTACAGGGACGAACCTTACCCCCCCTTTGTTTTTAAAGAACCCCTTCCCCGCTATGAACCGGTTGCCAGGGAAATGGGTGTTATCCGGAAGGATACCGTCAAAGAATTCTTCCTTCCGTCCCAGAAGAAAAAGCGGCTGGAAATGGAAAAGGGGGCCAGGGAAGTACTGGAGTTGAAACTGGCGGAATACCGGCAAAGGGAGGAATCCGCCAGGGCTGCCGACGAATTGCGGCGCGAATCCTTTATTGAAAAGCAGACCGAATATAACAATTCCATCGACCTGTTGCGTTTAGACCTTGCCAGAGGGCAGCCCGGCGCCGTGGAGAGCTTTGCCCGGACCGTCCTGGCCTTAATGAAACATCCTGACGCCCTGGAAGTGGAATTTGACGCCCGTTATGAGCAAGGGGACAGGCTTTTAGTGGTGGAGGCCATTTTCCCCCTGCCCCAGGTAATCCCCCGGACAATAAGCTGCCAGTACCTGGAGGAGGAGCGCGGCATTGCCGCTGAGGAAATGAATGACAGGGATTTCGCGGATTTTTACCAGGAAATTATCCTTCAGCTTGGCTTGAGCGCTGTTCATTTAATTTTTCTCAAGTGCCCGGACAGGTTAATCCAACAGGTGGGGTTTAACGGGCGGGTTGGGGCGGCGGGGGCAGAAGCAGCTACGGAGGAGTTGCAGCCCTGCATTATGACCTGCAGGGTCACCCGTGACCGGTACATTTCCGTTGATCTTTCCAGCGTCCCCTCCCCTGACGCCTTTCTTCATTTTAACGGGAAGATGTTCACTCCCCTGGCTGCCCTGAAACCCGTTGACCCCATCCAGCAGATGCGCCGGACCCCCTCCCCTTACCCCGTCCGGGAACCTGTTCCGGACCCCCAAATCACCTCGCCCCGGCCGGAGCCCTACCAGCCGGGGGAACTGGAAAATATGGCCAAAGAACTTGTTACGGATATAATTGGTCAAATTGAAAACAGCCTTGATAAAACAAAGGACCCGGGAGAGATTGTTCACTAAACCGGTCCCCTGCGCCGCCCCGGATGAAGCCGGTTAATGGCAGGGGCTCAGATATTTTAGCGAGTCGTTCGTCAAGAAAGGTTCCCAGCCCCGGTTCGGACCAAACCATACCGGAATCAGGAGTTAAATCTTACATAAATGACCTGAATATGGTATGATAAATACAAAGGTCCTGGGAAAGCGGGGGTGTTAAAATGGATTCATTGCTGAAAAAACTCAACTGCTTTTACGAAAAACTTGATCTTTACCTGGAGTCATCTAAAAGGGACTGCGGGGTCTGCGGTGAGTGTTGCAAGGTAACTTCAGTATTAAGGGTGTACCCCCTGGAAATGGAGAATATCAGCAGGCGCGTTAAGAATCGCGCCAAGATGAAACGGTTCCGGGATTTTTCGGGTAACGACCTGATCGATATCTGGGGAGGTACATCCGGTCACTGCCCCTTTCAAGAAGGGGACTTATGCGGTATCTATGCCTTCCGCCCCTATCAATGCCGTGTCTATGGACATTACGACTACAAAGGAAGAAGCCTGCCGGTCCGCTGCGTTTACAGGGGACATGCCGTGAGGTATGACCGCCGGGAGGAGTTGCCGCTGTTTGCGGAATTCAGCAGCCTGTCCCGGGGATACGACGAATATGCCGGAAAAGCTATGGAATTAAATACGAACCCCCCGCCCGGTTAGCCGGAGGGGGGTAATATATTGTTTAGCTTCGCCCTGGAAAATTAAAAACCGGGATAAAACCTTGCCTTACCCAACATTCTTAAATGCCTTTGCTGCCGCACCACAAATGGGACACCTGTCAGGGGCGTTGTCTTCCTCAATATAACCGCACACAGTGCACAAAAAGTATTCCTTGTCCTTCTTTTCTTCCAGCGCCGCCAGGGCTTTTCGGTAAAGATCGGCGTGAACCTTCTCGGCCTCATTAGCCAGGGAAAAAACCCTTTTGGCCGGGTTGGCCCCTTCTCCTTCCGCATCTTTAATAAATCCCGGGTACATCACGGTAAACTCGTAGGTTTCCCCGTCAATGGCCTCCTGCAGGTTTTCCGCCGTTGTCTTAATCCCTCCCATTGTCTTTAATTCGGAATTAGCATGGATGGCTTCGGCCTCCGCTGCGGCCCGGAATAGTTTTGCCGCCGCCGGATATCCTTCTTCTTCCGCTTTTTTGGCAAAGGCGTGGTACTTGAGGTTGGCCTGGGATTCACCGGCAAAGGCTTCTTTTAAATTTTGATCTGTTTTCATCTTAATCCCTCCTTTTATCTGGTCCTGTATATTATATACCAGATCCAGACAAATCAATAGCCGGTAATGGCGCCGGCGCCGTATTCTGACTTTTCGGTGACGGCAGCCAACCGTTTCATTGCTTCCACGGTTTCCCGGCGTCCGGCTTTGGCCCGGCGCAGAGCGTTCTCCAGAAGCTCAATGGAGCGATCATAATTTTCCCGGTTTACCGGGAAGGGGTGCCCGTCTTTGCCGCCGTGGGCGAAACTGTACCGCACCGGGTCCCTGCGGCTGGCCCTGACATTGTAGACCACCTCGGAAACCAGGGCAAAGGCCCGCACCGTTGCCGGGCCCACCCCTTCCGCCGCTAAAACCTGTTCGTAGGAGGATGGTTTTAAGTCGCCAAGCCTGGCCAGCGTTTTTTCGATCCGGCCGGCTCCCGGAACAGGGTGTGCAGCGGGCAGGTTCAGTTCCAGCTTGCCCCGGCCGGCCAGTTCCTTAATTCTTATGAGGTTCCGGACAACTTCTTCCGGCCTGTGGGCCAGGTAAAGCGAAGCACCCCTGGCCTCCCCGCTTTCTGCGGCAACCATGTTCAAAACCTGTCCCACCGGCTCACCGCATACGGCTGAATGCGGCTCCTGAATAAAGCTATCCAGCCCGTCCCCTTTCCAGTGGTAACGCCGGGCCCACCCGGTAGCCTGGTTCATCCCCTGCTGAACCACCGCCCAGCGGCCTTCCGCGGTAAAAACAAAAACATGATGATAGATCTGAAAGCCGTCCTGTACAGCCGCGCTGTCCACCTTGGCGGACATGCGGCTGGCATACTGCAGCGCCGGGACATCCACCGGGAGACCGAAGCGGTCCGCATAAGCTTCAATTTCCCGGGGGGTCCTGCGGGAAGTCATGGCCTTCCCGCCCGCCAAATAAATCCCCAGCTGATGCTGCTTGGGCCGCAGCCCTTCCTTCAGGGCGCCGCATAACACCGTGGTGAGGCCGGAAGAATGCCAGTCAAAACCCACCACACAGCCCAGCGACTGGAACCAGAAAGGGTCGGAAAGCCGGTCCAGCACTTCGGCTGTTCCGTATTCCTCCACGATGGCTTCAATAATTGCAGAGCCGAGTTTAACCATCCTATCAAATAACCAGCGCGGGCAATGATGCCCGTGCAGGGGTAGATTTGCTATCCCTGTACGCATGCAATCACCTCTTAAGATTAATTATATACGAACGCCTGTTTCAAGGACAACCCCGTCCTGAAAACAAAAATCAGGTTTTATCTTACTGTTTCCCCAGGAATTTTTGCTGGGTACTCTTAAATATTATTATACCGCAGCAGCCGGACCGCATAAGGGCCGGAAGGAAAACAGCCTTGTTTGGGGAATATAGCAGTGATATCTGGTCTAAAAAGGAGATGGTTCATGAATGTTCCAGAGGGTTTTGGTCATTTTTCTCTTCCTGGCTCTCATGCTGAACACGGCCTGCACAGGGGACAAACCGGCGGGGGAAACCGGATCCCCCGGCACACCGGGAAAAATCGTAGTCCAGGCTCCCCTGGCCCCACCCACGGCGCCGCTTTTTAAAATGGCGGGGGAAGTTTTGCCGGACGGAACCCGGCTGGAAATAATCTATTACAAATCGGTGGAAGAAGCCACCACCCGGGTTGTCAAGGGGGAGGCGGACTTCAGCGTGCTTCCGGTAAACGTGGCAGCGAAATTGTACAACAAAGGCGTTGACATTTCCCTGGCCAATGTTAGCACCTGGGGCATACTTTATCTGGTCAGCCTGGAAAATGACGTCAGGGAATGGACGGACCTCAAAGGGAAGGAACTTTACGTGGGAGCCAGGGGTTCCACCCCCGATATTCTGACCCAATATTTCCTCAGCCAAAGCGGTCTGAAAGACGGGGAGGTCCCTTTAACCTACCTGGATTCCCCGGAGATTGCCCGGATGATGATCAACGACCTGGCGAAAAACGCTGTTCTGCCGGAGCCTATGCTGACCCAGGTTCTTATAAACCGCAAAGATGCCCGGGTTGTCCGGGACTTCTTCAGTGACTGGCAGCAATACCAGGGTGATTCCGCCGCGCTGCCCCAGGCCGGTATGGTAGTACTCAACGGGTTTGCCGGGAAATACCCGCAGGCAGTGGCGGAATTCCACCGGGCTTACGCCGGGGCTTTGGACTGGACAGTGGCGAACCCCACGAAAGCCGCTCCCCTGGTTGAAACCAGCGCGAACATCCCCGCCCCGGTATTTATCCAGAGCATGGAACGAACGCGGCTGCGCTTTGTGCCGGGCTCCCTGGCCAGGGCCGATGTGGATGTCTATCTGTCCAGGCTATTTGATTTCTCACCGGAAATGGTAGGAGGTAAACTACCGGATGAAAAATTCTATCTTTCCGACTAGGGGCCTTACGCCCCTTTTTGGTTTGGCAGTTTTTATCGCCTTCTGGCAGCTTATTTCCGGCTTTTACAGCCACGTTATCATTCCCTCGCCGGCGGAGGTTGCACATACCCTCTGGGCCCTGGTTGTCAGCGGTGTGTTTTGGGAACAAAGCCGTCATTCCATCCTGCGCGGCCTGCTGGGATTCTGCCTGGCCGTAGCGGCGGGCACACCCCTGGGACTTCTGATAGGCCTCAATTCTGTGGCAGCCAGCCTGCTGAGGCCCCTGGTGGTGGTGCTGCAGGTGACTCCCCTGATTTCCTGGCTGCTTCTGGCCATGATCTGGATAGGTTTTAGCAGGGTGCCGGTCTTTGTTGTTTTTGTTACAACTGTTCCCCTGATTGTGATTAACACCATTCAGGGGGTTAAAAGTATAGACAGGCAGCTCTTGCAGATGGCCCAAATTTACCGCATCAGCAAACCCAGGGTAATCCGGGAAATTTACCTGCCCCAGGTGGCGCCTTACCTTCTGGCCGGTGTTTCCAACGCCCTGGGTGTTACCTGGAAAGCCGTGGCAATGGCAGAGTTTCTGAGCGTACAGCAAGGTATTGGGGCCAGCATGGCGGTAGCCAGAATTAACCTTGAAACGGCGGCCCTTTTTGCCTGGACTTTGTTTCTGATCGGCCTGGGGCTGGTTACCGACCGCCTTTTGGTCAGCCTGACGAACCGAAAACTTAAACACTGGATGTGACCGCAGTGATCAGGTTTGAAAATGTTCATAAAACCCTGGGACAGACCCGGGTCCTGGAGGGTTTTTCCCTGCAAGCTAAAAAAGGTGAAATTTTGTGCCTGGTGGGGCCGTCGGGCTGCGGCAAGACAACCATCTTGCAGCTCCTGGCCGGGCTGGAACAGCCGGACGCCGGCCGGATCACAGGAACTAAAGGGCTCAAGGTGAGTTATGTGTTCCAGGAGCCCCGCCTGCTTCTCTGGAAAACCGTCGCCGGCAACATGGACTTCGTCCTCCGGGATTCCGTCAGCCCGGCCCGGCGGCAGGAACTCATCGCTAAATACCTGAGACTTATGGGCCTTTACGAATACCGGGACAATTATCCCAAAGCCTTGAGCGGTGGAATGATGCAGCGCCTGGCCCTCTGCCGGGCCCTGGCCTTCCCCCATGATTTGCTCCTGCTGGACGAACCCTTCAAGTCGCTGGATATGCCCTTGCGGCTGGGACTTGTGCGGCAGTTGGCCCAAATGTGGCGGGGAAATCCCTCCACCATGGTATTTGTGACCCACGATTTGATGGAAGCCTTGCTTTTGGGGCACCGGGTCCTGGTGCTCTCCGCCAGGCCCGCCGCGATCCTGGATACGGTGGACCTGGACTTGCCCTTTGAGCAACGCAATATCAGCCGGGAGCCGCTGCCTTCCCATTACGGGCGCATGCTGTCCCTGCTGGAGGCGGAAAGCATGAAATTCCTGCCCAACCTGTAAGCGGCTAACCATAGCCCGGAACCGTTAACAAGAACAACCCCACAGTATAGCCACTTCACCAAGAAAGAGGGTCAAGACATGTTACCGGAACTTACATCCGGCCATATGGCGGGAATTATCGTTACGCTGGGAGCTGTTACCCTGGTAGGGATCTACGCGGGACGCATGGTTAAATCAGCCCTGGATTTTTCCGTTGGCGGCCGCAGGGCCGGCGCCACGGTAGTGGCGGGAACTATCATGGGAACTTTGGTGGGCGGTTCGTCAACCATTGGAACAGCACAGCTGGCCTTCCAATACGGCCTGTGTGCCTGGTGGTTCACCCTTGGAGCGGGGCTGGCCTGCGCCGTCCTGGGATTGGGGCTGGCCCGCCGCCTGTACCAGAGCACTCTGGAAACGGCGCCCCAGTACCTGGTCAGTGTCTACGGGGAAAGGATCGGGCCTGTGGCAAGTATTTTCTCCTCCGCCGGCATTTATCTTAATATTATCGCCCAGGGGCTGGCAGCAGTTGCCTTGCTTACCTCCATATTCCAGATCAGTCCTGTCACAGCCGCTCTGATTGGAGTCAGCCTGGTGCTGGCCTATGTTTTTTTTGGCGGTGTCTGGGGAACCGGCCTGGTGGGAGTTGCCAAACTGGGCCTGCTTTACCTGGCTACCCTGGCCAGCGGGGCCCTGGCCTACCAGATGACCGGAGGGTGGACCGGTCTGAGGGAATTATTCCCCCCTTACCCCTGGTTTTCCCTTTTCGGGAGGGGTTTTCAGACGGATTTTGCGGCGGGGTTTTCCCTTCTGGTGGGGGTACTCTCAACCCAGACCTACATTCAAGCCATCTACTCCGCCCGGAGCCTGTCCAAAGCCAGAACAGGGGCGCTTCTATCCGCCTTCCTGATCCCCCCGGTGGGTATCGGGGGAATCCTGGTGGGCCTTTTTATGCGTGCAAACTTTCCCGGCACCCCCTCCGAACAGGTACTCCCCGTTTTTGTTATGAATTACCTGCCGCCTTTCCTGGCCGGCGTCGTGCTGGCAACTCTCCTGGTTGCCGTTATCGGAACCTGGGCGGGCCTGACCCTGGGGGTTTCCACCATGCTGACGAAGGACATCTACCAGCGGTTTATCCGGTCCGGCGCCAAGGGCCGGGAAGTACTCACCGTACAACGCCTTTTGATCCTGCTTGTGGGCGGGTCCAGCGTATTTTTCGTTGCCGGTAACCTGAAGTCCCTGATCCTGGGGTGGAGCTTCCTGTCCATGGGTCTCAGGGGTTGCACAATCCTGTTTCCCCTGCTGGGGGCAATGTTTTTCCCCCGGGCCGTTTCGCCCCTGGCCGGAACCCTGGCAGCCCTGGCAGGTCCGGCGGCCAACCTGATCTGGCATTTTCTTTACCCCCAGGGGATGGATCCCCTTTATGCAGGTCTTCTGGCCAGCTTCCTGACTCTGGTTTTGTTCAGCCTGCTTTCCCGGCCGGGTTCCCGAAGTAAATAATGCTCAGTGAGAAACCGGACGAAATGAAGCCCCAGGGGCGTTTCCACAGGGGTAATTGAAATTAAATATTCATTATTCGAAGATGAGCAAAAAAAACATATTTTGTATTCGCGGCTGAGTACTCTTTTGTCTATCGGAAAATGCGGGCTAACTGATTTAAGACAACAAATATTTACCATAAAAAAAAGGACATGGCATATTCATTGTATAAATATGTTATGTCCCTTAATTTAGCTATTCATTTTAAACCTGGGTCCCGATAACTTACAGATGCCCTGATGGTTTTTTTTACAAGCTGTACTTCATCATTTTGCAGTTATTGTTGATTTGCTTCCTTTTTTATCCTACTGGGCGAAGCGCCGGTTGTTGCGAAAACATTCGCTGCAGTATACCGGCTTGGAACCGTCCGGCTGGAACGGAACTCTGGCGACCTGGCCGCAGCCGTCACATGTTGTTTCATACATTGGACGGTTTTGCTGGCGGTACCCGGAACCGGCGAACCCGCCGCCCTGTTCGCGACCGCGGTCATTTTTGCGTGCCCTCCTGCAGGAAGGGCACCTGGAAGGCTCGTTGGTAAAGCCCTTTTCAGCATAAAACTGCTGTTCGCCCGGTGTAAATTCAAACTCCTGTCCACAGTCCTTGCATTGCAAGTATTTACCCGTAAACATCAAGACATCTCCTTTCTTAAAAATACTCTGCATGGACGAATTTCAACCCTGGTCAAGGAGATGTATCGATCTTTTGCAGGCTCTATTATTATACCACCTTAACAGGCCCTTTAAAATATCTACCAATTTAAAATAAAATATTTTCACCGGGCAGGGTTCTTGTATTCAGGTATATACAAATGTATTATTAAGCCAGATCATTAAAAACTAAAGCCTGTCGCGGGTGGCGCCCGGGAGGGAAGCAATGGACCTGCAAAAAACATCCGATAAGGCAGCGGAAGTAATAAAAAGCGCCCGGGCTATGGTTGTTGCCGCCGGAGCCGGAATGGGAGTCGACTCGGGTTTACCTGATTTTCGGGGCAACAAAGGTTTCTGAAAAGCCTACCCGGCCTATGAGCGTTTGGGCCTTAGTTTTGTGGAGGCAGCCAACCCGGCCCACTTTACCCGTGATCCTGCCTTTGGCTGGGGTTTCTACGGCCACCGGGCCGAACTTTACGCAAGCACGCCTCCCCATGCGGGATTCAATTTGCTGCTGCAGTGGATTGACCGGTACCACCTGGATTATTTCGCTGTCACATCCAATGTGGACGGCCATTTTCAGAAAGCAGGTTTTGCCGAAGAAAAAGTTTTCGAGGTGCACGGTTCCATCCGGCACCTTCAATGCTCCCGGCCCTGCACTGGGGATATCTGGCCCTGCACTGAGAATATCCCGGTGAACCCGGAAAACATGCGGGCGGAGCATATCCCCAGGTGCACCCGCTGCGACGCGGTAGCCCGCCCCAATATCCTAATGTTCGGGGACTGCTTTTGGAATGACGGCAGGTCCTGGCAACAGGAAAAGAATTTCAGCCGGTTTTTGCAGCTCCACCGTGAAAGCCCCCTGGTGGTGATTGAAATAGGGGCCGGCACAGCTGTTCCCACTATTCGCAGGCTCAGTGAGCGTTTAGGTGACCAATACCGCGCCACAGTGTTCCGGCTCAACCCCCGGGAACCCCGGATTGCCCCTCCCCATTTTTCCCTACCCTGCACAGGGCTGGAGGGACTCCGCCTGATTGATTCCTTTATCCGGAAACATTGAATATCAAATACCTGGATCCGAGGTGATTTACGATTTGCGAAGATTTACACTGGAAGCCTCCAACTGCTCTGAAGGGGATCGAAGAATCTGGCAGGACGCCGGTTTTCAGTTGGCGGAACCGCAGTCAGCCGGCAACCCCCTGCAACGACCGGATCTTGCCCTGAGACGTCTTTGGCCGGAACAGAAGCAAGTGGCCTGGGATGAGCTGGAACGACTTTTACCCAGGGTTTTCGTCATTTTCAGCGAACAGGAGATCCCTTTCCCCAGCAGCATTTCCGCCGTTTACACCCGGCGCTGCTTTGCCGGAAAATCCGGGCAGGTTTTCACCGTGGGAAGCACCCTGGAGGAAATGGTTGCGGAACCCGTCTGGGAAGCTTACCGCTTCGGCGATCAGCCTGCCGGGACGGAAGAAATGGAGGCCGTTGCCGGTTCCCTGTACCAGTATCTCCTGCTGGACCTGTTCCGGGAAACAGCGGAATGGTGCGGGCACATGTCTTCTGTGGTGGGTCCCGCCTGAGTCCCGTTTAAGCATAGGACCTTGCCCGCTGCTTTTCTGTATTTTCTGCTATTTTTAATGTTCCCTCTTGTTTTGGGGAAAGGAATTCTCCATCAACCTTTACCTGGCGGACCTTTTTTAGGCTTTCTTCATTTCTGTTGACAGGACATGTCCTTGAATGTAGAATTTAATTAGTTAACGAACAGCTGAAGCTGTCCAGCCTGAAGTATTTCTCCGCCGGATTGGCAAATATTTTTTTACCGGGTCCAGCTAGCTTTTAAGATATCCGTAAAAAGGTCTATGATTTTTTAAATCCCCTGTTACCTTCTGTTACCGCTCTCCTCGTCGCACCTGTCCGGTTAATAGTTTTAAGTGCGAAATTTAACGCGAACGAATTCGCGATTTTTAAAAAAAGAATAACTGACCCTAATTTGATAGCACGGATTAAACCACGGAGGTTGCACCTACCTGGCAATAACCAGGTAGAACTTCGTGGTTTTATTTTAGGGGAAAGCGGTGATGCGGCAGGGCGACATTGAAAACATCGCTTTGGATATCCCGGGGAATTGTCAAAACCAGTTAACAGGACTTTTTTAATTACGCCTTTTGCCAAACTTTTTTCTCTGCCCAACTGTAATCCCTCTATTATCTATTGAAAGGAATGATTGATTTAATGCGAAGATTATTTTCCCAGCCGCTGCTGCTTTCTGTATTGATCCTGTCCCTTCTTATTCCGGCCTTGACCGGCTGCGGCGCCGCCCAAAGGGAAAAAGAAGCCGCCGGGTTGCAGGACACTGCCTATACGATTGCCGACCCCACCGGGGACTGGGGCTTTCCTTCCCCCTTCACCCATTATTTGCGCGGTCCCGGTTACGTCAGGATGAGCTATATTTTCGATACCCTGCTTTGGAAAGACAGTCAGGGATACATACCCGCCCTGGCCAAAAGCTGGGAGTTTTTAAAGGACGAAAACGCCTATCTTTTCAAGCTGCAAGACCGGGTCACCTGGCACGATGGCCAGCCGTTTACGGCAAAGGATGTCGCATTCAGCTTTAATTACCTGAGGGAACATAACTACGAGTGGATTAACCTGGACGTTGTCCAGAGGGCCGAAGCTGCTGACGATCAGACAGTCAAGCTGTATTTAAACAGGCCCTACGCCCCGTTTTTGGAATACATCGCGGGGACAATCCCCATTCTCCCGGAGCATATCTGGAAGGATGTGGGGGAACCAGGGCAATTTGTGCAAAAGGAAGCCCTTATCGGCACCGGTCCCTTTAAACTTAAGGACTACAGCAAAGAACAGGGGACCTACCTGTATGAGGCCAACAGCCAGTATTACCAGGGAACACCGAAAACCGGGCAGTTGAAATTCGTTAAGGTAGGCAGTGAAATGACCGCGGCCGCCTTGAGGCAGAAGCAGGTCAACGCAGCCCAGGTGCCCCCGGAGCTGGCGGGCGAATTAAAAAAAGAGGGTTTTCTGGGATTAACCGGCGGCCATGACTATGTAGCCAAACTGATGTTCAACCACCGGAAGGCGCCCCTGGACAATGTTGAGTTCCGCCGGGCCCTGGCCTGCGCCATCGACCGTCAGGCCCTGGTAACAATATGCCAGCGTGGTTTCGGACTTGAAGGCAGTTCCGGTCTGGTTCCCCCGGACAGTCCCTGGTATAACCCCGCAGCAGCCGCGGTATATCCCTTCGCTCCGGATAAAACCGGGGAATTGCTTGCCGGCCTGGGGTACGCAAAAAACGGTGCTTATTTTGAAAAAGACGGGAAGGTACTGGAACTGGAGCTTCTAATCAGCAGTGCAGGGAGCGGACCGGGTTCCCCCAGCGAACGGGAGGGGGAAATGATTAAAAATATGCTGGAAGATGCCGGGATTAAAATTGACTTGCGCAGCCTGGAAACCAAAACCCTGGACAACCGGGTAAACGAATGGAAATTCGATCTGGCCCTCAGCGGCCACGGCGGTATGGGCGCCGATCCGGAATTCCTGAACAAGATAATTGTTGGCACGGGATTCAACAGCGCCCGGTTCGACAAAAACGAAGAGCTAAATTCTCTCCTGGGGCAGCAAATGAAGGAGATGGACCCGGACAAGCGCAAGGAACTGATCAACCGGGTCCAGGAAGTTTACGCCCGGGAAATGCCCTGCCTGCCGCTGTACTATCCAACCTGGTATTATGCAGCGGATAAGACCGTGCCACTCTATTTCACCTTACAGGGCATCGGCAACGGAATCCCGCAACCTTATAACAAAATGGCCTTCTTATAAAAATATTACGGCAGGCTATCTTCTTTACCGGCAACATGAATAAAGTTTATAAAAAGAGTGGTTATTATGCAGGAGTGTGTCCGGGCCAAAAATGAACCCGCACCCAACAAAATCCTTAAAATAACGGCGGGGTTAAAAAAGGCGGCCTTTCTCAACTACGTGGTTGCCCTGTTCCTTATTCTAACCATAAACTTTCTTGTTCCCCGCCTGATGCCCGGGGATCCGCTGCAGGCCATCTACGGCAGTGAAGCCCTTCTGGTAATAACTCCGGAGTTGCAAGAGGAGCTGACCCACCGGTTTTCCCTGGACCGCCCCCTGGGAGAGCAGTATTTATCCTATCTTACGTCCCTTTGCCGGGGCGATCTGGGTCACTCTTACTATTACAACACTCCGGTGCTGAAGGTTATTTCAGGATTTCTCCCCTGGACCCTCTTGCTTGCGGGATTGGCGCTGTTAATATCCACTCTTTTGGGCTTTTTCCTGGGTGTTGAGTCCGGTTTCCGGAGGGGAAGAACCCTGGACCGGGTTTTACTGGGCGGTGTTATGCTTTTTAGCGGATTCCCGGACTTTTTCATGGGAATCGTACTCCTTCTTTTCTTCGGTGTCTTTTTAAGCCTGGTTCCCCTGTCCGGAGCGCTGACCCCCTACGCCGGCCACAGCGGACTGCTGCTCGTTATGGATCTTCTGCATCACCTGGCCCTGCCCCTGGGGGCTCTGGTTCTGGTCCGGCTGACGGGTACCTATTTGTTAACCCGCAACACCATGATTACCACCCTGGGCGAAGCCTTTATTTTGACAGCCAGGGCCAAGGGCTGCCCCGAACGGGTTATCCGGTACCGCCACGCGGGGCGCAACACCCTTTTGCCGGTGGTAACCGCCGCCGGCCTGCAGTTTGCCCATCTGGTTACCGGAACGCTGTTTGTTGAGATAGTGTTTTCCTATCCCGGCCTGGGTTCCTTGCTTTACAAATCCCTTTTAACCCGGGACTACCCGCTTATGGTGGGAATCCTTCTGGTCATTACAATAGTAGTTTTAACCATCAATCTCCTGCTGGATGTCTTTTATTCCAAACTTGATCCGAGGGTAGCAAAATGCACGTAAATTACTGGCGGGAAGTTCATACAACCGGCCCCGGCCGGTTTGGCCTGGGGCTGCTCATTCTAATGGCAACTGCGGCTGTCCTGGCGCCGCTGCTGACCGGCTACCAGCCAACCGCCCACACGGGCGCCCCTTTTATGGCCCCTTCAGCGCAGCACTGGCTGGGCACAAATGACGTGGGGCAGGACATCTGGACGCGCCTTCTTTACGGCGCCCGCACTTCCCTTATGGTGGGCGGCGGAGTAGCCTTGCTTTCTCTTTGCTTGAGCATACTGGCCGGTTGTTCCGCCGCCCTGCTGGGGGGCCTTTACGACCGGCTGATGATGCGGCTGGTGGACGCCCTGATCATCATTCCCCCGGTAATTGTCGCCATTCTGGCCGCCGCCTACCTGAGACCCAACACAACCCTGTTGATAGTTGTGCTTTCCTTACTCCTCTGGCCCGGCGGGGCCAGGATCGTCAGGGCCCAAACCCTTTCCTTAAAGGAGCGGATGCCTGTTTACGCCGCCCGGACCTTCGGGGCCGGCCGGCTGCACCTGTTGTTCAATCACATTATACCGGATTTGGGACCTATCCTGATTGCCCTGATGATCCAGGACACCCGGAGGGCTGTTTTTATGGAGGCCGGCCTTTCCTTTCTGGGTGTCTGTGATCCCACTATGATCAGCTGGGGGAAAATGATGCAGCATGCCCTTAAATTTGTTTACCTGGATGTCTGGAAGTGGTGGCTCCTGCCCGCCGGTTTTGCCCTGTCCCTTACAGTTATGGGCTTTACGTTCACCGGGTTCGCCCTGGAAACCGCTCTGAACCCCCGCTTGAGGAAGGAGGCCGGCCATGCTGATAATTAAGGATTTAAAAGCCTCCTATAACGGACTGCAGATTTTAAAGGGTATCAACCTTAACCTGGAAAAGGGCCGGGTCCTGTCTGTTATCGGTGAGTCCGGCGCCGGCAAAACCACCCTGGGCCGGGCTGTTATGGGCCTGGTGGAAGGACGCTGCACGGGCGAGATCCTTCTTGAGGGTAAGAGTATTCTGGCTTGCCGGGAAGAAGAGCTCCGCCGGATCCGCGGCAAGGAGATCGCCATGGTGTTCCAAAATGTTGAAGACGGTCTCCACCCGCTTTATTCCATCCTTTATCAGGTCAGGGAGGCTGTTTTGGTACACAGCCCCAAGGACAAAAATGCGGCGGAGGAGAAAGCCCGGGGGGTTCTTGATCTGGTGGGCCTGGACAAACGCCGTTCTTTAGCGTACCCGCACCAATTAAGCGGGGGCGAAAAACAAAGGGCCTTGATCGCCCTGTCCCTGGTTAACAACCCCGGCGTTTTAATCCTGGACGAGCCCACCGCCTCCCTGGATGCCCTGACCAAAGCGGATATAATTGCCGTACTAAAAAGAATTACAAAAGAAACGGCCACCCTGGTAATCACCCATGATATTTCCACCGCTGCCGCCCTTTCCGATCAAATGGCCGTCCTTTACGGAGGCAGAATCCTGGAGCTGGGAGACACCGGGGATTTGCTGACCGGACCGCGCCACCCCTACACCCGTGGTCTGCTGCGGTCTTATCCCAATATGACCACCACCAAGGATTTACAGGGAATACCCGGGCGGATGTCCCACCATGTGGAAGGATGCCCCTTTCACCCGCGCTGCACCCAGCGGATCCGGATTTGCGCCAGGGAGGTACCGCTGCCCGTATCAAAGGATAACCGGCTCATCGCCTGTCACAGGGGCGGGATTATACCCCTGCTGGAAGTCAAGTGCAGCAAATCTTTTGGTCCTCTGAAGGTGTTACAGGGTGTGGAATGTGTCCTGCATGAAGGGGAAACCCTGGCCCTCATTGGGGAAAGCGGTTCCGGCAAAACAACCCTGGCTAAAACTGTCATGGGCCTGCTCAGGGCTGATGAAGAAGAAATCCGCCTGGAAGGTGAAAGGATCACCAAACGGACTAAAGATTTTTACCAGAGGGTCCAGATGATCTTTCAAAACCCCGGTGAATCCATTAGCCACCGGATGAATGTTTTACAGACCATTAAAGAACCCCTGGACATTCATAAGACAGGCACTGGGGAAGAAAGGCTGGCGAGGATCCGGCAGGTTTTGGACGAAGTGGAACTGCCCGCGGACGATGATTTCCTCAAAAAATATCCCCACCATTTGAGCGGTGGCGAAGCCCAGAGGGTAGCCATAGCCCGGGCCCTGGTGCTTAACCCGAAGGTTCTTATTGCCGACGAATCAACATCAGCCCTGGATGCCAGCGTTCAGGCGAAAATCCTCAAGCTCATGATGAATTTGCAGGAAAAAAGGGGACTTTCCCTGCTTTTCATCACCCATGATCTGGCCCTGGCCAAAAAAATCAGCGACCGTCTGATTGTATTGTTGAAAGGCAGGATCGTGGAAGAAGGACCCACCAGTGATATTATTTATCAGCCCCTGCATCCCTATACCAGGGCCCTGATTGACTTTGCGCCGCTATTAAAGGACCGGACCGGCTGGAACGGGGATCATCGCTGGAACCGTAGGACCGGTGAAAATATGCCGCAGACGGCTTCTCATTTTAAACGGCCCCCCGCGAACCCGGCAGCGGGCTGCCCCTACGCTAGCCGCTGCCCCGGAGTAAAAGATCGCTGTTATACCGAAAAACCCGAATTAGTTGCCTGTTCTCCCCGGAAGGTAGCTTGTTTCTATCCCGGATTTTAAAAAAATCGAAAATAAAAATCCGAAAAATAACAATTCAGTAAAAGGAGTGTATTAACTTATGCCGGCTGAGATGAATGATTGGGAAAAAACATTGGACTTTCACGGCCATTCCTGCCCGGGGGTAGCCACAGGTTACCGGGTTGCTAAAATTGCCCTGCGGGAGCTGGACGCAATTCGCGCTAAAGACGAAGAGCTGCTGGCAATCGTCGAGAACGACGCCTGCGGAGTGGATGCCGTTCAGGTTTTGACCGGTTGCAGCATTGGCAAGGGAAATCTGATTTACCGCGATTACGGCAAGCAGGTCTACACCTTTGCCTGCCGCAACAGCGGGCGGGCCGTGCGCATTTCTGTTAAGGGCAAGGTCTGGCAAAGCCCCGAATACAAAGATCTGAGGAAAAAAGTCTTCGGCGGTGAAGCCAACGAACAAGAAAAGGAAATATTTAACCGGCACCAGCAGGATCGGACCCGCTCGATTCTGGAAATGCCCGCGGAGGAGTTTTGCCAGGTCCGGCACATCCAGATTGAACTGCCCCCCAAAGCCCGGATCTTCGACACCCACCTCTGCGCCGCCTGCGGTGAACCGGTTATGGAACCCCGCACCCGGGTCAGGGATGGAAAGATTGTTTGCCTCCCCTGCGCGGAAGAATACACCAGGGGTTGGTAGGAATAGCCGTAATCTCTATTCCGTCCCTGCACCATTTCGATGCAGGGAACAGGGGAAAAGGCTGGCTGTTAAAGGGTGTACGTACTGATATTGCGCACTTTAAACAATCTGAATACCTGAAAGTAAAAATAATTAACCTCGGAAACTAATCCCGGCAAAGGGGCTTTACTGCAGCCGGGCGGCAAATAGTCGCCCGGCATGTGATTTGCATGTATATTACTGGCGGGGGGAGGCATTGCTATGTGCCGTATTCCACAATCCGGGGTCCCGGCAACTGATGAGCATCTTAAGTTCCCAAGGGGGAATTCAGGTGAAGATCGTTAAGAAAAGGCATCTTGCAGGTTCACTGAAAGACCTGGAATCACTGAACATACTCATTCCCGGCAAGCAAAAAAAGGCAAATGATTGCCTGGCGGGGTTGGCTTTTTTATATCCCGGTCAGAGGATTCCCGAATCCGGTTATTTACTGCACCCCACCGAAGAATTTCTATATGTTAAATCGGGCAGGATCCTTATTGAAACTCAAACGGGCAGTGAAGTGGCCGAAAAGGGTGACTTGATTTTTATGCCGCCCCGCGAGCCGCATTTCAATACAAACATAGCGGACCAGCAGGCGGAAATTCTATGGTGCCGCTCCAATTCCTAAAACCCGCCGTTATGCTTGCAGCCCGCTTAATACCGGGGAAGCAGGATAATTATCATTAAATTTTGAGGTCCTGGCCGGAAACCACACCTTGCTTCTGTTTTATTTTATTATGATATATTAATCATGATACCTTACATGGTGATATCTTTCCCCCCAAATTTTTTCCCAGTTAAACTAACCTGAAGATGATTTTAAAAACACTAAAAATTCCAAATTTCTCTTGCCTATTCAACATGGGCAAGGTATAATGCAAATAATAAATGCCCGGATATCCAGGATACTTATATTCTTTATTATTTTAAAATTTTACCGGTTATACAATAAACAATTAAATATTATACGGGGAGCTGAAATTTTGGCTGAGAAAGAACCTTGTTCTGACCCGCTACCTGATCTGGGTAATGCCAGCGTAGGGATAACCACTGACATCGCATTTCATGTCAAGGCCTTTTACTCTTTCAGGTAAAAGGCCTGTTTTATTATAAGGAGGCCGGGATAATGAAATACAACGTGAGTTTGCAGGTCATTCCCAATGTCCCCGGGACGGAATTGTACCCCCTGGTGGATAAAGTAATCGAATACATCAAAAAATCCGGCGTTACCTACCAGGTGGGGCCCATGGAAACGACAATGGAGGGTGAGCTCCCTGTCCTGCTGGATATTGTGGCGGAGGCCCAGGAAATATGTCTGAAAAACGGGGCAACCCGCATCCTGTCGGTTGTAAAAATTGACTGCAAGGCAGGCGGTGTTACAATTGAGGAGAAAGTTCGAAACTATCGCTAACGTCGCCACCCCGCTGGCCTTTGTGAGTTTATTGCTGGTCCTCTGGGAGTACCTGATCCGGATTAAGGCCATCGAGGAGTGGCTTCTGCCCGGACCGCTGAGGATCCTGGAAACCCTTATGGTTAATCTGCCCTTGCTTCTTAAACACGCCCGGAGCACTCTGCTGGAATGTCTGGCGGGCTTTGCCCTGGCTGTTCTTTTTGCCTTTGTCATTTCGTTTTTTATGGAGGAGCTGCCCCTTCTGAAAAGGGCCGTTTATCCCCTGCTGGTGGCCTCCCAGACCATCCCCATAATATCCGTAGCCCCGCTGTTCGTCATCTGGTTCGGCTACGGCATGCTGCCTAAAATTATCGTGGTGGTACTGGTCTGTTTTTTCCCCATTGCTTTAAGCCTGCTGGGGGGACTGGCAGCGGTGGACAGGGAATATCTGGAGCTGTTCAGATCAATGAAAGCCAGCCGTCTGGCTGCCTTTCGCCTGGTAAAACTGCCCCTGGCCCTGCCCTCCTTTTTTTCCGGGCTGAAGATTTCCGCCACCTACAGCGTCATGGGCGCGGTTATCGGGGAGTGGCTGGGAGCGAGGGAAGGCCTGGGGACTTACATGACCATCGCCCAGCGCTCTTTCCAGGTGGATCGGGTCTTTGCGGCCATTCTCGTAGTAACTTTCTGCAGCGCCGCTCTCTTTGCCCTGGTCAGTCTGCTGGAAAGGCTGATCATTCCGTGGAATCAAAAAAACTAAATGGGGGGATTTGTAGTGAAAAAAAAGGTGTTGGCTTGCGTGGTTCTATTTTCCCTGCCGCTGTTGCTGGCGTCCCTGCTGGCAGGCTGCGACGGGACTCAGAAAGAACCCGGGTCGAAGGAGTTGAAGAAAGTAACTGTAATTCTGGACTGGACACCTAACACAAATCACACCGGGGTCTACGCGGCTCAAAAATTGGGCTATTATCAGGAACAGGGCCTCGCTGTAGAAATTCTCCAGCCCGGTGAGGGGGGGGCGACCCAGTTAATCGCCGCCGGTCAGGGTGATTTCGGCTTCAGCTACCAGGAAGAGATAACCATTGCCCGCACCAAAGGAATACCGGTCAAAGCCCTGGCGGCGGTGATTCAGCACAACACCTCCGGCTTTGCCTCCCCGGCGGAAAAGAACATTAAAAACCCCCGGGATTTTGAGGGGAAAAAATACGGGGGCTGGGGCTCACCAGCTGAGGAAGCCATGCTTAAAGCCCTGATGAAACAGGAACAGGCCGACTTCGGGAAGGTTGAAATGATTAACATCGGGGCAGCCGACTATTTTACCAGCGTCCGCAGGGATGTCGATTTTGCCTGGATTTTTATGGGGTGGACCGGCATTGAGGCGGAACTAAAAGGCCTGCCCATAAACTTTGTTTTCCTCAAGGATTACCACGACGCCCTGAACTTTTACACCCCGGTTTTGATAGCCAATGAAGAAACCATCAGCGGAAATCCCCAGTTGGTCCAAAGTTTTATGCGGGCAACGGTTAAGGGCTATCGGTACTGCATCGAAAACCCCCGGGCAGCCGGGGAGATTTTGCTGGAAAGTGTTCCTGAACTTAACCGGGACCTTGTTCTGGAAAGCCAGGAGTATCTGGCCCGTGAATACCAGTCGGATGCGCCGGTATGGGGAGAAATGTCCGAAATCCGGTGGAAAAAATACGCTGAATGGATGTATGACCAGGGGCTTATTGACCAACCCCTTGAACCGGGAAAGGCCTTCACCAATGAGTTCCTTACCGGGGTGTAATCCAACTTGCCGGAAATTATAATAAACAACATTCAAAAAACCCTGGCCGGCCTTCTTACGCTCCGGGAGATCAGCCTTGCGGTAACAGACAGCACTGTGGCGGGCATCCTGGGGCCCAGCGGCTGCGGCAAGAGTACGCTTTTTAACATTATCTCCGGATTGATGAAACCGGACCGGGGAAATATCTCCATCGGGGGACGGGACGTCACCGGCAAAACCGGACTGGTCAGTTACATGCACCAGAAGGATTTGCTGCTGCCTTCCCTGAATGTCCTGGATAATGTCAGCATTCCCCTGGTCCTGAAGGGAACGCCCCGCAAAAAGGCCCGGGCTGAAGCGGCCAGGCATCTGGGGACATTCGGCCTGGCGGGCTTCGAAAGCTACTACCCTTCCCAGCTTTCCGGGGGGATGAGACAGAGGGCGGCAATGCTGCGCACTTACCTTTTTTCCAGTGATATCTGGCTTCTGGATGAGCCCTTTGCCTCCCTGGACGCCATCACTAAAAGGAAAATGCACACCTGGCTCACCGGTGTGCTGGAACAGATCCGCCCCACAGTGTTGTTCATTACCCACGATGTGGATGAGGCCCTTTATCTTTGTGACAAAGTTTATGTACTTTCCGAGTGTCCCACTGTGGTCAGGCTGGAGATAAGCGTCCCCTTCTCCCGCCCCCGGCAAAGCCGCACCATCCTGGACCCGGCTTACGGGGCAGCCCGGGACGCCGTCATGGACGCCCTTTCGATTTAAAACCGGCAGGACGGGACGAAACGTTGAATTTTGATAACGTGGAATTAACCTGTGGTGCAAGGTTGTGCTGTTTACAACAAATTGCCCGGCCGTGGGTGCGGACAAATGTCCCGCACCCACGTATCTGTTACAAGTTTATATTATGATCCGGTAAAAATAAAAGTCAGGGAAATGAGCGGAAAGGATTTATTACCAGTGAAGTTTTTAATCATGACCAACGGCTCCTATGGCGATCTGAACTGGTACCGGGAACAACAGACAGACAGCTTCGACCGGATTATCTGCGTTGACGGGGGGGCAGGCAGGGCCAGGGCCCTGGGCTTGATCCCCGCCTGGGTTGTGGGCGATCTGGATTCCATCAGAGACGGGGACCGGCGTTACATGGAGATGACCGGGGTCCGTTTCAAAACCTTCCCCCGCCAGAAGAACCACACCGACACCCAGCTTGCCCTGGAACTCTCGGCAGAGCAGGGCGCGAAAAAGATCGTAGTTTGGGGTGGGACCGGCACCCGCCTTGATCACACCCTTTCAAACATATTCAGCGCCGTTGCCCTTCTGGAGCAGGGAATTGATGTGCTCTTTGACTCCCCCGGGGTCACCGTTTATCTAATCCGGGACCGGCTGGTCCTGCCCGGATCCGTGGGCGACACAGTATCCCTGATTGCCCTGGGAGAAAAAGCCCACGGGGTGAATCTACAGGGGTTTCACTACCCCCTCCAGGACGCGGTCCTGGAAAGCCGGTGGCAGTGGGCCGTTTCCAACGTAATCACCAATACCCACCCGGTTGTTCAAGTTGACTCGGGTGTCCTGGCCGTTTTTCACTACAAAATATTAACCCCGTGACGCGTTCCCGCCATCCCGGGGGGAAAGGGCAAGGGGATACGGTAACTTCTTTTGTGCCTGTCGTCACCGTCCTCCCACCGCTTCAAGGGGCGGGGGCCGGCCCCGGGCAAGCCGGAACCGCGGGTTACCCAACTCCCACCACCCGTGAGATGTGGACACATCATCCCCGAATGTTGAAGTCCGCCATGTTCCCGCCACCTTAAGCAGCGGGGCGGCCTGGTTGGTTTTACTGCTTTTCCTGCAGGATTTGCCAGAGCAGGAACAGCGCCGCACCGGCGGCACGCCGGGCAGCCTGGGAGCAACTGCCCCAGAAAAGCATTTCCCGGACCTGGCAATTCCCGGCAACATCCACGGCAATACCCACCGGATACTGGTGACGGGCCTGTTCCGGTAGCTGCGCCGGGCCGGCCGTGGCGATACCGACTCCGCTGTGGAAACGGCGCCTGGCGGCGGCAGCCATTTGCCCAACCGTCTTTTTTACGTCCGCACCCGGGGCAGGAAGAACCTCCAGGAACTGCTCCGGCGGCGGAGAGCCGGGCGTATAGCCGGGCAAGACCAGCCCGCAGGTTAAAACCTCCCTGGCAGTGGAATCGCTTATGAACATATGGGCCAGCTGTCCGCCGGTAAACGCCTCCAACAGGGAAACCCGCAGGCCGGCCTGGAGCAGCAGGCCGCCTACCACGGAAGGGAGTGTCTCTTCGTCCGCGCCGAAAACATAACCCTCCAGACGCTGTCTTACAGCCTGTTCCATTTCGCTGATAACTCGGCCGGCGGCTTCCTTACCGGCTGCTTTAGCCGTAATCCGCAGGTGGACCTCACCTTCCTTGGCGCAGGGCGCCAGGGTGGGGCTGGAGTTGTTTAAAAGGTCACCCAGTTTTTCGGCCAGGATCGACTCGCCCATGCCTCCTACCTTTAAAACCCTGGAGTGAATAGTGCCCAACCGGTCCGGAAAACGCTTAAAAAGGCAGGGAAGAACCTGTTCATCCAGCATTCTGTTAAATTCGGGCGGGGGTCCGGGCAGCAGGAAGAATATTTTGCCGCCGTGCTCCAGGGCGATTCCAGGGGCAGTCCCCACGGGATTGTCCAGGGCCGTTCCGCCGGCGGGAATCAAAGCCTGCCTGAGGTTCACACCGGGCATGGGGATATCCCGGGCCAGATAAAACCTGCGAACAATGGCCAGCGCGCCGGGATCCTGGATTAGAGGGACATCCAGGGCCAAGCTGAGGGCTTCCCGGCTGATATCATCCTCCGTGGGACCAAGACCGCCCCCAATAAAAATCACTTCCGCTCTGGCGGCCGCCTGACGAATTGCTTCGGCACAGCGGGCCAGATTATCCCCCACCGTAACCTGGTGATAAAGGTCAATGCCGTTGGAGGCCAGGGCTTGCTGTAAATGCCGGGCGTTTGTGTTTAAAATTTGCCCCAGCAAAAGTTCTGTTCCGGTAAAGACAACTTCGGCTATCAAAATTTCTAGACTCCTCTGTTTGAGATTTGATGTTATCGAACCTGCATGAATTTGCATTCTCCCCGGCCCTGCTGATCCACTATACCATATAAAAATATTTCAAAAAGAGACTGAATCGCTATTTCCGGGGAAAGGTTATGATCCATGATAAATTTGGGATTCACAACGGATCTGATTCCGGCGAGGAGGGCGGTGGTAAAGATCACCGGATCGATTTCTTTGATTAAGCCCCCTTGATCCCCCGATAGTATTTCCCCAAACGCCCGTTGGATTTTAAGAGCCCGGAACTGCTCAACCCGCTCCCAGAGGTGGGGGTAGTTTTTCTCCAGGTCATAGAGAAACGGGACATTAAGCCGTTTCATCTGTTTCAGCAAGGCGTTAATGGCCGCACCGAGCTTTTCTACCGGATTGGTTGATGAGTTGAGCGCCGAATCGATTCCCTGCCCGATCTCGGACATGACTTCCTCCATTACAGTAACAATCATCTCATCTTTACTTTCGAAATAGCGATAAATCGTCCTTTTACTGATACCGCAGCGGGCAGCCAATTCATCCACAGTAACCCTGGAAAATCCACGCTCCATGGCCAGTTCCCTGAGGTTGCTCCTTACTCTCTCCCTGTAATCCATAGCCAAACAGTCCCGCACCCCCTGTTCCATCCGGGAAAAGTGTACTATTACCTGGCCTGCCGTCAACCACTTTCAGGACCTTTCAGGCAATTTTCTTTTTAAATTTGATGATGCTCAGAAACATCATTACTACGGAAAAAATAAACAGCGCCGCCACCTGGGGGAAAAGATAGGAAAAACCTATCCCCTTTAAGACTATGCCCCTGATAATGATCAGGTAAAAGGTCAGCGGAATAAAGTCCCCGATATACTGAATAACCTGGGGCATGGCATCCCTGGGAAACAGGAAGCCCGACAGCAGGATGCTGGGCAGGATGATAAAAAAGGACATCTGAAAGGCTTGCATCTGGGTTTTGGCGATGTTGGAGATAAATATGCCCATGCCCAGCGATGCGGTAATAAAAAACAAGGTTAATAAATAAAGTTCCAGCAGGCTGCCTTTGATTGGCACTTGGAAAACCAGGGATCCCACCAGAAGGGCCACGGTAATTTGAATGTAACCCAGGGCGATATAGGGGACAACCTTCCCGAGCATAAGTTCATAAGACCGGATGGGCGTTACCATCAGCTGCTCCAGAGTTCCCCTTTCACGCTCCCGGACAATTCCCATGGCGGTCATGGTCACCATGGTCATGGTCACAATAATCCCCAGGATGGCCGGTACCATGTAAAAAGCGGTTATCCCGTCGGGATTGTACCAGGGCCGCACCCTGATATCGTAGGGCAGCTGCTGGATATGGGCTTTCTGAATCAGGATTTTCTGGGATTTCAGAAGTCCGATGGAATTGGCAATGGCTATGGCCGAATTGGCCACCATATTGTCCGTGGCGTCCACCAGCACCTGCACGGAGGCGGAATCGCCCCTTCTCAAGTTCCGCTCGAAATCCGCCGGCAGGATAATCCCCACTTTGGCCTTTCCGCTGTCTATTAGTTCCGTTATCTCACTGTACCCCTTGGCGTCATAAGTAAGATCAAAGTAACCGGAAGCGGTAAAGGATTCCAGGAGATCCCTGCTTTCGGCGGACAGGGACTGGTCAAAAACAGCGGTGGGAATGTGTTTCACCTCGGTTTGAATGGCGTAGCCGAATAAAAGCAGCTGCACCAGGGGCAGCATGAAAACCATACCCAGGGTAAGCCTGTCCCGCATCATTTGCAGGCATTCTTTTTTTAGAATTGCCAGGATTCTGCTCACCTAGGACACCTGCCTTCTTGTCTGTCTGACCAGGGAAATAAACACATCTTCCAGGGTTGGCCGGATGATTGTGATGGTTGCCCCCGTATACTCCCCCAGGGCTTCCAGGTAGTTTTCCGACTCCAGCAAAACATGCAGGAGGGGACCATGGATGGTGCATTCCTTGACGTAGGGAAGCTTTTCCAAATCCCCCGTCCGCTCCAGGGCATCCGGGAGGTCGACCTCCACCAGGCAACCGCTGATCGCATTGTTTTTCAAGTTGTCCGGCGTATCGTTGGCAATAAGCGTTCCCTCTGAGATGAAGGCGATGTTGTAACACCGTTCCGCCTCGTCCATAAAGTGGGTGGTGACCATGACCGTGACCCCCTCGTTGGCCAGTCTCTGGATAATCTCAAAAAACATGCGCCTGCTGACGGGACTGATCCCACTGGTGGGTTCATCCAGAAACAGCAGGGAAGGCCTGGAAATAAGCGCGCAGCTCAAGGCCAGCCTTTGTTTAAAACCTCCGCTCAAGTTGGCCACCAATTCGTTTTCCTTCCCCTCCAGGAGGGACAGCTCCAGCATCTCCCCTATCCGATTTTTCCGCTCGCGGTAGGGGATATTGTAAATACCCGCGTAAAATTCCAGGTTTTCAAAGGCAGTCAGATCATCGTACAGGCTGAATTTTTGGGACATATAGCCAATGCTCTGCTTTATTTTTTCCGCTTCCCGGCTGATATCGTGGCCCAGCACAGTACCGGTGCCCGATGTGGGCGCCAGGATGCCGCAGAGCATCCGGATTGTCGTCGTCTTTCCCGATCCGTTGGGGCCCAGAAAACCGTATATTTCACCCCGCCTGACCTGGATGCTGAGCTTGTTGACGGCGGTAAAAGAGCCGAAAGTCCTGGTAAGCTCCCGGGTGGTAATTACATATTCCACTTAAACCACCTCTTTACCCGCCAGGGAGACGAAAATGTCCTCGATGGAGGGCGGGATTTCTTGCAGTTCAACAACATTTATCCCCTTTTCCGCAGTGGTTTGTAAAATAACAGCCCGGGCCCGGTCAATATTGTCCACCACCGCATGGAAGCGGTCCCCGTAAAAATAAACGTCCTTTACATCCGCCAGATCTCCTAGAAAATCCTGGGTCCGGGTATCCGCCTTAATTTCCAGGATTTTAAAGGGGAAGCCCTTTTTTAAACCGGCTGGTGTGTCCGTGGCTACAATCTTCCCCCTGTCCATAAAGGCAACAACTTTGCAAAGTTCGGCCTCATCCATGTAGGGGGTGGACACCAGGATGGTAACTCCCTCCCTGTTCAGCTGATATATTGTTTTCCAGAACTCCTTCCGGGACTCCGGATCCACCCCGATGGTGGGTTCATCAAGAAAAAGGAGATCCGGCCTGGCCAGGAGGGAACAGGTTAAAGCGAGCTTTTGTTTCATCCCCCCGGAAAGGTTGTCGGCAAACCTTCTTTTAAACTTGATCAGTTGGGTCAGTTCCAGTATTTCATTGGCCCGCTGGTTGATTAACCTGCTGTCAAGGCCGTATAAGGCGCCAAAAAAGTGGATATTCTCCATAACCGTGAGGTCCCCGTAGAGGCTGAACTTCTGAGGCATGTAGCCAAAGCTTTCCCCGGTTCCCTGCGGGGCCTTTTTTTCGGCCATGTTGCGAAACTTGACATTTCCGCCAGTGGGGGCGATAATTCCGCAAAGCATCCGGATCAGAGTTGTTTTGCCCGCCCCGTCCGGACCCACCAGGCCATAAATGTCACCTTTGTTAATTTTAAGGGAGACCCGGTCAACAGCGGTGAGGCTGCCAAATATCCTGGTCAGGGAATCAGCTTCAATCATTGGGCCACCTCGTTACAGGAAAATGCTCTCGCTAAAATAAATGGCGCGCCCGTCGCTAGCGAATAATAACGTCCGCGGGCATGCCCGGCTTTAAAACACCGTTTTCATCGTTAACTCCAATTTTTATAGCGTATACGATATTGGTACGCTCCTTTTTGGTCTGGATCATCTTTGGTGTATATTCCCCCTGGGTAGCGATCTCTTCCACGGTCCCGCTGTAAGCGTCAGAGCCCCCGCTAACCGTAAAAGTCACCCCTTGACCCAGTTTTACCTGGGGCAGATCGTCAGTGGGTATATAAACTTTGATCCACATTTCCGCCAAATTCGCCACGGTGGCTACCGGGGCCCCGGCCTGAATGAATTCACCCTCCTCGTAATTCCTGGAAAGCACCACCCCGTCCAGGGGGCAAATTATCCTGGTGTCTTCCAACAGTGCCTCGGAAGCTTTCAGGACCGCGTTGTTCCTTTCCAGTTCGGCCCTGGCCGCCTCTATCTGGCCGGGCCTGCTGCCGGCCTGAAGGAGACTTAGCTTCGTCCGGGAGGAATCCAGCTGACTCCGGGCCTGCTTGTAAGCCAGGTCGGCTTTTTCCAGATCCGCCTGGGAAATTGCCTTCGCTTCCTGGAGGGAAATAGCCCTTTCGAAGTCCCTGGCCGCTTGCTCAAGCCGGGTGTGAGCCGTACTGACGGCAATTTCCGCCTCCTGGATCTCCTGCTGCCGGGCGCCGGATAAAAGATCATCCAGTTTGGCCCGGGCCATCAATACACCAAGGGCGTCCCTCTCCTTCTGGGCGACTATATCATTGCGCACCAGCGTAGCAATAAGCTGACCCTTTTTAACCGGATCGCCCGCCCTAATGGTGATATCCTGCAGGGTGCCCGGCAGCTTAGCCGTCAACTGCACCTGGGTTGCTTCGATGGTCCCGGTGGCCTGCAAACCTTGCGCCGGTTTCCCCCTGTACTGAAGATAGCCCCAGTAAACGCCGGCGCCAAGAAGTGCAACCAGCAACACAATAAGTACAACCTTCCCCTTCATCCAACTCCCCCTGTTAAACAAGTTAATCAGTTGGCAAATACCAGGTAAACCATTTGCACTGCTTTAGTTTACCTGGTGTAAATATTGTAGCATTTTACCCCCCATTTGACAACGCCCACCTGACTTTGGTACCGGGAAACTAAGTTATTAAGTTATTAGGTTATTGGGTGCCAAAATATTTAATTATTTGGCTGGGTGATTACAAAATATGGTAATTGGTATATAATGGGATGAAATTAAGATCTTGGAAAGGGGCCTGATATGAATAGAACCTATCCCTTCTGGCTGGGCGGCAGTGTGTTTCTTGCCGATAAAATTATTCAGGGTCTGGTCCTTTCGGGTTCAATGGAAACAAAGGACATTTACAATTACGCTATATGTTACTATCCGGCCTTAAACAACTTTAATACCATTGGCACACCCACGCGGATTCTGCTTCTTCTGCTCCTGGCAGGGTGTCTGTTGATCCTGTTAAAATACCGCCCGCCCACCGGAAACTTACAACTTCTCCTGGGAGTGGGTCTTGTTGCGGGGGGCGCTTTGAGCAACAGTGCATCCTGGATATTTCAGGGCTTTGTGGTGGATTACATCGGTTTTTTTACCCCCGGCTATGACCTTGTTTTTAATCTGGCCGATCTGGCCTACTTCCTCGGAGTAATCCTGATTCAAGTGGGCGTAGCGCGGGAATTGTCAAGGATACTGAGGAAACATGTACCGGGAAATTAAGTTATTAAGTTATTGGGAAACTAAGTTATTAAGTTATTAAGCTATATGCGGCGCTCTTTCATCAGGTATAATATTGCCGCATCCGATACCTTTATGTTTTAACCTATGGTTGTTACCGCGTTGAATTACGTGGTGAACCAACCCCTCTTCTTCCACCCTGGGTATGCGTCCCATAAAAAAAGACACCTCCTGCCTTATTTTAGCAGGAAGCGTCTGATGACTCAATCTTTAAATAATTTGAAGATTCAACAACTGCTATCTTAACATCTTTTGATACCTGCCATCGGAGCGGCGTAATCAGTTGGGCCAAATAGACCAAAAGCATAGAAAACTTAAGGTAAAATTTTGGCTGGCCAAGGGATTGTCGCAATATTCAATAACTTAATAACTTAGGTTCCCGGTACACTCTTTGATGGATTGGATTAGTTGGGCTTCGTTGGGCATGTAAAACCGCTCCAGGGGCGGGCTGAAGGGGACGGGTATGTCGGGGGCGGTTACCCTTTTGACCGGGGCCTTGAGGGCGTTGTATGCTTCTTCGGCCACCAGGGCGCAGATCTCACCGCCGAAACCGCCGGTGCGGGTGGCTTCGTGGAGCACAACCAACCGCCCTGTTTTCTCCACTGATTTGATGATGGTTTCCTTGTCCAGCGGCACCAGTGTCCGCAGGTCTATTATTTCAACTTCGATGCCCTCCTGACTGAGCATTCCTGCTGCTTTAAAGGCCGTGCCCAGCATTTTGGACCAGGTTACCAGCGTCACGTCCCGGCCCGGCCTTTTCACCTCGGCCACGCCCAGGGGGATCGTGTAATCTTCTTCCGGCACGGGGCTGGGGAAAAAGTAGAGCCCCATGTCTTCAAAGAATATGACGGGGTTGTCGTCCCGGATGGCCGATTTTAAGAGCCCCTTGGCATCGGCTGCAGTCCCCGGCATGACCACCTTTAACCCGGGGCAGTGGGCTGCCCAGGCCTCAAGGTTGTGGCAATGCTGGCAGCCTGCCCCGCCGCCGGCGCCGCTTTTAATCCGGACCACCAGCGGAAAGGAGCTCTTGCCCCCCGAAAGGTAGCGCAGCTTGGCTGCATGGTTTACGATTTGGTCGGAGGCCAGGGTGAAAAACGGGCTGAACATAATTTCCACAACCGGCCGCAGGCCCATGACGGAAGCACCCACGGCCAGCCCGGCAATGGCCTGTTCCGAAACCGGCGTGTCCTTCACCCGGCCGGGCCCAAACTCTTTTAATAGCCCGTAGGTAGGCATGATCGGGCTTTCATGGATGGACACCCCAATCCCCTCACCGGCGATAAAGACGTTGGGGTCCCGGCGCATCTCTTCGGCAAGGGCCTGCTGGATAGCCTGGCCCATGGTGATTGTTTGCATCGAACCACTCCCTTTTTTTATTAGGCAAATACGTCCTCCAGCGCCTCCTGGGGTTCCGGCCAGGGACTCTCCTCAGCAAATAGAACGGCGTTCTCAACGGTTTCCCGGACCTCGGCTTCAATCCTTTGTATCCCCGCCTCATCCAGCAAACCGAGTCCTAACAGTTCCTCCTGGATTTTCTTAACCGGACAGCGCTCCATCCAGCGGGCGATCTCATCCTTGGGCTGGTAAACCTGGTGGTCCAACTCGCCGTGGCCCCGCCACCGGTAAGTCTTACATTCGATCAGGGTGGGACCTTCCCCGGCCAAACAGCGTTCCCTGGCCCGGGCAGTGGCTTCATAGACAGCAACGGCATCATTGCCATCCACCACTACTCCGGGCATAGCGTAAGCCACCGCGCGGCTCGCCAGATCCTCAACTTTGGTGTGCTCTTCCTGGCGCTGGGCGCCGGAATAAACATTGTTTTCACAGATAAAAATAACGGGCAGGTTCCAAAGCGAAGCCAGGTTTAAGGATTCATGGAAGCTGCCCTCGTCCGCCGCCCCGTTGCCAAAAAAGCAAACGGTAACCATGTTGTTTTTTTTGTACTGCTGGGCAAAGGCGGTACCCACGGCTATGGGGATGCCGCCCCCCACCACCGTTGTGGTACAAAGGGCATTGACCTCGGGTACGGCCAGGTGCAAGGTGCCGCTTTTCCCCCGGTTGCAGCCAGTACCCTTCCCGTAAATCTCCGCCATGATTTCCTTCGGGCCAGCCCCTTTAGCCAGCAGGTGCCCGTGGCTGCGGTGGTTGCTGATGATGACGTCTTCTTTTTCCAGTGCCTTGCAGACCCCGGCCGCCACAGCCTCTTGCCCGGTGCAGAGGATGATCATACCTGGCATTTTCCCTTCAATCTTGCAAAGTTCGGTTAGCTTTTCTTCAAACCTTCTGATCAGCAGCATGTTTCGGTATAACTCAAGTTTCTTCTGGTTGTCCACCACTTTTCAAACCTCCTTCAAGCTCAACTGACCGGTTAACCGGCATTCCCAACCGTATCCAGAACTTTCAAACGCATTAATTCTTTGTTCCACATCCGCCATGGAAATCCCTTTAAAAGCGGATTCCAATCACCTGCAAGGATTTTTTCTGACGTACAGCTAAGGCAAAACCCGCTTAACCTGTTTGCGGGGTTAAGCGGGCCGAGGTTTTTTGTACTGCACCTGTTGTCTTTCCTTGAAGGTTTTTTCGCCTGGGTCCGGCGAAGGGCGAAAAAATCCCCTGCCCCTTGGAACCCACAATTTAGGTGCAGGACCAGCCTGCATCAACCATCAAATTGTGCCCGGTGACGTATTTGGAATCCTCGGTGGCCAGCCAGAGGGTTGCCGCTGCCACGGCCTCGGGCGGGACCAAACCGGCAATAAGATGACCCGAGGAAAACTGCCTGGCGGCTTCAGCGTATTCCAACCCTGCTTCCCGGGCCAGTCCCACCACCATGTGGGTATCGCATGTACCCGGGCTGATGCAGTTTACAATAATATTGTAGGGAGCTAGTTCCTGGGCCAGTGTTTTGGTCAACCCCACCACACCCCATTTGGCGCAGGAATAGTGGAGGGAATAGGGCAATCCCTTAACCCCGTTCACGGAGGAGGTGCTGATGATCCGGCCGCCCTGTTTCTGGATCATATGTGGAATGACGGCCTTGCAACCATGCCAGACCCCCTTCAGGTTGATATCCAGCATGGCGTCCCACTCTTCCTCTGTCAGCTCATGGGAAGCCCCAATACCGGCAATGCCGGCGTTATTGACCATAATCCCAATATTTCCAAATGTGCCAATGGTTTCTTCCACAGCAGCCTTGATTTGCTTAAAGCTCCGGACATCCCCGTAAAAAACCAGGGCTTTTTGGCCCAGGGCCTGGATTTCTGCAACTGTTTTCTCCATATCCTCCACCCGGGCTAAATCATAGCTCGGGTAACTCAAGTTTTTGCATATATCAAAGCAGGCAATACTTGCTCCCTCACCGGCCATGGCCAGCGCCACAGCCCGTCCCTGTCCTCTGGCGGCGCCTGTTATAAAGGCAACCTTTCCGTCTAGTTTTCCCAATCCGGCTTTCCCTCCAACCTAATAAACTCCGCAGATACCGTCAATGGCCAGGGTTTCAATGATCACTTCCTCCAGAACGGCGGGTTCTTCCGATTCCTTTTGTCCGGAGTCCGGGGGCGTTTCCGGACCACACCTTAATTCCCCGGTAGTTTCCGGGTCTTTTGGGGCCTTCTTCTGTTCCATGTGGAAATAGCTCCTTTCTTTAAACTGGTAGTCTGTTAACACTAAGTCTGTAGTTTTTCCCGGCGAAATCGCAGTCGTTATTGCGGGCATACAATACCAAACCAGTAAAGTATGTTCTGGTTAAAGAGTTAACAAGGTGCATCTTAAAATCAAATGTATATTCAATAAATTAGTTTTTCCTTTAAACAGCCGGCAAAACATATCCTTACTTGCTGTTCATTTGTCTGATTATATTCTACCTTTATCCCCGCGGACAGGCAACTTCTATTAAAAAATAACAATTACCGGCAAAACATTCTGTGATTTGCAAGTCCCCATCAACCAAAGAAGTACAGACCCGGCAAAAAAGTCCCTCAAAATTAAAAGCGCATTCGGACCCATAGCCCGTTTTAAATCTGTTGTTTGAAGCAACCATATCAGCACATAATAGTAGTACCATAAAATAATTATTTCCTTGAAAAGGAGGATGAAGACCGGTTGATATACGGTATAACTGCGGCCGTCGCCTCTATCGCCGTATTTTTCTTCGTGGGCGGAAGGTTTTATAAGCTCTGGCAAGCTGGTTTCATCGGTGTGGGGATAATGCTTTTAGCTGATCTATCCGGCACCGGATACAATTTTTACGCCTACCCCCAGGGAATCCTGTACCTGGGAGGAATCCCTGTCTTTCATATAGCCCAGACTTATGCCAGTTCCATACTCTATTTAAACTGGCTACCCCGGCGCCGGGAACTGTGGGTGCCCTATACGGTCTTTGTCTCCGCTATATTCCTGGTGGTGGAAGCGATCGCACACCGTATCGGCGCGGTCATTTACCCTAATTGGAACCTCGGTTACAGTTTCATTTTACTAATCCTGGGGTTGTTATTGCTGTCCCATTTGACAGCTCTGGTCTTAAAGGATGCAATAAACATAAACGGCGAATTCAATAAATTGTCCTGACCGGCAGTACCCCCGGAAAACAAATAAGGAAACTGTTTTTGACTCAATTCCAATGCCTTAAGGAAATTTTAATCATTTGGCAATGAATTTTTAAAAAAAACCTGGTATGCTTTAGCAGGGCAAAATTCGGATGAAGTCTGGACAAATAACTTGATAAATCTGACAAACTTGACAGGGCTGTCCTTAACAAAAGGGCGTCCTTTGGACAAGAATAACTTGAATCCACAATAAGGAGGGCTTAACATGAAACTTAAAGGAACGCGTACTGAACGCAATTTACTGACGGCTTTTGCCGGTGAATCTCAGGCCCGGAACCGTTACAACTTTTTTGCCTCCCAGGCCAAGAAGGAAGGTTACGAGCAGATTTCAGCAATCTTTCTGGATACGGCAAACAACGAAAAGGAGCATGCCAAACGTTTGTTTAAGTTTTTGGAAGGCGGCGAAGTGGAAATTACCGCTTCTTTTCCCGCCGGCAAAATCGGCAGCACAGAGGAAAACTTGAAGGAATCCGCAGGTGGAGAAAACTATGAATATAACACAATGTACCCGGAATTTGCTGAAACAGCGGAAGAGGAAGGTTTCCCCGAAATAGCCGCCGTGCTAAAGGCCATTGCTGAAGCGGAAATGAGCCATGAAGAACGTTTCTTGAAACTGCTGGAAAACATTCAAAAAGGGCGGGTTTTCCGGCGGGAAGAAAAGGTGAACTGGAGATGCTCCAACTGCGGTTATATCCACCACGGGACGGAGGCGCCGGAAGTGTGCCCGGCTTGTGACCACCCCCAGAGCTACTATGAAATCTTGTGTGAGAATTATTAAACCGAGCAAATCTAATACTTTGCCTTGCTCCCTGCACAGAGTCGCCCAACGACGGTGGTCAACCCCAATTCACGGCCAACCAACTTGGGCACCTGGCACCAAAGCATTGGAATTTTCTCCGATTCTCCGAACGGAATTTAAGATTGGCCCTTAAGATATTTTCTTCGCTGAGCTAAAACTTAAAACTGTACTACAGTGTAGCGGCGAAATAGCACTACAATGTAGCGAATCTGGACGTTTTTGCCTGGTTGATTGAAAATCCTGAGTTTTGTCTTGTAATACATTTTATTTGCGCTTCATACCGTCAAATTCCCGAAACAAAGTAAAACATTAAATAATAGCACGGGCCCGCAGATGTTATCTTGAGAGATAATCGGAGGGAGCCCGGAAATAGAGGCGTTTTTAATTTAACGCCTCTATTTTTTTTTGTAAAAACGTCATTATAAGCCCAACGCTGTTTACCTATGCAATTGGCATTCCCTGGAAGTTCGCCGGTGCGGGAATTGTAATTTATTCTATGTCCTTTAAAGTGGAAGACTTCTTGCTATTATTCTATAACGAAATTTAATTTAATCAGGAGGGATCTTATTATGATGACAGGCGCTGAGTATATTGAAAGCCTTCGCAAGCTCAATACGAAAATTTACGCATTTGGTAAGGAATTAAAGGATTTTGTGGATAATCCCATGATCCGGCCACACATAAATTCAGCGGCATTAACCTATGATATGGCTTTTGACCCCATGTTCGAAGATCTTGTAACAACTAAGTCCCACCTCACAGGCAAAAAAATTAACCGTTTCACCCATGTGCACCATAGCGCCGAGGATCTTGTTAAAAAGGTAAAAATGCTCCGAGCCATCGCCCAGCGTACCGGTACCTGTTTTCAGCGATGTGTGGGGCATGATGCTCTTAACGCCGTTTACTTAACAACCTACGACATGGACAAAAAACTGGGTACGCAATATCACGAAAGAATGAAAAATTATCTTTTGCGAATCCAGGCTAGCGATTATATGGTTGCTGGTGCAATGACCGACCCCAAGGGCGATCGTGGTCTTCGAGCTTCCAAACAGGCCGATCCCGATCTGTTTGTCCATGTAGTCGAAAGGAACGACAAGGGAATTGTTATCCGTGGTGCAAAGGCCCACATGACCGGTATTGTTAATTCCCACGATATGCTTATAATGCCGACCACAGCTTTAACAGCGGAGGATGCGGATTATGCGGTATCCTGTGCTTTACCCGTGGACGCCCCCGGCGTAATACACATTTTTGGGCGGCAAAGTAACGACACCCGTAAAAATGGTAATATCGACCAGGGTAATGCCCGTTACGGAATTGTCGGTGGTGAAGCCTTGACAATTTTAGAAGATGTTTTTGTCCCCTGGGATAAGGTATTCATGTGCGGTGAGTGGGAATTTGCCGGCAGTTTGGTAGAATTTTTTGCCTCCTACCACCGGCAGAATTATGGCGGGTGCAAAGGTGGCGTAAGCGATGTAATTGTCGGCGCTTCGGCGGCCATAGCTGAATATAACGGGGCAGCCAAAGCCTCCCATATCCGGGATAAAGTTACGGAAATGATCCACCTGACTGAAACGCTTTATTGCGGTTCCCTGGCCTGTTCAGCGGAAGGCAGGCCAACGCCTTCCGGGGCCTATTTTGTCGACCCCCTCCTCGCCAATGTTACCAAACAAAACGTTACAAGATTTATTTATGAAATATGCCGTTTAAGCCACGACATTGCAGGTGGATTCATCGCAACATTGCCTTCGGAGGATGATCTGTTCAGCCCTGAAATCGGTCACTATGTAGATAAATACTTCAAAGGTGTTGCTAATATACCAACAGAAACCCGCTTCAGGATGGCCCGGTTAATCGAAAATTTAACCGCAGGAACAGCTCTGGTCGAAAGTATGCATGGCGCCGGTTCACCACAGGCGCAACGTGTAATGATTATGCGTCAGGCAAACCTTGAGCATAAAAAGAATCTGGCCAAAAATTTAGCCGGGATAACTGAAAAAAAATAACCGGCGTGACCTCTGAACTGAAAGTCGGTGTTAAGTACTGCGGCCATTGCAACCCGCATATTAACGGCCCCGAATTAGTGCAGAACTTGAAGCAACGCCTGCAAAACATAGAAATAGTTGGCTGGGACAGCCCTGCTTACGACGTCCTTTTAATGGTAAGCGCTTGCATGTCGGGCTGTCTCAACCGGCCACCTCTTAAGGGTCCCTGGATAGAGATTGTGGTTAACGAAATAAGGGAATACCAAATAACCGATGGCAGCAAGGCGGGACTTTTGTTAAAAGCCCTCCGGGATGAAGGGCTTGCAGGGAAATAAAAATATACAAGCGGTGATATAAAAATTATGAATTCCAAAAGAAAAACAGACAAAAGAATGAGTTTAAGGGAAGCCATCGCCACCTTTTTAAAAGATGGGGATACCATTTCTTTTAGTGGAATGGGGGGCGCCCAGTGCGTAGCTCAAACCTACGAAATAATAAGGCAAGGTAAAAAGGACCTGACCTTGATTGGGGACAGCCCTTGCGAGGCTGGAGATATGCTAGTGGGAGCCGGAGCCCTGAAACGGATGGAAATTGCCTGGTGCTCATATGCGGTTGCCGGACTGGCGTATAACTTCAGACGGGCAATAGAACAGGGCATCCCTCATGAGCTTGAACTTGATGAATACTCAAATTATACTATCGGAATGAGATTTTTAGCGGGAGCCTTGAGAATACCGTTCATGCCAACGAAATCCCTAATGGGTTCTGATCTTCCCAAATACAACGAAAATATTAAAACAATAAAGGATCCCTATACGGGGGAAAAAGTTGCCCTGGTTCCTGCGGCTCAACCGGATGTTGCTATTGTTCATGTCAGCCGTTCCGACAAAAGAGGCAACGCCCAAATGTTTGGTTTTTCATCCAACGCAGAAAACCTGGTCCGGGCCGCAAACTGTGTAATTGTGACCTGCGAAGAAATAGTTTCCACCGATGAAGTACGCAGATGTCCCAACCTAACCGTTGCCCCGGAGTACACGGTTGATGCTGTTGTGGAATTACCCTTTGCCTGTCACCCCTGGAATATGCCCTATGCCTATATTTACGATATTCCATTTCACATGCGTCAACTGAACCTTTTTAAAACCCGCGACGGATACCTGAAATGGCTGGAGGAATGGTGTTTTGGCGTGGAAGACTGGGACGGATATTTAAGAAAAGTAGGGTGGGACAGGTTGGAAAAGTTAAGGAAAGTTGAGAAACAATTCACGCGGGTGAGCTACTAGGGAAGGAGAGAAAGCAGTGAAAAAAAACGGTAACGGAAATTATAACCTGCAAGAATTGCTGGTAGCAGCTGCCGCCAGGGAAATAAATGATGGTGAAGTCGTTTTTGTTGGTGTGGGGGTCCCGTTGTTAGGGGTGCTGGTAGCAAAACTTAGCCATGCCCCAAATTTGATCATGGCCATGGAGTCAGGAAGTATAGGCCCCCTTCCTTACCGGATAATTCTTGGTATCGGTGACAACGCCTGCGTCGAAAACTCTATTTGCACCACCTCCCTGTGGCGGCTTTTTTCGGACCAACAATGCGGTTATTTCGATGTGGGGATGATCGGGGGCGCGCAAGTTGACAAATACGGAAATCTAAACAGTACCGTGATTTTTGGTGACGGCGATTATTACCGGCCTTTGTCCAAATTACCGGGAAGTGGCGGAGCTAACGACATTGCCAGCTCGGCAGGTAGAACCATCATTACATTGCCGCTGGAAAAAAGGCGTTTCCTGGAGCGGGTGGATTACGTTACCTCCCCCGGCTACATTGATGGATATGATTCCCGCGAAAAAGCGGGTTTGCCCAGGGGGGGACCGGCATCAATTATCACCAATAAATGTATTTTCCGTTTTGACCCGGAAACTAAAGAAACATACCTGGACAGCCTTCATGAGGGGGTAAGTGTGGATGAAGTCAGGGCTAATGTATCGTGGGATTTAAAAGTATCCCCCAACCTTAAAACAACACCTCCCCCCACCGAGGAACAGCTTATAATAACCAGGCTGGTGGATAAAACAGGAATCTATACCGATTCCGGCCTAAAGGGTCTTAGTTTTGAAGGCTATATACAACTTTTAGAAAACTCCCTGGACGAATTACAAGAGCTCTTTAAATAGACAGTTAAATGTTCAGCCCTTAGAGAAACAATACCATGATTATTAATCATATGGGAAGTATGCAAAGGGAGGAAGGTAAATAACGATGGATCTTTCATCATTTAACCTGGATGGTAAAATTGCCCTTGTCACTGGTTCCACAAAGGGAATCGGTTATGGAATTGCCATGGGATTGGCCAATGCGGGGGCAGATCTGATTATTGTCAGCCGTCACCAGGACGATTGCGACCGTGTAGCCGGGGAAATCCGGGATAAGTTGTGTGATGCCGTTGGCATCGCTACGGATATAACCAAAAGGGATCAAATTGAATCTTTAATAACTAACGCTGTTGCGAAATTTGGGCGAATTGATATTTTAGTGAATAATGCGGGTACCGCTTTAACCAAAAAAGCTGAAGAGCTTGCGGAAGAGGACTTTGACAGGGTAGTTAATCTTGATCAGCGGGCAGTTTTTTTCATGTCCCAGGCTGTGGGAAGGTTAATGATCAAACAGGGCGGCGGTAATATCATCAATATCGCATCCATCCTCGGATTGGTAGGGGACAGGCAGGTGCTGCCTTATTGTGTAGCCAAAGGAGGTGTGATCCAAATGACCAGGGCCCTTGCTTTGGAATGGGCCAAATATAATATTCGGGTTAACGCCCTTTGTCCGGGTTATGTCATCACTCCGATGAATGAGGCTGATTTAAAAAATGAAAAGATTTACAACCACATCATTAAAAACATACCCATGCGGCGCCTTGGTCGAGTTGAGGACATAGCCGGTGCGGCGTTGTATTTAGCCTCTGACGCCTCCAGTTATATGACCGGACAAAGTCTGGTTATTGATGGGGGATGGACTGCCCAATAGCCATTAATCTATATAAGCAAATCACTTATTAAAGAGGTGCTTCTTTTGACCGGTTATCATGTGCAAAAAACAGAAGATGTCTGTATTGTCGGTGCGGCAAGAACTCCTATTGGAAACTTTTTGGGTGCTTTAAAGGACATCCCAGCGGTTGATTTGGGAGTAGCCGCCGCCCAGGCCGCCATGGACCGCGCCTGTGTAAAGCCTGAACAGGTGGCGGATGTGGTGGCGGGGATGTGTTATAAACAAGGCGTAAAAGCAAATCCGGCCCGCCAGATTCAATTAAAAAGCGGAATCCCGACGGTGGCCCCGGCCGCAACAATAGATCAGCAATGCGGTTCTTCCATGCGCGCGCTTGAAATTGCAGCAAATCAAATTATGCTGGGAAAATCCAGTGTGGCCCTTGCCGTTGGCATTGAAAGCATGTCCCAGGTGCCTTACCTGTTAATGGGTGTTCGCCAGGGGTATCGTATGGGGCAGGGTCAAGTGGAAGATGCCCTTTTGTATGATGCGTTAAATGACGCGTTTTTCGGTTACCACATGGGGGTTACCGCGGAGAATCTGGCGGAAAAATATAATATTACCCGTCAGGAGCAGGATGAACTGGCCCTTTTGAGCCACAAGCGCGCGGTAGCCGCCATCCGTGAAGGAAAGTTCCAGGATGAAATTATACCCTTGGAGGTCACGGTTAATGGGGAAAAAGTATTATTTTTTACCGATGAACGCCCCAGGGAATCGATCACGCTGGAAAATCTCGCGAAACTTCGGCCGGCATTTAAAAAGAGCGGAACTGTGACAGCCGGAAATGCCAGCGGAGTTAACGATGCTGCAGCGGCTATCGTTTTAATGTCTGAATCAAAAGCCTTGGAGTTGGGTATAAAGCCCCTGGCGAAAATTATTTCAACCGCTTCCTACGGAGTTAATCCCGAAATAATGGGAATAGGCCCTGCCTACGCCATTCCCAAGGCACTAAAACAAGCCAATTTAGAATTAAACGACATTGATTATTTTGAAATTAACGAGGCCTTTGCCGCCCAATTCCTTGCCGTCAACCGTGAGTTGAAACTGGATCTTAACCGTGTAAATGTAAATGGTTCCGGTATCGCCCTGGGGCATCCGGTTGGATGTACAGGTATTCGGATTATTATTACCCTTATTTCGGAGATGCGCCGCAGGGGAGGAGAATTGGGAGTAGCGTCTTTATGTGCAGGCGGCGGACCGTCCATGGCCACAATTATTGAAATGGTCAATTAACTTATTTAAGAGGAGAATGCAACAATATGGAAAGGATAATGGTTTTAGGGGCTGGCACCATGGGTTCGGGTATTGCTCAGGTGATGGCCCAGGCCGGGTTTCCCGTTTTGTTGGGCGATGTGGAGGACAGTTATGTAAAGAAAGGCCTGTCCAATATTGAAAAAAACTTAAATCGCCAGATTGAAAAAGGGGAAATGGGAAATCAGGATAAAGACGCCACCCTTGGTCGAATTAGTTGTACCGTTGATCTCGTATCCGGCGCTGATGTTGACCTGGTTATTGAAGCGGTTGTTGAGGATCCAAAACTTAAGATAGAAGTATTTAAAGAGCTGGACCAAAAGATAAAAAAGGATGCCGTCCTGGCCAGCAACACTTCCGCTTTAAGTATCAGTGCCCTGGCTGCCGCCACAAGCCGGCCGGACAAAGTGATTGGCATGCATTTCTTTAACCCCGTTCCAGTCATGCAACTTGTAGAGGTCACCAAAGGGCCTGCAACAAGTTCTGAAACTTACATCATAATTAAGGGCCTGGTGAAACAGCTCGGTAAAACAATAGTTACGGTTAATGAAGCACCTGGTTTTATCGTAAACCGCATGTTAGTCCCCATGATAAATGAGGCGGTTTACGTACTTATGGAAGGAGTAGCCAGCGCTGGGGATATCGATACGGCGATGAAACTTGGCGCCAACCACCCCATCGGCCCCCTGGCCCTTGGTGACATGATCGGCCTTGATGTATGCTTGTCAGTAATGGAAACCTTGTATGCAGAGTTTGGGGATTCAAAATATCGCCCCTGCCCTCTTTTGAGGAAACTTGTTCGTGCCGGTTACCTGGGTCGTAAAACTGGAAGGGGCTTTTACTCCTATAAATAGCGAGGTGGAAAAATGCCAGTACATCTTGAATGTATAGATAAAATTGCTGTAATACGGTTCGACAACCCCCCTGCCAATTCACTGAGTGAAACGGTATTAAAGGAGCTCCGGTGCAAGTTGGAAGTAATACAAACAAAGATAACCGCGGGCGAAGTCATAGTCCTGGTAATTACCGGCACAGGGCCGAAATTCTTTATAGCCGGTGCGGATATTAGCCGTTTCCCGGAATTAGATTCAACAGGCGGGTATGAATTGGCCCGGGAGGGACAGGTAATTTTCGAGGAATTATCCTGTCTTCCGTGCGTTACAATCGCTGCTATTAACGGTTACGCCCTGGGGGGCGGGATGGAGCTGGCCCTGGCCTGCGATGTGCGCCTGGCGTCAGCCAACGCCCAACTTGGACAACCTGAAATAAATCTGGGACTGATTCCAGGTTACGGTGGCACCCAGCGATTAACGCGTTTAGTTGGGCCGGGTATAGCAAAGGAACTTATTTTTACCGGCAAAAACATCTCCGCAACAGAGGCCATGCGCATTGGAATAATCAATCAGGTAGTTGCGGAAGGCGATGTCCTGGAAGAAGCTTTGCAGTTGGCCAAATCTATCGCCGGCAAACCCCCTTTAGCCTTGCGGGCGGCCAAAGATGCCATAGATAAAGGTCTGGAAATGACATTGACAAAGGGCATAGAAGCTGAAGCAAAATACTTCGGCGATCTTTTCTTAACGGAAGACCAAAAAGAAGGGGCGAGGGCTTTCCTGGAAAAAAGAAAGCCACTGTTCAGGGGTATTTGAGTTTAATGGTCACCCTTGGGGGCGCAAAACAGATACCGCTAAAATCCCCGCTAGGCCGGTTTGTTCGGCCATCCCGTTGTGAACACGCGTTTAAATACGGCAGAACACGATTATATCCGGTAAAAAAGGGGGGGAACGTTAAAACTGCGGGAACAAATTGCATGTACTCCCATGTATGGTAGCAGGATCATGGCGGATTTAGTAAGGAGCGGACGGCAAGGTTGGTATTTATTAATGCCCGGTGGACAAATGGAGTGCTGACGATCTAATCCGACAATATTTAAAAGGGCAGTCAATGCCATATAAAAGGAGATGAGTTAATGAATAAAAAGTATTTATGGACCTGGAGCGTTTGGATTGGCCTTATGACCTTTACCTATGTTACTATTTATGCCCTCCTACCTGCATTCGCAACTAACGTCCTCTGGATGACTTTCGTAGCCCTTCCCATATTTTTTGGTGGCGGCGCCCTGGTGAAAGAAATTCCCCATTACTTTTGCAGCGCTGTGGCCGGAGTTCTTTGGGGTTGGCTTATGCTGCAAACAGCAGGTTACTTGACCCAGGCTGGATTTAACGCCGCCCTCTCGCTGGGTTTTGCAGTTGGATTTGGTACATTTTTAGCTATTGGGATCCATATGATTCCACTGGGTAATACATTGTTCGGCAAGGTAACGATAGTGTTTGGCTCCGCAGCCATGTGTTTTGCCACCGGGGGACAAAATCTGATAACGGTAATCGGCACCCTTCTCGGAGGTATAATTTTGGGGTCAATTTTTACTGTAGGTGGGGACCTCCTGCAGAAATACATCTTTAATAAAGAGACAGAAGCTTCTGATAGCGCTGAAGTCAAGGCCTGATTCATTGACATTCGTATAACTGTTCAACTATAAAATTATATTCGCGGGTCCAGTAATCCCAATAGAATTAATCTGGAGATAATTTTACCTCGTTTTTTAGATTTACAGCCCCCGCGGACAGACGTAATCCCAAAGCAGGAGGGCATGGAATCCGTGGTTTAAAAAACCGGTATTCCGTGCCCTCAAATTTTATTGCATCCCGGAAATATGAAAAAACCGTATTAACGTCAGCTAATCCGGGTAAATTTTGCAGGGGATATTGTTAGTTGAAAATCAATATTTCCCAATCCTGCATAAACAATTTCTTGTCTAAAATAGCTGCACTATATTTTTTAGCTGCAATTAAACACAGGACCTCTGGTAATCTATTTGCGTAGCCCGTACTTATCCATCCTCCGATATAACGTTGTCCGGGCAATGTTCAGGCGGGCAGCTACCCGGGTAAGATTACCTTTATTTTCTTCCAATAATCGCAAAATAACTTGTTTTTCATAGTCTTCAACGGCGGACAGTTCGTTTTCACTCTGAAAGCTGCTTTTCCCCAAAACCTGTGTGATCTCTTCCGGTAAGTATTCCGGCAACAAAACTGGACCATCGGCCAGGTGTAAAGCCCTTTCCACGGCATTTTGCAACTCACGGATATTGCCGGGCCAGGAATAGGTTTTTACCAGCTTTAATACCCTATCATCCACCCCAATTATATCTTTCCCCATTTGTTTCCCTAATTGCTCCAGGAAATGCAAAAGAAGAATCTCAATATCTTTTTGCCGCTTCCTGAGGGGAACCATACGGATGGTGATTACATTTAAGCGATAATATAAATCCGCCCGGAAGCTGCCCTGCTTAATAGCCTTTTCCAAGTCACGATTTGTTGCCGCGATGATGCGCACATTTACAGGGATAATTGATGTGCCCCCGATACGTCTAATTGATTTATCTTCTATTACTCTTAGTAAATTTGACTGCAATTCCGCCGGCATATCACCAATTTCATCTAGAAAAATTGTTCCCCCTTCCGCCAACTCGAATTTGCCGGGACTGCCACCCTTTTTAGCGCCGGTGAAGGCGCCTTCTGTGTAACCAAAAAGTTCGCTTCCTATGAGATCCCTGGGGATAGCCCCACAGTTGATAGCAACAAAAGGTCCTTTTTTTCGATTGCTTGAATTATGAATAGCCTGGGCCAAAATATCCTTGCCGGTACCGCTCTCTCCCAGTAATAAAACGGTTGATTCGCTATTGGCTGCGGTTTTGGCTAATCTCAAAATAGCCCTGAAGCTAATGTCCTCACCTATTAGATCGTCAAATGTCCGCTTGGCAACTGCCCCGCTCATTCTTTGGGCCAGCCTCCGGGCCCGTGTGATTTCGTTTAAGACCATTACAACTCCCTCGCATTGAACTCCATCTCCCTGAATGGGGCGGGAGGTCACCGTAAGTCGCATCTTTTTAAATTGTGTTATTGCATCAATTTCCAGGTCAGTCACAAATATTTTACCATTGATAATTGGTTTCCACTCATCCGACTGGGTGTTAATAATATCCTGTATGTTTTTACCAACAACTTTTTCCTGGTTTGTACCCAACAGAAGATTTGCAGCATTATTAATATGAAACACCTTCTGGTTCATATCTATCGCCAGAATCCCTTCTGAAATTGACTCCATTAAGGTCTCCCGAAACCGGTTGGCCAGATCGTGTTCCTGCCAGGCCCTCTCTGCCTTAATTTGCCGTTCTATGGCTCCAGCGCCGGCCACCACCATACCAAGGGTATGGGGATGGACCTTGTCAAAGTAACCTGTCATATCAAGCACACCTATTATGTTTCCATCCGGATCGCGAATTGGCGCAGCCGAGCATGTCCAGCGGTGGGAGCATATACAATAGTGCTCACAACTAAAGATTTGCAAGGGACGTCCCTCAACTAACGTTGTTCCTACACTGTTAGTACCTGCTATGGCTTCACTCCAATCCGCACCCGGGATAAAATTTCCCTGGGCGATAGCCTCAACAACTGCGGGATCCCCAATGACATTTAGCAAGTAGCCATTGCGGTCAGCCACCGAAACCACAAAACCTGACCCTGCAACAAACATATACAAGGATTTTACTACTGGAACGGCTATATTCAGCCATTCTATATTTTCAGCGCAAAGTTTCCTGAGATCTATCGGTTTAAGTAGTTTAGGGTTCACCTTTTGATAAGGATTGACCCCTGAAAGTTGACAACGCCTCCACGATTCCAGGATAACAGTTCTAATTGCGCGGGGATTCACTGCACCACCACTAACAAAATCTTTCCAGGCTGAACGTAATACTGTCTGTTCGTTTACCAAAAATGATGCACCCTCTCTATTTGACCAACCCTTATTTATGAAACAGTCAAATAATAACTTTTATCCTCCAACAACGAAACGATACTAAATCAGATTGCTGTATCATATTTCGACAGACAGTAAGGGTACACCTCCTTATCTTCCAGACATTAAAGCATGATCTTTAAAATGACAGGATACCTATCAATATATCCGATTTAGGTTTAAGCTTTAACGTATAATATTAAACACTGCGTAAAAATAAATTATTTGCTTTTAGTTTAGTGGCACTGATTTTGCTCTTGATATTACCTGGATTAAAAGTTGAATTTTTACGTGTATGGGGATTGAGGTGATTTTACCAAATGAACAAATTAGCTAGCTTATTTAGACCTAATTCCGTTGCCGTTATAGGGGCATCAAGAACACCTGGGAAAATCGGTAATGCAATCGTACGAAATATCATTGAAAGCGGCTATCAAGGAACGGTCCTTCCGGTTAACCCTAAAGAAAATGAAATTGAAGGGCTGGCTTGTTATCCCGAAATCAATGTTATTTCCGGGGAAGTTGAGATGGCTGTTTTGTCATTGCCGGCTGCACGCGTATTATCGGCAGCAAAGGAATGCGGCAAAAAAGGAGTCAAAGCATTAACCGTTGTCTCAGCAGGGTTTAAAGAAATTGGTAAGGAAGGCCTGGCTCTTGAGAAGCAATTGCTTGAAATATGCAATAAATATGGGATGCGCCTCCTGGGACCAAACTGTGTGGGTGTAATGGATACAAGCACACCCATAAATGCTTCTTTTGCAGCTACGTTTCCCCCCAAGGGCGAGATAGCCTTTCTATCCCAGAGTGGCGCCATGTTGTTGGCAATAATGGACTGGAGCAGTTCCGCAGGTCTTGGGTATAGTAAAGTGGTTAGCCTTGGCAACAAGACTGTCCTTTCAGAAATTGATTTTATTGAAGATGCCGCTAATGACCCTCATACCAAAGTTATACTGTGCTACATCGAGGATATAGTTGACGGCCCCCGCTTTCTTGACACAGTCAGACAAGCCACGAAGAAAAAACCGGTAATTGTACTAAAGTCGGGGGTAAGCCAGGCGGGCGCCCTGGCGGCATCATCCCATACCGGCGCCCTGGCGGGAAGTGATCTGGCCTACGACACGGCATTTAAACAGTGTGGTATCATCAGGGCCCGTACAATGACAGAACTTTTTGATCTTGCGATAGCCTTCTCAAAATCGGTAATTCCCGAAGGAGACAGGGTGGGCATTGTCACTAATTCCGGGGGACCGGGTATCATCGCCACGGACAATGTGGAATTAAAAGGGCTCACCATGGCGCGTTTTGAAAAGGATACCATTGAAGAACTGCACAACAATCTGCCTGAGGAAGCAGGGATCTACAACCCCGTCGATATTCTTGGGGACGCAACGCCTGAACGTTATGAGTTTGCCCTTAATAAAATGCTGGTCGACCCAAACGTAGATAGCATCCTGGCTCTTATGTGCCCAACTGCTTTAACCCGGCCCCTGGAAATATCCGAAATAATTATTAAAGCAAGGAACGCACATCCAGGCAAACCAATTTTTGCGGCTTATACGGGAGGGCAATTGTTGGCCGGGGGCGCAAAGTTACTTTCCGAGGCTGGAATTCCTTGCTTCAATTTCCCTGAACCCGCCATTAACTGCCTTAAAGGATTGAACAGTTACGGCAAATACCGCAAAACGCCGGAGACTAAAGAGGACTTTGATTTGTCCGGCGTAGACCAAAAAACAGTCAAGGCGGTCTTTTATGATGTTTTAAGGGACAACCGGCTTAACTTGATGGGCAGTGAAGCAGCTGAAATTGCAAACGCGTATGGCATTCCCTCCGCCCCTGTCGTTTTGACTGCTTCAGCCGCTGAAGCCGCAGAAATAGCCGCCGGGATGGGCTATCCAGTTGTGCTGAAGGTAGCCTCCCCGAAGATTCTGCACAAAACTGACGTAGGCGGAGTAAAGATTGGTATTAATTCACCCGAAGAAGTAAAGTTGGCATTCATGGAAATTATGGAAAGTGTGCATCATTATCTGCCAAGGGTCGCCGTCCACGGTATTGAAGTCCAAAAGATGATGCCCAGGGGAACAGAATTTATTATTGGTGTGACCAAGGATATCCAATTCGGCCCCCTCATTGCTTTCGGGCTGGGTGGAATCTATGTCAATCTTTTGAAAGATGTGGCCTTTCGGCTGGCAAGCAGTCTAACTAATGAAAAAAGAATCGAGGAAATGCTTACAGAAACGAAAGCGTATACCCTTTTAAAAGGCTACCGGGGTGAAGCCCCCAGGGACATGGCGGCGATGTTGGACATAATCAAGCGTGTTGTAAAACTGGTTACGGATTTTCCCGAAATTACTGAAATGGACATTAACCCTGTTTTTGCTTATGAAAAGGGACTCTCCGCCGTTGATCTTAAAATAACCATATCATGAGGTGACGAGATGAAAAGTCTATATATTATGGGTACCCCGGGAAGTGGTAAAACGGTTGCGGCCCTTGGCCTGGCTTTAAAGCTGCAACTAGAAGGCTATAAAGTCGGTTATTTTAAACCTGTGGCGAACAATGGACGTACAATAGCCGGCAAGATTGATCACGACCCAATCCTGCTGAAAGAAATTCTGGGTCTTGATGCGCCCCTGGAAATTATAGCTCCTGTTGTTACAAGCCCCTTTTATCTCAGTGCTCAGGAAAATTTAAAGGATGCCTTTCCAGCTATTAAGAAAGCCTACGACGAATTATCCGAAGGAATGGATATTGTGCTTATAGACGGAGCATTATCGATGGACATCCTTGGCAGTTGCGGCCTGGACTCCATAAGCATGGCCAAAAACATGGATGCCTCCGCCCTGTTGGTGCTAAAAGCAGAAAACGATTACAGCCTGGACTATGCGATGTTTCTGAACAGGCACCTGACTCTTGAAGGCATTCCCGTTGCAGGCACTATATTTAGTAATGTACCCAGACCTTTATACGCTAAAACCGAGGGTATCTACCGCCCTATACTAGAGCAGTCCGGTTATAAAACCCTGGGGGTCTTCCCCACCCGGCCGGAAATTTCCGCCCCAACTGTTGGAGAATACTATGATGCTTTGGGCGGGGAGATACTAGCCGCACGTGAAGAATTGAATCATCTGGTCGAAGATTTAATTGTTGGCGCTATGACAATGGCAAGCGCCCTTACCTACCTTCGCCGTGCCGCAAATAAAGCGGTGATTCTGGGTGGCGATAGAGCTGACCTGGCGCTGGCCGCACTGGAAACCGACACTTCCGTTTTGATCTTAACCGGCGGACTTTATCCTGACGTAAAGGTTATCGCCCGGGCCGAAGAAAAGAAAGTGCCCGTAATACTGGTTTATTACGACACTTATACCACAATTGAAAAATTAGCGCAAGTTAGCAGACACATCAAACCCACGGACAAGGAAAGCATCGGGGTGGCCCTGGAAATCATCGAAAATTACTGTGACTGGCAGACTCTTGTCGATTAAATAATATTGCCGCAAATCTTGCCGGAATCAGATAATCTTTATCCCGGCAAGCCGGCAGCTGTTTTTATTCCGTGAAGTTGCTGTGTCGTATTGTTCGATTAGACCATTAGAATTACCTTAACCTTATCCCCCGGTTCAGGGGGGTTGCAGCCCGCGGGAAGGTCGATGAACGCGTTTCCTTTCATCAGGGTCAGCAGGCTGCCGGCCCCCCGTGGGGCCGGACGCACCCGGCAGCCATCCTGCCACCAGACTTCAGCCCGGACCAAATACCGGCCGGTAACCCCCCCGGGGATTTCCTCCATCAGGGTCGCTTCCAGCCTGGGCAAAAAAATTTCCCCGTACCCGCCCATAAGCCGCAGCAGGGGCCTTGCCAGGAGGGTGAAGGCAGCAACGGCGGAAGCCGGTTTCCCCGACAGCCCCAGCAAAAGGCGGCCTTCTTTTTCCCCGCAAACAACGTATTTGCCCGGCGCAATCTCCATATGCCGGAAAAGCAGCCGGGCGCCGCAGCGCAGCATTGCCGCCGAGGCCAGATCATGCTCGCCGGCCGCCGCCCCGCCCGTTGACAACACCAGGTCGGCAACTGACAACCCATAATTATATTGTCCGCAAATTAGTTTTTCCCCGTCGGGTACCGCTTCCAGGGGGACGGCCTCCCCACCGGCTTCCGTAACCATGGCGGCCATGGTATACAGATTACTGTTGTATATTTTTCCGTTTTCCAGTGGCCGTCCAAGGGATTGCAGCTCATCGCCAGTGGCGAAAACAGCTACCCGGGGCCTCCGGTGCACCTTAACCCGTTTTAAGCCCAGAGCCGCCAGAACCCCCAGGGCCGTCGGATCAATTACTGTACCCCGCCCCATGACGCAATCCCCGGCTGCAACGTCCCCGCCGGGCGGCGTAATGCCCCGGCCGGGTTTTAAGGGTGCTTCAAGGCAAATAAAGTCCCCTTTCCGGCGGACAACTTCGAAGGGAACCACACAGTCCGCACCCGGCGGCATGGGCGCCCCGGTAACAATGGCCATGGCTGTCCCCGGCTCCACCCGGGCTGAAGAAAGCTGCCCGGCTCTAAGCGAATGGGTTACCTTTAGCTGGACAGGCCTTTCAGGGGAGGTTCCGTCAGTATCGCCGGATATCAGTGCATACCCGTCCAGGCGGGAGCGGGTAAACGGGGGGACCGGCGCGGGCGCCGGAACATCCACGGCAAGAACCAGTCCCCGTGCCTTCATAAGATCCAGTTCCACCGGTTCCAGGGGTTTTACCTGCCGTAATAAAAGTTTTTGCGCTTCTTCCAGCGGAACCATATGCTTCACTAAAAAGCCCCCCGCAAAACACAATCTATTTTCAAGCCGGCCGTCAAACAACCTTCAAGCCGGGCGCCAGTCTGTTTTTGCAAGACAGGCGCCAAATTAGTTGCAAGCCAGGTGCTTGATAAATATTAAAGGTAACAAAATTATCCTTTGCTGCAATGTGCGCCTGATGCGTCTGATCAAGCGCAGCCGGGCCGGGACCGGCTAGCGTCTTTTTAACCGGTCTATTTCATCCTGCAGCGTTTCGATCCGTTCCAGCAAATCCACTATGATTGCCGCCCCTGGCAGGTTAACCCCAAGTTTGCGGCGCAGGCGCAGCAGCTTTTGCAAGCGTGCCACCTGGCGGACATGGACATGACTGCCCCGGATTTCCACAATACCCCATTCTTCCAGCATCCGGGCAAAATCAGGATGAATTTCCAGACTATTCAGATCCACCCATTCGCTTTCCCCAGCAATGGGAAGGGTGTGGCGATAGATTTGAATATAATATTTTTTTTCCAACACCCTCACACCCCTTTCTTAGATGCCGCCAATTGTTTGTAGAGCCGTTCTTCTTCAGCTGTAAGATGCTCAGGTATATCAATTTTAATCAATACGTATTGATCGCCCCGCCCTCCCCGGTTCGGCAGGCCCTTTCCCTTCAAGCGTAGGCGCCGGCCGGCCCGGGTCCCCGCCGGAACTTTCATATATACCGGACCGTCCAGGGTTGGCACCGTTACCTGATCCCCCAGAACTGCCTGTTCCGGACGCAGGGTAGCTTCAACTTCTAAATCGTCACCCTGAATCTTGTAGTTTCTGTGAGGAAGAATGCGCACCTTAAAATACAGGTCACCGGGGTCGCCCCCGTCATACCCCTCCCCGCCCTGTCCTTTCAGGCGGATTTTACTGCCTTCGGTTACCCCCGCGGGAATCTTAACGGCCAGATTTTTCATCCTGTTTATAACTCCTATGCCGCCGCAACGCGGGCAAAAGGTCCGCCCGTCACTGCCGGTACCGGCACAGGCCTGGCAAGCTTCCTTGCTGGTCACCTGCAAAGATTTTTCGCCACCCCTGTAAGCTTCCTCCAGGGTTAGCTCCAGTTCGCTTTCCACATCCTGCCCGCGCATGGGACCGCGGCGGCGGGAAGTGCGGGCTCCCCGGCCAAAATCATCCCCAAAAATAATCCTGAAAAAGTCACTGAAACCGTTTCCCGCCGTATCCGTCCCGGTGTAAAAGTGAAAATCCCCCATGTCCGGCGACGGATGAAAATCTTCACCCGCCCGCCAGTTGGCGCCCAGGCGGTCGTATTTTTCTCTTTTTTCCTTGTCTTTCAGGACCTCGTAGGCCTCGTTGATCTGCTTAATCTTTTCTTCTGCCTTTTCCTTGTCTTTACCGGAGTGAAGGTCCGGATGCCACTTACGGGCCAGTTTCCGGTAAGCAGACTTGATTTCCTTATCCTGAGCTTTCCTGTCGACGCCCAAAATTTCATAGTAGTCCTGAAAAGGTATACTCATTGTTGATCACCATCCCTTTATAACCGTAAGCCTGTGCCGGAGATCAAATCAAACAAATTTGCCCGGGCTGGTCTTACTGCCTTAGAACAAAGGTCCGCCCGGGCCCGCTGTGCCCGGGGGATTTAGCAACACTGCGCTCCGCTGTGCCCGGGGGATTTAGCAACACTGCACTGGTCCAATGTTATGGGGCAAAAAACTGAGGGGCAGCATGGTTGCCCTGGCAAAAACCAGTTTCGTTCAGTTATTCTAACCAGGATTTTGGACGAAATTATTACCAAAATATTAAACAATTATTAACCCGGACCCTAAACGTAAGTTTACAAACAACGTTGCACAGGTTTTTTAGCCTGCTAACTTTTTATATTATACATGAAATGCAAAGCCCTGTTAAGGATGCGCCTGAACCCGAACCCGGCCGAAAGAACAGGGCCGGGCTGCAATTTTTATTAGACTGGAACACGGCTTTAAACCCGGGCCGGGTAAATTGAATTATACCCTTGAGCCCGGCCAGCAAGCCCGCCCTTAAGGCAAAAGCAGGCGCCTGGCAATCACTGACCGATGATAATATGCTCTTTGACAAAATGGTAGCCGTCCGCCGGACGCTTCTGCTGAAAGAACAATAAAAGGGATACAATTCCAATGCGCCCGATAAACATAAGAAGAATAATCACAGCTTTACCCAGGGTGCTCAGTTTCCCGGTTATCCCCAGGGAAAGTCCGGTGGTACCGAAAGCAGAACAGACCTCAAAAAGTACCTCCATTAAAGTGAAGGATTCCCTGGCCATAAGTAAAATAACGGCCCCGAATACCAGCATGGCGGCTACAAAGAAAACGATATAGGCCTTCATCACATCCTCCTGGTACAGCTCCCGGCGAAACACCTTGATCCGGGTCCGGCCCCGCAAAGCGCCCGCCACGCTCAGGGCCATCACGGCTAAAGTGGTGGTCCGGATCCCGCCGCCGCAACTGCTGGGAGATGCCCCGATGAACATTAAAAAGCACAGGAATACGAGGGTCGTACCCTGTAAAAGACCGATGTCGATGGTGCTGAAGCCGCTGCTTCGTGTTGTCAGGGACTGGAAAAAGGCAACAGATAACTTTTGGGACCAGGGGAGTCCTTCCAGGGAAGCCGGCATTTCGATCAAAAACACAGCCAAAAAGCCCGCTGCCAGTAAGAGGGCAAAAGTGCTGACAGTGAGCTTGGTATAAAGGGAAAACTTGAACCTTTTCCCCCTGAAACGGGTAACAACATAGGAGTATACTTCCAGGATCACCGGAAAACCTATGGCCCCGGCCAGGAGCAAAAAGCCAATCACAGCCTGGACCAGATAGTCCTGCCCAAAGCCCTGCAAGCTGTTTCCAAACAAATCAAATCCGGTATTGGTAAACCCCGAAATGCTATGGAAAACACCCAGGCCCAGGGCCTTTACCAGGGGCATCTGATAGTCCTGCCAGAAATGCATGGTCAGGATGAAGGAGCCCAAAATCTCAAAGGCAATGGCCACTTTTAGAATGAACAGCATCAGCATAACCATCCCCTGCAGGTTCTGCTGGTTTTGGTCCGCCCTGATCATCAGTCTCTCCCGCAGACTAACCTGACTGCCCCTCAGGACATAAATGAGAGTACCCAGGGTCATAATGCCGATGCCCCCGATTTGAAACAAAAATGCTAAAATTGTTATACCCGCCAGGCTAAAGGTTTCAGGCGTGCTGACCACGGTAAGACCGGTTACGCTGACGGCGCTGGTTGCCGTAAACAGGGCGTCAATGAAACTGAGCCGGACTTCCGGCCGCAGGGAGAAAGGCAGGCTCAGTAAGACTGTTCCCAGGACAGCAAAAGCCAGGTATCCCATGACAATTAATTGAACCGGTGTAATCTGCACGCGGTTTTTTTTGAGATCCCGGATGAATAAAGGTCCCTTGTTTTTCACGAAAGTCAGTCACCCCGGTGCAGGAAAATAAGTTTGCTGATATCTACATGGTTTCCTTAAACGGCGCTAAATATTGAAGGTCAATTTCTCGCAATTATAACAAGATTTGATGAAGGCCCCGGGATTTCCTTCTTTTATGCGTAAACATGAAAATAGCCGCTGCACACGCGGGGAGCGGCAACTATTACAACTTTCGGGCAGCCCGGACCAGGGTGGGACTCCCCAATGAATTATCTAAATATTTAAGCAAGGCGGCAGGATTCTCTGGAATAATGTTGAATACTGTAATTGAGTCAGGAAACGGTCAATTTGCCGGGTCGTTTGATTTAAACTGGCTCTTGCATGTGTTGTGTGGGGGTATATCCAATTTTAGTCCGGTGTTGTGAAAACGATTCATTCACCTGAAAGAGCGCCTGCCGGAGTGCTCATTTTTTTTAGTTAAGCAATACGGTTGCCGGCCGCATTCCAATGGCAGTAAATTCACTTTCCCCCTTTTACAGCCCTCCGGCTGAATAGCTTTCTCCACCACGGCAGCGCCGCGATTTTATTCTGTTGCTGCATCACCAACCCGGCTTGCAATTTACGGATAGACCTCATAATCTCCTGATCCCTGTCCTTGATCTTCTCTTCCAGGCGGGAAACGCGCCGGTCCACCGCTTCTTCAACAATTTTCTGGGTAAAATTAAAAAAAATTTTAGCCGTGTAGATATCGACAGTGGGAATCAAAGCCCGGCTCTGAAACCTTCCGGCCCCGGCTGAATCTTTGTCCTCCCTCTCACTCGGGATATCAGCTTCGATTTTCGCAATGCGCACCAAATCCCCCATTTTAGATCTTACCCCTTCTATTAACAATTATAGGTATAATAGCATTCGATATTCTCCATACCATTTCCTTCCAAGACATTATATTATTTCAATTACATATTGCCCGAAAAAGCCACTTTTTTTTATTCCTTAAAGGTTATTTCTGGTACCCGACGAATTTTTATAGATAAGACGTTTTACAGCTTGAAATCTCAGCCTGATTTAAATTCCGGGGATGGTGAATTTTATGAGAGATGGTGACAAAAGATTAATTCCATTTAATCGAGGGCATAACACTGACGGAATTAAAGGGGGTCTGTCCGGTTCACAGGATCTTCCGGTCATGCAACGCCGGGCGGGGCGAAAGAATACGGTCGACCCCATAACCTATATCGTTTTTTTTTATGTGGTTCTTAATCTGGTTCTGTTTTCAGTTTTCGGCTGGCTATATCATTCCCTTGACCGCCGAATCGCAGGGCTCAGCAAACAGCTGGAAGCTTACGAACAGATAGTTTTTCAATCAAACCCTCCCCTTCCGGAACAAGAAGGTGCCGGTTCCCCGGCAACTTCCGAGGAAACTGGCCTGAACGAACAAAACAATTCAAATAACGCTTCCAGCGCAGCCGCAGCGCCGTCCAGGGCATATACCGCAGTGACCGGTGATACCTGGTGGGATATTTGCCAGCGTTTTTACGGAGATGGGAGCTATTACCAAAAATTAATTGATTACAACAAAATGAAAAGGGAAGATCTAATCAGGGGATTGGTGATTCAAATACCGCCCAAAGAAGAATTGAACAGTAATTAGATAATTACTGGAAACTCCCGGTGGACAAACCATAGAACGCATATTATGATAACAATATCGAGGCAATTTGGCCGAAAAACGAATTTCGGGATCCTGGGGAGGAGGCGGACAATTGTGCTGGCACTTGATTCCCACGCTCATTGCGGTCTAACCCTGCCTTACGAAATGCTGCATTCCGCGTGGGGTGAGGGGAAAATTACCGGGGGTGTGCTGTTCTCCCCAGTTGAAGAAATCTATGATCGCTATGACCGGAAGTTTATTGACAGCAATTACTACCGCGAATCCCGGCAGAGAGTCCATGACTACCTGGAATCGCTCATATCCGAACAATTATTTGCCTACTGGTTTGTCTGGAATGATTTTGCGCCGCCGGGTGATTCCTTTACGGGCGTAAAGTGGCACCGCCACCCGGACGAACCGGAGTATCTGTACGATACAAAGGAATGCGAGGTATTTATTGAAACTGTCTGCAGTCTCCAACTTCCGGTTATCCTGGAAGAGGAATTTCACTACACCCTGGAACTAATTGAAAGGATAAACGGGCGTACGGTAATTATCATCCCGCACATGGGCGGTTTGAACGGGGGGTATTACCGCCTGAAACGGGCGGACCTGTTTGAAAACCCTACCGTGTTTGTAGACACAGCATTGGCCGGGATAGAAGAAATTGTTGATTTCGCCGGTGATTATGGAGCCGGCCGGATCCTCTTCGGCAGCGACTACCCCTTTGGGGATCCCTCCTACGAACGCCATAAAATTGAACGTGCCTTTTCCGGCAAGGCCCTGAAAAAAATTCTCGCCGAAAACCTGCTGGAACTACTTGGCGCCTAAAAAGTCCGTAAGGCATAATAGTAAAGAAATCAAGTCAATTATGACAGTTAAGGAAGCCTGAAATATCACTTTAATTAAGTGGATTTAAGGTTGTATTTGTTGCCGGCGCCTGTTCAAGCCCTCCCCTTTTCCCGGGCTATGCGTTTTAGCTGCTCCCTCTTATCCCCGGGGGGGCGCGTTAGGCCGGACCTGCGGAACATCCTGATAAAGCCCGCCCCGCAGGCAGCAGCGCACACACCGCAGCCGATGCACATCTCTTCGTTTACAACAGGTTTTTTTATTCCCCCGGCCCCACCCATGGTCAGGGCCTGAACGGGGCAGCTTTCGGCGCAGGCGCCGCAGCCGGTACAAGTTGCTTCTTCCCGCTCCCCGCCCACTACAGGAACAAAATTACTGGGTGTGGCATGAAGTTTGCCGGTTTCTTTCATGGAGCTGAGGACCTGGCAGCAGCACCCGCAGCAATGGCAGATAAAGGCGGGATGATTAAGAACATTATCCCCCAGGTGGACCAGCCCTGCTTTTTCGGCCCGGTCCAGAACCCGCAGCAGTTCATCCACTGTAGCCGGCCGGCCCAGGCCGCGGCGCACTATCCATTGGGCGCTGTTACCCAGGGAAGTACAGACATCCACCGGGGCGTTGCAGGCCTTGCCCAGATGAGCAGCCTTATGCCGGCAGGAGCACATTGAGACGGCCCCGCCGCCGGACTCCCGGATAATTTGGGAAGCCCTTTCGTAGTCTAAAACCTCGGTTTCCACAGCGGCCGCAATCACTTTTTCGTAGGCCAGGGTTCGGAAGACCTTCGTTTCCCCGCCAAAAAGTTCATCCCTTACTTCCGGTCTTTTAAAATATATTTCAAAGAGTTCAGCCAGTTCCTTCATGTTTACCCCGTCCCTGACCCGCATGAAGGTGTACTCAAAAAACCCGATGACCATGGGGGCCAGCATGTAAAGCGTCCTGTCCCGGCGGGGGAAATCCAGCACCAGCCCTTTCCTGGCCATATTTTCCAGCAGCGCACCCAGGGTTTCTTTTTTGACGCCGGTAACGCCGGCAAGCTTCTCCAGGGTCATCGGCGCCAACGGAAACTTACTGCCCACCAGGGCTTCGCTGCCGGTATAAAGCCGGTGCAGAATATCCAGCAAAACATCATTTACAGGCGCCCCCACCGGGTTCCTGTTCAAACGCTCAGCCAGGGCCCTGTAAACCTCCTCCCTGGCGTCCATAATATGCCCCACAAAAATCACTCCCCCGCAAGATAACAGACCGCATCTGCCGGCCCGGTTAAACTAAAAGGACAATTTGCCTGAAGGGATTTAAGACCGGCAACCAACCGGCCCGGGTGCTGTTCTTTGTTGTTTTATTCACCCAGCACCTTGATTACCACCCTTTTTTTTCTCCGGCCGTCGAACTCGGCATAATAGACCTGCTGCCAGGGTCCGAAATCCAACTTGCCCTTTGTTACAGGTATAATTACCTGATGGTGGGCCAGCAGGCTCTTTAAGTGAGCGTCTCCGTTGTCCTCGCCGGTCCGGTGGTGGAGGTAGGATTTGCCGAAGGGAGCCAGCCGATCCAGCATTTCGTCAATATCCTGGATTATGCCCGGTTCAGCGTCGTTAACATACACGCCGGCTGTGATGTGCATTGCCGAAACCAGGATCATGCCCTCCTGGATTCCGCTTTCCCTTAAAGCTCCCTCCACCTCCCCGGTTATGTTGAGATACTCCCTGCGTTTGGAAGTGTTAAACCAGAGATATTTCGTGTGAGTTTTCAAACCTTGATCCACCTTCCCCTTAGTATCGTTTCCGGCCTTCCTGGGACAGGGGGACAGGTCCCTTGTCCCACCCCCTTTCCCCCTTTTTTTTATAGGCCCTTTGCCCCCGGCAACCCCTTTTCCCGCCGGCACAGGACCCGCCTCCGGTAGGGAATCTCAATGCCGGCCCGGTCCAGGGCGTACTTGAACCGGCGGCGCAACTCGCGCTCCACGGACCAGTGATTAGCCGGCAGGGCAGGGGCGGAAACGCGGATATTGACGGAAAAATCGGCCAGTTCAATGACGCCTTCCACCCGGGGCGGTTCCAGGACGGACTCCATGTCCCTGTAGGCGGCCTCGCTTTCCTCCTGCAAAACGGCGACGGCCCTGTCGATGTCTTCCCCGTAAGCAATCCTGATGATAACCACTGCCAGGATATTCCCCCGGTTGTAGTTGGTCACCCGGCTAATACTCCCGTTGGGCAGTACCTCCAACTGGCCCTTATAGCGGCGAATCTTGCAGGTGCGCAGGCCGATCTCCTCCACCGTACCTTCAATGCCATCAATTATTACATAGTCACCGACACCGAATTGATCTTCAAAAACAATAAAAAAACCACTGATGACATCCTTGACCAGGCTCTGGGCGCCGAAACCCACAGCCAGGCCCAGGATCCCCGCGCTGGCCAGGATGGCTCCGGTGTTGACATTGAAGATCTGCAGAAGGGTGACGCCGGCCAGGAAAAACACCACGTAGGTCAAAAGGTTGTCCAGAAGCGCTTCCAGGGTTTCCGCCCGGCGGCTCGCCGTCGGGTGATCTTTAAACCGGTGCCGTTCAAAAACCCGCTTTACAGCCAGCCGGCCGAAATTGATGAGCAGCTTTGCTCCCACCAGGACGCCGATAATTTTAAGCACTTTTGTGCCGATGGATCGCAAATCCCCAGCGGGGATAATATTTACATTGAAGATTTGCAGTATAATAACGGCTGCTAAAAAGTAACTCCCATACAAAACGAGTGTTTGAAGTAAAATGCGCACCGAACGGATCATGCTGTCGGATAGCAAGTTCTGTTCCGCCGCGGCGTCATCTCCTTCCGGCCGGTCCCGGCCGCCTTCCCGGAGCAGCTTGGGCAGGATACGGTTCGTTATTTTAATCAGGACATAGGCGGCAGTCAGGACCACCAGGGCGAGGAGCAAGCAAACGAGAAGTTCTTCGAGGTTTTTGGGGTCCAAAAACATTTCTATTCTTTGTGTTATTTCCTGCCTGTTCAAAGTGTCTTTCACCTCGCAACATTAGTTTTGCTTTGATAACGTAAAATTATCATTTTCCTGCTGCTCATGGTAAAAGCGAGCTCCTCAACAGGCCCCCAACTGAACTGTCAGTCTTTTTCTTTTAAAACAACGTTTTTTACCTTATCCTTTACAAATTTACCCTCTCCCACCAGTTCTTCGGCAACAAAAACAAAGGTTATAAAATCTTTCAGGCCGGCCATCTCCATAACCCTGTCCATGTCTTCAGCACTCCCCAGTTCTTTAACGGCCCCGTACACGAGCGCCTTTTTGGCGTCGATAAAACGGCCCATATCTTCCCGGCATAGTCCTGTCTGGAGGATTCTTCCGTTCATTTTCTTAAAATAACCCATCCGGATCAGTTCCTCAATATTTTCGTCATCTTCCCCTGCCAGCAAAAGGCGCTTAAACAACATTTCATCCATTTTTATCACCCCCCTGAATTATTTCTACCAGAAGTCCTGATGTTCCTTTAATGACCCCTAACTTGCTGCCGGTGTAAAAATAATAGTAATATGAGTAGGGATTGCTCCCACTTAAACGCGCCGGCGGCAGCATTTAACGGCGCGGCAGGCGGGGGCGGCGCACCCCGGGGCGCTGCCCGGCGGAATAAAACAGATCCGGAGCCAAATACCTGCCATTAACTCGTTGTAAATATGGGTTTTTTCAATAGCTGGTAAGGAGTTACCCAAGGCTTAGGATAAAATTACTATAATCAGGAGGTTATAAACCTGTGCTCAAGGTCACCGTAGTATGTGAAAACACCGTGGGAATACCTAAAAACCTGGTGGGTGAGTGGGGCCTATCCCTGCATCTGGAGATAAACGGCCGGAAAATCCTCTTTGATACGGGGGAGCAGGGCAACCTGCCGGCCAACGCGACTGCCCTGGGCCTGGATCTGAAACAGGTGGAGGCCCTGGTCTTAAGCCACGGCCACTATGACCACACGGGGGGTTTGAGGGCTTTTCTGCGCTGCCGGGGCAGTCTCCCTGTTTACGCTCACCCTGCTTTATTTGCCCCCCATTACGCGGAAGGGCCCCGTTATATCGGAATCCCCTTTTGCCGGAAGGAGCTTGAGAGCCTTGGGGCTGATTTCGTTCTTGCCGGGGAGCCCCGGGAAGTGTTACCGGGGATCTGGGTAAGCGGTGAGGTACCCCGGGAAACCACCTTTGAACAGACGGACAACAGGCTGTACTGCCTGGAAAACGGTAAAAAGATCTCACCGGATCCCCTTGCCGATGATCTGAGCCTGTACTGCGTCATCCCGGAAGGGCTGGTGATTATCCTCGGCTGCGCCCACGCCGGCCTGGTGAACATCATCCAGCACGCCAGAAAAATAACCGGCGTCAGCCGGATTTACGGTATAATCGGCGGCACCCACCTGGGGCCGGCGCCGGTCGCCCAGCTGGAAGCCACCATTGCCTATCTGCAAGATCTGGACTTGCAATTGCTCTCCGCCAATCACTGTACGGGGCTGCCCGTAATATCCCGCCTGGCCTCCCTTTTCGGCCCCCGCTTCCGCTTTGGGCCGGCCGGTTCCGTGTTCACCCTGCCCTTACAGGAGGAATGAGCGAAGGGCACTGGAAACGGCGGCAAGATAACCCTTCGGGGAGCTGCTTTTCAGGTCCATGATCCGCCGGTGCACCCTTTCCACCTGCATACAGAAAATTTCCAGTCTGGCCTCAATAACCTGGGGAAAGGCGTTTCCGTCGGTTTCCACCGCAAGGAAGGGCAGCGCCGGGTGATTCTCCATGACCCTGGCCACAAAGTCCTTGTCCTGTGCGGTTTCAAGCTTTGTTTCGTCGATTTTGAAATTAAGGACAGCTTCCGCTATTCTGCTGGGCATGCACCCAAAGGGACCGATGGAAATAACCCCCGCCACGTCTTCGACGATTTCCGTGATGGCGGACCCCGCTGTTAAAATGGTTTCAACCGTAAGCCTGGGGTTAATCAGACCGGAAGCGTTGTCAATGAACTTTTCCACATCAACCAGGTGGGTTTTGTAAAAACCCGACTGGGCCAGGATACCCTTGATGGTCCGCTCAAAGGAGTTTTTAAAAAATTGCAGGATATAATTCCCCAGCCGGTCCTTACCGGTTAAAAGATGCCGGTTCTTGGTTTTTTGCAGGTAATCACAGTAGTAAATCCATTCCGCTATGGGCGAAGCGTTGACCACAATCCCCTGTCCGGCCAGCCTTTCCACCAGATACTGCCTGGAAAAACTATCCCTCCGGACATAGATCTCGCCAACCAGGGAAACTTTGGGTGTGTTCTCCAGGGACTGCTTCCGCTCAATTTTATTGAGCGTCCGGGCAGCTTTACGCAGAGTTTCCTTGACCCCCCTCCAGCTGTCCTTTTCCAGGCTGGCGATGATTTGTTCACATACAGCGTGGTAAAGGTCCAGGGCTCTTTTTTTATCCCTGGCGATGGTTAAGACAGCGCTGTAGATATCATCCAGCACATCGGAAATTATCACCGCCTGCCAGGCCCTGGCGGTAAATTCCGTACCCAGGCCGGCGTAGCTGTTGTCGCAGGTTAAAGAGATCTGGGCAACATTTTCAATTTGCATTTTTTCGATCAGGCTTTTTATCAGGACATTATACTGCCCGAAACGGCAGGGTCCCGGAGATGTGGGCATGAAATAGACCAGGAGTTCCCCGGGGTCTGCCCTGGTCTCCAGGTAGTCAAAGAGGCTGCCCACGGTAAGGATCAAGGGCAGACATTCCTTGCAGGAAGCGTATCCTTTGCCGATTTTAAGTTCCTTTGCCGTGGGCGCCGGAACCGCTGAGGCGCGGATCCCCAGATGACGCAGGGTGGCAGCCATCATCCTGGAACCAAGATCCCCCATGGATGGGATCAGAAGGTGGACCCTGGGGTCATTCAAGGGGTATCTTTCACCCCCGGAGCTCTCCACCAAGGTTTTGCCATTTTCTATAACTATCCTGGCCGGCCTGAATACATTTGCCGGCGCCCCGGTTTTCAACCTGTTAATTTCCAAATAGCTCTGAACGACATCCAAAAAAGCCTCGATCCGGGTGTCCAGTCCGGCGTCCGCCGAATGGCTGTCCAGCTCCAGGGTAAGTGAAGGCTTCTGTCCCATGATCCCTCTAAAAAACCCGACGATAAAAGAATCAGGACCGCAGCTGAAATTTGTTATGAAGGTGGCGAACAGCCGGGGATGGCGCTGCACAAACCTGGCAGCCTTGAGGATCATCTGGCCCAGGGCCCAGAACATGCTCTCGTCGGGTTCCTCGTCTTCGAAGGGTAAAAAGTCATAGGGAATAATCCGGCAGCCCCGGGTGGCGAACTTCTGGGGGATGCCCATGTTCGCTTTCTTGGTGAAGGCATTGTAGGGCCTGCCGAAAAGCACTATGGCTGTCCCGGCGGGATCCTGTTCCAGCTCCTCCAGGAACGATTTGCCGATTTCCCGGCACTCCCGGTGGAAATCCCTTTGGGCCCGGACCCCCAGGGCGAAGGCTTCCCCGGCAAAGCTTTCGGGAATGCCCAGTTCCCGGCCAATTTCAATAAAGCTGTCCTGCCCTTCCTCACAGCCCCGGGAAAAGTCCAGAACCGGACTTAAGACAGTCTTCCCTTTCAGTTCGTCAAAGGATGCTTTCAAGTAATAAGGTTCGGCCTGCACAAAGGGGCAGGTCACACTGTTCTCAATGCCGTTTTCCACAGGCATGGACCCCACGTGGGGCAGAAAGTAAATATCCGGCTCCCGGCGGATGGAGTCCATCAGGGCGCCGTGGGCGATTTCCACGGGGAAGCAGAATTCCGCTCCTCTTCTCTCCATGCCTTCCCCGTCAATTTCTTCACTCAGGAGCACTTCGAAACCAAGGGCGGTAAAAAAATTATAATATAAAGGAAACAGGGTATTGGTCAAAAGGGAACGGTTGACCGCCACCCTTTTCTGGTTGGGCGGCAGCAGCCGGACGCCCCTTTCCCTGCTGTATTTCTGGTAAACCAGACGTTCCCGCAACTGGACCAGATCCAGTCTGGCCGCATCGGGCTGCTTTTTATCCCGGAGCAGGTTGACGTACTTGTTGCAGGCCCCCCCAAAGGGGTACTTTTTACCTTTAATTTCGATCATGTTTATGGTGCACTTGCGGTCGCATTTTTCCCGGCCCCCCGCGCAGATAAAGGGCCTGCCGTAGGTGACCCCGCGCTCCGCCAGCTCCGCCGGGTTAAAACTAGCCGGCTGCAACAGCCCCAGGGCCTGCCTGTTTTTAACCTCCAGGGCTACACCAAAGGCCCCCATAAGGCCCGGCTCCGGGGGTACGATAATCTCCTTGCCGGTGAGGGCCGCCATGGCCGCCGGGACAGCCCTGTTGTAGCAGACACCGCCCTGCATAAAGACCTTCTGCCCCACGGCCCTGTTACCCTTGACCCGGTTGTTGTAATTAAGGCAAATTGAGTAAACCAGGCCCGCGGCCAGGTCTTCCACCCCTGCCCCTTCCTGAATGGCTGTTTTGATGTCGCTGCTGATAAAAGCCGCGCACTGGTCGCTGAAGTTAAGGGGCCTAGAGCTCTTCAGGGCAATATCCCCGATTTCCTCAGTATCAATGTACAGGGATTCCCTGGCTGCCTCTTCTAAAAAAGACCCCGTTCCCGCGGAGCAGGCTTCGTTCATGGCGTAATCCGAGGCTACCCGGCTGGTGATGCAGGTATACTTGGCGTCCTGCCCGCCGATCTCAAAGATGGTCTCCACCTCCGGGTCAAAATAAACAGCTGCCGTGGCGTGGGCTATGATTTCGTTAATTACGGCAGGGGTAAGGGCATGGAGTCCGGCAATCTGCCTGCCCGAGCCCGTAACTCCCAGCCCCGTGATTTCGACGTTCACTTTTTTTGCCGCCAGCTGCCGGTGGATCTCCCGGTAGCAGTTGCGGGAAGCCCCGACGGGGTCCCCGTTGGTACGGAGGTAACAGTCGGCGACAATGGCGTTGTCCCTTGTTCTAAGAACAACAGCCTTGGTTGTGGTGGACCCTACGTCCAGACCCAGGATGCAGATATCCCCCTCTTCGGCCTCCTGCCGGATGGCTTCCTTGAAGGTAACCCGGGGAAGGTAATCCCCCAGGGGAGGCAGGGACTGATCGAAGCTATCCCCTTCGCTAAATAGTTCTTCCGGGCTGCGGATAGGCCGGGTTTCCCTTTCCAGGGCCCACAGAGCGGCCCCCATGGCCTCAAAACACCTTGCCTGCTCCGGCACTGTGAGACCGGGAATCTCCTTCTCCAAGAAACGGATCATAGGCGTATTGGCCGAGGCGCCGCCCACTACCATGACCTTTTCGCAGTCAGTTTTCTTTAACAGCTCACTGACCTTTACCGCCATCATTTCGCAAAGCCCCGCCACCACCCGCTCCTTCGGCGCACCCTTGTTCAGCGCATGGGTACAGTCGCTTTTGCAGAAAACAGAACACCTGCCGGCTACTTTGTAGGGATTGGCCAGATCGGCGCAGGAAACGGCCTCGTCCACACTCAGATTCATCCGCTTAATTTGCTGTAAAAAGAATTCACCGGTACCGGAGGCGCATTTATTACCCGTAAAGACACCGGTAATCCTGCCTTCCCGGTCCAGCTTATAAGCGATAAACGTTTCTCCGCCGGCGCTTACAATTACATCGGCTTCCTGCCCGAGGCTGCGCAAGTGGCGGCAGGCGTGCTCAACAGCTTCCGGTTCCGGAATAGAAGAAGCGTTCAGCTTGCTCCGCAGCTTTCTCCCTGTCACCGCCAGGCGGCGGATGCCCTTGAGCAGATCTTCATCCACCAGGCCGGCAATTGTCCCCCGGGGGTTTCCCTCGTGGGGCCTGGTTTTGGTATCCAGGATGCGAACCGCCCCGTCCTTCTCCCGCTCCAGCAAAACCATGCTGATATTTGAAGCTCCAATACATATACCAAGCGTTTTCAACCCGTCCACTCCTGTTTTTAATAGTCCGCCTTTGGGAACAATAACTGCAATGACCTAATTATATAGCAAACTACACTGACACGGAAAGATCTGCCTGTTGTAAATCCCATACCACTGGATAATATTTTCCTCTGCAAAAAGCATATTCCGCAATACGCATTAATTGCCGGGGTTTTTTGTTAACAACTGACCCCTTTAAGGACCGGCCCGCAGGCTCAGGTGGGAAGAACGGTTATTGTTCTGCCGGGGTGAATTAAATACCCTGCCGCAAAACAAAAAACCGGCAGCTGGGTTAAACCTGCCGGGCCCCTTAATACGGTAACATCTTAACCACAGGTGCTCATACTGCCCCCCTGTATCAACCCTGGTCTGGGCCTTTATTCCGGGGCGGTCTTCCCCGGGAAGCCCCAAGCCTCCATGATGCAAAGGGACCCGGTTTGTTTGCTGCTAATTCCCGGCTTAGCAAAAAGTGCCCGCTATGACGCTTACCTTTCCACGGGACACTGTTATATTTGAGGACAAAAAAGGGCTTCTACGGATCACACCGTTACTGCCGGACCAACCTTTTATGCCCGTAAATCCTTTCCGGAAAAAAACCCTCGGAGAACCAGACAACTACAATTAATCTGAAAAAAATCAAACCAAGGGAATTGACCGGCTTGAAATTCGGAGCGTGGATATGACCGCCGGTGCTGGCGGAAAGAAGATCCAAAAACAACCCCAAAATCGAAAAAATAGCCACCACCACTATCCTCTGGCTAAAATCCCCCTGCAGGTAATTTATCAACAAAATTCCGGCGCCGAAGACCCAGACCAGGTGGAAAAAGGGCACCCCAAATACCGTCAGGAAACCGTTTGTAAAACTCGACGTTCCTATACTTAGAAGGTTTAGATGGACGGCAAAAAAAACTGCGGAAGAGATGAAGCCCACCGGCCAGAGCTCTTTTATGCGACCGGGTCCCACCAGAAAATAGACCGCAACCCAGACAAACACGGAATAGATAACACTTTCCCAGTACCAGAACATACCTACGCCAGACCCCCCATGTATTTATTAGTATATTTTCTTTAATTGGGCTGGTTTATTCATATTAGCGGAAAACTAGCCGCCCGTTACCCGCAGGACCAGAATGGCGCTTAATACCAAAGCCCCCCCGGCCATCTGCCAGATTGTCAGAACATCCCCCAGGGGTCGTACCCAGGCCGTTCAGCCGGATCCCGCCTTGTGCTGTTTTTGCTGTATCCATAATTGCCGGATTCCTTGCCTCCCTAAAAAAATCGGGCGGCTATGCGAGTCAGCCGCCGGGTTGTAAATATAGTATTTTGTTCACAGTTAGAAAGATGCGCCGGGGAAACCCTTTAGGGCGAGCACCTGGCGCAGATGGAACGGAACAAGGTGGTACTCAGGTAGCGGTCGCCCCTGTCAGGAAGAATTGCCACAACCAGGCCTGACGTCATCTGTTTGGCTACCCGCAGGGCCCCGGCCACCGCCGCGCCGCTGGACATACCGACGAAAATCCCTTCCTTGGTGGCCAGCAGCCGCGCCATTTCAAAGGCCTCGTCATCCTCCACATTAATCTTTTCGTCCAGCAGTTCGGGGTGATATATTTTGGGGATTATGGCTTCATCCATATTTTTAAGACCCTGGATGGCGTGACCCTTTACGGGTTCCACCCCAACAATTTTAATATCTGTCTTTTTATCTTTCAAATATTTGCCTATTCCCATCAGTGTTCCTGTGGTCCCCATCCCGGCCACAAGCACATCAACCTCACCGCAGGTTTGGGAAAATATTTCCGGCCCTGTGGATACATAGTGGGACAGGCAATTGTTTTCGTTGGAAAACTGGTTGGGCATGTAATATTTTTCCGGCTCCTCCTCTATGATCCGGGCGGCTTCCCGGATTGAGCCATCGGTACCCTCGCTGGCAGGCGTCAGGATTACCTCCGCTCCATAGGCCTCCAGAATGCGGCTTCTTTCGGAACTGACACATCCGGGAATAACAAGCTTGACCGGATATCCCCTGGCCGCCCCAATCATCGCTATGGCAATACCTGTATTGCCCGACGTAGCCTCCAGAATAGTCTTGCCTTTTTTAAGCTCACCGGATTCCTCCGCTTTTTTAATCATATAATAAGCTGGCCGGTCCTTAATTGAACCCCCCGGGTTACACCCTTCCAGTTTGCCGAAAATCCTTGCCTTTGTGCCGTTGGTCAAGGTCTTTAATTCGACAAGAGGTGTATTGCCGATAGCGGAAAAGATATCCATACTAAGTTCGCCTCCAACTAAAATGCAAATTTAAATCTACTATTGTTATTTAATTGCTATGGTATATTTCTACTATTCTATAATCTTCTGCATTTTCCTGCTTTGCGGGATGAATCAAAGTCAGGCTGGAAAATGGTTTTGGGATTAGCCCCGGCAGTATTATATTTTGGAAAAATCAAGGGTGCCGAAATAGTCTTCAATGGTTTCCGCCCGGCGGATCATTTCGACCTTGCCGCCCGGTTTCAGCAGCAGTTCGGCCGGCCGCAGCTTTCCGTTGTAATTGAAGCCCATGGCATGACCGTGGGCGCCGGTATCATGGATAACCAGGATGTCTCCGGTATGGATTTCCGGCAGCCTTCGATCAACTGCAAATTTGTCGTTGTTCTCGCAGAGGGAACCGGTAACATCGTAAAGACAATCGTGGGGCCATTCCTCTTTTCCGGCTACAGTAATATGGTGATAGGCTCCGTACATTCCCGGGCGCATTAAATCAGACATGCAAGCGTCCAGACCGACATAGCTTTTGTACGTTTCCTTCCTGTGTAAAACGGTCGCCACCAGGTAACCATAGGGTCCGGTAATCATCCGCCCGCTTTCCATGGCCAGCTTGACCGGGTGCAATCCTCCGGCAACGATCTTTTCCTCGTAGGATCGGCGAATACCTCTGCCCAGATAAGCTAAATTTACAGCATCTTCTTCGGGACGGTAGGGGATGCCGATGCCGCCGCCGAGATTGATCAGCTCAACGCGAATATTAAGGGTGCTGTAAACTTCCAGGGCCAGCTCAAACATCATCCTGGCCGTCTCGATAAAATATTCCGGGTCCAGTTCATTGGAGATAACCATCGTGTGCAGGCCGAACCGCTTCACACCCCTTTCCCGCACAATTGCCAGGGCTTGTAGAAGCTGCTTCCGGGTCAGGCCGTATTTGGCATTTTCCGGAGTACCGATAATAGCGTTACCGCCCTTGCGCAGAGGACCGGGGTTATACCGGAAGGAAAGTATCTCAGGAAGCCCGACATGTTTTTCCAGGTAATCGATATGGCCGATGTCGTCCAGATTTATCACAGCCCCCAGTTCCCTGGCCAATTTAAATTCCCCCGCCGGGGTATCGTTGGAGGTGAACATAATTTCCTCACCTGTAATACCGGTCCTTTGGGCCAGGATCAACTCCGCCAGGGAACTGCAGTCGGCCCCGAACCCCTCTTCGTGCAGCATTTTTAATATATGGGGGTTGGGCGTCGCTTTTACCGCAAAATACTCCTTGAACCCCGGCGCCCAGGAGAAAGCCCTCAGCAAATCCCGGGCATTTGCCCGGATAGCCGTTTCGTTGTAAATATGAAAGGGAGTGGGGTATTGTTCAATTATCTGAACCAGCTGCTCCTTGGAAAAAGGTGATTTTTTTTCCGCCATAACCAGTCGAAAAACCTCCCAAATTATTTGAAACACAGGGGTTTACAGTACCTGACCGGGCCCCGTATTCTTATCAAATTTCGATAAACCAATTATACTTCAGCTTACAGTCGAATGTACACAATTATCGGTTTTTACCTGGAAAATTGTCGTAACGGCGGCCGCAGGATGACGGGGCGGCGCCTGTACCTTACAGGCCTTTTAATTTAGTGCTGCCGGGGTTAACAACTATTATATCTTATTTGGATCTAATTTGCCGGGTAACCAGGGTGCACCCGAACAAATTAATATATTTTTTTTAAAGCCGGAAAAACATGTGCTTTTTCCCTGCCGGTAAAACAAAAAGCCACCGGATGGTGGCTTTGGATGATGGCCTTGGGCCAACATTACAGGGAACTCCAGCTCGATGTTCAAAGTTCTGGGTCGCCGCCAGGGCGTCGCGGATGGCTGTCCCCGAACTGCCGCCTTCCTGGCACTTCCACAATTTTACGAGGTTTAGCAGGAATTTCACTGGCTCCGGAAGAAACAATCAATCTGTTTTTATTATACACGCTAAAAGAAGCAAGCCCATAACTTTTCAAGGCACTTCATATTAACCATTAGGGTTAATTATACCATATAATTGGAATTAGCCCGGATCTTACTGCCGGCCCAAACGTTAAACAGCGGAAAATAATCCTGTGTATATACCCGGTGGATTCATCAAATATATTACGAAAGAGAGGTACGATAACATGACTTTTTTTGAGCTTATCAAAAAAAGATACAGCGTGCGCTCCTACAAACCTGACCCGGTGGAAAAAGAAAAACTAGATCTCGTCCTGGAGGCGGCCCGCCTGGCGCCGACTGCCGCAAACCGCCAGCCCATTACCTTTATAGTTGTCCGCACCGGAGGAAGAAAGGCCCAGTTGAGCAGGATTTACAACCGGGCGTTCTTTACGGAGGCGCCGTTGGTAGTCTGCGTCTGCTTTAACCCGGGACAGGCCTGGACGAGAAGGGACGGCAAGTGCTACGGGGAAGTGGACGCCACCATAGCCATGGATCATCTGATTCTGGCAGCAACAGAGCTGGGCTTGGGAACGTGCTGGATTGCGGCCTTTGATCCCGAAGCTGCCAGGGAAGTGCTGGGTCTGCCGGATGACGTGGAACCTGTTGCCTTTACTCCCCTGGGTTATCCCTCCGATGCGGGAGTTCTCAAAAAACGCAAACCCCTTCCGGAGCTTGTAAGGTACGAAGGCTGGTAGGTTTTAATTTTGAATCAACAGCTGTATGTCCCCGATGCAGTTTTTTGGAAGGCCCCTTAAGAAAGGTCAAAGGGGTTGCTAAAAATAGCAACCCCTAAAAAAAATGTCCAATCACAGTTTACAGATCCGTCTTGACGGTCCTGGCCAAAACCCTGAAACCCGCAGGCATCGCAGCTAACAGCCGGGGAAATAAAGAATAAGACGACATAAGGTAGGGTTTACCAACTCACGCTAAAAAAACAATAACATGTTAACACCAAGCTGTTGCCTGAAACAAAGGGGCATGACATACCGGCAACCTGGAACCACCGCAAAAAAGCAAGATTCCCGGGGCTTATTAAGAACCCATCTGCTTCTTTACCCGGGCGTCCGGCAGCTTTGTTCTTTTCCCCCACGGCTTCAGCACCGAAATAAAAATAACAGCAAAAAGCAGAAGAATCTGGACGGCGCCAAAATAGTTGCTCATTTGCCTGAAGTGCAGGTAGGCTGTATTTTGCAGCGCCAGTACCCGTTCCGCCCCGGCTATGGCGACAGCCCCATTGGTCCACGGCCCCAAAAAGAAGGTCCCGAATAAGATTTGGGCGATAGTTATGACCAATTTAAAAATTATCCAGTTAAATTTAAAAAAGCCCCAGTTAGTCAGCCAGCAAAGGAGGATCCCGGTGAGCAGGGCGCCCAGGGCCGCGGGGATTATGATAAAGTCGTCCAGAAGCTTGATGGCCGCGTTAAAGGCATAGAGCTCATCCCCCCGGGGCACATGGCCTTTAACCAGGCCTATCAACATCATGGAAACGCCCGTGCCGGCCCAGGCACAAACAAACAGAATGTGAAACCCCTTCAGCCACTGCCTGCCTTTAAGACCTAATTTAGGCATGGAAACACCTGCCTTCTCCGGTTTTTAATCAAGGGAGAACAAGCACTCCAGCCAGCGCAAATTCTTCCCCAGTTGCAGGGGATCGCCCAGCTGCCCCATGGCGCAATCAATAGCCTTGTCCTCGGGTATCCCCTTTGATATTTTATTTTCGATAATCTCAATTAAACAATTCTCCAACTTATTTTTAACCATGTCCTTATGCAGCATTTGCCTGCAAATTGAACTCAAATAATCCTGCACCCTCTGGTAATTTTTTGTTCTCATAAATCATCATCCCATTTAGAATTTAAGGTCCAAAGGAGAAGATGCCGGAATTATACCATATTACAACATATTCTGTTCAACGTATCCTTTAGCTCCCTGGTTTTTTCTGATCCGATACCACCAGGACTTTGGTCAGGATGCCCCTGGCCAGGGGTACAAGTTTTCCCTGCAAGTCCTTTCCTTCGTTCGTACGCTGGTGAAATTCGTTCTTTAATTTTGCATTGGTTCTGTTCAGAATGAAACCGATTGACTAATCCAATCTGAAATCTATTTCCATTCATAATTAATAGTTGTTATGACAATTATATTTCCTGCTCAGGCGACTGTCAAGAAAGAGAAATAAAATATCCCCTTAAAGGCTTTTTCCAGGTAATTTTTTGCCGCAACGTAATGATTTACTTTGACAAAAACACCCTGGGATTAAAGGCAAACGCATTTGGTATAAAAACTTCTTCCAAGGCCTTCCCGGTGTTGCTGAATTACCGCCCACGGCCGGCCCAACCTAGTCTTTACCCTTTATCACAGCTAACGGCAACAGCCTGGCCACCGGGTTGGTAAAACCTATTCCGGAGAGGACACTTACCACCTCATCGATATTCTTGTAAGCGCCGGGGGCTTCGTCTAACAGATCCCTGTAATTCCTGCTGTTGTAGATCACCCCGGCCATACTTAGCTCAAACTGCTCCCTGGATATGCTCTTCAGGGCAGCCGTTCTGGAAAGGGTCCGGCCTGCTCCGTGGTTGGCTGAATAAAAAGTTTCAGCCGCCTTTTCGGTACCTGTTAAAACATAGGACGCTGTGCCCATGCTCCCGGGAACCAGGACCGGGTGGCCTGTTGCAAGATATACAGGCGGGTTGCCCCGGTGACCGGGGGGCAGGGCCCGGGTTGCTCCCTTGCGGTGCACCAGCACCCTTTGCCCCCTGTGCGTCTCCCATTTGGCAATATTATGGGCTACGTCATAAACCAACTGCAGGCCCAAGTCCGCCGGGTTGCACTGTAAAACATCGCCAAAGGCGCAGCGAACGTCATGGGTAATCAATTGCCGGTTGGCGAAGGCAAAGTTCACCGCGCAAGCCATGGCGGCGTAGTAGGCCATCCCCTCCCTGGACGCCACCGGGGCGCAAGCCAGGCCCCGGTCGGGCACTTCAATGCCGTGTTTGCGGGCCGCCGGCAGCAGGCTTTTGCTAAAATCCCGGCAAATCTGGTGGCCGAAACCACGGCTGCCGGTATGAATCATCACGGTTAAAAAACCAGGGCGCAAACCAAAACACTCCCCAGCCACCCGGTCGTAAACTTCCTGAACAACCTGTAATTCTATAAAATGATTGCCTCCGCCCAGTGTGCCAAGCTGCAGGGAGCCACGGTTACAGGCTTCCTTACTGACCGCCCCCAGATCGGCGCCTTGCAGGCAACCCCTTTCTTCGGTTTTAGCCGCGTCTTCAGGCCAGCCGCAACCGTAATCAATTATTCGCCGGGAACCGGCCTGGACCACCTCTTCGAAAACTTCCCTGGTGATACCCTTGTGTTTGCCCCTTCTGCCCAATCCGGTGGGCACATACTCTTCAATTCTGTTAATCAGGGCGCGCAAGACGGGTAAACCCAGTTCCCCCGCCTCGATTCCGGTTGTCAGCAGGCGAACACCACAGTTTATATCCATTCCCACCGCTCCGGCTGAAATTACGCCGTCAGCAGCCATGGCCATGACTCCCCCTATGGGCAGGCCGAAACCCTCGTGAATATCCGGCATACCGCACACCCGGTCCACCACCCCCGGTAAACAAGCCGCGTTAGCCAGCTGCTGGAGCGATTTATCTCCTTTTACCAGGGGCAGTAGCCGGTGATTGAGGTATACAATACCATCCACGCACATGTTTCCCCGGCGTCTTAAAATATACCTGTTTTGTCCTTCCCGCACCAGTTCCGGGTTCATTTTAAAACCTCTCAGTTCCAGATATTACAGGCAGCTGCCGGCAGGGGCTTGTAAAATATCCCCGGGTTCGTCCAGAAACCTGTCCGCCCCCAATTGCAGTTAAAACCAATTGACACTATTCCCAAGGGAGGAGACTCCCCTGGACAAATAACGAATAAGGTGTCCCAGTTCCCCGGGTTTAATTACACCTTTTATACGACTTTATACACCGGGTTTATTTTGGCCCTGTACCATACGATTTTAAACACCCGGCGCTTGTTTTAACCCCCGGGGTTCTTTTTTACTTACGGGGACATTTATTTCGTCGCCGATGATCCCGGCTTTAATCTCTTCCAAACGGGGCTTTATATCCGTCAACAGGGTTTCGTTAATACTATTTTCAGCGTAATAAACGCCCCCGTCCTGTAAACCGTATTCGTAGTAACCCCCGTTCAGCTCACCCTTTAATTGAAAATTAACGCTGTCATAAACAGCCCTGTCCACACCTTTAACAACACTGGTCAAGACATAAGCCCGCCGCTCTTCAGCCACGGTGAAAGTCTGGTCCATATCTACCCCGATGACCAGTCTGTTCCGGGCAGTTACAATCTCGTTGACACCATTACCCGATCCCCCGGCAGCATGGAAAATGACATCGGCGCCGCCGTCCATCTGCTGTAAAGCCAGCTCCTTGCCTTTTTCCGGCTTGCGAAAGCCCTCCAGACCTGTTCCCACATAGCTGGAAAGCACAACTATATCTGGTTTTACATACCTTGCCCCGGCGGTATAGCCTGCTTCAAACCTTTCAATGACAGGCAGCTTTGTACCGCCGATAAAACCGATTTTTCCGCTTCCTGTTTTCATGGCGGCAGCCGCACCGGCTAAAAAGGCGCCTTCATTTTCCCTAAAGGTAAAACAGCTGATATTGTTGTTTACTTTCAGGCCGTCAATGAAGGCATCGATCAAAACGAACCTGGTTAAAGGGTAATCCAAAGCCACCTTTTCCATGGCGCCGGTGAAAAATTGTCCCAGGCCCAGCACAAGATCATACTTTTCCCGGGCTAAAGAACTGAGCAACTTTTCCCTGTCGGCTTCTTCAACCGGTTCCAGGCATTGCACCTGTACCCGGGCGCCCAGCTCTTTTTTGGCTTTTTCCAACCCGCTGCAGGCTGCATCATTAAAAGAGAGGTCGCCCCGTCCGCCGACATCTAGAACCAGACCAACCTTAAGCGGCTCACATACCTGTTTCCGGCCGTCAGCAGGATCAAAAATACCACTGCAACCGGAAACCGCAGCAGTAAACAGAAAAACCATTATTAACCAGGCCATAATAAGCACGTTTCTGTTTATTCTTCCTCACCCCAATCCAATTCAATGAGAGTACGCACTGTAAGGGTTTATTGCTCCTTGGGATTTGTTGCATCAAGGATCCTTTTAGACACCTTCCTTTGTCCGAAATATGTATTTGTAACAATTCACGATTAGAATTGGTTGTTCCTCTTTTTTTGACAAAATTTTTCTTGGAGCGCAAAAACCTTCCCCAATAGTAAGTTAGAAACAAAAAAAACCGGTCAAACCGGGTTCTTCTTGCCATATGCAAACTAAAACATATCATTTTAAGTCCGTTTACAGGCTTGTTTTAAATTAGTCCAAGTATCGCCGGGGTACCCTGGTTTAACATTCAGCTTTCAAACCGAACGCCTCCAAGTTGTTGGGACTACTTCAGCAACGGACATTTACACTTAACACACAAATCATCCCTGACGTCGTTTAAATAGGCGCAGGAGCTGCAAAAGATAATCTTATCCCCGGTTTTATCGAACTTTTCAATTGAGTTCAGCCCGCCATGGTGCCGGACTTTGTCGCCTATTTTAAAGTAATTAAAAACAGTATCGTCATTTTCGGCGCTCCTGGTGTAAATCTTGCCGTCATCTTTTTTAAAAAAACACTCCTTCACCCCGGACCCCAGTCCGGCGCCTGTCCAAACCAGCATAAGATCATTTCAAGATCAATTAAAAACCGATCCGGGACCAATTCAACATCAATCCGGTACAAAACGAACACCAACCCGGGGTCAATTTAACATTAATCCAACACAAGCCGGCTCTACCGGCCGCCATAGCTGGAGCCACCGCCGCCGCCTCCGCCGCCGCCGGAGGAAAACCCCCCGCCGCCGCCGGAACCTGACGACGATTTGCTTACCGCCGTCTGGGCGGTTTTCAGGGAACGCTCAAAAACGCCTCCTATATCATTTAAGGAATTGTGTAAAGAGCTAAAGTTGTTCAATGAGCCGCCGCTCAACCAGCCGCCGCCGAAACGGTAATCGCCGTCCTGCATGCTGGGAAATACTATTTCCAACTGCTTTATTACCTCCCTGGCCACTCCCAGTGTTACCGCATAAACCAGGTAGTGTTCCCAGATAATCAGGCTGGGTATTTCATGGCGCTCCATTTGGGAAAAATGCAGAAGAAACCTTCTGAACGCCTGCCAGCGCGTAAAATCCTCCTGCCCGGGGGCTGACCGTTTTTTAAACGACCGGGGTACCAGGCCGATGACAGCCCCGGCAATAATCAGGGCGGCGCCTAAAAAGGGCGTCCGGGAAACGGCAGCCGCCCCCAGAGTAAAGAGCACAAGTCCAGCTAATAGAGTTATCAGGGGCATGTTGCCTTTGTGCTCAAAAAAGTTAAGGTTTTCCCCCTGCTTATTTAAGCCTGCTGTCCACTGCTGCCAGAAGTTATAAAAGGCCCTGCCGTTTTTCTTGGAGAACCCTTCTATCTCGTTTAAATATACGTAACCGCGCCCGCCGGCAATGGTGCGCTTCAGATAATCCAGCAAATCCTTCTCATGGGGACGCAATACCGCTTCCTCCGGTTTTCTTAAGGAGGCTGGTTCGGGAGCGGGCAGGAAAGACAGGCAATAGGTTTTGACTTCTTTTGAACCGAAAATTTTACGTACCTCTTGCCTCTTTTCGTCAATTAAAAGAAATCTGCGCCGGGCTAAATCCAGGATTGTGGCGGTAAGATCGGGGGGTTTGATCTTTTTAAAATTCCACAGGGTGCTTAATTCCGCCGGACTGTACCCGGCCGGCAGCTCGCGGTAGTAGGGACCGTTAAATTGGGTGGGGTAGCTGCCCCCATACTTGCGCCGCAAAAGATAGACGATTCCCAGGGCAAACAATAAAATAGCTGTGGCCCCGCCAATTTCCGACCTGGCAAGTTGGCGCTTCCGGTTGGCATCCCGGGCCCAGGCCTGTTCTTCTGCCAGGATGTCCCCGAGTACCGTTTTGTCCGTAAAAGCGCCTGCCGGGGCGCCGGAGAACAAGTCCGCCGGCATAACTACCCTTCCTTCTACAAAGGTATGGGGAGGAAGGTCTTTAACGTGCCAGGTGACAGCATCTGGGGCGGTAAAATTCACTTCACCGTTTAAGGGGCCATGCCCCCAGATTCGTATATCTTCACCCTGTTTATAATTGGCTGCGCCCGGCGGGAGTTTCAGGTTTACCTGCACCTCATGCACCCTTTGGGCGTTGTCGGAACCAATAAATTTGCGGTATAGCTCGGCAACGTCCTTGTGCACCTTAATGGCGTTGCCGACCCGGTAGGATACGTCAAAGGTGCGCACCTCATCCCTGGCATTTATACTCCAGTCGATGGTTGTTTTACTGTGCTCACTTTTAACCAGATAAGTGCCCGGCGGGCCATATTCAGTGCCAGGATTAAATTTGTAGGGTTGGCCCCCCTCGGACACCACCACATCCTCAACCGGAGAATCACTTCGGGGGATACTGAGGAAAAAGCCGTTCCACTGGCCGGAAAAATTAATGGTCAGTTTTTCTGTAACCTGCATGGAAGCATCCGGTAACGCCACCGCCTCCACCACAATCTGCCGCATGGTCAGACTGCGTTCCGCCCGGGCCGGTGCGGCAAGCCCCAACGGCAAAAGCAGGCCGGCAATTAGAATAATCAGGCCGCTTCTTAACCTCAGCCAGTTCTTGCTGTCACTTTTCATTATGGTTAAAGCCCCTTTAAAAATTAACTTTAACATTTTGCCTGGCCTCAGCCTCTTCCTGGAGGGTGAAGTAATCAGCCTTCTGAAAACCAAATGCACCGGCAAACAGGTTGTTCGGAAATATTTCAATTTTTGTGTTGAACATCTGCACCGTATCATTGTAAAACTGACGGGAAAAGGATATCTTGTTTTCTGTGTCACTCAGTTCGGACTGAAGCTGGATGAAATTGGTGTTGGCCTTCAGGTCCGGATAAGCTTCCGCCACCGCGAACAAAGATTTTAAGGCGCCGCTCAAAATATTTTCCGCCCTGGCCTGCTCGGTGATACTTCCAGCCTTGACAGCCATATTTCTGGCCTGGGTTACCTTTTCCAGGGTCTCCTTTTCGTGCTGGGCATACCCTTTAACCGCGCTGACCAAATTGGGGATCAAGTCGTACCGCCTTTTGAGCTGCACGTCCACCTGGGACCAGGAGTTTTGGACCCTTTGCCGCAGCTGTACCAGCTTGTTGTAGGTAGCTATTAAAAAAACACCTATAAGCAGCAGCACAACCAACAGGCCGATTATACCCGTGGACATCCCGTAAGCCTCCTTTAATTTTAACGCTTCTTCCCTGCCAACCTGCCCGGCAAACTAATCCGGCTAACCCCGCGGCAATAAAATTTGGCCTGAAGCTAAACAGATCGATGGACAATAGTATTGTAACACAGTTACATCCGTACAACTGGTACATCTTCACATAAACATAGCAAACCCTTCTATTTCCCTGGGTTCTTTGTTGATGCTGCGCCCTGATGCGCGGATGGCCCCCAGCAGCCTGTCAAAATTGCGAATAATGGTACTGCCCCACTGATCGGTATACCAGATGTAAAGGGGCTTTCCCCGGCTGCCCAGCTCCAGGCCCCCGTAAGCAGCAGTGGCTGCCAGCACGGCCCCGCCCACCGGCTGGGGGGAACTGCGCCCGCCAATAAAGGAAAGCAGGGCCAGGGTCATAAACAGCTTGCGAAACCAGCCCGGGTTTTTCAAGGAAACATGGGAAACCGAGTTTATTTCCGCAAAGGGCAACTCCCGCACCCCCTTAAAAGTAATCAGGTATAAGGCGTCCGAAGTCAATTCAATCCGGTAGGACGCATACCAGGCGTTATAGTAAAAGATCGCTACCACGAACAGCGCCAAAAACCACATGGCTGCGCTTATTGGCCACAGGGAAGTAAGGGACTGTACTGTACCGCCGCTGATCACGAAGGGCAGGCCGTAAAAGGGTGCAAGGAGAATAACGGCTACTATGTCTCCGGCCGCCAAATTGCTTGCAGCATATACAATGTCTTCTGGTTTCCTCTTGCGCCGGGGCAGGAAAAAATACAGCAGCAGTCCGGCTGCCAGGACGCCCGTGCCAAACAGGCGGCAGGGATGATAAAGCCAATCCGGCGCAACCCTGTAGGGTTGGTACATGGCCGACACTGTCCACTGGTAGTCTTCGAATTTTATTAGCAGGCAGGAATCACCCCGGGCAGTTTTAATATAAAGCCTTTCATCCATTATAAAGCTAAGCCCCCATTGGGCAAAGGGAAGTTCATCCGGCTTAAAGAACACCGGCACCGGTCCCGTGGGTTTCCAGAAGTCGTCCTTATCCGTTTTGCTCACCCTGTTGCCGTAAATGGATAGCCCGTACTGTCCATAACTGGCCAGCTGCACCTGCTGGAAAAAATCCTCCCACTGCCCCTCTTCAACCAGGGTTACCCGGCCGCCGGTTTTTTCCCGGATATACTGATCCAGGGGCAGCTGGCTAAGTCTTTTTCTCTCAGAGGAAACATAACCGCTGGCCGGCTTAAGCTCCCGGGCCTGTTCCTGTTCCCAATCTACCGCGGTAACACTGACTACGGACGGGGTTACATAAAAATACAGCCCGACTCCCAAAAGAATACCAATTAATAAGGCTACCCGGCGCCACAACTCCAAACGGCCGGAAGCAACCTGCATCTTATATCCCCCTTTCATTTGCACCTATGTACCCGCCGGCACAAAAACATAGAAACCGCAGGGGGATCGTTATCCCCGGTTTAAGGAAAGCCACCGTCCACGAACATCTTCCCGGAAGCCACCGCGCTGCCGGGCAGGTCCCCCGGGACCATCTGGCCGGACCATTATTAATACTGGGTGCGGTCATCCTTGACAACTGCGTAATTGGGTGTGCCCTCCCTTCCCCGGAGCTGAAAAAAATAATTGCCGCAAAAGCTATTGTAAACTTTTCCGGCATATTGAGCGAAAACCTGTTATTCTGCACACCGGGGGGATATCGCCTGCATACGCAAATATCATCCGGCTTCTTAAGACCTGTGACAACTAACATGTACACCTCGCCGGCGACGGACACCCGGATGGCGGCTGTTCTATGTCAGCCAATTCCCCACTATTTTAAAACCGTGGAAATAAGTTTATTTTTTGCTTGTTCCAGAGCATCCTGCTCTGCCAGCCATTGTTGGGCAAAATTTAGGAATAATTTGAGTGCAGGTGGTGAATCGGAGGTTTCACGCACAGCAAGATAAATCCCCCTTTGAATGGCTGGATTCAGTTCAATAATACTGATATTGTCAGCCTTCTCCGCTTCGGCCACTTTTCTGGAAACCACGGAGATAACAGGTCCCTCGCGCACAAGGGAAACAATATTCCTGGCAACATAGCAGGTTTTGGCCAGAATAGGGCTAAAACCCGCAATCTGACAGGCCCTGTTAAAATCATAAAAATGTCCGGAAGTAGGAGGAGTTAAAACAAATTCCTCGTCTTGTAATTCTTTAATATCAACCACTTTTCTATTGGCAAAACGATGTTTTTTATTGGTGACAACAACCATCCTGTCAGTTACCAATTTATAATACTTCAGGTTCGGATTCGGTTTATGCATTTGAACAAAGACCGCGTCAACTTCATTGTAAAACAGCATATCTAATAGCTTTTCACACAGGCCCTCAACAATATTAATTTTCATTCCCACGGAACTGTGATGGAAAGATGACAGCAGGTTCGGCAGGTTATAATAACCGATGACAGCCAAAATTCCCAGCCTGAGCTCTCCATTGACAGCAGTATGGCATTCTTTACCGGCAAATTTAATCTTATTTATGTCTGATATGATTCCACCAACGCATGTGAAAAATTTTTCCCCCGCCGGCGTAAGACGTACTAACCAGTCCCCCTTCAAAAATAAACAGACACCCAATTCTGCTTCCAGGCTATCAATCTGTTGTGATAATACGGACGGAGAAATACATATTTCTTCTGCGGCACTTGTAAAACTGCGGTGTTTCGACACAACCAAAGCGTATTCCAACTGACGCATTTCCATCCTACCAACTCCCGGTAATTGACTTTGCCTTATTACTCATGCTAATTGTATCACAAACACGAAGCAATAAAAGTTCTTTACGAGCAAAAACATAAGTTTTTCTGCCGGGCGCACAGGAGCCGCCCTCCTGAACCAAATAACTTAGTACCGGGTACCTGAGTTATTAAGTTATTTAGCTGGGTATCTTAGATGAATCCTTTTTCTTTGGCTTTCATCACCCCCTGGAAAATAGCGTCGTCAGTGTTTATTGCTTCGAATTTGAAGGTTTGGGCCGTGCCGGGTATGTCCGGCGCAAACAGCAGGCCGAATGAGCAATTCCCGGAATTATATTTTACGACAATCAAATACTCCGTAATCTGCGTCACTACTTTGTAATCAGGCAAACAACCACTTCCCTTTTACCAGAATAACTTAGTAATGTGTACCGGGTACCTGAGTTATTAAGTTATTTGGGATTTTATCAGGCGGTGACGATGCAGCTGTCGGCCTGCAGGCCCAGTTTTTCTACAGCCGCTTCCCGCATTTTGTATTTCAGAATTTTCCCGGCGGCGTTCATGGGAAATTCCGTTACGAAATCGATGTAGCGGGGAGTTTTGTGCTTGGCTATGTGAGCGCGAATGTAATCCTTGAGTTCGCCTTCGGTCAATATTTCGTTATCCTTGAGGATCACGCAGGCCATAATCTCCTCGCCGTACTGTTTGTCGGGCACACCAATTACCTGAACATCCTTCACTTTGGGATGGGTATAGATAAAATCCTCAATTTCCTTGGGATAGATGTTTTCACCGCCCCGGATGATCATATCCCTGATCCGGCCGGTTATTTTATAGTACCCGTTTTCGTCGCACCTGGCCAGATCGCCGGTGTGCAGCCAGCCATTTTCGTCAATGGCCGCTTTTGTCGCCTCGGGCATCTTGTAGTAGCCTTTCATGATGTTGTAGCCCCGGGCTACAAATTCGCCGTCAACATCAGGAGGCAGGTCCCGGCCGGTCTCAACGTCAACGATTTTGCATTCAATGCCCGGCAGATTGCGGCCAACAGTATTGACGCGCAGTTCCACGGAATCATCGGTGCGGCTCTGGGTAAAACCGGGGGATCCCTCTGTCTGGCCGAACACAATTGTCAGTTCCGTCACGTTCATTTTATCCACCACATCCTGCATCACCTTCACCGGGCAGGGACTGCCAGCCATAATGCCGGTCCTCATATGGGAGAAATCCGTCTTGGGGAAATCCTCGTGCTCAAGCATGGCGATAAACATGGTGGGAACGCCGTTGATGGCGGTAATATTTTCCCGGTTTACAGCGTCCAGGGACAGCCTGGGTGAAAAATACGGCATGGGGGTCATGGTCGAACCGTGGGTCATTGACGCCGTCATGGAAAGCACCATACCAAAACAGTGGAACATGGGTACATGAATCAGCATCCGGTCAGCGGTGGAAAGATCCATACAGTCACCGATGTTTTTACCGTTATTTACCACATTGTAGTGGGTGAGCATAACGCCCTTGGGGAAACCGGTGGTTCCCGAAGTGTACTGCATATTGCAGACATCGTGCCTGTTGATGGAAAGGGCGCGGTGGTAAACCTCCTCCAGGGGGACCTGCTCAGCCATGGCCACGGCTTGAGCCCAGGTAAGGCAGCCCTTCTGTCTGGATTCAACGGTGATGATATTGCGCAGGAAAGGCAGACGCTTTATGTGCAGCGGTTTTCCCGCCTCGGCGGTTTCCAACTCGGGGCAAAGCTCCTTTATTATGCTCACGTAGTCCGAATCCTTGTATCCGTCGACCATGACCAGCGTGTGCGTGTCCGACTGGCGCAGCAGATACTCCGCCTCATAAATTTTATAGGCGGTGTTTACCGTGACAAGAACGGCGCCTATCTTGGTGGTTGCCCAGAAGGTGATAAACCATTGGGGAACATTAGTCGCCCAGATGGCGACATGGTCACCGGGCCTTACACCCATGGCGATTAACGAGCGGGCAAATGTATCGACATCGTCCCGGAACTCGGAATATGTTCTGGTATAACCAAGGGTGGTATAGCGAAAGGCATACTGCTCGGGAAACTCTTCCACCACACGGTCAAGCACCTGGGGAAAGGTCAGGTCAATCAATGTATCCTTCTCCCAGATATATTTCCCCGTACGTGCGTTGTTTTCGAACAGGTGCCCCTTTACCACGCTTACACCGCTGTAACGGCTCATGTAGTTGGCAAAATTCGGGAATACCACTCCGGCGTCGTCAAGGTCCGCTGCCCAGCGCTTGACCCATTCCAATGATATAAAGCCGTCGTAGTTTATAGAGCTTAAGGCCAGCATCATGTCGTCGATGGGCAAATCCCCCTCCCCCATCATACGATACCGGATAGAGCCGTTCTCCACAACGGAATCCTTTATATGTACATACTTGATATAGGCGCCGAGGTTCTGCACTGTCTTTTCGGGTTTCTCCCCGGCAAACCGGTAGGGATGGTGCACGTCCCACAGGGCCGCCACCGCGTCACTTGCCACTTCGTCCAGCAGCCTGCACAGGCGGGCAGTGTCAGTATAGACACCATTGGTTTCCACCAGCAGGGTTACACCCTTTTCTTCGGCTGCCGGCGCCAGGCGCCGCAGGGCAGCGAGAATAATCCCGTCATCCACCTCGTCTATGGGATGCGGCTCCAGGTCAGCCAGGACGCGGATATATGGTGTGCCCAGCCTGGCGGCCAGGTTGATATATTGGACAATTTCCGCATGATTGTTCTCTGCGTTCTCGGCAAACTTCAAGCAGCAGCCGGAGGTAAGACACGGTATTTCCAGACGCAGCTCGGAAAGCTTTTCCATCGTTTGCGGGAGCTGTTCCTCGGAAAAAGGCTGCGCCCGGACCGCAGATATTTCCTTGCCCAGTCCCCTGATTTCAATGCCCTTAAAACCAAGGTCCTTGGCCATGGAATAGATTTCGACCCAGCTAAAGTCAGGACAACCAAGAGTAGAAAATGCAAGTTTCATAATTAGATACCCCCCCCTGAATTAAAAAGGCTTTCGTCTCCCGGCATTTCTGCCAGAGACGAAAGCATTAAACTCCCGTGGTACCACTCTTTTTGGTATGAGATCCATACCCTCTCTGCAGGCACCGGCCAATAGCGGCGAATGCCCCCCCATGATAACGGCGGGAAAACCCGTTCGAACCTACTTGCCCTTAACCGTCCCCATGACGTCTTTAAGCTTTCAGCTGACCGCTCAAGGGGGAGTTCACGTTTGCCCTGCGCGCTGTTTTCCAGCATCCAACAGCTCTCTGTGGCGCATGCCCGCAAAATGTTTGCCCTGTCATCGCATTTTAAATAATTTTCCGCTATGTTATCAAATAATCAACTGTCTGTCAAGGCGCAATTACCTGAAATCCGTATCCATTCTGAGATAATGTTACCCCAAATATTTTGCGAGAGATGTCACCCCCGGGTTGCATTGGTGGGATGATATTATCGATGGCACTGCCGCCGGCCCTTACTATATTATTGCGCAAACCTTCACCTGGAGCCGAACAGGGTGGCGGTTTTTTTCTTCAGGTCGTCCAGGCAGGAGTAAACAACCGGCACCACCACCAGGGTTAAAAGGGTTGAGGTAATCAGGCCGCCGATGACGGCGTGGGCCATGGGGGCACGGCTTTCGGCGCCCGAGCCCAAACCCAGGGCCAGGGGCGTCATCCCGAAAATCATGGCTAAAGAGGTCATCACAATGGGCCTCAGCCTGATCCGGGCCGCGTTCCCCAGGGCTTCGTCCCGCTCCACCCCCCGGGCGCGCTGCTTTTTGGTAAAGTCGATCAGCAAAATGGCGTTTTTCGTCACCAGCCCCATGAGCATAATCATCCCGATCATGGACATTATACTTAAGTCGCTGCCCGTGACCAGCAGCCCCAGGATGGCGCCCACCACGGCCAGGGGGATGGAAAGCATAATGGAGAAGGGATCGATGTAGCTTTCAAACTGGGCCGCCAGGATAAAAAAGATGAAGAATATCCCGGCAAACAGGGCCAGAAACATGGTGTTGAAAGTATCACCCATAAACTCGGACTGGCCGCCGGCATAAATCCTGTAGCCTTCCGGCATTTCCAGTTCCTGCTCCACCCGCTTCATGAATTCTTTTTCAAATTCCCCCAGGGAGGTGTTTTCCAGGTTCGCCGACAGGGTTATTTCCCTGGTGCGATCGTAGCGGCTGATTTCATTCGGGGCGCCGGAAAAGACGGTTTCGGTTACCTGGCTTAAGGGGATCATCCCGGGAAGGTAAATATTGCCCAAATCCGCCAATTGCCGGCGCTGGGTATCCACCAGGCGGACCCGCACGTCGTGGCGGTCCCCTTTCTCTTCGTACTGGCTTACAACTGTCCCGTTAAAGAGCGTGGCCAGGGTCTGGGATATCTGGGCCGTACTGACGCCTAAATCCGCCGCCAGATCCCTTTTAACTTCGACCCTGGCTTCCGGCTTGCCCGGCTTGTAACTCAACCCAACATCCACCGCCCCGGGGGTGCTTTCCATTATTTTTTGGGCTTTTGCCGCATATTTTTGTAATTCGGTAAAGTCTTCCCCCAGCACAAGGTACTGGACTGCCGGTCCCCCGACCATTTCCGACTGGTAGCTGACCACTACCTTGACGCCGGGCAAAGAGTTCATCTTTCGCCGCAGTTCGCCGGATGTTTTATCAATTGGGGACTGCCTTTGCCCCTTTTCCGGAACTTTGACATAAATACTGGCGCCCCCTGCCCTGACAGTGGAGTAGATTTTAAGCACTTCGGGATAACTCTGGATAATACCCTCCAGTTTTTCAGTCATTTTTCCGGCTGCGTCCAGGCTCAACCCGGCGTCAAACTCCGCCGTGATGTTAATCTCACCCAGGTCGGCAGAGGGCAGAAAGCTGGAACCCAGGTAGGGTATGAGCGCGAGGCTCCCAATAAATAAAGCCACAGCCACTCCCAGGGTCTTTAAACGGTTGTTCAGCACAACTTTTAAAAAATTGGAGTATTCTGTGGTTATCTGGTCAAAGACACGGTTAAACCACGCTAAAAATTTTCCCAGCGGCCCCCCGGGGACATAATCCCCGGTTTTTAAATGCCGGGAAGCCAGCAGGGGCACCAGGGTAAAGGAAACCAGCAGGGAAACCAGAACACTGCAGACCACAGTAATCCCGAACTGTTTAAAATACTGCCCCACGATTCCGCTCATCATCCCCACGGGCAGAAACACCGCCACCACCGTCAAAGTGGTGGCCGTTACCGCCAGGCCCAATTCAGCGGTTGCCTCCCGGGCCGCTTGAATGGGGTTCTGCCCCATCCGCAAATGACGGACAATGTTTTCAATTACCACGATGGAATCGTCAATCAGCAAACCCACCGAAAGGGAAAGGGCCATCAGGGTCATGTAATTGATGGTGTAGCCCAGCAGGTTCATGGCAAAAAAGGTGGCAATAATGGAAGTGGGTATGGACAGGGCGCTGATCAGCGTGCTGCGCCAGTCCCTTAAAAAAATAAACACCATTACCACGGCCAGGAAAGCGCCCTCCAGGATGGTCTTTTGCACATCATTGACCCCATTCCGGATATCCGTGGAATTGTCCTTGACCACATCAAGGAAAACACCGGGGGGCAGCTCCCTTTTTATACCATCCACAGTTTTCAGAATCTGGTCCGCCAGGGCCACAGTGTTGACCCCGGACTGTTTTATGACGTCAATGCCGATGGCGGGCCTGCCCTGATAGCGGGAATAGCTGTCCTGGTCCCTGGCCCCGTCCGCCACCGTGCCGATATCCCTGACAAATAGCTGCACACCTTCCCGCCGGGCTACCGGGAGGCTGGAAAACTCCTCCACCGAGTTCACTTTTCCCACAGTACGCAAGGTCATTTCCAGGCCATCCTTGCTTACCTTGCCCCCCGGGATATCCAGGTTTTCACTTCGCAGACTCCCCAGCACTTCCGGGATAGCAAGTCCAAAGGCGGCCAATTTTCCCTTGTCCAGCTGAATTTGTATTTCTCTTTTCTCGGCGCCGTACAGGTTTAAAGCGCCAACACCATTTATTGTTTCCAGGCGGCTCTTGATGGAATCGTCCACGATTTTAGACAGTTCACGCATGGTAAGATCCCCGGTCACAGCCAGGGAAAAGATGGGTACGGCCATGGGATCGAATTTGGAGATAACCGGCTCTTCGCTGTCCTGGGGCAGCCGGCCCCGGATAGCCCCCACCTTATCCCGGACATTCTGGGCGGCCACATCGGGATCGGTTTCCAGGGTAAACTCCCCGAAAGTAATACAGATCCCTTCCCGGGCGCTGGTATGAATATGCTTCACCCCGGCTATCTGACCGAAGGCTTCCTCCAGTTTTTGGCCGATTTCGGACTCCACCTGCTCGGGCGAAGCCCCGGGCAGGATAACAGTAACCGCTACGTAGGGGAATTCAACATCCGGAAAATCGTTGATTTTAAGACCAGCATAACTGACGATGCCCAGTACCACCAGCGCCAGAATAGTTACAGTGGCAAACACCGGTCTCTTCAAGCTCAGGTTGGTTAAAAACATTGCTTAAGCCCCCTGTTGCTGTGAATCCGCGATTATAATCCGGTCCTGATCCTTTAGCTTGTTGGTATCGGTGACGATAACCTGCTGTCCTTCGGTTAGCCCGGACTTGATTTCAACTGACTGGTCAATAACCCCGCCGGTTTCAACCTGCTGCCGCCTGGCCCGGTCATCCTCGGCAATGAAAACGAAATATAATCCCTCCACGCTGATAACCGCATTTTGGGGCACAACCAGAACTTCATCGACTTCGCCGGACTTGATTTCCACCCCGGCATACATGCCCGGTTTCAGAAGATGGCCGGGATTGGCAAGTCTGATTTTGGTTTCGAACACCCTGGCGGACTTGTCCGCAGCGGGGTTAATAATTTCCACCCGTCCTTCAAATTTCCGGTCGCCGAAGGCATCCACCGTCGCTTCAGCCCTCTGGCCCGGCACAACCCTGGCCAGATTCTTCTGCTCCACATTGATTACCAGGTAAACCGAAGAAATATCCTGCACCGTCATCAAAGGCGCCCCGGGCGACAAAACCTGGCCGGAAGTAACACTGCGGCCGGCTACGAAGCCACCGATGGGGGAAACGATGGTGGCATTGCGCAACGCTTCCCGGGCCGCGGCCACCCCCGCGGCGGCTGTTTCCACGTCTGCTTCCGCCGCTTTCAGTCCGTTTTCCGCATCCTCAAAATCTTTGCGGGAGACAACTTCACTGTCATAAAGTTCCTGTATGCGCTTAAAATTGGCCCCCATGGCATTCAGGTTGACCTCCGCCTTTTTCAAGGCGGCCTCACCGGCTGCCAGACCATTGACATAATCCTGATCTTCCAGCAAAACCAGCGGCTGGCCAACCGTCACCGCCGCGCCGTTGTCCGCCAGCACCCGGGTGACCCGGCCGGGGGCCCTGGCGCTGATCAGTGCTTCATCAAAGGCTATGATGCTGCCGGTATATTCCAGAATGTTTTCTTTTTTCACCTTTTCCGCCGCCATAACCTGCACCGTCTGGCTATGTACTTCCGGTGGCTCAATATTTTTCTTGTCCAGAATCTTTACGCTGATAACAAAACCAAGGGCTATTATCAGCGACAGGGGGATCAGCCAGTATTTCCATCTAAATTTCAATACTTTCACCTCGTAGCTGTTTTTAGCCTTTAATAGGATTTCCCTTATTCCCGTACTCCAGATAAAATATCCCCGCGACCTTTCCAACCAGATTTAAAAATTTGGCGGAAAAGTTTCCGCCTGTTCCACAGGTTTCCCGGGGAGGCTATAAAACCGGGGCTCCGCCTGTTCCGGTTCAATTCAAAACTTTTTCCGGGGGATGGTATAAACCGGGGCTTCACCGCTTCGAAGGATTCCGGGGAAGGTTATTAACCCGGGGAACTTTGCAGCCGCTTTATGGCTGTATATACGCATCTGCAAAATTAATACCTTAAAAAAGTTTTCTCTTTATTATAGCTTTATGAAAGATGCGCTACAATGGGTTAATATTTCAACAGGCACTTTTTATCGCCGGACGCATTGCTGATTCCACCTAATATAATTTGTTTTTTATACAAAGAAGGCTGCCCAACACTGTCCGGGGTCCCCTCTTTTCGTTAACCGTTAGCCATAAGCTGCTAACCGTCAGCCACCGCGTCAACTGCAAAGACAAACCGGCCTGGGTAAAGGCCGGGAACCGACGGGAACTGGCGGAAAGCTCTTCGAAGACGGGGATTTCCCTTTTCCCGGGTTTATGTTACCCTAAGACTGTACATGGGCTTGTCCCGGGCAACAATTTCAGTCAAGTGGATAAAACCATAGGATATACAAAGCACTGGGAAAGAAAAGGTTTTTAGTTTTATTTAATGGAGGGTTGACAATGGAATACAGAGTACTGGGTAAAACAGGATTAAAGGTATCCGTGGTGGGATTCGGCGGCATCCCCATTCAGCGGGTTTCAGCTGTGGAAGCCCACGGCATTGTGAACAGGGCCCTGGATCTGGGCATCAATTTTTTTGATACCGCCCGCGGCTACACCGACAGCGAGGAAAAGCTCGGCGCGGCTTTAAAAGCCAGGAGAAATGAGGCCGTCATCGCCACCAAATCCATGGCCAGAACAGGCGAAGCCATGGCCGCGGAAATTAAGGTCAGCCTTAAAACCATGGGCCTGGACTATATCGACCTGTACCAGCTGCACAATGTCAAGAGCCAGGGGGAACTGGACAAAGTCCTCAGCCCGGAGGGCGCCCTGGCTGCATTGATTGAGGCTAAAAAAGCGGGCCTGGTCAGGCACATAGGGATAACGGGACATATTAAGGAATTCCTGGCCCGAATCCTGGACCTGAAGGAAATTGAAACGGTGCAGTTTCCTTTTAACGTGGTGGAAACCGGAGGCGTTCCGGAGCTGTTGCAACAAGCCGGGGCCAGGGGCACGGGGGTAATTGTTATGAAACCAATGGCCGGCGGCGCTTTGACCCGGGGGAACCTGGCCCTGCGGTACATCCTGGAACACGATGTAACCACCGCCATCCCCGGGATGGATTCGCTCCGGCAGGTGGAGGAAAACGCCGGAGTGGGAAATGCCCTGCTGCCCCTGACCGCCGCCGAGAGGGAAGAACTGGCCGGGGAAGCCGAAACCCTGGGCGGCGCCTTTTGCAGGCGCTGTGAATACTGCAAGCCCTGCAACCGGCAAATCGATATCCCGGCGGTATTTTTGCTGGACGGCTATTACACCAGATACAATTTACATGAATGGGCCAGAGAGCGCTACCGGAGCCTGGGGGTTGGGGTGGAAGCCTGCATCCAGTGCGGCGAATGTGAAGAAAGGTGCCCCTATAACCTGCCTATCCGGCAGATGCTGGCCGAAGCGGGGACCCGGCTGGGGTAACTGGGAAACTCTATTTTAACATCTCTCGTACTTCACCCGGCCTGAATGTCCATCTCGGTCTGGTTATCCATAACAATGGTAAAATGGCTTAAAGAGATAGGTATGATAATGTTGCGATCAACAAGCCTGGTGAAAACCCAGCTCTGGGTTTCAATCCCAACTGATGGCGTTGCCTCCAGGATTCCGATTGACGGCATTCCTCTTAGCCTGGAATTAAAAGGCCGGCCAGAAAAACCCCTTGCGCAACTTTACCCCAGGGTTGTTACAAGGTATGATTGCCGCCTTCCTTCTTCACCCTTTCAATTACCAGCCTGTAAAACTCCCGCCACTCACCGGACATGTGTTTAAGACCCGCCGGCTCCGGGCTTAAGGCTGTACCAGCGGTCCCCTCGTTTTTGGCGGCGGCGGCCTTTTTCCCGGCCATACGCTTCGCTTTATTCTTCTCTTTCTTTTTTGCTCTCAAGTAGGATCCCCCTCCCCCTGGCCTGATTCGCCCCGGAATTACTCCAATAACGGCGGATCAGACGCTCACCCAATCTTTGCGGAGGGTGAAAAGCTCTCTCAGTTCGCCGGTGGAGATTTCTGTGAGCCAGGCCTCACTGCCGCCGATGATCCGCTCGCTTAAATCCGACTTGCGTTCCAGCACTTCATCGATACGCTCCTCCATGGTTCCCAGGCTGATGAACTTATGAACCATAACGTGACGGTTCTGCCCAATCCTATGGGAGCGGTCGGTGGCCTGGTTTTCCACGGCAGGGTTCCACCAGCGGTCAAAATGAAAGACGTGGTTGGCGGCAGTGAGGTTCAGCCCCAGGCCGCCGGCCTTCAAGGAAAGGATGAAAATATTGGGGCTATCCCCGCCGTTTGAGGCCGACCCCTGGAAACGGGCCACCATTTGGTCCCGCTCCTTCCTGGGGGTGCCGCCAAACAAATAATAGGAAGGCTCTCCCAGCTCCCTCAGCAATACCTCCTGAAGCAGTTGGCCCATTCTGACGAACTGCGTAAATATAAGACAGCGATCCCCTTCCTGGCGCAACTGGGCAATCATTTCCAGAAGGCGCTCCACTTTTTTGGAACGTCCGCTGATGTCCCGGACTTTTCCCGGCGGGTCTTCTTTAAGCAACAGCGCCGGGTGGTTACAGACCTGCTTCAGCCTGCTCAGGGTGGACAGAATCAGACCACGGCGGCCCATACCCTCATATTCCTCCAGTTTTTCAAAAAGATCGCGCAGGACGCTTTCATAAAGGGAGGCCTGTTCCACCGTCAACGGTACGTATTCCTTCTGCTCCTGCTTCTCCGGCAGATCCAGTTCTATGGCCGGGTCGCTTTTAACCCGGCGCAGGAGGAAAGGACGGATCAGCTTCTGCACCCGGCTGATATCCGCCTCGTCCTTTTTTTTCTCGATGACGCCGACAAACTTGCGGCTGAACTCCCCGCTGCCCCCGAGGTAACCGGGGTTAATAAAGTCATAAATGGACCACAGCTCGGTGAGGCGGTTTTCCATCGGGGTTCCCGTCATGGCGATGCGATGGCGCCCTTTTAACCGCCTGATTGCCGCGGCCTGCTTGGTATAGGCGTTTTTAATGTTCTGGGCTTCGTCCAGACAGATGCAGTCCCAATCCACCGCGGATAGTTCAGCTTCATCCAGGTGCGCCAGATTGTATGACGTAAGCACCACGCCGGCCCCTTGTACGGAGGGGAGAAAATCAGCGCCCCTGGACCGCTGGGGGCCGTAATGCAGACGGACACCCACCTCCGGGGCAAAGCGGGCCAATTCCTTCTGCCAGTTGCCCAGGACCGACGTGGGGCAGATCAGCAGGGCCGGTTGGGTTGGATTTTCTTCTTCCCGGACTTTTAACAGGTAGGCAATCCACTGGATTGTTTTGCCCAGGCCCATGTCGTCAGCCAGACAACACCCCAGGCCGAAGCGGCGCAGGAACAACATCCAGGCGGCGCCCATTTGCTGGTATGGCCGCAGGGCGCCCCGGAAAGACAACGCCACCTCCGGAACAGTTATTTCAGTGAGGTTGCCCAGCTGTTCAACCATCCGCGCCAGCTGCCCGCTCAGTTCAACCTCCACCCGGAGCGGATCATCCTCCGCGCCCGCCTCTTGTTCCGCCGGGGTTGCCGCGGCCGGCCCCAGCAGGCGCAGATGCAGTATATCGCCCAGAGAAAGGCCTTCTTTTTTCCGGATGAACTTCTGGATCTTTTTTAAATAAGAAGGATCAAGTCGGATCCATTTGCCCCGGATCTGCATCAGACGCCGCTTTTTCTTGACTATTTCGCGAAATTCCGCTTCCGGCAGCTCCAGATCGCCCACTGCCAGGTTCCAGTCAAATTGCACAATCTGGTCGACCCCCAGCCGGCTTTCCTGCCAGGCGCCCACCGAGGAACGGGTCCTTATTTTCAGGGCCGGTACGAGCTTTTTGACTTCCCCCCACCATTTGGGCAGCAGGACAGTATGCCCGGCCTGGACCAGCCGGACGCTCCCGGAATCAAGAAATTCCCAGGCTTCCGCTTCATTCAGTTCCCGGCGCAGCCCGGCCCCCTCTTCCGCACCGCCCCCGCCGGCATCCCTCAGCCAGGGCAGAATGTCCATCCATTTCCCCGCGTCGCGCCGGATACGTCCCCGGTGCCGCCGCCATTCCGGCGGCAGCGGGGTATCCCGGTGAGACTTGCCGGATTCCCCGGGCCCGCCGGACGTCCAAAACCCATTGTCGTTTGCCCCCCTGGGTTCTCCGGACTCGCCGGATTCTCCGAACTCGACTGACTTCCCAGACTCACCGCACTTACATGACTCACTGGAACCCCCGGATTCACTGAACTTCCCTGTCCAACCGTTTTCACCGGTCCCGGCAGATTCCCCGGGCCTGCCTGATTCCCCGGCTACCCCTGTCCATACCGCGCCTCCGGGCTCCCCGGATTCTCCGAGCTCCCCTGGTTCCCAGGGAAATACCCGGGTGACATCCTGCTTATCCTGTAACATAATATTTAGGCCCCAGGGGGCGCCGTCCTTCTCCGGCTCAGCCAGTTCCAGGCAGGTCCGGAAGGGCGAGTTATCCTGCCGCCAACCCACGGCCTCCAGCCAGGTTTCTTCGTCGCCGGTTGCCGGCTGGGGATCCCGGAGGGGAACCAGCAGCGGGTAAGACGACATTACTTCCCCCCAGGCCCCTCCTATAAGCGGGTCCTGTTCAATCAATTCCTCGATGATCAAACCGGCCCACTCTTCCAGGCAGGGCAGCGTCATGGCCGCCTCCGGCAGGTCAGTGGCGCAGGCCCGCTCCCAATCCAGGCGCCACCCCCGCCGGCCCGCCGCCCAAAGATCGTAGTCCGGCTTCCAGTGACCCGCGGCCAGGGCTTCCTTTAACAGCGGCGCCGCTGCCCTGAGCTCAATAATTCCTTTGTCCCAATACCATTCCATTTCACCGGACCAGGTTCGGCCGGTAAGGAATTCCAGGGCTGTAATTGGGGTGAGAAAAAACCCGTCCCTGCCCAGGTAGTTGCCGCTGTCGATGAATGTCCCGTAGCAGGAAGGCTCATGTCTGGCAAAAAGCAGGTATATCAAATCAAGACCGTATACTGCCCTGCCGCCGCTCCAAAGGAAAAATCCCTTTCCTGAAACCCACTCTAAAAAAACTTTGATGCCGCAATCCGTCATAGGGAGATCAGCTTTCCTTTCCGCAGTTCTTCCTGAAACGCCCTCAAGCGCGGGTAGTACGAAGCAAGACGGGAAATAAAGGTTTCCCATTCCTTTTTTCTCTTTTGTTTTAAATAGATAGAACGCAGCTTTTTCAGAAGCCTGACCGCCGCCTGGTAGGATTTCCGGCCTTTGGTCTCAATGAGCCTGGCCGCCCACTGGTGGTACAGGGGAATCAGCACTGCCGGTTCCTGGGATTCCAGAAACCGCAGGTCGCCTTTGTTAATACTGAAACCGGCGTGTCCCAGGTAGCTCAGGTTCAGTTCAACCCATTCCCTGTAGAGGCCTGCCTCCAGGAGATAATTGGCGTAGACGGGGAAGACGCGGCCGTGGGGCAGCCAGAACCGGAACAGCTTGACGAATTGGTCCGGCATACCACTCTTTTCCGCCCCCCTGGCGCAGTAGCGGCAAACGCTTTCAACTACCCCCGGTTTGGCCTTCAGCACCGCGGGGGCCAGCCAGCGCAGCCAGGCCAGCAGGGTGTCCCAATCCTCCGCCCCGGCCAGGCAGTCCAGGTAAAAGAGCATGTCCCCGACCCGTTTCCCCTTCGGCTTCCGGAGCACGGCCAGGGCCGCTTCCTTCCTGCCGCCGGTAATATACAGGCTGGCCAGCGCCAGGGCGGCAGTATAATATTTCTGCCGGTTTTCTCCAGCCTTCTTGATCGTTTCTTCCAGATAAGTCCTTTCCTCTTCCCATCGTTCCGGGCTATTGCCGAAAATCCCGCACAGCAGGCGGTAAATCCAAAGCCAATCAAAAAGCTTCTTCTCATCCTGGAAAAGAAACAGGTGAACAATCTCAACAAGCCTCAGTAAATGATCCTGGTATTCAGCAGACCCGCCGGACAAAACAAATGCAACAGAAGAAAAGGCATCATCAAAATCATCTTCAATCAGGCCAACACCAAAACCGTCCCCGGATGAGGGCTCCCGTCCCTCCGTCTGCTCCTCCAGCCCCGCCATAAAAAACAAGCAGCCGTACAAGCGGAACAAATCCCTGGCCGGCAAAGGCCAGCGCTCACATTGAAGTGACAGGCGGCTGGTAAATTCATCGTATAACCTGACTGTGAAGTACGTTTCATCCGCCGGCCGTACGGGAAATGAATATAAATAGCTGTTTTTGGCCTCCCTGAGCCGCCGGTACTGGTGCTCATAATACTTATACCAGCTTTCCGCCGGCCCCTCCGGAGTTGGAACAGGAAGAGCTTTCTTTGTTTGGACCACTTGTTTCGCAGGGGAGGTCAACCCCCGGGCGGGAGCACCGGCCCCGGGGTATATCCCGTCCGGCGCCGGCATGTCACCATAGTGATGAAAAAACACGGCGGCAATATGCTCACACAGTTGTTTTCCGGCACAAGTGCAGGTGCTCAGGGGAAAGTTGTCGATATGAAATTGGACAACATACTTCTTCCCGTCCCCAATATCCTTAACCTGGGCGTAAATCCGCGGTCCGAACAACCTGGCGTATTCCACACGGCCCTGCCGGCAATGCTCCTTTCCCTTTTCCAACAGTTCCGGGTCCAGGAGGCGGGTTACTCCGGCAGCCATAGCCCTGGTCTTCTCATCAAAAAAAATATCCCTGCCCATGTGCGATGACACCCTTTATTTTTATAATCACCTTAAATCAGGTCAGTTGTTCTGTCTGCTGCTGAATATTATTATAACAGAAATAACTTACCGGCACAGAACGACGCGGCAACTTGCCAATACTGTTTTCAACCGGCATCATCTCCTGCATATATCGATACTTGGTAAGACATTTCGATAACCTTTGCCCGGGGTGTGATTAAGAATACAGAATCCCTTGACGCCCGGCGCCAGGGGATTCCGCATATTGATTGATCAAATGAGCACTGTGATATACGGACTTATCGCTGCCGCCATTATTATCCCAAAATACAAATTGTGCCTTCACTGCTGAAGCACTTATTACAGGAAATACACTTTGCCGGAGCAGTATCTTTTTCCCAGCGGTTGATTAAATCGCTTTCACAAATCAATGGCCGGCAAAGAGAAAAGTACTCAATAGCGGTGTTATTTAAAATATCTGTCATTGCTTTAACATCCCTGTTACCGCCGACTAATATGACCGGCGTTTTGATTTCTTGCGCGACTTCAGAAGCATATTTTTTGTAGTAGGATTCTTGTTCAGGTGGAATTATGCGGGCGAAGCCCTCGTTCGGGCGGGAGGACCTGCTGCCGCCGCTGATTTCAATCGCGTCTATTCCCAAGTCAGCCAGTTTGCGGCATACATACTTGCAATCTGAAAAAGTCATCCCCTGCTCAAAAAAATCTTCACTGTTGATTTTTACCAGCACAGGATAGTCCGGACCAACCCTGTCCCTTATTGCCCCATAAGTTTCCAGCACCATTCTGGATCGGTCCGCGTAATTACCGCTATATTGATCCGTTCTGCGGTTATAATAAGGTGTCAAAAATTTACTTAATAAAAAGCCATGCGCCGCGTGTATCTGGACACCATCAAACCCGGCCTTCCTGGCTCTCTCCGCCGCATCAGCAAAGGCTTTTTGCACCAAGACAATCTCCCTCTCAGTCATTTCCCGCGGGATATTTTTAAAGGCCAGGTCTTCCACCGGGCTCGGTCCCCATACTGCCTTGCCGCTATTTGCGTCAACTGAAGCTTGCGAACCGTTGCAGGCAAGCTGTACGATGATATTGGCATTATACCGGTGAACCATCCCTGTCAAATCCTGATACTCATCAATAAATGTATTATCGTAAATCCCCGCCTGTCCGTGATAAACATTCTCCAAATCGCTTACAGAAGTAAGCCCCGTGATAATTGTACCTACTCCCCCTTTTGCCAAATCTCCATAGATTCCGTACAGCCTTTTTGTCATATGACCATTTTTATCAGCAAGCCTTTCAAAGGTTGCTGAGCGGATGAACCTGTTCTTCAGCCTCATACCCGCCAGTTCCGTTTCGTCAAACAAAGATTTCATTTAATTTCGCTCCTTTTAAAGTATTTATAGGGCAATTTATAATTTCATCAATTCAAGCCGGCTCTCTTACTGGTGAATTGATAAAACACACCTGCCACCGCCAGTAAAAAACCCGTTACCAGGAGAATTGCCTCGATGGAGATTATATCCGCAAGGGGGCCAAAAAACAGTATTGCCACCGGCATTGCGCTGCCGGTAAGGATTTGCACCAGGGAAAAGACCCGCCCCATCATGGCTTCTTCCACATTCTCCTGGATCAATACAGTTTGCGCGGTGGCGACAACCGGCAAAAACAATCCGGCCGCACCCATGATAAGCAGATAAACAGTGAAATTACCGGCCACACCCAGGAGAGCGAAAGAGACGCCGAATGCCACCAAACCAACAGCCACAGCAAGGATTTTATCCTTGAATTCGCCGCGCAGGGAGACAAAGACCCCGCCCACCAAGGAGCCAACTGTCCAGACTATTTCGTTCGCGGTCAGCCGCCAAACATCGCTGCCGAAGCTGCGTTCAACAAGCAACGGCGTTAAGACCGCGGCCGGCGTAATCAGGAAGAAGGATATCCCAAAGTAAAGCAAAACCTGTCTGAGCAGTTTGTGATTGAGGGTATAGGCCACCGCCTGGCGCAACTCGGCGAAAACAGACGCCGTTTCCCCGGGCCGGCTAATCTTTTCGACGCCAATAAAGCTCAGCACGGCGATGGCCAGGGAGGCCGTAACCACATCCAGCATAAAAGCCCAGCTAATCCCCACAGTCCCCAGCACTATACCGCCCACTGCGGGAGAAAGCAGCATCAATACTGAACTCAAGGTTTGGTTGATCCCCTGCACCCTGGTCAATTTTCCCAGCGGCACAATCTGCGGATACAGGGCAATGACGGCGGGCATTTGAATACCTGCGCCCATTGAGCGGATAAACGAAATTACCAAAAGCAGCTCAATACTCCGGTACCCGGCCCAAAAAGCAATCACCAGGCCCAGCGTGGCCAGGGCAATAAAGCCGTCCGCCAGCATAATAAGATGTTTGCGGTTATAACGGTCCGCCCAGACGCCGGCCCAGGGCGAAATAAGAACCTGGGGCAATAAAGAGAAGATGGTAAAAAGCATCACCCATTTGCCGGAAGAGGTCAACAGGGTGATATACCAGATAATGGCGAAACTGACCACGGAGGAGCCGAAAAGAGATATGTTTTGACTGGCTAAAAAAAAGGCTATATTTCTTTTCCAGGAAGTTTCCTTGCCGGGCAGCGGTTTTGTGTCCATAAAATCGTCCCTTCAGTATTTACTGAGAAAAGGACACAATAAAAGACGCTGGAAAGCGCCACCGTCTTTTATTTATACTAATCCAATTTAACGCGACAAAAAAAGGTTAGTAATAAAGATGCGCCTTTTCCGGATTTGAATCGTTCAGTTTGTCAGAAAGGACGTACTTATCCCTGCTAATTGGATGAATCACAGGCATCATCCGGACAACTGTCATTTGCGCTCCGGCAAAGATACACATCTTTTTACACCTCCCTTTCAAAAATCTTATTTCATAATACTTTATTCCCTTAAGAATAGCAATAACCCTTTCTTCAATTCCGCTAAGAACGCCGCCGTCAAATTGGCTCAGGCCGTTGATGGAGGAGATGTAGTTGCTCTGGGCGTCGGTCAGCTCCGTGCCGCCATCAGTGCTGTTCACCGTGTTGCTGTGCCACTGGTAGGTGACGGCGCCGCTGTCCGAGATTGTAGCCGCCACCGTCAGCGCCGACGCCGCCTGGTCCACCGTGTAGGTGAACGGCGTGGTGCTCAGGTTTGTTGTGAAGGTCAGCTTCGCCGCTGTCACGGCGCCGGATGCAACGACGTTGAAGACATAGTTAGCTTGTACGGTATAGAGCTGCATATTGGGATTTACTCGACTCATGCTGTATACCTTCACCGACTGAGTGTCGGCCAGCGTTATCGTCGAGCTGGTGATTTTGGGAGGGGACTGCGGCACGCTGGAGCTGCTTATATATGTCCCGGAATAGGTCAACGTGGGCGACGTCGTACCTTCCGGCACGCCGATACGGGTGCGGCCTCGGCGCTTACAGCGGCGGTTCCGTCCGGGTTTTGCACCCGGTTCCCTATTCTTCCCCAGGCCGTACAACCGGGGAGACACTCGAAAAGATATGCAATTTGCCGGGAAAAATAAAAACGCTACCCCGGTAAGGGGAAGCGCTTCCGTTCTTCGGTCAGCCCATCCTCAAATCTGAAAGTATTTACCTGACTACAGTTTACCACATTATTTTCCTGCATTTCAACACTTTTCTGGGAAGGTACAGAAAATTTGCCCGACAAAATCAGACATCTTTCACCCAGCCGGGGAACCTTGTTACCAATTAGGAAGGAAGTGGAAGGGGACGAAAAAAGCGTAGTCGCACAGTAGCCCCCACTCTACTCTGGCCATAAGTCTTTAATTCCCCCAATCATTATTATATCGTGGAACCATACCAAGCCTGAAAGGTGTCGACAACCTCGTCACCTAATAATCCCTTGTTCCCGGCGGGAAGGCGGCCCGCACTTTACGGGCCGCCCTTGCGGGATTCTTTTCGGGGCAAGCAGGCTTTATTTCGCGAAATTTTCCATGAAATTTTGCAGAACCGCCGCCACCTCGGCGCGGGTGGCGGCGCCCTGCGGGTCGAGGACGCCGTCGTCCTTGCCCCGCAGCAGGCCGCGCCCCACGGCCCACCTTACGCTGTCCGCCGCCCAGTCAGACACGCCGCCCGCGTCCTTAAACCGCCCCAGGTCCCCGGCGACGAAGACGCCGCCGCCGCTTCGGACGGCATAGCGGTACAGGATAGCTGCCGTTTGCTCGCGGGTGATGGGATCGTTTGGTCCGAACAAGCCGCTGCCGCAGCCTTCCGCTACGCCGCAGCCGGCGGCCCAAAGGATAGCATCGGTATACCACTGACCCTCCCGCACATCGCTGAAGCTGTTTGCGGCGGCGACGGCAGGAGTCCCCGCCAGCCGGTGCAGCACGGTTACCAGCATGGCGCGGGTCATGGGAACATTGGGACTGAAGGCGCTATCGCCGGTACCGCTGAATAGGCCGTTTTGCATGACAAAGGCGACACTATCATAGAACCAGTCGCCTTTTTTTACATCGCTGAAAGGATTGATCCAGGGAACCAAGGGGGCCGGGACTACTGTTTCCTGACCGTAGCCGACTGCATAATAGGGCAGGCGCCCGGCAACGAAGGAAGCCAGACCGGTTTCCGTATCGTAAGCGCAGGCCAGTTCCTCCAGTCCGCCCGTGTCGTTCAGATACCAGACCGCAACACCCTCGGGGAATTCGCCTTCCAGCAAGGTGTAGGGCAGGGAGATGGCGAGCCTGGCGCCGTCGAAAACGCTGATGGCTTGGCCGCCGCTTAAGACGCTGATGCCGTAAACCTGATTGTCCCCCACGGTTTCCTGCTGCGCCGGGGTCAGGGCCGCCGCCGTGTCCACCTGCTCCAGGCTGATTGTGACAATGTCGCCCATTGCCTGGGTAGTGATAAAATCCAAAGCTTTGTTGGGGATGGTCATATGGCCGACGGGCGTCTCCACTGTCAGGTTCGCGTCTGTCTCCGAGGCCATGGAGGAGAAGGAGCTTTTGGGGAGCTCAATCGTTACCTTCCTGACCTCCCCGGTGATCTCGGGGACAATGACTATGTCCGCGCTGCTGTTTTCCCTGACGGCGGCGATGGCGGCGGCGATATCGGAAGCGCTGATGGCAACGGCCGCTTCACGGTTTGTGACCGTGGCCTTAGGGACCAGAGTATTATTATTGGTTCCGCCCGGGGTTACTTTCGGCGCGCCCTTCACCTGGATGGTGATGGTAAGGTAATCGGTATCGGTGGGTGGGTCGCCGTAAAACTCGGAAAACGCGCAATCAAGACGTATTACCGTGCCGTTGGAAACCGGTATGCTCGCCATGGGCTTATAGTTTTTGCCTCCGCTTTTATAGGTGAGGACAGCCCAGTAGTTTTCCTGCCGCGCCTCAAGGCAGATGCTCTTGACCGAAGGCGAAACTGTATAGATATAGTCGGTGACATCCTTACTGAAGGCAGGGGTAAGAACGCCGTAATTCTGCTTAAATGTAAGGCCGGTAATTTCCGCACTGGGGTTATTCCAGTTACAGCCGATGTCCGCGCCCAGTTGGCAGGTATACTGCCATTTTATGATATCGCCGTCCTCAACTTGGAATTCAGAAGCCCCCAGGTTAATAAACCAGTTATTCCATGTAATCATCCAGCCTGAGCCGTTGCCATTGGTAAATTCACCCAGGATTTCAGCATAAGTGCCATCTTTTAGGGTGAATTCTTTAATCAACTGCAGATAAAAGCCGCCCTCAATGGTACCCCAGTGTGAGTATCCGATACCAAGCGCCTTCAGCAAACGGATGGTGACGGCGGCTATGCTGTCTCCGGAAGCGTAAGGAACCTTCACGGCGGGGATAACAATGCCCAATCCCCTGCTATAGTCGGACTCCGGATCTGTACGCATTCCATAATCCTCAAAACTGACGGTGACATAGCCCTTAACCCGGCTGCCGCTTATGTCGAATACCAGATTCGATGTATCTGTCGTCCCGCCTGACGAGCTGTTACGGGTACCATAAGCTTTTGCGCTGTTAAACGCATCCAGCGCAGCCTGCAGCGTCGATTTGGCCAGGATCAGTTCTTCAACGCTGTTGTTTTCAGTCATTGCCCTGGCCGCTTCAATGGCGGCGCTGAAAGCTGTGTATTCAGCAAGTTTCACCCAGTATTTATCGGTGGCCACATTTTTACCGTCAGCGCTGACTGTTATGGAACCGAGCGCGCTTTGGGCCGTGGAAATAAGCTTCCGGAGCCCTGCCAGGCAGGATTCAACATCATAGACTTTAGCGTCTACACTTATTTCCACATCCGGCAAAATACTACGGGCATGCGTAGTGGAAACTGTGTTGAAATTGGCGCCAGCGCCGGTGTCGGTAAGCAGCCGGTGTCCGTCCAGCGGGTCGGCCGCGCCCATCAAGCTGAAGGTGATATGGCCGCCGGTCATGTAATACGAGCCCTCTTCCGCGAATGTCACTTCAAGGGCGTGATTATTAATAAAGCTGTACTGCGCGCGTTCCTGTGATACGAGGGCGCTGCCCGGCTCAAGGGTATAGGTGATGGAATGCCCCTCCCCGGAACCGGGGATATAGACAGCGCTGAATTTGGGAATGGGGATATACAGCCCTTCGAAGGAGACTTTGACCGTATCCTCGGCCTGGACAGGCCGCCCGGGACACGTCACATTTTCAACCACTGTGGTCACGGGCGCGCCTCTGACGATCTGGTACTCCGCCGCATCACCGGCGGTGACCCGCAGGATATTGTTGCCCGGGGTGATGGCCGCCGTGTATACGCCGTCTGCAGCGGTGAGGCCGGTCCATTCGCTGTTGGCGGAGGGGTTGTTCAGCACCGCCACGCTGCCGACACTGCCGCCGCTGACGCTGGGGCTCAGCTTGAAGGCGCCGGAGGGTCCGTTGAAATACAGGGTATCGTATTCCGCGTCCCAGCTTCCGATACCCAAACCAATGCCGTCCGTATCAGAGCCGCCCACCTGAATAACCAGGAGCCCGGCGCGCCGGGGATCGGAAGCAGCGTAAACACCGTTGGCAAATTTACTGCCGCTGATATCAATGGCGTCATAGGTTACTTCAACCAGGGCCACGCCCTCATTAACCGCAGTAATATCCAGCCAGTTGCCCGAAGCATTGCCGTTTCCTTCCGTAACGGCATTAATGGAGACGGCTTCTTTGCCGGATATGACCTTGTAGTGAAAATCCGGCTCGATCATGATATTGGCGGTGACGGTATTGATGATCTGCCAGATGCGATAGGCGCGCAGCCGGAAGGTTTCGCCCGGATCAAGTTTAAGACAGTTCCGGGAATTGACGTTCAGCAGCAGGCTTTCTTCAAGATAGGTCCCCAGTTCGGCGCTTTGCACGTTGTTTTCACCGGTGGCGGGGGAGGCGTCTGTCCCGGTCCAGTTGACCGTCAGGCCGCCGTTCCCTGAAAGGGAAGGAAGATAGCCGGCTTTGGTGATATTGCCGTCCATGGATACGCGGTAGGTCAGGCTGTCGTTTCCTCCCGGAAGTCTGAATACGTGGCTTGTCGTACCGTCACCGTTGTCCGTTCCGCCAGTCTCCTTGATTTCCGCCGCGTGGAAGTTGCGGAGCTGGTCAAAAATCCGCACCGAGGCCCCGGTTGGCGCCGTAACGGTATAGGTGTAATTCAGTGGGAGCGACATGGGTACGACCAAAGTCGATGTGCCGCTGAAGACTGTTTTATACTGCCCGACGCCAGTGGCGTAAGTATCCGCCAGGGCGCCCTGAGGCGCCGCGTAATAGGTGTAAAGCTCAGCGTTTCCGCCCGCGTAGAGCAGATAGCGGAAACGGGTTTTGCCGCCGGCGTCCACATAGACACTGCCGCAGATGGCGGTCATGCCGCCGGCGTCTTTGACGATAAACCTGGCCTGATCCTCTTGGGGATAGGCGCCGCCTATTTGAGTGCTTACATACAGCTCCACCTGACGCAGGGTGATTACTCCGTCCATAGCGTCATCCAGGTGGACGGCCATTCCCCCCAGCGCGTTGCCGGAGGCGTCCGCGCCGCGGAAACTGATGTCCGAGACCGTGTCCGGCGCCTGCACCGTGTAGACATGATAGCCTGATTCATCCACGCCGCCGTCGGCGGCAAATAACGGAGAGTCCGGATCGTAAAAGTCGTAGCCTTCGCTGTCAAAACCGGCTGTGGCATAGAAGGCCACCTGGCTTGACGCCGGCGCCACTTTGAAGGTGAGGGCGCTCAGCGCGGTCACCGTCAATGTGACAGTGTAGCTCTCCGATTCAGCCGCGCCGTCGCTGGCGGTAAAGACCAGTGTTGTCGTCCCGGCCGCTGCCGGGGTGTAGGTGTAACCGGCATCGGCCGCCACGGGATCCGCTCCGTCTACTTTCACCCAATAGGTAAGGGGATCGCCGTCGGCGTCTTCAAAAATATCTCCCAGATTCTGTGTGTAGGCCGTGTTGATCCGCACTGCGGCGCACACTGCGGCGGGAACGCCGCTTTTCAGAGCGGGAGCTCTGTTGCTCCCCGCCCTTTCCGTCACCGTCACCGCGGCAGTGTTGCTGGTTGCGCTGGAGGCGCTGCCGTCCAAGGTATTGGTGGCGATAACATAGTAATAAGTCGTACCGGGGCTGTCAGCGGCAGGGGTATAGCTGCCGGTTGTCGCGCCGCTGATCTCGATTCCGCCTGTCGTGTTGTTTTCAGTGTTGCTGTACCACTGGTAGCTGACAGTACCACCGTCACTGACACCGGCGGTCACCGTCAGCGCCGCTGCCGTGTCGCCTACGGCATAGATAACGGGAACCGGGCTCAAATTAAGGTTAAATGCCGGCGTCTCCGCCGCCGGCGGGGCTATAACCGTGATCCTGCCCGGGATGAAGGTCACGGGGACCGCCTCCGCGGCCTCATTGCAGAAATTTTCGGCATCACCGCGCGCCACACCGACAGTGACCGGATAAGCGCCGGCGGCGCCGTCCGCCACGGTAAAGTTCAGGGTGAACAAGCTGCCGGCGCCGTTATTGTTTATGGAACCGATAGAGGCAACATTGGCCTTGCCGGGCCCTGCGGCGATGTTTATCATCCAGTTGCCCAGGTTCACCGTGCCCTGGGTGATGCTGTTCAGGGTCAGGGCGGCGTTGTCATAGCCAATTTCCAGCACATAGCTGCACAAGCCGGGGTTGGCGGTGATATCTACCGGAATGTCCACTGTTCTTTCGGCGCCCGCGGCGTCATAGGCCACTATGGCGCTGCCCGCCTCCACTACGGCGGTCCCCATAGCCAGAACGCCGCCCGTCTCCACTGCCGCGGTCTCCATAGCCAGAACGCCGCCCGCCTCCACTGCCGCGGTCTCCATAGCCAGAACGCCGCCCGCCTCCACTGCCGCGGTCTCCATAGCCAGAACGCCGCCCGCCTCCACTGCCGCGGTCTCCATAGCCAGAACGCCGCCCGCCTCCACTGCC
>Ga0334890_1000157_pt1 | contig 128889 bp, 116 predicted proteins | sample GraSluR1_MG_3_FD_207220 | JGI IMG/M metagenome (GOLD analysis project Ga0334890, IMG submission 207220) | Sludge microbial communities from methane-producing bioreactor in Wageningen University, Netherlands - Granular Sludge_31_08-R1 | ecosystem: Engineered > Bioreactor > Anaerobic >... | reverse complement strand
GGGCATTTCGCGCAGCCTCCACGGTCATTATAGGCCGAGCAGCGGCAGAACTGTTTCCAGGTCCTTGTCTCCGCGTCCTGACAGATTGACGAGAAGGATCTGGTCCTTCCGCATTGCAGGAAGGCGTTTGAAGGCGTAGGCAAGCGCGTGCGAACTCTCCAGCGCGGGGATGATTCCCTCTTTTCCGGAGAGTCGGCCGAAGGCTTCAAGGGCTTCCGCGTCGGTAACGGAGACGTACTGTGCCCTGCCGGTCTCTTTCAGATAGGCGTGCTCCGGACCGACACCGGGGTAATCGAGGCCTGCGGCCACGGAATGGACGGGAGCGGGCTCACCATTCTCGTCGAAAAGAACGTATGTGTTGAAACCGTGGACCACTCCGGGAGTTCCTGCCGAGAGTGTCGCCGCATGAGCGCCGAGTCCGAACTGGAGACCTTTTCCGGCAGGTTCCACGCCGGTTATGGCGACTTCCGAATCGTTCAGAAAGCCGGAGAAGAGGCCGATGGCGTTGCTGCCGCCTCCCACGCAGGCCGCCACTTCATCGGGAAGACGCCCTTCCCGTTCGAGCATCTGCGCTCTCGCTTCGCGGCCGATAACGCTCTGGAAGCAGCGCACGATCTCGGGATACGGTGACGGTCCAACGACGGAGCCGAGAAGATAGAAAGCCTCCGGATCGTTCATCCACGCCATGAGGGCTCCGTCCACCGCCTCTTTCAGGGTTGCCTGTCCTTCGTGGACGGCGATGACTTTTGCCCCTAAAGCTTTCATCCTTGAGACATTGGGAGCCTGGCGCTCAACATCCACCGCCCCCATATATACGGAGCACTCCATTCCCAGGAGAGCGGCGGCAGTCGCACTGGCCGTGCCGTGCATCCCCGCACCCGTTTCCGCGATGATCCGTTTTTTTCCCATCCGTTTCGCCAGAAGTCCCTGGCCGAGAGCGTTGTTGATCTTGTGCGCTCCCGTGTGATTCAGATCCTCGCGCTTCAGAAAGAGCCTGCCGCCTCCGCACTCCTGCGAGATATTCCCGCATTCCGTGATGGCGGAGGGTCTGCCCACATACTCGGCGAGCAGCTTGTCCAGGTCTTTGTGAAACCCGCCGTCCCCGATCGCCTCGTCGAAAGCTCTCTCCAGCGCCGCCAGCAGCGACGCTATGCCGTCCGGCACGAACCGCCCGCCGTATGCTCCGTAGTATCCTCTCTCTGTCTGTCCGTTGTTCAGATGCGTCATTACGATCTCCTCCCCGTCAGGTAATATGATGTATGAATATACAAAAGGGGCCGTCTTGTATGACGGCCCCTCGAAGCTTCCGATACAAAAAGGGCCGCAGGAAGAATTTTTCCCGCGGCCCTTTGAATACGTGTCAAAGGCGGCGGGACCCTAGGGCCACCACCACCACATGTTCATTTTGTTGAAGTTTCTGTCGAAGGTTCTGTCTGATTTTTTCATGGACGGACCATATCACAGAGGAGTAGCTTTGTCAATGGATCTTATTTGTCAAAAATTTGTAGTCTTATTTATTAAATGCTGTTCATTGTGCTTGTTTTTGTTCTATGAGACGGCTGGAAAGGGGAAAACATGTGCCTCATTTCCCCTTTCCAGCCATCTCTTCGCAGCTATTTTTGCCATTCGAGGGCGAAACCGGCGAAGAGGGCGCTCCCAAGAGGAAACGTCTCCTCGTCGACGTCGAATTTCGGGTTATGGTGCGGATATACCTGCCCCTTCTTCGGCGTGCATCCGCCGTGAACGAAAAAGGTTCCCGGCGCTTTTTCGAAGAAGTACGGCATGTCCTCGCCGCCCATTGTAGGTTCGCTGATCTCCTTCACTTTTTCCTCGCCCGCTATCTTTACGGCAACGGCCTGGAATTTTCTGGTAAAGTCGACGTCGTTGATAAGGGCGGGAGGTCCCTGCATGTACTCCACGACGACTTCCCCTCGCATTCCCTCTGCGACGCGGGAGACGATACCCCGGATACGCTCTTCAACAAAAGCCCGGGTCGCGGGATTGAGAGTCCGGACGGTTCCCTCGATCGTGCAGCTCTCAGCGATGATATTGAAGGCTCTGCCGCCTTCGATGCGTCCGATGCTCAATACCGCCGGATCCAGAGGCGAGAGCTCCCTGCTGAGAATTGTCTGGAGTTCGAGGACTGCGGTGGATGTCATGGTGACTGGATCCACGGTAAGATGAGGTGTCGCGCCGTGTCCTCCTTTCCCCTTGAAGGTAATGATGAAGCGGTCTACCGCTGCCATGAGAGAGCCGAATCGGATGCCGATCTCGCCGGGGCCGATCTCCTTCCAGAGACAACCTGTGTGCAAACCTATGACGGCATCCACATGCGGCTCTTCCATTGCGCCGTCCTCAATCATGGCTTTGGCTCCCCTGGAGTTTTCCTCTGCCGGCTGGAAAATGAACTTTACTGTACCTGCCAGTTCCTTTCTGTGCGCCATAAGGAGTTTTGCTGCTCCGAGAGCCATCGCGACGTGAGCATCGTGTCCGCATGCATGCATCAGGCCATTTTTCGAGGCAAACGGGAGTCCCGTTTCTTCCTCGATAGGGAGAGCGTCGCAATCCGCGCGGATTGCGAGCACCTTGCCCGGCAACTCCCCCTTGACAAGAGCGGTTACTCCCCATCCGGCGATATTCTCCCGGATATCCTCCACACCCATCTGTTCGAGTTCCTGGACGATATAAGCCGCTGTCTTTGGCGTTTCAAAGCCGAGTTCCGGAATTTCGTGCAGGCGCCGCCGCCAAGCAGTGATTTCCGAAGATATGCCCTTTGCCTCTTCAAGAATGTGTCGCATATTTCCCCTCCGTCCATCTAATTGGAATCAGATTTTCATTCTACACTATCTCCAACGTTTCAGGGGTGAGGTGCGCCCACGATGATTTCATCCGGTGCATAATAAGAGTACCGTTATCTTATCCGGGGTGAAGTCTTCATCTCTTCTGAATCGCATCCAGTTTACGCCCAAAGCGGAGCATTAAGAATTTGAAACGATCTCACCCGGAAGCAGATCAAAGAAATGGAATGCATGAGTTGGAGAATTATTATAGCCCGAAAAGTAAAAAAATAATGGATTTAAATTAGCTATTGACAAATCGCTTTTCGTTCCGTAAAATGCAGTGCCATATATTTAAAGGGTAAGAAGAAAAAGCGATGAACCGGATTGTTTTTTTCCGTGCCCCCGCGACAGAGAGAGCGCTCTTCGGCTGAGAGGCGCTTCCGTAGGAGGAAAAAAGCCCAAAGCCCGGTGAGCTGGAATGGAAAGAAGAGACGCCGGAGAGGCGGCGTCATTTTGGAGTACATTCCCGGTATGGAGCTCCGTCACAGGTTCCGAGCGGGACATATGTTTACGTGTCCAATCAGGGTGGTACCGCGAGTTCAGGCTCGTCCCTTTCAGGGACGGGCCTTTTTGCATAGTGAGAGGTACAGGAAGAGACGACACTACAATCAGGAGGTGCGAGAATATGTTCGGAGGAACAGGTACCGCAGTGATAACCCCGTTCAAAGAGGGGAGCGTCGATTACGAGAGTTTCGGGCGTTTTCTGAACTGGCAGATCGAAGAGGGCGTTGAATTCCTCGTCGTTCTCGGGACTACGGGCGAGAGCCCGACCATAACCGCCGATGAGCGCTCGGAGATCATCAAGTTCGCGGTGAAGACAGCCGCGGGGAGGGTTCCCGTGGTCATCGGAACGGGAACGAATTCGACGGCGAACACCGTCCTTTTGTCGCAGCAGGCGGAAGCATTGGGAGCAGACGGGCTGCTGGTGGTGGGGCCGTACTACAACAAGCCGACGCAGGAGGGCTTCTACCAGCACTTCAAGGCCGTAGCGGACAGCGTCAAGAAGCCGATCATCGTCTATAACGTCCCGGGCCGGACAGGATCCAACATCTCGCCCGAAACAGTCCATCGGCTGAGCAAGCTCCGCGGCATAGCCGGAATCAAGGAGGCGGCGGGCGACATGGCGCAGATAGACATGCTCGTGCGGCTCATCAAGAAGGAACGTCCGGATTTCGCGATCCTGTCGGGGAACGACGACCAGGCGTTTCATCTTGTGAACAGCGGCGGAGACGGTGTCATCTCGGTGCTCTCCAACATGATGCCGCGCGAGACGTCCGACATGATCCGGCTGGCCCTCGCGGGAGACGTGGAGAAGGCCCGGGAGCTGCACCACAGGTTGTTCCCCCTGATGAAAAATCTCTTTATCGAGGCGAACCCCATTCCCGTCAAGTACGCGGTGAGCAGGCTCGGTTTCTGCTGCAACGAACTTCGTCTGCCGCTCGTTCCCGCTTCCGAGAAGTGCGTCGGCGTTATCGACGCGTCCATGAAGGAGTGCGGAACGGCGCTATGAGATACGGCCTTGTAGGGGCGTCGGGGAGGATGGGGGGCGAGATCCGCAAGGTTTTTGCCGCGCACGAGCTCTGCTTTGCCCTGGATGTGGACGGCGAGACATCCTCGGGAACACCGGAAGTGCTGCTCGACTTCTCGCTTCCCGGGGCTTTCGCCAAGACGCTGGAGGTGGTGGGGCGCTTCTCCTGCCCGCTGGTTATAGGAACGACCGGGCTCTCCGCGGAGCAGCTGGGTGAACTGAAGACTCTGGGAACGAGTGTGGCCGTGGTGCAGAGCTTCAACTTCGCCACCGGCGTCACCCTGATGAAGATGATGCTTCGCGAGTTTACCCCGCTCTTTGCTGACTGGGACCTGGAGATCAGCGAAACACATCACAACAAGAAGAAGGACGCGCCGTCCGGGACGGCCATTCTTCTCCGGGACGCGACGGGGCGTGATTGCCCGATGCACTCGCTGCGGATGGGCGGCGTTCCCGGCGACCATACGGTCTGGTTCTCGAACGAGGGAGAGGTGCTTTCACTGACGCACCGCGCTCTTTCAAGGAGCGTCTTTGCCCTGGGCGCCCTGAAGGCCGCAGAGTTCGCCGTGGACGCCGCGCCCGGATTCTACACTCTCGAGGAGGTCCTCTCATGCGGACGGAAGAGATAATTCGTCTCATCAAGGAATCGAAGAAAAAGACACCGGCGAAGGCCTATATCGCGGGAGACCTGGAGGGACTGGGCGGCGAGAGCGTGACCTTCATCGGCGGAAAAGACTTCGGCATTCTGCTCGGAGACCGCGATGACGTGGAGCGGGTGCTCGTGGACAATGCGGGGAGGATCCGTTCGGCGCACGTCGAGATCGCAGCAAGGAATTCCGCAGTTCCGCTCGCCGACCTGACGAAGTACGAAGCCCGCATCGAGCCCGGCGCGGTCATCCGGGACATGGTGGACGTGCGCAAGGGAGCCGTGATTATGATGGGCGCCGTGATCAATATCGGCGCGGTCGTCGGCGAGAGGACCATGATCGACATGAACGTCGTGATCGGAGGGCGCGCCGAGATCGGGGCCGACTGTCACATCGGCGCCGGCGCGGTGGTCGCGGGCGTGATCGAGCCGCCGAGCGCGACCCCGGTCATTATCGAGGACAACGTGCTTGTCGGCGCCAACGCGGTCATTCTCGAAGGGGTCCGGGTCGGAAAGGGAGCCGTTGTGGCCGCCGGAGCGGTCGTGACGAAGGATGTTCCGCCCCGTACCGTGGTGGCGGGATCGCCCGCGAAATTCGTCAAGGAGGTCGACGAGAAGACCGAGTCTAAGACCGTGATAGTACAGGATCTGCGCAATCTTAAGTAGGCGAACGGCGTATCCGGCGCGAAGCGGAGCGGTATGCTGCGCTTCGCGCCGGCGCTGAAGCGACTGAAGTCGGAAGAAAGAGGAGAGAACCGGAAGTGATCGTTCAGAAGTACGGAGGATCGTCGGTGGCCACGCCGGAGAAGATCAAGGCGGTGGCCGCCAGGATTAAGAAAAGAGTGGATACCGGCGAGAAGCTGGTCGTTGTCGTCTCTGCGATGGGAAAGACGACGAACTCACTGATCTCGCTCGCCCAGGAAGTGTCGGCGGAGCCGGAGCCCCGGGAGATGGACATGCTCCTCGCAACAGGAGAGCAGATGACGTCCGCTCTTCTGGCGATGGCCCTGAGCGACTGGGGCATTCCTGCTCTCTCCTACAATGCCTTCCAGCTCGAGATGACCACGACGGGGGATTTCAGCAACGCCCGGATCATGGATCTCAACCTGGACAAACTGAAACGGCAGCTCGACCGGCGGACTGTCCTCGTGGTGACCGGTTTTCAGGGAATTACGCCGGAAGGCGATATCACGACTCTCGGGCGCGGCGGTTCCGACACTTCGGCGGTTGCGATTGCGGCCAAGTGCGGATGCCCTTGCGAAATCTACAGCGACGTTGCGGGTGTGTACACCTGCGATCCGAACAAGCATCGGGGGGCGCGAAAACTTGAGTTCATCACGTTCGACGAGATGCTCGAGCTCTCTTCTCTAGGAGCGAAGGTACTGCATTCGAGAGCTGTTGAAATAGCGAAGAAATACTCGGTCGATCTTTACTGCGCATCGACCTTCTCAGATGAAAGGGGGACATATGTGGTGAACAGCCTTCCCGAGTGGCTCGAACAGCCGGTCGTCACGGGAGTGACCTCGGACAGCAACCAGATGCGGGTGAACATTGTTCGGATGCCGGGCTCAATGGAGGCCGTGAGCGCACTGTTCGGCGCTCTCGCGGAACAGGGAGTGAACGTGGACATGATTTCCACGGTGAACGAGAACGGACATTCCCATCTTACATTCACGGTAGTGGACGCCAAGGAGAAAGCCGTGCTGGAAACGGTTCGCCGGACGCTCGCTCCGTGGGAAGGTTGGAGTGTCTCCGAGGATAGAAACGTGATGAAGATCTCCGCCGTCGGAGTCGGAATGAAATCGGCTCCCGGAGTCGCGGCCCGATTTTTCGGCGCGCTCTGCCGGAAGAGGATCAACATGCTCGGAACCACGACATCCGAGATAAAGATATCCGCACTGGTCTCCAAGGAAGACGCCGACGAAGCCCTCCACTCCCTGGTGGACGAGTTCGGCCTGGGGGTGTAGATCGATGCTGTCTCCGGTCTATTCCCCCTACGGTTTCACCGTGGAACGCGCGGAAGGCGTCCGGATCTTCACGGACCAGGGCGTCTTTCTGGATACCTACGCCGGCATCGGCGTCCTTCCGCTGGGGCACAGCCATCCCGATGTGGTTCGCGCGGTGTGCGACAAGGCTTCCCGCTATACGCACCTCTCGAACTATTTTCTCGATCCGGACGCACCCGCGGTGGCGGACAGGCTGCTCGAGATGACGGGGCGCAAAGGCGATGTCTTCTTCGCCAACTCCGGCGCGGAAGCGACCGAAGCGGCGATGAAAGCGGTGAAGAAGAACCGGGAGGGGGCTATCGTCTCCTTCGAGGGGAACTTCCACGGGCGCACTCTGGGGGCGCTTTCAGTCACCTGGGGACCGGCTATGCGGCACCCGTTCGCACCGTTGATTCCTCACTGCGCTTTCCTCCCCCTTCGCGGCGATGCCCTGGTGAAGTTCGCCCGGGACAACGAGATCGCCGCGGTCTTCCTGGAGTGTATCCAGGGAAACAGCGGGGTTTTTCCTCTTCCCCCGGATCTTGCCGAGGCCGTGCGAACGCTTCAGAAGGAGCGCGGCGTTCTGGTCGTCGCGGATGAAATCCAGTCGGGGCTTGGGCGGACGGGCAGGTACTTCGCTTACGAACACTTCGGCCTGCGCCCGGATATCATCACCATGGGAAAGGGCATCGGAGGCGGGCTTCCGCTCGGAGCGGCGCTCTTCTGCGACTGGTCTCCCTTCGCGTCAGGAGAGCACGGTTCCACCTTCGCTCCGAACCCTGTCTCTTTGGCCGCCGGAAAAGCGCTGCTCGCGCACATCACCCCTTCGCTGCTGGAGGATGTGGCCCGCAAAGGGGAGATGATGCGGAAACGCCTGGCGAAGCTCCGCTGGGCAGGAGAGATCCGCTGCAGGGGACTCATGATCGGCGTGAGCACGGGGAATCCGGGAGAGATAAAGAAGAAGGCCTTCGAGAGGCGCGTCCTGTTGAACGTTACGGGCGGAGGAATTCGCTTTCTTCCGGCGCTGACGATGACGGAGGCCGAAATGGACGAGATGGTGGAGCTGCTGAATTTCTAGCCGAAGAAAAAGAATTTTCTCCGCGGAGTCACCCGCCCCGATGAAAAACGGAGCGGGTGACTCCGCGAATTTGGAGAATATGAGATAATATGGATGCGCATGGAATTCTTCAAATTCAAGATGCGTTTCAGGATAGAAGGAGGTCTTTGTATGTTATATCGTAAAATGCCCCGCACAGGGGATAAAATCTCCATTCTGGGGTTCGGCTGTATGCGCTTGCCTCTCAATGCCGACGGCGGTATCGACGAGGAGCGGGCAACCGCGATGATCCGCTCCTCCATCGACAGGGGAGTGAACTACGTTGATACCGCCTGGGCGTACCATGGCGGCGAGAGCGAGCCCCTCGTCGGAAGGGCTCTCGAAGGAGGATACCGGGAAAAGGTCTTCCTCGCCACCAAGCTGCCTTCGTGGTTGATCGAGACTCCCTCGGACATGGACCGCTATCTCGACGCACAGCTCTCCAAGCTGCGGACGGACCATATCGACTATTACCTGCTGCATTCGCTCAACACGGAACGGTGGGGCATCGTGAAGCGGAACGGCTATGAAAAATTCCTGGAAAAAGCGATCGACGACGGGCGTATCCGCCGGGCCGGTTTTTCCTTCCACGACAAATTGCCGCTTTTCAAGGAGATCGTCGACGACTGGCCATGGCACTTCTGCCAGATCCAGTACAACTATCTCGATACGAACTACCAGGCCGGGACGGAGGGCTTGAAGTACGCCGCGGCGAAGAATATCGGAGTGGTGATCATGGAACCGCTTCGAGGCGGCAACCTGGCCCAGAACGTTCCGGACGCGGTGAAGCGGATCTGGAACGAATCCCCGAAGACTCTTTCTCCGGCGGGATGGGCGCTCCGCTGGCTCTGGAACCAGCCGGAGGTCTCGGTCGTGCTCAGCGGCATGACGACCGAGAGCGATCTTGACGACAACCTCTCCGTTGCGGATGAAGGAGGAATCAATTCGCTCACGCCCGCGGAACAGGATATGATCTCCCGGGTGAAGGAGGAGTACCGTACCCGTATGAAGGTCGGATGCACGAGCTGCCAGTACTGTATGCCGTGTCCTGCCGGAGTGAACATTCCGGAGTGCTTCAACCGCTACAACATCGCCTTCATGTTCGACGATGTCGAGAGGGCGAAGCAGACGTACTCGCTTTTCCTGAAGCCTGGGGCCAGGGCGAGCGCGTGTGTGCAATGCGGCGCCTGCGAGGAGAAGTGCCCCCAGAACCTTCCGGTCAGGGAGCACCTGGCGTCGGTCGTCGAGCTGCTGGAGACGGACAAGTAGCCCGGGGGCGCCGGAAATGCGACGCTACGCCCTGCTGGCCCCTGAGGGCCGTTTCCGTATCCACGTCGTATTTCAGGGTATCCTTGTGGGCTTGGCGGCGGGTTTCTCATCCATATGCTACCGCCTGCTCCTGGGATATGCGGAAAACTTCTCGCTTCTCGCGCTGACGGGAGGACTGTCCGTTTCATACCCGCTCGTCATCCTCTCCTGCTGCCTTACAGCGATCTTCATCGGTTTTCTGATGGAGCGGGAACCGATGGCGCGCGGCAGCGGCATCCCCCAGGTCGAGGGGGAGCTGCTGGGGTGCGTCTCCATGAACTGGTGGCGAGTGCTTGCCGCCAAGTTCTTGGGAGGCGGGCTCTCGATCGCTCTCGGCCTCTCTCTCGGGCGCGAAGGACCTTCCGTACAGATAGGCGCGGCCGTGGGAAAGGGGATCGCCCGTCTCGAAAAGAGAGTGAAGATGGAGGAGAAGCTCCTGATATCGAGCGGCGCTTCCGCAGGACTGGCCGCAGCGTTCAATGCCCCGCTCGCCGGAGTGGTCTTCGCCCTCGAGGAAGTGCATAAGAGCTTCTCTCCGCTGATCCTGCTGTCCGCGATGATGTCTTCCCTTGCGGCGGACTTTCTCTCGAAGAAGTTTTTCGGCCTCGGTCCGGTCTTCTCGTTCGGCGTGCCGACTCCTCTTCCGTTGGAGTTCTACGGCCACTTCCTCGTGCTCGGAGTGCTCTGCGGAGCGGGCGGAGCTCTCTTCTGCCGTGTGATCCTCGATGTTCAGACGCTCTACGGCAGAATCACCCTGGCGCCGCGCTACCGGATCGTTCTTCCTGCCCTTGCGGCCCTGGCGATCGGGCGCTTTCTTCCGGAAATTCTCGGCGGGGGACATGCACTTGTGGAGTATCTCGGTCACGGAAGTCACCCTGTCCGCTTCATTCTGCTGCTCTTCGCGGGAAAGCTGCTCTTCACCGCCGTCTCCTTCGGGGCGGGAGCGCCCGGAGGGATCTTCCTGCCGATGCTCGCCACCGGAGCCGCCCTGGGAACATTCTACGGAGCGGCGGCCTCACAGCTCTTCGGTCTTGATCCGTCGCTGACGCTCAACTTTCTTATCGTCGGCATGGCCGGTTTTTTCACCGCGGTCGTGCGCGCTCCCATCACGGGAATTGTGCTCATCACGGAGATGACGGGATCGTTCACGCATCTTCTCTCGGTATCGGCCGTGGCGGTGACCGCGTATGTCGCGGCGGATCTTCTGAGAGCCCGTCCTATCTACGATTCGCTTCTTCTGAGAATGCTCCGGAGATGCGAGTCGTGCGACGAAACGGGAAAGGTGCTGCTCGAGGGGATCGTGTCTTCAGGATCCCTTCTTGACGGCAAACGTGTTCGGGACGCTGGGATTCCGTCCGGCTGTCTCCTTGTAAGCATTGTACGGGCGGGTTCCGAGATTCTGCCCAACGGGGAGACGGAGATCGCGGCGGGCGACAAGATAGTCGCGCTCGTCGACGGGCGGCGGGCGCGCCGTATCCGCGGGACGCTGCACGACCTCCTGGAGGTCCGCCTGAGGGTGTGAAGCGGTCAGCAGGCGTCCGGGTCGGCGGAGTGGACTGTAAAGCGGCCGCAGCCGACGAAACCGGCGTTTTTGTAGAGCGGAAAACCCATTGGGGAGGCCTGGAGGGTGACGGTGCTGCAGCCGGAACGCCGGGCCTCCTTCAGCGTTTCTCTCAGCAGAAGAAGCCCGAGCCCCCGTCTCCGGAAGGCAGGAAGGGTCGAAAAATAATAAATGCCGCCGACCCTGTCCGTGATGGAGAGGAGCGCCGTAACAGCGGGATTCCCCTCGGCGCGGAGCGTCAGCAGCCGGAAAGATGCCCCGAAAGGTTTTGTGACGATCCCCGTCGAGAAGGCCGAGAAGCGCTCTTCATTCCGGAGGTCCGAGCCGAATCCGCGGAGAGAGCTTCGGGCCCATTCACGGGCATCCGACGGGGTGCGGACCACATGAAGGGTGAGCGTTCCGGGAAGAGGATGCGTTTCCGTGAGCGTTTCAAGGGAGAGCCCCATCGCCGGCGGGGAACAGCGTTCGATCAGGCCGGAATTTTCGAGGACACGCCGCAGCACCGTATCCTTACTCCCCGGTGCGAGCCACCAGGTGAACGGGATTTTCTCCTTCCGGAAAAAATGAAGCGAGTTCCGGATCATCTCTTCCGCGTTTCCTTCAGCAGTGCGGAGTGCATAGTTCTGATCGGGGATATCAACTCCTGTCGAGACGAAGACGCACGAACCGTGCTCCTCCATCCTCGAGGACGGCAACGCTCCCCAGAGGCGCACAGTGGCCCTGAAATTCTCCGTTGCCGCCGCTTTCAGTGCGTTCTGGCTCTTCAGGGGCTACTTCTCCTCGTCTCGCTGCGTTTTCGGGGAAGTCGTCCGGCGGAAGCCGTACTGGAGCATCAAAAAAGCGATGAATCCGAGAGAGGTGTAGGTAATGCCTCCCTGGAAGGTCTCGTAGGGAAGAAAGGCGTAATGGAACTGAATTCCGGCGACCATTATGATGACCGCAACAAGGATGGATCTCATCGGTGAAAGCGGTTTTTTCATTATTTTAAACCGAATCAGGTAGAAGAGAACGCTTCCCAGTATCAAGATGACGATTCTTGCAAACATGCGGAGTCTCCTTTTCTCTTTCAGGGTTTATTCCGGGTTTTTGGGCGCAAATATCTGGAGAAATACCTTGTGCGTGCTGCGAGGAAGTACCCGGTAGCCTTTTTTCTCCTTCGTCAGCCAGATGAAGTAGTCCTTGTAGAACGAGGTATTCAAGTCCAGAATGGACTTCCCCCGGTTTTCCTTGATCAACTCGTAGCTGTTCTTGAGCACCCTGTCCTCGTCGCTGTCCCAGCGGAAAGTACCGAGAGCGTACGCCGCGGCCCGCTCGGGGCTGTGCGACGGAAAAACCGGGAGCAGAAGGGTATGGTCGTTCCAGTCGTAGGTGCCGTATCCCTGACCGGGGACGAGGATCACGCGCGGAATTCCGTACATGCGGATCCGTGCCACCATGAGCATCTCCGGATCTAGCGAGATCATCTCCTCGAGAATGGCGCCCGCCTTGTCGACGGAAAACGGGAGTCTGTCGCTTTGACAGATCTGCGAGTCGTCGAGACGGGCGGATTTCGCAGTCAGCGAGATATACTCCTTTTTCGACTCGATCATGTTGCGCAGAGCCCTGCGGCGAAACGAAGGGGCCTCGGCGGCGAGGTCCGACGCTTTCTTCTTCACCGTCCTGTCCCACTTCACCAGTTCCTGCCTGACGTAGACGATCGTCCTGGCAAGTGTTTTCGCGCTCTCCAGCAGGCGCGTCACCTTGCCGACTTCTTCGTCTTCGAGCCCCGGCTCCTCATCGCTGCCTTTCAGGCAGCCGAGGAGTCGTTTTTCAGCCTCGAGAAAGGAGTGATTCTCCACCGCCATCTGGTGGCGATCCTTCTCCTCCGCTTCCCGATATTTTCTTGTTCGCATCTGAACTTCGGTGTACGATTCAAGAAAGCGATGAAGGTCGGAGATGATCGCATCCGATTCCGGGGAGGAGACGCCGAAGCCTGACAGCACGGCGGGCAAGACGATCTTCGTCCGCGCCTTCAGAGAGTTGAGCTGTTTGTCCAGCTGCTCCAGCTTCTCTTCGATGGAGTAGCCGCAGTTCGGCGGAGTGATGGGTTTTGCCATGACCATGCTGTAGCTTTCGGCGATATGGTCGGAGAAGGTATAGTACTGGAAGAGGCCGGCCGGCGCCCTTGCTCCGAGCAGGCGGACGAGGTCCGGGTGAAAGGGGGTCAATTCCCCTCCGGCGACGCCGAAATCCAGGAAAAGTCGCTCCTGTTCGTCGAAGATCAACCCGTCGGGAAAACTCTCCGTCTGGGCGTCGACAAGGGCTGTCGCCACCGTCCAGTACATCGAGGAGAGTTCTGTCCACAGCCTTCTCGCGGCGATTCTCTCCTGAGTTTCGGACGAATCGCGAACTGCCAGGTAACGGTCCGCCACCGACGCGAACTTTTCGGTCGCTGCCCCGACCTGCTGATTGTCCCTCCATCTTTCGAAAACGATCTTCATTCCGCATCATCTCCGCCGGGTGCGAATCGAATCCTGGTTTCTTTCTCTCCGGACCGGAAAGAAGCTCACTCATTGTTATTTATGATACCATATCCCTCGGGCCTGAAGTCCGGTCCGCGGAAAAAATCGACGGTTGAGGAGGAGACGAAAATGAACCATCCGATACGACGCAAAGACAGGGAGCTCACCGACCCGGTTGAGATCGACCGTATTTTCGAGAAGGCGGTCTACGGACACCTTGGCTTGTGCGACGGCGGCGAACCGTACGTACTCCCCATGAATTTCGGCATTTCGAAGGGTGCGATCTATCTGCACTGCGCGTCGGAAGGGCGGAAGCTCGACGTTGCGCGACGTAATCCGAGGGCGTGTTTCCAGGTTGAGACCGATGCGGAGCTGCTTCCCTCACCGGCTCCGTGCGGGTGGGGCGTGGCGTATCGGAGCGCGATGGTCTTCGGAGCCCTTTCGGTCGTCGAATCGGAAGAAGAGAAGGCGGAGGCGTTGACCGCGATGATGAAAAAGTGCGCGGGCGAAGATTTTTCACAGACTTTTCCGCCGGAAAGGCTGGCCTCCGTCACGGTGCTTCGCCTCGACCCCGACGGACGGACCGGCAAGGCTCGTCTTCCCGCATAGGAGAAGGTGAGGACGGGTGTTCCGGATACGGAGGATTTTCGACGCGATCGCCCCGGCGAACGTCAGGGCTATAGGACGAATCCAGGAGATCCTGAGGGAGCAGTTTCCGGAAGCGAGGAGCGGGGAAGCCGATTCCATCCCGGAGAAACTGAAGAACCACTTGAAGTACGGGTTCCAGACGATTCTCTTTGCAGCCGAAAGGGGGCAGAACCGCGTCCACGGTTTTGCCCTGGCGCTCTACGACCCCCTGCTGAAATTCTGCTACCTTGATTATATCGCTGTGGCGGGGCGGGAGTCCGGAAGCGGGCTCGGAAGCATCCTTTACGAGCGGCTCAGAAAAGAGGCCCTCGACCTCGGTTGTATCGGTATCTTCTTCGAATGTCTCCCCGACGACCCGGAGCTGAGCAGGAACGAAGCTATCCGGAAGCAGAACATCGCCCGCCTCCGTTTTTACGAGCGCTACGGAGCGACGCCGATTATCGGGACGAAATACGAGACGCCGCTTGAACCGGGAGGTGACAATCCGCCGTATCTTCTCTTCGACGGGCTCGGAAAGAAGGATCCGCTGCGGAAGGAGAAGGCCCGGCTCATTGTGGCGGCGATCCTCGGGAAGAAATACGGATCGCTCTGCTCTCCCGATTATATCCGCATGGTGATGAATTCTTTCCGTGACGACCCCGTCAGACTGCGTCCTCTCCGCTACGTCCGAACACCCTCGCGGATCTCGGTGGAGTCGGAACTCCCCGAGAGCGAGCGGATTGCGCTCTTCGTGAACGGAGATCACGCCATCCACCACGTCCGGGAACGGGGGTACGTCGAGTCGCCCGTCCGCGTGGAGGCCATCCTGAAGGAGATTCTCCCATCAGGACTCTTTTCCGGGAAGAAGGCGCGCCACTTCGGCGAACGGCATATTCTGAAGATCCACGGCGCGCTCTTCTTCCACTACCTGCGGAAGGTCTGTCTCTCGATGCCCGAGGGAGAATCGGTCTACCCCTACGTCTTTCCGGTGAGGAACGCGGCCCGGCCTCCGCAGGACCTCTCGGTGCGCGCCGGATACTTTTGCATGGATACGTTCACCCCGCTGAACCGGAACGCGTTTCTCGCTGCCCTTGGCGCGGTGGACTGCGCTCTCTCCGGAGCGCAGTCGCTGGTGGAAGGGCGCCATCTTGCGTACGCGCTGGTCCGCCCGCCGGGACATCACGCGGAGCGAAGACTTTTCGGGGGGTTCTGCTACCTCAACAGCGCCGCCGCTGCCGCCGAATATCTCTCGTCGTACGGCAGAGTCGCCATGCTCGACCTGGACTATCATCACGGCAACGGCCAGCAGGATATTTTCTACGGACGCAACGACGTGCTGACTGTTTCGATCCACGGTCATCCCCGCTTCGCGTACCCTTATTTCTCGGGGTTCGAGGACGAAAAAGGGGAAAAGGAGGGGAGAGGGTTCAATCTCAATCTTCCTCTTCCGGAAAAGATGACCGGTCCGGACTACGTCGATCCTCTGAGGAGAGCCCTCCGGAGGATCGAGGAATTCTCCCCGGGTTTTCTCGTCGTTCCCTTCGGAGGGGATACGTGCAAAAACGACCCGACCGGCACGTGGAACCTTGCCGCAAGGGACTTCGAGATCAACGGACGGCTGATCGGCGCGCTCGACCTTCCGGTGCTGGTAGTGCAGGAAGGCGGGTATAACACCCGCCTTCTCGGAGAGAACGTCCGATCCTTCTTCAAGGGGCTTTTCCAGTCGTCCCGCTCTGCCGGGGCTAGGCTATGGTCACCTGCTCCTCGAGATAGACGTCCTGCACGGCGTGAATGACTTCGACGCCATCCTTCATGGGGCGCTGGAAGGCCTTCCTTCCGAGGATGAGCCCCATGCCGCCGGCGCGCTTGTTGATCACCGCCGTCTTCACGGCTTCGGCGATATCGCTCTCTCCGCCCGAAGCACCGCCTGAGTTGATCAGGCCCGCCCTGCCCATATAGCAGTTGGCGACCTGGTACCTCGTAAGATCGATGGGATGCTCGCTGGAGAGCTTGTCGTAGACGCTCTTGTGCGTCTTGCCGAACTTCAGCGCGGTGTAGCCGCCGTTGTTCTCGGGCAGTTTCTGCTTGATGATGTCGGCGCCGATCGTCACACCGAGATGATTCGCCTGTCCCGTGAGGTCCGCGGCGACGTGATAGTCCTTCTCGGCGGTCTTGAAGGCGTTGTTCCGGAGGTAGCACCACAGGATGGTCGCCATGCCGAGCTGATGGGCGATCTCGAAGGCGCTGCTGATCTCCTGGATCTGGCGTGTCGATTCGTCGCTTCCGAAGTAGATCGTCGCGCCCACGGCGACCGCGCCCATGTCGCGGGCCTGCTCGACCGAGCCGAACAGAACCTGGTCGTACTTGTTGGGATACGTGAGAAGCTCGTTATGGTTGATCTTCATCACGAAGGGGATCTTGTGGGCGTACTTCCGGGCCACCGAGGAGAGGACGCCGAGCGTGCTCGCCACGGCGTTGCACCCGGCTTCGACGGCAAGTTTGACAATGTTCTCCGGATCGAAATAGATCGGGTTCGGCGCGAAGCTGGCGCCGGCGGAGTGTTCGATTCCCTGGTCCACGGGGAGGATGGAGAGGTATCCCGTTCCCGCGAGGCGTCCCGAGCCGAAGAGTGCCTGCATCGAGCGCATCACCGGAATCGGCCGGTCGGAAATGGCCGTCACCCGGTCGACGAAATCGGGTCCCGGGAGCGTGAGCATCTCTTTTCCTATTGTCGCGCACGTGTGTTCCAGAAGATCCTTTGCTTCAGCACCGAGCAGCTGTTCGATACGTTCAATATTTTTCATGAAATTTCCTCCTTCTCAATATGAAATAATAAGGGTACAATCAAAAAATACCCTTTCGGAGAAACCCTTTTCGGAGATTGTACCCGAGAAAGCGCTCTCTGTGAATGAAAAAAAATTCCAAAAATCGAAAGAGAATCATCGGAGGTGGATCTATGAAACTGAAAAAAGGGCAGACGAAGGTCGGATTCATCGGCCTCGGCGTCATGGGGCACAGCATGGCCGGACATGTGCTGCGCGGCGGCTACGACGTGCTTGCCTACAATCGCTCAAGGGACAAGGCGCTCGACCTGCTGACGCAGGGGGCGGTCTGGAAGGACGATGTGTTCTCCCTCGCCGGGCAGAGCGACATCGTGATCACCATGGTGGGATACCCGAAGGACGTGGAGGAGATCTACTTCGGTGAGAAGGGAATTCTCGCCGCGGCCCGGCCCGGAAGCGTGCTGATCGACATGACGACCTCGAGCCCGCGGCTTGCCGTCCGTATCGCCGGCGAGGCGGCCGAAAAAGGGCTTTTTGCCCTGGATGCGCCTGTATCCGGAGGAGACAAGGGGGCGCGTGAAGGTACGCTCTCCATCATGGTCGGCGGAGAACAGGCGGTTTTCGACGATATGAAGCCTCTTTTCGATCTGATGGGGAAAAATATCGTGCTGCAGGGAGGTCCCGGCAGCGGTCAGCACACGAAGATGGCCAACCAGATCGCGCTTGCATCCACGATGACGGGCGTTTGCGAGGCGATCGCATACGCCGCGAAATCCGGCCTTGACCCTGAGAGGGTGCTCTCGAGCATCTCGGGCGGCGCCGCCGGAAGCTGGCCTCTTTCGAACCTCGCTCCGCGCATTCTTGCCGGGGACTTTGCTCCCGGTTTTTTCATAAAACACTTCATCAAGGATATGAAAATTGCGCTGGAGGAAGCCGAACACATGGGTATGGACGCTCCGGGTCTGAAACAGACCTGTTCCCTCTACGAAGAGATCGCGGAAATGGGCTTTGAAAACGACGGTACACAGGCGCTCTTCAAGCGCTACTCCGGATAATCGTTCGGCGGAAGTTTTAAGATGCTTCAGGATTCCGGTTGTTCGCGAGTTTTACGTATTTTGAAGATGGGTGTTGACGAAAAATTATCTTTAATTATAATGATTACAAGTTGCATCGAGAGAAAGGGAGTGGTGTACCATGCGCACAGTCGAAGAAATTTCCGGCCTGCTTCGTAAGAAAGGATTGAAGCTGACGCCGCAACGGCGCCTTATCATTGAAATTCTTCTTCATGACCGGAGTCATCCCACCGTGGAGGACGTCTATCGCAAGGTCCTGGAGACGATGCCGGAAGTTTCCCGGACAACGGTATACAATACGATCCGGGAGATGTTGAACCTCGGCGAGGTCGCAGAGGTTCAGGACCTGAGCGACGGAGGAATCCGCTACGATACGGACGCGGCTCCTCATCATCACTTCTTCTGTATTCGTTGCCGCGCTCTTGCGGATCTGGACCTCGAGCTTCCTCCTGTCCCGGAGTCCGTTCCGGGGCTTTCGGACTGCGTCATCCTTCGCCGGCAGATCACACTGTACGGTCTTTGCGCTCAATGCAGGGAAGAGGAAAAAGAGGGGGAGTTCCTGAAGCCCCAGGAAGCTCTTTCGGGATAGCTGTCGCACACAAAAAAGCCCTCCGGATTTCCGGAGGGCTTTTTTGTGTGCGAAAACCCGTTATTTCTTGGCGACAAGGCCGGCATGTTCCGCAGCGACCTTGAAGCGGCCGACGGATTGCTGCATCTCCTCCGAAAGGCGGACCAGCTCTTCCGCCGTCGAGGCGATGCTCTCCGTCATCCTGCCCTGCTCTCCCATGGAGCGGTTGATGTTCTCCACCTGCTCCGCGACCTCGGCCCCGGACCGGGCGACGTGGTCCATTCCGGCCGTCATCTCCTCCGCGCTCGCGGACTGCTCCTGCATCGTCGCCGCGATTGACTGCACGTTCTCCGTGATCGACGCCACCTTCTCCACGACGTCGTCGATCACCGCCTTCGTCTCGCGGGCGCGCACGACAAGCTGCTTGATCTGCTCCGCGCTTCCTTTCTGGTCCTTCATCGCGTTTTCGGTCTTCCCGGAGATCTCGCCGATCACCCGGCCGACTTCGGCCGCCGCCCGGTTCGACTCCTCGGCCAGCTTTCTGACCTCTTCCGCGACGACCGCGAATCCCCGTCCAGCCTCGCCCGCTCTCGCGGCCTCGATCGCGGCGTTCAGCGCCAGCAAATTCGTCTGGTCCGCTATCTGCGTGATCGTGTTGACGAACCCGGTGATTCCGGAAACGGACGACGCGAGGTCGTTGACCGCCGCGCTGACCTGTTCTCCTGATTTGGACACCTTCTCGATCAGGTTCGCCATGTCGTCGAGCGCATGCCCGCCTTTTTCCGCGGCCTTCGAGATCTCCTGCGCCCGCTCGCCGGTCTCGACGGCGGCCTGCGCTCCGGCCTGGGCGCCGCTTGAGACCTCCTCGATCCCGGCATTGGCCTCCTCGATCGCGCTCGCGGATTCCTGCGTGTTCCGGGCAACCTTGCCGACAAGCGTGATCACTTCCTGCACCGAGGCGCTGCTCTGCTCGGAGGCCGCGCTCATGTCCTCGGCTCGCGCGAGAACCTTTTTCGAGCTTGCCAGGATGTTCCGCACGGTGTCGGCCGTACCGTCGATCATCGCGTTCACCGCGGCGGCGACTCCTTTGATCTCTTCGATGGAGGTGCGAACGGAGAGGGTCGCGGTAAGGTCGCCGGTCTCGGCGACGTGCCTGGCGCCGGCAGCCACCGCCTGCAGAGGCCTCGCGATGCTGCGGGAGAAGAAGAGCACCACGACGACGGAAACAACGAGGATGATGGCGATCCCCAGGTAGACCGCGCGCTGCATCGCGCCGACCGCGGCGAGCGACTCGTCGATGTCTGCGGATACGAACACGATGTAACCGTTCTCAAGCGTGTAGTAGGACATCGTTTTCTCCTGCCCGTGCCACGGGTAGTCGATCCGTCCCTCTCCATCTGCGAGAATGGCGTCGGCGTACTTCGCGAAATAGCCGTCTGCGACCTCGCGGAAGCCCGGACCGTCGAACGGGAGCGTCGGATGGTAGAGGTACCTCAAGTTGCGGTTCATAAGGAAGGTATAGCCCGTATCGTAGATCTTCACTTCGGCGAGCATTCTTCTGACGAAGCCGAATTCGAAGGTCATTCCCACGACGGCTACGATCCGGTTCTCGAGAAAGACCGGCATGGAGTAGGTGACGACATCCGCGCCGCCTTCGGAACGGCTGATGTCCGCCCAGTAGGGGCGCTTGGTGTCGAGAACCGTCCAGAACCAGGAAGTGGACGGCTCATTGCGGTTCACGAGCGCCGCTGCGGAGATGTTTTTCTCGTCCATGTACATAAAGAGCGATTCCGCATCCTTGCGCTGGAACCCTACCATATGCGTCTTTCCGGTACCGAAGATTTCCGGATTGAAGATGATGAAGAGGCTGCGCGATTCGGGGGACTGAACGCCGAGGTCGTTCATGAACCTGCCGTTCTGGGCGCCGAACTGCGGGATCACGATATCCGCGACATCGGGATTCGGCATTGAGGTGAAGCGGGTTGTCACGAGGGCCGAAAGGGCCTGGAGCATGCCGTCGAAGCGGTTGAGCGTCGAGTTGAGCTTGTAGGCCAGCTGCTCGGCCTGTGTCTCCTCGTATTGACGGGCTGCTTCCTGAAGCCCCCGGGAACCTATCTGCATCGCATAAAAACCGATGCCGCCGACTGAGACGACCAGCAGGACCACCACCACGGCAAGAATGCGCGCGCCAAGCTTGTTGAACGTAAGATTCAGCTTCACACCAGACTCCTCCTTGTAAAAAAATCGCGATCATTGAAGATCGGAATCTCGGAGCGGCCGGCGGCTTTCTTCCGGTCGCTTTCGTTGATTGGAACACAAAATCACAATTACTCCCACATCCGTCCAAGCGAACGAAAAAACACGAAGATAACTCATCCGCTTTGAAACGATGCGAACAGGATTCCTGAAAACCCTTTCATTCAGGGCTTTCCCGGGCACTTCAGGTGCGGAACACCAATTTCGTCAGAGTTTCTCCCTCAGCTCTTTCAGCTGTATCGCCCTTTCCGCCCCTTTTTCGTCCATTCCGAGGCGGTTGACCACGACGCGCTCGTTTACTCCCTTGAAGATGACGCCGAGGGCGTCCGATCCGATGATATCGAAAAGGAGGCGATTCCCGCGAATTTCGCGCAGAACAGCCTTCACGATGACAGTTGTTCCGATCATTGCGGGAGCATCGTGTTCCAGATCGAGTCGCCGCCCGACGGAAAGGTATCCCTCGGGAAGGCGCCCTTCGGTCGCTGCCATGGACGCCGAGACAGCGAGGGCCGCGCATGCGGCAGTCGAGAGATACTGGTTGAGATAGGGAGACGAAGTGCCTGCCGTATCGTCCATATCCACCGTCTTTTTCACCTCGGCGGAAAGGCCGGGTTCCAATATCGCGGTAAGATCGAGCATGAATGAATCCCTCCTTCAGTCAGTGTATTTAATGCGGAGAAGATAGGGCTATTCTACCCTATTTTCGACGATCGGGAAGAGGGGGAAACGGATTCTCCATCCTGTATTTTGTCCGCATTGTTGATGAAGAGCGAGACCAATCCCGGGTCGAACTGCAGTCCGGCGTTTTTTTTCAACTGTACCAGCGCATTTTCCGCGGAGAGCGGTTCTTTGTACGGCGTTCCCCTTGTCATGACGTCGAAGGCATCCACGATCGACAGAATGCGCGAAAGCAGCGGTATCGATTCGCCCGCCAGGCCTTCCGGGTATCCCGTCCCGTCGTATCGCTCGTGATGGGAATGGATGACATCGGCGACTTCAGCGGCTTCCGGAGTTGCGGATTCAGCGATTCCGCTTCCCGTCACCGGATGTTTCTGCAGTGTTTCACGGTCCTCTTCGGTGAGCGGAGCGGTTTTATTCAGAAGTTGCGGAGGAAGGACGGCCTTGCCGATGTCGTGAAGGCGGACCGAGATGTCCAGGCGATGCATTTCCGCGGGGGCCAGGCCGAGGCATTTCCCGATAAGCTGCGCGGTGCTCCTCATGGCCGAGATATGCTCATCGGTTTCCGGAGTAAATTCATCGAGAGATTCGAGAAGAGAAGAGAGTATCTTCGACCTGATTTTCCGCGTCTCCGGGAGTTGTTTTTCCCTCATATCCTCCTCCGCCTCTTTGAGGACGTTCCGGAAGTCCTGCCATCGGTGGACTTTGGCGGCATACCCCAGGGATATGCTCGGCGGCACGGGGATCTCCTTCACCCGGGTCTTTCTGAACGCGTCTTCGATGCGTCCTACGACAGAGGCGGCGTCGTCCTCCCGTGTCCGGGGGAGGAGAAGCAGAAATTCGTCGTCCTCCCAGCGGACCAGAAGGTCGCTGCTCCTGCACTGCTTGCGGAGTACTTTTGCCGCCGTTTTGAGCAGCTTGTCGCCGACAGCATGGCCGAAAGATGCGTTGACCAGTTTCATGCCGTTCACGTCCCCCCGGATGACGCTCAGCGGGAGGAATCGCTCCGTATCCATACGTTCAAGTTCATCCTCGAACAAGGTGCGGCTTGAAAGCCCGGTGAGCGGGTCACGAAGAGCGGATTTCCTGGAGGTCTCCTTCACTGCCCCGCGGTGACCGGACTCGCCGGCGGAGTAGAGGAGAAGGGACCCGTTCTCCCCGAACAGGAGAGAGGTTATGGTACGGAACGGCACGGCGCCGCCGTCCTTTCTCCGCAAGGTTCCGTCGATGGAGAGCGCCTGTCCGGCGGGAAGCGATCTGCAGAGCGGCTCCATCTTCATCGGAGGCGGTGAGGCGACGAGGTCCGAGAACAGGTTGAGCGCGAGCATCTCCCGGTATGAGTACGCGAGTTCGCGGCACGCGGCGGAATTGGCTCCGACGATCTCTCCCTCGATATTGAAGAGGACCATCGGTTCGGGAGCTTCGGTGAAAAGACAACGGAGAACTTCCCGCATAATCTTGTCGTCGGATATCCCCGTACAATGGGGATTCTCCGCAGATATGCCGGCATCGCGGGGCGTTTTCATCGCTACTGCCTCCTCTTGGATAGAAAAATATCGTGTGTAGTCTGTTTATTATACTCTACTTGAGGCAAAAAACTCCTTTTCGTGACATCGGTTTCTTGCTATGCTATATACTGCTTCGTCGAATGGATAGATTCGTACTCATAGTCCGGAGGGATTCTTCATGAAGATTGTCGGTTTCTGCAACCTCAAGGGCGGCGTCGGCAAGACCACCGCATGCCAGAATCTCGCGGTGGCTCTCGCGCGGAGAGGAAAGAGGGTCGCTGCCATGGATCTCGATCCGCAGAGCAATCTCACCGCGGGTTTCGGTATCGCCGTGCCTGAGGATCATCCGTACGTCTATGATTTTCTGATGGGAGAGGCCTCTTTTTCGCGGGTAAAGGTCCGTCGCGAGGAGGTCGATGTCGTTCCGAGCATTCTCGACCTCGCGATGGTGGAAATGCAGCTTGAAAGCCAGCCGGGGCGCGACACGCTCCTGAAGGATGCCCTCGGTGCGGCGGATATCTCGGAGTACGATTTCATTTTCTGCGACAGCCCTCCCCAGCTCGGTATCTTTACACGGAATGTCCTTGCGGCGTGTCATGAGATTCTCGTCCCGCTCGAAAGCGAATTCTACAGCCTCGCAGGCCTCCGGTTGCTCTCGCAGATGGTCCAGCTCTACCGGAAACGTCTCAACCGCGGGCTCGACATCGGCGGCGTGATCCTGACGAGGCACAACCCGAAGATCATCATGAACCGGGAAGTGGAAAAAGAGGTGCGCAGTTATTTCGGCGACAAGGTCTTCCGGCGGTACATTCGGCAGAATATCAGCCTCGTGGAGGCCAGCGGCGCCGGCGTCTCCGTCTTCGGATACGATGAAGAGAGCAACGGCGCCAAGGATTACGGAGTGCTGGCCGACGAGCTTCTCGAGAGGTGGAAGAATCATGGCTAAAAAGAAAAGACCGAGCTTGAAGAACTACCTGGCGACAGGGCAGGTGATGACGGAAGAAGCCGAACGGGAACAGTCCCCCGAGCCCGCTGAAGAGACGCCCGTCCTGCCGGCATCATTGGAGAAAGACGATCCCGGACAGGGGATCGAAGCGGAGGCTCTTCCGGAGAAGAAAAGCCCGCAAAAAGTCCGGAGAAGGAAAGCTCCGGAGAAAAAAGCTTCCAAGGATTCCCCTGGAATTCCTCCTGAGACCGGGCTTGTGGAAAGCGGCCCTGTATCGCAGGCGTCCTCCCCGGATGAGCGGAGCGGCGGCGAGGGACGCACGCTGCTTGATATGCTCTGCGAAGAGGATAAGAAGACGTGGGAAAAAATTCTCGCCGAAGCGGATGTGGAATTCCTTCCCCTGGAATTCATAGAGCGGCGCGAGGATTTCCGCACCATGGACCGGAGTCGTTTTACGCTCTTCCGCCTGGACAGGGAGGGGGAACCGCTTTTCCATGTACGCACCAGCGTCCAGATACGGGAACCGCTCGTCGCGCTGCTGAAATGGGACGAGACGGGAAGGGTGAGCGTCTACAGGCCCTGAGAGCGGATGGCTCCTTTTCTCAGTTTTTCAAAGGCCTGCTCCGCGCCCTCCGGGCGCCCAAGATAGTACCCCTGGCCGAAGACGGCCCCGTTTGCAGTCAACCAGCGCAGTTCCTCCTCGTTCTCGATGCCTTCGGCGACCGTCTCCATACCGAGGTCGCCGGAGAGCGCGAGCATTCCCTTGACCAGGCGGCGGTGTTCTTCGCCCGAAAGCATGCTCTGGATGAAGCTCCGGTCGATCTTGATCTTGTCCAGGGGAAGACTGTTCATGTACTGCAGCGAGGAGTATCCCGTCCCGAAGTCGTCCAGCGCGATGGGAACCCCTCCGTTCCGCAGCCGTGCGAGCTGTTCCGCTGTATCCTGCGGATTCCGGATCAGCACGCCTTCCGTCACCTCGACCATGAGCGACGCCGGGGCGACGCCGGTTTCCCGGATTGCCTCGAGCACGTGGGCCGGGTAGTTTCCTTCCCGGAACGTCCTTCCGGAGGAGTTCACCGAGATGAAAAGCGTTCCGCGTCTCTCCGGAAGGGCGTGCTCCCAGAGGGCGATCTCCTGACAGGCCCTGGCGGCGACCCAGCGGTCGATGTCCACGATAAGACCGGTCTCCTCCGCCACGGGGATGAACCCCCCCGGAAACACAAGACCCCGTTTCGGGTGATTCCAGCGGATGAGAGCTTCAAAGCCGCTGAGAGACATGTCTTTCAGCCGGTAGAGAGGCTGGTAGTGGAGAACGAATTCACCGTTTTTCAGCGCCTGCCGAAGTTCCTGCTCCGCGGTCAGAATATCCGCTTCCGCGCTGTCGTCCTCGGAGAAGACGGCGAACTGCCCGATTCCCTTGTCTTTTGCCTTCGACAGAGCAATCTCCGTCTTTGCGATCACGACGGCGGAGGTGGCCGGCCCGGGCACATGAAGATACACCCCCATGCCCACGCTGGGGAAGATCGAGTGTTGCTCGACGGAGACCGGCTGTGTCGCGTTTTCCTTTATTCTCCGGACCACCGGGGCGATGCTCTCCCAGTCGTTCCTCCCCTTGACGAGCGCTGCAAACTCGTCGCCCCCGAACCGCGACAGGCAATCCCCGGGTGCGAGGCTCTGCGCGATCCTTCGGCCGACGAGCGCAAGCACCTGGTCGCCGTTGTTGGTTCCCACCATGTTGTTGATCGTCCTGAAACGGTCGAGGTCGAGAAGAATCACGGTAAACGGGGCGTGGCCGGAGACAAGCAGCTCGTCGAGGATCTGAAGGAAACGGGGGCGGTTGGGGAGCCCGGTGGCCATATCGAAATACGCCGTTTTTTTGAGGCTTTCTTCGAGCGCTTTTCTCTCGGTGAGGTCTCTGGCAGCGGTGAGCGTGATTTTCTTTTCTCCGAGAAGAAAGGACCGGCTGTGCAACTCGACCGGGATTGTGCCTCCGTCCTTCCGTACCAGCATTCCTTCGAGAACGGGAGAATCTCCCTCGTGCCGCCCGATATGGTGCATGTCGCCCGAGAGCAGCAGTGAGAGGGGTTGCCCGAGCAGCTCGGATTTCGAATACTGCAGCGAAGATCGGGCCTCCCTGTTCACGTGCTCCAGCGCTTCACTCTCCTCCGTAATGAAGAGAGGATCGGGAAGATTCTCCACGAGCCCTTCAAACGAATCAAGCACCGAGTTGACAGAGGCCGAAAGGGTCGTCAGTTCGTCGTTGCCGGATAGCGGAACCCTCTCCCGGATCGCTCCGTTCCGGGCGATGCCGTCCAGGCAGTCCCTTGCGGCGAGGAGCCTGTCGATCACGTTCTTTTTCAGCAGCAGAAGAAGGACGGCGGTGATGAAGAGTCCGAAGAGGATAAGCCAGAAAAGAAAGATCCGTATCGTTCTTTCCCCCTGCAGGTGAATGTCTCTCGGGATTCTGATTTCAAGGAGGACGGACGGCATGTTTTCGATATTGGGAAGAATCGTGTGCCCTACAGCCAGCTTCTTCGACCGGAAATCGGTCGATATCTCCTCGTTCCCGCGCATGAGGTCAAGCGCGGTTGCCCGGAGTTCTCCGGAAAGAGAGGAGAGGGGGAATGCCGAGAAGTCAACAAGCGTGGATTCGGAAAGCATCGCCAGATCGTCGTGATCCAGCATTCGGATAAAGACGAGAGTGCCCAGGGCCGGGCCGGATCCGTCGCTTCGCAGGACGGGAGCGGCCGCGACAAACCCGATGACGCCGTTTTCGGTGAAGAGGCCGGCGATTCCGTCCGTTGTCGCCGATTTCGAGAGGATGTACCTGTTCTTTTCGAGGTAGGAGAATGCCTCGGCTCTGTGCTCTCCTGTCCCTTCACATTGGAAAACGGCTCCGTCATCGCGGGGAAGGAGAGCCAGCACGGTGATGCGAAGGTTGTCCAGCGTCGACGGCTGAAGGTTCGCCGCGATGAAGTCCTCGTTCCGGTTCTCCGCGAACGTGTAGGTGTCGTCCCAAGGCGCCCAGTCGAGGACGACCAGCTTGAGCGTCCCGATCTCTCGCATTAAGGCGTTCTTCACTCGCTCCACGTTCTGAACCATGGATTCCTGCTCGAGCTCCTGGTATCCTCCCATAAGCAGGGTCCGGGAAACTGCGAGCATGGCCGAGAGAAATACGGCCATGCAGAGCAGGATGATTAAAAGAGTTTTTTTCAGCAGCGACACGGTCTTTTCACAGTCTCCCCGGCGAGCGGATGAATGCCGATCATGCTTTTTATAAATCCAGAAGAAGTTCCAGATTGTTATTCTATCACAGGGGAAGACGCTTTCAGAGGAATTTTTTCTCGAAACAAGACAGCCATGGTGTAGAATTTAACGCGAGGTCTTTCGTTCTTTGCTTCGAGTGTTGCCGTGGACGCCGGAAAATCTTTCGGGAACCGCTTGCGTTCTGAAATTCCGTCTCTTTCTGAAAGGTCTGATGTGATATGTACTTTCTCGAGATGATCCTCTCCGCTCTGTCGCTCGCAATGGATGCCTTCGCCGCTTCCCTGGGCATCGGCGCGTGCCTCGGGACCCTCGCCTCTTCCGCCGCGGCTCTCCGCGTGAGTGCGGCATGCGGAGGATTCCAGTTCGCGATGCCCCTGGTCGGCTGGTGGCTGGGCAGCAGCTTTCTTGACGTCGTCTCGGGGTACGATCACTGGGTGGCATTCGCCCTCCTGCTGCTCGTCGGAGGCAACATGATCCGCGAGTCGTTCTCGGTCGAGGACGAAGGATGCCCTCCGTCCGATCCTTCCTGCGGCTTGCCGCTGCTCACCGTGGCGGTGGCCACTTCGATCGACGCCCTTGCAGTCGGGGTCAGTTTCGCAGCCGTCGGGGCGCCGGTGATGATCCTCGCCTCCTCCGCCGGAGCGATCACGGCGGTCTTCTGTTTCGCGGGAGTGACCATCGGCTTGCGGACGGCCGATTTTCTGGGCCGCAAGGCCGAGTTCGCCGGGGGCCTCGTCCTCTGCCTCATCGGCGCCAATATCCTGAGGGCGTCCTTCGCGATGTAGTCATGGAGGCATGGGTCTACATCCTCCGCTGCGCGGACGGCACGCTCTACACCGGGTGGACTTTCGACCCGGAATCGAGGACGACAGCGCACAACAGCGGAAAAGGGGCTCGATACACCGCCTCCCGTCTTCCGGTGGAGATCGTGTATAAAGAGAGGCTTTCTTCGAAGGAGGAGGCCCTGCGTCGGGAAATCTCCATCAAAAAAATGCGCCGGATCGAAAAGGAGCGCCTTGTGAAAGGACCAACGGACGATCGTTCGACTTCCTCGGCCGGGAATTCGGGAAAGAAGCCCCGTTGACCGAAACAAAACAGAGGGTTCGACGGAAAAGCGATTTGAACGAAAACAACTCTCGCATTGTGACATACTCGGGGAGGGCTGCTGGTGGACGATCTGCGAATGGCGAACATCGACAAGCTGACGAGGGAAATAGAGGCCTTTCTCGCCGGAAGGGAGGCGGAGACGCCTCTTCCTCAGCCGGAGGATCGCGACGCTTCATGGGAGGTGCGCGTCTCCGACGATCTTCTGCGGGTTTATCTCGACATGTATCCCGCTGTGGGAAAGGGAGCGCCCGCTGATCCCGAGGCGATCTGCCTGCGGATAGAACAGATGGGAGTGCGGAACCTCGACCACGACAAGGTCCTGGTATTGACGGACCGGTGCAATTCGGGCGACCCCGCATCGGGCGAGGATGCCGTGATCGCGCTGGGGACGCCTCCGATTTCTCCTGTCGAGGGGAAGATCGAGTTCCTCGTCCCGATGGAGAGAACGAAGCGCGCCGAGGAGGAAGACGGCGGAGCCGTCGACTGGAAAAACCTCTGGACCGTTCCCTCCGTCCGGGAGGGGGATGTCATCGCCCGTATACACCCTCCGAAGGAGGGAACGGACGGAGTCGATGTCTACGGCAAAACTCTCTCGGCGAAATCGCTTGCCGTCTTCCGGTCCGGTACGGAGACGGCGTGCAGATCTCCGAGGTAGATGAGTATGTCGAGGTGATCTCCGCTAGGATTATGGGGCAGCCGGTCTTTCGGAACAACGTTCTGGACGTGCTGCCGCTTCTTGTGATCAACGGCGATGTCGATTTGTCGACGGGCAACGTCGATTTTTCGGGCTCCGTCCTGATCACCGGCTCCGTGGTCGAGGGGTTTACCGTGAAGGCGGACAGGGATGTCACCGTGAACGGAGGAGTCTACAACGCGCGCATCCGGTCGGGGGGCAGCTGCATGATCAAGGGCGGGATCGTCGGAGAGCGGGGCGAAGTATGCGCGGGGGAGGACGTTCGCCTGGGAATCATCGAGTACGCACGGGCTATCGCCTCTCAAAAGATCGAAATCTTCGGCTACGCGCTTTTCGCGACCCTTGAGGCAGGAGAATCCGTCTATGTCCAGGGACGGAACCGGAGAGGAATCGTGGGCGGAAGCTGTATTGCCGGGGAGAGTATCGAGACTCTTTCGGCGGGATCGGCGATGGAGTCTCAGACCTTGCTGGAAGCCGGGCGCGACCCGGTGCGTCTTCGTACCCTCCAGGAACTTGAAAGCAGGAAAAACTCGATGGAGGAGATGAAAGGGAGGATCGAGAAGACCATCCTCTCGATAAAGGAAAAAAACCTGTGTTCGATATAAACGGCCTCACAGAGGAGGAGAAAGAGAAGTTGATGCTTCTCGCCCGGTATCACGGCACGATGAAAGAATCCATTGCCGGAATACTTCACAAAATCGAGGACGAGAAGAGAACCCTTGCCGCCGGCAGAAAGACCGTTCCAAGGATTCGTATACGCGACAGGGCCTATCCCAACGTCACGGTACGGATATGGGATTCCTTCCTCGTTCTGAAGAGCCAGGAGATGTATGTGAGCTTTTCTGTCGACAGGGAACGGAACGCCATTGCCAAGGGTGTTTTCTAAGAACAGGGCTTCCTTGAAGGAGGTTTTTTATGGTGAAGCAAACGAACGGCGATTTGCTCAGGGAGATCGAGACTATCGCGGCGGAGGCTGAAAAGAAGTTCGGAGAGAGCGTCTCCTATATGGAAACGGAAAATCCTCAGCTGAGCGAAGCTGTTTTTCGTTCCGTGTCGAGAGGGGTGGCCGTCTGCGGAATGCTCTACGACGAAGATGGCCGCCCGAAGGATTTCATTCTGAAAAGCGTCAACCCAGCTTTCGAAGCGCTCTTCGGCGTCACTCCGGGAAGTGCTGTCGGCCGTTGCGGAAGCGAAGTCTTCTCGGACGGACAGGAAGCGCCATCGCTCGAAATTTTTCATCATGTGAGTTCCGAGGGGGATACCGCCGCCTTCATGCTTTTCCTCGGAAAATTTCGCCGCACCTTCGATATCCTCGCTTTCTCAGCCAAAAAAGACTGTTTCTGCGTTGTCTTCACCGATGTTACCGACAGGGTCGCCGCCGAAAAAGAACGGCGTGAAAACATAAGGTTCATGGAGGACGTCCTCGGGAGCGTGGACATCTGGGTTGTTCTCCTCGACGAGCAGGGGCGCGTTGTATTCTGGAATGCCGCTGCAGAAAGACTGTCGGGAATCTCCGCCGAAGAAGCTCTTTCAAAACAATTCCTTTTTTGGGAGACGGTATGCCCCGATCCGCAGTACCGGGCACACGTTCGCAAACAACTTGACGAACGCCGTTCCGGAAAACCGGGAGATTTCGTCATGGACTTCGCGGTGCAGGGCGCCGGATGCGACTGCCGCCTGCTGGAATGGCGGATAAAGCCCTGGCGGTTCGAGGACATCGGGACAATGGGGCTCCTGCTGATGGGACGCGATGTGACGGAGATACGCCGGATCGAAGGCGAGCTCCGCGAGAGCGAGAGGCGCTACGCCGCCGCGTTTCTCCAGACCAGGGCGCCCATGCTTCTGATCGATCCCGCATCGGGTAGGGTCCTGGATTGCAACGAAGCGGCACTCGAATTGTACGGATATTCCAGGGAGGAAATGCTGCACCTCACGAACCGCGATTTCAACACCGCATCCCCCGAGGAGATCCGGAAGGCGATGGACCAGGCGCTTTCTCTCAGAAAGAATAATTTTATCTTTCACCACCGTCTGAAAAACGGTGAATTACGAGTCGTCGAGGTCTACTGCTCCCCGATGCCGCATCAAGGTAAAACGCTGCTCTTTTCAATTGCTCACGACATCACCGAGAAAAAAAACCTCGAGGAGCAGCTGCAGATGATGACCTTCGATTGCGCGCTTCAGGCGAAGATCCTCGGCAGTATCCTTGAATCCTCGTCGGACTGCCTGTACGTTTTCGACCGGGAGGGACGCTTCCGCTTCGTCGGGACAAGAGGGGCCTCTCTCTTTAAAAAGGAGCCCGCCGGGATGGCCGGCCTTTCATGGAGTCAGCTCGGTATTCCGGAGGACCGCGTCGCCTCCTTCGGCCGCGACCTTGAAGATGTCTTCAGCACGGGCAAGTCGAAGCGGGGAGTCTTCGTGCTGCCGGCCCCTCAAGGAGATCAACCCCTGGAATACGCTCTCACTCCCACCTTCAACGACGACGGCAGTGTGGAGATGGTGGTGTGCTCGATACGCCTCTTGCCGTAGGCGGCAGTTCTCGTTCCTCCGGCGATGCGCCCCGGACGAGAAGAGTGAATTCATAGAAGAAAGAGGTGGAGCCTGTCAATGGCGCCCGGTTGTAATAGAGTGGAAGACATCGCGCTCGCCCCTCCTCCGTTCGACGATCCTCGCCGAAGCTGCCGGCGGCTCGTCGAGTGGGCCGAGCCGCTCCTTGACGATTCGGAGCGCGCCCTTTCCCTTCGTTCGGCGGAAACCTTCCTAGAAAACGACGGTCCGTTGCTTCAGCGTGAACTGGAGCGCATCCGGAAGGAAGACGGCGATGACGTCCTGCGCAGGGTACCCTACTGGGAGGGATGGTATCTTTCTTCCCGCGAACCGCTGCCGGTGTATTTCAATCCTTTCTATATCTTCGAAGAGGATTCGCTGCCCCGGGAGAAAAATCCTTTCCGGCTCGCCGCCCGATTGGCGCTCGCCGCCGCGGCGTTTTGCCTCGACATCGACAGGGGGCTTTCCGAAGCCGATCGCATGCGCGGAGAACCCCTGTGCATGAGGCAATACGCTTCGGTCTTCCGCTCATCCCGCAGTGCAGGGAGCCCGTGCGATAGCGCCGTGTCCGGGGACCGGAACGGAATCGCCGGCAGGAGCGCACTCGTCCTCTCCCGCGGAAACCTCTTTCTGGTTGAGTTGATCTCGACGGATGGAGAACTGCGGGATCTTGACGAGACGGCTCACTCCTTGGAAACAGTTTCTGCGGAAGCCCCCTCCCGAACTCTTCCCGTCGGATTGATCACCTGTCCGAATCGGAACGAAGCGGTCCGCGGACGAAGGATGCTCCTGGAATCGGAAAAGAAAAACGAGCTCCTCCTCTCTCTGGCGGAGAAGGCGCTTTTCGCCCTTCGCCTGGACGCCCCCTGCGGCAGCAGTATCGAGGACGCCGCCCGGCACTTTCTCTTCGACGAAGGAAAGAACGCCTGGTACGAGAAGTCCTTTCAGCTCATCGTCACCGGGGACTGTCGGGCGGGGATCAATTTCGAGCACTCCGCGAGGGACGGCACCCATATGGGACGCCTTGTGAAGGAAATACTCGGCCGTGCTCCCGGAATACAAGGACGAGCCGGACGGCTCGCGGCTCCCGTTTCCCTTTCTTTCCACATCCCTCCGCAACTGGGCGGTTTTCTCGAAGATGCCGAACGGAACTGCAGGCGACTCTCCCGGAAAAGGCGGCAGATTGTCCTCTCTTTTTCCGCATTCGGACGAGAAGCAATAAAGAAAGCCGGCATGGGTCCGGACGCCTTTGTTCAGGCCGCGCTGCTTTTCGCGGCGAAAAGAGTGCGGGGCGAATGGAGAAGCGCTTACGAGTCCGTCCATATGCGCCGTTTCAAGGGCGGAAGGACCGAGGGAACGCGTCCGCTCACGCCGGAGGCGGCCACTTTTCTCGACGCGCTGCAATCCGGCGGAAGAGATCGAAGTGTTCTCCGGCCTCTTCTTCTCGCGGCGGGCGCTGCTCACAGGCGTCGGATAGAGGAATGCCTGGCCGGCAGAGGGGTTGAAGGGCATCTCGGCCTTCTCCGGGAGATCTGGCGTTCGGAAGGAGCGAGGCTCGGAATCCCGGCGGAGCCGGACCTCTTTTCGTCTCCCGCGTGGAGGAAGCTGACCTCGTGCTTCGTCTCCAGCAGCACAACAAGCGGAGAGGGGATCGCGCTCGCCGGATACGGCCCGGTCCAGCAGGGGGGACTCTCGGCGCGATATCTCTCGAAGAAGGACCGTTTCACCTTCCATATCGCCTCGTGGGCCGAGGACGGACCGCTGGGAGAGCATTTCTCCGCCGCGCTGCACGATGCCCTGATGATTATGGGCGATATTTTGTGAGCAGCTCGCTGTACTCTTTCATTCGCTAATACCGCAAAGCTCCTCCTATCCGAAAGATCCCTGAAAGACAAGACTTCTGAGCTTGATGTCCGGTCTTGAAAAAATGAAGATTGTATTTTTTGACAAATGAGTGATTTCGTGCTATGGTGCAAGGGATTTTTATATAGGAAATACTGTTTCCTATAGGGAAATGGAGGCATTCGATTGAGCAGTCTGGAAAAATCGTTGCTGATCCTGAAGCGTCTCGGTGAACCGCCTTATGAACTCGGCCTTTCCGACATCGCATCCCATGCCGGCATCGGGAAGAGCGGCGCTTTCAAGCTGCTCCGGACGATGCAGAAGCATAATTTCGTCATACAGGACTCCTCTTCGAAGAAATACCATCTCAGCCCCATCATGCTGCGCCTCGGCAACGTCTATACCCAGTTCAAAGGCATTGGCGAGGCCGCGACTCCTCTTCTTGCCTATATCTCCAATTCCGCCGGAGAGACGTCCTATATCAGCATCTGGGAGGGCGACCGTGCGTTTCCGGCCTACAAACACAGGGTTCCCGGCGGAATTTACGACGCCGACGATCTCATCGGCAAGAGCATTCCTCTCAACGCGGGAGCTTCCGCGATGCTTCTCTGCGCCTACCAGGATCCCGTGCTGATCCGTAAAATACTCGATTTCTCGAATTTCAGGAAACGCACCCCGTTCACGCTGGTCGACAAGGAAGCGCTGATGGAGGAGTACCGAAAGATCCGGGGGCAGGGGTATGCCGTGGAGGACGAGATCTTCAGCCTCGGCGTTCTCTCGCTCGCGGTTCCGGTATTCGACAGGGATCATGCCGTCGCCCTCTGCCTGGCGCTTGCCGCGCCGAAAAGGCGGGCTCCGGAAGAAAAGATCGTCGAATGGCTCCAGATTTTGAAGGACGGCGCCGAGGAACTCTCGTACAAGCTGCAGTTCAGGCGCTGACGCGAGCTTGAAAGGAGGGGTGAAGGGAGAAGAGGAACCATGCGGACAAAACTTATCGGTGGAACGGACCGCGAAAGGAGAGATGTCACGATGAAGAAAAGTGTTGCATGCGGAGTTTTGGGCCTGTTCGTGTTCGGGCTGCTCTTTGCCGGGATGGGCGCGCTGCCCTCGGCGGCGCAGGAGAAGCTGGTGTTGAAGGTGGCGGGGATCTCTTCCCCGGAGTACCGCGGAACCAAGTCGCTCTATGCGATCAAGGAGATCGTGGAGAAAGGAACTGAAGGCCGTGTGAGCCTGGACATTTTCCCGGCCAATCAGCTCGGCGATTACACGCAGGTGTTCGAGGAGATCCGGCGGGGCACGATCGAGATGGGGCTTATCTTCCTTCCGAGCCAGTTCGACCTGATGCTCGAGGTGGGATCGCTTCCCTTCCTTGCCGAGACCGGCGAAGGAATGCAGAAGCAGCTCTCCCCCGGATCGTACGTATACTCGATTATCGACGAATCTCTTGAAAAGCTGGGTGTGAAGCTTCTCCGGATCTACGGAGACGGTTTCGTCGGTGTCGGGCTTGCGAAAGAGCCCAAAAATCACGCTCAGGCCGGCGTGCCCAAGGACGCCATGATACGGGTTGCGCCGCTCGCCGTCTACAAGGAAACCGCGGAGGATCTGGGGTTCCGCACGACGTCCATTCCGTACGCCGACACGTACAGCGGCATTCAGACGGGAGTCTGCGACGGATGGATCGGCGGATCGTCCCAGATCAACTACCTGAGCTTCCGCGATGTCATCAAGTACTACGTTCCCTATAACTGCCTCTTCGATCAGACGGCGTACATCGTCGGCAAGCAGGTCTGGGAGAAGATCTCTCCCGAAGATAGGAAGATCATCGCAGACGCGGTGAACGAACAGGCCGACAAGAGTTTCGCCGACAGCAACGCGGAGGATATCGAGTACCAGAAGAAGCTCGAGGAGGCGGGAGTAAAAATACTGCCGATATCCGGCGAAGAGATGGAGAAGATCGCGGCCCATATCCGTGCCACGACATGGCCGAAACTCGAAAAGACGTACGGCAAAGAGACAATCGAGAAAATCAGGGGGTCGCTGCAATAGAACGATTCTGCACGCGGGGCGGAAACGCCCCGCGTCTCACTGGAGGGATCGGATTTGAATTTTTTGGAGAAAGTCACATCGTCCTTCATCTGGAAATTTCTACTCAAACTGCAGAAAATCCTTCTCGTCCTGAGCAGCTGCTTCGTGGTGCTCATCATGTGCGTCACGGTCCTGCTGCGATACGTCTTCAAGTCGGACCTGTTCGGGATCGAGGAGATGGTCGTAATAGCGGCATTCTGGCTCTATTTCATGGGGAGTTCTTACGGGGTGTACGACAAGAGCCACGTCAAGGCGGATATTATTCCGCAGATGCTCCCGCCTCGCGCCCAGGCGCTTTTGAGCGTCCTGGTGAACCTGACGATCGCTTCGCTCTGCATTCTCTTCACGGTATGGGCCGTTGAAATGGTCCGGTACAGCTACACCTGGATGCCCAGGACGACAGGGCTCAGAATTCCCGTCTTTATCTCGCAGACCTCGGTCCTCGCAGGCTACGCTCTCATGTCGCTGTACTCCGTCGTCTATTTTCTGGAAGATCTCTTCTCCTTTCTCTCGATGAAGCGGCGGAACGCTTCGTGACGGAAGGTCCATCATAATCCGGTCCGGTGCGCCGCGGTCTCGCCGCGGAACACAGGGGCCGCAGAACGGAGGAAACATGAATGGCGATAACCATTGCGCTTCTGCTCATAATCGTGACGCTTCTTCTCGGGCTGCCCGTTCCCTTCTGTTTCATGCTCTCCACGACTTTCATGGTCGTGACGCACGGTTACGACCCCTCCTTCCTTCTTCCGTACGGGTTCAGCCAGATGAGTTCGATCGTGCTGCTCGCGATTCCTCTTTTCATAATGGTCGGGGGCATGATGGACAGGGGAGGTATCGGAACGTCCCTCGTCAATTTCGTCGATGTCTTCGTCAGCCGTGTCAAGGGCGGGCTCGGCGTGGTGGCCGTGGTCTCGTGCGCGGTTTTCGGCTCGATATCGGGAAGCTGCGCGGCAACGCTCTCGTGCATCGGGTCGATCATGTTTCCCCGTCTCCGGGAGAACGGCTATCCGATGGGGCACAGCGCGGCCCTGGTTTCGTGCGCCGCGCCGCTGGGGCTGCTGATACCGCCCAGTTCCCAGATGATCCTTTTCGCCTGGGTAGGCCAGCAGTCGGTGCTGGCCTGCTTTCTGGCCACGGTAGGCCCGGGCGTCGTCCTCATGATCCTGCTCAGCATCCTGAATATCATTATGCTCCGAAACGACCCCAACGTGAAGGTGGTTCCCTCCATGCCCCTGCCGGAGACGATGCGACTCCTGGGAAACAGGGGAAGGAAGGCGCTTCCGGCGCTTTTTATGCCGGTCATCGTCCTCGGCGGCATCTATGGCGGTATCATGACGCCGACCGAGGCGGCCGCGGTGGCGGTGCTCTACTCGATACCGGTGGGTTTCTGGATCTACAGGGGCCTGAACCGGAGCAACTTCCTCGAGGTGATCATCGAGACGGCGACGACGACGGGCGTCGTCATGCTGATGATGTACTGCATCATGATGCTCAGCCGGATCTACGTTCAGGAGCGCCTTCCGGACATGATCATCAACACGCTGACGGCCGTGTCGACCAACAAGTACACCATCATGCTGATGATCAACATCTTTATGATCATCATCGGCATGATCATGGACGACGTGAGCGCGATGCTTCTCTGCACGCCGATCCTGCTTCCGGTCGTCGTCTCGCTCGGAGTCCATCCGGTCCACTTCGCCGCGATCATCGGGACGAACCTCGGCCTGGGAAACGTCACTCCTCCGACGGCCCCGACGCTCTACTTCGGCGGACGCATGGCGAAGACGCCCGTCTCGCAGATGATGAAACCGGCCATGATCTTCATCCTGTTCGCATGGCTGCCGACGCTTCTGGCGGTGACCTATCTGCCGGAACTTGCTCTCTGGCTTCCGCGCCTGGTGCTCGGGGGCCGTTTATAGGAGGTGTGCAAGAGTGAATATGGAGTATCTGAAGGAGATGCCGGTTGCCGTCCTGGGCGGCGGCGCGACTGCACGCGGACATGCGGCTTGCGCGGCGCTCGCAGGACGGAAGGTACGCCTTTACGAGCTCCCGGAGTTTTTCGGCGGACTCGGCTGTATCGCGCAGAACCGGGAGATCCGGCTCAGCGGCAGGCAGGAGAGCCTGTACGGATTCAAGCGCGAGGGGCTCGCGAAGATCGACGTGGTGACGGACGATATCGGCGAAGCAGTTCGCGGAGCGGGGATCGTCGTCGTCAGCTTTCCCGCCGTGGGATATCAGGCGTTCCTGGAGAAGCTGATTCCGTACCTGGAGGACGGAATGGTCCTTCATTTCACGACGGCAAACTTCGGTTCGCTCCTCCTCCGGAAGATGATGCGCGAGACGGGATGCACGAAAAGGATTATCGTCGGGGAGTGGAGCAGCCAGCCCTACGGCATCAGGATCAAGAGCCTGGGAGGCCAGCAGATGCCGGAGGTGAGCGTCAACTACTGGGCAATCACGCTGCGCGGTGCGGCTCTTCCGATGACGGACCAGGATGCCTTTTTCGAGTCGAAGCAGTATCTTCCGTCGCTCGACTCGGTGCTACACCCCGTCCGGGGAGATACCGTGGCCGATGTCGGCTTCAGCAATGTCAATCCCATACTGCATTGCCCCGGAACGATTCTCGGCGTCGGCGCAATGGAGAACTGGGGGGTTGTCTACGGCGGGAACAAGTACGATTTCTCCATCTACTCGCACGCCTACTGCCCCTCGATTTCGAAGGTTCAGCTCGCCCTGTACCGGGAGGAGTGCGCCATCGCTTCGGCGATGGGGGTCGGCATCCAGGAATTTCCGGAGGAGGCGTTTTTTTCCAGATCGAATATCCTGGGCGCCGAGCACATGGGGGAGAAGTTCGTCGTCCCGTTCGAGGAACAGTATACGCTGGCCATGGGGACCGGGCCGTTCACCATCTACAATCGCTATATCACCGAGGATATCCCGGTCGGATGTCACATCTACCTTGAGCTGGCGAAAAAGTTCGGCATCGATGTTCCGGTCATCGAATCGATGATCACGCTCGCTTCGGTAATGACCGGCACCGATTTTCGGGCCTCCGGGGTGACGCTGAAGGACCTCGGGATCGATCACATGGACAGGGGCGCGTTGAACGCCTACCTCCGCGAGGGATCGTATGCCTGAAACGACCGGCGGAATCGGAAAAAAATACGCGGAGAACGAACTCTACCGTCTGCTGACGGATATGGCCGGCATACCGAGCGTCTCCCCCTCCCGGGAGCGCGAAAACGAAATCGCCCGTTTCCTCTTCGACACGTTGAAGGTTCTGCCATATTTCCGGGAACACCCCGAAGACCTCCGTCTCCTTCCTCTTGAAGAGGATTCGCTGGAAAGACATTTCCTCTTTGCCGTCGTCCGGGCTCCGAAGGCGTCTGCGGGAACGATCCTCCTGGAGGGGCACATGGATGTCGTCGGCGTCGAGACGTGCGGCGCGCTTGCCCCGTTCGCCTTTTTCCCGGAGGAGTACACCCGGCGCCTGGAATCCGCCTCCATTCCGGAGGATGCGCGGCGGGATCTCGGAACGGGAGAGTGGCTTTTCGGAAGAGGGGTCGCCGACATGAAGAGCGGCCTCGCCGCGGGAGCGTCGCTCCTTATGGAAGCGGCGCGCGACTGGAGTGAGCTTGATGTAAACCTGGCGCTGCTTGCCGTTCCCGATGAGGAGAACAATTCGTGCGGGATGCTCTCGGCGGCTGCGTACCTGGCTCGTCTTCAGAAGGAGGAGGGGTTCCGATACCTTGCGTGCGTCGGACTGGAACCGACCTTCGCGACCGGGGAGGAAGCCGTGCCGTCGATCTACCTGGGAAGCGTCGGCAAGATCAATCCGTTTTTCTTCTGTGCGGGAAAGGAGACGCACGTCGGGGAATATTATGAAGGGTTCGGCGCAGCGCAGATTCTTTCGCAGATCAACCTGATGCTTGACGGCAGCGCCGAATACGCCGACTCGTCGGACGGCAGGGCGTATCCTCCTTTCGGGTGCATGCGCCAGTCGGACCTCCGGCGGGAATACTCCGCGACGATCATGACGCGGGGATTCGCTTTCTACAGCTATCTCACCGCGAGAAAACTTCCGGGACAGATTCTGGGCGAGATGCGGACGATCGCGGAGAAAGCCCTCCGCCTGGCGATTGAACGCCACAGGCGCAACGCCGAAGCCTTCTCCAGAAGGAACGCTTCGCCTCCGTCATCCAGGACCTGGAAGGCAACGGTGCTTGCATTCGAAGAGCTCGCCGGGAGAGCCGAAGAAACGCTCTGCGGAAATTTCGGGCCTCTCCTCGAAAACACGCTGCAATCAGTACCGCGGGGCGCCGACGAACGGGCGAAGGCCATTGCGGTCGTTGAGGCCCTGGTCGATGCCTGTGCGATCCACGGACCGCTCGTGGTGATCGGATTTCTTCCTCCGTGGTATCCCCATCGTGCAAACAGGGGAATCTCAAACGGAGAGAAGATGCTGAAGCGCGTCGCATCCGACACGGTGAAGGAGGCTCAAAAACGGTTCGGGAAAGGTCTGGAGATCCGTCCGTTTTTCGAGGGTGTCTCCGATCTCAGCTACTGCGGTTTCCAGGGGGAACCCTCGGAGATGGAACTTTTCGCCCGGAACATGCCCGGATGGAAGACGCTCTACAGCCTGCCCACGGATGCTCTGGCGTCGCTTGATATTCCCGTCCTCAACCTGGGGCCGTTGGGCAAGGACGCTCATAAAAACACCGAGCGGATTCACCTTCCGTACGCGATCGGGGTCTTCCCGGAGCTGCTGCGGTTCGCGGTACGGCGCATCGCCGAGGAGGACCGAGGGGAAGAGTGATGTTCCAAATTCGAGCATGCTGTTTCAATCGCGAGGAGGGGCGTTGCGGCCGTCTGGAATGACGGTCACGGTGCTCCTCCTTGCACTGTTTGGAAGGAACCGCGGTGCCCGGCGACACTCCTTCCGCCCTGAGAAACTGCGGATTTGGGCCGCCGCATTCAATTTGACAAGATACAGTTTTTCGATTATTATGCGTGAAGGAAATCCTTCATAGAGTGATTTTGTGAGTTTTTTTACCTTCGAGGAGGGGCCATGCTCAGAGAACAGATTGCGTCGCGTCTGAAAGAGATGACTCCGGGACAGGCATTGGTGGCCAACTACATACTGGGCTCTCCCAGGGAGGCCGCGTTTCTGACCGCATCGCAGCTCGGCGAGCGGGTCGGAGTGAGCGAGACGACCGTGATCCGTCTTGCCCACCTGTTGGGGTTCTCCGGCTACCACCAGCTTCGGAACGCCATGGCCAACCTCCTGATGATCCATCTCTCGACGCTCGAACGCCTTAAGGATTACGCATCCTCCCCGGAGGAGAATTTTTTCGAGCGGGCGATCCGCAAGGATCTCGAAACGCTGACACTTGCTCTCTCCTCGATATCCTCCGACGACCTGAAGGCTCTTGGAAGCGCGATAGCGGAGGCGGACGCCGTCTATCTCGCAGGGTACCGAAGCTCGTTTTCACTTGCATATTACCTCTCTTTCTACCTTTCGTGGATCCTGCCGAACGTGAAGAACGTCAGCCAGGACATGCCCTTCGAGATGCTCTCGAACGCCCCCGGAAACAGCCTCGTCCTGGGAATCAGTTTTCCTCGCTACTCCTCGTGGACGATAAAAGTGCTCGACATGGCGGCCGGCCTGGGATTGACGACGGCATCCGTCACGAACGACCTTGCCAGCCCCCTGGCGACAAGATCGAACTATGTCCTCGCGGTGCCGTACAAGCCGGTTTCGTTCATTGATTCCTTCGCGGCGCCCATGAGCGTGCTCAACTGCCTTATCCTGAGCGTCGCCCAGGCATTGGGCGACTGCGTCACGGAGAAGCTGGAAATGCTCGAAACGCGCTGGAAGGAGGATGAGGTCTACACGAACGTGCAGAACAGGGGCCGCTCGTAGCGGCTGAGAGGAACGGCCGGAATCGCTCCATACAGTTCGGAAACGATGAAAGGAGATGTTTCTTCAGTGGATCTTGGACATTTGATACCGAGGAGCTTCAAGGGGAAACTCAGAACGGCGGTTCGCGGAGAGGGAGTCTATCTCTACGACGAGGACGGAAACGCCTACATGGACGGCTGCTGCGGCGCATTGCTCTCGAGTATCGGGCACGGCGTGAAGGAGATCGCCGACGCCATCTATCAGCAGCTTCTCACGATGGAGTTCGCGCATCCGTCGCGCTGGAACAACAAGGTCTCCATCGAGGCGGCGGAGGAGGTCGCCTCCCTGACGCAGGAAGGGCTGGACTACGTCTGGTTCGTCAGCGGCGGCAGCGAGGCCATCGAGTCGGCGATGAAGATCGCGCGGCAGTATTTCGTTGAACGCGACGGAGACGGCTCAGGCAAGTTCGCGATGATCGCCAGGTGGAACTCCTACCACGGAAGCACCATCGGCGCGATGGGACTCGCCGGCAGCATGGGGCGGCGGCGCACCTTCGCACCCCTCTTCATGGAAGGGCCGAAAATCCAGGCGCACTACTGCTACCGGTGCCCCCACAACCTGAAGTACCCCGAATGCGACGTGGCCTGTGCGCGCGCACTTGAAGGGGAAATCCTGCGCATCGGTCCGGCCTCGGTGGCGGCGTTCTTCGCCGAACCGGTCGTCGGCTCCACGGTCGGCGCCCTCCATCCGCCGAAAGAGTACTGGCCTATCATTCGCGAGATCTGCTCGAAGTACGACGTGCTCCTGGTCGCCGATGAGATCATGAGCGGCATGGGACGGACGGGAAAACCCTTCTGCACGCAGCACTGGAACGTGACGCCGGACATTATCTGCTCGGCGAAGGCGCTCTCCGGCGGATACGCTCCCGTTGGCGCCATGATCGTTCGCAAGGAGATCGCGGAGACGGTCAGGGACGGCAGCGGCGCCTTCCAGCACGGGCATACCTACAACGGGAATCCGGTGACGGCCGCCGCCGTGACGGCCACCATCCGCTACATGAAGAAACACAACGTCTTCGAGAACGCCGCCGCGATGGGAGCGCGCTTCGAGGAGAAGATTCCGGCGCTGAACGAGATCCCGATCGTCGGCGAGGTGCGCGGTATGGGAATGATGCGGGGTATCGAGATCGTCGCCGACAAGCGGACGAAGGCCCCCTTCCCGCCGTCCGTGAAGGCCGCGGCCCTCGTCACGGATGAGTGCATGAAGCGCGGACTCGTCGTCTATCCCGGAACGGGGCAGATCGGCGGCGTGGCGGGGGATCAGTTCCTCTTCGCTCCTCCGCTGGTGGCGACGAAAGAGGAGATGGACACGATGACGGGCCGCCTGGAAGAGGCTTTGAAGGCTTCCGCCGAGGCGCTCAAGGGAAAGGGATAGGACGAAATCCACGGTATGACGGAGGCGGAACGCGCCCGCGCGGCGAGCCTGTTGAAGGAGAGGATTATGGATGCGGAGAATGGTGCTGCCGTGAGAACCGGTCCGGCCCCGATGCAAGCGGACTCTTCCATCGTTCCTTTGTTGGAAGTCCGCAACCTTACGACGACCTTTACCACGGAGGACGGTTCTTTCAACGCCGTGGACGGTGTCAGCTTCTTGGTCGATCAGGGGGAAACCCTCGGGATCGTCGGTGAATCCGGTTGCGGCAAGAGCGTCACTGCCCTTTCAATTCTCCGTCTCGTCCCCAATCCTCCCGGACTCGTCTCCGGGGGGGAGATCCTCTTTCGAGGGGAGGACCTTCTGAAGAAGCCGAAAAGCGCAATGAAGAAGATCCGGGGGAAGCTGATCTCCATGATCTTTCAGGATCCGATGACATCGCTCAACCCCCTCTTCAGAGTCGGTGAGCAGATCGAGGAGGTCCTGAGGCTGCACAAGCAGGAAACGCACGCGGGAAGGAGCTATCGGGAAGAGGTGGTGCATCTTCTCGAACTCGTCGGAATCGCGATGCCGGAGAAGCGGATCGACGAATACCCCCACCAGCTTTCAGGCGGCATGCGGCAGAGGGTCATGATCGCCATGGCCCTCGCCTGCCGCCCCCGTCTTCTGATCGCGGACGAACCGACGACGGCGCTCGACGTGACGATCCAGGCGCAGATTCTCGACCTGATGAAGGAGATGCGGGACCGGACGGGATCCTCGATCATCATGATCACGCACGACCTGGGCGTCATCGCCGAAATGGCGGACCGCGTCCTTGTCATGTACGCTGGGCAGGTCGTGGAGGAAGCGCCGGTGAAAGAGCTCTTCGCGTCCCCTCTCCACCCGTACACGGTCGGGCTTATGGGAGCGATTCCGAGGATCGGCGGCAGGGGGGAACGCCTCACGAATATTCCCGGCGTCGTTCCAAGCCTTCTGAACCTGCCGGAGGGGTGCCGGTTCGCCCCGCGGTGCACCCATGCACGGGAGGTATGCCGAAATACGGCGCCGGAGCTGCTGACGCCGGAATCCGGCCGCATTGTCCGCTGTCATCGCTACAACCGGTATCTCTGGGGAGGGGATGCTCCATGATTTCTTCGACAGCGCCTCTTCTCTCCGTACGGAACCTGACGGTGCATTTCTCGGTTCCGGGAGGTTTTCTGAGCAAGCCCCGCCCTCCGGTACGTGCTGTGGACGGAGTTTCGTTCGATATTGCCGGCGGAGAGACCCTCGGGCTTGTCGGGGAGTCGGGGTGCGGAAAATCCACGACCGCGCGCGCGGTGCTCAGGGTGATCGAGCCCACCGGCGGAAGCGTTTTCTTTCAGGGGGAGGACCTTCTTGCCCTGAACCCCAGGAAGCTCAAAGAGCGGCGGCGCGACATGCAGATGGTCTTCCAGGATCCGTACGCGTCGCTGGACGCACGCCGGACCGTGGCGAACATTATCGGCGAACCGCTGGTAATCCACGGAATCGGAGCCCGGAAGGACCGAACGGAGAGAGTGCTTGAGCTGATGGACCTGGTGGGCCTGAGAAGGGAGCATCTTTTCCGTTTTCCGCACCAGTTTTCGGGCGGACAGCGCCAGCGGATCGGCATCGCCCGCGCTCTTGCTCTGAATCCGAGCCTCGTCGTCTGCGACGAGCCTGTTTCGGCCCTGGACGTCTCCATACAGGCTCAGATTCTCAACCTGCTGGAGGATCTGCAGGAGAAGCTCGGAATGGCCTACCTCTTCATCGCGCACGACCTGGCCGTGGTACAGCACATGGCGAACCGGGTCGCGGTCATGTACCTCGGTAAAATCGTCGAACTGGCAAAGAGAGAAGAGCTTTTTTCAAAACCGCTTCATCCGTACACGATCGGGCTCATGGGCGCCGTCCCTGTTCCGGATCCTGTTCTGAAACGGGAGAAGAAAATCCTCCTGGGAGACATCCCGAGTCCGTCCGCCCCGCCTCCGGGGTGCGCTTTCAATACGCGCTGCCCAGAAGCGCAGCAGCTCTGCCGAGAGATCGAGCCTGAACTGAGGGAGGTGGAATGCGGTCATTTCTGCCGGTGTCACTTCAGATAAATACTGTCGGGCGGAAGGAAGTCGTTCGGAAGAAATTTGTGGAACTTCATGAGAGTAAAGGGAGATGATGCAATGAAACTTCACGGGAAAAAGATCGGCGGATTTCAATTGATCCTGGTCGCCGTACTGTGTCTTACCGTTCTGTTCCACGGTGTGCAGGCGCATGCGGCGGAGAAAGAGGGAAAGTACGGGGGCGTTCTCCGCATCGCGCTGGACGCCGAGCCGGGCGGGCTCGACAGCATGCTGACCACCGCCACCCTTGTCTGGACCGTCTCATGGCACATGTTCGAAAACCTGTTCACCTTCGGCGAGAAAATGGACGTCATCCCCATGCTTGCGGAGGATTACGCGATCTCCGAAGGAGGGCTCCGATACGTCGTAACCCTTCGGAAAGGGGTACCGTTCCACAACGGCAAGGAGATGACCTCCGAGGATGTTGTCGCATCTCTGCGCCGGTGGAGCGAGCATTCAAGCCTTGGAAAATCGACCTTCGCCAACATTGAGTCCATCGAGGCGAAGGGGCCGTACGCCGTGGAATTCCTTCTGAAGAAACCGGACGCCGTTTTCCTTGTCTCCCTGGCGACTCCGGGCGCAGGCGCCATCATTGTTCCGGCGGAGATAGCCTCCGAGGCCGGAGAGCGTCCGATGCGCGAACTTGTGGGAACGGGTCCCTTCCAGTTCGTCGAGTGGCAGCCGAACCGCTTCATCAAGATGAAACGGTTCGACACGTACGCGGCGAGAAGCGAGGAGCCGAACGGCTTCGGCGGCAGAAAGACGGCGTACGCCGACGAAATCCACTACTCGTTCGTGCCGGACAAGACCGTCCAGTCGGTCGGAGTCGAGGCCGGGGATTTCGACTACGCCTATGCAGTGGATTCGGAGGAGTATGAACGTCTCAAGGAGACTCCCGGTGTCCGGGCCGTCGTCTCGCCGCCGCGCGCATGGCTGGCCTTCATCCTGAACACCAGGGAGGGCGTCCTGTCCGATGTCCGGATTCGCAGGGCCATGCAGGCCGCGCTCGACATGGAGCCCATTCTGCTTATTTCGAGAGGGCACCCCGATGTCTGGCGGATGGATCCGAGCCTTCATCAGAAGGAGACGATCTGGTGGAGCGACAAGGGGAAGGAACTCTACAACCAGAAGAACGCGGACAAGGCGAAGGCGCTTTTGAAAGAGGCGGGTTATACCGGACAGCCGATCCGATGGATGGCGAGTTACGAGGGGTACTACAACGCGGTGCTCGTGGCGAAAAGCCAGCTGGAGGCGGCAGGGTTCGTGATCGATCTCAACCGTTTCGAGCCGGCGACCGAGGCATCGCGCCGAAGGAACTCCGAACTGTGGGACGCGAGCATCACCGGATATACGATGAGAGGAGATCCTCTCCTCAACACGTTCTTCAACTCCGCCGTTCCCGGATGGTGGGTCAACGAGGAGGTGGAGCAGCTCAAGCGCGATCTGGGGCTTGAGACCGATTTCGACAAGCGCTACGCGATGGTCGAGAGGATCCAGGAGCTGTTCTACGAGGACGCCCCCTACATCAAGATCGGTGATTACGCCACCCTTCGGCTTCTCCACGAGCGGGTGAAGAACTTCAAGAACCTGAGCGATATTTTCTTCTGGAACGTCTGGCTCGAGAACTGATTCCCGGACGCACGCCGTTCTCCGCGGCATCGCACCGCCGCGGAGAACGGCCGGAAGGATCCTTATAACCGAGGAGGGTACCTCTTGCGGAGATACATTCTGAAACGCATTCTCGCTCTGCTCCCCGTCATGCTGGTGGTGGCTTCCGTGGTCTTCGGCATCCAGCACATGACTCCCGGCAACCCCGCGGAGATCATCCTGGGAGAGGAGGCCACACAGGAGCAGGTCCGGGCGCTCGAAGAAAAGATGGGACTTGACCGCCCCTTCATCGTACAGCTGGGGCGCTGGTTCGGCCATCTTCTGCAGGGAGATCTCGGCGAGTCGATCTACTACCAGAAGCCGGTGCTCTCGATCGTGCTCGGTCACGCCCTCCCGACGATCCAGCTGACCCTGCTGGCCCTGACGGTGACCATCGCGCTCGGACTTCTGATGGGGGTCTTCGCTGCGGCGTTCCATAACACGCTCCTTGACAACGCGCTCATGTTCATCGCCTCGATCCAGCTTTCTCTTCCCATATCCTGGATCGGTCTCGTCCTGATGCTCGCCTTCTCGCTGCACTACCGGATTTTCCCCGTATCGGGCTACGTCGCATTTTCGGAGGGACCGCTTCAGAGCATCCTCTACCTGACGCTGCCCGCACTGGCACTGGGCGCGGGAGCGGCGGCGAGACTCGCCAGGATGACCCGGTCGAGCATGCTGGAGATTCTTCGAAGCGACTACATCATGACGGCAAGGGCGAAAGGGCTCGGCGAGATGCCGGTTCTCTTCAAGCATGCCCTGAAAAACGCCGCTGTTCCGATACTGACCGTCATCGGCCTCTCCATGGCGAACATGCTGGGAGGCGCGGTCGTCTCCGAACAGATATTCGGCATTCCGGGGCTCGGCAAACTCCTCATCTTCTCCGTGTTCAACAGGGACTACCCGGTCGTTCAGGGCGTAGTGCTCTACATCGCGTTCATCTACATCCTCATCAACCTGACGATCGACATCCTGTACGCCTGGATCGACTCCAGGATCACCTACGGGTAGGGAGGGGGAGCCGGAGATGGAGACCTTGAAAAAGAACAGCGGTCCTGTGATGGCCGAAAACCCGGCGGCGGTCTACCTGGGTGAACTCAAATCGATGGGGAGGAGGCTTCTTCGAAACAAGGGGGCCACGCTCGGAGGAATCATTCTCCTTTTCTTCATCGCCGCCGCCCTGGCCGCCCCCCTGCTCTCGCCGCACGATCCCGGCGTCATCAACGCGTTGGCGAAGCTCCGCCCCCCTTCTTCGACCCACTATTTCGGGACGGACGGGCTCGGGCGGGACATCTTCAGCAGGGTGCTCTTCGGTGCGCGGTTGTCGCTCCAGGTAGGGGGGATGGTCATCGTCACCTCGACGCTCCTCGGCATCCTCTTCGGACTGGCCGCAGGGTACTACCGGAAACTCGACAATATCATCATGAGGGTTCTCGACGGTTTCATGGCGTTTCCGTCGATCATCCTCAACATCGGCATCATGGCGGCACTCGGACCGAGCATCCGCAACGTCGTCATCGCGCTGACGTTCAGCTATTCTCCGAGAATGGCGCGAATCGTCCGCGGCGCGGTGCTGGTGCAGAAGGAGCAGCAGTACGTGGAAGCGGCAAGGGTCCTCGGAGCGGGGGATTTCCGCATCCTGATGCATATCCTCCCCAACTGCATGGCCCCGATCATCGTGCAGGCGACGATGATCTTCGCCTATGCCATCCTCGCGGAAGCGTCCCTCAGCTTCCTCGGCGTCGGCGTTCCGCCTGAAATTCCAAGTTGGGGGAACATCCTGGCCCAGGGGAGGAACTTCATCCGGAGGGCTCCGTGGATCACGCTGTACTCGGGTATCATCATCTCCGCTGCGGTTCTTTCGGTGAACCAGTTCGGAGACGGCCTGAGGGATATTCTGGACCCGAAGCTGAGACGATAGTTTCGAAAGAGAACGCACTGCCGGGGAGGATGTCATGGAGAAGAACAAGTATCTTTACGGTGAGCTTACGTGGCCCGAGGTGAACGAGGTCGTCGAGCAGGGCAGGGTTGCGATCGTGCCGATCGGAACGATCGAGGACCACGGGTACCATCTGCCCATCGAAGCCGACAACATCATCGCCAATGAGGTAGCCAAGAGGGCTGCCGAGCAGATTCCGGAGGACGTTGTCGTTCTTCCCGCGGTACCCTACGGAATCAACTGTCATCATTTCGATTTCCCCGGGGCAATCGACATTCCGGGGGACGTCTTCATCGGCTTTCTGATGGGGATTACGAAGAGTCTCGCCCATCATGGATTCCGGAGGATAATCCTTCTCAACGCGCACGGCTCGAACAAACACTACGTGGGTATTACTGCAAGGAGGACGGTCCTGGAGACGAACGCGCTCTGCGTGGCGACCACTCCCCTGATGCTGACGGGGAGCGAAGCCGTCTCGAAGATCCGGAAGTCGGGACCCGGAGGCATCAGCCACGCCTGCGAGCAGGAGACGTCGATGCTGCTCCACATCTGCCCGGAACTGGTGCAGATGGACAAGGCCGTCAAGGAATACTCGCTTCAGGAGTCCGATTTCTACGGAATCGACGTGGGGAAGACGAAGGTGGAGTTCATGGACTGGTGGTCCCGTATGAGCGAATCGGGCGTCGTGGGGGATCCCACGGTGGCCGACGCGGAGACGGGAAAGGCGTTCCTCGACGCGGCCGTGGAGAGTCTCGTCGCCTTTGTCCGCGAATACAAGCACTGGAAGATCGGGGAACGGAAAGACCATCACTGAGTTTTTTCAGAACACTTCGAGCCGGGAAGGTCGTATGGAGGCATCGTATTTCCAAACGGAGGGGATTCCGTGGAATGGTACCCGGGAGAGCGGAGCGGCAATAATAGCGCTTCACATCGCTCTCTTCAATTTCCGAAGAAAGGAGGGGCTGGGAACGAGGCAGTGTTCTTTGCAACGGATCCCCGTCAAAAGACGCTCTTGATGAAAGCTCTCTTTCCGCGACGTTTTCGGCATTGACCAGATCGGTCGTTGATACACAATCCGAAAAAATAAAGGAGGAAACTGTTCATGAAAAAGAGAACTTTGACGCTCGCGCTCATTGGTATTCTGCTGTTCGCGGCCCCCGGGCTCGCCGACACCTTCATCACCATCGGAAGCGGCGGCGTGGGCGGGACGTACTACCCCCTCGGCGGAGCCATGGCCGAAGTGCTGACCAATGCGGGCATAGGTGTCCGGGCGACGTCCCGCTCAACCTCGGCTTCCCGTGAGAACTGCCGTCTCGTGGCGTCCGGAAGGGCCCACATCGGCATGACCATGGGGTCCGCGCTCTACCAGGCGATCACCGGTACCGAGGCCTTCGAGCCGGACGGCAAGCTCCCCCTGCAGATCCTCATGAGCATGTACCCCGCGCCGCAGCACCTCGTGACGGTGAGGGGAAGCGGTATCACCAAGCTCGAGGAAATCAAGGGAAAGAGAGTCTCCGTGGGCGCTCCCGGAGGCGGCGACCAGATCCTCACCAATCTCATCCTGGCCGCGGCGGGCATCGATCCTGAAAAGGACTTTTCGAGACAGCAGCTCACCCAGCCCGAAGGCGTTATGGCGCTGAAGGACGGCAACGTCGACGCGGTCTTCTGGAACTTCGCGGCTCCCGGTTCCGCAGTGCTCGAAGTGGCGGCCCAGCGCGATGTCGTTCTGATTCCGCTCGAGGAAGATCTCGTGCAGAAGATCATCGAGGCGAACCCCTTCCTCATCCCCTACACGATCAAGGCCGGAACCTACGAGAGCATCCGGGAGGACGTCCGGACGATCGCCGACAGCAACTATCTCGTCGTGAAAAACGATATGGATCCGAAGCTCTCCTACGATCTCGTGAAGACGATCATCGAGAATCGCGACAAGTTCATGAACATCACCACGCAGGCCGCACACTTCGTTCCCGAATCGGCAAGCGTTGGTATCACAGAGTTCGCGGCGGGGGCGAAGAAGTACTTTACAGAACAGGGAGTCGAGATGAAGTAAGCGAAGCGTAAAAAACGCTTGAATGCGCGCACGGTGCGCCGTATGGTTTCCGGTCGCCCCCCCGGGAGCGGCCGGAAACTCCCCGAACGTTAAATTCGCTCCGTCTGGAGGTCTGCATATGACGATTGAAAACAATCCGCCCGTGGAACAGAATTCCCCGCCTCTCCAGAAAGAGATTGTCGAGGGAAGAAAGCGCGAGCTTTCAGGGTGGCAGTACTGGGTGGTGGCGGGCATCGCGCTCTCGGCGTCGCTCTTCCACCTGTATACAGCGGCTTTCGGTCTTCTTCCGGCGATGTATCAGAGAGCCGTCCACTGGATGTTCATGGGAAGCCTCGTCTTTCTGCTCTATCCGGCGACGAAGTCCCGCCCGAAGAACAAGATCGATCTTTGGGACTGGGTGTTCGCCGGCATGGTGGTTGCCGGCTGTCTGAATATCCTTCTCAACTGGAACGCGATCGCGATGCGCGAAGGGATGCCGATCCCCTCCGACATCTATCTCGGCGTCATGATGGTGGTGCTCGTCATCGAGGGAGGGCGCCGCGCGATGGGGTGGCCGCTGCCCATCGTCGCTATTCTCGCGACGATGTACGCACTTTTCGGACCGTACTTTCCCGGTATCCTGGGTCACGGAGGTTTCCCGATAGAAGAGCTGGCTCCCTTCCAGTACCTGAGGACCGACGGTATCTTCGGAGTGCCTCTTGGTGTTTCGGCCTCGTTCATCTTCCTTTTCGTCCTTTTCGGCGCGATACTGAGCGTCTCGGGAGCGGGGCAGTTTTTCATCGACCTCTCTCTCGCCCTTACCGGACGCAGCCAGGGAGGCCCCGGCAAGGCTGCGGTCGTGGCGAGCGGCCTCATGGGAACGGTCTCGGGCAGCTCGGTGGCGAATGCCGTGACGACGGGCGCCTTTACAATTCCCCTCATGAAGAAGGCCGGCTTCAGTCCGGCGTTCTCCGGCGCCGTGGTGGCCGCATCATCGACGGGAGGGCAGGTCATGCCGCCCGTCATGGGAGCGGCGGCGTTCATCATGGCCCAGTTTCTGGGGATCTCGTACTGGGATATCGTGGTGGCGGCGGCCATTCCGGCGACGCTCTATTTCATCTCCATCGTCGCGATGGTGCACTTCCGGGCGGGAAAGCTGGGCATCAAGAATTTCTCCGCCGAAACTGCGCCGCGCGTCGGCAAGGTTCTCAGGGAAGGGTGGCACCTTCTGCTCCCCATCATCACGCTCGTCGTTTTCCTGGCCTACGGCTACTCCGCCGTGAAGGCGGTCTTCTGGTCGATCGTGCTGATGGTCGCTGTCTCCTGGTTCGGCAAGGCAGAGTACAGGATGACGCCGAAGCGCATTCTGGACGCTCTCATCAACGGCGGTTTGGGCGCGATAGAAGTGGCGGCCGCATGCGCCTGCTCCGGCCTCGTCATAGGCGTCATCGGCATCACCGGCGTCGGCCTGGCGTTCTCCTCCTTCGTCATCAGCCTTTCGGGAGGAGTGCTTCCGATGGCCCTGATGCTCACGATGGTCGGCTCGATCATCCTCGGCATGGGCGTTCCGACCACGGCGCAGTACATCATCACCTCGACTCTCGCCGCTCCCGCGCTCTTTCAGATGGGAGTCCCGCTGATGTCGGCGCACCTTTTCTGCCTCTACTTCGGCGTGCTGGCCGATGTGACGCCTCCCGTGGCGCTCGCGACCTACGCGGCAGCCGGAATCGCCAGGAGCAACGCGATCAAGACGGGGTTCACGGCGCTGCTGACCGCGATGGCGGGTTTCCTCGTCCCCTATATGTTCATCTATAATAATCATCTGCTCTTCCAGGGGAATCTCTTCCAGATCGTCTTCGCCTTCGGAACGGCGCTGATGGCTATCATCGGTCTCGCGGCGGCGGTCCAGGGCTACTACTTCTCGGCGCTTACAATTTTTGAGAGGGCTCTGCTTCTGGTGGTCCCTTTCCTGCTCATTGTTCCGAACATCGTCACCGATGTCATCGCACTTGCAATTCTCGTGGGAGTCTTTCTGCTGCAGAAGAGGAAAGCGGCGGTGCATGCTCGAAAAGCGGCGCCGTCCGATGCTTCTCAATCTTAAGGAGGTGTCTTGTATATGGCGAAAAAGCTTATCAAGCCCGTCATGTCCGCCGAGGAGGCCGCAACGCACATCAAACCCGGCTCCTCGCTCATGGTGGGTGGATTCAACTATGCGGGCGTCCCGTACACCCTGATCGACGCTCTCGTGGCGCAGGGAACGGACAACCTGCACCTCATTGCGAACGATACCATGTACGCCAACGAACAGCACCCGGAGGGGATCGGCCACGGCAAGCTCGTGGTCAACGGGCAGTGCCGGAAGGTGACCGCGTCGCATATCGGACTGAACAAGGCGACGCAGAGGCTGTTCAACGAGGGAAAGCTCGAACTTGAGCTTGTCCCGCAGGGATCCTTCGTGGAGCGCATCCGCTGCGGAGGGTTCGGGCTCGGCGGATTCCTCACGCCGACAGGCGTAGGAACCATCCACGAAGAGGGAAAACAGGTTCTGGAAGTGAACGGAAAGAAATATATTCTTGAACTTCCGCTGAAAGCCGACGTGGCGATCATCCGAGGATACAAGGCCGACCGGTGGGGGAATCTGACCTACTTCGGCACGGGGAGGAACTTCAACCCCGCAATGGCGACTGCGGCCAAACTGGTCATCGCCGAAGTCGACGCGGTTCTTCAGCAGGGAGATATCAACCCCAACGACGTCGTCACTCCCGGAATGCTCGTCGACATACTCGTTCTGAAAGGAGACGGATACTATGCTTCCCGTACTTGATGAAGAAGTTATCCGCCACAGGGTAGCGAAACGAATCGCGCTCGATTTTGAAGACGGGGCCGTGGTCAATCTCGGCATCGGTATCCCGACTCTGGTTTCGGACTATCTTCCGGAGGATGTGCACGTTCTGCTGCAGACGGAGAACGGCGTCGTCGGGGCAGGGCCGAAGCCCGAAGTGGAAGACCTCCGGTTCATCGGGGCCGGTGGGCGTTGTCTCTCCCTCCTGCCCGGCTCGTGCCTTGTTGCCAGCGATACGAGCTTCGGGCTCATCCGGGGGGGACACCTCGATGCGACGGTGCTCGGAGCGCTCGAGGTCGACAGCCATGCAAATCTCGCCAACTGGATGATCCCCGGTAAGATGGTCCCCGGCATGGGAGGGGCAATGGACCTGGTCACCGGCGCCAAGGCCGTCTATGTCGCCACGACCCACTGCGACAAGAAGGGACGCCCGAAGCTCGTCAAGGAGTGCACGCTTCCGCTTACCGGCAAGGGGGTCGTGAGCGTCGTCGTCACAGAATTCTGCGTCATGCGGAAGATCGACGGAAGAATGGTGCTCTGCGAGATCGCCCCCGAGGTGACCCAGGAGGAACTGAAGGCGGACACCACCATGGATTACGATGTCTCGCCGGATCTTGCCCCGATGAAGGGCATCGAGTGACAGGAAAGGACAGACCGATCATGGGAAAACCCGTTATTTTAAGCGCGTGCAGAACGCCCGGCGGAAAGTTCGGCGGGTCGTTGAAAGGTTTGGAGGCTCCAGACCTCGGAGCGTCGGCTCTTGCGGAGGCAGTGAAGCGTTCGGGAGTCGATCCCGAGGATATCGGCGAGGTCATCCTGGGGAACGGATGGCAGTCCGGCGTCGGCGCCAATCCGGCTCGAATCGCCCTGTACCGGGCCGGACTGCCCCAGGCCATACCGGCTTTCACCATCAACAAGCGCTGCGGTTCGAGCCTCAAGACCGCCATGCTCGCGGCGGATAAGATCCGTCTCGGCGACATGGTCGCGGTCGCGGCGGGAGGTATGGAGAGCGCTTCCAATACGCCGTACATTCTTCCCGATGCCCGCTGGGGGTACCGGATGGGCGAGAAGAAGGCCCTCGATGCCCTCCACAAGGACGGATTCCACTGTCCCCTTGCCGACATGCTGATGGGCGCGACTGCGGAGGTTCTGGTGGAGGAGTACTCCATCAGCAGGGAGGAACAGGACGCGTATGCCCTGAACAGCCACCGGAAGGCTGTCGCGGCCATCGAAGGAGGATTCTTCGCCGACGAGATCGTTCCCGTCCCGCTGAAGGACAAAAAGAAGGGGACCATTCTCTTCGACACGGACGAGATCCCGCGGAGCGACACCACGATCGAGTCGCTGGCGAAGCTTCCCGCCATTTTCAAGAAGGACGGGACAATCACCGCCGGATCAAGCTCGGCTCTCTGCGATGCCGGAAGCGCCTATATCGTGGCGGACAGCGACTGGGCGGCGGCGAACGGCTATACGCCTCTGGCCGAGATTATCGGTTATGCCTCGGGCGCCCTCGACGCGGTGCACATGGGACTCGGCCCGATCGTCGCCGTGCCGAAGGCGCTCGCCATGGCGGGAATGTCGCTGGAGGACATGGAGATCATCGAGATCAACGAGGCCTTCGCCGCCCAGATTCTCGCCTGCCACAGGGAGATGAAGTTCGATATGGAAAAACTGAACCCCTGCGGCGGAGCCATCGCACTGGGACACCCTATCGGCGCGACGGGCGGGAAGATCCTCGCTACTCTGATGTACTCGCTGAAGCGTCAAAAGAAAGAGGTCGGCATTGTCAGCGCGTGCATCGGCGGCGGCCAGGGCGTCGCGATGGTGCTGAAGAACCTGTAGGACGGAATTTGAGTTGCAGTCAAGGCGGGAGGCTTCGAAAAGAAGTCCTCCCGCCTTGTGTATACAGATAAAGGCTTTTTCGATCGCAGTTCCAAAGCTTGCAAAAGCGGTTCGGATGGGCGATAATATACGCGAAAAAGCAGTTTTTTCTGTCGTAATATGAAGAGCCGACAGGGCCCCGGATCGTATCCGTGGCCTTGTGTATTGTTTCGCTTTTCGTTGTCGAGAGGGGGGATAGCTGTGAGCAGAGCCTTTATCAAGGAAAACGAGGATCAGGAGAGCTACCTGGAGTGGCAGAAACTTCTCCGGGACAGGGAGGAGCTATTGCGGATCCTGGAGAAAAAGAAAAAATACCTTCAGGATGATCCTGCCGCTGCGACGATACCCGAGGAGAAACGCCGCGAGATGATTGCAAAATACGATGAGGAGGCGGACGAGACCCGACGCCTTCTTGAGGAGATGCTGGCGGAAACGAAGATAACCTGAGTCCGTGCGCCGGTTTCGAATTTCGGAAGCCGCCGGAAAGCGTGTGCAGCATACCGCTGCGCCTCTTTCCGGCGGTTTCCTCGTTATGTACCGGCTGGAATGACCGGAATGACCGGAATGACCGGTTTCCGGCGGCGTCGCTTTGCGCAAATATGGCGAAGACTACTGATCAATCGAAAATTGAAAGTATGATACCATACCTTCAAGAGTATCCGAGGGGGTGTGAGTATGGACAGAAGAGAGTTTTTGAAGAGAAGCCTTGCGATGAGTGTGGGCGGAGCCGCACTGCTGGTCCCGGGGAGCGTGAAGCGCGTCTTCGCCGCTTCCGGCAAGCTGCCCGGTCTTGCCGCGGTTCGAGGAGGCGAACCGGGCGCGATGTTCGACCGGGGCGTCGCTGCCCTTGGAGGATTGGAGCGTTTCGTGAAGAAGGGGCAGACGGTGGTTCTCAAGCCGAACATGTCATGGGACGTTCCCCCGGAGCTGGCGGCGAACACGAACCCGGAACTGGTCGAGAGAATCGTGAAGCGGTGTCTCGAAGCGGGAGCGTCGAAGGTCTATGCTTTCGACCATACCTGCGACCTGTGGCGGAACTGCTACGTGAACAGCGGTATCGAATCGGCTGTGAAACGGGCCGGCGGAATAGTCTCACCGGCGGAGGCGTCGCGATACTATCAGAAGGTCTCGATCGCGGGAGCGAAGTCGCTGAAGGAACCGTCCGTCCACGAGCTCCTGCTGGAATGCGACGTCTTCATCAATGTCCCGGTACTCAAGCACCACGGCGGCGCAGGGATCACGATGGGAATGAAGAACCTGATGGGGACTGTCTGGAACCGCAGAGAACTGCATTCCAAGGGGTTGCACCAGTGCATCGCCGACCTGAGTCTTTTTCGGAAACCGGATCTTACGGTCATCGACGCCTACCGGGTGATGACCCGCAACGGCCCGAGAGGAACGTCGGAGCGTGACGTCACGGTGATGAAGGCGCAGATACTCTCAACCGACATTGTGGCCGGAGATACGGCCGGCGCGCGGATTTTCGGAATCGACCCGCAGAATGTCGGCCATATCCGAATCGGTGCGGATCAGGGCGCAGGTACGATGGACCTCGACTCGGTGGGCGTGGAGCGTATCGCGCTGTGACGACGCGGAAGAGGGCGGGCGGAGTGCGGAAGACCCGCAGTCTTCTCTCTTTGATCGTACTCGCGATTTTTATTTTCTTCTTTCTTTTCTTCGCCGGAGAGAGCGGAGGCGGGCTTCCCTGGTTCCAGGCCGTTCCCGCTTCTCTTCGATGGTGGGGGGGCGGGATTCTCCTCGCAGCGAGTGCAATCCTCGCCGGAAGGGTCTACTGTTCGGTACTCTGCCCGTTGGGAACGCTTCAGGAGCTGATCTGGCGGTCCGGGCGCCGTCCTCGATCCTATGTCCGCCCTTCGGTGCTCCGGTACTGGATTCTCGGCGGCGTTCTCCTCTCAGCCGGGGTCGGGTACATGCTGCCGCTGGCCGGCTTCGATCCGTACGCAGCTTTCGGACGGGGGATAACCCACCTGCTGCGGCCGATTGTGCTCGGAGGAAACAATCTCCTTGCAACCGCTCTGGAAGAGCGGGGGACCTACAGTCTCCTCCACCGGATCGCTCAGCCCTCTCTCCTTCCGGAGCTGGTGCTCGGAACGGCGCTCTTTTTCACGCTTTTAGCGTTCTGGGCCTTCTTCCGAGGGCGTCCTTTCTGCGATGCGATCTGTCCGGTCGGGACATTCCTGGGACTCTTCTCCGCAGCACCCTTGGCGTCGATCCGATACGAAGGGGAGAAGTGCGTATCGTGCGGCATGTGCGAGACCGTCTGTCCGGAAGGGTGCATCTCGGCAGCGGAGCGCCGGATCGAGACTGATCGCTGCGTCCTCTGCTTGCGCTGTTTGGAGAAGTGCCCGGCGGGAGCTCTCCGTTTCGGTCTCGCGGCGGTGAACGAGGGGCTTGGCAGGAGGAGGGTGCTCCGCTCCGGACTGGGGGCCCTGGCTGCTTTCGCCGTGTTCCTGCGGGCCAAGCGTCCGGACGGCACGATACCTGCCGCGGCTGCGTCGTGGGACGAGAGGCTCCCGATATCGCCGCCGGGCTCCAGGAGTCACGGCAACTTCACGGAAAAGTGCGTCGCATGTACGGCCTGCGTTTCGGCGTGTCCCGCGGGTATTATCCGTTCCTCGCTGACCGCTTGGGGTGCGAAGGGAATCTTCCAGCCGGAACTCGACTTTTCGCGGGGCTACTGCCAGTTCGGATGTGTCGCGTGTTCTCTGGCATGCCCCACCGGGGCCATAGAACCTCTCCTCCTGGAGGAGAAACAGAAGATCGCGGTCGGGAAGGCGCGATTTCTGCAGCGCAACTGTATCGTACGGAAATACGGCCAGGCATGCGGCGCATGTTCGGAACACTGTCCGACACAGGCGGTCCGGATGATCCCTTTTCGCGGAGAGCTGACGATACCGGAGGTCGACACCTCTCTCTGCTTGGGGTGCGGCGCATGCGAATACGCCTGTCCGGAGACGCCGAAGGCGATCACGGTCTCGGGCATCGCCGTTCACGGGCGAATTCGCGAACGGGAAGAAGAGGACGGAAAGGGGCCGGTCGTCGCTCCGCTGGAGGAATTCCCGTTTTGATCGTGTCGATTGAGAGGAGGAACGTGTCGTGAATCTTGGAATGGGCGAAATTCTGCTGTTGCTCGCGCTCGCCCTGCTGCTCTTCGGAGCGAAGCGCCTGCCCGAAGTGGGCAGGGCCGCCGGCAGCGCTCTCAGGGAGTTCAAGAAGGGACTTGAATCAGGAGAACCATCCGAAAAGAAGGCGGCGGAAGAGAATGGAGAGGACGACGGGAGTAAATAGCGGCGACTTCCTGGACCACCTCGAAGATTTGCGGCGGAAGATTCTCTCCGTCCTGGTATTCTTCTGCTGCGCGACGGCGCTGCTCTTCATCTTCTCGGAGAGGGCGCTGCTCTTTCTTCAATCGCCGCTGAAGGGGCTTGAAGTATCACTGTACTACTTCAAACCGTACGAGAAGTTCCTTACCTACATGAAGCTCTCCTTCTGGGGGGGCGTGGCGCTGAGCGCGCCCCTCGCACTCCTCCAGGCGGGTCTCTTCGTAATGCCCGCTCTCCGGAAGAACGAAATCAAGTATCTGGTGCTCGCCGGAGCGGTCGTTCCCGTCCTCTTTATTGCGGGAGCCGCATTCGCCTACCGGATCATCGCTCCTCTCGCGCTCCGCTTCTTTCTCTCCTTCGGAGCGGGGGACAACGTGCTCCCCCTCTGGGGGTTCGGCGACTACGCATCCTTTCTCTTCGCCATGCTGCTGGCTGCGGGGCTGCTCTTCCAGGCTCCGCTTCTCCTGCTTCTCTTCATCGCCTGCGGCGTCGTCTCCGTCTCAGCCGTCGCCCGCCTGCGCCCCTGGATCATCCTCGGCATCGCCCTCGCTGCGGCGCTTCTGACTCCGCCGGACGTGGTTTCGCAGATCCTGCTCGGAGTTCCTCTCTACCTTCTCTTCGAACTGACCCTCGCCATAGGACGCCTGCTGGGCCGCTGACGGGCGCTACGCCGACGTCGCGCTCTCGTCCGGATGGTACCTGGTGATCAGCACCACGGAGAATATGATCACTGCGGCCGCTCCGAGCATGGGCAGCGTGATCGTCTCGTTTCCCAGGGACCATCCGAGGAAGATGGCCACCACGGGATTTACGAAGGTGTGCGTGATCACGCGCGAGGCCCTGTCCACCTTAAGAAGCCAGAGAAACGCGGTGAATCCTATCAGCGAGCCGAAGACAACCAGGTAGGAGAGCGCGAGCATCGATTTGAGCGAGACAGCGTCCATCGAGAGACGTGCCGGTTCTCCCGCGATCGTGGCGACGAGCAGCAGCAGAACGCCTCCCGCGGTCATCTGCATCGCGGTCGCGAGCAAGCCGGACTTCGCGATAGGGGCTTTCCTGGAGTAGAGCGCTCCCATGCTCCAGTTGAACGTCGCGGCGAGGACGATCAGCATGCCGAAGGTGTACTCTCCTTTCAGAGAGAGAGAGTATCCCGACTGGGAGAGGATGAGAAAGACCGTGCCGCCGAAGCCCAGCGCGACTCCGAGCGTTTCGGCTCGGGACGGTTTGCGGGACTTGAAGAAGAGCCAGTCGAAGATGACGAACCAGAGCGGTTCGATGGAGATGATGAGCGCCGCCATGGAAGAGGGAACGGTCTGCTGTGCCCAGACCACGCCGCCGTAGCCTCCGAGCAGCATGATTGCGGCGACCTTGAAAGCGGCGATATATCCGGAGAGGGTCGGGCGCTCCTGCCCGCGAAAGATACACCATGCCAGCAGGATGCCTCCGGCGAGAAAGAATCGCATTGAACCGCTGAGAAAGGGCGGGATGGTCTCCACGGTGAAGCGGATGGCGAGATAGGTGGAGCCCCAGATGATATAGAGTGCGGCATAGGCCGAAAAATAGAGCACGGGAGACGAAGTGCGGGCCGACATGACTATGACCTCCAGAATGGTTTCAAATCGTTGTGACATTATATCAGATGTTCTGAATTTCCTCCTTGCCTTACGGGCGAAGAGAACATTACGGGCGAAGAGAACTTTTCAAAGAGGTTTATTTCGCGTACAATGCAGAAGACGGTTTTATCGCTCTATGGGCGACAGGAAAAAAACGGCGAGGTGAAGGCGCGTGCTTCCGGAAAAGATGGTGAATCTCGATCAGGTAATTGCTTCCAGCCCGGTTATTGTGCTGTGGGGCGAGCCTTTTGCGCATCGTCCTGTCGATTTCATCACCAGCAACGTCGATCAATTCGGGTACACGGTTCCTGAAATGGTGCTCGAGGAAACCCCTTTCTTTTCCGTGGTGCTCCCGGATGACCGGGAGCATGTACGGCAAGAGTTCGCGGATGCAATGGAACGAGGGGATGATTTCCTGGTCAGCGACTACCGTATCGTGACACGCTCGGGGGATATCCGCTGGGTGGAGGACAGGATCGCATTTCATCGGGATGACGAGGGGCGCGCGGTCCTGTACCAGTCAAGCCTGCTGGATATCACCGACAGGAAGATTGCCGAAATGCGCCTCCGGGAGAGCGAGGAGCGTCTTGCAAGGGTGCTCGCCTCATCTCATGTCGGCGTCTGGGAATATTTGCCCGAGAGGGACGAGATCACCGGTCCGGGACGAGCCTCCATTTTCGGAATGCGGGAGCGGGAAGTCCCTGTATCGAGGAGCGCTCTCTGGGACCGGATTATTCCTCCTTCTGCCCGCGCGGATCTTGAGCGGATGTGGAGGGATATTGCCGACGGGAGACTGGAGCTTCTCGACAGGGAGCACGAGATTATTCGGGGCGACGGTTCCTCCGGGTGGGTGCTGACGAAAGGTTTTCCGGTCAGGGACGAGAACGGAGCCCTCCTCAGTATGCAGGGGGTCACCGTGGACATAACCTCGCTCAAGAATGCGGAGCGGAAACTGCTGCGGCAGAACCGGCACCTTGCGCTTCTGCACGACATCTCGCTCGCCTTCATGGAGGAGCTGGATACGGAGATGCTCGTCCGGAGAATTCTGGAGAGCGCGGTGGAGCTAGCGGGCGCCGGAAACGGCGTTATCTCGATTCTCGACGACGAGGGCAAAAATTTGATTCATCGCTGGGGAGTCGGATTTCATACCTGGTACATTGGAAAATCCCGCAACGCGGATACCGGATTTTTCGGCGAGGTCCTCCGGGAGAGGCGGATGAAGATCCTGCGGGACTACCGCACGTACGGCAACAGGATGACGGACCCCATTCTTGAGAACGTGACCACGATAATCTGCTTGCCCCTCCAAAGAGGGGGCAGGCTTCTGGGGATCATCGGAATAACGTATGTCGACGAGATTCCTGAGATCGACGAATCCCTTCCGGCACTTCTCGACCAGTTCGCCGCCTCCGCGTCCATCGCTCTGGAGAACGCCCGTCTCTACGAGGACTCCCTCCGGGAGGTGGAGGAACGGAAAAAGGCCGAGGAACGACTCCGTTTCCACCAGGCTCTCGTCGAAGCGGCGGCCGAGGGGGCGAGCTTCCTGCTCTCCCTCGAGTCGACCGACCAGGCGATGCTCTTTGCGCTGCGCGCACTCGGCGACGCGATGGACGCCCGGAGGACGGTGCTCTTCCGGAACAGCGCCGATCCGCATGACGGACTTGTAGCGGAAGTGATGAAGCGGGCCGTCGTATCCGAAGGGCAGGAGAAGATCCTCCTGCCGCAGCGATTGATATGGAAAAAAGACCTCCTGAAGCTGTATCCGCTGCTCTCGAAAGGGGTATCGTTTCATGGAAGTCTCTCGTCGATAGGAGGCGAGGACAGCCGTCTCGCCTCGCTCGATCCTTCCGTCACCGTCACGGCCATTCCGATTCTGATTAAATCGGCGTTCTGGGGGTTTCTTGTCTTGTGCTTCGATGAGGAGCGGGCTCCATTCGAGACGGACGAAATCGACGTTCTCCGGGCCGCGGCGTATAACCTTGCCGCATCGGTGATTCGTTGGGAGTCGGAGCACGAAGTAAAACAGGGGTACGAAAAACTCCGGAAGACATTCTCAGACGTCATCCGCACCATGGGGCAGATCGTCGGCAAGAAGGACCCATACACCATAGAACACCAGGAGCGCGTCGGTGTGCTCGCCTCCGCGATCGCCGGGAAGATGGGGTTTGACGAGGAGCGGTGCGAGGGAATACGGATCGCCGGACTGGTGCATGATGTCGGAAAGATCGAGATTCCCGGCGAGATCCTCAGCAAGCCGGGAAAGCTCTCCGCCATCGAGTTCGAACTCATCAAGACGCACGCCCGTTCCGGGTACGACATCCTTCGGGAGGTGGAATTCCCGTGGCCCGTGGCGGAAATCGCGCACCAGCATCACGAACGGATGGACGGCTCGGGATATCCGAGAGGGCTCAGGGGAGACGAAATACTCCCGGAGGCCCGAATTCTGACCGTGGCGGACGTTGTGGAATCTATGGTCTCCCACCGACCGTACCGCCCCTCTCTCGGTATCGAGGCGGCAAGGAAGGAAATCGTGGCGAAACGGGGAGTTCTGTACGACCCGGAAGTGGTGGACGCTTGCCTGGCGCTTCTTGAGGAGCGTCCCGGCATTATTCCTGTGCAGTAGCCTGTGCGGGAGAGGAGGCGGGGAACATGATGCCGAACGATTTGGTCAGCCTTGACCAGGTAGTGACTTCGAGTCCGATGGTTGTTCTGTGGGGCGCGCCCGAAGAGAGCCGTCCGGTCGAATTCGTCACCCGCAACATCTCCCAGTTCGGCTATGACGCAAAAGATATCATGGCGGGGAATATTCCCTTCAATTCTCTTTTACATGAGGAAGACATGGAACCGTTTCTGGCAGCCTTCCGCAACGGACTGAACGGACCGGGCCCCGGCCTGCGGATCGAATACCGTATCATCACGAAAAGCGGAGATGTCCGATGGGTCGAGGACCGATCGGTCTTTCACCGCGATGAGACGGGGAAGGTCGTGGCATACCAGGCGAGCCTTCTCGACATCACCGACAGAAAGGGCGTCGAGGCGAGTTTCCGCCGGAGCGAGGATCGGCTGGGGCGTGTTCTGAAAGCCTCCAAAATCAGCCTGTGGGAGTATTTTCCGGAAAAGGACGCAACGATCGCAATCGGCAGGGGAGTCCTGTTCGGAGACGAAGAGAATCAAGATCGCCTCATTCCGCGGAAGGAACTGTGGGACAGGGTCGTGCCGCAGCACGCGCGGGGGGCGCTGGAGGAACGGCTGAAGAATATCCTCTCCGGACGAAATGATTTTTTCGAGTACGAGACCGAGACAATCCGTTCCGACGGAACGAGAGGATGGATGCTCTCGAAATGTTTTCCTGTCCGCGGGGCGGACGGCAACGTGCTTCGCTTGCCGGGACTCAATATCGACATCACCCGGTTGAAGGAAACGGAGCTGGAGATCGTTCGGCGGAACGACCGTCTTGCACTGCTGCATTCCCTGTCGCTCGCCTTCATGGAGGAGATCGATACCAAAGAGCTGCTTCGGCGCATTCTCGAAAAGGCTGTCGAGCTCGCCGGTACAGAACACGGGAGGATCTCCGTCCTGGAGCCGGGTGGGAGGGAGTTTCGGCTTATCCTCGGAGTGGGGGTCATGGCCTCGATGGTCGGGGAGACCCGTCCGAGCGATGCCGGCCTGGCAGGAGAAGTGCTGAAAAAGAAAGCGCCCGTAGTGATACATGACTACCGGACTTTTTCCCGGCGGATCGACGATCCCCGCCTGGCGGGACTGGGTACCGTGATCGGGCTGCCGCTTTTTCAGGGCGGGAATTTTTTTGGTGTTCTCTCCGTAGCCTACTGCAAGGTGATCCCTGTTTTCGACGACGGCTTCCTCTCCCTTCTCGAGCAGTTCTCGGGAGCGGCCTCGATCGCGCTGGAAAACGCGCGCCTCTACGAGATGTCGCGCAGGGAGCTCGAGGACCGTACGAAAACGGAGAGACAGCTCCGCTCCCATGCGAAGCTGGTGGAAGCCGCGGCATACGCCTCGGGAGCGCTCCTCTCGTCGAACCGTACGGAAGACGCCCTGCCGCGGGCCCTTCTTTCGCTCGGGAAAGCCGTGAACTCTTGCGAGACGGTCCTGTTCCGCAATCAGGCAGAGGCCGACGGCACGATATCCGCCAGGGTGCTGGCCCGTGTCTTCCCGGCGGGAGAATGCGAAAAAACGGCCGGCGTCCCGGAGTCTTTCCCGGTACAGAAGAGCATTCCGGAGATCCACGAGTCGCTTGCAAAGGGAATTCCTTTCCATGGAACAATGGCCGCTTTCGGGAACGCCGGGACCGCATTTTCATCGTGTTGTTCATCGGTCTCGGTGACGGCGATTCCGATACGGATCCGCTCCCGTTTCTGGGGAGTCCTCGCGTTTTGTTTCCCCGGAGAACGCGGCCGGTTCAAGACCGAGGAATTCGATGTCCTCCGGGCCGCGGCCTACAATCTTGCCGCCTCGGTGTTCCGGTGGGAATCGGAGGAGCGTGTGACCGGGGGGTACGAGAAGCTCCGGAAGATCTTCACCGACGTTATCTCCACCATGGGACGGATCGTCGGAAAGAAAGATCCCTATTCCATCGAGCACCAGGAACGCGTGGCCGAACTTGCCGCCGCCGTCGCGCGGAAGATGGGGCTTGAAGAGGATGCATGCGAGAGCGTCCGGGTCACGGGGCTGGTCCACGATGTCGGAAAGATCGAGATCGCCGGGGAGATTTTGAACAAACCGGGGCGTCTTTCTCCTATCGAGTTCGAGCTCGTCAAGACGCACTCCCTTTCGGGATTCGAGATTCTCCGCGAGATCGAATTTCCGTGGCCCGTCGCGGAGATCACCTACCAGCACCACGAGAGAATGGACGGCTCGGGATATCCGAGAGGGCTGAAGGGGGACGAAATCCTTCTTGAGGCGCGAATCCTGGCGGTCGCCGACGTTGTGGAGTCGATGCTGTCGCATCGTCCGTACCGACCTTCGCTCGGCTTGAAGGCCGCGAGAGAGGAGATCGAAAAGAACCGTGGGGTGCTCTACGACCGGGACGTCGTCGATGCATGCCTTGCGCTTTTAGAGGAAACCCCCGGCATTATCACCCCGACGTAGCGCCTGTTCCTGTTCCGGAACCCGCGCGCCGCAGAGGGAACAGCGCGGCCAGGCTCCCCAGGATGAGAACCGTCACGAGAAGAAAGCAGACGAAGAACCCCTGCGGCGTGAACTCGCCAGGACGTTCCCCCGGGAAGAAGTTGATGATGATTCCCGTCCCCCACTGGAAGAGAACCGCGATGAAGATCACGATCATGTTCATTGTTCCAAGGAGCGCCCCCGTTTTCGACGTCTCCACCCGGTCTCTAACTCCCGACACTGCCTGTACGGCGACGAGGCCGTGAGTGGCGCCGATGAGCAGGCCGCACACGCCGGGAACTGCAAGAGGAAGTCCCAGCGATATGGAGCCCCACAAGGCGGCCCAAGAGACACCGTAAAAAACGGACCAGAAGCAGATCCCCCGGAACCTGTCCTCTGCGCGCCCCCAGAAGCCTCCGAGGAGCGCCGTTCCGATGAACATTCCCACGCTGATAAGAGACGCCCAGTTCCGCGCTGTTCCCGGAGGCACGCTGTATGCGGTCTGGTACCACGAGACCGCCCAGAGCCCCTGCAGGGAGAGCAGGGCTCCCGCGGACGTGGACCAGATGACGAGAAGCGCCTGAAGATAAGGGGAGTTTCGAATGATTCCCAACGCTTCCTTCAGTCGTGACGGAATGGACTGGGGTTTCTGTTCTGAAAAGGGGGAGCATCGGACGACGGGATCGAAAGACCGCTCTCTCCACAGAATCCACGCCATTGAGAGGCTCACCGCGGCAAGTCCGGCAAAGGTCGGCGAGAGCCCGAAAGAATCGAGGGCCGATCCCAGCGGTGCGACCGAGACCACGGCGCCGAGGGCACCGATGGAGATGGTCATGCTGGAGTAGAATGCGTACCGGTGGGGAGGAAATGCGGCGGCCTGGTAGACGAGAGCTCCCCCGTACATCGGCGCCAGTCCGAAGCCCGTGAGCAGTCGCCAGGCGCCAAGCGTCCACGGAGAGGGGTGCAGCACGAGAAGGAGCGTTCCCGCGGCGGTCACGGCCATCCCTCCCGCGACGACGCGAAGCGGGCCGAACCTGTCGTGCAGCGCTCCGGCGACCGATTGCATCACAGAGTAGGCGTAGTAGTAGAGGCTCGAGATGAACCCGGTAAGGGCCGCGCTCATGCCCAGCCTTTCTGCCTGTTCAGGGAGCACTACCGAGGCGGATATCCGGAAGAAAAACGAGAAGGAGTACGCGGTAACCAGGCAGAGAAACAGGAAGTGAGCGTGCCGGGAAGAAAGCATGGCGGGAGTCTCCGGACAGTCTGAATTTCTTTTTGCGTTCATTGGACGTCCTCCTTTCTCTTTTACATGGCGGGGGGACCGCTGCGGACAACGAAATGCCCGTTTCCCGGCACGGGCTGAGCCCCGCGAATAAGGAATCTTACATCAAAAACGAGGTTTTCGATAGCCTTTGCATAATTTAATCTTTTGCAGGGAAACAGGAGACCCAAGACTGCTTTTTTATCAAAAGAGCATAATATTCGCAGCCGCCCTTCAAAATACCCCCATCACCCTTCCTCGCTTTCCAATACCTCGCTTTCCAATACCTCTTGACAGAAATCGAAGGCTGAAGTAAGATAACTCTAACCAAATGTAAGGTCGATCTTACTTTTGGAAAGGAGGGGTGTCCGTGTCGGTTTCGTCGAGAATAGAGGATTACATGGAGACGATTTTCGCCATCGAAATTTCAGGGCGGGAAGCGACCGTCACCGACTTGGCCAATACGCTCGGCGTAGCCAAGGCGACAGTGGTCGCAGCCGTGCGCCGCCTTGTTGCCGCCTCCCTCGCAACGCATAAACGATATGGAACCCTTGCCTTGACGGATACCGGCCGGGCCCGTGCTCTGGACATCTATCGCAGGCACGAGCACCTCACCTTTCTGTTCCACGATGTCCTCGGCTTTGATTCAGAGCGTGCTATGTCCATTGCCTGCGCCATGGAGCACGAACTCGATGAGAAGGCGGAGGGGCGTATCCTGGGCTTTGTGGACTATCTCGTGAAAGCCAGGAGGGAAGGCCGGCCGTGGGTTCAGGACCTTCTCTCCGTGATGGGGGACGAACGGAAGCTTCCGAGACCGCTCTCGATGATACCTGTCGGAGATCGCGGCCTGATTACCCGTGTTACCGCGGGAGGAGCGCTCCGGCATCGCCTGCTTGAAATGGGGTTTGTTCCGGGAACCGTGGTGTGTCATTCCGGAATCGCTCCGCTCGGAGATCCTTTGCTTATTACTGTTCGAGGTACGGAAGTCGCCCTGCGCAAAATTGAGGCTATTTCCGTTTGGATCTGTCCCGTAGAGGATGAAATCCGCACGGCGGAATACAATGAGAAAAAGAGAGAGGGATGATTCGGCATGTGTCCACTTTCGGTGATGTCGGAAGGAGCGGAAGTGACTGTTGCCCGTTTGGTGGGCGGCGGCGAATCGATGCGGAGGCTTTCGGAGCTGGGGCTCGTTCCCGGCGCCCGTGTCCGGATTGTACAGAACGGCGGAGGCCCGCTGCTTCTGAAGCTGGGTGATTCCCGTTTTGCGCTCGGTCAGGGAATGGCGCTGAAAGTGTTCGTCGACGGAAATTGTTAGAAGATCGGGAGAAGAGCCGAAAGGTTCTTTTTTTCTGCCGGGGAAAAAGTTAGATAAGAATAACAAGGAGTGGGGGAAGATCATGGGACTGTCGTGCGGTTGTTCCAATGAAAACGAGAGAGTTTTGAGTTCCCTTTCCATCGGGGAGAGCGGCATCGTGTCGAAAGTTACCGGTGAAGCCGGTCTGAAACGACGGATCCTGGAAATGGGCCTGGTGCCGGGAACGCAGATCCGCGTCGAGAGAAAGGCGCCGCTGAACGATCCTGTCTCCGTATGGTTTCGGGGATATGAACTGAGCCTTCGGGTCGAGGAAGCGAACGCTGTCCTTGTTCGATCCGCAGGATGTGCGGGCTGTTCCGGAGGATGTGCACGATGAGCTGGACGGTTGCCCTCGCAGGAAATCCGAATACGGGGAAGACGAGCCTGTTCAATGCGCTGACGGGTGCGAGCCAGCACGTCGGAAACTGGCCGGGAGTGACCGTTGAGCGCAAGGAGGGGCGTTTCCGGTCTTCCGGGGCCGAGATGACGCTCGTCGATCTTCCTGGCATCTACAGCCTGGGAGCCGCTTCGCTCGATGAGGAGATTGCGGCGGATTTCCTTCTTCGAAATCGCCCCGATCTCGCTATCGTGGTTGCGGACGCTTCCAATCTCGAGCGGAGTCTCTACTTGGCGGTTCAGATGCTGGAAATCGGCACCCCGCTCGTCGTCGCGCTGAATATGATGGATACGGCTGCTGAGAAGGGAATTGTCATTGATGTCGAGAAGCTCTCGGCGCTTCTCGGTGTTCCCGTGGTTCCGACGGTTGCGCGCAGAAAAGAGGGGATAGAGGCGTTGAAGGAGAGGGTGGCTATCGCCCTGAAGGAGAAAAGCGGACCTCCGGAGCAGTTTTCCCTTCCGTACGGAGAAAGACTCACTCCTCTTTTCGATGACCTTGAAGCGTTCCTCACGGAAAGGGGAGAATTCCTTCCCGGCCTCTCTCCGCGAGCGACCGCGGTGAAATTCACCGAAGGGGACAGGGTAGTCCTCGCAGCGGCAGATGCCAAGGGCTTCCGGAATGGGATGGAAGACCTGGTCGCAAAGAAGGGGAAAAAAATCGAGGACGAGCTGGGGTACGATCTCCAGACGGCAGTGATCGAGAGACGCTGGGGCTTTGTCTCGGGCGTGACGGCCGAAGCGGTGCAGCGTGATCTGTCGCTGAAGGCACGTCTCTCCATCTCCGACCGGATCGACCGGGTCGTGACATCAAGGTCGCTTGGACTTCCTCTCTTTTTCCTGGTGACGTGGGCTATTTTCCGCCTGACGTACGCGCTCGGCGATCCTCTCGTGGAATTCCTGGAAGGGTTTTTCGAAGTGCTTGGAGAGCATGCAGGCGAATTCCTGGCTTCGGCGGGGGCTTCCGAAATCATTTCGTCGTTTGTGCAGGATGGACTCGTCGGCGGTCTGGGGTCCGTGGTGGTCTTCTTTCCGCACATCTTCATCCTCTTCGCCTTCATCGCGCTTCTTGAGGATTCCGGATACATGGCGCGGGGGGCATTCGTCATGGATCGGGTCATGCATCTCATGGGACTGCACGGAAAGAGCTTCATCCCGATGCTGATGGGCTTCGGCTGCAACGTTCCCTCAATCATGGCGACCAGGATTCTTGAACAGCCGCGCGACCGGATGATCACGCTCCTCGTTCTTCCGTTCATGAGCTGTTCGGCACGGCTGCCGGTCTTTGTGCTCTTCGCGGGGATCTTCTTCGGAGCGCACGCGGGAACGGCGGTCTTTTCCCTCTACGTGCTCGGCATCGTCGTGGCCGTGCTCGCCGCGAAGGTGCTCGGCAGCACACTCTTCAAGGGAGAGTCCTCGCAGCTCGTCATGGAGCTGCCTCCATACCACGTTCCCTCCTTCAGCATGGTGCTTCGGCACGCCTGGGAGCGCGGATTCCTCTTCCTGCAGAAGGCCGGAACGTACATCCTGCTCTCGGTGATCGCGGTCTGGCTCCTGGCGAGCTTTCCATGGGGCGTTGAGTACGGCTCCTCGGAGAGCTTCGTCGGCCGTATCGGCCATGTGCTTGCTCCGTTCTTCGCTCCGGCAGGTTTCGGCTTCTGGCAGGCAGCGGTCGCGCTCTTCTTCGGCTTTCTCGCAAAAGAAGTGGTCGTCGGAACACTCGGCGCCCTTCTCGGCGCAGGGGAAGCCGGGCTTGCCGCTGCGCTTCCGGTTCTTTTCACACCGCTCTCGGCATACGCCTTCCTAGTGATGGTGCTTCTGTATGTTCCCTGCGTCGCTGTCGTGGCGGCATTCCGGAGGGAGACGGGAAGCTGGCGATGGACTTTCTTCATGGTCGCTTACACGACGCTGATCGGGTACGGCGGCGCCGTTCTGGTCTACCAGGGAGGAAAACTACTGGGTTTAGGGTAAGTATTTTCCTCATCGGCATTTCTACTGAAATAGCGGCCGGGGCTTTCCGTTTGCGGAGAAACGGGAAGCCCCGGCCTTTTCAATATGATACAATACGCCATGGCTGAAAAAAGGTCCCGGAACCTCTCCGGGCCTTTACAGCCCGCTTTGAAAGGACGATGTCGCATGCCGTTTTCTTTTGCGCCTCTCTCTCTGGAGAGGGTGGACGAATATAGACAACTTTACGCCCGGTGCCCTCGGAAATCCGCATGGTACTCCTTTGGAAGCCTCTGGGCGTGGCGTGCGATCCACGGTTTCGAGTGGGCCTTCGAGGATGACATGTGCTGGATCCGCACGAGGAACGGCGCGCTTTGGGCTCCGGTGGGAGCATGGGACGCCGTCGACTGGCAAAAAATTCTTCCCCGTCTCTTTCCTGACGGCAGCGTATTTTTCTATGTGCCCGACGTGCTCGCATCCCTTTGGAAAGAAATTTTCCGGGGCGACGTTACTGCAGGAGACGACCGTTCCCAGTGGGAGTATCTTCATTCCGTGCGGGAGCTTGTCGAGTTGAAGGGAAACCGTTTTTCCAGAAAGAGGAGCCATATCGTCCAGTTCGTCAGGAACCACCCTTTTCATTACCGTTCGCTGGGGGAACCCGACAGGGATTTTATTCTCGAAGGACAGCGCCTCTGGATGGAAGAGCAGCCTCCGTCTCCTTCTCTTGAGCGGGAAAACCTGGCGGTACACGAGATGGTGAATCAGTGGAGTCGTATTCCCGGTCTTCTCGGAGGCGGGCTCGAAGTGGGGGGCCGGCCCGCGGCCTATACAATAGGAGAGGCTCTCTCGAACGACACGATCGTGATCCATTTCGAAAAAGCCCTGGCCCGTTACAACGGCGCCTACCAGGCCATCAACAGGATGTTCCTGGAGAAGTCGGCCTCATCCTTTACGATCGTGAACCGTGAAGAGGACCTCGGGAACGAAGGAATGAGGGTAGCGAAGATGTCGTATCATCCTGTCGATTTTTTGAGGAAGTGCACACTCTCATGGTTTCCGCGCTGACCTGCCCGCGGATTCACGGAGCCCGCACCGGGTTCACCCTCATAGAAGTGGTCGTCGTGGTGGCCCTTTTCGGGGTCATCGCCGCGGTCGCACTGGCTCCTTCGGTCGCGGTCGTGCGGCGCTTCGAGGATGTCCGTGCCGAGGAAGCGCGGGAGCAGCGCATGGAGTATTTTATGCGGCGTATCCCTGACGAGATGCGGGCGTCGCCGAAGGAGTTTCTCGAGAAGCAGCCTGCGGTGGTGCTGGTCCGCAAGGACAGGCTCGGCGGCTCGGCGGACGACCGCCTCGCCTTCTGGAGTGACCGCAGAGGAGAGCCGGGCGTCCGCGCGATCCGCCTCTTCTTTCCGAGCGCGGGCAAGAGCGGCGAACAAGGCGTGTATCAGTGGATACTTCCGCTCACTTCACCAAAGGCGGTGAACTGGGATGCTCTCGACCCGGAACGGGGAAGGCTCATCTTCCCCGAAGCCGATTCCCTCCGTTTTTCCGTCCTGCCGTTCGGGGAAACCGAGTGGAGCGACGAGTATGCCGGGCTCCGCCCCCGAGGCATCCGTATAACCGCAAAAATAGACGAGGAGGAGTTTGTCCATGAAGACTGGCTTCCTCCGGATTAAACGCTCCTTCGGCGGAAGAAGGCGGGGCATGGTACTCCTCTCCGTCCTGCTGGTCTCCGTCTTTCTCGTTTCCGCCTCGACCGGGTTTGCGATCTTTGCGCGCAGGACGTCGAGGAGGTTCGACCGCGAGCAGCGCCTCTTTACGGCGCGCATGGCCTCCGAGATCGTCCTCGACGCGGCGAAGGTGATTCTTTCGCTCCACAAGGAGAATTATCATTCCGCGGCGGACCCTCTCTTCGCCGGCAGGACGTTCGGGTTTCCGGATGCGGGCGTTGCTGTCACGATGAGGATCGAACCTCTCGACGACAAGATTCCGCTGAACAAGCTGCTCCTGCCGGACGGCAAGACGCTCAGGAGGGAGCTGGAGGAGCCGTGGAAGGCCATGTGGCGCGCGGTCGAAGCGGAGGAGCTGCAGACGCTCGTGCTGGATTTTATTGACAAGGATACGGAACCCCGCCTCGGCGGCGCCGAGAGACCGGGTTTTCTGAACAGGCAGCTGCTCTCCGTCGACGAATTGCGCCTCGTTCCGGGGATCACGCCGGAGATCATTTCCGGAGTGCTCGGAAGGCCCGGTATCGAGTCGATGGCGACCATCTGGTCCTCCGGGAAGATCAATCTCAATGTCGCCCCTGTTGAGGTGCTTGTCCTTCTCGAAGGCATCGACGCCAGGCTCGCGGCCGAAATCGTCAAGGTGAGGGAGGAGCGCCCCTTTTCATCGCTGTCCGGTCTTTCCGCGATCCCGAACTTTCCCTCGTCGGCGGCGCCGAAGCTCATGAACATAGCGGTTTTCAAGAGCGAATGGTTTCGCGTCTCTTTCGAGGTCCTTTTCGAAGATGGAGAAATCCTTGATCTCCACTGTATACTGAACGGAAAACCGATGTCATGGAACACGGTCCGATGGGAGGAGCCATAGACAGGAATTATGCAGATATCAACCTTTTTTTTGAAGCGGCCGGATGGATGGCGTCCTCTCGTCCCCTCGGCCTTATCCGGCACAGAGAATGCGAGCACCGTTGACGCGGTGCCGTCGGCAGGGGCATTGCTCCTGTATCAGTTCCGGACGGTCTCCATTCACACTTTCTCCTTTCCGTTCCGCTCGGCGAAAGATGTCCGGAATGCCCTTGCCCTGAAGTTCCGGCCCCTTCTCTCCGGAGAGCAGGATGTCGAGATCATTCCTCTCTTCGCGGGGAGGTCGAAGGGCGGATCCGAAGGGATCGTCATGTGTGTCTGGGGGGACGAAATTCCCGCTGAGAGTCCGTCCCTTCCCCTTGGGCACAATGTGGTATGGCCGCTTCCGATTGCTCTCGCATCGGCCGTGAACGGCGACGGAGGAGCGGTCTTCCGGAACGATACGGTCTGTGCTTCCGTTATCTTCCGCGACGGCCTGCCGGTTTTCATCCGCTGCCGTCAGTCCCGTTCCGACGACGGCGGCATCGAGGGAGAGATACGCCGCCTCGTGGAGTGTGCGGAGGCGGCAGGGCACGAGCTCGCGCCCGAGTCGGTCTGGACGGGGACTGAAGAACGGCGCCTCTTTGAGGCCGCCCGGGAGACGGTCCGGCAGTATCCACGGCTCCTCGGGATCAATATCTCCCGTCCCGCTCTCGCCGCGTCGCTCGCCAGGGAGCGGACCGCGATGCTCCTGGTGAAACTGTTCGGCTGGGCAGCCGTTGCCGGACTCTTTTTCACCCTGATCCAGTTCACGCATCTTCAACAGCTTCGCTCGTCGATGGATCGCTTTTCCAGAGAGAGCGTTTCGCTTTATGCTGAGATCTTCGGCTCCGGCGAGCGCATCGTCGACCCCCTGTCGCAGGCGAGGGGAAAGCTGGCCGAGCTTCGGGGGAGCGGAAGGAGCGAGAACACGCTCTCGATGACGCTCTCTCATCTTGGAAGGACCTGGCTCGACGGAGACGTGCAGAGAAAGGACTTCCCCGTGCTCGAACAGCTTCGATACAGCGCGGAAGGGGCGGACATCACCGGAACCGCCGGCAGCATGGAGTCGATCCAGGCGCTCCGTACGGCCGCCGACACCGGAGGATTTCGGGCCGCGCTCGGGGACATCCAGCAGATCCCCGGCGGCGGTCTGCGCTTTACGCTCTCGTTGAGGAGGGATGCACAGTGAAGATTTTCTCGGATCTCTGGGGGCGTTTTCTCGATGCGGGCGGTTTCAGCGATGCTTCCTGGAAGAAAAAAACCTTTTATGTCTTTCTCCTTGCCCTTCTTGCCTGGACGGCCGCTCTTTCCTTCTGGAGCGACGCCGAAGAACTTCGCGCCCGCCGCGTTCTTCAGAGGGGGCGTTACAACGACCTCGTGTCCGTCCTTCGCGAGTACTCCGCTCTCCGGAAACTCAAAGGCGGCGAAGGGTCGGCCAACGCACCGGTTGCCGCTGTGGCCGGCGAAGATCTTCTTACGGTGGTATCGAATGTCGTCTCCTCGCTCGGACTGAGAGAGAACATGATCAGCCTGAGCGCATCGGCGGCCCGCGGAGGGGCGAGCTCCGTCTCGCTGACGCTTGAGGGCGTCTCCGGCGAGAATCTCGCGAGATTTCTCCAGGAAATCGACCGGAGGAGCATAGAGGCCTTTTCTGCCGACCTTCGTGCGGCCCGGGCAAGCGATGAAAAGCGGACTCTTACCGTCTACCTGATGCTGGGAGCTTCGTCATGAAACGCTTCGCTTCGGTCCTGACGATTATTCTCGTTGCACTCGTCTCTTTTCTCGCAGGGGTATATTTCTTCTTTCCGCGGGATACGGCCGCGGGTTATCTTTGGCGCAAAGGAGTGCTGGCAGCCGCGGAGAAGGGCGTGACCTTGGAGGCCGCGACCCTCGGAGTGGAAGGATACTTCCCGTTCCGGATCCTTCTCAGGAATACCCGTGTCGTCGCTCCGGTCCTCTCCGCCGAGGCGGGCGTCGTCGAGATCGTTCCGCTCTTCCTCGACAGCCTTTTGTCCTTGGCTCCGACGGCGGAGCTGCGCCTTGAACGGGTGTCGCTCAACCTTCCTCTCCCGGGGCAGCAGCCCGTTTATCTCTCCTTCTTCTCGTCGAAGGCGGCGCTGCGCCCTTCGGGCACCGAGGTTTCGTCCATCCGGAGCTCCGGAGACCTCGTCATGGAAGGGCGTTTGAAGATGAACTCCCGTACGGGCATGCCGGAGGAGGCGGACCTTTCGATCGGCGGGGACCGGGCCGCTCTCATCGAATACGTCAAGGGGATGCTGCCCTTTTCGAAAGACGCTTCGGGTGCATGGACCCTGAAAATGAGAGGAGGAGGAAACTGAAATGAATCGAGGGCCTTTCTTTTCGCGCTTGAAAGCCAAGCTGCCCCACCTTCTTCCCCGGATGCAAATGGAACGTTTTCTGGCGGTATTCCTCCGATTGGCCGCAGTGGCGCTTTTCTTCGGCATGGGAGGATACTGGACGGCCTCGGCGCTCGGTGAACGTCTTCTGATCGAGGAGATGGAGGGCACAAGCTCCCTCCTGAACGTGCCGGTTGCCCGCTCCCTCCTTCCGGAGGCTTCGGAGCGGCCGCTGACGCTGAGAGAATTCGTAGGAGGAGACCCGTTCCGGGTCAATCCCCCAAAAACAGAAGAGACTCCTCAGCCCGTCAAGGAGGAGAAGCGCGAGATTACCGCCGCGGAGCTGTTCGAACTTGAAAAAATCCGTCTCACCGGAACGATGCCCGATATATCGGTCTGGGTCGAGGAGGATGGAAAACAGTTCGTCGTGCTGAAAGGACAGACGCTGAAAGGGTACGAAGTTGCAATCATCGAAGACGACAGGATCATTCTCGAGAATGCTTCGAACACGCTGACCGTGTATCTGCGCTACAGCATCAAACCTGATCCCAAAAGGGCCGCGTCGAGAGCTTCCGGCCCTCCGCCGCCCCTTCCCGCGATGACGACGATGTCGGCGGCCCGCCCCGGCATGCAGGGAGCCGTCTCCAGGGAGCTTGTCAACCAGCTCCTGATGGACCCGCTGGAGGAGATGAACAAGTTCCGCATGCGGCCGAAATTCGACGGCGGGGAGGCGCAGGGCGTGGAGGTCCAGTGGCTGCATAACAGCAGCGTCCTGGCCTCCCTCGGCGTGCAGAAGGGGGACGTCGTCCAGTCGGTGAACGGCGTCGAGATCAAGAACATGGGGGACGTGGTCAATGTCGTCAACTCCCTCATGAGCAGCAACACGTTCGACGTGCAGGTGATCCGGAACGGCAAGCAGGAGATGCTGAACTACAACATCAAGTAAGGACCGGGGGGAGAACATGAAAAAAAGGAGATCCGCTTTTACGCTTCTGGAGGTCATGGTCGCCGTGGCTGTTCTGGGACTCGTTTCCGCGGCCAGCCTCCGCCTTCTCACCATGTCGGCGCGGGCTGTCGAGCAGGTCCGCCATGAGCGGCGGAATCTTTCCCTGGCCCGGTCCCTCTGGCTGCAGGCTTCCTACGGCGAGCTCAAGGACAGGGGGAGAGAGAGCGACTATTCCTGGGTGACGGAACGCTTTTCGTTCGATCGTCAGCAGGATGTTCCGGAAGGCTTCTATTGCCGGAAGGTCGTGCTCTCCCAGGGGGACCCGATGTCGCGGCAGCCTGGAATCGAGAGGAACGCGTTTGTTTTTTACGTTCCGGATTTGGAGCTTAAAAAGGAGAGAAAAGAATGATCCGCAAGATGAGAATGCTGTTTATACTTCTGGGCATACTTCTATTTATCATGACGGCTTCGGGCGCCTTCGGACAGGCGCCCAAGGCAAATGACGACGAGATGGCGCTTCTCGAATCGGCACGGCTGATGCGCGCCTCCGGAAACGTCCAGTTCAACTTCCAGGATGTGGATGTCGTGAAATTCATCCGCTTCATGGCCGAGCTCCTCCAGGAAAACCTCGTTCTCACTCCCAACGTCAAGGGCTCGATCTCGGTGATCTCGCCGAAGCCCTTCCCCCTGCGCGAGGCCCGCCAGGTCTTTCTTTCGGTCCTCGAGATGAACGGCTTCACGCTTCAGCCCGCAGGACAGTTCAGCAAGGTCATTCCGCTCCAGCCGGGAGCGTCGGCCGAGACGGACGTCCGCAGCGGAAGGAGCGGTCCGGGCGAAGGAGAGCAGGTCGTCTCGCAGGTTGTCCCGCTCAACTATGTGACCGCCGACTTCATTCTGCCGGCGGTGGTGCAGGCGTCGGGCAAATTCGTCGCCGCCCAGGCGATAGGGCGGGGAAACGATATTCTTCTCACCGGCAGGGCAACGGACGTGAGCCGTGCGGTCAGCGTCGTCAGGGCGCTCGACCGGCCCGACAAGATCTTCAATTCGCGGACGGTGAAAGTGATGAATGCGTCGCCCGAGCTCATAGCGGCGCATATCGCGCAGCTCGCCCAGGTTCCCGGCAGCCCTGTTTTCGGGCTGGCTGTTATTCCGGACGTAGCCGGCAAACAGATCGTTCTCGCCGGCGAGGAGCGTGAGATGCGGCAGGCGCTCAAGATCATCGGAGAGCTCGATATCGTGCCGAAGGTGGGAGAGTTTCATGTCTACCCGCTCCAGAACGCGGACGCCGTCGTTATCGCGGAGCAGCTCTCGAAAGTTCTCGGATCGCAGGCAGGCCAGCCTGCCGAAGGCGGTGCGAGGCTTTCCGCAACCATAGTGCCGGATATTCCATCCAACAGTCTCATTATTGCTGCCTCTCCCACGCAGTACCAGTCCCTGGTGCAGGTTATTCAAACTCTTGATTCTCTGCCCCGCCAGGTGTTGCTCCGCGGACTCATCGCCGAGGTCAACCTGACGAAACTGGACAATGCCGGAATCGACTGGGCCACGTGGGGCGGCTCCGTCATGGGGGACGCGGTCATCGCGGGGCAGCTGAACCTCGGCGGCGGCGCCGTGCCGGGATCGATTCTTGACTGGTTCGCCAACCTCTCGAAGACGGAGACGGAGTACAAGCGCGGCGACGGGACCTACGGCCTGAGGACGGAGTACAAGGGCATGGGGCTTGTCTACGCCTACTTGGACCTGTTGAAGAAGTTCGACGCCATCAACGTCCTTTCGATGCCGCGCCTCATGTGCACCAACAACATGCCGAGCGAGCTGCAGGTCGGTCAGGTGATTCCGCAGCTGAAGGGAAAACTCGCCGATATCGCGAGTTCGGGCGCGATGCAGAGCAACTACGACTACAAGGATACGGGACTCATCCTCAACGTGACTCCCTCCATACGGAGCGATAATCTTGTTTCCCTGGACGTTGAACAGATCATAGAGGACGTCCTGACCGCGATGACCGCCGAGACGCCGGTGACCGCGAAGCGGAGGATCAAGACGAACGTGATGGTGGCGTCCGGTCATACGCTCATCCTCGGCGGCCTCATCAAGGAGGCGGAGAAGAGCATCCGGAGCCGTGTCCCCGGTCTCTCCTATATTCCTCTCCTCGGCGGGCTCTTCTCCCGTACGGTGAAACAGCGCGAAAAGATCGAGCTGATGATCTTCCTCACCCCCTACATCCTGGAGACGCCGCAGGAGGCCGAAGAAATGACCCGCGAGATCATCGCAGGCCAGCATGGCCCGAGCGCACCGGAGAAGAGCCTCTGGGAGCGCATGGAGAAAGAGTACCGCGAAGCGGTGAGGCAGCAGTCGAAATGACGGGAGGTGACACTTCTGTGATGAATGCCAGGCTCCCCGACGTGGAGTCCATAGCCCCGCTCATTCGCGGCAGAGTGAGCCTCGATGCCCTGAAGGCGGCGGGAATTCTTCCCATCAGGGAGGACGAGGATCGGCTGGTCGTCGCGCTCTCAACCCTCGACTCCTTTCCGGGAGGTCAGGTTCTCGCCGCGTCGTTCGGAAAGGAAGCGGACTGGGAGATTCACTCGCGCGAGTCGATCGATAATCTGCTCGGCCGCCTCTACGACCTTCGCGGAGGAGTCGGAGACGACACCCTCTCCGCGATGACGGGCATCGACGACGGGGACGACCTCCTGCGGGAGGACGTCCAGAGCGACTCGGTGGATGTCCCCGTGATCAAGCTTGTCAACGGTCTCTTCCGGGAAGCGTTGAAGATTCGGGCGACCGATATTCACGTGGAGCCGTGCGAGGATGAAGTTCTCATCAGATTCCGTGTCGACGGAGTGCTCCACGACCGCCTCCGCCTCCCCCGCAACCAGCAGGCCCCGCTGACGAGCCGCATCAAGGTCATGGCCAGGATGGACATCGCCGAGCGGCTCGCTCCGCAGGACGGCCGCATCGGCATTACGGTCGGCAAGCGTGCCGTGGACATCCGTGTCAACTCCATCCCCGTCCAGCACGGGGAACGCATCGCGCTCCGGCTTCTCGACAAGGGCTCCGGCCTTCTCTCTCTCGAGCAGCTCGGCATGGATGCGGCTTCCAGGGAAGCGATGGAGAGGCTTATTCAAACGCCGCACGGCCTTATCCTGTTCACCGGTCCCACCGGATCGGGAAAGACGACGACGCTGTACGCGATTCTCCAGGCGCTTGCCCGGCCTGCGGTCAACATCATCACCGTCGAAGACCCGATCGAGTACGCCGTTCCCGGCGTGGGACAGATCCAGGTGAACGAAAAGGCAGGAGTGACTTTCCCCTCCGCGCTCCGCTCGATTCTGCGCCAGGACCCCGACATCGTGATGATCGGCGAAATGCGCGACTACGAGACGGCTCACATAGGCGTCCAGGCCTCCCTGACGGGGCATCTCGTCCTCTCGACGCTGCATACGAACGACTCCATCTCCGCCGTGGTGCGCCTCATCGACATGGGAATCGAGCCGTATCTCGCGGCGGGATCCCTTCTCGGGGCTGTGGCCCAGCGCCTCGTCCGGACGGTCTGCCCCGAATGCGCCGAGGAACATGAAGCGCCCGCTCTCTTCCGGAAAGAAGGCCTTACCCGCGTCGTGCGGGGGAGAGGTTGTCCGGCGTGCATGGGTACCGGGTTCAAAGGACGAGTCGGTCTTTACGAACAGTTCCTGCTCGACGACAATCTGAGGGAGGCGGTCGCCTCGAATCTCCCGCAGTCGAAGATACGGGCCATAGCCCGCGGTCATGGCTTCCGGACGCTCTGGGAGCTTGGAATCGACGCTCTCCGGCAAGGAAGGACATCTCCGGAGGAGTTGCTGCGCGTTGTCTCCGCCGGCGAGTTCGCGTCGGACGAAGGGGGGGTCTGATAGATGCCGTCCTACCGCTATTCCGCATACGACGAAGCAGGAAAGCTCCGAAAAGGAGTCATCGACGCGCCGTCAAGCACCAGGGCCGGGGAGCTTCTCGCGGATCAGCGGCTGATCGCGGTCGAAATTGTCGAGGGTGCTACGGACTCGGTGAAGAAGGGAAAGGTTTTCGGCCTTGCCTATCATTCGCTCTTCTGCAAGGGACTCGCCTCCTATCTCAACCGCGGCGTCCCGCTCGCCGAGGCGCTGCGCTTTCTCAGCCGGCACTCGTCGGACCGGCGCGTGTCGGCGGCGTGCCTCCATCTCCACGAGAGCGTGCAGGCTGGGAAACGCCTCTCCGCGGCGCTCGAGGAGACGGGGCTTTTCAGGGACGACCTTGTGCGAGTCATCGATTCGGGAGAGCGGACATCGGCGCTGAACAGCATCCTCGAGCAGGTTGCGCGCCAGTACGCGATGGAGGACCGGCAGCGCAGAAAAATACGCTCGGCGCTCACGTACCCCGTCGCCATGTCGATCATCGGCATCGGCGTCGTGGTCTTTCTGCTGACGTATGTCGTCCCGAAGCTGACTGAACTTTTCGCGGAAATGGGACAGGCTCTTCCGCTTCCGACCCGTATTCTGCTCGCAATGACGGGTTTTCTCCGTTCGTGGGGCATTCCGCTGCTTCTCGTCCTTATCCTTCTCGTTTTCTACCTCAGGAAACGGAAGAAGAAATTATCACTTCCGTTCTTCCGGAGAATCCGGGAGAACATCACGCTCTCCCTTGTCATGTCGCACGTCGCCACGCTGCTCTCGGCCGGCATTCCTCTGGTGCAGGCGCTCACAATGGCGTCCTCGATGGATGCGAACTCCGCGCGGTGGATCGACGCGGCCCGCCTTGTCAAGGAAGGATTCCGTTTCGACAGGGCGCTCGAAAAACAGGGCGCCTTCTCCGAGGAGATCATCTATATTCTCCGTATCGGCGAGATGGGAGGCGATCTCCCCGGGGCGATACGACAGGTCGCGGAGATGAACTGGGAGGAGGCTCTCGAGAGCATGGAACGCCTCTCGACCCTTGCCGAACCGGTTCTCGTGCTCTTCCTGGGTTTCTCGGTCGGATTCGTGGTGCTCGCTATTTTGCTCCCGATATTCGAACTCTCCAGCCTCGCCGGTTAAATACTGCAATATTTTCAGAAAGGAAATGGAGGAAATGCTTATGGAAAAAAGAATGAAAAGGACTTTTCGAAGCGGACGAAGAAGCGGATTCACCCTCGTCGAAGTGTTGGTGGTCGTGGTGATCCTGGGTCTTCTCGCGGCCCTCGTGGCCCCGCGCGTGGTGGGGCAGGGAGAGGACGCCAAGAGAACGGCGGCTGCTGTCCAGATCCGGGAGATCGAACAGGCGCTGGAAATGTACAGGCTCGACAACAGCTTGTACCCGACGACGGCCCAGGGGCTCCAGGCCCTTGTGAGCAAGCCGGCCTCTCCTCCGGAACCGCGGCGGTACCGGCAGGGCGGATATATGAGGAGACTTCCTGTCGATCCCTGGGGGAGCCCGTATGTCTATCGCATGCCCGGCGACCGCGGCGAGTTCGACCTCTTTTCGAAGGGGGCGGACGGTGAAGAGGGCGGAGAAGGCGCCGGAAGGGATATCACGAACTGGGACTAGACGGTCGAATTTCCCCTTGCGCGCACGGATGAAAAGAAAGGCTGCCTGCTCTCCAGGACAGCCTTTCTTTTTTTGATTTTTTTCCAGCCTGTTCTCGCCTCTTGCAGAAGTATGGTAGAATGGCTCATCGTCAAATCGACATCCTCGATTGTATTTTTGGAAAACGGAGGAATATCCATGGCAATTATGTCTGCTACAACGCATGTCCGCAGGGAGGACCGGGCGGTGGTCGCGGAGGCGAGAGAGCACAGCCTCAGAATGGACCAGTCGAAAAAGAACGGCGGCCTTGAGAACACCATGAAGCCGATGGAGATTCTCCTCGCGGCGATGGGAGGATGCATCACCATGGTTGCCATGGGACAGGCGGCGCTTAAAGGAATCGATCTGCGCGACATCAGCCTTCATCTCGAGGGCGAGTATACTTCGGACGGTTATTCCGCCATTTCCATCCGGGCGTTGGTTGCATCTTCCTCCTCCAAGGAACAGGTGGAGGAGTTCCTCCATTACGTGGAGAGCGTCTGTCCGGTGAGCAACTCCTTGAAGGCAAAAATCGCGCTGGAGGTGGTGCTCGAGTAGACGGGAGGAGCAGAGTGCCGTTTCCGGCAGGAACGGAGAGCGTGTTCATCTTTGGAAGCGCCTATTGTCGGCTGCATGGAATGAAGAAAGAGGAGGGGTATTATGGGTTTTCTGGAACACTTCGGATTGACCAATGCGACGGATATCACCACAGGCATGCTGATGCTCATTATGATTGCCTATGCTCTCGGAGACATCATCTCCTACAAGACAAAAGCGGTCTTCTCCATGATTTTCGTAACCGGTATCATTTTCCTCGTCGGCTTCTGGATAGGCTTCCCCAAAAACATCTTCCAGGAAACCGGAGCGTTCAAGTACGCCGCAGTGAGCCTTCCTTTCATCCTCGTGCACATGGGAACCCTCATGAAGCTCAGGGACATCAAGGAGGAGTGGAAGACCGTCATCATCGCCTTTACGGGCCTCGTCGGCCTTTCCATCGGACTCTACTTCATCGCCGGCCCGCTGCTCGGCGGTGAGATGGCACTGACCGCCGCCGGTCCCATTTCGGGCGGTATCGTGGCGACGATCATCGTCTCCGAGGCGGCGAAAAAAGTCGGCTTTGAGCACCTCGCCGTCTTCGCCACGCTGCTTCTCGTTCTGCAGAACTTCGTCGGCCTTCCCATCGCGTCCCTCTGCCTGAAGTCCGAGACCCGCCGCCTGCTCGGCAAGTTCCGCAAGGGAGAGGTCGAGGAAGTTTCCGGAGCGAAGGTGAAGAGCGATCCCGAGACTCCCAGCCTTCGGGTCTTTCCTGCCCTTCCGAGGCCGCTGCAGACACCCTTTGTCCTGCTCGCCAAGACGGCGATCGTCAGCTGGGTGGCCCTTATCGTCGCCCAGCACTACAACGGAATGGTGATCGGTGCGGGAATGCCCTATCTCCAGATTCACAAGTTCGTGATTGCCCTTATCATGGGCATCGCTTTCTACGAGACCGGCTTCCTGGAGCACAAGGTCCTCGACAAGGCCAACGCGATGGGATACGCCATGTTCTTCTGTCTCATCTTCGTCTTCGTCAGCCTTCCCCAGGCGACCCCGGAGCTCGTCCGCTCGCTGGTATTCCCCGTGCTTGTCTGCTTCGGCGTCTCGCTCGTCGGCATCGTCGCAACGACGTTCATCACCTCGAAGATCCTGGGGTACACCTGGGCTATGGCTACGGCCATAGCCGTGACCTGTCTCTTCGGCTTCCCGGCGACCTTCATCATCACGGACGAGGTTACCACCGCCGGCTGTGCCGATCCGAAGGAGAAGGAGTACTGCATGAGCCATCTTCTCCCGAAGATGCTCGTGGGCGGATTCACCACGGTCACCATCGGCTCCGTCATTCTCGCCGGATACCTGGGGCAGTTCATCGAAGCGCTGGCGAAGTAGTTTTTTCGGATTCTCCGAGGCGCCGTTTCCGCACCTTCAGGTTTTCGGTACAAAAAGAGAGAGGCGCTCCTTCCGGGGAGCGCCTCTCTCCACCGTGCGGATTCGGGATACGAACTTCCCCTTGATTCTCCCGGCACATGCTCGTATCATGAAGCGAAATCTCTTGATAAGATGGGATAATTCCCCCCGGGGGAAAAGGAGGGATCGCTATGAGGGTGAAAAAAAACGGTGTTATTCTGGTTTCGGTTCTTTGCGCCGCGCTTCTGCTGCAGGTTCCGTTCGTCGGGGCGCAGGAGGCTCTCTCCATAAAGGGAGGAGATCCGCTCGTCTATCTTTGCGACAACGGGGACCGGCTCGTGGCCCGCTACTACGTCCTCTCGGACGAGAGCCTCCGGTTCGTCAAGGTTCTCTTTCCCGACGGGAGGGAGTATACCCTTCCACAGGTTGTTTCCGCCTCAGGAGCCCGCTATACGGACGATATCGAGCTCCTCTGGTGGGTTAAAGGCGACGATGCCTACGTCGAAATGCGGGACGGAGAAGGTAACTGGCAGCCCGTCTACAAGGAGTGCCGTGCCCAGCCTTGAACCTGATTGCAGGAGGAAGAAAAGACGGAAAATATCAGGACCGCCCTTCCTTCCTCCCGCAGTTTTTCCGGTCGTTTTCTAAAAAGCCGCGTTTTGCCGGGGGCCTCGATCGGCGGCGTCCATCCGCTCCCTCAATTCGTCCCACGAAGGAACGCCCCGGTAGATCAACGTTCCGTCCAGCACCCAGGTCGGCTCGGCGCGGATGTTGAACCGCACCAGATCGAACAGCCAGAAGAAGCACCGGGGATCGTAAATATTCGCCTCCACGCTCTTACCGTACCTGTCCCTGATATTGCGAAGCAACTCTCCCACCGCCACACGGGCGGCCGCCTGGGGGAAGGATGCCATCTCCTCTTCCCCGTACGGAAAACCGCTTCAGCAGACGGACGAGACCGGTTTCTCCATGTAGATCTTCAGCTGTCGTGCCATTCGATCCCACCTCATAATTCTTCCGAAACGAGAGTGCCGTACTCCACGGCGCGGTACTGCACGTAGTTCTTGCCCGGAACGACGATGGCGCCGGGAGGGCAGAAAGCGACACACCGCTGGCATGAGACGCACCGGTCGAGAAAACGCGGGTACTCCTCCATCACGATGTTCTTCACTGGACAAAGGCGGGCGCATTTTCCGCATCGAATGCACTTCTCTCTTTCAATCCGGAGGGAGAGCCTCCTTCTCATGAGCTTCCACGGGGAATTCTTCCGTGACATCCAGTAGAAGAGAGGGGAGAGCGGACCTCCTCCCCGCCACGGGGCACGTCCCTCGAGGAGTTCCCGGCCGAAGACGCCTCCCTGCTTTTCGCATTTTTCGATTTTCCTGCGGTTCTCCTCCCCGGGAATACTCTCATTGGCGTAGTTGGAAGGCATGACGAACTCGGCGTAGCCCAGCGATTCGTACCCCTTTTTTTCGAGCAGCCTCTTCAGGGGAGCGCGAAGGCCTCCGGAGAAACCTCCCATCGTTGCGAGCGCGAACACGCTCCGGCCTTCTCCGTCGGGAAGAGCCTCCAGAAAATCCCAGACGAACGGATACGTTGAAAAACATGCGACTGTGACGGCAAACCCGAGAGCAGTATCATGCCCGGGGAGGGAGAAGCCCTTTTCCATGCGGCGCAGGCGCACTCTTTTTCCTCCTGCGCGAAGCTCCCCTGCAACAGCCTGTGCGGCGAGAAGCGTATTTCCGGTGCCGGAAAAAAAATACAGGTCCACGGATGATTCTTTCACGCGATGCCTCCTTCCTGTCCCCTTTCGAGGACTCGCAATCCGGCATATTCTACCATTCACGCCGTGGCAGGGAAATGGTGTTGTATCGGAAAGGATCTCTCTAGTGTATAATCAGTATCAGGAAGAAATGTTTTTCGGAGGTGAGAGAGATGAGATTCCTGGGAATATGTTTCCTCGCGCTGATCCTGTTGTGGGGGGGGAAGGCCTTTGCGGCCGGACGTCCTCCTCTCGATGAGAATGTTCCGGTGAACCTGAAGACGGCGACCTTCGCTCTTGGCTGATTCTGGGGACCCGATGCCCGGTTCGGGCTTCTGGAAGGCGTCGTGCGCACCCGTGTCGGCTATGCGGGCGGAACGACGGAAAATCCGACGTACGAAAATATCGGCGACCATACCGAGGCGCTTCAGATAGACTACGACCCGGACGTAATCTCCTACGGGGAGCTTCTCGAGATTTTCTGGAAGAGTCATAGTCCGACGGCACGCTCCTGGTCGACGCAGTATCGTTCGGCGATCTTCACAATGGACGACGAACAGGCCGGAATCGCGGCAAAAAGCACGGCCCGCCTGCAGATGTCGATCGGCGGCAAGGTCCATACCGCCCTGGAACCGCTGGGGCGCTTCTACTTGGCCGAGGGGTACCACCAGAAGTACTACCTTCAGCAGGATCATGTCCTGATGACGGATTTCATGGGAATCTATCCGGAACTCGAGGACTTCGTGAATTCCCCGGCGGCCGCGAAGGCCAACGGGTTTATGTCCGGCGTCGGTTCGGCGGAGGAGTTGACGCGATATCTCCATCTGCTCGGTCTTTCGGAGGACGGGAAGAGGCGTCTTCTGCTCCGGGTGCGTTAGCTGCCGGCCTGAGACGCACTCTTCCCGGAGGAGGAGCAGTCGGGGCACAGGCCGTAGGCCAGCAGCTGTTTTCCTTCCACGACATATCCGTCGGGAAGACGGACGACAGGGATCTGCTGGTCACGGAGGCAGAGCATCTCTCCGCACGCGAGGCAGAGGAAGTGGGCGTGGTTTCCGGGACATCCCGTTTTTTCCGGAGGATGGGCGCAGTACCGCCAGACGCTGTCCGCTCCCAGCACCTTGTGCACGATCCCTTTAAGCTCCAGCAATCCGAGCGTACGGTATAAAGAGACCCTGTCGGGCCGTTTCCCGGGGAAGCGGTCCGACAGGGTCTTCAGCGACAGCGGGATGCCCGCCTCGAAGAGAAGCGAGACTGTTGTCTTCCGGAGCGGCGTGGGGCGGACCCCCCGTTCGAGCAAGAGGGCGGCGGGTTCCATTACCTCGACGCGAACGCGCATATCGGATAGTTGCAGTTCCGGCACTTTCTGCAGAAGCCTCCTGTTCCCCAGCGGCGGACCTCCGGCAACGTGGGAATGAGGCCGGCGAAGAGCCTGTTGAGCAGGATATCGAGACTTGTCCATTCATCGTGCACCACGCAGGCCGGCGCTCCCACGATTTTTGTCTTTTCATGAAGACCGAGCATCAGGCGTGCTCCGGGAAGAACGGGAATCCCGTTGAACACGACGCTGTCGGAGACATCCGCTATAGCGGCGCCTGTACGGTCGTCGGCGTCGACGCTCATTCCGCCGGTGACGATGATCAGCTCCGCTCCCTTCTCGAGGAACGACCGGATGGCGCTGGAGATCTCCTCTTTTCCGTCTCCTGTCACAGCCTGTTCCATGAGCGTCGAGCCGTAGGACGCGAGCTTGCGGATCAGCTTCGGTGCGAATGCGTCGCGAATGCGCCCCTCCACGATCTCCTGCCCTGTGGTGACGAGCGCTGTTTTCAGCGGATGAAACGGAAAGATGGTGATCGGGAGTGCCGCGGATTCGGCCTTGTGGACCTTGTCCGCGCTCATCGTCAACGGAACGACGCGTATGCCCGCCACGGTCTCGTCTTTCCTTGCGGGAACCTTGTTCGGAAGGGTCGCGACAATCCAGTCCAGGTCGGAGTTGATTGAATGTATGGAATTCTCGTCGTAGACGACGAGACCGTTCCACTCGGCGAAAAGAGAGACTTTTCCCTCTTCCGGGCTGCTCATCCGGAGTCCCTCTCCCGCAAGCCGGGAGGCAAGGCGAAGCGTCGCGTCGTCCTCGTGGAGTTCGCCTTCCTCCAGTTCCATAACTGCGATCGCGCTCTTTCCCATGCTTCGAAGAACCGGAAGGTCCTCGCTTTTTACAACGTGTCCTTTTTTAAACCGTGCGCCTTTGTACCCGGACTTGACATCGATCTGGGTCATGTCGTGCGAAAGCGTCATCCCTACAGCGTCTTCAATGTTCACATGCTCTATTTTCGCCATTCTTTCTCCCCTCACCTCTGGAAAGCGTCTGTTCACCTATATCTTGGCTTCATTATAGCACGCCGTCTTCTCTATGAGCGCATACTGTATACAATTTACGGTTCCTTGTTTTTGGCTTTCAGTTATGGTAGGATGTCGTGAATTGTGATATTCTACACAAATAGATGTCTTCTTGATAAAGGAGGGGGATCATGGCTTTCAGCGTTGAAGAAATTCGCGAGACGACCAGGAATATCACCGAGCCCTGGCGGGAGAGTAAGGGGGGGCTTATTCCCATTTTGCAGGCGGTTCAGGAAAAAATAGGATATCTTCCACAAGAGGCTCTGGAGACCATTTCCCGGGAGTTGAAAATACCGCCGTCCGAAATATTCGGCGTTGCGACGTTCTACGCCCAGTTTCACCTGAAGCCGCGCGGACGTCATATCGTCCGTGTGTGCAGGGGAACTGCCTGCCACGTGAGAGGGAGTTTGAAAATACTTGAAAGAGTAAAGGATATCACCGGAGTAGAGGAGAACGGGACTACGGAAGACCTTCGCTTCACGCTGGAACCTGTGGCCTGTATCGGCGCCTGTGGTCTCGCTCCTGTGATGATGATCGATTCCCAGACTTTTGGGCGCCTCGTTCCCGATATGGTGAAGGGCATTCTCGACAAGTTCGAGTAGAAGACGGGGGGATTTTCGAATGGAACAGATAAAGATCAAGAGTCTCGAGGACTTACGGAAAATCCGTGAAAAATCAAAGGATCTTTCCTCGGCCCGTTCCGGAGGAGGAACCACCGTGATCATCGGAATGGGAACCTGCGGTATCGCCGCCGGCGCGCGTGATATTTTGAACGAGGTGATGACGGAGCTCGCCCGGCGCAACCTGGACGACGTCGCGGTGCAGACCACCGGCTGTATCGGGATGTGCCAGGATGAGCCTCTTCTCGATGTGATCCGGTCCGGGCATAGAGTGACCTACGGCCGCGTGAAGCCTGAAGACGTCGCCCTGATTGTCGCCGAACACGTCGTGAACGGCCGGGTCGTGGAGAAACTCGCCATCGGGCGGGCGGACTGAGCGGGAGGAGAAGGACGAATGGCTATTTTTCGATCTCATGTTCTGATCTGCGGCGGCACCGGGTGCATTTCCAGCGGGGCCAACGAGATTATCGGCTCGTTCAAGAAGGAGCTGGCCCGGAGGAAACTCGACGATGAGGTGCTGGTGGTACCGACAGGGTGCCATGGAATGTGCGAAATGGGCCCCATCGTGGTGGTCTACCCGGAGGGAACCTTTTACTGCAAGGTGGCCAGGAACGATGTTCCGGAGATTGTTGAGGAGCACATCTACAAGGGACGTCCGGTGCAGCGGCTGATGTACGAGGGAACGGGAGAGATGCCCGTCGTCCCGCACTACAAGGAGATTCCGTTCTACGGAAAACAGCTTCGGATCGCTCTCGCCAACTGCGGATACATCAATCCGGAGAATATCGACGAGTATATCTCCAGGGGAGGGTACGAGGCGCTGGGCAAGGCGCTTTCCTCCATGACGCCGGTCGAGGTGATCGAGGAAATCAAGATCTCCGGCCTCCGCGGGCGCGGCGGCGGCGGTTTCCCCACGGGCCTGAAGTGGAGTTTCTGCGCCAATGCGCAGGGAAAGAAAAAGTACGTCATCTGCAACGCCGACGAGGGCGACCCCGGCGCGTTCATGGACCGCTCCATTCTTGAAGGCGACCCGCACAGCATTATCGAGGGAATGATGCTGGGCGGCTACGCCATGGGGGCCGATGAAGGGTACATCTACTGCCGTGCGGAATATCCGCTGGCGATCGAGCGCCTGAAAAACGCCATCGCCCAGGCGGAAGGGTACGGCTTGATCGGCGACAACATCATGAACAGCCCGTTTTCCTTCCACCTCCACATCAAGGAGGGGGCCGGCGCTTTTGTCTGCGGCGAGGAGACCGCGCTCATGGCCTCCATCGAAGGCCGGCGCGGAATGCCCCGGCCGAGACCTCCTTTCCCGGCGAACTCCGGTTTATGGGGGTATCCGACCAATATCAACAACGTGGAGACATGGGCCAACGTCCCACAGATCATCGTCAGGGGCGGCGATTGGTACGCTTCCATGGGAACCGAGAAGTCCAAGGGAACCAAGGTCTTCGCCCTGACGGGAAAGGTGAAGCACACCGGACTCGTCGAGGTTCCGATGGGCATCACGATCCGGGAGATCATTTTCGATATCGGAGGAGGCATCCTCAACGATAAGAAGTTCAAGGCGGTCCAGATAGGCGGCCCCAGCGGAGGCTGTCTCACCGAGGAGCATCTGGACACTCCCGTGAGCTATGAAAGCCTGACTGCCCTGGGTGCCATCATGGGCTCGGGCGGGCTGGTGGTCATGGATGAAGATAACTGCATGGTGGACGTGGCGAAGTTCTTCCTCGAATTCACGCAGAGAGAGTCCTGCGGCAAGTGTGTTCCATGCCGCGAAGGAACGAAGCACATGCTTCTGCTCCTGCAGAAGATCACCGAGGGCAAGGGGACCATGGAGGACCTGGTCACCCTGGAGGAGCTTGCCTACATGGTCCGGGACATGTCCCTGTGCGGACTGGGGCAGACGGCGCCCAATCCGGTGCTCACGACGCTCCGCTACTTCAAGGAGGAGTACGTTGCGCACATACTGGATAAAAGATGCCCCGCAGGGGCCTGTACGGCGCTCCTGGAGTACAGAATCCTGCAGGATCTGTGCAAGAAGTGCGGCATCTGCGCCAAAAACTGTCCCGTCCACTGCATCCCCGGCGACCGGACTTCGGGATACCTTATCGATAACGACCGCTGTATCCGCTGCGGGACGTGTTTCGAGAAGTGCCCCTTCGGCGCAATAGAGAAAAAGTAGTCGTGGAGGAGGAAGACCATGAGTGAAATAACGCTCGTCATTGACGGAGTGGAATGCAGGGCGTCGAAAGGAGAGACCATCCTCCAGGTCGCCCGGAAGAACAATATATATATCCCGACTCTCTGCTGGATGGAGGGGCTGACTCCGATCGGCTCCTGCAGGATGTGTGTCGTCGAGGTGGCGGGGAACGCCAAGCTCCTCACGGCGTGCACGACGCCCGCGGAGAACAACATGCAGGTCTCGACGAAGACGGAAAAGCTCGAAAAGTACCGGCGCCAGATCCTGGAGCTGCTCTTCGCAGGCCGGAACCATTTCTGCATGTTCTGTTCCCAGACGGGAGACTGCGAACTGCAGCGGCTTGCCATCGAGCACGGTATGGACAACGTGCGCTATCCGTTCCTGTACGAAACTTTCCACAACGACGCATCGGACCCTCACATGCAGATCGACCATAACCGCTGCATACTCTGTCTGCGCTGTATAAGGGTCTGTGCCGAGAAAGTGGGGGCGCATACACTCGATCTCGAGAAGCGGGGTTGGGGAACCAACATCACCGCGGATCTCGGCCGGCAGCTCGGCGAGAGCCCTTCGTGCATTTCGTGCGGCGCCTGCGCCCAAGTGTGCCCCACCGGCACGATCACGCTGAGGGACTTCGTATACCGCGGGCGGCGTCACGACTGCGACGATCAGGTGGAGAGCATCTGTCCGCTTTGCTCGCTCGGTTGCAGAATAAAGGCCTACGTCCGGACCGGGAGCATCGCACGCGTCGAGGGGCTCTCCCCGGACAGCCCGGACGGAGGCCAGCTCTGCCACATGGGCCGCTGGTGGCTTCCGAAATCAACGGAAAGGACTCGCCTCTCCGTTCCTATGATCCGGGACGGATCCTCATTCCGCGAGGCATCTTGGGACGAAGCTCTCGACCTTATCGCCTCGAAGATGTCCCCGGCTCTGAAGAGAGAAAAAGCCGGAGCGCTTATCAGCGAACTTTCTACCGACGAAGAACTGACCGTGATGTCCTCCTTCTTCCGCGACACGCTGAACATGGAGAAGGTGGACGGCTACTACGGCAACATGCTTCGGGGTTTTGTACGCGGTTTCAAACCCTTCGCGGACCAGGGCGTCCGTCCCTTCACAAGCGCGCACCATATCCTTGAAAGCGACGCGATCGTCCTCATAGAGGCCAACCCCCAGGAGGAGACTCCTGTCGCGGCGAGCTACATTCGCGTTTCCGCCATTATCGAGCGGGCGAAGCTCATCAATATTTCCACCGAGAAAAACCCGTTCGACTGCTTTACCGACGCCGATATCCGGACGACGAAAAAGGGAATGAAGACGCTCCTTTCCGCACTGAGAAAAGCCGTGGAGGAGGGCGAAGAAAACGCCCCCGAGAATGTGAAGGAAGCCGCCCGTATTCTGCGCGAGGCGAAAAAACCCGTTGTAATTATCGGTTCGAAGATCGCGGAAGAGGATTCTCTCCTTGTGACCGAATCTGTGAATCTGGCGGTTGCTTCCAAGGCGTTCTTCGACGACGGGCTCGGCATTGTCCCGATGCTCAGAGCAAGCAACAGCCTCGGAGCGCTGAACACGATAACCGGGGAGAGCGACTGGCTCGCGGAAAGCGAACTCGACTTCCTCTACGTTCTTTCGACGGGGATGGTTGACGAGGATGCGCGTTCGATGGAGGCGATGAACCGTTCCCGGTTCGTCGTGGTCCACACGCCCTTCATGATCCATCCCCTCGTGAACATGGCCGACATACTGCTCCCCGCTCCGGCATGGTTCGAACGGAGCGGCCACTACTGCACGCTGGAGGGCGAGCGGCGGAGAATGAACCTTGTAACCCCTCCGAAGGGGAATCTCAAGGGACTCTCGGTCATCATGAAGGAACTTGCAGGGAAGCTCGGATACGAGCTGCAGTCGGCCTCTGCCGCTCCTTGTGAGAACGTCTACGAGGCGAAGGCGGCGCCCGAAACGGCCAGAACAGTCTTTCTGAAGGAGGTGCGATGATCATGGCGAAACCGAAAATCGCGTCGGTCTGGCTTGAGGCCTGCGCCGGATGCCATATGTCCTTTCTCGACATCGACGAACGCATTGTCGACCTTCTGGGCAAGGTGGAGCTTACCGCCACGCCCATCACCGACATAAAGGAATTTCCCGAGGTGGAGGTGGGGGTTATCGAAGGGGCTCTCGGAAACGAGGAGGAGCTTCACCTGGCGAAGGAACTCCGCGGACGGTGCAAAATTCTCATCGCATGGGGAGACTGCGCCGTCTTCGGAGGAATCAACTGCATGCGGAATTTCATGCCTGCCGAACAGGTGCTGAAGGAAGGGTACGTCAATACGGCCAGCACGGTGAACCCGGACGGGGTGCTGCCCAAGGTGGACATCCCGGCGCTTCTTCCGCACGCCATACCCGTGGACCGGGCGGTGAAGGTCGATGTGTACGTTCCGGGATGCCCGCCGGATGCCGACACCATCTATTATGTCTTCAGCGAGATTCTCGAGGGGCGGATACCTTCCGTTCCGACGGACATCATGCGCTACGATTAGCGGAGGACCGAGTCATGGAGAATACAAAGAAAAATACAATAGTCGTCAATCCCGTCACCCGTATCGAGGGGCACGGGAAGATCACCGTCGACCTGACGGACGACGGTGCTGTGGACAACGTCCGTTTCCACGTCACGCAGTACCGCGGGTTCGAGGTCTTTTCAAGGGGGCGTGATTTCCGGGAGATGCCGGTGATCACGCCGCGCATCTGCGGCATCTGCCCCGTGAGCCATCACCTCGCCTCCGCAAAGGCATGCGACGCCATTCTCGGCGTCACGCTCCCGGCGCCGGCGGCCAAACTCCGTGAGGTCATGCACATGGGGCAGTTCATCCAGTCGCACGCCCTCTCCTTCTTCCACCTATCGAGCCCCGACCTTCTGTTCGGATTCGACGCCGACCCGGCTGTCCGCAACGTGGCGGGACTCGCCGGAGAATATCCGGAGCTTGCAGTCGCCGGAATCGGCATGAGAAAGTACGGGCAGGAGATCATCAAGACCCTCGGAGGCAAGAAGGTCCACCCCTGGCACAGCATTCCGGGGGGAGTGAACCGAAGCCTCCGTACGGAGGAGAAGGACGCGATGCTCGCAGCGCTGCCGGCGCACAAGGATAATCTGCGAAAAGCGCTGGACCTGGTGAAGAACTACCTCGCGGAAAACGCCGAACTCGCCGCGCGCTTCGCCACGCTCGAAACTTCCTACATGGGCCTCGTGAAGGACGGAAATCTCGAACTGTACGACGGCCGTATCCGTCTGCGGAGTCCGCGCGGAAGAATAACAGACGAATTCGATGATAAAGATTACTGCGCTCACATAGGCGAACATGTGGAAGAATGGAGCTATCTGAAATTCCCCTTCTATCGACCGATGGGTTTCCCGAACGGCTCTTACCGCGTCGGGCCTCTCGGCCGTCTGAACGCATGCGAGGATATCCCGACCCCGGAAGCATCCGCGGAGCTTGCAGCCTTCCGGAAGACGACCGATGACGGCATCGTCCATTACACGCTCTACTACCACTACGCCAGGCTCATCGAAATCCTGTACGCCATGGAGCGCCTGGAGGAGCTGCTGCTCGATCCCGATGTCCTGAAGAGCGATCTTCACATCACCGCGAATGTCACGAACCGCGAGGGAATCGGCGTCGTGGAGGCTCCCCGCGGCACGCTCATCCATCACTACGAGGTGGACGAGTACGGCGCAATCGAGAAGGCGAATCTCATCGTCGCGACGGGGCACAACAACTACGCGATGAACCGGGGCGTGGAGCAGGTAGCCAGGGATTACATCAAGGGACACGACGTGAAGGAGGGGGCGCTCAACCGCATGGAGCACGTGATCCGCTGCTACGACCCCTGCCTTTCGTGTTCGACCCACGCCGTGGGCAAGATGCCCCTGCGGCTCGAGATCAGGAACAGCAAGGGCGACCTTGTGAGGACGGTCACGAAAGAGTGAAGATCTTTGTCTGCGGATACGGAAATCCGTTCCGAACGGACGACGGAGCGGGGCATGCGCTGGCCCCGCTCCTCGCCGGACTGCTCGAAGAATACGGGGAAGATGTCGAGCTGCGGCTTGAACATCAGCTTCTTCCCGAGATGGCCGAGGATTTTCCCGCTTTCGATCTTTTGATATTCGCCGATGCGCGGGTTCCCGGAACGGCCGGCTCCGGAGAAGGGTACCTGCTGGAAGAAGTAGCGCCAGACCCCGTTCCCGAAGGACTGAACATTCATTCCGTGGGGCCTGAATGGATTCTCGCGCTCGCTTCACGTATTTGCGGCAGCGTTCCCCCCGCGGTACTCGTGAGCGTCGAGGGGGAGTCGTTCGATTTCGGAGACGAGCCGACTCCGGAGTGCTCCTCGCGGATTGAAAAAGCAGCGCTCGCATTTGAAGAGTGGTTCTTGAGAAGATACCGATGAACAGCAGGGAGCCCCGGCGGAAAACCGCCGGGGCTCCCTGCTCCGTACTCTCTCCCGGGTAGATGGTTCGGGGTTTGCGCAATCCGGACGACAGTCCGCTCATGGATCGATTCGCCTGCCGTCTTCGCGACGATGCGGAAGCGGGAAATTCTCCCCCCTTCCGCCGACGCCTTGAGAAATACATCCAGGAGATCAGCTATACGGCGAAAGAGACGAAAGAACGGCGGAGATTCTCTCCGCCGCGAAAAGCACTACCCGCGAAACCACCGAACGATCCATGATACAGCCGCGAAACCCGCCGCAGCAAAAAGGACGAGAATTCACGGAGGGCAGACGAAACCGCGGGACGCATTCTTTTTTTGCTCCACTACAATCACCCCCTGAGGGTATTATACCAGCTGCCCGAAGAAGAGCATCGGTGTTTTCTGAAGGCATCGGACCACGTCGGCAAAATCCGCAGGTTCATGGAAGGAATGCGTCGCCGGCATGGTCGGCTCGTAATAAATCTGATAGAGTATATCGTGCACAGTATGACGGGCGCGCACAACGGTCTCGCGTTTCCGGAGAGCCTGAAGGAGTGAGTATTTCGATGACATGGTTTCTGTATATCACCGCGGGGGCGTTCCTCGCCGCATCGGCGCTTTCAAGCCGAGAGAAGACGAAGAGAGCGCTTTTCAAGGCATGGAAAAGTTTCGTCAACATCGTTCCGGCATTTTTTTCCGTACTGCTTTTGGTCTCTTTTTCCATCGCCTTTCTTCCGGAGAGAGTGATCGCCTCACTCATAGGAGACGAGAGCGGTTTCACCGGCCAGATCCTGGCCTCCGTTCTCGGTTCGCTGACTCTCATTCCGGGATTCATCGCCTTTCCCATGGCCAAGATGCTGCTCGAAAACGGCGCGGGAATAGCGCAGATGGCGGTTTTCGTCTCCACGCTGATGATGGTGGGGGTCATGACGGCGCCTCTGGAAGCTTCCTTTTTCGGCTGGAAAGCCACGATTCTCCGGAACGGCATGGCGTACTTCTACTCTTTTATCGTGGGCTACGCAGTCTGGACGGCGGTGACTCTATGACGTTCAGGGAAAAACTCAGGAGATGGCGTATGGTGTTCGTCTCCATCGCGCTTGTCCTTCCGCTGGCCGCCTGGAGACCGTCGCTCGGAGGAGAGGCGGTGCGTCTCCTGGGCGAGAACATCCTGATGGTACTCGGAATCCTTCCTCCGGTCTTCATTCTTCTGGGACTGTTCGACGTATGGATTCCGCGCGAGAGAGTCGCTCCGCATATGGACGAGTCCTCCGGGGCCAAGGGGACCGCGCTCTCCGTACTTCTTGGAGCCTGTTCGGCAGGCCCCCTCTATATCGCGTTTCCGGTGGCCGAGGTGATGCTCCGGAAGGGGACGAGCCTGCGGAACATCTTTGTTTTTATCGGCGCCTGGTCGACGATGCGGATCCCCATGATTCTCTTCGAGATTCAAAACCTCGGCTTCGTCTTCGGGCTTTCGCGTTACTTCGTTTCGTTGATCGGAATTCTGCTGATGGCGTATCTCCTGGACCGGATGCTTCCGCTTTCGGAGAAAGGCGGCATCATGGACCGTTTCAGAGAAGAGTGAGAAAGCCGTTGAAAGAAATGACAATGTTTTTTTCAGTAATTGCACATAGTAATAAATGTCTGCCTGCATGTACAATGGAATGAAAAACGTTGTCTGTTGAAAGAGTGCTTACGCTTTTTCGTTTCTTTTGCCGTAGAAGGAAGGGGTTATGATGTTTTTATTGAAAAAGGCGAACATCCTGTTTTGGATTCTTGTTCTCGGCGGAGCCGTCGGATTCCTGGGATACCGGGTCGTCGCTCCTTCGGGAGCGCAGCAGCGGATACCGCCCCCTTCCGCCGGCATGACGGTGACGGTCTACGAAGTTCAGCCGCGCATCTGGGAGATATGGAGGAGTTTCTACGGTACCGTGCGCTCCGCCCAGGTGCAGAAGGTGACGTCGCAGACTCGCGAAGTCATCGAGGAGATCAATGTTGAGGTCGGCGACAGGGTCAAGAAGGGCGATGTGCTGATCTCCCTCGCCGGGCAGAGCCAGGTTGCTGTTTTAAGCGCCCGCCAGGCCGCATACGACGACGCGAAGTCGCGCTACGAGCGTCTGCAGAACCTCTTTCAGGCGGGCGGAACCTCCAAGCAGGAGCTGGACAAGGCGAATGTGGCAGTCCAGGAGGAGCTCGCGAAGCTTCGAGACGCCCGGACGACGGTCTCCAGAACGCAGATTCGTTCGGCGCTCAACGGTGTCGTGGTGCGCCGGACGGCCGAGCGGGGAGAATTCGCGGAACCCGGGCGGGAGCTGCTTGCCGTTGCCGATTTCGACCGCCGCGAGGTGGAGATGCTCATATCGCCGACGATACGCGGCCTTATCAGGCCCGGTATGGATGTGATGGTGAAGGCGCCCTGGGGCGGCGAGACGATGGGAACGATATTCCGGATGGACCCGGAGGCGGATGTCGCGACGGGGTTTTTCCGCGGGATCGTGCGCCTTCCTCCTGAATGCTCTCTGATTCCGGGCGACTACGTCAGGATGGAAGTCAGAATGGTCCGCAAGGAGAATACGATCGCGGTCCCTTACGAATCCATTCTTCGCGAGGACGGAAAACCCTATGTCTTCGTCGTGGAGGATGACAAGGCCCTGCGGCGGGATATCGCCACAGGAGAGGGGAGCGGTGGGTACGTCGAAATTCCGTCCGGTCTCTCTCCCGGGGACAAGGTTGTGAAGATCGGGGCAGGCAGCCTGTACGAGGGAGCGAAGGTCGTGATATCGAACGGTCTCCTGCGAACGGGCGGCGCTTCCGGTTCCGGAGGAAAAACTCCCGCTGCTCCGACGCAGCCGGCAAGTCCGGACGCTTCCGGGAGCAAGTAAATCATGGGTATTATCGGTATTTCCATCCGGCGTCCTGTTTTGACGCTGGTTATCGTCATCCTTGCCGTCCTGCTCGGGCTTTCCGCAATGCAGGGGATGGGGATTTCTCTGCTGCCAAGGATCGAGATCCCTTTCGTATCGGTCGTGACGCGGTATACCGGCGCAGGTCCCGAGGACATGGAGACCTTGATCTCCAAGCCTTTGGAGGACGCGATCAGCCAGGTTCAGGGAGCGCGAAGAATAGAGAGCACATCGCTCGAAGGGCTCTCCTACGTTTTCGTCGAGTTCGACATGGACGTGAACCTCGCCGATGCTGCGCTTGATGTGGCGAACCGGGTCCGGACCGTCAATCTTCCGGAGGATGCCGACGACCCCGTGGTCCGCAAGTTCGACATCAACGCCCGCTCCTTCATGTCCGTCATCTTTACCTCGACGCTGCCTCCGCAGCGGGCGCGCGATATTCTCGAAGACCGGGTGCAGCGACAGCTCTCCCAGATTGTCGATGTCGCCGACGTCTCCCTTGACGGAGGACTGACGAGAGAGATCCACGTCGACCTCGATCCTGTCGCTCTCGGCAGCCTCGGCCTGAGCATCCGGCAGGTGACCAACCTTCTCAGAAGCGGAAACTACAGCTCCCCTTCCGGAAGGATATCGCTGGGCGACCAGGAGTCGATCCTTCGGGTAGTCGGCGAATCCGCCTCTGTCAGGGAGCTGGAAGAGCTGCAGATTCCTCTCGCGAAAGGCGTCTCGGTCCGGCTTGCCGACATCGCCACCGTAACCGATACGACTGCCGAAGTTCGGCGTCTTGCACGGTACAACGGACGGGAATCTTTCATCATCTCGCTTACGGCGGTTCCAGACGGGAACGTGGTGCGCGCCAGCCAGGCAGCCCGCCAGATGCTCGATGCAATTCTGCCTACCCTCCCACCGGGGTTTTCCATGGCCGTTCCCTTCGATGACGGCATTTTCGTCTCCGACTCGATATGGAATGTCTTCCGTGACATGCTCATCGGGACGGCGCTGACGGGACTGGTTCTCTTTCTCTTTCTGCGGCGGCTCTCTGTGACTCTGCTGGTCGGTATCGTCATGCCGACGGCCGTGATTTCCACTTTCATGCCGATGGTGCTGGCGCGATACACGCTCAACATGATGACAACACTAGGGCTTGCCATATCAACGGGCGTTCTCGTGAACAACTCCATTCTCGTCATAGAGAACATCATCCGCTACAAGGAGATGGGATATCATCCGCTTGAGGCTGCGGAGCGGGGGACAAAGGAGATTGCCGTAGCAGTGCTCTCGACCACGGCAACGAACCTCGGTGTCTTCATTCCCATAGCGCTCTCCGGAGGACGAATGGGGCAGATGTTCAATCCGTTCGCCATGACGGTCGTCTTCTCGACGATCTTCTCGCTCTGGGTTGCCCTGACATTCACCCCGATGCTTGCCGCACGTATCGGAAGCTCATCGGGGCCATCCCGGGTCAGCAGGGTGCTCACGGGATGGTGGCAGTGGCTCTACCAGGGATTTGAAGAACTACATCACGTGCTGGTGAAGGGAGCGCTCCGGTTTCCCGTTACGACTCTTTTTCTCTTCGGAGGACTTCTGGTTGGCTCGATAATGCTTGCCGGACGCATTGGATTCCAGTTTATGCCGGCCACCGACGAGGGGCAGATCACCATCGCCATGGAGACTTCGGCTTCGGCGTCGCTCGCAATGACGGACCGCCTGGTGCGGCAGATGGAAAATCATGTCCTCACGCTACCGCATGTCGCCGGACTCGATGTGGTCATCGGCGGCGGCGGATCGCGGTCGGGACTGAATCGTGCCACGATGCGGATTTATCTCGATGATATACCGGAGCGGCCCTCAACGTTTCAGTTCGCCGCACCGCTGCGCCCTCTTCTCGCCTCCCTTCCCGACATGAAGGCGAGCGTCACCGCCGCCGGCCGGCGGGGCGGTGTGCGAGGCAAACCGATCCAGGTCGTGATCCGGGGAGACGAGGTCGACGTGCTGAACGATCTTGCCATCAAAGTGATGGCAGTTCTGCGCGGCATAGACGGGGTGGTAGACGTGGACCTCGACTGGCGCACCGGACGTCCGGAGATCCAGATGATCCCGGACCGCCTGCGGATGGCCCGTCTGAACTTCAGCTCCGAGAATCTCTCGGACATGCTTCGCGGATACGTCACCGGCCTGAAGGCAGGAGTCTTCCGCGAGGGGGGCAAGGAGTACGATATTCTCGTGAAGCTCCGTTCCGAGGAGGTCTCCAGCCCGTTTCAGCTCCCCGATCTCCCCTTTCCGACAGGAGTCGGTTTCGTCTCGCTCCGGGATCTTGCGGGCCTGAGGGATACCATGGGGCCGACGCAGATCCTCCGTAAGGACAGGCAGCGTTCCATCACAGTCGACGGCAACGTCTCGGGGGTTACAGTCGGCGAGGTTTACCAGACGATCGAGCAGCGCCTCCGGGATATCCCGCTTCCTCCGGGGTATCGTTTCACTTATGCAGGAGAAATTCAGTCGATTCAGGATAATTTCGCCTCGCTGAACTTTGCTCTCGGACTCGCGGTGCTCCTTACCTTCCTGATGATCGCGGCGATTCTCGAGTCGTTCCTCTTCGCCTTCGTCATCATGCTCACGGTCCCGCTCTCGGTGATCGGCGTGATTCCCGCGCTCATCATCACGCAGACGCCTCTCTCGATCTACGGCCTGATGGGAGTCATCATGCTCGTGGGGCTGGTGGTGAACAACGCCATCGTCATCGTGGACTATGCCGAGATCGTCCGCAAAGAGGGAAAAGAACCGGCCGAGGCCATTCTCGAAGCCTGTAAAGTCCGCCTCCGCCCGATCATTATGGCGGACGCCACGTCCGTCATCGCAATGATCCCCCTCGCGATGGGCGTCGGTGCGGGAGGAGCATTCCGGTCGCCGATGGCCATCGTCGCCATCGGAGGGCTTATCGCGGGAGGCGTTCTCGCTCTCATGGTCATTCCTCCGGTGTACAAGCTGGTCTGGAGAGTGAAACACCGTCTCGGCTTTACGAATTAATTTTGGGCAAAAATCTTTTTATCTTTCGGAGGCAGATCGCATGGTTGACGCCGTTCCCCCTATGCAACGCCCTTATCCTTCCAAACTCTTCGTCGAGGTCACCACAGCGTGCAACCTCCGATGCTCCATGTGCGTCAAGCAGTCCGGGGCTGGAATACAGGACGAGTACCTGGACCACTCGACATTTCATCGTCTCGTTCCGGCATTTCCGACACTCGAAACGCTTGTTCTGAACGGTATCGGCGAGCCGCTGCTCCACCCGCTTCTCGAGGAGTTCGTCAGGACGGCGAGGGGATATCTTCCCGAGACTTCAACCGTTGCATTCCAGACGAACGGGACGCTCCTCACCCCCGAGCGCGCCCGGTCTCTTCTCGACGCGGGAACGGATGTCGTCTGCCTGTCCGTGGACGCCGAAGATCCCGCCCTTTTTCAGAGCATGAGGGAGGGGGGGGCTGCCGAGGATGTGAACCGCGCGGCGGAAGCGCTGAATGCGGCCCGGAAGACTTCGGCGTCGCCGCGCTTTCGCTGGGGGGCTGAACTTGTTCTCACGAGGGAGACTCTCGACGAACTCCCCCGCGTCGTCAAATGGGTGAGCGACAGGGGAGGTTCCTTTCTCCTCGTCACGCACCTTCTTCCCTACAGCAAGGAGTCCGTCCAGGGCGTCGCGTACAATCCGAACGTGGACGAGACGCTGGCCTTCTACCGGGAAAAGAGCCGCGAGGCTCAGGAAAAGGGGCTTGATCTCTCGCGCTACATCGAGGCAAGGTGGAGATTCCGTCCGGTGGAACGCAGGGCGGAGGTTGTCGCCTTCATGGAGAAGGTGATCGCCGAGATCTCCGTCCGCGGACTGCCTCAGCACGTTCCCAATCTCGTGGCGCACAACGAAGCGGAGCATCGCCGAATGGAGGAACTCTTTCAATCCTGTGAAGAACTGGCCTCCCGAACCGGGATCGAACTCCGGCTCCCCTCGCTCGGTCCGCGCTACAAAAGGCGGTGCGACTTCATCGAGGAGGGGAGCGCCTTCGTCTCCGCCTCGGGAACGGTCCACCCCTGCTACTTCCTCTGGCACTCCTTCATCTGCCACGCGGACGGGAGGGTGCGCCCCGTGGACGCTCTTTCGTTCGGCTCCGTACACGATATTCCGTTGCTGGACATCTGGAACGGCCCGGAGTTCTCGGCCTACCGCAACGAGATCGGACGGTACGACTTCCCCCACTGCGGCAACTGCAGCCTTGCCCCGTGCGACTACATCGAGAGGCACGACTTCGAGCAGGACTGCCTCGGGAATCTCCTGACATGCGGTTCATGCCCCTGGAGCGTGGGCGTTCTGCAGTGCCTCCGATAAAACGGTTTCCTCGAAAAACCTCCGTATCCTCTCACTGGACTCATCATTCCCAAGTCAAAGCCCTCTCTCGAAAGAGGCCTGAATTCCGTATGCAGGACGTAAATAAATTTTGCTGAAACGCTTTTTTCTGAAAAAAAACTTGCTGATATTTGAAAAGCGTGATAGCATCGTTTCGTGGAGGAGGAGAAAGAGGATGACGGAGCTGCTCAAACGTATCTCTTCTTTTTGCCGGCGAAGCAAAGGATCCAGGCTGATAGTGGGCAATTTTTTCCTCACTCACCTGGAAAGCGTCGCCATCATGACTCTGGAGGACATCGCCCGAAAGACGGGAGTGAGTCCGTCGACAATTACCCGGACGGCTTCGGAGATCGGTTTCAAGGGGTATCACGGCCTTCAGGAAGAAGTCCGGGAAGTGGTCCGGCGAGGAATGGCGCCGACCGAGCGCCTTGAGAGCGCAAAACTCCCGGAGGGATCTTTCGGATATCGGGAATCTCTGAGAGTGGACCAGGAAAATCTCTCCCGCGTTCTCGGAATGAACAGGGATGAATCGATTGTCGAGTCGATCTCGCTTTTAAGCGAGGCCCCCCGCGTCTTTTTAGCGGGCTCGCGAAGCTCCTACGGCCCGGTTTCCTTCATGAGCTTCATTCTCGCCCAGATACGCCCCGGGGTCAATGTGATCCGGGAAGACGAAGGCCGGACGGTCGAGCAGATACTGGAATTGAAGGAGGGCGATCTCCTGATGGCGATGACGCTCCCCCGATATTCCGAGCACCTGGTCAACATTGTCCAAGAAGGATTGAACCGCGGGTGCGGAGTGATCTCCGTCTCGGACAGTCCGGCTTCTCCGTTGGCTCATTTTGCCCATGTGGCTCTTTTTATCCCCTACGAGTCCTTCAGTTTCTTCAATTCCTGCGTCTGCGCCATGGCTCTTTTCAATGCGCTGGCCACAGGGGTCGGTATCAGGCTGGGAGCCTCCGCTCTCGAAAGGCTCAAGAGACATAACGAACTCCTCGATCGAAGAAATGAAGTCGTAACATCCCGCCCCGAACGAATCGGCGGCAGTCGTCGGACATGAGAACACCCTGTGAAAGGATGAAGGAAAGCATGAAGCTGAGCAAGAGGATAGACCGTCTTGTCCCGTCCGCAACGAACGCAATGGCGACGAAAGCGAAGGAGATGAAGGCACGCGGTGAAAGCGTCATCTCCTTTACCACGGGAGAGCCCGACTTCGATTCTCCCGAGGCTGCATTCCGCTACGCCCGGAACGCGATGGAACGAGGAGAGACCCACTATACGCCGACAGGCGGAATAGCGCCGCTGAAAAAAGCGGTGGCCGACTATTACCTGCGGCACTTCAACCTCGCCTACGATCCGGCGGAGATCATCACCGGCACGGGAGCGAAACAGCTTTTGTTCGAGGCCCTGGGGTGTCTGATCGACCCCGGCGACGAAGTGATTCTCTTCGCTCCTGTCTGGGTGAGCTATTTCGAGCAGATTCGGCTTTTCGACGGCGTTCCGGTAGTCCTGAACACAGCGGAAGGAGAGTTTCTTCCTTCTCCGGAGGCGTTCGAAGCGGCGATCACCGAACGTACGGTGGCCGTTGTCCTCAATAACCCCAACAACCCGTCCGGAGCGGTATATCCTTCTTCGCTTCTTAAGACTCTTGCCGAAATCGCCCTGAAGCACAATGTCGTGATCATCAACGACGAGGTCTACGAGCGCCTGGTTTACGGCGTCTCCTTCGGCCCGCACCTGCTCGAACTTGTTCCGGAGGCGCGCGGTCATGTTCTCAACGTCAACGGTGTCAGCAAGAGTTTCGCTATGACCGGGTGGCGTCTGGGGTATGCTCTCGGACCGCAGAAACTGGTAAAAGCCATGGCGTCGCTGCAAGGGCATCTGACATCCAATACCAGCTCGATTTCACAGTGGGCCGCCGTCGGAGCGCTTACGGAAGCCGATGACGGGGTCGAGATTATGAGACAGGTCTATGAGAAGCGCCGGATTTTGATGATGGAGATTCTCGGAAAGATCCGGGGCATTGAATGTTCGCTCCCCGAAGGCGCATTCTATGTGTTCGTCAAGATAGCGTCCTGTCTCGGAAAGTCGTTCGACGGCTTCATGATCGAAGACGATGTGTCGTTCTGCGAGGCGTTGCTCCGCGAGAAAGGAGTGGGGCTTGTACCCGGCTCGGCGTTCCTGTACCCGGGATATGTTCGTTTTTCCTATTCCTGTTCGGACGAACATATTGTGGAGGGACTCGAACGATTCGGAGCGTTCGTCCGCGATTTGAGGTAAGGGCCGCTCGGACGATGACGAGTATTTAACCGGGAGTTGACGGAGAAAACATGACGGATGACAAAAGTACGGGGAAAAAAAGTCCCTTTCTGTCCAGCAGATTTCGATCTGTTTCGCCGGCGGCGGAGAAGTTTCTGATTCTTCTCTGCCTCTGCTGGGCTTCCTTCCACCTGGTGATCGCAGCCGATCTTTTTCGGCTTCCCTCCGTGAAGCTGCGGGCAATTCATCTCGGCGCGGCGCTTGTGATGATCTTTGTGCTCGTACCTTTCAAAAAGAACTCCAGGGAAGGCGGCCTCCGGCTTTTCGACTTTCTTTGGATTGCAGCGGCCGTGGCGGCGATGGGCTATACTTTTTTCCGCCACGACTCTCTCGTCCGGATGGGAGGACGCTACACCCCCCTCGACATCCGGATGGGCATCCTGGGCATCCTCGTGCTCTTCGAGGCGGCGCGCCGCGTCGTGAGCCCGGGACTCGTCTACCTGGCGGCGTTTATGGTGATCTACGCCTACTTCGGGCAGAGTTTTCCCGATCCGTTCAATCATGTGGGATATTCCGTCAGGAGGATTGTGCAGCACCTTTACCTGACGGGTGAAGGGGTATTCGGCTTCATTCTCGGAGTTTCCGCGGAGGTCATCATCGTCTTCGTCTTATTCGGAGCCGTGCTGGATACGGTGGGAGTCGCCGAATTCTTCAACGACCTTGCCAATGCCCTTACAGGGCGCACCCGCGGCGGGCCTGCGAAGATAGCGGTCATTTCCAGCGCGCTCATGGGCATGGTAAGCGGAGAGACCTCGGCAAACGTCGCCACCACGGGTGTTTTTACGATTCCCCTGATGAAGAAAGTCGGTTATCCGGCGCATTTCGCGGGCGCCGTGGAGTGCGCCGCTTCCGCAGGGGGGCAGATTCTCCCTCCTGTCATGGGAGCTACGGCTTTTGTCATGGCCGATGCTCTGGGAATTCCCTACATGACATTGGCCATGGCGGCCTTCCTTCCCGCGATGCTCTATTTTACCGGTGTTTTCTGCACCGTTCATTTCCGTGCGGTTCGCCTCGGCCTGTCGGGGCTTCCCGAGGATGAAATTCCGAAATTCAGGCATGTCGTGAAGGACATCTATCTCATGCTTCCTCTCTGCGGCATCGTCGTCCTGATGCTGAGGAATTACACTCCCGTCTTCGCAGCCTTCTGGGGAGGGATCGTGCTGGCCGTCTTTCTCAGCTTCTTCAAAAAAAAGACGAGGCTGAATGCGGCCAAGGTTGTCTACTGCGCTACGAAGGCGTGCAGCACTGCGATGAACCTCGCGGTCGCATGCGCTCTTGTCGGCACGGTGGTCGGCGTGGCCTCGCTGACGGGGGTGACCATGACCATCGCGGACGCCATCTTTAAGGTGACAGGAGGTTCTCTTGTTCCTGGGCTGCTGATGACGATGCTCGTCGCGATCGTTCTCGGCATGGGGCTGCCCACCACCGCGGCCTACGTGCTGACAGCCATCAGCGCGGTTCCGGTTCTGCTGCGCCTGGGACTGCCCGAGCTGCATTCTCATCTCTTCGTCTTCTACTTCGGTGTGCTGTCGGCATTGACCCCGCCCGTGTGTACGGGTGCGTACACGGCGGCCGGGCTTGCGGGAGCGGATCCTACGAGAACAGGATTTACGGGAGTTCGCCTGGCGCTTTCAGGCTTTATCGTCCCTTTTCTCTTCATGTTCGACAGGGAGTTGCTCATGACGTTCGATTCGAACTGGCTGCAGGTTTTTCAGGTTTTCGCAAGCGCAGCCGTCGGCGTCTATTTCATCAGCGCGGTGTTGGAGGGCGTGTGGATCGTCCGGTTGAGCCCGCCTTTGCGGATTGTATTGGGCGTGGGAGCTCTCCTGCTCATCGCGCCGGAGAGCGTCTCGAATTATGCTGGCGTCGGTGTTGTCGCGCTCTGTTACGTCCTTATCAAAAGAGGAGTACGGGAGCGCAGGGTGGAAGTTCAATAGCAAAGAAAACGGAGGTGTTGGTATGTTGAAGCGGCGAAGTATTTGGGTGTTGGTTCTTGTGTGTGTGTTGGGAATGGCGGCGGCGTCCGGAGCGGCGGATCCGAAATACCTGAGGATCGGCACGGCGAGCCTGGGGGGAAACTACTTCCCAATGGGGGCCGCCCTGGGAGTGCTGATCGAGGAGAAAATCCCGGATGTCAAGGCGACCGCTCAGGCCACGGGAGGTTCCTCCTTCAACCTGGTCGCCATGGAGGACGGCGAGCAGGAGCTTGCTCTATGCCAGGGGCCGGCGGTTGCCCAGGGCATCGCTTCCGGTGCTTCGACGAAAGCCCGGACTATTGTGAACTACAACTCGACGCCGCAGCATATCCTCGTCCGGAAAGGGTCCGGTATCGAGACGGTCGCGGACTTCAAGGGAAAGCGTATCGAAGTGATCGCCGCCGGAGACGGTATTGAAACTGCGACGAAGCTCTTCATGGAAACGCTCGGAATCGGCTGGGACAACATAGAGCCCGTATACAGCGGGAACCGGGTTCAGGCGAGTTCCGCCTTCAAGACGGGAAGAGTCGACGCGATCATCGACGCCACAGGAATCGGCGCTTCCTGGATCGGCGATATCCTGGGCGATGGTTCGAACTTCAAGCTCATTTCGCTCGGCGACGACGATATCGCGAAAATAACCGCTGCGCACAGGGAGTTTTCCGTGGCGAAGATCCCCGCCAACGCGTACAGGGGACAGCCGGAAGAAGTCAGAACCGTCGGCAACTGGGTGGTCGTCGTAGCCCACGAAAGCCTGAGCGACGATCTGGTGTACAACGTCACGAAAGCGATCCTGGAGAACAGGGATTTTCTGAAAGAGCGGCATAACTATTTCAAGGATCTTGCTCCGGAGAATATTGTCGGCGCGGTCATCGCACCGCTTCATCCCGGGGCCGAGAAGTACTACAGGGAGCTTGGCGTCCTGAAATAGACGGCGGATGAGACAAACGGCGGAAGGGAAATTCCTTCCGCCGTTTGATATGAAGGATACAGGCCGGCCATTTCGAACCGCCCGGATCCCGCAGTTGCATTTAGCGGCCGCTGTTCCGGCCGGAGCCGGATGGAAGCCGGCATGGAGGTATTGGATACATGTCTTTCGAATCGTCGCAAATACGTGGACATACCCTTATCGAAAAGATCTTTTCTTCTCATGCCGGAAAGACGGTCGCAGCCGGAGACCTGGTGGTCGCGGCCGTTGATGTCGTGATGGCTACGGACGGCTCCGGGCCCCTGATGCTCGAGTATTTTAAAAAAATGAACGGGCAATCCGTGTTCGACCCTCGAAAGGTCCTCCTTGTTCTGGATCATTATGTTCCCTGCCCCAACGACAAGGTCTCGCGGCTTCAGGATTCGATGCGCGAATTCGCCGCCCGGGGATTCGGCACAATTCTGGAGATCGGGGAGGGGATTTGCCATCAGCTCCTGCCCGAAAGAGGATATATACGGCCGGGCGGACTGATCGTCGGAGGCGATTCCCACTCGACGACGTACGGTGCTCTCAATGCCGCTGGCATCGGCATAGGCTCCTCCGATCTGGCCGCCGCGGCCATCTCGGGCGCACTCTGGTTCAGCGTCCCGGGGACGATCCGCGTCGATCTCCGGGGCGCCCTTCCTCCCGGCGTGAATGCCAAGGACCTGGCCCTTTTCATCGTCGGAATCCTGGGTTCCTCGGGAGCCTCATACCGGGCGATCGAGTTTTCGGGGAGCGGAGTTTCATCGCTTCGCATCGCGGATCGTCTGACTGTCTGCAACCTCATGGCCGAGACGGGCGCGAAATGCGCCCTGATGCCTGCAGACGCCAGGACGCTGGAGTATCTCGGAGACGCGGAAGGTCCACGTGGTGGAAAGGCGGACGAACACGCTGAGTACTGCCGGTCCGAGCAGATGGATCTTGACGCTCTGGAGCCGATGATCGCTCTCCCTCATCAGACGGATAATGTCGTCCCCCTCTCCCGGATTGCCGGCCTGCCGATAGGAATGGGACTCCTCGGGACCTGCACCAACGGGCGCCTGGAGGATTTTCAGGCGGCGCTCGATGTGATGGGGGACCGGACTGTCGCGGCGGGGTTTCAGCTCATGGTCGTGCCCGCTTCAAGAAAAATCTATACGGAGATGGCGTACAACGGAATGCTCGCCAGATTCGCCGAAAAAGGCGCGATCGTCCTGCCGCCTTCATGCGGCCCGTGCTGCGGCAGCAGCGCAGGAACTCCGGGAGACGGGGTCAACGTCCTTTCGACGGCGAACAGGAATTTTATCGGCCGGATGGGAAATGTCGCGTCCAATATTCATCTGGCGTCGCCGGAATCGGTGGCGGCATCGGCCGTTACCGGAAGAATAACGGATCCAAGGGAGTTGATGCAATGAAGTTCGTCGGAACGGCGAGAGTCGTCGGCGATAATGTCAACACGGATTACATCATTTCCTCCCGTCGAAAACGGGATACCCTCGACGAGCGGGAGCTCGCCCGCTTCCTGATGGAGGATCTCGACCCCGTGTTCGCATCCAGGGTCTGTCCGGGGGACATCCTGGTGGCAGGGGAAAATTTCGGATGCGGGTCGGCGATGGAGATTGCGGCCCTTGTCGTCAAGGGTGCAGGCATCCCTGCAGTCGTAGCGCGTTCCTTTGCCCGGAGCTTCTACCGGAACGGAATCAACAACGGAATTCTCCTGGTTCCGGCGGATACGTCATCGGTTGAAGAGAACGATACGATTGAAATAGCGGTTGACGGAGAGAAAATGACGGCAACAAATCTGACGAAGGGGGCGGATCTCTGCGGCGGAGTTCATCTCCCGAAAGTAATGGCGCGTATTCTGGAAGCCGGAGGGTTGGTCGAATACATTCGGACGAACGGACCTTTTCGGGTCTGATCGGCAGCCTGCCGCACGGATCCCGGTACGGGACAGTGCAGGCCGGGCAATGATATGGCGCGGCGGGAGAAGGAGTGGAATGCATTGAAAACAATCGAAACCGACATCCTCGTTGTCGGAGGAGGCCTGGCGGGCCTGACAGCGGCCCTCGAGGCGAAAAAAGGGAACGTGTCCGTAACCCTTCTCTGCAGAAGCAAAGCGGGGAGAAGCGGCAATACACTTGTCTCCGGATCGTCTCTCTCCGTTTTGAATATGGACGGCGGGTACGGAGATTCCCCCGAACAGTTCAGGGACGATTTGCTGAACGCGGGAGCGGGAATAAACGACCGTCCGATGGTGGATCTTTTTCTCGACCGGTCGGCCGAAGTTCTGGATATGCTGCGCGGATACGGGGTACGGTTTCAAACTGTCGACGGAGAAGCTGCGGCGAAGCGGCCTCCGGGGCATTCAGTGAGGAGGTACTATTCGACCGACTGCAGCGCGCTCTCATATATGAATCGGGGACTCGCGCTCACCAAGCCTCTTCTTGAACAGGCGGGGCGACAAGGAATCGTTCTTTTGAACGATACGACCGTCCTCCGCCTGCTCACGGACCACAACGGCATCTGCGGCGCGGTCGCGATGCTGAACCGGACGGGCGAGCTTACGATTTTCAGGGCTGGTGTCGTCGTTCTGGCGGCGGGAGGAGGGTGCACGCTCTTTTCCGTGAACAACAACACGGCAGACGTCTCCTGTGATTCCTACAGCCTAGCCTACGAGGCGGGGGCTCTTCTGAGGGATATGGAGATCGTGCAGTTCTACCCCACCATGATGTTCGAGCCCGTCAAACTCTCCATCGCCAATCCGTTGTTCGGCGACGGCGCCGTTCTCCGGAATGTTGCCGGAGAGGAATTCCTGCACCGCTACAGCGATCAGGGAAATATGGCGACGCGGGACGTGATGTCACGGGCGGTCAAATCGGAGATCGACGCCGGAAGGGGAAATCCGAAATATGTCTTCGTGGACTGCTCGGGGATGGACGGGGATGAAATCGACAAAAAATATAAAGAGCTTGCCGACAGGCTCCGGGAAGTCCATCTGGACATGAAGAGGGATCTGATTCCGATCGCGCCCTCCGCGCACTTCTACATCGGCGGAATCTCGATCGACGGCGGGTGCCGGACGTCGGTCGAGGGCCTGCTGGCATGCGGCGAGGCGGCGGGGGGATTGCACGGGGCCAATCGGCTCGCCGGTGTCGCCCTGGCCGAGGCGGCGGTTTTCGGACGGATAGCGGGCCGGACGGCCGCCCTTCTCGCCGGAGAGCGACGCACCTCCGGAATGCTTCCCGAGGCGGACGATCAGCCCGGTTTCCGCGCAGGGGAAACAAAAATCGACGAACTGACGGCGGCTGTCCGCGAGACGATGTGGAAAAATGCCTCGATCGTGCGGAGCGAGGCTTCATTGAACGATGCCCGGCGGGAGATCGAAGCGGTCGCGGATGCCGCGAATTCAGCGGAAATCGCAAATCCGACGGATTTACGAAAGTTTCGCGGCCTGAACTCCCTGCTCGTTACGGCCCGCATGCTGATAGAGGGAAGCCTGTTGCGAAGGGAAAGCAGGGGCGCTTACTACAGGTCGGATTTTCCGGAAAGCGAAACCGGGTTCTTTGGAAACTTCTTTTATCGGAAAGGCGATGACGGGGCTCTGAAGATCTCGTTCAAAAAATACAAGCCCTGAGGCGCACTCTTGCCTGCGCTTCGGCCAAAACAGAAAAAAAGACGGTCTTGTTCGTCCGGAATCGGAGGCTGTTGTCCGGACGTTGTGCAGTATCGGCGTGCGCGTGCGGGGACTTTCGTCATTCCAGAAGCTTCAGGTTTTCCCTCTCGGCGCCGAGTTTCAGGGAGATGTCGAGGCAGGCCGCCTTCAACGCGGGAATGAGATTCCGGATCATTTCCTCCGAAAAGCGGGAGGTGGGACCGGAGAGCGTCATGCAGGAAACCGGGGCCATGGAGGCATCGAAAATTGGAGCCGCTACGGAAGAGACCCCCTCCTCGCGCTCCGCGACGCTGATCTCGTACCCGTTTTGCACAATCGCCCCGATCTTCTCGTAAATCACGTTCTTCTCCAGGAGCGTATTCCTGGTGAGCGGCTCCAGTTCCTCAAGAATACGCTCGGTCTCCTCCCTGCTCATAAAGGCGAGAAAACATCGCCCAGAAGCTCCCGCCCAGAGAGGGAAACGGTCTCCGAGTTTCGCCGCCCGCTTCAGGTTGAGCGAACTCTCCACCTGTTCGTGGCATATCCGGGAATGGCCTTCCCGGATATAGAGGTTGACGGTCTCGTTGAAGCGATTTTTCAGCCCCTCCATGTGGGGTAGGGCTATCGTCCGAAGAACGCCCGTCTTTTTGGCGATCGAACCAAGGAGATAGCACTTGAAGCCGAGGCGATACTGCTTGGTTCTTCCGTTTCTTTCAAGAAATCCCTCTTCTTCAAGGGCCTTGGTCAGCCGAGCCGCAGTGGGCATAGGAAGCCGCCTTTCGCGCGCGATCTCGGAGAGTGTGAGCTGGGTTTTCGTCCACGAAAAACATGAAAGGATCGACAGCCCCTTCTTCAATGCGGTCGCCCCGTTTTCTGTCCTGTTCATTCTTTCTTCCATCCTCGTTCACATCTCCCGGAAACATGATATTTTTTGCATTGACAAGACGGGATGATCGTGTAAGATGAGTATACCATAATATGAAATCTACTTCCATATTGTAGAAGTAGATGATCGCAAATTGTTCAAATAGGGCTTCACCTGCGAAAAGCTTATGCCTGGCCGCTTGCTGCACGATCGCATTCCTTTCCGCTCTCGGCGATTGGAAATGAACCGCCCGGATGCACGGGGCATAGGTTGTTCACATGGTTTTCCCGTTTTTATAAGAAATCGTAGAAGGGGGTTTTCCCTTGAGCATGACGTTGGGATTCCTTGGTTTTGGGGAAGTCGGTTATTTTATGTCGAAAGGGCTGAAGGAGGCTGGTTTCGGGAGAATTCTCGCTTTCGACAAGGCCTTCGCCGACGGCGGATCTTTTGCCGCTACCATCCGTTCACGGGCGGATGAAGCCGGCGTCGAGCTGAAAGAGTCGCTCCCGGAGATGGTGCGGGAGTCGGACGCCGTCATTTCGGCGCTTCCGGCGAAATTCGCTCCCTCGGTGGCTGAAGACGCTCTTCAGCATCTGGCGGGAACGGAGTTTTTCGTGGACGTCACCACGGCGAAACCCGCTGAGAAAAGACGACTGGAGTCGCTTTTCGCCGAAAAAAAGATCAAGTACGTGGACTGTGCCATGCTCGGCCCTCTGCCGACGTACGGGCACACCGTGCCTATTCTCGCTTCCGGAGCGGGCGCAGCAGAATGGGCGAAGCGAATGAATCCTTTCGGCATGAAGATCGAAATCGCCGAGGGAGATGCGGGGACCGCATCCTCGATCAAGCTCGTCCGCAGCGTATTCATGAAGGGGCTCGAAGCGCTGCTGGTGGAGTCCTTCCTGTTCGCGCGGAAGAGCGGGGCCGAGGATGTGGTGCTGGAATCGATCGCGGAGACGTTGAAGGTCCCGTTCCAGCAGACTGCCCAGCGGATGATCGCCGCCGATCTCGTCCACGCGGAGCGGAGGGCCTTCGAAGTCGGCGAGTCCATCGAACTGATGAAGGATCTCGACGTGGAGCCCATCATGGCCGAGGCGATCGTGAGGCGTCTCTCGAAATCCGCGGCCCTGGGAACGAGAGAAGAGCTCGGAGGAGTTCCTCCCAAAACTCTCCGTGAAGTTTACGGGATTTGGATGCAAAAAGGACATAACTGAACCGGTTGCGGTGAACTATACAGAAAAAGGAGCTGGCCGAAAGAATGCCTGTAGGATTTCGAGTCTTTTTGAAGAGAGAGCTTCCTTCGAAGGAGCTTGTGGAACGATTCCGGACGATCCCGGCGGCGAACATCGCGGACTGCATGGGGCGACATAACGCGATGTCCCCGCAGATTCGTCTCATGACGGAGCCGAAGGAGTACAATATGGTGGGAGTCGCCCTGACCGTGAAGACGCGGTGCGGCGACAATCTCATGATTCACCAGGCGCTCGACATGGCCGTCGAGGGAGATGTGCTCGTCGTAGCCAACGAGCAGGGGAGAGACCGCTCCCTGCTGGGGGAGATCATGTACCAACAGGGCAAGCGCCAGAAAATCGCCGGCTTCGTATTCGACGCGCCCATACGCGATGCGTTGGCTATCTACAAAGGCGGGGTTCCCCTCTATGCCACGGGTTCCACTCCGGGAGGCCCCTACAAGGAAGGTCCGGGAGAGGTGAACGTTCCCGTGGCCTGCGGCGGTGTTCATGTGCATCCGGGAGATATCATCGTCGGAGACGCTGACGGCGTCATCGTTATACCGAGGCTCGACGCTGAGAGAGTTCTGGAGGAAGTCCTGATCTTCCAGCAGAACGACCGCCGGAAGCTTCAGGCCGCCATCGATGGGACCGCTGACAGGAGCTGGGTTTTGAAGCAGCTTGAAGCGAAGAAGTGTGAAATCGTGGATGGACTGTATCGCTGATACTCAATGATTCATGAATGCCGGCGGTCTTTTTATAAACGTGATGCGCCGGTTGAATACGATGTTCTCCGATGATTGGTGAACTTCCGTAAATTTTTGAAGGAGGTGCCTGAGATGGAGATCAGGATGAAATACGCGGAGAGCGTATTCCTGCTCTTTTGCGGGGCCGTTTCGATCCTGTTCCTGGTCCTTTCCTCCGCCTACAACGAAATCGCGAAGGCGGTTCCCCGGATCTGCTCGGTCTTTGTGCTGTGCTGCGCGGCATTCCGCCTTCTGCAGATCTGGCGGGGCGATTCCCTGAAGTCCAAAGTCCTCAAGGTTCAAAAGAGAGCGCTCGTCTTCGTGTTCCTGCTCGTCGGATATACTGTCGGAGTGTACCTGGCAGGGCTGATGCTTGCAAGCGCCCTTTTCATTCCGCTCTGCATGTACTGGATGGGACACCGGAAGCTGTGGCTGGTCTTTCTGATCACGTCGGGATATCTTCTGTTCGTCTATTTCGTGTTTATCGTGGGGTTTCGAATGCCGCTGCCCGACAGCCTCATAGGCTTCTAAGGGGGACTTGACGATGATATGGGAAGGTTTTCTTTCGGCAATGGCTCCTGTCAACATTCTGTACGCGTTCCTCGGCACGGCGCTCGGCATCGTCATGGGAGCAATTCCCGGTATAGGTTCGTCCATGACGATGGCACTTCTGCTTCCTTTCACTTTCTGGATGTCCCCTGCAGGGGCTCTTATCCTGCTCGGCGCCGTCTATTGCGGAGCGACCTACGGAGGATCGATCTCCGCCATTCTTCTCAATACTCCCGGAACGCCCGCGTCGGCTGCGACGTCGTTCGACGGATACCCGATGGCCCAGCAGGGAAAGGGAATGGCGGCCATCGGAATCGCAGCGATGGCGTCCTTTGTAGGGGGCGCGGCCGGACTTGTTCTGCTCTTCACCGTTTCCCCTCTTCTCGCTGAAATCTCGCTGAAGTTCGGCCCGGCGGAACTTTTCCTCCTGACGCTCTTCACCTTCACCATCATCTCCGTGACCGTATTGAAGGAATCCGTGATGAAGGGGCTGATCGCTCTCGGCCTGGGGCTGATCTTCTCCGGAATAGGGTACGATCCGATATCGGGAGCGCTGCGTTTCACGTTCGGCCTCTCCTACCTGGAGGACGGAATTCAGCTTGTTCCGGCGATCATAGGACTCTTCGCCATATCGGAGGTCTTCGCCTTCGTCGAGATGGGAGGCACTATTTCAAACTCGCTGGAGGCGAAAGGGGGACTGTCCGACGGCTTCAGGGCGACCTTCCGGTACCCTGCGACGCTGATCCGGTCGACAGTTATCGGATCGGTCATCGGAGCGCTCCCCGGAATCGGGGTGAGCGCGGCGAATCTCATCGCCTATGTCGCTGCCAAGGCAAGGTCGAAGCATCCCGAACTCTTTGGAAAGGGGAGTCCCGAAGGCGTGATCGCGCCGGAGGCGTCGAACAACGCCGTGACGTGCACCTCGCTGATTCCGACGCTGACCATGGGGATCCCGGGCAGCTCCTCCGCGGCCCTGCTGATGGGCGCGCTGATGATCCACGGGCTCATTCCCGGGGCATCCCTTTTCACGACCTACGGAGAGGTGACGTATACCTTCTTTTTCGGACTCGCCCTTTCGAATATCTTCATGCTGCTCCTTACCGTCCTGACGGTGCGCTTCCTGGTGAAAATAACCGTCATCGACGTTGGTTTTCTCATCCCTATAATAGTCAGCCTCTGTTTTATCGGATCCTACGCCATGAGGAACAATACAGGGGATGCCGTCGTGGCGATGGCCTTCGGAGTTCTCGCGTACGTCATGAGAAAGCTGAAATACCCGCTCATCTGCCTTCTGCTCCCGATCATACTCGGCGCGATGATGGAGCGGGGATATCACCAGTCCCTGATGATCTCAGGCGGATCGTTTTCGATTTTCTGGGCGAGCCCCATATCCAAGACCATTCTGGCGATCACGCTTCTTTCCCTTCTGTATCCTCTCGCCGGATTTTTTCGCAAAATGTCGGGGAACAGGAGATAAAAAAGAATGCACGAACCGAACCGAGTATATCGTGCAGTCATATCCAACAAGGAGGAGTAATAGTGAAAAAATCGGCAAAGTTGCGCGAAATGTTGAATGAGCGTTCCGCATTGGTATGTCCGGGAGCGCATGACGCGGTATCGGCGAAAATGATAGAGAATTATGGGTTCAAGGCCCTTCAGGTCAGTGGTTTCGGGCTCTCCGCCAGCTATCTTGGGCTTCCGGACATGGCGTTCCTCTCGTTCGCCGACGTGCTTCATTTCTCGAAGAATGTCATCGACGCAGTATCGATACCTGTTATTGTGGATGCGGATACGGGGTTTGGAAATGCGATCTCCGCGATGTATGTCACCGAAAACTTTATCAAGGCCGGGGCAGCCGGAATGAATATCGAAGACCAGGCTTTTCCGAAGCGGTGCGGCCATATGGAAGGCAAGCAGCTCGTCTCGAAAGAGGAGATGGTGTTGAAGGTGACGGCGTGCAGGGATGTCCGCGACAAGCTCGACCCCGATTTCATCATCAACGCGCGGACCGACGCGATCGCCGTCGAAGGATTCGACAGCGCGATCGATCGTGCCAACGCCTACGCGGAAGCCGGCGCCGATCTGATATTTCTTGAGGCTCCCCGCAGCGAGGAGCAGATACGGGATGCCGTGCGCAGGATCAAGGCTCCTGTCAGCATCAATATATTCGACGCGGTCGTGGGAGGAAAGACTCCGGTCATGTCGATCGACCGGCTGAGAGAGCTCGGAGTCGCCCGCGTCAGCATTCCCGTCGGGCCGCTCTTCGCGGCGGTGCGGGGCATGATGAGCTACCTGGAGGCGATCAAAAACGACCAGGTCGCAGTCGGGCGCGACGACCTGGTCTGCGAGTTCGTGGATTTCAAGAAGATCGTCGGCTACGACGACTTCCGGGATCTTGAGAAGAAATATCTTCCGTCCTTCGTCGAGAACAACCTTTAAGCAGTTCGCCGAAAGCGAGGTGAGAGCAGAGTGAATGCTTCAGGTCCCGGAAAGACCATAGCGGAAAAGATACTCGCAAGCCATTCGGTTTCCCCGGAAAAGAAGGCCTCGGCCGGAGAAATCCTCTTCTGCGAAGTGGATTTCCTGATGAGCCACGACACGACCGGACCGATGGCGGTCCAGGCGTTCGAAAACATGGGAGGCGTCAAGGTCTTCGATCCTTCGAAAATCGTCTTCATCATGGATCACGCCGTGCCTGCCCCGTATGAGAGAATTGCGAACATGCAGGCGATGATGAGGAGTTTCGCGAAAGCCCAGGGCATTCCCCTGATAGAAGGCGGCGAGGGGGTCTGCCACCAGATCGTCGTGGAGAAGGGGTTCGTCTCGCCCGGAAACCTGGTGCTGGGAGCTGACTCCCATACGTGCACCTACGGAGCGCTCGGCGCGTTCGCGACGGGAGTCGGTTCCACCGACATGGCCGCCGCCATGTTCACGGGAAAGTCTTGGTTCAAGGTTCCGGAGACGATCCGCATCACGCTGAAGGGATCCCTGCGGAAGAGCTGTTCCGCAAAGGATGTCATCCTTAAGACCATCGGTGTTATCGGGGCTGACGGCGCCAATTACAGAAGCGTGGAGTTCTACGGCGAATGGATCGACCGCTCATCCCTCTCCGACAGATTGACGCTCGCCAACATGGTCGTCGAGATGGGAAGCAAGTGCGGCTACCTCTGCCACCCCGACCTGGGGATCGCGGCCGACAAGGACGCGAAGTACGTTCTGGATGTCGAGATCGACCTCGACGAGCTTGTCCCCGTCGTCGCACAGCCGCACGCCGTCGACGACATATGCCCCGCCAAAGACCGGAGCGACGTTCCGGTACACCAGGGCTTTCTCGGGAGCTGCACGAACGGGAGGATCGAGGATCTCCGCGTAGCGGCGCGCATTCTTAAAGGCAGGAAGATAGCCGACGGAACCAGGCTGATCGTCACGCCCGCCTCCAGAACGATCTATCTCGAGGCGATGAACGACGGGACGCTGCAGACACTTATCGAAGCCGGAGCGACCATCTTCCCTCCGGGATGCGGCGTCTGCGTCGGAACGCACGGCGGTGTTCCGGCCGACGGAGAGGTCGTGATTTCGACGTCCAACAGGAACTTCAAGGGGAGAATGGGAAACAACAAGGCCTTGATCTACCTGGCATCTCCCGCTACCGTCGCCGCGTCGGTTCTTCAAGGCCGTATCACCGACCCCGGAGAATTGGAGGCAGAATGATGAAGATACGCGGACGCGCGCTCAAGTACGGCGACAATATCAGTACGGACCTCGTCATCGCGGGGAAATACACAAAGACGCTCAACAAAAAGGATCTCGCGGAACATGCCATGGAGGATCTCGATCCTGATTTCGGAAAAAAAATCCAGGGCGGCGGATTTCTCGTTGCCGGCTCCTATTTCGGATGCGGCTCCTCGAGAGAGCAGGCGCCGGTGGCTCTCAAAGAGGCCGGAGTGCTCTGCATCGTCGCCAAGACCTTTTCACGCATCTTCTACCGGAACGCGATCAATATCGGCTTGCCGCTCGTAGAATGCGACACGGACGTCATCGAGGACGGCGATGTGCTCGAGTACCGGATCGGCTCCGACAAGCTGTCCGACACGACCAGGAATATCGACCTTGCAGTTTCGCCGCTTCCGGAGATAATGGTCGAAATTCTCAAGGAGGGAGGGGTTGTTCCGTACATAAAAAAACACGGAGGCTTTTAAATAACAGCCGGGATTGTGACTGGAAGCGACGGGGCTGTTGACGGCGTCTCGTCGCGGAGACCGTGCCACACAAACTCTGAAGAAATGAGGAGGTTCGTTCAATGTCGAGAGGATTCAGAATGAGTTTCTGCGTGCTGTTGCTTTTTCTTTTAGCCGTTACCCCGTCTTTCGCGGGTTTTCCCGACGGGAAACCGATCCGTATCGTCAATCCGTTTGCGGCTGGAGGAGCCGGAGACGTGGAGCTGCGGGTGCTGGCTCCGATTCTGGAGCAGCATTTCGGGGTACCCGTCGTTGTGGAAAATATGACGGGAGCCGGCGGCCGTATAGCCTACGACAGGATGTACAGGGAAAAAGCAGACGGATATACACTCTTCTACAATAACCAGCCGGCCCTTCAGCTGGGAGAGTACCTCTACGACGGGCGCTACAAGGGCAGCGAGTTCACGTACCTCGTCAACGTCGTGAAGGATCCGCGATACCTGATCGTCCTGAAGAGCGCTCCCTACGACACATTCGATCAGCTTGTCGAAGCCTCGAAGACGACGGATATTTCCTGCGCCGTCTCCGGCCTCGGCAGCAGCGGACACCTTGCGAGCGTCCAGCTGATCCTTGCCGGCCTGAAGCACCGGATCGTTCCCTTCGACGGAACCGCTCCCTCGAAAGCCGCGTTCCTCGGAGGCCACATAACGTTCTGGATCGCCGGGTACAGCGAGATGAAGGCGCTGCTCGCGGACGACAAGATCAAGGCCCTCGCCACCCTGAACGAGACACGCATTCCCCCTTATGACTACCCGACTCTTTCCGAAATGGGATATCCGCCGGTTGCGGTCTACAACATGAGAGGCATCTGCGCTCCGCCCAACCTTCCCGAAGATGTCAAGAACATCCTGATCGAGGGCATTCTCAAGGCGCTGAACTCGGAAGAAATTGCGAAGTGGGCGGCCGAGACCGACCGTCCCATGCTGGTCGCCGCGGGCGACGAGTACTACAAGCTGCACGAGGCCACGAACAGAATGGTCGAGGCTGCGCTTCCGATGATGAAGGAGAGCATAGGAAAGAAGTAGCGTGTTCCGTTCCATCGGGGAATATCAGAAATCATTATCTGAAATCGTTATCATGCGAAGGGGAGGTTGTACAATGAAAAAAAGTCGGTTTGTGGTTCTGGCGGTTCTTTGCGTGCTTCTCGCGGCGGCTCCTGCCGCGGCGGCTGACGTCTTCGTCCGGATTGGAACGAGCAGTGTCGGCGGAGGCTTCTATCTGATAGGCAATACACTCGCCCAGCTCGGAACCCAGGAGCTGAAGGAGATCAATTTCACCGCGGTGACGGGAGGTTCCATCAAGAACTGTCTGAACCTCGGAACCAAGGATGTCGAACTCGGCATGGTGCAGTCCTCGACGGTGAACGACGCCTGGAACGGCACCGGATCCTTCGAGAAGCCCATCAAGACGCTCCGCTACGTCACGGCGATCTATCCGATGCCCGCTCATATCCTCGTCAACCTTGACGCGGGTATCAAGAGTATTGCCGATTTCAAGGGCAAACGGGTCGATTACGGTTCCGTGGGCCAGGGGATAGAGGTCAATGTCCGCGAGATGATGTCCGTTTTCGGACTCAAGGATGAAGATGTCCGCATCGAGCGTTTCGGGCGCTCCGAAGTGGCCGAAGCTCTGAAGGTCGGCGACTCGCAGGCCCATATCTGGACCACCAACGCTCCCAACGCCCAGGTCACGGATATGATCCGGTCCGGAAAGGTCGGCCTGATCGGAATAGAATCGGAAAAGATCAAGGAGATCGTGGAAAAATTCCCCCATTATGCGGCATCGGTGATTCCCGGCGGCATCTACGAGGGGTACGAAAATCCCGTTCCGGTCGTTGCGGCGGTGGGCTCCCTTCTTACCTACGAGGACATGCCCGAGGACGTGATCTACAAGATCACCAAGATGATCCACGGCAATACGCAGTTCCTCCGGGAGAGGCTGAATTATTTCGAGAATCTCACGCTTGATTTCGCCCTTGCTGGCATGTCTGTTCCGCTTCATCCCGGCGCGAAGAAGTTCTACATCGAAGCCGGTCTGATCAAGGAATAGAACCTGTTTTCGACGGGGGAGAGGGCGATTGCGACGCCCTCCCCCCGTCTTTTCCGTATCGGGGAGGTACATGATGGAAAGCACCGTTTCCGTGACGAGTGAAAAGAAAACCTCAAGCGGCAAAAAACGTTCCTTTCAGGGCGGTCTGAAGCTTCTGATCACCGTTGTTACAGTGGCCCTGGCGGCGTTTCAGCTTTATACGGCATTCTTCGGCCTTTTTCCCGCGATGCAGCAACGAAGCCTTCACATGGCATTCGTACTGCCTCTCATCTTCCTGCTGTACCCGATGTGGAAATCGTCGCCGAAAGGTCGCCCGTCCGCGACGGACTGGCTCTTCGCCGTTGCAGCGGCCGCGTGCACACTGTATGTGTTTTTTATGTACGAAAATATTGCGAACAGGGCGGGGATGTACAGGGATTATGAACTCTATCTCGGCGCCGCGATGATTTTCCTCGTCTTCGAGGCTGCACGGCGGGTGCTGGGGTACCCTCTTCCGATATTCTGTTCGATATTTCTCTTCTTTGCCTACTACGGACGCTCCATGCCGGGGCCGTTCCGGCATTTCGGCCTCTCTATCCCGCGCATCATCGAGGAGCTCTATCTCACGACCGACGGTCTCTTCGGACTGGTCACGGGCGTATCCGCGACGTACATCTACCTCTTCATCCTCTTCGGCGCATTCCTTGGTTCCACCGGGACATCCCAGTTCTTCAACGATCTCGCCATGGCCCTGACCGGGCACCTGAAAGGGGGACCTGCCAAGATCGCGGTGGTCTCAAGCGCCTTCATGGGAACCATCAGCGGCAGTACCTCGGCCAATGTCGCCACTACCGGGGCCTTCACCATTCCGTTGATGAAGAAGATCGGCTACCAGGCCCACTTCGCGGGGGCCGTCGAAGCGGCGGCATCGACGGGAGGGCAGATCATGCCGCCTGTCCTGGGAGCGGCGGCGTTCATCATCGCCGATTCGCTCGGCATCTCCTACCTCAAGGTCCTCAGCGCCGCCGTGGTTCCGGCAGCCCTGTATTTCTGGGGAATCTGGTGCTGCCTGAGTCTCGAGGCGGCGAAGCTCGGGCTGAAGGGGCTTCCGAGGGAGACGCTGCCGAGAGTGAAGGATGTGCTCTTCAAGAGCGGATACAAGGCGATACCGCTGCTCGGGATCATCTACTTCCTCGTTCAGGGGTACAATCCTCTCTATGCCGGGTGCTGGGGGATCGGCCTTTCCGTGGTTCTGAGCTTCGTGAAAAAGGAGGATCGTCTCGACCCGAAATCCTTCATCGCCACGCTTGAAGAGGGGTCGAAAAGCGCCCTCTCGGTAGCGATCGCCTGTATCATCGTGGGCGTGGTCATCGGCATGATGGGAGCCACCGGAATCGCCCTCAAAGTGGGGGACGTGATCCTCGGATTCACCAGGGGAAATCTGCTGCTGACGCTGATCTCCACCATGTTCCTCTCCATGATCCTCGGAATGGGAATGCCGACGACAGCAAGCTACGTCATGGCGAGCGCAGTGGCTGCCCCTGCCCTGATTCTTTTGGGATGCAAGCCTCTCGACGTCCACTTTTTCGTCTTCTTCTACGCCGTTCTCTCCTCGGTGACGCCGCCGGTCTGCGTCGGGGCGTACACAGCGGCGGGAATCGCGGGCTCCGATCCGAACAAGACGGCCTACACGTCCATCAAGCTGGCACTGGCCGGATTCATCGTCCCTTACGTGTTCATCTACTCGCCGGATATCATGCTTCCCAACGTGACGAGCTGGCCCGTTACGATTCTGGCCCTTTTCACGGCGTGTGTCGGAGTCTACGGTCTGGCCGTCGCCACGGAGGGTTTTATCGTGCGCCGGGTGCCTTTATGGGCGCGGGTTCTGGCCTTTGCGGGAGCGGTCAGCCTCATTATTCCGGGGTTTCTCGGTGATGCTGCGGGATTCGCCCTTTTAGCCTTCGTCGTCTTTCACAACTTCAGGATTCAGAAGGACGCCGCTCCGTCGCCCCGGTGAGCGGGAGAACCGATATGTCTTCAAAGGCTTTGGGACAGGCGGGGACGCTTGAATCCTGCGATGCCCTGGTGATGGTGCTTCTGGATGCGGGAAAGGAAGGGATCGTTCTCGAAATGGACGGTCCTTCCCTGGTCTCTTTCGAGGAGGATATTCGGGTCGCTGTCTCCGAAACCCTTGCTTCGCTCGGAATTTCGGATGCGGAGGTCAGGCTCTCTGAGCGGGGAGCACTCGATTGCACCCTTCGGGCGCGTGTGGAGGCCGCGGCCCGGAGGGCGCTCGCTGTGCTGGAAAAGGCGGGGGTCGAAGGATGACGCTCAGGCGTACCTCCCTCTACATACCGGGCAACAACCCGGGGATGCTTCTCAATGCCGCGGTCTACGGAGCGGATAGTATCGTTCTCGACCTTGAAGACGCCGTTTCCGTCGCGGAGAAGGATGCTGCAAGGATCCTGGTACGGAATGCGCTGCGTTCCATTTCGTACCGCGATGTTGAGGTGACCGTCAGGGTCAATTCCCTGTCCACCCCCTTCGGCCGGGAGGATTTCGAAGAGATCGTGCCGCTGGCTCCTTCCGTTCTCCGCCTGCCGAAGTGCGAAACCGCTGACGATGTTCTGCGCGCGGAGAAGCTGATCGGCGAACTGGAGGAAAAGTCCGGTGTGCCCGCGGGATCCGTAAAGCTTATCCCGATCATCGAATCCGCATTCGGCGCCTCGAATCTTCCGGAGATCGTCCGGTCAAGCCCTCGTGTGGCCGCTTTGAACTTCGGAGCGGAGGACTACACGGCCGATCTCGGGGCGGAGCGGACGAAGGAAGGGCGCGAGCTTGACGATATCCGTTCCCGGATCGTGGCAGCCGCGCGTATCGCTGGAATTCAGGCGCTTGACAGCGTTTTCGCGGATGTCAACGATTCGGAAGGGCTTTTCGAAGAGGCCTTCCGTGTCCGGCGTCTCGGTTTCGACGGCAAGTCGGTTATCCATCCCCGGCAGATTGCAATCGTGCACAGGGCGTTCACCCCTTCCGAAAAGGAGATCGAGTATGCCGGGCGGGTTGTCGCGGCAATCGAAGAGGCTGCAGTGCGCAAATCGGGTGTAGTGGCCCTGAACGGACGCATGATCGATGCCCCGGTTGTTGCAAAGGCCCGAAAGGTCCTTGCACTGGCTGAAGCTGCCGGAGTTCATCGAATTGAGGAGAGCCGCCCATGAGATCGAACGGAATTGGAAGAATACTGCCGGAGTCCATTCCCGGAATGGATGTGTTCCGTCCTTTCGAAAAGGCCGGATCCGGTCCCTCGGGACCATCTGTTTTCCAGGTCCCGAAACGGGAACCCAAGGTCCTCGCCTGCCTCGAAGAGGCGTTCCGAAAGGCCGATGTCCGCGACGGCATGACGATCTCCTTTCATCATCATCTCCGGAACGGCGATCTCGTCGTCAATATGGCGCTCGACGTCCTTTCCGGGATGGGGATCCGGAACCTCGTATTGGCGCCGTCGGCTCTTTTCCCGGTACATCGGGAAGTGTTGCGCCATGTTCAAAGCGGCACGGTCCGCGCGATCCAGGGGAGCGTCAACGGGCCCGTCGGGCGGGCAGTCTCCGAAGGGCTTTTCGATCTCCCCGTGATTCTGCGTTCTCACGGCGGGCGTGTTCGCGCCATGCAGGCAGGAGAACTGAGTGTGGACATCGCAGTTATCGCGGCGCCCTCGGCGGATTGCATGGGGAATATCAGCGGCGTCTCGGGTCCTTCGGCCTGCGGTTCTCTGGGATACGCGTTTTCCGATGCCTGCTATGCCAGGCAGGTCATCGCCGTCACCGATAATCTCGTTCCCTACCCCGCAGTCCCGTACTCTCTTCCCCAGACGCTTGTGGACTGGGTGGTTCCCGTCGAGCGTATCGGGGACCCGGAACAGATCGTCTCGGGAACGCTCCGGATCACCCGCGATCCGCTTCGGCTCGTCATCGCCGAGCAGGTGGCGCGGGTGGTGGAGTCGAGCGGTCTCTTGCGGGACGGCTTCTCGATGCAGGCCGGAGCAGGGGGTATCTCCCTGGCCGCCTCGGATTTCATCCGGGAAAGGATGAGGGCGGCTCGAATACAGGGCAGCTTCATCTCCGGCGGCATCACGGGCCAGAGCGTCGAAATGCTCGAAGAAGGATTGTTTCAAGCGCTTCTCGATGTGCAGTCCTTCGATCTCGCGGCGGCGGCTTCCCTTGCAAGGAACCCGGCTCATCTCGAGATGAGCGCCTCGTTCTATGCGAACACGGCGGCCAAGGGGTGCGTGGTGGATATGCTCGACGTGGCGGTCCTCGGGGCGACGCAGGTGGACACCGACTTCAACGTCAACGTGAATACCGAGTCCGACGGAGTGCTTCTCCATGGTATCGGGGGGCATATGGATACGGCTGCGGGAGCGAAAATGACGGTGATCGTGACGCCTCTCCTCCGGGGTAGAATGCCGATGGTGGTGGACAGGGTCCTCACCGTGACGACTCCGGGCGAGACCGTTGACGTGGTCGTCACCGAACGCGGAGTGGCGGTCAATCCTATAAGAAAGGATCTTCTTGAAAACCTCCGCGGAAAAGGACTCCGGCTCCTGGATATACACGATCTCGAGAGAGAGGCAAAGAGCATCACCGGCGTTCCTCGCTCGCCGGAATTCGGCGAAAAGATTGTCGGCGTTGTGGAATACCGTGATGGCGGAGTCATCGATGTCATCCGTCAAAGATTGTGATGAAAGCTTGTGGGACAGACCGGGCTCCGCCGTTTTGGCGGAGTCTTTTTATTTTTTTTTTGAAATATGAAAAACGACCTCTCTACAGAAGGAAAAAATTGGTACAATTAAACGATGAGAAAAAACACCCTTATGGAATGAAGCGCCGAAAAGCACGGAACGCTCTCGAATCGGTTTTAAGAGGAAATGTTTCTTTTCCTGGAAAGGGGGAGGAGGAAAACAGCGCACGTCGGATTATCCCGAAATCCGGGGATCGGCGGTTTTTTTCGCCGGGCGGTACTGTTGTCGTGGTTTGAGCAACACGGCAGAAGCTCTCTGTGAGCGTCCGGTTATTATCCTGAATAAGCAAAAAGATTTTTCTAATACGGTACGAATGGATGGTGATGGTAGTGAAGAAAACGAAACTTCTGTGGATTGTGCTCTTAATGCTGTTGTGCGCCGGAGGTGCTTTTGCCCAGGGGAAAGCGCCGAACCTCCAGTATGTTCGGGGGGATGTTCTTGTTGTCCTGCAGAATCCCGCAGGCGATGCGTCCGGGATACGGAACCAGGCGAATCGAATCGCCGATTCGACCGCTTCGGAGGTAATACGTACCTACAGCGCGATCGCCGCTGCCACCGGAAGGAATATCGTCCATCTGAAAGCTTCCGGCAAGACGGCGGAGCAGTTGGTCGCCGAAGTGCGGGAGCTTCCGGAAGTGATCGGCGCAACGCCGAACTTCATCGTCCGGGCTCTTCGAACTCCCGATGATCCGGACTTCGCTCTGCAGTGGGCGATGGACCGTATCGGAGCCTCCGAGGCGTGGAGCGTCTCCGCCGGAAGCGAAGAAATCTTTGTCGCCATTCTCGATACCGGGATACGGTACGATCACGAGGACCTTTCAGCAAACATGGGCCGGGACAAGGACGGAAACTTCGGCAAAAACCTGGTAAGCACCCTGGCCTCGAAAGTTCCTGATCCACTGGACGACAACGGCCACGGAACGCATCTGGCGGGAATTATCGGCGCTGTCGGAAACAATGGAATCGGCGTGACCGGAGTCAGCTGGACTGTCCGTATGCTGGGCGTAAAGGTTCTCGATCACAGCGGTGCAGGCAGTTACGCGCACGTCCTCGCCGGACTCGACTACGTCCTCGAGCAGAAAAAACGCGGTCTGAACATCCGTGTGGCGAACATGGGTTTCGGCGGTTGGACCGCGCCCGTCGAAGACATTGATACCGATCCCTTGGCAATTGCATGCAAAGCCGTCGCCGACGCGGGAGTTCTGCTCGTCGCGGCTGCGGGAAATGAAGGGCATAATATCGACAATGCGGGAGGAGGATACAGGGGGAACCGTATTTATCCCGCTTCCTACCCGATTTCCGGAATGCTTACCGTCGCTGCGGCGGCTCAGGACGGAACATTGACGAAATTCTCCAATTTCGGTTCGAACATCGATCTCGCAGCGCCCGGCGCCGATATCCTGAGCACTGTGGGCGACGGAGCGTATGCTGAGATGAGCGGGACTTCCATGTCGGCTGCTCATGTCACGGGCGCAGCGGCGCTTCTTGCGGCTTCGGAGCCCGGACTGAGCGCTGCCCGACTGAAGGAGCGGATTCTGGAGTTCGTCGACAAACACGAAAGTTTGTCAGGCAGGCTGTCTTCGGGCGGCTCACTCAATGCGGGCGCCGCGCTGAAGAACGAAAGAGGATCGCTGACAGTCAATATGGAAGGTCCTGCGGCGGCCCGCTGGAGCGTCAACGGAAAGGGGAGCTATGCAAGCGGTTTTACCGCGACGAACCTGCCTGCAGGCACTCATGTCGTCTCATTCTCCGATGTAAAGGCCTGGAATAAGCCCGAAAACATGACGGTCACCGTTGCGGCGAATGCTGAAGCTGCTGCCGCTGCGGTCTATCGCCAGCAGAACGCGTCCCTTTGGGTCACGATCGAAGGCCCTGCAGAAGCGCGCTGGAGTCTCGACGGAACGGAGACGTATGAGAGCGACCGTACACTGGAAAAGGTCGCAGGCAAACATGCAGTTTCCTTTTCGGATGTTCCTGGCTGGGACACGCCGGAAGAGGAGATGGTCACCGTTCCAAGGAACGCGCCACTTGCCTTCACCGCCGTCTACAAGCGGCAGACCGGATCTGTTACCGTGAAACTGGAAGGACCGGGGGAGGCTCGCTGGAGTCTCGACGGAGCGGGATCGTACGCCAGCGGCGAGACGGTTGCGGATGTCCCTGTCGGCAGCCGCACGGTGAGTTTCTCGGAGGTCGGAGACTGGACGAAGCCGCAGGACCTGGCCCTTGTCGTCGGGAAGGATGAGGACGTATCCGCCGAAGCCGCCTACGTTCAGCATACCGGCTCGATCACGGTGACCCTTGAAGGCCCGGAGGAGGCCCGTTGGAACATCAACGGAAGAGGACTCTACTCGACTGGAGAGACGGCGGAAAATATCACCGTCGGAGAGCACACCCTCTCCTTCTCCTACGTTAGGGACTGGGATGCGCCGCCTTCTCTGCAGGTGACGGTGACCCGGGATTCAGAACTGACGGTGAAACAGGAGTATAGAAAACATCTCGGTTCCGTTTCGGTCACGATCGAAGGCCCGAAGGAGGCGCGCTGGAGTATTGAAGGGAGCGACGTCCTCTTTGAAAGCGGAGCCGCGGTCGAGAAAATCCCTGTTGGAAAGCATTCGGTATCCTTCTCGGATGTTCCAAACTGGTACACCCCGGAGGAAATCTCTGTTGCCGTTGCTAAGGACGGAGTTGCTACGGCTGAGGCGTTCTATGAACAGCACCGGGGCTCCGTCGTCGTTGCCGTCGAAGGTCCCTCCGAAGCCCGCTGGAGCCTGAACGGCGAAGGGAGCTACGCAAGCGGCGAGACGGTGAAAGATCTCGTCGTCGGTCAGTACACGATCTCGTTCACGGAGGCCGCGAACTGGGACAAGCCGGCCGACAAGACCGTTACGGTGATGAAGAACACCGTTGATGCCGTGAAAGGAAAATACGTGCAGCACAAGGGTTCGGTCTTGGTGACGATCGAAGGTCCCTCCGAAGCCCGCTGGAGCCTGAACGGCGAAGGGAGCTACGCAAGCGGCGAGACGGTGAAAGATCTCGTCGTCGGTCGGTACACGATCTCGTTCACGGAGGCCGCGAACTGGGACAAACCGGCCGACCGGGAGATCGCCGTGCTCAAGGATGCCTCCT
>Ga0334890_1000155_pt1 | contig 129503 bp, 132 predicted proteins | sample GraSluR1_MG_3_FD_207220 | JGI IMG/M metagenome (GOLD analysis project Ga0334890, IMG submission 207220) | Sludge microbial communities from methane-producing bioreactor in Wageningen University, Netherlands - Granular Sludge_31_08-R1 | ecosystem: Engineered > Bioreactor > Anaerobic >... | reverse complement strand
TGGATGGGAGGTTAGCGTGTACCCCTTGAGCCGCGAGACAAGCCGCAGGTGTTGCCCATGCGAAGACTGCGAGCGGTATATTTATACAAGCCAATGAATATTAATAACTTTTTGCAGTAGAATCAACCAGATACCAAATAAAAATAAAGAGCCAGAATAACTACGCTACTCTGACTCTTTATCAAAATATTACCGACTATTTACCGGCTGCAGTGACGTATTCAGACCACTTGGCCAGTATAATGTCCCTATTTTCAGCATTTGCTTTAAAATCTGTCGCAAAAAGCTTAACTGTATTAATATCTATAATACCTTCCGGTCGCTCCACATCGGTTCTGGCTACGGCTGCATTTCTTTCTTTAGCAATGGTTTCCATGCCTCTTCTGGAAAGTATCCAGTCAATAAACACTTTAGCCGCATCTTCGTTCTTGGTACCTTTAACAATAGCTACCGGCTGCGGCCACCAACCTGTTCCGTCTGTGGGATATACCAGGGCAACATGAGGATTATTTGCTTCCAGGTCTCTATCTCCATTGCTGGCATTTATCCCTACTATTGCTTCTCCCTGTACCACTAGATTCGCGGGATCACTGCCACGCGGGGTAAAGAATGGAACCTGGTCAATCAGTTCGTCCAGATATTTCCATCCCCCGTCTTCTCCTTTAACCTCCAGCATGGCGGTAACCACATTATAAGCCGTACCTGAAGAAGCGGGATTGGGCATGGATACTTCACCTTTCAGGCCGGACTGCAGCAAATCATCCCAGGTTTCCGGCATTTTCAAGCCTTTTTGGGCAATCAGATCTTTATTAACTACCCAGTTAACGAGAGTAAGGGAGGTACCATGCCAGTATCCATCAGCATCTTTCATGGCAGCATCCAGAACTTCTCCGCTGGGAGATTTATAAGGAAGCAAAAGGTCTTTCTGGGATGCATTGATAAATGTATCCGCGCCACCTGTAAACCACAAATCAGCAATGGAAACACCTGATTTGCCTTCGTTCTCCAATCTCTGCAGAATCTCTCCATTTTGCATCGTAAGATGTTCAACTTTTATACCGGTATCTTCCTGAAAAACATCAACAATTGGTCTTACATTATCGGTTACACCATAAAGATTTAAAGTCGTTCCCTTCATTGACTCATCATAATATTCGGATGACCAATCCTGTCCCACATAAGCAGTCGATTTAACATCACCATTATCTTTATTTGTATCTGTTTTGGCTCCACAACCAGCCAGACTAAATACCAAAACCAATGACAACATCAAACTTACAAATTTTTTCACTGTTAACCCATTCCCCTTTTTTATAAAAATTATTTATATAACCCTATCCTTAATCAAGACGGAGCGCACCACTCCCTCCTATAAGGTTTTTAATCAGTTGCCCGTTTAATTTAGTTTAAATGATTATTTATTATACGCTATCATACAAACGGTTATATTGCAAGATGCTGTTAAAGGCCCTCACATTTAAAACCTGCTTCCATCTCGGCCGTACGATTAATGCTGCGCAGCAGGGTAGTTTTGCCACAACCTGACGGCCCCATAACAGCAGTGATAGAATCAGAATTAAACCCAGCATTTACATTTTTCAAAACATTTTTGTACCCGTACCCATAGCTCGGCCAAATGCCAGTACCAGTGCCCCCATCATACCTTTTCGAGCCAGAGGAACCACAACGCGCAGAGCCAGGTATTCCCGCGATACTCCCAGGGCCATACCTGCCTGGCGGTATTCAGGAGCTACTGAACGCAGGGCGGCCTCGGAGTTAGAGGTTATAAAGGGCAGGATCATGATGGCCAGAATCAAAGAAGCGGCAAAAAGGGATTCTCCGCTGGCCAGGTCAAATTTTAGTTCAAAAAACTTAATGAGCACTGCGGCCCCCAGGAACCCATAAACAACTGAAGGTATACCGGCAAGCATGTTTAAAACCGGACGCAGCACTGCGGCCAACGGGGCGGGAGCAAATTCCGCCAGGAATATCCTTGCCGAGGCATTACATAAGGAGCTTATTGATGAAAAAACAGGAAATAGATCTGGGATAACATGATTCAAAAGCGAAGATGGTTGCCGGCGACGACTTTTACTGATTATCCGGATATGCTTTAACGTGAATAAGAAATAGCTTTAATCTAACCAGAGGAAGTGATCATTATGGTCCGATATAGATGCCGTTTATAGGCTGTTTTTTTGTGGAGCAAGAAAGGAAGGCGTTATACAGATATGTGAAAAGTAATGAACTGACAGCTACAGCGATAAAAAGGCATAAATATTTAGTAATAGTGCAATAATAACTTAATAAGTATCCCGCAATTTATCAATGTATGTCATATAGTAAATATTGTTTCATATAATAATATTGTAGCACACATAAGTTAGATGCGATATAATAACATAAAAAGGTAAAAGGGGATGTTAACGGTTATGGGAGCTATAAAGGTAACTCAGAAAGGGCAGGTTGTTATTCCGGCTGAGTTTCGTAAAAAATACGGTATCAAAGCACCTGGCCATGTTTTGCTTGCAGAACGGGAAGGGCACCTCGTAATTATGCCTATGCCGGATGATCCCGTTGCGGGAGCCAGGGGGATGCTGAAGCCGAAACAGCCCCTTGCAGTAAGCTGTGCAGCCTTCAAAAAAGAGGAAATGATGCTGGAAGGTGAAGACAATGAGTAAGAGTTATATCTTCGATTCTTATGCGGTACTGTCTTATCTGCAGGATGAACCTTGCGCAGATGAAATTTTCGCATTATTGCGGCAGGCTCAGGATGAAAAGATCAAGCTTTACATGACCTGGATTAATGTTGGGGAAGTGTATTATCGGGTATGGCGAGAATATGGAAAAATGGAAGCCGAGCGTGTTTTGGATATTCTCTCTGCTTGGCCGCTTGAGATACTTGTTGCCGATTCTGAGTTAACTATAGCGGCCGCTGCTGTTAAGGCGCAAAATAAACTTGCATATGCGGATGCCTTTGCGATAGGAGCTGCCATATTAAAACAAGCTGGACTGGTCACGGGTGACCCTGAAATAAAGATGGCCAGTCAAAAACTAGGTTTCATTTTATACTGGATAGATAACCAAAAAGGATTATAGAGATGAGGGATTCAGCTTGAAGTTGCTACGCTTTTACTTGAAAAAGGCGAAGATGTTAAGACGATTCAGGAATTATTGGGTTATGCTGATCCTGCTACTACACTTAGAATTTATGCCCATGTGATTAATAAAAGGAAGGTAGATTGTGCAGAAAACCTAAATGGAATATAAGTAATGTTCTCCCAACACATAACCCCGACTCCGAGACAAATATGCCCGATAATATCTAAAACTTCTATCAAAAATTCTGTCAAATTTAATTTCAATAGTGTATAATGACGTTGATGCGGGAGTAGCTCAGTGGTAGAGCACCGGCTTCCCAAGCCGGGTGTCGAGGGTTCGAACCCCTTTTCCCGCTCCAATTATTTAACTCAAGCGATGATTTCTGCTGCCTGATATTTTTTTTACATAGGGGGAGGTTAGAACTATGAAGAAGCATCTGGTGACGGTGGTAAAGCCGGTTTTATTCCGGGATGGGCAGGAAACAAATTGCCGCGAATGTGCTACTTCCTGCCAGTCGGCCTGTAAGACATCTTGTACAGTAGGTAATCAGCATTGTAAGAAACACTAGTCCTGACAAAAGGGGCAACAGCCCCTTTTTTTATGCCCGGAAACGGGAGATGGCATGGGGGAGGAAAACGCTTGCGGGGTTTGAGGGAATATGATTTTGCGGCGGGTATTCATTTGTACCGCTATAAAGAACAGAATATTCTGTTGGATGTAAACACGGGGGCTATTCACTTGCTGGATGAGCTGGCCTATCACTTGGTGGAAAAACTGGCCGTTCTTCAGGGTGATTGGGAGAGGGCTTTAGCCGAACTGGAAGCGGAGTTTCCGGCAGAAGAGATTGCTGAGGCTGCCCAGGAAATTGAAGATGCCTGGAGAAACGGCAGCCTGTTCAGTGAATTTGCTGTTCCCGTAGTAGAGCTTTCCCGGTTATCCGTAAAAGCTTTATGTCTTAATATGGCTCACTCCTGTAATATGAAGTGCAGCTATTGTTTTGCCAGCCAGGGCAATTTTGGCTTGCGACCAGCATTGATGTCGCTGGAAACGGCCCAAAAGGCCCTGGATTTTTTATTGGAGCAAAGTGGGGAAAGACAAAACCTGGAGGTAGACTTTTTTGGCGGTGAGCCTTTACTGGTTTTCCCGGTTATTAAGGATTTGGTGGCCTATGCCCGGGAAAGGGAAAAGGAAACCGGTAAAAGATTTAGCTTTACCCTGACCACCAATTGTCTTTTGCTTAATGAAGAGGTTCAGGATTTTGTTATTGACCATGGAATCGGGGTAATAATGAGCCTGGATGGCCGGAAAGAAACCCATGACCGGCACCGGCTTCTTAATAACGGGCAGGGGAGCTATGAGCTGGTTTTACCTAAAATACAAGAAATGCTGACGAAAGAACCGGTCAGCTATTATGTGCGCGGTACTTTCACCCGGGACAACCTGGATTTTAGCGAGGACTTGCGCCATATGCTGGAACTGGGTTTTACCTGTGTTTCGCTGGAACCGGCGGTGGGAGCGGACAACCCTCTGGCTATTAGCCGTGACGATTTGCCCCGGGTACTAAAGGAGTACGACCGCCTGACGGATATCTTGCTGGAATACCGGGAATCAGGGCAGGACATTCATTTTTTCCATTATAACCTGGACCTGCAGAAAGGCCCTTGCCTGGCTAAACGAGTCACCGGTTGCGGCGCAGGAATCGAGTATCTGGCAGTAACTCCGGAAGGGGATCTCTATCCCTGTCACCAGTTTGTGGGGGAAGCTCGATTTTACATGGGTAATGTAGAAAATGGTGAAATAGACTACGCCGTTCGCCGCGTTTTCGAAGAAAACCAGCTGGTTAACAAAGAGTGTCGGCGTTGCTGGGCTCGGTATTTCTGTGGAGGTGGCTGCCATGCCGGAGCCTACTTCCAGGGAGATATAAGTAAACCGCATGCAGTTAGCTGTACTATGCATAAAAAAAGAATCGAAGGAGCTATTTATCTAGACCTGCTTAAGCATTTGCCCCCAGGATAAATATTTTAAACATTTCGACATCTTCTCTCGGACAACAAAATCTGCGTAAGATGCAATGGCTGCATACAATATATTGTGGAAGGGAGCTCTGGAAATCAGGCCAGTAAATCCCGCCGGGAGAAAAAAAGGGTAAAAAAGCAGGAATTTCTGGCCGATTGGTCGAAGCAATAGCAAGATAAAAACAAAAAAACTAAAATGGAGACTAAAAATGTTGAATTTATTGCAGCAATACCGCCGCTACTTGCCCCTGGGGCTGATTTTATGCGGCCTTATTTTCCTATTTTTGATGTCCTCACTGGGAGTGCAGATTCCAGCTTATTCAGTCTTTATTGACCAGCAGGAAAAGTTCCAAACCGATGACCCCGAGGCGGTTAATCTCGCGCTACAACGTATAATAGCTCAGGAAAGAAAAAGATGCCAGCAGGATATAGACCTGGTTAACCAGGTGGAAATGGAAAAGGTTTTTGCTAACCGGGAGAATATCGTCCCGGCGGAAGAAGTGGAAAAAGAGCTTCGTAAAAACCTGCAGTTTGAAGCCCAGGCCACAGCCATTGTGGTAGATGGAAAGGTCATTGCTTCAGTTAAAAGTAGGGAACTGGCGGAAAAAATATTGAACAATTTAAAAAGAGAATATTCCTGGCTGGATGAGGGGGAAGAACTGCTGGAAGTTACCTTTGCGGAAAAGGTAGAATTGCGAGATACCAAAATACCTTCCCAGGAGATTATTGAACCCCCACAGGCTTATCAATTAATTAAAATCGGCACCAATAATCCGGAAAAATACCTGGTTAAGGAGGGGGATTCCCTCTGGTTGATAGCCCGGCGCAATGATATGTATGTTAATGATATTGTGGTAGCCAACAACCTGAATTCCGACAAGCTTCATCTGGGACAGGAATTACTGCTGGTTAAAAGCAAGCCATATATAACGGTAATGACTCAGGTTAAAGGGGAAAGAGTAGAAGCCATTCCTTTCCAGACCAAGGTAGTAGTGGATACTGCAGTTGGCAGTACGGTTCGGGTCAAACAGGAGGGTAAAAACGGGGAGAAACAAGTGGTTTATCAGGCCACCAAGCTCAATGGCGTACTCCAGCAAAAGGATGTAAAAAGCGAGAAGATTTTGCAGGCAGCAGTGGATAAGATAATCGTCAAAGGCAACCGGGTAGTGCAAGTTGCTTCCCGTTCCGGATCAGGAAATCTGGAATGGCCTAGCTATGGCCCAATCACCCAGTATTATCGCGGAGGAGGCCATACGGGATTAGATATTGGAGCTCGCAGTGGAACCAGTATAAGAGCCGCGGATGCCGGTTATGTAACTTCGGCCTGCTATCAAGGAGGATATGGTAAGTTCATTGTTATCAACCACAATAATGGTCTGGTCACCCGCTATGCACATTGTTCCAGTATAGCAGTATCTGAAGGACAGAGTGTTTCCCGGGGAGAAGTGATTGGCACAGTGGGTTCCACCGGGAGAAGTTCCGGTCCTCACCTGCATTTTGAAGTACTGTCCGGCGGGTCTTTTCAAAATCCGTTGAACTACTTGCCTTAAGAAAGGCTTTTACCCTGACCATAAGGGTCGGGGTTTTTATTTTTTAGAGGGGGTAATAGCTATGTATGATGTGGTGATAATTGGCAGCGGCCCCGCCGGTTTAACGGCAGCCATTTATACCAGCCGGGCCAAATTTAGAACCTTGGTATTGGAATCATCGGTTTTTGGCGGCAATGCGGCTTTAATCGATCATATTGATAATTATCCGGGATTTCCTTTTGGTGTAAGCGGGGCAGATTTAATGGAGAGCTTTCGGCTTCAGGCGGAAAGGTTCGGGGCTGAACTCCGCATGGAGGATGTTATAGATTTAAAAAATGCGTCTGGAGCTATAAAAACGGTGGTAACAAATATGCAAGAATACCAGGCCAAAAGCGTAATTATAGCTATGGGGGCGAAGCGCCGGGAACTGGAGGTAGATGGAGAGAAGGAATACCTGGGGCGCGGCGTTTCTTACTGTGCCACCTGCGACGGGGCTTTTTTTCAAGGGACTTCGGTAGCGGTTGTCGGAGGCGGAGATTCAGCTGTAAAGGAAGCACTCTATCTGGCCGGAATTGCCTCCAAGGTTTATCTTATTCACCGTAGAGAAGGTTTTAGAGCCAACCAGACAGCCCTGGAGAAAATGATGAATCACGAGAAGATAGAACTCAAATTAAACCGGGTAGTAAAACGGGTAGAAGGTGATGCCCTGATGAAAAGCCTGCTGCTGAAGAATCTAAAAACCGGGGAAGAGGAAAGGCTGGAGGTAGAAGGGCTTTTTGTTAGCATAGGACTGGTAGCGGGAACTGAGCTGCTGGGCGGCATGCTGGAGAGCAGGGAGGGGTACATAGTAACCGATGATAATATGATGAGCTCTATTCCCGGAATCTTTGCCGCCGGTGATGTACGCGCCAAAAAGGAACGGCAGGTGGCAACTGCCGTTGGGGAAGGAGCTTTGGCAGGAATAGCCGCAAGTGAATATTTGCAGGAATAGAACCCACTATTTGCTTGCCCCTCTGCAATCAAGCCCATAGTATAATGGGGCTCAGAGAGGAGAGGGGGAAATGTGGGGAATAAAGTCGGTTGATGCCGGCAAGGGTCTTATTTTGCTTCTCCTGCTGGTCTTGCTGCTTACGCTGATAATAAGTAAGTATAGCAATAGCATCATGCGCGTAATGGTAGGACAAGAAGTCAAGTTAAAGACCGCCGGGTTTGAAAAGATACAAAGCGAACATTTTGATATCAGATACATGGCCCAAGATACTGCTTATATAGAAATGATTGCCCAGGTATCAGAAGAAGCTTACTCAGCTGTAGTGGAAAGATTTGGCCGGGAACCGGCCGGAAAAACCATAGTGGTGGTTTATCCTGATACCGCCAGCCTGGCCGGCAGTATTGGTTGGAACCGGAATGAGAGTGCCATGGGAGTATACTGGGCAGGTTCCATCCGTATCCTGTCACCGGGTGAGTGGATAAAAGGTGATGCACTGGAGAAGCAGTTCAAACAGGAAGGACCCATGGTACACGAGTTTACCCACCTGATGGTTGACGAAATCACCAAGGGGAACTATAATCGCTGGTGGACAGAAGGAATTGCCCAGTATTTCGAGAAGAAGATTACAGGCTTTGAGTTTGCCGATCCTTTTACCCAGGGGAGAGAATTTAAGTATTATAAACTTTTGACCCTGGAGCAAAAATTTGATGAACTTGATCAACAGATCGCATATTGGGAATCTTTGCAGGCAGCACAGTATATAGTTGATATATATGGGGAAGAAAAGTTGTTTGCGGTATTGGAGGAACAAGGGAAGGGGAGCAGGCTGAATATTGCTCTGGAAAGTAGCCTGGGAACGAGTTACCAGGAATTTGAACAAGGGTTTTACCAGTACTTGCAAAAGAAATAAGGCGAGAGGTGTAGTTCTTGAAAGACTGTTTAATTATCGAGGGAGGGCATCCCTTGAATGGCCGGGTGCGGGTAAGTGGAGCTAAAAATGCCGGGCTGGTATTACTGGTGGCCAGTACCCTGTCCGATGGAGAGACCATACTGGATAACATGCCCCGGATAAGGGATGTTGAAGTGATGGTGCAGATTCTCAATGAGCTTGGGGTTAATGCGCGTTGGAATGAGGATGGAAGTCTATCCATCTGTCCGCCACCAGCGGGTAGCATGAAGGTAAAAACCTCTTACGAATTGTCGAAAAAATTAAGAGCTTCCAATTTGCTGTTGGGTGCACTACTGGGTCGGGAAAGGGAAGCAGTTATCTCCTTGCCGGGAGGTTGCGATATCGGTTCGCGGCCTATGGATTTGCATATAAAAGGGATTCAAGCCCTGGGAGCAGAAGTGGATATAGAACACGGTTTTATTTATGCTTGCAACAAAACGCCATCGGGAGCTAGAGTTTACCTGGATTTCCCCAGCGTAGGGGCCACCGAAAACATAATGATGATGGCCTCCCGGACGCCAGGGCAGAGCGTGATCGAGAATGCGGCCAAAGAACCGGAAATCGTGGATTTGGCTAACTTCCTCAATTCCATGGGGGCCCGAATTAGGGGAGCCGGAACTGATCTGATAAAAATTGAAGGAGTCCCAGAACTCAAGGCCTGTCGTTATGCTATTATTCCTGACCGGATTGAAGCTGGGACTTATATGGTGGGGGCAGCTATTTCTGGGGGAGATGTGCAAGTGGAAAATGTAATCCCGACCCATCTTCATCCTATAGTGGCCAAGCTGCAGGAAACCGGGGCTATTGTAGAAGAGACTGATCAGGGCGTACGGGTAAGAGCAGGCCGGCAGGTTCTGCCGGTAGATATAAAAACCTTACCCTATCCTGGATTCCCTACCGACATGCAGTCCCAGATGATGGCTTTGCTGTCTCTGGCGGAGGGCTCCAGTGTCATAGTGGAGAATGTGTTTGAGAACCGTTTTCAAATTGTGGATGAATTAAAACGCATGGGAGCAAGTATTCAGGTTGAGGGACATACCGCCGTAGTAAGAGGGGTAAAGACCCTTTTTGGGGCCCGGGTCAAAGCTACCGACCTGCGGGCTGGAGCTGGCCTTATCCTGGGAGCACTGGCTGCTCGGGGAGAGACCACCATCGAAAATGCCATTCATATTTTTCGGGGTTATGAGAACATTGAAGAAAAGCTCAGCCAACTGGGGGCCCGGGTAAAAACGAAATAGAAGGTGAATCAAAGCAACCTTTTAGCTTTGTCACGCTAGCAAGAAGGGAGGAATGAAATGCTTTTAACATTTTATTCCTCCCTTATGTTTTGGTAAAAAGTTTATTCCTGCACTACCACTGTTGGTGTAACCGCCGCTTTTTTCCCGGTGGTAAAGGAAATTACCACAGATTTGCCCAGTTTTTCTCCGGCTTTGGAGGTAAGATCAGCCAGTATTACTATAGTGTATTTGGTGTTGGGTGCCAAAGCGTTAACCGGTCTGACATAGATATTCCGGCGCTTGCTAAAATCCACGGTATCGGGAATCCTCCTTACCCGGATAGCAATTCTTTCACTTCCTTTAAACATTCTTATCTGTTTGCGATTATTACTCCAAACCAGGTCGTTCACTACATTCTTATCAAAAACCAGTTTAATTTCTTTGAGGCGGGTAGAAACATTACGCGCCCCATTGGCCGGCACTGAAGAAACAAAGTTTAATGGTTTTTGTCCAGGTACAGCCATTAATATTCCCCCTTTTGGTGAACATATTACCAATGCTGGTTTATACTATGGGAAATGACCAGAAAGTGTTCAGTAAAGAGAGCAGGAAATATATGTTTATCCGATGACTAACTCGCTCTAAGACTCCCGCCTCTATAGGCAGGAGTACGAGCGACTAAGTCCCTGGATAAGTGCGACTAAGCTTCAGATGGAGTTAAAACTCCACCTGAAGCAAGTCTTACTTTATACAACCATTAGATGATATAGTGAAGACCAGGAGTGGCAATTTAGAGTGAAAAATAGAGTTGAATAGATTTATTAACCCAAAAAACAGTTAAAAGCAAGCTTTGAGGAGGAAATCTATTTGAAATACCGCATTATTTCCGTGGGAAAGATTCGTGAATCCTTTTATATGGAAGGAGTTAGAGAATATATGAAACGCCTGGGGCCTTACACCAGCATGGAGTTTATCGATGGCTTGGAAGAAAAGATAAGCCCCCGGGCCGGAGAAAAAGAGATTCAAGCCATCCTGCAAAAAGAGGCGGAAAAAATCAAGAGATGGCTCGATAAAGATGAAATCCTGGTGGTGCTGGACCTGGAAGGGCAAGTTCGCAGTTCGGAAGAAATAGCCCGGCAACTGGAGAAATGGAATGCTTCCGGGAAAAGCCGGGTTACTTTCCTGCTTGGTGCTGCCCACGGCTTGGCCGCTGAGATAAAGCAACAGGCCCAGGAGAGCGTCTCTCTTTCCCGCCTGACCTTTCCCCACCAGATGGCGGTGCTAATCCTCACCGAGCAAATCTACCGGGGCTTCAAGATTTTAAAGGGTGAACCGTATCATCGCTAGCACAAGGGGAAGGAACTCCAATGTAATAACAGTTTATTTTTGGTTCAATGCAAAAAAGTCACAAATAATATTATGAAAGTAAAATATTTGCCTTTAGTATAATATGCGGTCCTTTTGTCGAAGGTATTTATGTTAATATGGGAGTAATTCAGGAAGGAGGCAGTGAGCTATGATTATGACCACAACCCCGAACATCGAGGGGCAAAGGATACTTGAATACCTGGGCCTGGTAACCGGAGAAGCTATCATGGGAGCCAATGTAGTCCGGGACATCTTTGCCAGTATTACAGATATTGTGGGAGGACGTTCCGGGGCCTATGAGAGTAAGCTGGGCGATGCGCGCCGCATTGCTATAGGGGAGATGCAGGAACAGGCGCGCCGTCTGGGAGCCAATGCGGTGGTTGGAATTGACATTGATTACGAGGTTATTCGCGATGGGATGTTGATGGTAGCCGCCAGTGGAACCGCGGTGAAGACGGCTTAACCTAAATGCCCATGGGGGCAATGCCATGGGTTCTAGGAAAAGGAATACTCATGAAAAGTACTGCCAGTTGAAGAGCATAGAGCATAGGATAAGAAATATTGACAATAGGGAATTCTCAGTATGGGGGAATGAGCTTGAGCCACAGAAAAGTGACCCAATCACTAATCTTCGCCGGTCTTGTGGCCCTGATTTACGGGCTCTGGCGCGGTGAAGCGGGACAGGTTTTCCTTAAAGGGGCCCGCATCTGCTTGGAGTGCATCGGCCTATAATATTAGCCTGCTGCCAGGCAATTAGTTGTTAAACCCTCCATACCCAGAGGACACAAGCATTGATTATCAACCCCCCATGACCGAGGGGTACAACTGATGAAAAGTGAGTTTTTAGGTATTTGAAATAGTATGATGTAGTAAAAAAACCTTAACCCCTTACTTCCTAACTCCTCACTTTTCTTATCAACATATTGGTGAATGCTACAAACCTAGCGTAAGAATGCAAGCGGGTATGAGCGGGGTTTGTTTAGCGGGGATGGGAAGGAGCGATGCTGCTGATGGATACCCGCCGTCTGGTGCAATGGCTCTCCGCTATTATCTCCAATGCTTATTTCAAGGGATTTGCCAGCTTGAGCATATATCAGGGAGTGGGCAAAAGAGTCTGCGTACCGGTATTAAATTGCTATTCCTGTCCCGGTGCCCTGGGCTCCTGCCCGGTGGGTTCCATGCAATCCCTCCTGGGGGGGTACAAGCAGCAGTTCTCCTTTTATGTAGCGGGTTTATTGACCGTGGTTGGTGCAGCCAGCGGGCGCTTGGCCTGTGGCTGGCTTTGTCCTTTTGGCCTGGTTCAGGAGCTCCTGGCCCGGATTTCCCGGCGCAAGTTTCATTTGCCAGAGCTAATAAAAAAATTAAAATATCTGGTCTTACTTTTAACTGTAGTGCTTCCGGTTCTCTGGGTCAATCAAGCCGGGCTGGGGAGTCCTTATTTCTGCAAGTTTATCTGTCCGGCTGGCACATTGGAGGCTGGGCTTCCTCTGGGTTTGGGGCGGCTGGAATTGCGGGCTCTCCTGGGGAGTCTTTTCGCCTGGAAAGCGGCGGTTTTATTTTTGATTTTGTTTCTGTCTATTATATATTTTCGCCCCTTTTGCCGCAGCCTTTGCCCGCTGGGGGCTTATTATGCTTTGTTTAACCGGGTTAGCTGGTGGCGCCTGGAAATTAACCCCGAAGACTGTATTGATTGCGGTTGCTGCAGCCAGGTCTGCCCGGTAGAGATAAATGTGCGGGAAGACCCGAACAGCCCGGAATGCATCCGTTGCCTGCGCTGCAGAGACAACTGCCCGGGCCGGGCTATAAGTTTTGGTCGCAGGGATGAAGCGTTGCTGGCAAGAATGGAGTGGCCGGAGAGATAAGCTGACCGGACGCTTATCCTATTCCTCAACACTTATTTTTATCAGAAGGCGAAAAAGATAAGCCGATGGTAAACTGGTACCGCTATTAATCCCCCAGAAATACAGATAAAAAGAAAATGCTTTATTTTTGGTGTCTGTTCGTTTATGAAAGGAAGCTTATTAACATGAGAAGAAAAGTTTTTACCCTCTTGACGCTTATCTTCATATTTTGTTTCTCGCTGCTATCTCTTGGCGGGTGCGGGAACTCAAGCCCGGGGCCGACCGGTGAGCAGCAGGAGGAACTGCCAAAGGATAAAGAGGGGAAGAGCCAGGAGGAGGCTCCGGCTTTTACCCTGTCTCAATTGGGGAGCGGGGAAGAGACGGATTTCCCGCTTGATTTCCGGGGGCAAAAGATCCTGCTTACATTCTTCTCTTTGGGATGACCCGGCTGTGTGGACGAAGTGCTGCAGTTGCAGCCATTAATCAAGGAGTGGAGTCAAAAAGACAACTTCCAGGTGGTCTTGGTTAGTTCTGATGCAGCCGAGGATATGCAGGCTTTTCTGGAGGAGAACCCGCTGGAGGCAGTTAGCGTGTTAATGGACCCAGGGGGTGAAGCGGGCAGAATCTACCGGATTCAGTTCCTGCCTACCAGCTTTTTGCTTAACGAAGAGGGGCAAATCGAGCAGTCCTTGGTAGGCTGGGACAGTAAAAAGAGTCCAGCCAGGCTGGAAGAATGGTTGAATAAGTAAAATACCAGCCCTTGGGTGTTTTGGCTTTATTGAGATGAACCAAAGGGGTTATAGCGATAGGTATTCTTTTTCCCTATCTTTCATAAATTAGTACCCTTTCTTCCATAACCCGTTTTTGAACCCTTTCTTTCAAGTCATCTTGAACGACAGATACTTTAATTTTAGAAATATTATTTAATTCTTTGGTAAGTTTGAATTCTTCATCAAAGCTAAGATAGGCCTGGCTCTCAAGTGGTAATATTTGTATATCAATATCGCTTTTGATAGTATGGTCACCTCTGGCATAAGAGCCAAATAAATAGGCTTTCGATATATTGTATTTTTCTAAAACCGGTCTAAATTGGGTCTTTATATCTTCAATAGTTGGCATTTGAAGTTCTAGCTGCTCAGCCAGGGTATTTAAATAATTATAAATATCCGGGTAGACTTCTTCCGGCAAAAGTCTAACCGCTTGGATTAATATATCCTCGCTTAATCCGGTTGACATAGCTGTTGTGCCTCCTTCCAAAATCTCTGTATATATTTTACATTATAGCATGCAATTATAGTAGGCCGGCAAGTATCGTTGGCAAAGAATATAACGAAAAGGGGCAAATCGAGCAGTCCTTGGTAGGCTGGGACAGCAAAAAGGGTTGGGCCAGGCTGGAAGAATGGTTGAAAAGTTGATTGGCAGGTGAGCAGGGGATATAATTGTTAAGAGCGCTGTGAAGAAACTGCTCCGCAGTTTCTTCCAATGCTTTAAGTTAATGAGAAATATAGGGCAAGCTGTTCCGGATATGGTAGAGCAGGAAGCCTTTTTGAGGGAGGATGGTGCAGATGGAAGATAAAAGCAATATCAAGGAAAATAAGGAGAAGACTCCGGCGGCGGAAAATATTGCCGCCCGGCCGGTTAATTTTATCCAAAATATCATCAGCGAAGACTTGAAGGCAGGCAAGAACGGGGGCCGGGTACATACGCGCTTTCCTCCCGAGCCCAACGGCTACCTCCATATCGGACATGCCAAGTCCATTTGCCTGAATTTCGGCCTGGCGGCGGCCAATGGGGGCATTACCAACCTGCGCTTTGATGATACCAACCCCAGCAAGGAAGAGCTGGAATATGTGGAATCAATTCAAGAAGATGTCCGCTGGCTGGGGTTTGATTGGGAGGACCGCCTTTTCTATGCTTCCGATTACTTTGAAGACCTTTACCAGTATGCAATCGGCCTGATAAAAGCCGGCAAGGCTTATGTCTGTGATTTGAGTGCCCAGGAAATCAGAGACTACCGGGGTACGCTGACGGAAGCGGGCAAAGAAAGCCCTTACCGCAATCGTTCGGTGGAAGAAAACCTGGAGCTTTTTGCCCGTATGCGGTCGGGGGAATTCGCTGATGGTTCCCGCGTGCTTCGCGCCCGTATAGACATGGCTTCGCCCAACTTGAATATGCGCGACCCGGTACTCTACCGAATTTTGCGCGCCACCCATCATCGCAGCGGGGACAATTGGTGCATCTATCCCATGTATGATTATGCCCATCCCCTCTCCGATGCTTTTGAAAATATAACCCATTCGGTCTGTACGCTGGAATTTGCCGACCACCGGCCTCTATATGACTGGGTCTTGGATGCGCTGCCCTTGGAAGCATACCCGCGGAAAGTCGAGGGACGTCCGCAGCAGATTGAATTTGCCCGTCTTAACTTGAGCTACACGGTTATGAGCAAGCGCAAGCTCCGGGAACTGGTGGAAGAGGGTTATATTGAGGGTTGGGACGACCCGCGCATGCCGACTATTTCCGGGCTGCGGCGGCGGGGCTACACGGCGGAATCCATACGCGACTTCTGCGAGCGCATCGGTGTGGCCAAAAGGAACAGCATGGTGGATATTGCTCTTCTGGAACATTGCATCCGGGAGGATTTAAATATCCGGGCACCCCGGATAATGGCTGTGCTCCGGCCTTTGCGGGTGATAATAGACAACTATCCCGCGGAACAGGTGGAATGGCTGGAAACAGAGAATAACCAGGAGAATCCGGCCATGGGCAGCCGGCAAATACCCTTTTCCCGGGAAATATATATCGAGCAGGAAGACTTTATGGAAGACCCGCCGAAGAAATTCTTCCGCCTGCGGCCAGGCGGGGAGATCCGGCTGAAAAGCGCCTACATTATTAAGTGTGAAGAAGTGATAAAGGACGAAAGAACTGGGGAAATAATCGAGCTGCACTGCAGTTATGACCCGGATTCCCGCAGCGGCGGCCCCAACAGCGGTCGCAAGGTCAAAGGGACTTCCCACTGGGTGTCTGCTGCTCATGCCGTAGCGGCTGAAGTCCGGCTTTACGAGCAGCTCTTTTTGCACGAAAATCCGGACGAAATGGAAGGGGATTATAAGGAGCAATTGAACCCTGATTCGCTGCTGCGATTATCCTCCTGTATGCTGGAGCCCAGTATCAGGGAGGCGGCTCCGGGAAGCCGCTTCCAGTTCCTGCGCCAGGGTTATTTCTATATTGATCCCGTTGATTCCAAGGAGGGGCGATTGTTTATAAACCGCATTGTCTCCCTGCGCGACTCCTGGGCCAAAGCGCAAAAAAAGATGTAGAGGCGGGTACAGTAAGTCAGGGGACGCTTCTTCGACAAAAAATAAAGAGCTCAGCAAAACCCTGGATAGGGTGGAGCTGAGCTTAATATCTCAGATAACAAACCCCTGTTTATGGTTTTTATGATAGACTGAGCCTTAATTAAGCTGGCAGGATAAGGGACATAGTATATTACCGCTTGCAGCGGCATCCATCGGAGCAGTTCCCTGGTATTCAATATATTGTATTATTCAGGGTTGGGAACGATCAACGTGCCCTCGTGGATTAAAGCATCTATGAGTGCGTCAAATAGGTCATCTTCATTGGCGAAACTAAAATAGACATCTACCCACTTGGTCTGGTTGGGTGAAAACTTATCCCGTAAATCAAACGGAATTTCTACGCTCCAATTATCATCGACTTCAAGCTTCTGTAATACCGGAATTATTACTTTGTGGTTATCTGTTTTGCTCATAGCAACCTTCCTTTCATTCCTTTCAGTCCAAGCGACTCAATAATTTTGCCTATTATCAAAACGTCCGGATTATATAAAATTTAATTTTCACCCCCTTCTAGTCCCTTTCCGAATAAGATCAGCCTCAAGGTACAAGCAATATAACAAGGGCAGAATTATGTCAATATAGAACACTTGACGTTGACAGCAATCCGTAGATATAAAGTATCTTCATTTCTTGCAGATATTGATTCCGCTGCAAAAAGTAATAATTATGCGTTCGCTTGCGTAAATATTCCGCTCCAGCGTCCTTAATAGCGACCGAAGGGAGCATCAGTTGGCCCGACAGGGCGCTACGCATGGGCAACACCTACGGCTTATCTCGCGGCTCAAGGGGTACCGTGCTAATCTCCCGTCCATGGGAGGCAACCTTAATAGTGACACCCTCCAGGGTGGAACACCAGGCGTACCCGAAGGGTGAAGCGCTCTCGCGGCCTCCTGTCGCTCGCCCCCTTTCGCCTGTTCGCCTTCGCCGGGTGTTGCATCCATGCTTCGCCAACGCTCGCTTTGTATATTTATGCAACCCTTATGCAACAAAAAGGGGTTTTTGCAGTAGAACCATAATTCAGATTATTACATACCTGCCTTCCTTTCTTTGGGGAGCTTTTGGTGTGTAGGCAGGATAGCCGAAAGTTACAGCTGCAATAAACTCACCATGTTCAGCTGCATATTTGCGGCGTAATTCTTCATCCATTCCCGCGCGCATGGGCGCAGTCATCCAGCAGGAACCGATGCCCATGTCATAAGCCGCTAAGAGCATATTCTGGACTGCGGCGCTTACGCCCTCAATGACACTTTTCTTGTCAGGATAATCTTGTTTTAACATAAAGGCGAGAATGCAACACTGTGCGCCCCCCAGGCTGTTTAGAAATACCTTTGTTTCGGCGATAGTCGCAGGGTGATTGGCAAAACGTTCATTTAGCACAGGTTCAAATTCATCATATACATCGCTCATGAAAGTACGGAATTCTTCAAGTTTTTCCGTACTCTTAATCACGACAAAGTACCATGGTTGAAGATCTATGGCCGAGGGAGCATATAAGCCGGCTGTAATTATGTCCTGAACATCCGAGTCGTTTAAGGATTGGTCTGTATACCTTCGCACACTTCTTCTACCGATAATGGCATCTTTTGTTTCCATAATCATCCTCCCCGAAATAGTTTGATACCGCAGCTGCAGATGTAACATAAACCAACTAACCCATATGCCAGCCTACATCCCAGCTATGGCTCTGAATGTACGTACGTTCACTCAAGAAAACAAACAACCCTTTTACCGTCTTGTTCAGAATTCTTCTGGCTTTTTTAATAATCCTTTAGCCAGTGTTTCATGGAAAGATACGACCATTTCAATCATCTCTTGTTTTGATATGGTCTTTAGAACGACCCACTTATACAAAAGGAATTTCTCCGTAGCCAGGATAGAATGAGCCAGGGGGGAAATCCAAACTTTATTAAAAACACCTTTCTGTATACCAAACTCGATATTATTTGAATAGAATTCAATTAATTTATCTTCAAATTGCTTTATACATTGATCAATAGGGTCACTTGCTCCTGCAACTCTGCTATATATTTCCGACAGGGCTTCGTTTTCGGCAAATAATTCCATGGTAATTCGCTTGGTCTCAACAAATCTTTTATAAAGGTCTTGTTCTTTTGTCCAGTATTCAGAGAATTGTTTAATAATTCGTTCGGCAAACTCTTCTAAAAGCGCCTTTAAGACATCTTCCTTGTCAATGAAGTAGTTATAAAATGTGCCTGTTCCGAAACCCGATCTGGCAATAATGTCGCGAATGGCCGTATTATAATAACCCTTCTCGACAAACAGATGCATTGCGCATTCCAGGAATATTTGGCGTTTTTCTTTGTCTTGCTTGAATTCAGGTAGTGGCACTTCCACCCCTCCTTTAGTGAGTGTACGTACGTTCACCAAAAGTATAACTCCATTCTCTTTAGTAGTCAAGAGAAAAAGTGCGGAAATGCAGTTGGCTTAAACAGGATAAGCTGTAGCTTGGGCAGAATGTGGGAGGATATCCCTACGCGGCTCCTGAGCCAAAGCGCAAAAAAAGCATAGAGGCGGGCACAGTTAGCCAGGAGACGCTTCTTCGACAAAAAAATAAAGAGCTCAGCAAAACCCTGGAGAGGGTGGAGCTGAGCTTAATATCTGGCAGATAACAAACCACTGTTTATGGTTTTTATGATAGATTGAGCTTTTCGAATTAATCTCTCCTCAGGGCTTCGATGGGGTCCATTTTGGAGGCTTTATTGGCCGGGTAAATGCCGAAGAACAGGCCGACCGCTACGGAAAACCCCACGGCCAGCAATACCGTCCATCCGGAAACCAGCGGCGGCCACTTGGCCAGCCGGGCTACCAGCAAAGCCCCGCCATATCCCAGAATTATGCCAATGAACCCCCCCAGGAGGCAGAGGACAATTGATTCAATGATAAATTGCACCAGGATGTCCTTGCGGCGGGCGCCCAGGGCCATTCTAATGCCTATTTCGCGGGTGCGCTCGGTTACTGATACCAGCATTATGTTCATTACCCCGATTCCCCCCACCAGCAAGGATATGCCTGCTATACAGCCGATAATAAGGGTCATAATCCCCGTTACTTTGTTAGCCGACTCCATCTCCTGTTCCAGACTGTAGGCATAGTAATGATTGGGGGCATGATGCCTTCTTTCCAGGATCTTCTTGCTCAGGTTCATGGCTGCTTCGACCTCTTCTTTGCTGCTGGCGCTGCCCTGCAATTCATGGATTACTTCCCAGCCGTTAAGCCGGCTTAAAAATGACCAGGGCAGATAGGCTATTTGCTGGGAATTAAAGCCCAGCATGGAACTGTCGCTTTTTATTACCCCCACTACTACTGCCGAATTGCTCATGAGCATTACCTTTTTACCCACCGGGTTGCCAGGCCCAAAAAGCTTTAAGGCGGTTCTTTCATCAAGCACAATAACCCTTCTGCCTACTGCCGCATCATCATCACGGATGAACCTGCCCCAGACGGTTTCCAGGTTTCTAACCTGGGCATAGTCGGCAGTGGTGCCTATCACCTGTACGGATTTATGGCCCTTGCTGCCCCTTAACTGCATCTGGCCATAGCTTGCCGGAGCCAGGTATTTCACCTGGGGGACATTTTCCTTGATAACTGTTATATCATTAATCTGCAGGTCGTCCAGGCGGAAGCTTTCACCATCCCGGTAATTTACCCAGATGCCGAACATATTGGTGCCGAATTTCTCCATTTCCTGCATCAACATGGCCCGGCCGCCCTGCCCGATGCCCACCACGGCAATTACCGCGGCAATGCCGATAACAATTCCCAGGGTGGTAAGAAAGGATCTTAGTTTATTGCTTTTTATACTCTCAATGGCGACCAGAATCAGTTCCCCGATATTCATGCCCTGCCCCCCTTTTCCCGGAGTGCCTGGATTTCGTTATGGGCATCAAGGGGCCGGGCTATTTCCTCATCGTTTATTATCAAGCCGTCAGCCATACGAAGTATGCGCCGGGAGTGCCGGGCAATGTTTAATTCGTGAGTAACCAGAACTATGGTGGTTCCCTGGCGGTTTAATTCTTGAAATATGCTCATTATCTCCAGGCCGGTCTGGCTATCCAGGGCTCCGGTAGGCTCGTCAGCCAGGATTATGGCCGGGTTGTTGATCAGAGCCCGGGCGATGGCCACCCGCTGGTTCTGCCCCCCGGACAATTCATTGGGAAAATGATGCAGCCGGTCTTCCAGGCCCAGTAGGGTCAAGACTTCCAGCGCTCTCTTCCGGCGCTCTTCGTGCTTTGTGCCTGCATAAAGCATGGATAACTCTACATTTTTCAAGGCAGTCAAACGCGGCAGGAGATTAAAAGCTTGAAAAACAAAACCGATTTTGCGATTTCTTAAGCGGGCATAGTCATCATCATTCAGGTTGGATACATCCATGCCGTCCAGCAGGTAACTCCCCTCGCTGGGACGGTCCAGCAAGCCCAGGAGATTCATCATGGTGGATTTACCCGAACCCGAAGCTCCGGTGATGGCCACGAATTCGCCGGGGGCAATATCCAGGGTGATTCCCTTTAATGCCGGTACGGTAAAGGCGCCGGTGGAATAGGTTTTGCTGAGATTATTTATCTTAATCATTTATTGCTCCTGCCGGTTTAGCCGTAACCTTCTGCCCCGCTTTTATACTGGAAGGGGGATTAATTATTACCTTATCTCCCGCCTTGAGCCCGGATATTACAATATCTTTCAGCTCATTACCCATTTTGCTTTTAATCTTGCGCTCCCGGGCCACTTCATTTTCCACCAGATAAACGCTTTTCTTGCCATCACGCTCCATAATGGCTTCGACCGGTATAGACATAACCTGTTTTTCTTGGCGCAAGCTAATGGTAAGGTCAACAGTATAGCCGATCTTGAGTCCCTCAGTTTTACCATGCAACTGGATGGTAACAGGTACATTAACCGCTTCACCGCTGTTGTTTTTCTGGATAATGGCCGCTGCTCCCACCCGGGATACCTTGCCGTGAAATTCCCGCCCCGGCAAAGCCAGGCAACTAATCCTGACCTCCTGCCCGGCTTCCAGATTGCCGGCATCGATTTCATTTACCGTCGCCGTAACTTCGAGCATATCTTCGCTGCCCAGTTCCATTACCGAGCTGCCTTCCAGTACCCGGTTGCCCTCTTTGGCATTAACGGCGATAACCACTCCATCAAAAGCAGCCACGAAAGTGGCCAGATCCAGCCGCTCTTTAGCTTGTTCCACTTCCTGCTGGGCCAACTCCACCTGCGCCTTTAAAGAAGCCTTCTCGCGGCTGGCAGCCTTCTGTTCCAGTTTGATTTTGGCTTCATTATACAGGGCCTGCGCTTTAGCTTCTTCCACCTGCGCCGCTTCCCGTTCCTCGATGTTTACAGCGCCGGCGTCATACAAGTGTTCTACGCGCTCCAGATGATTGTTAGCTTTCTGATATTGAACCTCCGCCTCTTTCAGCTTTAGCTCATCGTTTACCGCCTCCGCTTTGGCCAGTTCGGCTTCTCTGGCCGCCAGGAGAGCCAGCGAATTCTTATATTTGCGGGCCAGTTCCAGGCTGTCCAAACGCCCTAGAACCTCGCCCTTTTTAACCCGGTCTCCGGCTTTGACCTTGAGCTCCATCAAGGTGCTGTCGACCGGGGTAAAGAAGTCCTGCCGGGCAACAGCCTCCAAACGGCCATTACTAACTACGGTCCTTTCGATATCCTCCAATTCTACGGTGGCCATCTCTACCGGCAAGGGCTGTTCTCCCCTGCTGGCCATGAATGTCCCCAGGGCAATCAATAATAGCAGAATTATAACTGTAATCCATTTTTTCCGGGTGGAGATGTTCTTGATTTTTGTTTTCCATTTCCCACCCGCCCCCTCCGATAGTAATTTCACAAGCCTGACCTCCATCTGTGCTACCCGATTTTTTTATAATCATGAAGTACCCCGGTCAATTTATTCCAGGGAAAAAACGTCATATCAACGTCTTGTCTTTTTCTACGACAAATTTATGGCAAACTTACAGGGAATTTCTAATATTTTCACACTATCATGGATTTTGGCTCAGGGAAGCTGGTTAACGCTTATTTCATTTCCTTCATACCTTTGATGGATAATCGTCATCTTATAACCTCCCTCGCCCAGCTGGGCTTGAGCTTGAATAGCTTCTTCACCGGGTCGGTACTCTTCTTGCCAATCCTTTTCTTTTTGAAGGTCATCAACTTTAAGAAGCTTTCCCTCCGGGGAAGTCCAGTTTATGTTGCCTTTCAGCTGTTGATTGGGGGGTACAAGAGCGTAGAGCATTAGATTGGATTGCGGAGCCAGTGTAATGTTTAAATCCCCATCTCCCCGGATAAGCCAATCATTAGCAATCTGCCCCATAGTTATTTCCAAAGAAGCATCCTGATACTCCACTTCCACTGCCAGTCTTTCCGGCAGGATTAAGGAATAAGCTGCACAATAAGAATTGTTGGCCGGGGAGAAACCCAGGTTCAGGTACAGGGTATGGCCATTTCTTCGAGTATTAAACGGAGTTATCCCTTGCAGCAGCTGCCGGGCCTGGGCTTCAGATTGGGCTCTTATCTCGGCTTCGGCATGGCATTGTATGGAATCTCCCGTACCGGTTCTGACTTTTAAATGCGGGCCGAAACCAGCTTCAACAACTACTTTCTGAATATCTTTATCCAAGGCGATTTCATGGTTAGCCGGTAAAATGTAATGTTTTGCATTGATATTCTCCTGGATGTAGTTGCTCAATCCTGCTTTACTGGCTACCTGCAGCCCCATACCGCCCATGACGATGAAAAAGATTATAAAAATGCTGAAGATATCATATTTGATTCTGCTTTCTTCACCCTTATTAAGATAGCTCTGCAACAATACCTCAACACCTAATATAATGAAAATTACCGGCCACCATTTCAAAATGCTGCTTACTACCGGAGTCGGCTGGAATTGGGCATAAAGGAGGCCGATACCGGTGCAGAATAAGAGCAAACCCATGGAAAAGGTTCCTACCCTCCATTGTCTCATGACAATTCCTCCTTTGTTTCTTCATTAAGCTCAACGTTGGAAGTATTTTCGGTTACTATCTCTTCATTAGTTTTATCTGGGAAAGCACTTTCGTCTGCTTTTTTTGCCTCAATTCGTATGGCGGGCATAGCATTTGCTCCCTCGCCGGGCTCTTCCGCTTTGCTGCCCAGCAATAGCTTGATTCCCCCGGCAATCAATATCAAGGCGATAAAGCTAGTTTCGATGTAACTGCGCAGACTTTCACTTAATAACTGCGCTAAAGCAGGGCTGGCAATGCGCTGTACAATAACCAGCAAGCCCAGGGCAATCAACCCCCAGCCCAGCCAGCCCGGATGGGTGGAAAACCAGTCGAAAAGGGTAGAGGATTCCAGCTGTACTTTTTCCTCGTCTTCCAGCAGGTGATAGATGTCGAAAACGCTGTAAAACCAAATAACCGGTATAACAAAGCCTAAAATGTTTAGATTCAACCAGCTGGACAGGAGCAGTATAAAGAAAAATCCGGCCATCAATTGCGCTCCCTGTTTTATTAATCCCAGGTACATATGCCCGGCTCCCGGGATAGCTGAAAAGGCCAGAGCTATCAGCTTACGGTCGCTGATAAAAAGTAAACCCTTCTCTTCGCTATTAAATATCCGGGCTTCATCGCTGTCAGGGCCGGGTTCAACATTTCGTCCGGCCAGGTGCAGGGCTTCAGCCAGGGCTACAAACCAGAGCAAGGCTATAACAAAAAAGATGAGAGGACCAATCATACTGCTGCTGCGATAGCTAATGTTCTCCATTGTCAAAGCTCCCACACCAAGCCCCAGGAAAACGCTGAAAAAGACCAGGGCCCGTCTGCTCCAGCCCAAATAAAGATGGCTGAGGCCAGGAAGCGGCGATAGTATAAATACCAGGAACTTGCTTTTTTTCTTCACTATTTAACCTCCTTATGTTTTTCTATTTCCATATTGTTGAGCCATCCGTTGCTTATTTCCTGCAAGCGGGCCGGCCAGTTAAAAAGGATATCTTCATACTTACCGACAGTTTGTGCTGTAGGATTATAATGTAAATTCATTCTGCTCGTATCGCTCCATGTTTGAAATACTCCGCTACCGCTAAGCATGATAGTAATGGCCGCGGCAACTGCGTAGCAGGCTAACAGCCTCTTCCTTTGGGAGCGAACCGGGCGGCGCTCTTCCTTCCGGGTATTTGCTCTGAGCAAGTCACAGGTTCGTGCGGTAAAGTCAGGGGGGATGAGAGCCCTGGCTTCTTCTACTGCCTGATCGTCTATGCTATCCAGGAACAACTGCAAACAAGCATCACAATCCAGCAAATGTTTTTCCATTAAAACATCTTTTTCTTTGGCTGATCCTTTTCCATAAGTTCGCCATTCCTCCGGGCTGAAATGCTTCATTCCGCTCCCTCCTCCCATCGTTCACGCAAGAGCCTTCGCGCCCGGTAGAGGCGGGACTCTACGGTTTTCAAACTTATGCCTTCTTCCCGGGCAATCTCTTGATAGGACTTGTTCTCAAAATAGTATTTGGATACTACCCGGCTGTAGGGGGGAGGCAGGCCCCGGCAAAGCTCCTTTACAGCTGATTCCCTTTCCTCTTGGAGCAGGATTTGCACGGGACTCATTTCCATTTCAGCGGGTGCTGCTCGCTTTTCCACATCACTTTCTACCACTGCCAGCTGTCGGGTTCGCTGGCGTTTCCAATCAATGGCCTTATTAGTGGTAACTCGCCCTATCCAGGCTTTGAGATGGTCAGGTTGGTGCTCGGGAAGAGAACGGTAAAGCTGCAAAAATACCTCCTGGGCAATATCCTGGGCCTCCTCCGGATCACTTACAATTCGGAGGATGATGGCAAAAACATAGGCTTTATATTGATTAATCAATTCTTCGAATGCTTGCGGATTCCGGGCCAGTAAACTTTCTATTCGCAGGTCATCTGGGCAAACCTTGACCACCCCCTTCCCATCCATTAATAATAACGATAAAAAAAGAAAAACCCCTGCAGTTCAAAAAAAAATATTTTCAATGGAAGGGTGAACTACCATAAGGGGTTCGCGGAAGATAATGGGCATTGTTCATATATTGGAGTTAGCGTACAATGAATCTATAATATATATACTATAGATAAAAGAATTAAAAAAAGGGGAGAAAAAGATGGGAAAAGCCAAAATCTTTGTTCGTGAACGCAGAAAGGTGGAACAGGGCGAAAAGAAATCTCGTTTTAATGTGGTAGGTGTGGCGGGGACAGACCTTAAGATTTACTCCAATCATATTCGGAAAATAGAGGTTGAGCAGATTGCCCGGGAAATAGACGGTGAAGTAGTCTATCTTCAGGCAGGGAAAAATGAAGAGCTTGATGATGAAGAAGATTAAAGAGGGGGCAAAGAGAATATGCCTCTAATTAGAGAAAGAGACAGTAAAAGGCTGCATGTTAAAAGCAAGCTCATGGGCGAATCCCTGGTGGGCAAGGGCTTTTTGAAGAGCCTGGAGTACGGGGAACAATTTCGGGCTTTGCCCAATGTCAATGTGGTAAAAATGGGAGGACAGAGCATAACTGACCGGGGGGCCCGGGCGGTTTTGCCTTTGATCAAGGAAATAGTTGAAAATGCCCGTAAGCACAAGATGATTATTTCTACCGGTGGGGGTACCCGCTCGCGACATGTTTATGCCATTGCTATGGAACTGGGTATGCCTACGGGGATAATCTCCAAGCTGGGACAGAGCGTATCCGAGCAAAACTCCTTGATGATTTCCACCCTTTTAAGCCCCTATGGGGGGATTAAAGTAGGTCATGACGACATCCCCAAGCTGGCAGCCTTTTTCATGCAAGGCTGCATTCCGGTTATTCACGGGATGCCTCCCTATGGCTACTGGGAGCATCTGCCCCGGGAAGGGCGTATCCCCCCCAACCGTACCGATGTGGGGGCCTATCTTTTAGCTGAGGTCATTGGGGCCAGACAGTGCATTTTTATTAAGGATGAAGAGGGACTGTTTAGCGACAACCCCAAGGTGAACAAGCAGGCCGAATTTATCCCGCGTATAGGAGCCCAGGAATTACTGAATAAAGATCTGGAGGATTTGGTTGTAGAAAGAGCGGTACTGGAGATGCTGGTTCGCTCCCAAAGCGTTAAAGAGATTCAGATAATCAATGGTTTAAAAGAGGGCAATCTTAGTCGCGCCTTAAACGGTGAGCATATCGGTACAATTATTTATAAAGACATCTAAGAAAATTTTCTTGTGAAAAGCAATTAAGAGCTCTGTCCTGACAGGGCTTTTTCTTTCTAATTATTCCCAGACAGAAGGAAGGGCCACTTTTTTGTGGAAATACTCAATATAGAAGGCTCCCGGTTTAATAACCGGCAAAAGCCGGCAAGAAGGATAGCGGGCTTTTACCGAACATCAGTATAATCCTATGGTACAATTCCCCTATCTGCAACATTAAATAAAAACAAAGCTCCTAAATTAGGGTGGCAGGAAAAACCACCCATGAAAGTTATTTCAACACACCGCTGCAACGAGGCGGGTGATTAGAACCCGCCGCCTGTTTTTTTGTTAATAGAAACCCGACCGCTTAAAGAAGCACCCTGCGGGCACCACTGATGTTCGCTTCGCTCACTATTATGGATGCACCCTGCGGGCACCACTGATGTTCGCTTCGCTCACTATTATGGATGCGGGGGACATATTTTGCCTCATTATAAGGTGGAGGATTTATGCTTAACGCTGATTTGCTCTGGCAGCTATTGGATTATCTATATATTTTAAATATACTCATTGCCATAGGGATAATTTTTTATGAGCGGCGTAATCCTACTGTTACCCTGACCTGGCTCCTGGTTTTGTTTTTAATGCCGGTTCTGGGATTAGTACTCTATCTCTTCCTGGGCCAGGACTTGCGTAAGAAGAAGTTGTTCTATCTTAAAAAAGAAGAGGAAGAGAGCTTCTTTCCTAAATTAGAGCAACAGGATAAATATTTGCATAACAATCAGATGCTTTTCTTAAACCCTCGCAGCAGCGAATACCGGGACATTATTCACCTGCACCTGAATAGCAGCCAATCCCTCTTCAGCCAGAATAATAAGGTGGATATATTCAACGATGGTCAGGAACTTTTTCAGGCTATGAGCGCAAGCATTCAACGGGCGAAAAAATATATACACCTGGAATACTATATTATTCAAAATGATGCTACCGGTCGGAGCCTTCGAGATATTCTCAGCCGCAAAGCTGCGGAAGGAGTAGAAGTGAGGCTGCTGTATGATGGAATGGGCTGTATTCGCCTGCCCCGCCGCTTTTTCCAGCCGCTTCTGCAAGCAGGGGGAGAGGTTGCCAGCTTTTTACCGCCATTCTTTCCTTTTGTAAATCTACGGATGAACTACCGCAACCACAGGAAAATATGTATTATTGACGGCGAAGAAGGCTATATCGGTGGTTTTAATATAGGTGATGAATACCTGGGTCTGTCAAAAGAGTTTGGCTACTGGCGGGATACCCACCTGCGCATTCGTGGAACCGCTCTGGATGGCCTACACTTACGCTTCCTCCTGGATTGGCGTTATGCTTGCAACCATGACTTTCAGATGCGGGAAGACTTTTTCCCCCAGCGTGCCCCCCAGGGCAATACCGGAGTGCAGATCGTATCCAGTGGACCTGATTCCAAATGGAGTTCCATTAAAGATGGCTTCCTGAAAATGATTGGTAGCGCCCGGCAGAATATCTACATTCAGACCCCCTATTTTATCCCGGATGAGAGTATTCTCGCTGCCTTGAAAATTGCTGCATTATCCGGGCTGGATGTGCGTTTGATGATACCGGGCAAGGCAGATCACCTTATTGTACACTGGGCTAATCTTTCTTATGTTGGGGAACTGCTGGAAGCAGGGGTCAGGTGTTATGCTTACTCCGAGGAAAGATTCCTGCATAGCAAGGTCATGATGATTGATGGCTATGCCAGCACGGTGGGAACATCAAACATGGATATACGCAGCTTTCACCTTAATTTTGAAGTTAATGCTTTTATTTATGACGAAAGGGTAAGCCGCAACCTGCAAGCGGCTTTCTTCCGGGATATCCAGAATTCTCAGGAGATTACTATGCAAATATACCGGGCCCGGCCAGTGTACGCGCGGATGAAGGAGGCTGTTTCCCGCCTGCTCTCCCCATTGCTTTAAATGGGTGTAGCATATTTAAGGCTTATCTATTATTCTATAGCTAAGAAAAGTGAGGAACGAGGGGCAAGGTATGAGGGGCGAGGGGTTGTTGCGGGCATGGGGGTTAGTAAGAAGATAAATAACAAGATTTAAGATTTTTGGCGTTGGCGTCAGTATTAAATTTCATTATCAGGAGGGGTGGAGTTATTGAACTATGGAGATGAATACCGAAGGAAGCTGGTTTCAGCCGATGAAGCAGTTAAAGTGATAAAATCCGGGGATTGGATAGATTATGGCCCGCTTTGCGGCCAGGTTATTGCTTTGGACCAGGCCCTGGTAAAAAGAAAAGACGAGTTAGAGGATATCAAGATATGGAGCCAGTGCAGCTTTTATTTGCCGGAAATTTTCCGGGTTGACCCTCGGGGAGAAACTTTTATCTGGAATACCTGGCATTTATCAGCTCAGGATCGTCGCGTGGCAGCGGGAGGAAGACCGGTATATTATGCTCCCATGAGATATTCTGAGCTTCCGCGCTTTGTCCGGGAACATATAAAAACTATTGATGTTGCTATGATGCAGGTTGCTCCTATGGATAATCACGGTTTTTTCAATTTCGGACCCCAAACTTCACATTGCAAGGCTTTATGTGATACGGCAAAAATACTTATCCTGGAAGTAAACGAAAATCAACCCCGTTGCCTGGGGGGATATGAAGAGTCGATCCATATCTCCAAGGTGGATTACATAGTTGAAGGAAAGAACCCTCCTTTGCCGCAGCTGGCTGAATCACCGCCAACCGAGGTGGACAGAAAGGCTGCCGGGCATATACTGGAAGAAATGAGAGATGGCTGTTGTTTGCAATTGGGTATCGGAGGTATGCCCAATGCTGTAGGAAAAATGATTGCTGAATCTGAGCTTAAGGATCTGGGATGCCACAGCGAGATGCTGGTAGATGCTTTTGTGGATATGTATGAGGCGGGAAGGCTAAGCGGCAGCAAAAAACAGATTGACCCGGAGAAATTGGTATATACCTTTGCTGTAGGCAGCCAGAGACTATATGATTTTATTAATGATAATCCTCTTTGTGCTTCGTATCCGGTTAATTATACCAATAATATAGCGATTGCTTCCCGGAATGATAATTTGATTTCCATAAATAATGCGATAGAGGTTGACCTGTACGGGCAGGTTTGCTCGGAGTCGACAGGTACCAGAATAATTAGCGGAACCGGGGGGCAATTGGATTTTGTTCTGGCTGCTTATGAATCCAGAGGCGGCAAATCCTTTATCTGTTTGCCATCAACCAAAAGCGAAGGAAACGGTGAAATAAAATCAACCATTGTTCCAACCCTTACCCCGGGAGCCATCGTAACCGATCCCCGAACAGTAGCCCATTTTATTGTAAGTGAATATGGTAAATGCGAATTGAAGGGTAAAACAGTCTGGCAAAGAGCTGAAGGCTTAATCAATATCGCTCACCCGGATTTCAGGGACCAACTGATTAAGGATGCTGAGGTTCAGGGTATCTGGCGCAGAACGAACAGGTTATAGGTTAAAAAGAAAAATGCCCATTGCTTTCGCTTAAGACTTATAATAGGGATAGAATAACGGAAGACGGAAGAGCACTTTTTATCGGTGGCTGTGGCCCCAGGCTATGAGGGGTTAGTTCGTAAAACAAATTATTCAATGGAGGTGTAGGTTTTGAGTCATCATGCAACAATTGAAGTGGACAAGGCAGCTTTGTTTAAGAGCCTGGAGCAAGGTATCCTGGCTTTTGAAAAGGGATTTCCCCTGGAGGATTTTAAAAAGGGCAACTATGGGCAGCATCCGCTGATAACCCTTTTAAACTGTGCGGATTCCCGTATGCCGGTAAATATTTTCGGGGAGATTTTTAACCGCATTTTTTCTGTGGAAAACATCGGCAACCAGGTTAAAACCAATGAAGGTTCCGTTCTTTATGGTCTTCTGCACCTGCATACCCCGTTGATGATTGTGGCCGGGCATAGCGATTGTGGAGCTATAAAGGCGGCGGAATCCAATTTCGTTGATGAGCCTATGGGTATTCGGAATGAATTATCCATAGTCAAGAATTCACTGGAAGAGGCCCGGCGTAAAAGCGGACTCAGTTTTGACGATGAGCCGGGGCTGAAGTTCAGCAAGCTGGCCGAAGTTAATGTGGATAGGCAGATAGATTATCTTTTAGCTAATTATGCCGTGGCCGATCTGGTGGAAAAAAATGAACTTTTGCTGCTGGGAGTAATGATGGATCTGCATAATATCTATGGCAATGGTTATGGAATGCTTTATACCAGCAATATCAACGGTGAGCGCAATAGCAGCATATTAAAGAGCTATTCCCATTTGGGTTTGCTGGCTGACCGCGCCCGGCGTCTGACTTCGTATTAACTCCGCATGTGACCAGAGGCCACAACCAAGGATGAGGAGTCCTTACTCCTTACTTTTCAAATTAAGTAGGAGCAGTGCGGCCACTTCAAACCGCCTGCTCTTTTCTTGACAGAGGTGTAAAATATATCAAAAGGACCGTCCCCGTGATATGCTTGATAAAAAGAGTCGGCTTAAATCTTTAGCGGCTTTTTCGAAGCTGAGTCCGTTTTCCAGCAGGAAGTCCGGGTTTAAAACCGCTTGAATGGATGCACTTATTGCGGTAACCAGTATGCGCAGGTCGCAATCCGGCAGGAACTCGGTACCCTCCTTTTGGCTTATGGCGCTAATAACCATCTGCACTCGTTCCAGGCGAAAGCGGTCGATTTTTTGCCAGAGATGGGGATAATATTGCCGCAGGTCATTTAGCCCGCGGGGACTGATTATAAAATGACCGTGCTTAAAGAGATAGTTTAAAATATAATTAAAAATATTTATGGGGTCGCTTTCCACCGCCAGGATATGGTCGGCGGCAGCCGCCACTTCAACCAGGAAGCGGTTTACAGCGGCCTCAATTATTTCATCCTTGCTGCGAAAGTAACGGTAGATAGTCCTTTTGCTTATTCCCGCCTGGCTCGCCAGTTCATCTACGGTAAATCCATGCAAACCCCGCATCCGGGCCAGCCCAAGACAGGCATTACATATCCTTTCCTCCATATCCATATAATCTCGCTCCTTCCTGCCAGGCATAAATTTCGATTACTCTTGTATCCGATTGCTCAAGCTATCTTCTTTTTAAACTTCAGGGTGCTTATCCCCAGAAACAACAGGCTGAAGACCAGCAATGCGGCAACTTGACCCACCAGGTACTGAAAACCGATACCTTTGAGGACTATCCCTCTGATTATGTCCAGGTAATAGGTCAAAGGGATTATGTCGCTGATATAGTAGATTATCCGGGGCATGGCCTCACGGGGGAACATAAAGCCGGATAAGAGTATGCTGGGCAGCATAACAAAGAAAGACATCTGAAAGGCCTGCATCTGATTTTTAGCCATATTGGAAATCATGAGGCCCAGGCCCAGGGAAGCAGTGATAAAAAACAGGGTGAGAAGATAAAGCTCTAAAAGGCTGCCACGGATAGGAACCTGGAAGAAGAGCGCCCCTACCAGCAAAGCCACCGTAATCTGAATATAACCCAGGGCAATATAGGGGATTATCTTGCCCAGCATTAGCTCATAGGGGCGCAGGGGAGTTACTATCAGCTGTTCCAGAGTACCTCTTTCCCGCTCGCGGACTATGGCTACAGCTGTGATAATAACCATGGTCATGGTTACGATTATACCCAGTATGGCCGGTACCATATAATAAGCGGTAATCCCGTCCGGGTTATACCAGGGGCGCACGCGAATATCATAAGGGGGGGCATCCAGGTTCATTTTCTGGAACAGCAGCTGCTGCGACTTGATTAAGCCGATGGAATTGGCTATGGCTATAGCCTGGTTGGCCACCATATTATCGCTGGCATCCACTATCACCTGTACCGGGGCACTTTCTCCCCGCTGGAGCTGCCGGGCAAAGTCGGGAGGGAAAATTATTCCGGCCCGGGCCTGGCCGCTGTCGATGCTTTGAGTAACAGCGTCATAACTCAGGGCGACTTCGTTGATGTCAAAGTAGCCGGAGGCGGAAAAAGCGTTTAAAAGCTCCCGGCTTTCCGGGGAAAGAGACTGGTCAAAGACCACTGTCGATATGTGCTTGACATCGGTTTGGATAGCATAGCCAAAAAGGAGCAACTGGATCAAAGGAATCATGAATATCAGGGCCAGGGTCATCCGGTCTCTTTTCATCTGGATAAATTCTTTTTTAATTACGGCAAAAATCCGGCTCATCATTTTCCTCCCGCTCTTTTTTTCGGGCCAGGGCGACAAAAACATCATCCAAAGAAGGGGTTATAGGCAGGGGCCGGGTACCGGTGGCTTCCTCCAGGAGAGCTGCTGCCTCGAGGCTCTCTACCAGCACATGCAAGCGCAAGCCGTAAACCGAGCATTCCTTCACATAAGGAAGGCTCTGGATAAAGGCGCTTTGCTGCAGAGGGTCGGGAAGCTCAATTTCCAGCAATACGCCCGCTATAACACTGCTCTTTAATCGATCAGGGCTATCCAAAGCCAGCAAGCGGCCCTGGTTAAAAAAGGCTATCCGGTCACAACGCTCGGCCTCATCCATAAAATGGGTGCTGACAATTACCGTAGTTCCGTTGGCGGCCAGCTCCTGGATAAGGTTAAAAAAGGCCCGGCGGCTGGACGGACTGACCCCGCTGGTAGGCTCATCCAGAAAGAGCAGGTCGGGATCCGATATGATAGCGGAACCCAGGGCCAGTCGCTGTCGAAATCCGGGGCTCAAGGTGGCCACCAGCTGTTTTTCCCGCTCTTGTAAACCGGCCAGGGCTATCATCTCATTCACTTTTTGGCGGCGCTCCCGGTAGGGAATGCGGTAAAGTCCGGCGAAAAAGTCGAGATTCTCCCATGCCGTCAAATCATCATAGAGGCTAAACTTTTGGGACATATAGCCGATGCGGGTTTTTATTTTTTCACTTTCTGTTTTCAAGTCATAACCTAAAACCCGGCCACTTCCGGAACTGGGTTCCAGGATTCCGCAGAGCAAGCGTATGCTGGTGGATTTCCCGGCGCCGTTGGGGCCCAGAAAGCCGCAAACTTCACCACTGCGGATTTGCAGGTTTATCCGGTCAACTGCGGTAAAATCTCCGAATTTCCGGCTCAAATCCCGGGTTTCAACCGGCAGATCCGGCATCAGAATTCACCTCCCGCTAAGCCTTTAGCTTCAGCCAGGAAAACAAAAAGCTCTTCCATGGAAGGGGCAACCTCCATAATGGACCCCGGCTCCAGACCCTGGGAAGCCAGCAATTCTTCCAGCCGGTGGCGGGAATTCTCCACTTCTTCAACTACCAGGCGGTACTTATAACCATAGAAAGAGGCATCCAGTATTCCGGGAAGAGAATCAAAAAAATGAGGATCCCTGAGGGGGACTCTTAGTTCTAAAATGCGAAAAGGGAAACTCAGCTTAATTTCTGCTGGCGGTGCCACTACTTCCAGGCGGCCTTCATTGATAAAAGCTACTTGATGGCAGAGTTCAGCTTCATCCATATAAGGAGTGGAGAGCAGTATCGTCATCCCTTCACGATTCAGATCATAGAGTATCTGCCAGAATTCCTGCCGGGATTGGGGGTCTACCCCGTAAGTCGGTTCATCCAGAACCAGGATTTGCGGCCGGGTAATCAAGGCACAGCTCAAGGCCAGTTTTTGTTTCATGCCCCCGGAAAGCTGTTCTCCCAGGCGCTGTTCAAAACCAGCCAGGCCGGTGCGCTCCAAAATCTCTTCTGCCCGTTCTCTGATCAAGCTCTTATGCAGCCCATAGAGAGAAGCGAAAAAATCTATGTTCTCCATCACGTTCAAGTCCCCGTAAAGGCTGAACCTCTGCGGCATGTAGCCCAGGTCCTGGCGTTCAATTTTCTCCGGGGGAAGACCCATAAGCTGGACTGCGCCCGAATCAGGAGTGATCAGGCCGCAGATCATACGCAAGAGAGTGGTCTTGCCGGCCCCATCCGGTCCCAGCAATCCGGTGATAGACTGTTTCTCCACCTGCAGGTTTACTTCCCTGACCGCCGGGATAGGGCCGAAGCTTTTAGTTAGCTGAGTGCATAGAATCATGGCTTCATCTCCTGCCAAATCACATCAGCCGGCATACCTGCTTTGAGAATGTCGTTTGGGTTGCTCGTTATATTAATTTTCACCGGGAAGACTACATTGGCGCGCTCCTTTTTGGTCTGAATGCTTTTGGGGGTGAATTCCCCCCGGGAGGATATTTCCTTAACCACTCCGGAAAAAACCTGCTCGCAACCACTTACGCTGATGCTTACTTTTTGCCCCAATTTAACCCGGGGCAGTTCATCGGTGGGAATATAAACTTTTATCCACAGGTGACGCAAATCAGCCAGAGTGGCCAGGGTAGCTCCCATGGTGACAAACTCACCCTCTTCAAAATTCTTGCTGATCAAGGTTCCCTCCAATGGCGACAGCAATTTGAGATCATCCAGCAAGGCTTCGCTGCTTTTCAATACCGCTTTGCTGCGCTCCAGTTCCGCAGCAGCAGCTGATATGGCCCCCGGGCGGTTGCCCGATTCCAAAAGGCTTAACCTGGCTTCAGCCGCAGTCAGCTCGTTTTTCTTAAGCTCGCTGTTCAAACGGCTCTGCTCCAGTTTTTCCTCGGCAATAGCTCCCTCGGCAAAAAGCTCTTGCATACGCTCTAATTCTCGCTCCGCCTGTTCATAGGTACTTCTGGCCATATTTACCCGGGCCAGGGCTTCCTTTATTTCCTGGGAGCGGGCTCCGGATACCAGGTCATCCAGCCGTGCCTGTGCCGCCAATACCTCCAGGGCATCCCTTTCTTTCTGCGCCAGCAGATCATGGCGACTCAGTTCTGCTACCAATTGTCCAGCCTTGACCGGGTCCCCCGCCTGGGCTTTAAAGCTCTTTATAGTGCCGCTGACCCGGGCTTTCACTTCGACGCTGGTGGCCTCAATGGTTCCCGTAGCCTGAAGCCCGGGCTTGTTTTCGCCCCAGTAATTCTGGTATAAGAGAAAAAAGCATAGACCCAGAATAGATAGGAGCAGGAGCAAGACTATAATATTTTTGCGTTTCATTAACACACCTCCGGTAGAGCGAAATGCTTGGGCAGGTAAACCAATAAAACTCAAATAGTTTACCTGGTTTCATTATAAACAGCTGGCGGCAAATAGCAAGCAGTTTTTTATAAGTGAGGGGTGAGGTGAAGGACGAAAGCGATGGCCAGGGTGAATAAGCCAGAACAATTGCTAGAAAAGTTATTCGAATGGTATAATCGAATTGAAGAATCACTGCTAGCAAACTTATAGTGTGATAAAGGTGGATAGTCGCGAGTAATTTAGTGTGGATAATACTAAATCCCAATATGAAAAGGAACTGCAATACAGAATTAAGAAGCCTCTTAATCCTTGGTTTTATGGGGATACGGGGCTTTTTATGCATATAGTATTATTATCTTTTGTTATCGTAAAATTTACGAAAGGAGGTTTGGAGGAGTTGCTATGGAAAATATTATTGTGTTTGCTCCCCATCCGGATGACGATATAATTGGCTGTGGCGGCAGTATTGCCCGGCAGCTGCAGCAGGGGAATAAGGTTTCCATAGTTTATCTTACTTCCGGGGATGCGGGAAGCTTGAAGCATATAAAGAGGAGAATGGTGCAAATCCGAGAGGAAGAAGCGCGGAAAGCCGCGGCCTTGCTTGGGGTCAGCGAGCTCTTTTTTTTCCGCAATCCCGATGGGTATTTGGAGTTTAAACGCGATAATCTGGTAAAAATTATTACCCTGATCCGGGAAAAGAGGCCCATAGCTGTATACATACCACATAGTAAAGATCAGGTCAGGGATCACCGGGTTACCCACGAACTGGTGGTGGAAGCCTGTCATAGGGCAGCCGGGCCCTGGTTTCAAGAATGTGAAGGCCAGCCCTGGTCGGTGGGAAACATTTTCGGTTATGAGGTCTGGACGCCTCTGCAAGATCTGGATTATGTTGAAGATATAAGTGAATTTATGGAAGTAAAACTCGATGCGCTGAGACTGCACCGTTCTCAATTAGAGGAAATCCGTTATGATGAGGCTATTACGGGCTTGAACCGCTACCGGGGAATAATGACGGGAGAAGGGGATTATTGCGAGTGCTTTGAATTGCTCAAATCCAGTATCTCCATTAAAAGGGGCGTGTTATGAACAGGAAATCTCCGCTAGCTCTGATGCTAACACCTTTCCACCACATGCAGCGGGGTAATACCGTTACCACCCTGCGCCTGCAAACAGCTTTGAGACAGCGGGGGTTCATCGTGGATATTTTGTCTTTGGAGGAAAAGGGATGGCGGGATAGCTTACGCAAATATCTAATTAACGGCAAGTATTCGCTGGTGCACGGTTTTAATGCCCGCTATTTTGGCGGGGTGCTGGCGGAGTTTCCTGAGCTCCAAAACTTGCCGCTCATTCTAACCACAACCGGCAGCGATTTAAATTATGACCTGAAAAATGTGGGAAGAGAACTGGTTTTGACTGCTTTTGCCGTAGTAGAGAAAATTATAGTTTTTCATGATTATTTCCAAAAATTAATTGGGGATGCTTACCCGGAGTTCTGTTCGAAGCTTTCCACCATACCCCAGGGAATATGGCTGGAAGAAAGGCCTCCCTTAAAGCGGGAAATGATCGGACTGGCAGCAAATAATATCGTTTTTGCCCTTCCCAGTGGTCTCCGTCCGGTAAAAGATATCGAACTGGCTATTGATGGGCTGCAAAGGGTATATAAGGATTTTCCTGAGCTCCGTTTGCTGATTATTGGGCCAGTGATTGATCAGGACTATGGCCAAAAGATCAAGCAGCGGGTAAAAGAGCTAAATTGGGTATTTTATCTGGGAGAAGTCTCACATAGTGAGATGGGAAGCTATTTGTCGCTGGCCGATGTAATACTCAACACCTCCCGGGCGGAAGGACAACCCCAGGGATTGCTGGAGGGCATGAGCCGGAACAAGCCGGCCATATTGACTGCCGTACCGGGGAATCTGGACATTATTGAGGAAGGGCGGCAAGGATATTATGTAAGGAACCAGGAGGAACTGGCATCGGCAGCCCGGAAGATGCTGTCCTCGGCGGAAAGCCGCCAAAGAATGGGTCGGGAGGCCGGAAAACTGGTAAAAGAAAAATTCTCGCTGGCCAGGGAAATACAGAGCTATGAAAAATTATATCGTCAAGTCCTTAAGCCTTAAGTTGACACGGGGACGGGGTTATTGACAACTTTATCCTTCAGCGCCAAAAACTGTTTTGTACTAACCCCCCCATGGCCGCAAGCTTAATAGTGACCGTAGGGAGCATCAGTAGTACCCGCAAGGTGCAGGCCGGGGGCCACAACCACCGATGAAAATAGGAGCATTACAGGAGGTTATTATAGATGCTGATTCACGCAGATATATTATAATATATACCAGAAGAACCATCCCCATAATATACAGATATACATACGAGGAGAGTTTTACTATGAAAGTACATGTCCTGGCCAGTGGGAGTACAGGAAATGCCGTTCTATTCCAGTTTGGAGAAAGCAAAATTCTGGTAGACGCCGGCATCAGTTGCCGCCGGATTGAGCACGGACTCCAGGCAATAGGCACGAGAGCGGGGGAATTGGACGCAGTATTGCTTACCCATGAACATACCGACCATATTAAAGGACTGGATGTATTTATCCGCAAGTACCAACTTCCTGTTTTTACCCGACCGGCTACCTGGAGCAGGATTGACTGCCGTAAAAAATTTCCCGGGGAATGTATTAAAGAGATGGAAGGGACTTTTTCCCTGGGAAGGGTATTGATAGAACCCTTCGCTATTTCCCACGATGCCATTGATCCGGTAGGATTTTGTTTTTATTATGGGAAACGAAAAGCGGTAATTGCAACTGACCTGGGAATGGTAAGCCGGGAAGTGGAACAGGCCCTGTCTTTTACAGATATTGCCGTTCTGGAATCCAACCATGATCCCCAAATGCTTAAAAACGGGCCTTATCCCCCCTATCTTAAAAAGCGTATAGAGGGCAGGGAAGGCCACCTCTCGAATTTTGATACTGCCCGCCTGCTAAGTAGCGTGCCCCGCCATAATCCCATGCAGGTTTTGCTGGCCCATATCAGCCAGCAAAATAACCATCCTATGCTGGCTCAGCAAACCGTAAGCAAAATTATGCAAGATTCGGGTTGTGAAGTAGGTCGGGAAATCGGTATATATCCCACTTTTCCCCACCACGGGATTAGCTGTACCATGACCAGGGCATTTGCCGTTAACGCTCCCCTTTTTCAATGGGCAGATTTACTGGCGAAGCAGGACGGAAGGGGGAAAGCCAATTGAGCACAAAAGGCCTAAATGTGGAAAGTTCGAAGGAAACGGAAGCTTTGCTCTTGGAGTTGGGCTGGCAGGAAACGGAGAAATTGGAGAACCTGAATCAGCGCGTTGCTGAACAACAGAAAAAGAACCGAAACTTGCAGAGCGAGATTTTTGCTATGATACGGGAATTAATTCTGGTGCAAAGCCTGGACGGCAAAATTAGCCAGCAGGTACTTGAGCAGGTAATGATATGGGAGGAAGCCCGTAAAAAGGGAAGGGAAATAGCAAGAGCAAAAAGCGAGCGAGCTGGAGAAAGTCAGGAACAGTTGCGGGATTCACTCCGCTTGTTGGATCAAATCTACCAGCAAGCAGGAGTAGTTTGCCCCGAAACGCCTGCTCCAGGGGAGAAGAAGTAGAACTTTCAGAAGAACCGTTCCATGATATATTCACGGGATAGGAGATGAAATTTTGGTTTTCAAACGCCGCTGGAGCTCAGAGCCGGAAACCAGAGAGCAACTATTGGCCGAAAGGCAAGAAGAAATGAAAAAGATTATAGAGGAGCAGGAAGAGGTCCTGGAGAAATTGCAGGAAGAAGAGCAAAATCTCCGGGTAGAACATGAGTATTTGCAAGGTCAACTGCAGGCTGCTGTTGAGCACAAGGATATGCTGCTGGAACTCTTGCCGTTGATAGAAATCTATCTTCGCCGCAGCCGGGAGCATTGCTTAAAAGATATCCGTTGTTTTTGGGAGATGGCCAGTGGTCTTTGCTCCCCATCAGAAGGGAAAAATGAAGCAATTGACTATGAAGCGCTACTTCGGGAAATCACAGAAGATTTTATACGAGCAGAGGATGAATATTCTGCCGGAAGAGAAGAAAGCAAGGTTATTGGCAAGCCAGATGAAACTTCCCCCCCGCCCCATTCACGTCGAGCCTTTATTACTGATGATGATAGCATCATCCGCTCCTTGCTGAAGATTATCCTGGAAAGGGAAGGTTTTGAGGTTACTGAGTCGGGCGATGGGCGTAACGCCAGCCGGCTCATAGCTGAAATGGAGCCTCCGGATATTTGCATATTGGATATAATGTTGCCATTTATAGATGGCCGCCAATTGGTTCGACAAATCCGGGCTAAATCCAGCTGGAAATCTACTCCGATTATTATGCTTACCTCCAGCTCCAGTGAAAAAGAAATTGTAGCTCTCCTGGAGGCCGGAGCCAATGATTATATGCTAAAACCCTTTAATATCAGGGAACTATCCGCGCGGGTACGCCGGTTGACCGGGTATGAGATTAAGGATGATTGAACTACAACGGGAGCAACTGTAGTAAGTGAAGGGAAAATGCTATGAACAAGCTCATTGCCAATCCAGAGCCAATTATTAACCTGGTTGTACTGCTTGCCATAGGGATTATTACTACCTCCCTGCTTTTACTACTGCTAATGTTGAGGGTGCGGCTGCACCAGGCGGCCCAGGAAGATCATAAGAAGCAGTTGCTGTGTATTTGGGAACCGGTACTGGCAGCGGCCAGTATTGATTGTTTTGCCCTACAGCTGCCTGCTTTGGCCAAGAAGGATTACCCCGATGTTCTAATTTTATGGAATCGTTTTCAAGAATCCCTGCGTGGTGAATCTAAAGAAAATCTGATTATACTGGGGCAGAAGCTGGGCATTGAAATTCTGGCGGAACGCATGTTAAGCAGCAAAGATGAATCGGAGCGAACCATTGCGGCCCTTACCCTGGGCAATATAGGTGCCAGAGAGTCCTGGCCAGCTTTAGAGAAAATGGCATTAACAGAAGTTGGACTATCCGGTCAGGTTGCGGCACGAGCCCTGGCCCGTATAGATCCGAAAGCTGCCAGCCCCATCCTGATTCCTCTCTTCATCCGGCGTCACGAGTGGCCGCAAAGTAGAGTAGCCGCGATTCTCAGTGATATGGGAGCTGAGGTTATTACTGCCCCCATGATATCCGCGTTATTGAGAGCTTCTCCCGAAGAACTGGCCCGTTTTTTGCGATACCTGCCTTTTGCCTATCAAAATGAGGCGCTTGAGGCTCTGCGGCTACTGTTGTCTGAGCACAGCGAAGCAGAAGTTTTGACCGCTTGTCTGGTAGCCATGAGGAACCTGGCTGAAGATAGTGATATAGCTGTAATAAAGAACTTTCTTCATCATCCTGAATGGGCGGTGCGGGTTCAGGCGGTAAATACCATGGCCCGGCTGGCCCGTCGGGAGGATCTGCCGGAAATAATAGCTTTACTATCTGACCCCAACTGGTGGGTACGTTATCGCTCAGCCCAGGCCTTGGCGGAACTCCAATTTATCAGTTGGGAACAGTTGGAAGAGATTAAAAACCAACAGGAAGATCGTTATGCCCGAGATGCATTAACCCAGGTAATGGCGGAAAAGCAAATTAGGGAGAAGAATAGATGAAAGTTCTTATAATCTTACAATGGATATTTCTTCTTTATATGCTGGGTTTGAGTTTGAGTTACCTGCTCTTAAATCTCATTTCCATTGTCACCATCACGCGTTATATGCGTTCCCATCGTTTGAGCGATTTTCTGGAGTCATTTTCCGATTATGAATTGCCCATAAGTATTTTAGTACCTGCCTACAACGAGGAATCCACAGTGGAATCAACCGTTCGCTCCCTCTTGCAGCTATCCTATTCAGAGTTCGAGGTTATCGTAATTAATGATGGTTCTCGTGACCGTACCTTATCGATTCTGCAAGAAAGCTTTGGCCTGGTTAAAGTTCCCGAGGCCTACCAACAGCGCTTGCCGGTGAAAACCATACGCGGCTTCTATAGATCAAGCTATTATCCCAATCTGCGGGTAATCGATAAAGAAAACGGAGGGAAGTCCGATGCCTTGAACTCCGCTATTAATACCTGTCGCTATCCCTTGTTTTGTTCGGTGGATGCTGACTCCATCCTGCAGCGTGACAGCTTGAAACGGGTGGTACAACCCTTTCTGGAGAATCCTTTGACTGTGGCTGTAGGGGGGACTATTCGTATAGTAAATGGCAGTACGGTACAGGGGGGGTTCCTAACGAAAGCAGGCCTGCCAGGCAAGATGCTGGTCCGTTTTCAGATTATCGAATACTTAAGGGCTTTTCTATTTGGACGTTTGGGCTGGTCCCCGCTAAACGCTATACTGATAATATCTGGTGCTTTCGGGCTTTTTCGCAGAGAACAGGTAATAGAAGCCGGGGGTTACAGTACTGATACGGTTGGAGAGGACATGGAACTGGTGGTACGGCTCCACCGAATGTTGAGGTTAAAGGGGCAGCCCTACCGCATCACCTTTGTTCCCGACCCGATTTGTTGGACCGAGGCTCCAGAGGATCTATCCAGCCTGCGCAGGCAGCGTAGCCGCTGGCAGGAAGGCCTGGCGGAAGCTTTAAGCAAGAATATTCGACTATTGTTTCATCCGCGTAGTGGAACGGTGGGATGGCTGGCTTTTCCCTTTATGATTATTTTTGAGTGGTTCGGGCCGGTAGTGGAAGTGGTAGGCTATCTCTTTGTCCTTTTTGGTTTCTTGACCGGGCTGGTTTCACCGCTGGTCTTTGTAATCTTCTTTACCCTGGCACTGGGTTTTGGTGTATTGATTTCGGTTGTGGCCCTTTTATTGGAAATTATCTCTTATCGTATATATTCAGAGCCCCGCCACATTCTGGCCTTGTTCCTGGCCGGAATATTGGAAAACTTCGCTTATCGCCAATTAATCAGCCTGTGGCGCTTGGAAGGTCTGGTGAAATGGATTAAAGGCGGCAAATTACAATGGGGAGAGATGGTACGCAAGGCGGATTGGCAGAAGTAATTTGCATGATTGCTCAGCAAACCTTAATAGCGACCCTGCACTCAAAAAGCCGGTATGGGATAACCGGCTAATCGCTCGCTTTACCCCGCATTCCCCAACCGTAATCTCCTTTGAATTCAACAAAGCGCACTTCTCCCCGGGATTCCTGGCTTAGCTTGCCGTCCTCTCCCTTTTTGACCAGTATTAACTCCTGCATGCCTGGGGGGCCTAGCGGTAAAAGCATTATGCCTCCAACTTTTAACTGCTCCAACAGGGGTGGGGGTATGGAGGCAGCGCCTGCAGCCGCGATGATGCGGTCATAAGGGGCCAATTCCGGCCAACCTTGACTGCCATCACCTATCTTGAAATTAATATTGTTGTATCCCAGTTCTTTAAGCCTGCTTTGTGCTTTTTCCGATAGCTCCGGTACTAGCTCTATACTGAAGACCTCAGCGGCGAATTCAGCCAGAAAAACGCTTTGATAGCCGGAACCAGTGCCTATTTCCAGTACCCGGCATTTTTTATTTAGCTCCAGGGCCAGGGTCATTTCCAGCACCAGGCTGGGTTGGGAAATAGTTTGCCCAAATCCGATGGGCAAAGCCTGGTCACAATCAGCCATGTTCTTGTAATCGTTGTCAATGAAATGGCTGCGATCCAAACGACGGAAAAACCGGATTATTTCGTTGGAGCTATCTGCTTCGGGCTTCATTTAACAAGCATTCCTTTCGTAAGTAGTGAGGGGTAAGGTGTAAGGGGTTTAAGTCATTTCCTGCTACATCTTACTATTCAAGCCCCTACTAACTCACTTTTCATCGGTGGTTGTGGCCCCCGGGCCATGGGAGGTTAGTAAAAGAATATGGTTTTTGACGCAGAGGGACGCTGATTTTTATGATTAACGCTGATTATTTTCTAATATAGCTTATCCCTATCTCCATTCTAGCATTAATGAAAAAATATGGTTAATTGTGATATCATAATTTGAGGTCCGTGCTTCTTTACTACATATTAGCTATATTTTTTTCATATATTTTGCAAAAAGGAGGTAGAGGCTCTTGGTAGTTAATCTGGCCAAGCACCGGCTGGCATTTTTTATGATTCTATTTTCCTGCCTATTCCTGCCTTTCATTTTCAAATCTGAATCCATAAAAGAAAAAATAAAGCCTGAGCGTGTTGAACAGAAAGTGCTTCAGGGAGAGTATCTATCCTGGGAGGAAGTGAACAAGCTATTTCCCAAATACGCCAAAGCAACGCTGGTGGATCTGGATACACAAATGAAGTTCCGCATACAGAGAAGGGGAGGCAGCTATCATGCTGATGTTCAACCATTGACAGCTGACGATAGTTCAATAATGAAAAAGATATATGGTGGGGAGTGGAGTTGGAAGCGAAGAGCCGCTGTACTCCAACTGGATAATGGCAAAATGATTGCAGCTTCAATGAACGGGATGCCACATGGCAGTGGTGCCATACCCGATAACAATTTCCAGGGGCATTTTTGTGTTCATTTTCGGGACAGCACAACCCATGGCAGCCGCAAATCCGATTGGGGTCATAAAATAATGATATGGAAAGCTGCCGGAGTATTGGATAGAGAGCTAAAATTGTTGGAACCTGAGGATATTATCCGGGTGTTTGTGGTGGCAATGGATCAAGGGGAAAGCAAAATAGCGGGCAAAGTGATGAGTGACGGTAAAGAGGATGAGCTTTCCCTGGCTGCTGCGGAAATAAAGTATAGTCAAATTGATAAAATAGAAAAGAAAAAAGAAAAGCTATACCAGGTTGACATACGGCTGGCTTTAAAGGGTTCAAGCCGGGAATATTCCAGAAAAGTGGAGGTTAAGGTCTTGCAAAAGGATGGAGCCTGGTTAATTGATTACGGTTTTCTGCGCCGCTCTTTGCGCAGCCCTCAAAATCTAAAAGCTTTTTCGTAGGTTTACCTGAAGGCTCATACTAACTCAACTTTCATCGGTGGCTGTGACCCCTGGATCATGGAGGGTTAGTAAGAAAAGTGAGGGGTGAGGGGTGAGGAGTGAGGGGTTAATTTTTTCCTGCTACATCTTACCGTTCAAGCTCATACTAACTCAACTTTCATCGGTGGTTGTGGCCCCTGGGTCATGGGGGGTTGGTTAGAAAATAAGGATTAGACGCAGAAGGACGAAGTTGTCAACAACCCCGTCCCCATGTCAAGTAATAAAAAAAGCACTTCCTTAGGCGGAAGTGCTTTTTAAGTGTTTTTCAAAAGTATTATTTCCCGGAGGGATGATAATGGGTGTGGAGCAGTTCGTGGGATTTGTGTCCCAGGGGCTCCTTGAGGAAATCTTCGTATAGTTTCTTGACTTCAGGATTATCATGGGATTTACGTAGCGGAAGACCTGCATCTTCAACATAAATTGCTTCAATTCTTTCTTTCTTCTTGGCAATGGTGGAGGGGATAGGCTGGCCTCCGCCACCGATACAGCCGCCGGGGCAGCACATTACTTCAATAAAATGATAGGGCGAAGTGCCGGCCTTGATTTCGTCCATGATCTTGCGAGCGGCACCCAGGGAGTTGGCTACGGCCACCTTAACTTTGGTTCCACTCAAATCCACTTCAGCTTCCTTCATACTCTCAAATCCACGAACACCGGTGAAATTGACATCTTCCAGGGTTTGTCCGGTTACTACTTCATATACGGTACGCAGGGCTGCCTCCATAACGCCGCCGGAAGCTCCAAAAATAACCCCTGCACCAGTATAGGCACCCAGTAAAGAGTCAAAATTGGAAGGTTCAAGCTTATCCCAGTAGGCGCCTCCCATTCTAAACAGCTTGCCTACTTCCCTGGTGGTGAGCACCAGGTCTACATCACGGAAACCACTGGCATTCATCTCCGGCCGCTGGGACTCAAATTTCTTGGCGGTACAGGGCATTATGGATACGGAATAAATTTTGGCCGGGTCTATCCCCATTTTTTCGGCCCAATAAGTCTTGGCCAGAGCCCCGAACATCTGCTGCGGGGATTTGCAGGTAGACAGGTGATCCAGCTGGTCGGGATAGAAGGTTTCAATAAAGTTGATCCAACCGGGGCTGCAGGAGGTAAGCATGGGCAGGGTGCCGCCTTCTTTCAGCCGTTTTAACAGTTCGTTGCCTTCTTCCAGTATGGTGAGGTCGGCAGTGAAATTAGTGTGGAATACATAATCGAAGCCCAATTGCCGCAAACCGGCTACAAAATTAAGCATGTCCAGAGCACCGGTAGTAATCCCCAATTCTTCTGCCACCGCTACCCGCACCGCCGGGGCAATTTGGGTGATAACGATCTTTCCCGGGTCCGCTACAGCAGCCAAAAATTCTTCGATTTCTTCATTTTCGATTATGGCTCCCACCGGGCAGACCAGGGCACATTGGCCACACATTACACATTTGGTTTCAATCAGGGCCTTGCCGTCAACGGTCTGGGGCACCCCGTCTTTGACTTCCAGTGCACCCACTGTCTGTACATCATTGCACATTTCCACACAGCGCAGGCATAGTGTGCACTTGGAAGGATCGCGAACAATGGCTGGAGTAGACCTGTCTTGCGGAACTTTCAGGGGTTTATGTTCGAATGAACGGATGATTAGGGTTTCGGCCAGAGTTTGCAGCTCGCAGTTCTGGTTGCGGGCACAGTTCAAACAGTCCTGGGGATGTACCTTGAGAATCTTTTTCAGGTTGTTTCTCTTTTCGGCGATTACCCTGGGGGTGTTGGTTTTAACCTCCATACCCGGGGCAACCACTTCGGAACAGGCGGTTTTGATTTCCCCGTTTATGTCAACCACGCAAACCTTGCAGTTATCTTTTACCTGAAGGTCGGGATGGCTGCACAGGGATGGAATCATGAAACCGGCTGCCGCTGCCGCCTGCATTACGGTTGATCCTTCGGGAACCGAAGTCGCAAAGCCGTTTACCTTGATAGTGACCATACCAAATTCTCCTCTCTCCCTTTTATATTTACCGCTTTATGCGTTCTGTCCTTAGTTTATTAATTGTGAAAAATAGTGTCAAGTGGAAGGGATAGGGAGTAAAAAAACGACTAATACAATATTTTCCGGCGATATATGCAGATATTAAGCATATTAACGAAAAATGCTTAAGAAAATAATTTTAAGCAAAATGGTAAAAATAAAGTTTTAATCTCTAAGAGTTTTGCACAATTAACTTTTCCGAAGAAACCATTAATATATAGTGGCCTGGATGGGAGTTTACAAGCATGCGGGTTCTAATCCCCCGCGCAGCGGTGTGTTGAAAGAGGTTTTTGCAGAGGAAGCATATATTATTAGCACAGCCGGGAATTATTTTTAATCGTCATAGACCTTCCAGTATTCACCTTCCGCATCCTGCCACATCTGCTGAAATTCACCGGAAGGACGAATGACCGTGGCTTCACAACGGGCGGTAACAGTTCCATCGGCCAACCTTATTTCGCCGGCTACCCGGGCATAACGACGGCTGCCCCGGATCAGCCAGCCGATCACTTCCAGCGGCTGCCCGGTGGGGGTGGGTTGTATATACTTAACCTCCAGGCGGGCGGTTACCATAAGATTGTCAAAATCGCCGTTCAGCAGGGTGGCCCGGCCCGAAGTCTCGTCCAGCAGAGCAGCAATAATTCCTCCGTGTACAAATCCGGGGTAGCTGTTGAAGTGTTCGGGAATAGTAACATTGGCTCGCACCTGTTGCTTTTCCGAGTCATTATAAAAATCCACTTTAAGACCCACTTCATTTTGCCGGCCACAGAGAAAGCAGTTTCTTGAATTAGGTTGTTTTTGCATGACGGATACTCCTTTCCGGTTCAGCGTTTCCATTTTTAATTTAGCCATTTTTAGGATGCGGTTTAAAGTAGCAAACAAAGGGCAGGGGGACACAATGGCAAAGCTGCTGTATCCCCCTGAAATGTCCCGAACTTTAAGAGAAATTTTCTGCTTCAGGATATTCCTGACCAAATGTATCCACACTAACGCTGAGCATTCTTTGAGCTTCCCGAGGTTTATCGCGGAAATCCCGAGCTGCGTTTACTATCTGATCCACTACTTCCAGGCCTTCAATTACCTGGCCGAAAGCGGCGTAATCGCCATCCAGATGAGGGACGGGGGCCACCATGATGAAAAACTGGGAACCAGCGGAATTGGGATCAGCGGTCCTGGCCATAGAAAGAACGCCTCTTTCGTGGGAGAGATGGTTGGGAAAGGCATTACTTTTGAACTCTCCTTTAATACTGTAACCTGGGCCCCCTGTTCCGCTGCCCAGGGGACATCCGCCCTGAATCATGAAACCGGGAATAACCCGGTGAAAGACCAGACCATTATAAAACCCCTTTTTTATCAGTGAGATAAAATTGTTGACTGTATTGGGAGCTATAGTGGGAAAAAGTACAGCCTTTATCAGTCCCCCGTTTTCCATCTGGATACTTACCAGTGGATTATTGCTCATAGCATCACCTAAAATGCCAAGACTACGGCCGGGTAGTTGGTTTTCAGGAAATCGGCGATTTCCGGAGATTGCAGGGCTTTGCCCAGCTTTACGATACTATCCTTATCTTTATCTTCCGGTCTTACTACCACTACATTGGCAAAGGGGGAATCGCCCGGCTCCACAAAAACAGCTTTCGCGGGGTCCAGCCCGGCATCAAGGGCATAGTTGGTATTGATGCAGCAGATGGCTGCATCCTGCAGTACCCGGGGCAGGGTGGCGGCATCGGCCATTTTTATTTCCAAATTTTTGGGATTTTCTACAATATCCCTTTCGGTAGCGGTGACACCGGCATCTTCTTTTAATTTAATCAAGCCGGCGCTCTGCAGCACGGCCAGGGCACGGCCGCTGTTGGTCGGGTCATTGGGGATACCCACGATAGCCCCGTCAGCCAGTTTGTCCAATTTGTCGATCTTTTGCGAGTAGATACGCATAGGCTCGGTATGTATCTTTACCGTCCATACCAGCTTGGAATTAGTTTTGGCATTGAAGTCCTCCAGATAGGGAATGTGCTGGAAGAAGTTAGCATCAATCTGCTTATCGTTCAGGGCCGGGTTTAGTTGAGGGTAGTCGGTAAAATCCTTTATTTCCATCTCCACCCCTTGTTCGGCCAGCTTGGGTTTAACCATTTTCAGCATGGCGGTGTGGGGTTCACCAATAGCTCCTACCACCAATTTTTCGGTGGCTTGTTTTTCCGGTGTTTTACCAGCTTGTTTATCCGGATCGGTTTGCTCGGCCTGTTGGCCGCAGCCTGCTGCCAGGCCCAGGGCCAGTATCAGGCAGGCAATAAGTGCAATTGATAAGGTCTTTCTCATTATTTTTTACCTCCTCTTGTTAATTATTCTACCGGCGGCTTTATCGCCCAGCATTTGTATTCCCTGTACGATTACGATCAAGACGATTACGGTTATCCACATTATTCCGGTCTGGTAACGCATGTAACCGTGGTAGTAGGCCAGGGTACCCAATCCACCTCCTCCCAATACACCTGCCATGGCGGAATAACCAACCAGGTTTATAGCAGTGATAGCCACCCCCAGAACCACTGAGGGCATAGCTTCAGGCAGCAGAACCTTGCTTATTATCTGCCAGTTGCTGGCCCCCATGGATAGAGCGGCTTCTATCAAGCCCCAGTCAATTTCTTTCAGGGAAGTTTCCACCAGCCGTGCTACGAAAGGAATGGCCGCCAGGGAAAGAGGCACGATGGAAGCTACGGTGCCGATGGAAGTACCCACCACCCAACGGGTGAAGGGAATGGCTAGGATGAGCAAGATAATAAAGGGCAAGGAACGAACAGCATTGACAATAGAACCCAATACCTGGTTCAGCTGCAGGTTCTCCAGGATATGTCCTTTTTCGCTGGTCACCAGGATAATGGCCAGGGGCATCCCTACCAGGTAGCTGACGGCGGTGGATAAGAAAACCATATACAGGGTTTCCCAGCTGGCAAAGAGTACGGCGGCTGGAACCCAGTCATAGTCTCCCAGGTAAGTAGCGAAGAAAGCAGCTAGATCGATACCGCTAATTGCCAGCATGGTTTATAACCTCTATTTCCAGGCCGCATTTCCGCAGGAAATCCAGGGCCTCATTGATAGTCTCAACCGGACCTATTAATTCCAGGGTCAGGTTGCCAAAAGGGATGTCTTTTAACTGGTCGATGTTGCCGTATAATATATTGGCAGCTACCGCGTATTTTTGCACCATGGAGGAAATAATAGGCTCACCCGCCGAGGCTCCGATAAAGGAGACCCGAATCAAACGACTGCTGTTTAAGCCATGGTCTATGAACTGGCGCTGCAGGATTTCCGCCGGGATTTCGCGGTTGACTATGGAGTTGATAAAGCTGCGCGAGGTCGGTGTTCCGGGATTGGAAAATATATTTAATACATCACCGACCTCAACTATCGTGCTGTCATCGATTACCGCTACCCGGTCACAGGCGTCCTTGATTACATTCATATCGTGGGTAATCAAAACGATAGTCAAGCCTAGCTGGCGGTTAATATCTTTCAGCAATCCCAGGATGGAGCGGGTAGTCTGGGGATCGAGGGCAGAGGTAGCTTCATCGGAAAGCAAGACTTTGGGATCATTGGCCAGGGCTCGGGCGATGCCCACCCGCTGTTTTTGACCACCACTGAGCTGCTCCGGGTAAACCTGGGCTTTATCCGTCAACCCCACCAGTTCCAGCAAAGCATTTACCTTTTGAGCCGCCTCGTTTTTAGGCACAGCGGCGATCTCCAGGGGAAACATTACATTTTCAAACACCGTGCGGGAAGAAAGCAGATTAAAATGTTGAAAAATCATGCCTATCTTCTGGCGTAGCTGGCGCAATTCCAGGGAGTTCAGAGAACCTACATCCTGCCCGTCAACCATAATAGTGCCTTGAGTAGGTCTTTCCAGCATATTGATGCAGCGGATAAGGGTACTTTTGCCGGCCCCGCTCAAGCCGATTATCCCGAAGATTTCTCCCTTTCTTATGGAGAGGCTGACTTCTTTGAGTGCCGTCACCTCTTGGGGGTCGCTACCGTATATCTTGGTCAGATTGCTGATTTCAATCAATACCTCTGCCTCCCGGACATATTAAAACCCCCTTGTCCGCAGCATAGCGACAGGAGGATAAATCCCCTCTCATTTAGCTAAAATCCGGTCAAAAGGATGCTAGCCCCCGTATTGCCTTATGGCCATTTTACCAGGCTCGTCCCTCTGGCACTTGATGAAGGGAATAGAAAAACGCTCTACTTCAATAATATATTAGCATGCAGCTATTATGAGGGTCAATAAACTAAATTCCAGCAGAGCTTCAAAAACTTAATGACTTGCCTTTGATACAAAAAACCATAATTTGTACAGGGTTTGCCAAGAGGGAAATTTTCATGCTATGACCAGCCCGGCAGTATAAATGGCCACCGGGTTTTTGCTTGCCGGGGCCATTGCCGGGGAATATAGGCCCCGACAGAGGGGGAAAAGTGGTAGTTTTTCTTGAAGTCCGTTTGGTGAGCGATAATTCTTTCCAGCCATTGGAGCAGCCGGTCGATTTCTTCCCGGGTATTATAGGCAGCCAGGCTTATTCGCAGCATTCCCGGCAGAAGTGCCGGTTCTTTACCCTCATAAATACCGCTAATACTTTCCGCGTCTATTCCCAGGAGATTCCTGACATAGCCCTGTGCACAAAAACAGCCGGTTCTGACCCCTATTCCGGCCTCAAAGCAGAGAATGGAACCCAGCAATGCATGTTCTAATCCCTTAATGTTGAAGCTGATAACTGCCAGCCGGGGAAAGGAGCCGTATATTTTGATTCCCGGCAGCTTTTGCAGCCGTTCCCGGGCATAGAGCAGGAGTTCTTCTTCGTAAAGAGCTAATTTTTCTATGCCTATTTTTTGCAGGTATTGCAGGCTGCGAGCCAGGGTGAAGGCGCCAATAACATTGGGAGAGCCTGCTTCTTCGCGCTCAGGAAGACCTGTCCACCAGACCTGGTTCCGGCTTACCAGGTCAACGGTTCCTCCTCCGGAATATTCCGGTTCCCCCTGTAAAAAGGTTTTCCGTGGGCCAATCAATACCCCGCTGCCAAAAGGGGCATAGATTTTATGGCCGGAAAAAGCCAGGTAATCAATATGGCGCGGGTCGCCCTCTTTTATCATATTCACCGGGTGGTGGGCTAAAAGCTGGGCTCCATCCACCAGGATTTCAGCCCGGTACGCGTGAGCCATTTCCGCTATCCGGTGTATGGGATTTATGTGGCCGGTGACATTGGAAGCTCCACATATAGTCACCAGCCTGACCCGGGGATAGTGTAATTGCAGCAGTTTTTCCAGATCGCCAAGGTCTAATAATCCTTGCTGGTCCACCCGGATATACTTGACCCGAGCCTTGTTGCGCCAGGGAAGGTCGTTGGAGTGGTGTTCCATCATGCTGGAGATGACTACATCCCCCCGAGCGAAACTCATGCGATAGGATAACTTGTTGATGGCTTCGGTGGTGTTTTTCACCATTATTACGCATTGCGAGTCCAAGCCGGCCCCAACGAAATTAGCGATAGTTTCATGGGAATCATCGTAGAACTGTGAAGATAGCAGGGATTTATAACCGGTTCCCCGGTGAACCCCCGAATACCACTGAAGGAAATCCTGCATTTCCTCTACTACCGGTTGGAGGGCCGGGGTACTGGCGGCATTGTCAAAATTGATATAAGGGAGATATTTGCCGCCCAAGGTGGGAACTTTTTTCTCCACCCCCAGAATATCACGGCGAAAGCTTTTGGGCTTGAAGACTTTCTTATTAATAGTAAACACACCCTGTATCTGTTTAATATATACTATGAACAGTCGCTGGCTTTTGACACGGGTCTTTTTTTGGGCGGATGACAGAAGACGGAAATCTCAGGCAAGATTGCCTTGAGCTTAATAGAAATAACTGACAGTAAATGCTGAGCCATGGGTGGTTAGTAAGAAAAGTGGGGAGTAAGGGGTTTAAATTATTTCCTACTACATTTTACTATTTCAGCACCTACTAACTCACTTTTCATAGGTGGTTATGGCCCCTGGCCATGGGGGGGTTAGTAAAAAAAATGGGGGATAAGGGATAAGTAGTGCAGGTTTCAGAGGAGTCTGATTTTTTCAAATTGTAGAGGGGGAAGGTTTCTTGAGTGGAGAAGAAAGTTATTACATATATATTCTCAGTTGTTCCGATGGTACTTTATATACCGGCTCGACCAACAACCTGTCGGCTCGCCTGGAAAAGCACAACCAGGGGGAGGGGGCCAGGTATACGCGCGGGCGCAGACCGGTGACCCTGGTTTACTCCGAATTTGCAGCCGGTAAATCGGCGGCATTAAAGCGAGAAAGACAGATAAAAAAGATGACTCGTGCTGCCAAGCTTGCTCTGATAAAGTAAATATATATTTTGCAACCCTTATGTGAAAAGGGGTTTTGCAGTGGAGTCAATAAAGGATTTAGTAAAAAGTGAGGAGTAAGGGGTAGGGGTTATAGGGGTTAGGTGTCAAAAGGACCGTCCCCGCATCACCCCCCCCCCCGCGTCACCTCATGCATCTTTCAACCTCATATAAATAGCTGCAGGTCGGATTCGAGTGCGTTTTTCAAGTATTCTTTCACATCCATAATTTGTACTTCCGGGAAAAGCTCCTCCTTTTTAAAACCCATAATTTCAACCGATAACTGACAGGCGTAAAAGCTTACTTCTTTTTTGCGGGCGCCGGACAGGAGATCGCTTAGTTTTGGCGCCTTTTCTTCCTTCATCATTTCCAGCAGCATCTTTTTTCCTATCCCGCCCAGGTTCATTTTGGAGAGAGGGAGTTCTTCTGCTTCCCGGGGAGTAAGAGAGGAGAAGGCTTGCTCATAGAGGCTTTTATCTTCCTGGGATGCTTTTCCCGGATCGCGTAAGAGCAACAAACCCCAGAAGGCACAGAAGATAGTTACCTCTATCTCCATTTCCCGGGCGGCATTGGCAATAATCAAGGAAGCCAGAGCCTTATCGTAGTCTCCGCTGAACAGAAGCAGGTTCATTTTCTTATTTTCCATACATTAATCCTCCAAGCTTTATTTAGCATTATTTTGGGCCAACCCGCTTCGAATTATTAAGGAAGGATGATATAGTAGCTTAGCAGGAACCTCATGCTGCTTCTCGGGGAAAAGTGAGAAGTGAGGAAATAAGGTTATTTCCTACTATATCTTACTGTTCAAGATACTGCTAAGCACTTTTCATTGGTGGTTGTGGCCCCCGGGCCTGGGCGGTCAATAGGAAAAGTGGGCAGTGAGGGTTAATATAGGCATCTCGCCGCTCGAGTATATTCGGATTAACTTTATCATCAGGGATTAATTATTGAGGTTCCCCCGCCTTGTTGCAGCGGTGTGTTGAAACTGCTTAAGCAGTTTCTTCCGTGCTTAAAGCACAAATATTTTTTTAAGGTAGGAAAAAGATATGTGTATAGAGAAAAACTAAGGAAGCTATTGCTCAAGAAAGAGAGGTAAGCTATGAACTCCAAAAAGATGGTTTTAATAGGACTGGTCCTTACTGCTTTCTTTTCATCGCTGGCTGTTTTTGAGCTAATACCCGGCCTGATTATGGCTTTCTTGCTTTTATCTGTTGGAATTGCTGTCACCTATTATTTTGCTCTTAGCCAAATGAGATTGGAAAGCCTGGCGGGTAAAACTATTTTGCTCAAGGCGGCCAAAGAGATAGGGAAGGAGAGCAAGGCTCCGGAAATCAGCCGGCTGTTGGGTTTGTGGGCCCAACGATTGGTGAAATCTGAAGCGGCCCTGGTCTGGTGGCAGGGGGAATGGGTGCTTGGTGATGAGGAATTCACGGTCTGGCCCGGACTGGAAACGGCCCGAGAGTGGGTCAGGAACAATAGGGAAGTTCTGGTTTTAAATAGAAATGGAGGGGAGATCTTTTCCCACCCCTGGCCCAGCAATATAAACTCATTATTAGGCTGGCCTTTGATGGTCGCCGACGAAGCAGCCGGGATGCTATTCCTGCTTAATGAAAGTAAGCGCGGGTATTTTGTCCCCCAGGATAGTGAAGCTCTGAAAGTAATTTGCCAGCAGGCAGTGCTATCCCTGGACAAAGCCAATAATTATCAAAAAACGGAAGTTATTTATAAAGAGATGCTATTTTCTCTGGTAAATACCCTTGATTCTCGCTTTCCTGGTTTTGCCGGGCACTCCCGGCGGGTAGCCCGAGTGGCGGTACTTCTGGGTAGCAAACTGGGTTTGGATGAAGAAGAGTTGCGCATTCTTGAATATGCTGCCCTCTTGCATGATGCCGGTAAAGTTTTTTTCTTGCGGGAAGGGATTCCAGGGAAAGCGGGGGAGTTGGAGGAAATGGAGGAAGAGAGTTATCTGCCACCGGTGGAAGAGCACCCGCTGCTGGGGGCTCAAATTTTGCCTGGCGAGGGTATATTTGCCAAGATGCGCCAGGGGATCCTTTATCATCATGAGCGCTATGACGGCAGTGGCTACCCTGAAGGCTTGAGCCGTACGGATATACCCCTGGCGGCCAGAATAATTGCCGTGGCTGATCTCTATGATGCTTTAACCCGGCTTGCTTCCGAAGAAGAAAGACTGGAACCGGAAGCTGCCGTAAATGAAATGAAAAAGACTATGGGTATGCTCTTAGACCCCCTGGTGGTAATAGTTTTGGAGGAAGTGGAGCGGGAACTCGATGAAATAACTTAAGGGATTTCCTTTTTCCCAAGCCAAATGTAAAATTAATAATGGATTAGGTGGAGAGCATTTTGCCGTTACGGAAAAGAAAATTATTCTTTATAATCGTAATAGCAGTTTTTCTAGCTGCTTATCTTATTTATATCCGGATGGGATCGCAGGCTTTGATTGAGACGCTGGCAACCGGTACCGCGAATAATGAGAATGAGCTGGTTTTTCCAGCTCCCGGTCAAACACTTTATAAGATGGGACTTTATCTGGATACCAGTAGGCGAACCATGTATGGAAATACGGTTTTACTAACCCGGAACACTTCCGGCCAGGCCCTGAGCGAACTGTGGTTTACCGTCTATCCCAACGCCTTCAAGGATTCCCGGCACAGCCCTGCTCCATCTGAGGCTTATTATGCCGGATTCAATGAAGGGTACCTCGATTTCCAGGAATTCAAGGTTAATGGGCAAAAGGTGGAATACTTCCCGGACGGGGTATCACTACAGGTGGTATTGCCCCGGGATATTGTTCCCGGGGAGGACATAAAGATTGAGATGCAATGGCAGGCCCAGATACCTAAATTAGCTTATCGTTATGGCAATAAGGGCGGAATCTATATGTTGGGTAATTTTTATCCCACATTGAATGTCCTGGGCAGGGACGGCTGGCATAATTCCTACAACTCCGCTTTTGGAGACCCCTTTTGCTTCCATTGTGCCGATTATCAGGTTAGCTTGAGCCTGCCGGAAGGTTTCTTGATGGTATCAACAGGAAGCAAGCGGGAAACAATAGCAGAAGACAATGGCAGAGAAGTCCATTTTATCGAAGCCCAGAATGTCCGTGACTTTTGCCTGGCGGTACTGTATGATTACAAAGAGTCAATTTATGGGCAAAATCGGCCCCAAATCATTTGTTATTCTCCGGCCAAACAAAGTGAACTAGCGGGGCAGATCCTTAAACAATCGGCCCAGATTTTAAACTATTATGCCTGTAGCTGGGGCTCCTATCCCTATCTGGATTTCAAAATTGTTTTCGTTCCTATGCGCGGTTTTCATGGCATGGAATATTCCGGGTTAATCTTTTTGAGTGAAGAATTTTTGCAACCCAGAACTTATAAAGATCATGGTGAGTTTATTCTGGCTCACGAAATAGCTCACCAATGGTGGTATGGGATGGTAGGCAATGATCAGTTGAAAGAGCCCTGGTTGGACGAAGGATTGGCCAACTGGAGCGCCTATAAGTACCTGAAAGAATACCGGGGGATTGAACCAGCCTGCGGCAGCGAATTCCAGAACGGGATTAACCTGGCGCAGGAAATGCGGGAAATCGTTTCCCGGCAGGAATACTACCGGATGGCCTACTCAGGAGGAGAGGCTTTCTGGTTTGCTTTAGAGAAAGAAATGGGAGAAGATACGGTTAACAAGGTTTTACGCCGATACCTGGCTGATTTTCGCTTTAAAGTAGCCAGTACCGATGATTTGCTACTGGTTATTAAAAAAGAGGCCCGCCGGGATATGAGTGATTATTTCCACAAATGGTCTCTGGATAAACCAGTATCTGACTAGAGTCGGAAAGGTATCCAGGTTAAACTATATCTGAGTTTGAAGTCTTCTCCCCACTTCCGCCAAAGCGAGGAGAAGAAAAAGCTCAGAGTTTCACCAGGCAAGCTGGATAGAACTGCCTGTTTATTAGACCTGGGCATCATGTTGCTTGAGTACTTGTAAAGCGTCCGGGACTCTTTCTTCATTGGTTACCATAGTAAGGAGAAAGGCGCTTTGGCCGGGAAGGTCATGACTCCCTGCCATGCCGCTTACTGAAGGGTCAGCCGCCATGAGTGGCGAAGGAACACGATCATAAGCCCCGTTACCCATAATCATAGTAGCCAGAGAAGTCATATTATTATTGCCATATGCTTTAGAATTGGGGGCGCTGGATACCCGGTCAATCTGGATTTCGTTATAACCTCTTTGTATCAGAATCTCCCGGGCTGCTTCGGCTTTGTTTTCCGTTGGGAAATAGGCCAGAATGGACTTTTCGCCTGGTTCAAGCTGCATAATCTTACCTCCTTTCTGGAGTATTTTAATTTAAGTTTCTCTTAGTATTTTTGGCGTCCTGATAGAGAATATAGGTGGAAAAATCAAGATGAGGAGGACAAAAATGAATCCCATACAAAGAGTGCTGGCTTCTTTGCACAGCATGGTGATAGAAGCATTGGAAAAGGCTAAATCCAGGGATTTAATAAAATTTGAGCAGATTCCGGAATTTCTTATTGAAGTTCCCCGGGAAAAGGAACATGGTAATTTTGCCTGCAATGTCGCTCTTTTAATGGCGCGCCAGGCCAGACAGGCTCCTCGCGTTATTGCTGAAGTGTTGCTGGAGCTGATGGAAACGAACGGGCGTCCGGTAGAGAAAATTGAAATTGCCGGAGCCGGCTTTATCAACTTTTTCCTGGATCGGAGCTGGCTTCATGATATCCCTTTAACTGTATACAACAGCAAGGATAAATACGGATTCAATGAAAAAAAAGCCAAAAAAGTGCAAGTGGAATTTGTTAGTGCTAATCCTACTGGGAATCTACATATGGGAAATGCTCGGGGAGGCGCTATCGGAGATACCCTGGCCAATATCCTGGAACGGGCCGGTTATGAGGTGGAGCGGGAATTCTATATTAATGATGCCGGCAACCAGATAGAAATATTCACCGATTCCATGGAGGCCCGCTATCTGCAATTAACGGGACATGATGTGCAATTTCCGGAAAACGGCTACGCCGGGCGGGATCTTATCGATACGGTCAGGAATATTATTGCTCGTTATGGCGAGGGTTTATATGATTTGCCCCGGGAGGAAAGGCGGCAGATAATAGTTGATTTTGCCCTGGAGGAGAAGATAGATTATATCAAGAAAACCCTGGCCAGCTTTGGCATCAGCTATGATGTATGGTTCAGTGAAAAAAGCCTGCATGAAAACGGTAAGATAATGGCGGTTTTTAATGAATTGCGGGAAAAAGGTTATATTTATGAAAGCGAAGGAGCCTGGTGGTTTAAGTCCACCGCTTTTGGCGATGAGAAGGATGAAGTGGTTTTACGGGCCAATGGAATGCCTACTTATTTTATGGCCGATATCGCCTATCACCAGAACAAGTTTGAACGGGGTTTTGACTGGGTTATAAATGTTTGGGGGGCTGACCACCACGGACACATCGCTCGCATGAAAGGGGCTATAGAAGCTCTGGGCTACGACCCGGCCAGGCTGGACATACTCTTGATGCAACTGGTCAGATTATACCGGGCCGGTAATATAGTACGGATGTCCAAACGAACCGGAACCACCGTTTCCCTGGATGAGTTGATTGAGGATGTGGGCAAGGATGCCGCCCGCTTCTTTTTTGTAATGCGCAGCCCGGACAGCCATTTGGATTTTGACCTGGAATTGGCCCGGCAGAAGAGCCAGGAAAACCCGGTATATTATGTACAATATGCTCATGCCCGAATTTGCAGCATATTCAGGCAAGCCCGGGCCGAGGGTATTACCATGGCAGGGATAGATGAAATTGATATTTCCTGCTTAAAGGAAGAGGAAGAATTGGCAATTTTGAGGAAAATAGCGGATTTCCCCGAAGAAATCTCTATAGCCGCCAGGACCCTGGCCCCCCAGCGGATAGCCCGCTATGTATTGGATTTAGCCGCATTATTCCACAGCTTCTATAATCATCACCGGGTCTTGAATGATAACCGGGCCTTGCAGGATGCTCGGCTTTTGTTGATGGAAATAATCCGTATTACTATACATAATGCGTTGAATGTGCTGGGGGTTACTGCTCCCGAACAAATGTAGGAGGTGTGCCAAGATGATACCAAGAAAAAAAAGCGAAGCTGACTGGGCGGTGGAAATACTGGTCAAAAAGCAAGAAGCTATGTTTTATGCGGAGCTGATTAAAGAAGTAGCCAGGATGATGGGGAAAAAAAATGACCCGACCAGCTTGACCTCAATTTATACCCGGATAAATATGGACAATCGCCTGGTATACCAGGGACAGGGCTTTTGGTATTTTGATACCAACCGGGTACGCCAGGATGCTTGAGCTGCTTTCAGAAAAGGAGGGATACTTTTATGAAAATAAGGTGGTTGGGACATGCCTCTTTTCTAATTGAAACCGGGAAAGAACGGATAATAACCGACCCTTTTGACGAAAGGGCCGGCTATGCTGTTTTTACGGAGACGGTGGACATTGCTACCGTAAGTCATGAACACTGGGATCATAACGCGGTGGAGATTCTCGCCGGAAAGCCTCAAGTTATCCGGGGAGAAGGGGTATTTCGCCTGGGAGGTATAACTATTACGGGTTTTTCCTCCTTCCATGACCAGACCCAGGGCCGGGACCGGGGTAAAAACACCATATACAAGATATCGGCAGAAGGTATGGAACTGCTTCACCTGGGGGATTTGGGCCATATTCTTTCTCCCCGGGAAATCGAGGCCATAGGACGGGTGGATATTTTATTGCTTCCAGTGGGAGGAACATATACCATTGATGCCCGGCAGGCTTTAGAAACCATGCAGCAACTAAATCCCAGGATTACCATACCGATGCATTACCAAACTCCGCATGTTAAAATAAGCCTGGCACCATTGGAGGCTTTTACCGGTCGATTGGAGCGGGTGGTAAAACGGCCCTTCCTGGAGATTACCCGGGAAGAGTTGCCGGAGGAACCCCTGGTGCTAGTATTGGATTACTTGTAGCAGCAGTTTAACTAAGAGTATGATAATGGGCAAAGCAGAAAAGGGAGGGGCTCTGGAGTGGCCAAGTATATATTTATTACCGGCGGGGTAGTTTCTTCTCTGGGGAAGGGTATTACCGCCGCATCTTTGGGCCGGCTCTTAAAAGGCCGGGGTCTGAAGGTGGCATTACAGAAATTCGATCCGTATATCAATGTTGATCCAGGTACCATGAGTCCTTACCAGCACGGCGAGGTTTATGTCACCGAAGATGGTGCGGAAACTGACCTGGATGTAGGTCACTATGAGCGATTCATAGATGAAAACCTGAGCCACTATGCCAATTGCACTACCGGTAGAATATATCAGACAGTTCTGGACAAAGAAAGAAAAGGAGATTATCTGGGGCAGACGGTACAGGTTATTCCTCATATAACCAATGAGATAAAAGACCGGGTTACCATGATTGAGAAAGAAAACAGCCCGGATATAGTAATAAGCGAAATTGGAGGCACTGTGGGAGATATTGAATCCCTCCCGTTTCTCGAGGCCATTCGCCAATTGAAATTCGATCTGGGCAAGGATAGAGTACTGTACATACATGTTACTCTTATTCCCTATATAGAGACCGCCGGCGAATTGAAGACCAAACCCACCCAGCACAGTGTAAAGGAACTCAGGAGCATAGGCATACAGCCGGATATTTTGGTTTGCCGAACGCAAAAGGAACTTTCTGAGGATTTGAAGGCTAAACTGGCCTTGTTCTGTGATGTGGATCGTGAAGCCGTGGTTCAGCTGCCGGATGCCGAATCTATTTATGAGGTTCCCTTAATGTTGGCTCGGGAGAAACTGGATTTGGAGATAATAAGGCGCCTGGGATTGGAATGTAAACAAGCCGATCTGAAAGAATGGCAAGAATTGGCGAGTCGGGTCCATCACCTGGACAAGGAGATATGCATTGGACTGGTAGGCAAATATGTTGAACTCCCCGACGCCTATCTGAGCATTGTGGAATCCCTGAAACATGCGGGATTCCAATATAATTGTGAAATCAAGATTAAATGGATATATGCCGAAAAAGTGGAAAAAGAAGGGGCAGAAGAGCTCCTGCAAAATGTTGATGGAATTTTGATCCCCGGGGGTTTTGGCGAAAGAGGCATAGAAGGGAAGATAGCTACTGCTGCATATGCCCGGGAAAACCAGGTGCCATTTTTGGGTATATGCCTGGGTATGCAGTGTGCGGTAATTGAGTTTGCTCGCAATGTATGCCAGATGAAAGGAGCCAATAGCTCTGAATTTGACCCTGACAGTCCTTACCCGGTAGTACACTTGATGCCCGGTCAGGAGAATGTCGACCATAAAGGTGCCAGTATGCGCCTGGGGGGTTATCCCTGCCACCTGGTGGAAGGAACCCTTGCTTATGAGGTATACGGAGTTTCTGAGACCAGTGAGCGTCATCGCCATCGCTATGAGATAAACAACGGATTCCGTCAAGAAATGGAAAGTAAAGGGTTGGTGATAAGCGGAATCTCACCTGATGGACGGCTGGTAGAAATAATCGAGCTAAAAGAGCACCCCTGGTTTGTGGCCTGCCAGTTTCATCCTGAATTCAAATCCCGCCCCAACCGTCCCCACCCGTTGTTTATGGGCCTGATCAGGGGCGCATTGGATTATAAGGAGAAGCGGATACTGCTGGCCGGGAAGGATAAAACTAGTTGAACAATAGTTAAACTGCCGTTCCGTCTCCTGAAGACCGATGACTTTTCTTAAGGGAGATCTTATGTTTACTACCAGAATTATCGATATAAAAGAAAAAGACCGCTATAAGCAATTTGTGGATTCCCACCCCCAAGGGCATTTTCTGCAATTATGGGAATGGGGCCAGGTTAAAAAAGGAACCGGCTGGGAATCCTTGCCCCTGGTATTGGAACAAGATGGTGAAATTAAAGCGTCTTTGTTAATTTTGAAAAGAAGACTGCCTCTACCCGGGCTGAAAAAATGCATTTTCTATTCACCCCGGGGTCCGGTGGCAGATCCGGAAGACGAAGAGCAAATAACAGCCCTTTTCAACGGAGCCGCCCGGGTGGCCAGAGATGAAGGAGCTATTTTTCTAAAAATCGATCCCGATGTCTCCTGCAACAACCAGCATTTCCAGGAAATATTACAAAGAGCCGGGTTTAAAAAGAACGAAACCGGTTTGAATTTTGAAGGGGTTCAACCTAATTTTGTTTTTCGCCTGGACATCACCCCTACCGAGCTAAAACTATTGGAAAACATGCATAGCAAATGGAGATATAATATCAGACTGGCTGGGAAAAAAGGGGTCAAGGTAAGAAAAGCCGAGAGCAAAGAAGACCTGCGGCTATTTTATGAATTGCTTCAGGAAACGGCTCAGAGGGATAAGTTTTTGATTCGGGGTTATGAATATTTCGAGTGGATATGGGAATACATGGTGGAAAAAAAGCTGGCCGGTATATTTTTGGCTGAATACCAGGGAATGCTGGTGGCAGCTACCCTGGCTTTGATTAGCGCTGGGAAGGTCTGGTATCTTTATGGGGCTTCCAGCAACCTGCATCGCAATGTTATGCCTAACTATCTGATCCAATGGGAGATGATACAGTGGGCGCGCCAGCAAGGTTGTTCCATCTATGATTTCCGAGGCGTTTCCGGAGATCTGGATGAAGATAACCCTCTTTATGGATTATATCGCTTTAAAAAAGGGTTCAATGGCGATTTGCTTGAATTTGTTGGAGAATGGGACAAGGTTTATTCTCCGCTTTTCTACTGGCTCTGGACCAAGGTCTTGCCTGTTTACCTCAAGCTGAGCCGGGCGTTGTTACGGCCCGGGAAAGGACAGGAGATGTCTGGTGAAGCAATTTAAGTATGATAAGTGGTTGGAGATTGATATTGATGCAGTCAAGCAAAACCTGGAGGGGGTTAAATCTCTTCTGGATAGCAGTGTGCGCCTGCTGGCGGTGCTAAAGGCCAATGCTTATGGTCATGGGGCAGTTAATATGGCTCGTTACCTGTATCAGAATGGGGTCGACTTTTTTGCGGTCAGCTTTTTATCTGAAGCCTTGGAATTGAGAAAGGCCGGAATACGCTCCAGTATCCTGGTTTTTAGCCCGGTGGTGGATGAAGAACAGGTTAAGGAAGCGATTAAAAACCATATTACCCTCTCCATCAGCTCTTTATTTGACTGCCAGTTGCTTAATCAGGTCAGCCTGCGCCTTAACCAAGCCTTGAGAGTGCACCTGAAGGTGGATAGCGGGTTGGGACGATTTGGTTTCATTAATATGGAAGAAATCAGCGCAGCATGCCAGTCATTAAAGGAGAATAACTGCATATATATTGAAGGAATATACACCCATATGGCTGATGCGGCATCAGGGAACCCCGCTTACACGGAAGAGCAGTTCCGCCGTTTTATGGAAATAGTAAATAAACTGGCTCAGGCTGGTTATAAGATTCCGCTGCGGCACTGTGCCAATAGCGCTATTTTTTTAAAATATCCCCATATGCATTTGGATGCCGTCCGTATCGGCACCCTTATTTCAGGGCAGTACCCGGCTGGAGATTTGCCCCGGCCAATGGAATTAATCGACCCTTTTCGCTTTAAATGCAAGATTATTTCCTTAAAAACCCTGAAAGCCGGAGACTATCTGGGTTATTCCCGCAGCTACCGCTTGAAAGAGGATGCGCAGATAGCGGTGATTCCTGTGGGTTATATGGATGGACTGGGGCTAAATGTCGGCAACAAAGCCGAGGGCTTCATTGATTTATTGAAAATTCTGCTTAAAAACATTTTCTTTTATTATGATCTGGGTCGTTTTAAGTTGCAGGTGAAAATCCGGGATAGTTTATATCCCGTAAGGGGAAAGGTTTTTATGCAGATGGCTATGATTGAAATACCGGCCGGTTTGGAACTGAACGTCGGAGATGAAGTTGAAGTTCCGGTAAGAAAAACCCTGGTAGCCCGGGATCTGGTCAGAATTTATACTAAAGCCGGAGAAGCGGTAAAAATAGGGGATCAAGACGGTACTTCCTATATAGTTGAGGGGGACTGAAATGCATAAAAAACTGGTGGTTTTTCTTTTGCTGGCATTCCTTTTGCTAATGGCCGGCCTGTCTATTCGAGCCGTAAACCGCTTGGATCATGATTCAACGCGGGAGGGGACAGCTACGATTGCTGTTGTTCAGATTAATGGTCCCATCGGTGGGGTTTCCAGCTGGATGGAAAACAGCAGTTCTACTGCCGGCGATATTATGGAGGCCATTAGAAAGGCAGGCAAGCGCGAGGATATTAAAGCTGTAGTTGTGAGGATCGATAGTCCCGGCGGCAGTGCCGGGGCTTCACAGGAAATAGCCATGGAACTGGAACGCTTGCGGGAGAAGGGCAAACCGGTAGTTACTTCCATGGGAGATGTTTGTGCTTCCGGGGGCTACTGGATAGCCTGCAGCACCGATCATATAGTAGCCAACGGTGCCAGCATGACCGGAAGTATCGGTGTTATTATGCAGCTCAGCAACCTGGAAGGGCTTTATGGAAAACTGGGTATTCGAAACCAGACTATCAAGAGTGGTGAACATAAAGATATGGGCTCTACCTCGCGAGAGCTGAGCGCGGAAGAGGAAAAAATCCTTCAGGCCCTGGTGGACGATTCTTACCAACAGTTTTTGGAGCAGGTGCAAAAAGGCCGCCAGGAAAAAATTGCCGCGGATAAATTGTTGGAAATTGCTGACGGGAGGATATTCACCGGCAAGCAGGCTTTGGAACTGGGGCTGGTGGATAGCCTGGGCAATTATTATGATGCAGTACAACAAGCGGAGAAAATGGCGGGAATCAAGGGCGAAAGCAAGTTGGAAGTGATTAATGCCTTTAGCTGGTGGGATCGCTTTAAACTGGGCATGTTTAACCCAAATCTCTTCCAGCAGGGGGGATTTGCGGAGTTGAAATATTAGGGTTTTTATTTATTCAGGGCCTTTAGGGGGGGCGCGTATGACTTTAACAGAAATGGTTTACGGTATCCTATTTCAACCAGTTTCGACCCTGCAATACCTGAGCCGGGAAAAACCTTTATCCCGGGCTATGCTGGTATTTGTATCGGTGCTGCTGTTTAATACGCTGGTAAATCAGGCTATATCCATGGCCAATATTGAAGAACTCCCCTTTTCATTGCCGGTTAATCTACTTTGGTTATTTGGCCTTATGGGGATAATATTTTCCATTCTGCTTCTTTTCTTAACAGCCGGTTTTTTTTCTCTTTTGAGCGAAGTTTTCTTCGGGCGCGCAAATGCCAGTGGATTGCTGGTTTGTTTAGGGTTTGCTTCAGTTCCCGGCATACTGGGACCGCCTTTGCAGTATGCTGCTATCCTAATAAAGCTGCCAGCCGGGGTAGTGCTTTTTCCTTTGATCAGCATAGTCTGGGTGATGATATTACAGGTAATGGCTCTGCGGGAATCATTGGAACTGGATACGGGTAAAGCAATTCTTTTATATATATTTCCATTGTTGTTAGTTATCTTGTTTTTGGCGATAATAACGGCATCCTTTATCTCCAGCTTCCCCTTTGCGGAATTTTAAAAATTTACCGTGACTGGGAAGGATATTTTATACAAGTGAAGAAATAGATGGTAGATGTGGGGTGAAATAATGAAGCGAAAAATAATGATAGTGGATGACCAAAAAGGGGTAAGGCGCCTGTTGGAAGAGCTCTTTAAAAGAGAAGGCTGGGAGGTTTATGCTGCGGCGGACGGAAAGGAAGCTATTGAAAAAGTGGGTCAGTTTCAACCATCTATCCTCCTGATAGATATGAAAATGCCCAATATGAATGGACTGGAAGCTTCCCAAAAAATACTGGAGAAGCACCAGGGACTGGCAATAATAATGATGACGGCCTATGGGGAGATGGAAGTAGTAAAAAGGGCTCTCGAGTCAGGGGTCAGAAAGTGTATAACCAAGCCTTTTGATATTCTTTACTTGAGAGATGAAGTTAACCGAATAGTTGCGGAAGAGGTATCATAAACAGGAAGATTTGAAAGAGGTGATATCGGTGGCATTAGTATCAGTAAGCAAATTATTATTCCAAGCAGACAAAGGAGGCTATGCGGTTGGGGCTTTTAATGCCAATAACATGGAAATCGTACAGGCCATTATTAGAGCGGCAGAACTGGAGAGATCTCCGGTTATTATGCAGGCCAGCCAGGGGGCTATAAACTATGCCGGGCTGGAGTTCATAAGCGGAATGGTAAAGATTGCTGCAGAATACAGTTCGGTGCCGGTGGCCTTACATCTAGACCACGGTACTGATTTTGAGCAGGTGGTAAAATGCATTCGCAGTGGTTTTTCCTCGGTGATGTATGATGGTTCCAAACTTCCCCTGGAAGAAAATATAGCTATGACCAAAAAAGTACTGGATATAGCCAGACCTATAGAGGTATCAGTGGAGGCGGAGCTGGGAAAGATAGGGGGAACTGAGGACGATATTCATGTGAGTGAGAAGGAAGCCATGTATACCGATCCCGAAGAAGCCAGATATTTTGTGGAACAGACCGGGGTGGAAAGCCTGGCTATCGCTATAGGCACAGCCCATGGGCAGTATAAAGGAGAGCCCCGGCTTGATTTTGATCGTTTGGCCCAAATCAAGTCTCTGGTAAAAATACCCATAGTCCTCCACGGCTCTTCCGGGGTGCCGGACGAATCGCTTAGAAAGGCCATTAAACTTGGAGTATGCAAGGTGAATATCGATACCAACATCAGAGAAGCTTTAGTCTGGACCATGCGAAAAGTTATGGCGGAGAACCCGGCAGAAATTGATCCCCGAAAAATTCTGGGACCGGCCCGCGAGGCGGCAGTGGAGATTATCCGAGAAAAAATTAGAGTTTTCGGCAGCTCAGGCCAGGCATAGAAGGTTCTGGTTGCGTAAATATACAAGTAATGCGGTGACGGCAAGTATTGGCCCAAGTAAATCAGAAAGGAGGATGTTTTTGCGGATTTTTATTGATTCTGCTAACATTGAAGAGATAAAAGAGATAAACAGCATGGGTTTTCTGGCGGGAGTAACCACCAATCCCAGTCTGGTAGCTAAAGAAAAAAAGGACTACAAAGGATTGATCCGGGAGATATCCATGCTGGTGGACGGACCGATAAGTGCGGAAGTAATAGCGCTTGATTATCAGGCGATGGTACAAGAGGGAGAGGAATTGGCGTCAATTCATCCCAATGTTGTGATTAAAATACCCCTTTGCGAAGAGGGACTGAAAGCAATCCATGCCCTAAAGCAAAAAGGTATTGCTACCAATGCCACCCTGGTATTTTCAGCCAACCAGGCTCTATTGGCAGCCAGAGCCGGAGCTAGCTATGTTAGTCCTTTTATTGGCCGGGTCGATGATACCGGAAACGATGGGCTTACATTATTGGATGATATTGTGCAGATTTTTGACCAGTATATGGTGGAAACCGAGGTGATTGCGGCCAGCATCCGGCATCCCATGCATGTTGTGGCATCCGCCAAAATTGGTTCCAATATAGCCACCGTACCCTACCAGGTAATCAAACAGATGGTAAAGCATCCACTTACTGATGCTGGTATAGAAAAATTTATGAGTGATTGGAAAAAGGCTTTTTAAGAGAGGATTGTTTTGGGGCTTTAAAATATAGTTCAGCTGAACAGAACTATTATTCCTTTAGTTTTTTGGGTGCATTGCCAAAGGGGAAATAAAACAGGGAGGGTTTTTCTTGGAGAGGGAATTGGCTCTGGAGTTTGCCCGGGTTACAGAGGCTGCAGCTCTGGCCGCTGCACGATGGGTCGGTAAAGGAGATAAAGAGGCAGCAGATGACGCAGCTGTAACTGCTATGAGAGTCATGTTTGATACGGTGTCGGTTGACGGCGTAGTGGTTATCGGGGAAGGAGAAATGGATGAAGCCCCCATGCTCTATATCGGGGAAAGAGTAGGTATAGGTGTTCCTCCCCTGGTAGATATTGCGGTAGACCCCCTTGAAGGTACCAATATCGTGGCCAAGGGTCTTACCGGGGCTATTGCCGTACTGGCTATTGGACCCCGGGGAACCCTTCTTCATGCACCGGACATGTATATGGATAAAATTGCTGTGGGTCCGGAATGCAAAGGCCGGGTACATTTGGATGCATCCATAAAAGAAAACCTCTGGGAAGTGGCCCGGAGTTTGAACAAACTGATAAGTGAAGTCACCGTAGTGGTTTTAGAGCGTGAGCGGCACCAGCACATAATTGAAGAAGTAAGGCGGGTAGGGGCGCGTATCAAGTTGATTACTGACGGGGATGTATCTCCAGCCGTGGCGGCGGCTTATCCCGAATCCGGGGTAGATATAGTATTGGGTATTGGGGGTGCTCCCGAAGGGGTCATTACCGCGGCAGCCTTGAAGTGTTTGGGGGGCGATTTTCAAGCCCGCCTCTATCCGGAGGATGAGGATGAAATTGCCCGCTGTCATAAGATGGGCATAAACGATATTAATAAGATTTTTACCATAGATGAAATGGTTCAGTCAGAGGATGTAATATTCGCCGCCACGGGCATTACTGATTCATTTCTATTAAAAGGGGTACGTTATTTTAAACGGCGGGCGGTTACCCAGACGCTGGTAATGAGAAGTCTATCCGGCACAATCAGGCATATAGAAGCCAATCATCACCTGGATAAGAAACCTTTATTTAAAGATCAGCGTATACAGTTAAAGATGGACTAGGACTTAATCTAAGATATTGCTCTGTAATCTAAGTGATGCCCGGTGGGCACATTAGCAATTCTCAAAGTCTTTTCTGTTAAATGAAATTTCCAGTAGGAAAAATACTAGTTTTCTCAGGAAAGTAATGATTAAATAGCATTAATACTGGTATAATAAATATAGGATTTCACTTTAGGAAGTTCACTGGCAGTTCTATTCCCACATGCTAGCCTTCAAAAAAAGAGCATTCAAGGAAGTATAGTTTAGTGCTTGTTAAAGTTTAATAATCTTCAATTACATCGCAGCATACAGGAGTATCTTTACTTCGGTTGCCGGTTTGCCCAGAATTTTATCATTATGAAAAGGATTATTAGATAAGGAGGGAAAAATTGAATATCTCAGAGCTGGAGAACAAAACCATGCTGGAGCTATACCAGGTTGCCAGGGATTTAAACCTGGCAGGCTATTCCAAGCTCCGCAAAAAGGAACTGGTTTTCGAAATAACCAAAGCCCTGACCCATGCTGACCAATTACTTCAGGCCCAGGGAGTACTGGAAATAATGCCCGATGGATATGGATTTTTAAGGCCATTCGCTTACCTGCCCAGCCAGGAGGACATCTATGTATCTCCGTCTCAAATCAGAAAGTTTGAATTAAAAACGGGGGATCGGGTCGGGGGACAGGTAAGATCGCCCAAGGATAACGAAAGATTTTTTGCTCTTTTAAAAGTGGAAGATGTTAATGGCTTTCCTCCGGAAGAGTCAGTTAAGAGGATACATTTTGATGCCCTAACCCCCCTGTATCCTACGGAGAAACTGACCCTGGAGACCGTACCTCACGAGCTGCCCACCCGTATAATTGACCTGGTGGCCCCCATCGGCAAAGGCCAAAGAGGCCTGATAGTAGCACCACCCAAGGCGGGAAAGACCATTCTTTTACAAAAGATTGCTCAGGGGATAAGTGCGAATTATCCGGATATTGAGCTTATTATCCTGCTGGTGGATGAAAGACCGGAAGAAGTAACCGACATGCAGCGTTCCACCAAGGCTGAAGTGGTAGCCTCAACCTTTGACGAACCCCCGGAAAACCATGTTAAAGTCACCGATATGGTATTAGAGAGGGCCAAAAGGCTGGTAGAACATAAAAAAGATGTAGTTATTCTGATGGATAGTGTTACGCGTATGGCCCGGGCTCATAACCTGGTGGTGCCACCGAGCGGAAGAACACTATCCGGGGGGATAGATCCGGCATCCTTGGACAAACCTAAACGCTTTTTTGGTGCTGCGCGCAATATTGAGGAAGGTGGAAGCCTGACCATTATCGCTACCGCTTTGATTGAAACCGGATCTCGCATGGATGAAGTCATTTTCGAAGAGTTTAAAGGTCGGGGCAATATGGAATTGGTATTGGATCGAAAATTGTCCGAGCGCAGAATATTTCCCGCCATCGATCTTAAACGTTCTGGAACCAGGAAAGAAGAACTGTTGCTGAATAATGAGGAAATGGAACTAACCTGGAATCTACGCAACGCTTTTAGCGATTATAATCAGATAGAGAGTATGCAGCTAATGATTGATACTATGAAAAAAACCAAATCCAATAAGGACCTCTTGCGCGCTGCTCCGCTGGTATTTGGACGCAAAGAGCATGCAAGAAGCGCCTATTAATCTAAAAAATGAATAATCCTCTTTAATAAGGTTAAGAATAAGGGTCAACAGGCCCTTATTTTTTCTTTTGGAAATGAGGTGAAAATACCAGTGAAAAGGATTTGGGTTTCACTGCTCTTGAGTGCCTGTATGCTCATGTCCTCGGTAAATGTGTCTGGGGCCAGCATCAGTGAGGGGAGATTTACTCCCTGTTTAAAGAACCAGACTCCCAGCGGGGTTAGTCAGGGAATTACCTACCGAATTCAAAAAGGCGATACTCTGTGGGCTATCGCCCGCCATTATGGGGTCAATATGGAAACCCTCATGATGATTAACCGCCTGGATGAGAAGAGTATTTTAACAGTGGGAAAGCTCTTACAAATACCTGGTACTAATGCCTGCGTGCATATTGTAAAAAGAGGTGAAACCCTCTGGCAGATTGCCAGCAACTATGGGATTAGGCTGGACGAATTGCAGCGACTCAATAGAGATAAACCAGCTGATAAACTACAGGTAGGTGAGCGGCTTAATCTTCCGGCAACAGCTAGATCAATTGCTTCGACCAACACTCCTTCACGCGGGCTTACCCGGGGAAGCGGTTTATTTGGCTGGCCTATTATGGGCATCATTACCTCAGCTTATGGATGGCGTAAATCCGGTTTTCATCATGGCCTGGACATAGCTGGAAAGGTGGGTGATCCTATCCGGGCGGCCGCCAATGGCAATGTTGAGCAGGCCGGTTGCCAGCCTATATATGGACAAACTATTATCCTGGAGCATGGAGACGGCAAAAAGACGGTTTATGCCCACCTGGAAAAGATTTATGTAAAAAAGGGGCAAGAAGTAAAGCGGGGTAAAATAATAGGCACTGTTGGTACCAGCGGTAGGACAACCGGGCCACACCTGCACTTTGAAATAAGGGCAGGCGATGAAACCATTAATCCCCTGCAATTACTCAGATAATTGTACTTAAAGCTCCCTTCGTAGGGGGCTTTTTTTATTCCTTGATTTGAGGTACGCTGGTAATATAAAATAATGTCGTCAACCTTAATAGTGACATCCGAAGGATAGAACATCAGGAGTACCCGCAGGGTGCTGCATCCATGCTTCTCCACCGCTCGCTTGTATATTTATACAACCCTTATATAAAATAGGGGTTTTTGCAGTGGAGTTAACGAGTGGATTTTATCGTCCGGTATTTTTCTTTATGGGGGTTAAGATGTATCTTAGTCTTTATGCCAATGAAAAGGGAGAGGTTTTGGATCATCCCAACATACTCATGCTGGGACGCAGCGGAAATGAATGGCTGTTGCCTGAGGCCAGTGAAATGATGCCTTTACCACGGGGGTCATCATTGGTAAGAATACCGGGGAACATCCCGGTAGGTTTGGACATGAAAGAGCGGCTGTCGTATTTTGAATATGACCCGCTGGCCTCCGGACAGCGGGCTTATGCTGTGGCAGCCCTTCTTCCCCAGGGTTTCACTCGAACCCTACTGCCGGCTTGTGTGGGTAGTTCCGGGGAAGCCCTTCTACCCCTCCTGGGTTATGCTGCAGTAGGGCTGAAAGAAGGTAAAATCTATGTCGCGGCTGTGCAAAGTGATGAACACCGCAAATGGCATCCACATTATTATAATACGGAAAGGCTACCGGCAAAGATAAACCGCATGCTGAAAAAATATCCCGGGAACATGATATTACACCAATTAGCCCGCTGTTCCCTGGAATATGGCTGTTTTACCGCCCAGAATATTTTCTGCCAACGTTGGGAGGGTGGTATTCCAAGCATGAAAGCCTGTAATGCCGCCTGCATCGCTTGTATATCCGAAGACCATTGTGGCACCGCATCGCCGCAAAACCGTCTGGACTTTGCCCCTTCGGTGCAAGAGATTGTTGAAGTGGCCAGTGAGCATCTTTTGAAGGCACGGGATGCTATCATTAGTTTCGGACAGGGATGTGAAGGTGAGCCGGCCTTAAATGGAAAAAGGTTATCCCAGGCCATCCGCCGGATACGGAATCTTTGTTCACAGGGAACTATCAACATGAATACCAATGCCGGTTATTGTGAAGGAGTTAAGTTGATGGCTGATGCCGGAATGGATTCTATGCGGGTTACCATTTTTTCAGCTATAGAAGAAAACTACATAGCTTATCATCGTCCGCAGGACTACAGCTTGGCTGATGTAGAATACTCCATAACCTATGCCCGGGAACATGGGGTGAAAATATCTTTAAACCTCTTAACCTTTCCTGGATTTACGGATCGTATGGAAGAAGTAGAAGCCTTAGTGGAATTTGTTCGCAAGAACCAGGTGGACATGATTCAATTACGCAACTTAAATATAGATCCCGAATTTCTAATGCGGATCTTTCCGGGAAAGAGTCCGGTTTTAGGCATAAGCAATTTTATAAAACTACTGGAAAGGGAACTTCCCGGAGTAAGAATAGGCTCATATACTCATACGGTTCATCGTAAGTAGGGGATTAGGAGTAAGAGTCAGGGGGTAAGAGGGAGGAAAGAAGGATTGGAAAAGAAAGGACCATATACGGTTAGGGAATTGAAAAATTTATCCCCAGGCACCCAGTTCTGGGGCAAATATCTAATATTAGGCAAAAACCTTAGAAAGACCAGAGATGGACGAGAGATAACTGACCTGAGAATCGGTGATTCCACCGGTGAAATATACTCCATCGTATGGGATAGTTGTATGGTCAATGGCCAGCTAGAGGCCGGGGTGGTAATTGGCTTATTAGGGGATATAGGAACATACAACCAGCGACTACAGGTAACCGCAAAGAGAATAAAGATACTGGAGGAGGAAGCGGGGCCATATTTGAGAAAGCCGCAAGTTAGCCTGGAAGAGTTGATAGGGGAGTTTGAACAAACTCTGCAATCCATCATGGATCCCTACCTAAAGGAATTATTACAACGGGTATTTAATCCGGAGATTCGCACGAGATTTTTCCAGGCTCCGGCAGCCAAAAAGATTCATCACAATTATTATGGTGGTTTGCTGGAGCATTCTCTGTCAGTGGCTGGTCTATGTAACAGAGTAGCCGACTCTTACCCGGATATTAATAGAGATCTCTTGCTCAGCGGAGCATTGTTGCACGATATTGGAAAGCTTTCAGAATTCGAGATGGATGTTGCCCCCAACTATACTCCGGAGGGTAGGTTACTGGGACATATAGTCCTGGGCAGTGAACTGGTGGCCGATAAAATCAAAGATATGAAAAAAGAAGGCATAGAATTCCCGCAGGAACTGGAATGGATGCTCAAGCACTTGCTGGTCAGTCATCATGGCAGCCTGGAATTTGGCTCTCCGGTGCTTCCCTTATTTACGGAAGCTTATATTCTCTATGCCATGGATAACTTGGATGCCAGAATCTATGTATTCCAGAATAAAATTGAAGAAGATGACGGTGATGATAAGTATTTTAGTAAATATGACAGCTTCTATGGGCAGCATTTCTTTACCTACCGTTATTAGGATAAGGGGATTATACCTGGCTTCGCAGAAATTCTCTACGCTATACCACGGATTCATCGTCGACTTTAACCTGGTCTCCGGTTCTTACATATCCTGATTCCAGGACGCGGCAAAATATACCTTCCACCGGCATGATACAGGAGCCGACCTGTTTTTTTATAGCACAAGCGTTATTATGACACTCTTTACCGATTTGAGTAACTTCCAACAGGGCTTCGCCCAATCTAATACGGGTACCTATAGGTAGGGCAACCACATCTAATCCACCTATGGATATATTTTCTGCAAAATCGCCATAATATACATCAGCACCCAGTGCCCGCATTTTTTCAAAGCTGGAGAGAGATAAGAGGCTGACCTGGCGATGCCAGCTTCCCTTATGGGCGTCTACTTCAATTCCCAAATCTGCCTGGAGATAGGCTTCACCGATATCATGCTTTTTTTCTCCTCGTTTTTCCGAAATATTTACTGCTAAAACTTCTCCATTCATTACTATATTGCCTCCTGTTTAATATGCTCTACAAGAATATTACATCAAGTGGAGCAAATTCTCCAATATTTTGACTGCAATCACTGTTAGTTAGAAGCTGGCTAAGAATTGCTGGAGAAGTGAAAACCAGGCTCGTGATATTGAATCTATCTACAATGATATGGGATTCCGCCAGTCTGCGGGTAATAATTTTAGAGCTTTGAGCAACCACCTGCGGATAGTGGGCAAGTAATTCCCGACTGGAGTAGCAAGCGCTTACTGCTTGTAAGGATTCCTGTATGATAGGAGCTATCAAGTTATCCTCGAAGGATATGCCTTCCTTCTGATAAAGTTCCCCTGCGTGGGAAGGGTCGACATGGTAGTACAGTGAGATGGCAGCGTTCACTGTTTGCAGATCCCGGCTGCTGGCCAAAGCTTGCATTTCCAAAGAATGAACCCGGCAATCCAGATAGACTATCTCCTGGTATCCGGGAACCCGCAAATGAAGGCCTTCTTCCATAACTGTTTTCTGTACCTTTCCATGTTCGAGAATGATGCCTACATAGCCGACCGGTACAGCTACCAGTGGGCGCAGTAAAAGCAAGAATAACAGCAAGAAAAGGAAGGAGAGTCCCCATTTTAAATGTTTTTTAGAGAGATTTATTTCCAGCAAAATATACAAAAGAAAGCTATCCTTTCATGGTATTGCCCAAATAACAAAATTTCACGTTTTATTTAACATTTCCTGCTAAAATTGGCGAATGCCCGTTTTTTATTGGCGAATGCCCGTTTTTAAGAGAGGAGAGTAGCTGGAAAGAATAGAAGTCTAATAACGAGATGAAATATGTCCCCTGCTAAGCGGTCGGTTCCTATTAACAAAACAGGCGGCGGATTCTAATCGCCCGCCTCGTTGCAGCGGTGTGCTGAAACTGCTCCGCAGTTTCTTCCGATGCTTAAAAAGGTAGCGGACGTGGGGGTCATATGACTTTTTATTACAGGGGAGGCGAGATATGTATTCTGTACCCTGGTATGCTATTGTTCTTATCGCCGTACCACAAACCATCTTGATAATAAAAATTGGCTTTGGCTTGTTCAATTTGCAGGTGAATACCCGCCAGTGTTTGCTGGCTACGCTTATAGTGTCGGTGGTTACTTACTTTTTGAGAAAGCTGCCTTTGATGTTTGGAATTCATACGATAATACTGGTTATCTTATTGACTATCCTGGTAGTAGTTTTGCAGCGGATTGATTTTTGGCGAAGTTTGGTTGCAGTTTTACTGGGAGTTATGATATTAGGTGTAATTGAAAATGCCTATTTGCCGCTATTATTACAGTTTACTTCCAGGACTGTGATGGACCTGGCGGAACAACCCTGGTTTAATATAGCCGCATTCCTGCCCGAATTCCTTATTGGCTTGCTTTTATATGCCTTTATCCGTTACCGCAGCTTTGTCCTTTTTGATTTGAAAAGAGCCGGGGAAGTCCAAAAACCGGTTAATCATGGGGTATTTATTATTGCGGTCATACTATTGCAGAGCTTTTTGCTGGTCTTGATCGGTGCTGCTCTGCTGGTTAATCAACAACGCTTCAATATTGCTGTTATCGTTCCCTGGGCGAACATGGCCATATTGCTGGTAGCTTTATTGAGCATAGCAGCCATAAAACAATTGGAGGAAAACAGCCGTAACAGTCAAAGGGTCCAACTATTAAAGAGTCATCTGCAACAGGTGGAGCTGCTATTAAAGGTCCTACAGACCCAAAAGCACGAATACAGCCGGCATATTCAGGCTATACAGTCCCTGGTTTATTTAAAGCGCTATCAGGAAATCAAAGAATACATTGAAGGAATCGCCGAAGAATACTGGCATATGGAAGAAGTCCTTTATACGACTCACCCGGTGCTTACCGGATTGCTAAACAGCAAACGCAGTTTTGCCGAATCCCAGGGTATAGAGTTGGCAGTAGCAGTGAAATGTGACCCGGCGGGGATACCCATCCCCCCCTGGGATTTATGCAGCATATTGGGCAACCTCCTGGATAATGCAATGGAAGCAGCCCTGGAGGACAAAGGCAAACCCCGGGTAGCGATAGAATTCAAATATGAATTCCCGCATTATGTAATTTATATTCAAAATAACGGGACCAGGATTTCCGCCGCTGAGAAACAAAGGATATTTGAACCGGGCTATACCAATAAGGATTCTCCGGCCCGGGGTTACGGACTCTACCTGGTCAGCAGGCTGCTGGAGCGCTACCAGGGGACGATCGAAGTTACGAGCAAGGGACAAACCAGTATAATCGTAAGATTAGCTGATAAAGGCAGCAATAAAGCTGCCGGTAAAAGCTATAGCAGCTTGGAGCGCTGGATGACCGGGGGTTGATGATTCCTTGAAGGTTTTACTTCTCGAAGATGAAGAATACAACCGGGATTTTATTCGACAACTACTGAAAGAGATTCCGGTGGTAAGAGAGATTATGGAAACTGCCAGCGGCGAAGAAGCTATTGCTCTGGCCCAAGAAAACCGGCCCGAACTTATTTTGTTGGATATTGAGCTGGATAAGAGCGATTTAAATGGCTTGCAGGTGGCACGGAATATCTATAGCTTTAATAAAGAAGCTTATATGGTTTTTATAACTGCCTATTCCAAATATGCCATTGATTCCTTTGAGGTGCATCCCTATAGTTATATTTTAAAACCCATAAAGGTGGCCAGATTCAGGGAATTAATAGAGGAGATAGCCGAAAAAACCAAGCAAAACGATAGATTGGATTACGATATCCTGGTAGTAAAGCACAAAAACGAAATATATCACATAAAGCCAGGTGATATTATTTTTATTGAGATTCAGAACAACCTATCTTTTATTCATACCAAAGAAGGTATTTTTGAAAGCTATTTATCCCTGGCTGAATTCGAGATGATGCTTGACCGCAATTTCCTCAGGGTACACAAATCCTTTATTGTTAACCTGAAGCAGATAAAACAGACCCGGGGAATATTTGACCGCTCTTATGAAATCGAGTTTTATGGTTATGACCAGAAAGCCTTGATGAGCCGTTATAAATATCCGGAATACAAGAGACAAATGGGATTATAGATAATTTTTCACTTCGTTTCTATATCTCCTTGTCTTTTAATCATATTCTTGATATAATTTTTTTTGCAGTTCATTGACCTATATAGCTTTTAACTGCAGCTAACCAGGTTGAAGAGAGGTGAATCTAATGAAAGCAAAAATACATCCCAAGTACCATCAGGCCAAAGCCAGGTGCGCATGTGGCAATGAATTTGAAGTAGGCTCTACCAGTGAAAACATACGGGTGGAAATATGCTCCAAGTGTCATCCTTTTTATACCGGAGCCAAGGGTCGGTTGGTTGACACCACCGGGAGAGTTGACAGGTTTAAGAAAAAATACGGTTTGAGTTAGTGCATATTGGCAGGGACGCTGGTCTCTGCTCTTTATTTCTAAGGCGTTGGGTGTAAGGTGAATGGGTCATAATATATCAGCCACCTCACACTTTACGCCTTACTAATTACCGGGACAAGGCGATAGCGTGAAAAATACTTTTTTATTACTATTTATCTCGCCGCTTTTGTGGCGAGATGGAGGTTAAAATGAGCAAGTTTCAATATGGGGGCATGGCCGTTATAGAAGGGGTTATGATGCGAGGCCCGGAACTTACTTCCATAGCCGTTAGAAAAGAAGACGGCAGCATTGAGCTGGATCAAGAAGCCAACAGCCAGCTTCCCCGCCGGTACCCCTTTTTAAAATGGCCCTTCATCCGGGGGACTTATGTACTTATAGATTCTATGGCGGTGGGAATCAGGATGCTGAACAAGTCCGCCAATATGTCCCTGGGAGAAGATGAAGAAGAACTCAGTTCAGGAGAGATGCTGGTCAGCGGTCTGATTGCTTTTGCTCTGGCCGTTTTACTATTTGTGATTCTGCCCACGGCAATAGTGCATTACACCCAGCAATATGTCGGGGGAATACTGCTGCAGAACGTTATCGAAGGCATAATCAGAATCGCTTTTTTTCTGCTATATGTTTATGCTATATCCAAAATGGAGGATATAGCCCGGGTCTTTATGTATCATGGGGCCGAGCACAAGTCCATTTCCGCCTATGAAGCCGGGGAAGAACTGAGCGTAAAAAATGTACGGAAATATACCACCGTGCATCCCCGTTGCGGAACCAGTTTCTTGCTTATTGTAATGGTAATTTCTATTCTTGTTTTTGCATTGCTGGGGGAAGGAAGCCTTTTCTACCGGATATGGTCGAGGTTGGCAGTTCTTCCGGTAGTTGCGGGCTTGGGATATGAGTTTCTCAAGTTCACCGGCAAGCACTATAAGCGCCGTTGGGCCAGGATTTTGATTGCCCCCGGCTTGCTTTTACAGAGCTTAACCACCCGGGAGCCGGATGATGGCATGCTGGAAGTCGCTATAGCAGCCCTCAAGGCGGTTCTGTCTGAAGAGAAAGCTGCGTTGAAGCCAGATCTGGAACCGGAACTGGCTTTACAGTAACATCAGAAGTGAAAGAATCGAGGAGGAAAAAACTTGCTGGAAAAATTGGATAGTCTGGAAGAAAAATATGATGAACTAACCCATCTCTTGAGCCAGCCTGAGGTTCTTTCCGACCAGGCCAGGTTTCAAAAGTTGGCCAAAGCCCACTCTGATCTCAGTGATATTGTAATTATGTACCGCGAGTATAAATCACTATCCCGGCAACTGGAGGATTCCAAAGAGATGCTGGCTGAGGAAGAGGATGAGGAATTTCGCCAGATGCTGACGGATGAAATTCCTGAACTGCAGGAGAAAAAAGCTTCCCTCGAACAGGAATTGAGAATACTCTTGCTGCCACAGGATCCCAATGATGAAAAAAGCGTAATCATGGAAATTAGAGCCGGTACCGGCGGGGAGGAAGCCGCCCTTTTTGCCGGTGATCTTTTTCGCATGTACAGCCGTTATGCTGAAGAGCAAGGCTGGAAAATAGAGATAATGGACACTCATTACACCGATATCGGAGGCATTAAGGAAATAGTTTTTGTAGTTGATGGGCGGGGAGCCTACAGCAAGTTGAAATTTGAATCCGGAGTTCACCGGGTGCAGCGGATACCAGTGACGGAATCCGGGGGGAGGATTCATACTTCAGCAGCAACAGTGGCTGTTTTGCCCGAGGCCGAAGAAGTCGAACTAGCCATTGACCCTAATGATTTACGCATAGATGTTTATTGTTCCAGTGGTCCCGGGGGACAATCGGTTAATACCACCCAATCAGCCGTCAGGATAACGCATATTCCCACGGGTGAAGTGGTAACCTGTCAGGATGAGAAATCCCAGCATAAGAATAAGGCTAAAGCCCTGCGGGTTTTGCGGGCGAGGTTGAAAGAACTTCTGGAGGAGGAGAAAAATGCGGAGATGGCAGGTAACCGCAAGAGCCAGGTAGGCAGCGGCGATCGCAGTGAACGCATACGCACCTATAATTTTCCCCAGGGCCGGGTTAGCGATCATCGCATTAATTTGACTTTGCACCGCTTGGAGTCGGTACTGGAGGGGCGTCTGGAGGAAATAATAAATGCTCTTATAGCTCATTACCAGGCTGAGCGTTTGAAACAGGTGGATTGAGTGCAGCAACAGTGGTTAATAAAAGAATTAATAGACTGGACCACCCGGTTTTTTGCGGATCGGGGCCTGGCAGAACCCCGCCTGGAGGCGGAAGTTTTGCTGGCCCATGTTTTGTTGCAGAACCGGGTTTATTTATATACTCATTATGACCAGCCGGTTAACCAGGAAGAAAGGCAGCAATTTCGTGAACTGATTAAAAGACGAATAAAGGGCGAACCATTAGCCTATATTGTAGGATATAAGGAGTTTATGTCCCTTGAATTCAAGCTTAACCAGGCGGTACTGATCCCCCGCCCGGAAACGGAGTTGCTGGTGGAAGAAGCCCTGGAAATAGCCCGGGCAAAAGAAGGGTTGCGTATCTGCGATGTAGGGACCGGTTCCGGAGCCATTGCGGTAAGCCTGGCTTTTTATCTCCCCACAGCCCAAGTTTATGCTACAGATATATCGGCTGAAGCTCTGGAAAAAGCCCGCGAGAATGCATTACGGCATAGTGTTGCCATAACTTTTTACCAGGGTGATTTGCTTTCTCCTTTTTTAAAAGAAGAACCTTATGATATAATCGTTGCTAATTTACCATATATAAGCAAGGAAGAATTTTTGATGCTGGATTCAGGGGTAAAAGATTACGAGCCCTCACCGGCTTTGCTGGCTCCAGGTGATGGCCTGGAGCTTTACCGGCGTTTGTTGCCCCAGGCCTATACCTTGCTGGTTTCCGGAGCTTATCTTTTGCTGGAGATTGGCCATGAGCAGGGGAGCAGGGCCCGGGAAATGATGCAAGGTTGGGGAGAAACAGAAATAATTAAGGATCTGGCAGGCAGGGACCGCCTGATAAAATCCAGAAGGGGGTAATAAGGCTGGAAACCCAGTATTGGCAAGTAAATCCTGCCTGTCCGGAAAAGGAAATAATTATGCAGGCAGCCAGTTTAATTAAGGCTCAGGAACTGGTGGCTTTTCCGACCGAAACGGTCTATGGTCTGGGGGCGGCGGCCTTTCAAAGCCAGGCAGTGGAAAAAATATTTGCGGCCAAGGGGAGAGCGGAAAACAATCCTCTGCTCCTTCACCTGAGTTGTATGGAACAGGCGGAAAGTGTGGCCAAAGAGATTCCTCCTGCCGCCAAAATGCTCATGGAGCGTTTTTGGCCCGGCCCTTTATCTATTATTCTGCCGGCCCGGGAAACGGTACCGGCTATAGTCCGGGGTGGAAAAACTACCGTGGGTTTGCGTATGCCGGCTCACCCCGTGGCTTTGGCTTTGATTGACCAGGCAGGTCCTTTGGCCGCCCCCAGTGCCAATCTATCCGGCCGGCCCAGTCCGGTAACGGCAGAGCATGTGAAAGCTGATTTGGATGGAAAGATAGCGGCAATTTTGGATGCGGGGCCAACTGGCTTGGGACTGGAATCCACTATTATAGATCTCAGTAATCCAGGATGCCGGATACTGCGCCAGGGAGGTATCACTGTTGAGGAATTGGAAGAAGCCATGGGGATGTCTATTACGGTTAATAACCCGGAGCAGGAAAACTTTCCTCATTATCAGATAAAATCTAAATTGCTGCTCGGCCCAAGCTGGGAAGAGATTGACGACTACTTGAGCAGTATAGAGCAATTGGAGAAAAAGTTGGTTCTAGTTCACCCTTATATCGACAAAAATGATGCCCGTTGGGAAAAACTAAAAGATAGATATCCCCAGTATCAATCATATGACCTGGACTTAAATACTGCTACTAACCGGCTTTATTCTCTCTTGCGGGAAGCCGAGGAGAGAGAAATAGAATTGTTGCTTTTCACTCCCCTTCCCAAGAAGCCGGGCGGGATAGCCGGGGTCATGCTTGACCGTATATACCAGGCAGCTGGGAATTCTCTCTAATAATTAGTTTGATTCTAATGCAAAAAGGATTCCGCTGCAAAAAGTAGCAATTATGCATTTGCTTGCATAAATATTTCGCTCGCAGTCTACGCATGGGCAACACCAACGGCTCGTCTCGCGGCTCAAGGGGTACCGCGCCAATCTCCCATCCATGGGAGGTGGCGCTCTCGCGACATCCTGTCGCTCGCCCCTTTCGCCTGCTCGTCTTCGCCGGGTGTAGCATCCATGCTTCGCCAACGCTCGCTTTGCATATTTATGCAACCCTATGCAACAAAAAGGGGTTTTTGCAGTAGAGTCAAAAAGTTATTAGTATTCATTGGCTTGTATAAAATATACCGCTCGCCCCCTTTGGCCTGCTCGCCTTAGCCTAAGTGTTGTATCAATGCATCGCCAACGCTCGCTTTGTATATTTATACAACCCTTATGCAACAAAAGGGGTTTTTGCATTGGAGCCGCAGTTTATGATATTTTTGAAAGAAGGTGTAAGCACTGTATATTAGCCGGGGTAAAGTATTCTTAAGTGCTATAAAATATGATTGAAATATTGGTTACGATTATAGTAGTGGCAATTGTTCTGGGGATGGATGCTCTCTCCCTGGCCATGGGAATGGGATTGCGCGGAGTTTCAAGAAACTATGAAATGAGATTTGTTTTAACAGTGGGTATTCTTCATGTCTTAATGCCCCTTTTGGGTTTAAGCCTGGGGATGGTGGCAGGAAGGTTTTTGGGAGTGTGGGCTACCCGGCTGGGAGCCCTGGTTCTGGTCTACTTGGGTTGGCAAATGCTGCGCAAAGGTTACGCCGAGATTCAACCCCAGAGATATAAGTTTGCCGAGGCTAAAAAGGCTTTGGCCGGTGACAGGCAAAACACCCTCGATAGCTGGACCGGCATCTTGCTTTTGGGAATTTCTGTAAGCATTGACGCCTTGACAGTTGGCTTTACTTTGGGTACTTTAAAAATGCCCATTCTTATTACGGTGTTAATGATGGGATTAATTGCAGCTACTATGAGCTGGGTTGGATTTGCCGGGGGAAGAGTACTGGGTCGCTTAACCGGAAGCTATGCCCAAATTCTGGGCGGAGTAGTTTTACTGGCCCTGGCAGTAAAGTTTGTGGTTTGAGAGAAGGAAAGCAAGCATGAAAAGAATTCTCTTTGCCTGCACCGGTAATACCTGCAGGAGCCCAATGGCACAAGCTCTTTTCTCCAAAATTCTAAAGGAAAAGCAATTGCAGTCTGAGTTTGAAGTGCTTTCAGCCGGTATTTTTGCTTATCCGGATTGTCCGGCTTCTCCTGAAGCGCTGGAAGTTTTGCGTCAGGAAGAAATAGATATTTCCCAGCATTTATCGCTTCCCCTCACTGATGAATTATTGGAAGATGCTCACTTGATTCTTTCTATGACCATAAGCCAGCGCAACTATTTACAGGAGACCTTCCCCCATAAAAGGGAATCTATCTTTTCTCTGGCTGAGTTTGCGGGGATGGGAGAAATTGATATTATGGATCCTATTGGAAGGGGACGGGAAGCTTATTTGGATACTTTACAGCAGCTAAAGACTATTTTACCGCAGGTCTTAAAGGTAATACTCCAGCGAAAAAATGCAGGGGGAATATGATGAAGCTTATTATTGGCTGTGATCATGCCGGCTTGGAACTCAAGAACGAGATTATCGAGGCCCTGAGGGAAGAAGAATATGAAATAATGGATTGTGGAACCTTTAGTAAAGAATCGATGGATTATCCCGACATAGCTGAAGAGGTGGCCCGGCTGGTCTTGCAGGAAAAGACCCGGGGATTCTTGATCTGCGGAACGGGGATTGGGGTGGCCATAGCGGCCAATAAAATTCCGGGAATAAGAGCAGCGGTATGTCATAATATATACAGTGCCCGCCTGGCTCGGGAACATAATGATGCCAATATATTGACACTGGGTGCCCGGGTAACTGGAGGGGGCCTGGCCATAGAAATCGTAAAAAGTTTTATAAAAGCTGAATTTCAAGCAGGTAGGCACCTGCGCCGGGTAGAAAAGATAAGCAGATTAGAAAAAAAATGCCTGAGGGAGGAGTCAAGTCGCATGGATTATATTCAGAATTATGTCAAGCCGGTAGATCCAGAAGTGGCGGAAGCCATAGAAAAGGAAGAGGCCAGGCAAAACAACAAATTGGAGTTAATTGCTTCGGAAAACTTTGTATCCCGTGCTGTTATGGCGGCTCAGGGTTCGGTGATGACCAATAAATATGCCGAAGGTTTACCCGGGGCCAGGTATTATGGTGGTTGTGAATATGTGGACATAGCAGAAGAGCTGGCCCGGGACAGGGTAAAAAAGATTTTCGGAGCCGAACATGCCAATGTGCAACCCCATTCTGGGGCCCAGGCTAATACAGCGGTATATTTCGCGGCCTTGCAGCCGGGACAAACCATAATGGGTATGAATCTAAATCACGGGGGACATCTTACTCACGGCAGTAAAGTAAATATATCCGGGAAGTATTTCAATATTGTGGACTATGGGGTCAGCAGGGATACAGAGAGAATTGATTATGAAGAGATACGAGAAATAGCACTAAAAGCGCGTCCCCAAATGATTGTGGCCGGAGCCAGTGCTTACCCTCGGATTTTGGATTTTAAAAAGTTCCGGGATATTGCTGATGAAGCCGGGGCTCTTCTTTTTGTGGATATGGCCCATATTGCTGGCCTGGTGGCTGCAGGCCTTCATCCCAGCCCGGTTCCCTATGCCGATTTTGTATCCTCTACTACTCACAAGACTTTACGTGGACCCCGGGGAGGATTTATTTTATGCCGGCAAGAGTGGGCCAACAAAATAGACAAAGCGGTTTTCCCCGGTATACAGGGAGGGCCTTTGATGCATGTAATAGCAGCCAAGGCCGTTTGCTTTAAAGAGGCTCTTACACCGGAATTTAAAGCCTATCAGCAGGGTATTGTCAACAATGCCGCTATATTGGCAAAGGCTTTGATGGAGCAGGGTTTACGTGTGGTATCGGGAGGAACGGACAATCACCTCATGTTAGTGGATGTTCGCCCTAAAGGACTTACCGGCCGCGACGCCGAAGCTATTTTGGAATCCATAAATATTACCGTAAACAAGAATGCCATTCCCTTTGATCCGGAGAAGCCCACTGTTACCAGTGGCATCCGGGTAGGAACGCCAGCGGTTACCAGCCGGGGGCTAAATGGAGACGATATGAGGGAATTGGCCCGGGCTATAACTCTGGTACTGGACAAGCATGATAGCGAGGAAGTAAAGGAAGAAGCCCGGGGGATAGTAAAAGCCCTTTGTGATAAGTATCCGCTGTATGCCTAGGAGAAATCTTAATAAAATTTTGGTAGATTACCCCGTCCAGGCAACAAGTAGAGGTTGAGGTAAAAAATGTTAGGTGAGAGGCCCAATTGGGACGAATATTTTTTGCAATTGGCTGATTTGGTAGCAACACGCTCCACTTGCCTGAGAAGGCAGGTAGGGGCAGTGCTGGTAAAGAATGAGCGCATTATTTCCACTGGCTACAACGGAGCTCCGCGTGGACTGGAGCATTGCCTGGATATAGGCTGTTTGCGTGAGGAACAAGGCATTCCCTCGGGACATCGCTATGAACTATGCCGGGGGGTGCACGCTGAACAAAACGCATTAATTAATGCGGCTTATTATGGAGTAAGCACCTCGGAAGCTGTACTCTATTGCACCAATCAGCCCTGTATTATTTGTGCCCGCATGATAATAAATGCTGGTATAATAAGAATTGTGCACCGGGGTAATTTTGATGATGATTTGGCCATAAAATTTTTAAGGGAAGCAGGCATAGAGCTGGTACTCATACCCCGGCAAGGCGAGGAAGCTAACCATAGCGGATAATTAGCTTTAATCAATTATAACGAGGTGAAATATATCCCCTGCTTCTTTAAGCGGTCGAATTCTTATTAACAAAATAGGTAGCGGGTTCTAATCCCCACCTCGTTGCAGCGGTGTGTTGAAACTGCTTCGCAGTTTCTTCCGATACTTTAAAAATAATGGTGGTAATATATTATGGAGACAAAGACCCTGTCCTTACCCAGGCTTAATAAACTTAACCCCACTCTGGAATCAACCGCCTTGAAACTTATGGAAGAGGCCGGTGAGCTGGCCCAGGTAATAGGTAAATACCGGGGAATGAGCGGTGAAAAAGTAGAAGTTAACGGAGATTTAGTGGTAAAACAGATTGCGCGGGAACTCTTGGATGTGGCTCAGACGGCAGTTACTATGATGTTTGTGATGGAAGAACAATTTGACCTGAACATTGAAGATCTGTTAAAGGATCATTGGGGGAAGCTGGAACGCAAAGGATATTTATCCCGGTGAAAAGCTTTGTAAAAAGATTATAATGGAACGGGAAGACAAGCTAAGCTGTAGTATACTATTACTTCCAAACCGATTTTAAAAACCGAAATTAACCAAAGCAATAAAAGGATTTTTCTATCCTATAACGAATTAAAAATACTTATCTATAAAAAACTGTAGAATATAATCAATAGCCCTTATTCTTAACCAAATAAATTCGTCATTTTAAAGAGAAATAGCATTTGATTTTAGCCCAAAAATTTTATTTTGTGAAAAAAGGATTTTGCCTATTTATGACGAATAGGGAATAGGGGATACTGCAGCATAAGGACAAAAGGTGTGAGTAAATGGCGGAGAAAGGCAGCAAAAACTGGGTCAAAGGACTCAGCAATGCGATAAACCTGGCCACCACTGTTGCAGCCGCGGTAGCCCTGGGTTACTTTGCCGGCAAGTGGCTGGACGGGAAATTCGACACTGATCCGTGGCTAACTTTGGTAGGTTTTATGCTGGGAGTGGCTACAGGCTTAAAAGCTATGTGGGAAAAGAGTTTTCCTGTAAAGAAAAGCATCAATGAGATCAAAGAAAAAACCTCCGAAAAAGAAGAAAAAGAAAATGAGTAGAAATTTCGGTAATTCTGGGCTGACTTTTGGAAAACCCCTATTCTATCTAAATTAAGATTTTATTTTAGTATTGCAGTCTTCACGAGTCTAAAGTTTTGCGCTCAGTCCGGGGATGAGGGGCTGGCAAAACTGCGATAAGTACATGTAAGGAAGGGGGGAAAGAGAAATGATATTTGGTATGTGGGATAGTACCTTGTTTTATCTTGGTCCCATTCCAGTTGACCATCTAATTGTTACAGAATGGGTAATAATAGCTTTTATCGGCATTATAGCCATGACCGCAACGAAAAACATGCAGATGGTTCCTAAGGGTTTACAAAATGCTTTTGAAGCCATTATACTGTGGACTTATGACTTCTTTACTCAGTTAATGGATAAAGAAAGCGTTGCCAAGAAATGGGCGCCGTTACTTACGACGTTCTTCCTGTTCATCTTACTGAGCAACTACAGCGGACTCATTCCCGGAGCAGCCCGCATTGAAGGCTTTCAGCCTCCCACCAGTAACTGGAACGTTACCATGACCTTAGCTTTAATTACATTCTTCTCGGTTCATATCGCCGGATTCTCCGAGCACGGAGGACATTATTTCGGCCATTTTGTGAGCCCGAGCTGGGCGATGTTGCCCTTGAACCTGATTGAAGAGGTGGCGCACCCGTTGTCCCTTACCGTCCGTCTATTCGGTAATATATTCGGCGAAGAAATGGTTATAGCTTATCTGTTGTTTATGGCGCCATTTGTTGTGCCATCTTTGATTATGGCCTTGAGTTTGCTTCTGGGTGCTATCCAGGCCATAGTATTTACCATCCTATCAGCCAGTTATATTGCGGCTGCTGCTGGAGAGGGTCATTAAAAATTAAAAATATAGCTCAACGAATAATATGACTGAGCAATGAAAGGAGGGAAAAAGATGGCATTTTTAGGCGCTGGTTTGGCTGTATCAATTGCCGGTATTGGTGGTGGTATAGGAATGGGCATTGCTGGAGGTAAAGCTTTTGAAGCAATTGCCCGGCAGCCTGAAGTCGGAGGAGATGTAAGAACCCTTCTCTTCATAGTCCTGGCTTTTATTGAAACCCTGACTATTTATGGTCTTCTCATTGCATTCATGCTTATGGGTAAAGGCTAAATTATGGAGTAAAAACAGAACTCGATTTTTCCGGGGCGATAAGGGTGTAGAGGTGTAGAATTGTATAAACTCAAAACCTTATCGCCCCAAAAACTATTTTGCTCTTGAGATTGGAGGTAGCACATCCGTGAGAAGGAACAGGAGATTCTATTTATCGGTCCTCCTCGTGACCATGGTTATGATATTGGGATTTGCCACCTTCTGCATGGCATCAGGCGGAGGTAATGTGCCTGTACCGCAACCGGAGGGTACCACGCCTGCATTCGGGAACCTTTATGCAATCGGCTGGTCGGCAGTTAACTTCCTGATTCTGCTGGCTCTCATGTACAAGTTCGCTTATGGTCCCATCAACAATATGCTGGAACAGCGGACCAATGCCATTGAAGGCTCTTTGAAACATGCAGAAGAGGTTAAATTAGAAGTAGAACAAATGAGAAAAGAAACCGCCAGCAACCTGGCAGAATCCCGTAAAGAGGCTCAGGAAATTGTTGCTCGGGCGACTAAAGCGGCAGATGAGTCCAAAAATGAAATCATAGCCAAGGCCAAAGAAGAGTCCACATTAATTAAAAACAAAGCAGCGGCAGAGATCCAGGCTGCCACCGAGCAGGCCAAGCTGGAACTCAAAGATGCGGCCGTTTCCCTGGCTATTTTGGCAGCGGAAAAGGTTTTGAACCGGGCCATTAATGATGATGACCACAAAAATCTGGCTAAACAATTTGTTAATGAGGCGGGCGATCTGTTATGTTAAATAAGAGCGTCGCCAGGCGCTATGCTGAAGCATTTTTTAGCATTGCTCGGGAAAAGGAAATAGTAGATCAACTTCAGCAGGAGCTGGAAAAAATAGTTGGCGTTATTGAATCCACTGAAAATTTGCCAGAATACTTTGCCCATCTTTTAATACCGGCCAAAGCCAAAAAGGAAGTGGCCAATAAGATTTTTGGCGGACAGGTTTCCCAGCTGACTTTGAACTTCTTAAATATGATCATTGACAAACGCCGGGAAACTTACATTGCTGTTATCTACCAGGAGTACCGGGACATGGCCGATGAATTGAGGAATATTACCAAGGCTGAGCTAACTGCAGCGGTTCCAGTTGCGGAAGCGGACATGAAGAATCTGGAACAGAATCTCTCAGCTAAAACCGGGAAGACGGTTCAGCTTAGTTTGACGGTTGATCCCGGGCTGATAGGTGGCTTGAAAATACGAATAGGTGACCAGATCGTGGATGCCACCGTTGCCAAGAAACTCGAAATGTTAAAAGAACAACTAAAACAAGCAAAGATAAGTTAATGTGATAGGGGTGAGCACATAAATGAGTATTAGACCGGAAGAGATTAGCGCGATATTAAAAGAACAAATAGAGCGCTACCAATCCGAGGTCGAGGTCAGCAATGTTGGCTCAGTCATATATGTTGGTGACGGTATCGCCCGCGTATACGGACTGCAAGGGGCCATGGCTGGTGAATTGCTGGAGTTCACTGGAGGAACCTTCGGAATGGTTCTAAACCTGGAAGAAGACAACGTTGGTGCGGTTCTCTTAGGAGAATATAATCATATTAAAGAAGGCGATGTTGTAAAGGCTACCGGAAGAATCATGGAAGTGCCGGCCGGTGCTGCTATGCTGGGCCGGGTAGTAAATGCTCTGGGACAACCTATAGATGGGAAAGGACCCATTAACACCACAGCCTTCCGCCCGCTGGAAAAAGTGGCTCATGGTGTTGTAACCCGTCAACCGGTTAATACACCGATGCAGACCGGACTAAAAGCTATTGACTCCATGGTTCCCATCGGCAGAGGTCAGCGTGAACTTATCATAGGTGACCGCCAGATCGGGAAAACCGCCATTGCTCTTGATAGTATAATTAACCAGAGAGATAAGAAAGACCTTATCTGTATTTATGTAGCCATCGGCCAAAAGCAAGCATCTATAGCCGGCATTGCCGCCAAGTTTGAAGAAATGGGCGCGATGGATTACACCATTATTGTTGCCGCTACCGCATCGGAACCGGCTCCTCTGCTTTATATGGCTCCCTATGCCGGAGTGGCCATGGCGGAAGAATTTATGGAAGCTGAAGGCAAAGACGTTCTTATTATTTATGATGACCTTTCCAAGCATGCGACCGCTTACCGTGAAATGTCCCTGCTGCTCCGCCGCCCGCCAGGCCGCGAAGCATACCCGGGTGACGTTTTCTACCTGCACTCCCGCCTGTTGGAGAGAGCATGCCGTTTGAACCCTAACCACGGTGGAGGTTCCATAACGGCTCTGCCTATAATTGAAACCCAGGCTGGTGACGTATCCGCCTATATTCCGACCAACGTAATATCCATTACAGATGGCCAGATTTACCTGGAAGCGGACATGTTCAACGCCGGCCAACGGCCCGCGGTTAATGCGGGATTGTCTGTCAGTCGAGTTGGTGGATCCGCCCAGACCAAAGCCATGAAATCAGTTGCTGGTCAGTTGCGATTGGATCTGGCTCAGTATCGTGAACTGGCGGCTTTTGCCCAGTTCGGCTCCGACCTGGATAAAGCCACTCTGGCCCGCCTGACCCGTGGTGAAAGAGTAACCGAGATCCTCAAACAAGGACAATATGTACCCATGCCGATACAAGAACAGGTTGTATCCATTTATTCTGGCGTTAACGGATATTTGGATGACATCCCCCGGGATAAAGTGGGTGAATTTGAGGTGGACTTCCTCAAATTTATGCGCAGTGCCAATGCTGATGTATTGAACGCTATCAAGGACACAGGAAAAATAGATGACGCAACCGAGCAAAAACTTATCAAGGCGATTAATGAATTTAAATCCACTTTTGCGGTTTAGGTGGTGATCTAAATGGCAGGAGCAGGTGTAAGAGAATTTAAGCGCAGAATAAGAAGTGTTCAAAATACCCAGCAGATTACCAAAGCCATGAAGATGGTGGCGGCGGCCAAGTTGCGGCGTGCACAGGAAGCAGCCGAGTCGTCCCGCCCTTATAACGAAACGTTGAAGGGAACTCTGGCCCGGTTGGCGGCGGTATCTTTTGATGTTCGGCATCCGCTGCTGGCAAAAAGAGAAGAAGTACGAAAAGTTGGCTATATAGTAGTAACCGCAGATCGCGGTCTCTGTGGTGGTTATAATACCAATATTATCCGGGCCGCCAACCATGCCATTGCTGAGGATGAGAGAAAAGTTGAAACCGGTATTATTGCCGTAGGCAGGAAGTCCCGCGATTTTTACCGCAAACGGGGCGGTTTTGACGCCGAGTTTATAAACCTGGGTGATAATATCAGTTATGCTGATGCCCGTGAAATAGCACAATATGTTACCAATGCTTATGAGAATGAGGAAGTAGACGAAGTGTACCTCGTCTATGCCCGATTTGTTAATGTATTACGCCAGGTACCAACTGTGACCAAGCTTTTACCCATAGAAACCCCTACCCAGGAAGCGGACAGCAGTGATATCAAAGAAACACGGCAAGTGGACTACATTTACGAGCCCAGTGCTGAGGATATTTTGTTGGCATTGCTACCCAGGTATGTGGGAAGCCAGATATACAACGCTATGCTGGAAGGTAAAGCCAGCGAGCAGGGAGCAAGAATGACAGCTATGGGTAATGCTACCGAGAATGCCAAAGAAATAATTAGCAACCTTACTCTGGAAATGAACAAGGTAAGACAGGCGGCCATCACTGATGAAATCCTCGACATTGTTGGTGGTGCCGAAGCCCTCAATAAAGGAGGAAAGTAGATAATGGCGAATGTAACATATGGAGAGGTAACCCAGGTTATCGGCGCGGTTGTTGATATACGCTTCAAACCTGGAGAATTACCGGACCTGATGAACGCAATTACAATTAGATCAAGCGAGCAGGACGCCGGCTTTACAGTGGTTGCCGAAATCGATGTCGTGCTTGAAGCTATGCAGCTGCTGGGTAATGACGTAGTTCGCTGCGTGGCCCTGCAGCCTACTGATGGAATTAGTAGGGGTATGAAAGCCGTTAATACTGGTGCAGCCATTAAGATACCCGTTGGTGAAGGGTGTCTGGGCAGAATACTCAATGTTCTGGGGAAGCCAGTTGATGAAGCGGGACCGGTTAATGCCTCTGACTATTGGGAAATCCATCGTAAGCCACCCGCACTGGTTGAGCAGTTGCCCGCTACGCAACAGCTGGAAACTGGAATCAAGGTGGCTGACCTGATTTGCCCCTACGCCAAAGGTGGTAAGATAGGACTGTTCGGCGGAGCTGGCGTGGGCAAGACCGTTATTATTCAGGAACTTATTAGAAACATCGCTTACGAGCACGGTGGATATTCCGTATTTACCGGCGTGGGTGAGCGTACCCGTGAAGGAAATGACCTCTGGGGTGAAATGACCGAGTCCGGCGTTATTGATAAATGCGCCCTGATATTCGGACAGATGAACGAGCCTCCTGGAGCGCGTCTACGTGTTGGTTTGACGGGAATGACCGTAGCGGAATATTTCCGTGACTTCTCCGGTTTGGACGTTTTGATTTTTATTGATAACATCTTCCGTTTCGCTCAGGCTGGCAACGAAGTGTCGGCTTTGCTGGGACGTATGCCCTCCGCCGTTGGTTACCAACCAACCCTGGCCACAGACATGGGTTATTTGCAGGAACGTATAACCTCCACCAGGAAGGGATCCATCACTTCCGCCCAGGCGGTTTATGTTCCCGCTGACGACTTGACTGACCCGGCTCCGGCCACAACCTTTGCTCACCTGGATGCGACCACGGTTCTTTCCCGGGCTATATCCGAGCTGGGCATTTACCCGGCGGTTGACCCCCTGGACTCCACCTCGCGTATTCTTGACCCACAGGTAGTAGGTGAGAAACACTACGATACCGCCCGTGGAGTGCAGAAGATACTGCAACGCTATAAGGAACTGCAGGATATTATCGCCATTCTGGGTATGGATGAATTAAGCGATGAGGATAAGCTGATAGTAGCCAGAGCCCGTAAGATTCAAAGGTTCCTATCCCAGCCCTTCCACGTAGCGGAACAGTTTACCGGTTCACCGGGAATCTATGTACCCACCAGCGAGACGGTCGAATCCTTTAGTCAAGTTTTAGCAGGTAAACATGACAATCTGAGTGAAGATTCTTTCTATATGGTTGGTAATATTGATACCGCAGTTGCCAAAGCTAAGAGACTGGAGGCGTAGCCTATGGCAGAGAGTACCTTTATGCTGGAAGTAGTTACTCCGGAAAGGATACTATACCGGGACGAGATCCAGTTTATGGTGGCTCCAGGTATAGAAGGCGAACTGGGAATTATGAAAAACCATGCCCCTTTGGTAGCAGCACTAAATATCGGCGTATTGCGCTATCAAACCTCTACTGGCGCGGCCAAGCGTATGGCGATTAGCGGTGGTTTTATGGAAGTTATCGACAATGGAGCCCGGGTTCTGGCCGAGACTGCAGAACACGGGGATGAAATTGATGTACTAAGAGCCAAGGCCGCTAAGGAAAGGGCAGAGAAGAGACTTGAAGTAAAAAGCGAAGAAATTAATCATGCCCGTGCCAAAATGTCTTTGCAGAGAGCTATAGCCCGGATCAGGGCCACCGAGAAACCCATTTAGTATCCTGGAATGACAATCAAAAAACAAAGCCGGAAGGAAAAAACTATCCTTCCGGCTTTCAAATTTGGGGATTAGATTATATAATAAATCAACAAAGATATACATACTTATTGGGAGGAATTGAAAATTCATATCCCTATGGAAAAGATCATTGCCAGTAGTGTTCTGCCGACAACATCTTTTGCACTTAATTATGAGTTTAATATGAATCAAATGGTAAAGTATTTGATCATCATTACCCTGTGCTACTTTTTTTTAAAAGGACTTTTTTATTTCTTTCTATGGCAGACCACCCACAAAATTGAGGAGAGAGCCAGAAAACAGAAACAAAAAGAGAAAGAGAAACAGGGGAGCATGTGGCGGATTTGGGAGGATGATGAGAAACGGGATGATGATAGCAATTGGTGGTGATGGGTTTCGGGAAGAGCGGCAAGAAGGAGGAGCTAAATGAGAACCATGTTTCTTATTCTTATTGGTGTTGTTTTTATAATAACTATGCTATTTGCCGTTTTAATTTGGCGGCAGACCATAAAATTAGAGAAAAGTGCCCTGGCGGCAAAACAACGCAAAGAAGCTTATTTACAGCAGCTCGAAATAGAGAGACAAGCGGAGATAGAGAAACAAGAAGCATTGGTAAGAGACAGAGAAGATGAAGAGTAAAAAACGGAAGTAAATAATGAGAATTATGGGAGCAGGCCGGAGGGCCAGGATGAAAGCGTCAATGCTCCAATTAATACCTGCAACAAGACCTGACTAGCGTCAGGTCCATTTATTTTTTCTGCTTAATAGTTGACGGAATAAAGTAATTTCCCCCCGGCAATAATTAACAATAAAAGATCGGGGGGAATTAGTGTGCGGAGGATTATATTCATAATTTTTTCCTTTATTTTAATTTGCACATTTTGCAACTATAAAATTAACAGCCAGCAAAAAAAGGAAATACTGCTACCTTCACCTTATCACCTATCTTTTGCATCAATCGGTGCAATTTCACTGGAATCACGTCTGGATTGCTGGGCAAGAATAAAAAAGACATCTTCGGCCGAAGAAATTCGCCAAAACATGGAAAATATTTTAAAAATACTAAAGGTACCAGTCGATTCCAAGAACTTTGAAAATGGTAAGCACCCGGTCTCCATGACTTTTTGCTCCGCTTATGGAGACTATAGACTTCAGTTAAATGGCCAATCAGATGATCAATCCGGCGAGACTTACTTTATGTTAAGCCTCGTTTCTAGCGAATGTAGCAGTAGTTACCTGCGAAGTCTGCCCCGAATTTTAAGCAGGGGGAGTAATATGAACTGGACTTCATATTATTTGTACACCGGAAGAATTGACCAAAGCCTGAACACAGAGTCACAGCAGAAGATATTACGAACAGTAATGAAAACCTTACATTCTGAAGAAATAGATTGTTTTGCAGGAAAAAACTTGGTTAGCATTACGGGATACAGCCGGAGTATGGAGAATGTTAGCCCTCCGGTTTTATTGGGCAGAAAAAAATACAATATTCAAGTAGCCGCAAGAAATATCGCTAAGGAGGGGAAAACTTATATATATATTGGTTCTCCATTGATTCTGAACGATTATTAGATTATTAAGTTATCTACAATGCCTTGCTATATAGGTTTTATGAGAATAAAGGAGGTGATGTATAATTGGTGATTATTGTAGAAAACAGTGAAAAAATAAGTGGCGAGATAGAAGTTAGTTCTTCAAAAAATGCTATTTTACCGATTTTGGCAGCTTCTTTGTTAAGTGATGACAGAGTTACGGTGAATAAAGTCCCGGAGATTAACGATGTTTCCATTATAAAAACCTTAATTAATTCGCTTGGGGTCGAAGTAGAAGAATCTGCTAAGAACATCTGCTCTTTTGGTATGCCGCAAAACAACCACCCCCCATACGAATTGGTCCGGCAAATCAGAGCTTCTTTCCTGGTAATGGGACCGCTTTTAGCTAGAAAAGGGGAAGTTAGGATATCATTTCCAGGCGGATGTGCCATCGGTAACCGGCCTATCGACCTCCATTTGAAAGGCTTCCAAGCTCTGGGAGCCAGGATCAATCTTTCCTGCGGGGATGTAATAGCATCAGCTAAAAAACTCAAAGGAAATCATATTTACCTTGACTTCCCCAGCGTTGGTGCTACTGAGAATATATTAATGGCTGCTTCCATGGCTGAAGGCCGGACTTATATTGAAAATGCCGCTCTGGAACCGGAAGTAGTAGATTTGGCTAATTTCATAAACAGTATGGGAGGAAGGATAAGCGGAGCCGGAAGCAATGTTATCAAGGTGGATGGGGTAAAAAAAATGAACGGTACTAATTATACCCCTATACCAGATCGAATTGAAGCCGGGACTTATATGGTTGCAGCTGCTGCTACTGCAGGCAATGTTCTGGTTAAGAATGTGATTCCGGAACATTTAAAAGCGATAATTGCCAAATTAATTGAAAGTGGGGCCGAAGTTGAGGAGGACCAAGCACAGGTAAGAGTAAAAAGAAATAAAAAGATTAAACCGGTATATATAAAAACGCTGCCTTATCCGGGTTTTCCTACGGATATGCAGGCGCAATTCATGGCCTATCTCAGCCGGGCTGAAGGAAGCAGTGTAGTAACGGAATCTGTTTTTGAGAATCGCTTTATGCATGTACAAGAATTATTAAGGATGGGAGCAAAAATAAAAACAGAGGGAAGAACCGCAATAATAAAAGGGACTCAGGAAATTAGCGGAGCCAGTGTAAAAGCTACGGATTTGCGAGCGGGAGCGGCCTTGCTAATAGCAGGTTTAACTGCTGAAGGCAGTACGATAATAAGTGAAAGTGAACATATTGATCGGGGTTATGAAAAAATAGTGGAAAAGCTCAGCGGGTTAGGGGCCAGGATATATAGAAAGCCATAAATCGTAATCCCCTTCCCCTTCTGATGTCTGACTATCGTTGATCGACGACCAATAGCCCCTTACCCCTTCCTCACTTTCTTGCTAATTCCCCTGGCCAGAAGCCACAATGAAATGCGGCTCCTTTTTTTGTTCCAAATTAAAGGAGAGCTGGAATGAATCTTAATCTTCTTTAATATTATTATGCATGAGTAGAAAAGCAAAAAACATTCTGATAATAATGGCAGGATTTTTACTCCTGCTGTTTGTTACTTGCATGCTGATTCGCGGCTGTAAACCAAATGAGCAATTCACAGAGCCCAGTATTAATTTATACCGAACAGAGGAAAAAAGATCTTATAAACTAACGTTGGAGGAATATATCCAGGGAGTAGTAGCGGCAGAAATGCCGGCATCTTTTGAACTGGAAGCCCTAAAGGCCCAGGCAGTGGCTGCCAGAACTTATACCTTGAGGAAACTTATTGATGGACGAAAATATGCCTTAAATGCAGACCTTTCCGATAATATTTACGAGTGTCAGGCCTATATTTCCTGGGTGGAATTTGGGGACCGGCATCCCCGGGACAAGGAGCAATGGCAGAAAAAAATCATGCAAGCCTGTAATGAAACCAGAGGAGAAATTATGCTTTACCAAGGCGAACCCATTGATGCTTTGTATCATTCGACCTGCGGGGGAATAACCGAGAGTGCTCTGGAAAGCTGGGGTAAAGATATACCCTACCTGCGATCGACCAATTGTAACTATTGCCGCCAATCCAAATATTACGAAAGCATACAAGTTTTTTCTTCAGGTGAATTGCATAGACTTACTGGAGTATCAAATACAGAAGCAATAAAAATATTGACCAAGACCCCGGCCGGGCGTAGCAAAAAACTAAAACTAGATAATCGTTTGATATCCGCCGAAGAGTTCCGCCGAATTCTTCAATTGCCTTCAACCTGGTGGAGCTTAAAAAAACATAAAAATAATTTGTTAATTATAAGCAAAGGTTATGGGCATGGTTTGGGCATGTGCCAATATGGGGCCAATGGTATGGCAGCTCAGGGGAAAAACTATCATGATATTTTAGGCAAATATTATAAAGATATAGATTTTTACCGGATGAATTATTAGACTTCTCCCTTTTTGTTCTTCTGTTGAGAATTGCTGAATATATTTAATTAATTCAAAAAGGGAGGAAAAAGATGCAGAACTATATAAGAAAGCGTGCGGTCAAGATCGCCAATCACATACTGCAAACCTCCAATACTGTACGACAGACAGCAGAAGTATTCGGCATCAGCAAAAGCACTGTACACAAAGATGTGTCCGAAAGACTGCCGCGCATCAACCGGGATTTGGCTGAAATGGTGAGATGCATTCTGGATAAAAATAAGGCCGAGAGGCATATCCGGGGAGGAGAGGCAACCAGGCAAAAATATGCTTCTATGGAATAATTATTTATAACGAGGTGAATTATGTTCCCGCTAAGCGGTCGTCCTATTAAGAAAACAGGCGGCAGGTTCTAATCCCCCATCTCGTTGCAGCGGTGTGTTGAAACTGCTCCGCAGTTTCTTCCGATGCTTAAAAAAACAAATAGCAATGGCCATCCCCGCCGATTAAAGGTAAAATAATGAACAAGTGTAATTTTTTTTGGGGGAGGCTTTTGCAAAAAAATGTGGTTTACCGAAGATATTGGAATTGACCTGGGAACAGCCAGTGTACTGGTTTTTAAAAAAGGCCGGGGAGTAGTGCTTAATGAACCCTCGGTAGTAGCTATCGACAATAGCAGCAATAAAGTAATTGCAGTGGGAGAAGAAGCCCGGCAGATGCTGGGCAGGACTCCGGGTCATATAGTAGCTATCCGACCCTTAAAAGAGGGCGTTATTGCTGATTTTGATACTACAGAAAAGATGCTCAGCTACTTTATCCGGAGGGTTATAGGAAGAAAAATATTATTCAAGCCCCGGGTAGTTGCATGTATACCTACAGGAGCCACTGATGTAGAAGAGCGGGCCGTAAGACAGGCTACCCTATCATCTGGTGCCAGGCAGGCTTTTATTATTGAAGAACCGGTAGCTGCAGCACTTGGAGCCGGCATCGATATATCCGAGGCTACCGGCAACATGGTGGTGGATATCGGGGGAGGAACATCGGATATAGCAGTGCTATCGTTGGGTGGAATTGTATGCAATTCTTCCCTTCGGGTAGGAGGGGACAAGTTTGATGAAGCTATAATCCGTTATATTCGCAAAGAATACAATCTTATGATAGGTGACAGGACAGCTGAGGAAGTTAAGATTCGCGTGGGAACAGCTTTTGTTAATGAGGGGAACCGGAATCGGCTTATGGAAGTAAGAGGGCGCGACCTGGTAAGCGGTTTGCCCAAAACAGTAAAATTCAGCTCCGAGGATTGCTGGCTGGCTTTGCAAGAGCCTATATCTACTGTTATTGATGGCGTTAAGAAAGTACTGGAGGTTACCCCTCCGGAACTGGCTGCCGATATTGTCGATAATGGTATTGTAATGACTGGCGGGGGTTCATTGCTGGATGGCCTGGATAATTTACTGTCCAAGGAAACTAAACTGCCGGTACATATAGCCGATGATGCTATTTCTTGCGTGGCTATGGGAACAGGACGAGTTTTAAATGAAATATCCGTGCTGGCTCAATCCAAAGGAAGAGGAGGCAGAAGAGTGCTTTAGGTTAAAGTCTTTGCCCCCAATTCCCGATAATCTTTTTAAGGATAATTTTAAGCATGGCAAGAAACTGCGGAGCAGTTCCAAAAACCGCTGCAACGAGGTGGGAGATTAGAACCTGCCGCCTGTTTTCTTAATAGGACGACCGTTTAGCGGGGACATATTTCACCTTTTTATAAATGGGGGATGTAGATTGATTAGGGGTCTTTATACAGCCGGGGCGGGAATGATGTTGCAAATGGCCCGGCAGGATGTAGTTGCCAATAACCTGGCCAATGTAAATACCAGCGGCTTTAAGAAAAATACGGCAGTGGCCAAGGCTTTTCCGGACATGTTAATAAGCCGGCTGGGAGAGTGCAAGGAAGACCTGCAGAAACAGCTTAAAGTACAACCGCCTGTAGTAATCGGTCGATTGGGAACCGGGGCCTCCATCAGCGGTATATATACCGATTTTGATAATAATAACCTTAAGAAAACCGATAGCCCCTGCGACCTGGCCATTACCGGAGCGGGTTATTTTGTAGTGCAAACTCCGGAAGGCCAGCGTTTTACCCGCTGTGGAGAGTTTAAAATAAATTCTGAGGGAATACTTACCACCAACAGTGGATACCCGGTGCTCGATAGTAATGATTCTCCTATTACTATCGAAGGAGAATTCCTAATTGACGAACAGGGGAATATTAGTATAGACGGAGAAAATATAGCCCGCTTGAAGATAGTAAACTTTAACGATTTGCAGATACTGGAGCGCTTGGGCGACAACCTCTTAAATTCTCCGGAAGAGCCGATGGTAGTGGAAAGACCGGAAATACTACAAGGATATATAGAGCAGTCCAATGTAAATGCGGTAAAAGAAATGGTTACCTTGATAAGCGTGGTCAGAGCCTATGAATCTCTGCAAAAAATGGTGCAGGCTGAAGATGAGACTATTGGCCAGGCTATTGAAAAGGTGGGTAGTATAAACTAAGGATACAGAAACCGCCTCTGGGCGGTTTTTTTATTTTAAGGCAGAAAAAGAAGGAAAACCATGATTTTTCTTTAAATAAAAAATAAGCAGCGGAGTTATGGAGAAAAAATGAAAGAAAAAACCAAGAGCAGAATAGATATTCTGGGATGCCAGATAGATAAGGTAAATATGGACCAAGCCCTGGCTTTTATTGAAAAGAGGATTAATGAGAATATTCCCTCCCATATCATTACCCTTAATGCAGAAATCGTCTACCAGGCACATAAAGACCAGCAGTTGCGGGAAGTTATCAACTCGGCCAGCTTGAATACTCCGGATGGTATTGGTATAGTTTGGGCGGCACGGCAATTGGGCGTAACATTAAAAGAAAGAGTGACGGGAATTGACCTGCTGGATCGTATTTGTTCAATAGCGCCCGCCCGAGGCTGGAGTATTTTTTTCCTGGGAGCAGCCCCGGGAGTAGCTGAACAAGCAGCCAGCAGGTTGTTGGCTAAATACCCTGGCCTGGCCATTGTCGGGACGGAGAATGGATATTTTAAAGAGGAAGAAGAAAAAGCTGTTATTGCCAAAATTAAAGCCCTTTCTCCCCATATTCTTTTTCTTGGCCTGGGAGCTCCCAAACAAGAATACTTTATCAGGCGCAATCTAAAGCTTTTGGGTGCTCCAGTTTGTATAGGTGTTGGCGGCAGTTTCGATGTAGTTGCGGGAATAAAAAAAAGGGCCCCAATACTTTTCATAAAACTAAACCTGGAGTGGCTATACCGCTTGCTGGCAGAGCCGAGCCGCTTCAAGCGGCAATTAGCCTTACCCCGTTTTGCCTGGCTGGTCTTAAAACAAAAATGGCGGGGATATTAATAAACCGGTTCTGGCTTGATTGATTCGATACTAGCTGCCATGTCGCGAGTACAGAAGTAGCGATGCTGGGCGAGTTATTAGATGCTTGAATAGCAGGGTATAGTGGAATACTTACCCTTACTCTCATACTAACCCCCATGGCCAGAGGCCACAAGTAAAGATGAAAAGTGGTTAGTAGGTGCTTGAATGGTGAAATATAGCAGGAAAATTCCCCTTCTGACGACATTTTCTTACTAAGGAGGCTTATTATTACGGTGGATGGTAAAAAAATATTCGCTCTGGATATAGGCACCAGGAAGATAATGGGATTGGTTATGCGGGAGAAGTCGGGATCATATGAGGTGCTAAGCAGCGCCATTATGGAACATAAGACCCGGGCTATGATGGATGGACAGATCCACGATGTGGAAGAGGTAGCCCGGGGTATTCAGTCCATAAAAGAGCAAATTGAAGCGGAATTGCAAATAAAACTGGAATCCGCAGCGGTGGCAGCGGCGGGTCGTGCTTTAAAAACCTCCCTGGGACAGGTAGTCAAGCGGCGCCCGGTAATGAGCGAAATTAGCCCGGAAGAGGTGCAGGCCCTGGAAATCGAAGCGGTTCACCGCGCCCAGTATTTGTTGGGACAGGAAGAAGGCAGGCAGAATGTCCAGGGAGACTATTTTTGTGTAGGTTATAGTATAATTTCCTACTGCTTGGAGGAGCAAGAGATAGGGAATTTAGTAGGTCAGGTGGGCTCCGAGTATGGGGTTAGCGTAATTGCCACCTTTCTGCCCCGGGTAGTAGTGGATAGTCTCTTTTCCGCTCTTAAAAAAGCCGGACTGGAAGTCTACAGTTTAACCCTGGAGCCAATTGCGGCGCTTTCTTTGGCCATACCCCCCAGTATGCGGCTTTTAAACCTGGCTTTAGTAGATATCGGAGCCGGAACCTCCGACATTGCCATTGTAAAAGATGGCAGTATTTATGCCTATGCCATGGTTCCCCAGGGGGGGGATAAGCTAACGGAGAGCCTGGCTGCCGCCTATCTTCTTGATTTTAACCACGCGGAAAAGGTTAAAAGACTCCTATCCCAGCAATCAGATATTGAAATAACGGATGTTTTGGGTAATTGCAGCAAAGTACCAAGCAGCGAAGTTCTTAAGGAACTGCAGGCGGTAATGAACCAATTATTGGAGAACATCAGCCGTAATATATTGGAATTGAATCAAAAGGCTCCGGATGCGGTAATCTGCATTGGAGGAGGAAGCCTCACCCCTTTCCTGGCCTCCGGGCTGGCCGAACATTTGCACCTGCCCCAGAACCGGGTGGGCATTAAGAGCAGTAACAGCCTGGAGGTAATTACGCTGGATAAGGAGCACTTGCAGGGACCACAGGGGATAACTCCACTGGGAATAGCTTATTATTCGTTTTCCCGGGTTCCGGTTCCTTTTATAAAAGTTTTGGTAAATGGGAGAGAGGTTCCGGTCTGGAACCTGGGAAAGCTGGATGTATCTGCAGCTCTTTTAAGCTCCGGTATTAGCCTGGGTAATATTTATGGTAAACCTGGTTTAGGTAAAACCATTGAAGTTAACGGAGAGGTTAAAGTATTCAAGGGTGAGATGGGAACCCCTCCCTTGATTAAGCTTAATGACAGCCCGGCTTTTCTGGAAAGTACCATAGAAGAGGGTGCCCGGATAGAATTTATTCCGGGAAAGGACGGCAAAGAAGCCCGGGTTATGATTCAAGACCTGCTTTCTCTCAGTGAGGGAGAAGTCTTTGTCAACGGGGAACCGCTTCATCTCAAGCCCCTGGTTTTAATTAATGGCCAAGAAGTCAGAGCAGATGAAGAAATACCTGATCGAGCCCGGGTGTTATTTAAACCCCTTAACCGTTTGGCCAATATATTAACCCTGGCCGGAGTGGGTGAACACTGGTTGCAGGAAAGGACCTACCATTATTACCTTAATGATGAGGAAAGATCACTACAATGGGTTCCGATAAAAGTGCTGGTTAACGGGGAACCCGGGCAAGTGAATCAGAAAGTTCCCTTTGGATCTCAGGTAAGTTTCTCGCTAAGTCATTTAAGACCACAGATTAAGGATGCCTGTTCGGGTCTGGAGAACCTTAGCCTGCAGGTTAAAGTAAACGGGCAGATGCTGAGCTTGGAGGGCAAGGGGGCCTTGATCAAGCTGCAAGATAGAGTGGTAAATATGGAAGAAGAACTGGAAGATGGAGTGCATTTAATAATAGATAAAGAGAAAAGCTCCGCCATATTGAGCGATGTTTTTCGCTTTTTTGAAATTGAAACCAGCATGACCGGAGCCCTGAAAATGAAGGTTGATGGAGAGGAAGCCGGATTCACTACCCCCATCTTCAATGGCAGTGAGGTAGAGATAGTATGGGAAGGATAAGAATAAAGCCAGTATGAAAAGTGAGGAGTAAGGGGCGAGGAGTTTAATATATTTCCTGCTACATCTTACTATTCTAGCCCCTAATAACTCACTTTTCATCGGTGGTTGTGGTCCTTGGGTCATGGGGGGTTAGTAAGAAAAGTAAAAAGTAAGGTGTAGGGGTTATAGATTGGTTTCGGACCGTCCCCTTGACACCCAGGAGGCTGAAAAGGCCTCTTTTTGTATTTTAGGGCAGGAATTGAAGGATAATAATAAAGTAAACAATAGTCAAAAAAACCTTTACCTTCTGCAGCAAAGCGATTAGAATAGTATTAAGGTCAAAAAAGGTCAAAGAGGTAATAGCTATGAAAAAAAGTTTGGCAGACAGAATCGAAGAATATATCAAAGTATTGATAGCCAGGAGTGGGGCCCAGCAGATAGAAATCCAAAGAGCAGAATTAGCTGAGACCTTCTCCTGTGTTCCTTCCCAGGTTACTTATGTGGTAGCTACTCGTTTTACCGAAGAAGCGGGCTATTTAAGCGAGAGCAGGCGGGGGGGAAAAGGCTTTATTCGTATTAGCTGCTGCGAATTGGATAAGGAAGCAGCACGGGAGAGCAAGCAGGAGTTGTTTATATTTATAGACCGGCTTCTGGAAGTTGAAATCATAAGCCAGAAGGAAGGGGAAATGTTAAAGCATGTAATTAGCAAAAGTTCGCAAGAAGTGGCCCCAGAGCAAAAAAGCCAGTTTTTTGATGCTTTTAAATTTGCCCTGGCTGATTTTCTTAAGAAGTAAATAGGAGGTTTTTGTCATGTACTGTGAAGAATGCAAGCTCAGGCCAGCCACCGTTCATTTGGCCCAGATGTTCAATGGGCAAAAAATAGAGACCCATCTCTGTGAGCAATGTGCCAGCCAAAAGGGTGCCATTATTTTTGGTGCTGATCACCAGCTTTCCATAGCTAATTTGCTGGGCAGCTTTTTGGGAGGCAACTATGGTATACAGGAGGCCAGGTCCCCGGTTCAGAATAGCAGTTGTCCGAACTGTGGGATAAAGTTCTTTGATATAAGACAAACGGGAAAGCTGGGTTGTGCTCAGTGCTATATGGCTTTTGAGCAGGAATTGGAGCCCAGCCTGCGTAGAATTCATGGCAATCGCCAGCATGTAGGAAAAATTCCGCTCCGGGGTGGAGAAAAGGTTTTGTGGAGAAGACAGATAGAGGGTCTGAAACAGCGTTTGCAAGAAGCAGTGGCCCGGGAAGAATATGAGGAAGCCGCGGAAATCCGTGATCAGATTAAAAATCTGGAAAAGAGAACGGGATAAGGAAGTGGGCGGAATGACTATAAAGAAACTATTTGAAGAGACTTTTCTGGCCTGGATGAATGGGGAAACAGCAATTCACTCAGATATTGTAATAAGCAGCCGGGTGCGCCTGGCCAGAAATTTAAGCGAAATAGCTTTTCCCCATTTATTGAATCAGGAATCAGGTCAGAAATTTATGCAGCTTATTAATGAAGCCTGGCAGAAGAGCGAGTTTAAGGAACTAAAGCAGATGGAGCTCGTGACCTTTGAAAATCTCAGTGCTTTGGATCGCAAGATACTGGTGGAAAAGCATCTTATCAGTCCCAACCATGCTCAGTCAACTGCCTTTTACCAGGGCTTGCTGGTCAAGCCTGATGGCTCGCTGGCGGTAATGATAAATGAGGAGGATCACCTGCGGATACAATGTTTTTTGCCGGGCCTGCAGTTGGAAGAGGCTTATCGCCGGTCCCAGGAAATTGATGATGCCCTGGAGAAAGAGCTGGATTTTGCTTTTGATGATCGCCGGGGCTACCTGACTTCTTGTCCGACCAATATTGGAACGGGAATGAGGGCTTCGCTGATGCTGCACCTTCCCGCCATAAGCATCAGCGGGCAGAGTGGACATATATTTCATAACCTGAACCAGTTGGGGCTGACGGTACGAGGGATATATGGAGAAGGAACCGAAGCAATCGGCAACTTCTTTCAATTATCCAACCAGATTACCCTGGGGCAGAGTGAAGAGGACATTAACGCCAGCCTCACTACCATTTCCCAACAGGTAATAGAACAAGAGCGTATGCTTCGGGAAAGTTTACGGGAGCAGATGAAGTATCAGCTGGAGGATAGGATTGGGAGAGCTTACGGAATTCTTACCCATGCCCGGCTTATTAGTTCAAATGAGGCCCTGACCTTACTTTCTGATGTGCGGCTGGGTATAGATATGGGAATGATTCCCCGGATTAGTGCTAATGCCTTAAATGAACTGGTTGTGGATATTAGGCCGGCTCATTTGCAAAAAAAAGCCGGCAGCGATATGGACGCGGTCAGTCGGGATGCCAAAAGAGCTGAGGTAATTCGGGAAAAACTGCAGACCGGGGAAGAAGAAAGCTAAGGAGGAGATTACTTATGTTTAGAAGATTTACCCAGAGAGCCAGAAATGCGGTTATTCACGCCCAGGAAGAAGCCCGCCAGTTGAATCATCCGGCCATTGGCACCGAGCATATCCTTTTAGGATTATTGCGGGAAGGTGAGGGTGTTGGTGCCCGGGCTTTGCTTAACAGTGGTATTGACCTGGAAAAAGTGCGGGAAGAAATTAACCGGGTAATAGGCGCCAATGGTGAAGCTGTGGAAAAACCTGCCGGAGACTTGCCGGTTACTCCCCGGGCTAAAAAGGTCTTTAACCTGGCTTTTGATGAAGCGCGTTTACAAGGAGTCAACTATGTAGGCACCGAACATCTCTTACTGGCGGTATTAAGAGAAGAAGAAGGGGTGGCCGGCCAGGTCTTGCATTCAATGGGAGTCAAGCTGGATCAGATCCGGGAGCAGGTTATGCTGCTTTTGGGGGGGGATGTTTCCTCAACTTACCATAACCAAAATCCCTATCAGGATGCAGTAAGCCAGCCCAATCCACAGGCCAGGAAAAGAGCCCGGAGCAAAACGCCCACCCTGGACAACTTTAGCCGTGATTTGACTCAGGATGCCAGCGAAGGCAGGCTGGATCCGGTTATTGGCCGGAATAATGAAATCGAGAGGGTTATACAGATTTTATCCCGCCGCACCAAAAACAACCCGGTATTGATTGGTGATCCGGGGGTAGGTAAAACCGCAATAGTTGAAGGGCTGGCCCAGCGGATTATAGACAACCAGATCCCGGAAATTTTAAGCAACAAGAGGGTGGTGGCTCTCGACCTGTCCGCTATGGTAGCCGGGACCAAATACCGGGGTGAGTTTGAGGAGCGCCTGACCAGGATAGTGAATGAAATAAAGTCATCCGGTGATGTAATTGTATTTATTGATGAGCTTCATACCATAGTAGGAGCGGGAGCAGCCGAAGGAGCTATCGATGCGGCCAATATACTCAAACCTTCCCTGGCCCGGGGAGAGTTTCAGTGTGTAGGAGCTACTACCCTGAATGAATACCGTAAACATGTGGAAAAGGATGCTGCCCTGGAAAGAAGATTTCAACCTATTCTGGTGGAAGAGCCCAGTATCGAGGAAAGTATTGAAATTCTAAAGGGATTAAGGGATCGTTATGAGGCTCACCATGGGGTTAAGATAGGAGATGAAGCCATTGAGGCAGCGGCCAAGCTTTCCGCCCGCTATATCAGCGATCGGTTCTTGCCCGACAAGGCTATCGACCTGATTGATGAGGCGTCATCCCGGGTCAGGCTGGCTAATTATATTATCCCCGAGGATTTAAAGAAGAAGGAAAGCCAGTTGGAAGACCTGATCAAGGAAAAAGAAGAGGCTATCAATGGCCAGGAATACGAAAAAGCTGCCCGCCTGAGAGATGAAGAACAGAAGCTAAGGGACGAGATAGAGAATGAAAGAAAAGAATGGTCAAGCCAGCGTAGCTTGAATGCAGGAAGCGTAGGCGAAGATGAGATTGCTGCAGTAGTTTCAAGTTGGACCGGTATACCGGTCAACAAACTGGCAGCAGAAGAGAGTGAACGTTTGGTGCAAATGGAAGATGTGCTCCATCAGAGAGTAATAGGCCAGGAAGAGGCGGTCAAAGCCGTATCTCGCGCGGTAAGACGAGCCCGGGCCGGTTTGAAGAATCCCAAACGCCCTATCGGCTCCTTCGTTTTTTTGGGTCCCACGGGGGTAGGGAAGACAGAACTGGCGCGCAGCCTGGCGGAAGCCATGTTTGGCAGTGAGGATGCCATAATCAGGCTGGATATGTCCGAATACATGGAAAAGCATGCCGTATCCAGGATGATTGGCTCGCCTCCCGGATATGTGGGCTATGAGGAAGGAGGACAGTTAACCGAAAAAGTCAGGAGAAAGCCTTATTCCGTTATTCTTCTGGATGAAATAGAGAAGGCCCATCCTGATGTATTCAATATACTCCTGCAGGTTATGGAAGATGGCCGCTTGACGGATGGACAAGGCCGAACAGTGGACTTTAGAAATACCGTGCTTATTATGACCTCCAATGTCGGGGCTGAATCCATCAAAAACAGCAAAAAAGTGGGTTTTACCAGGGCCATTGACGAAGCTCATGATTATAGCCAGATGAAAGAAAGGGTTATGGAGCAATTAAAACACACATTTAAGCCGGAGTTTATGAACCGGATTGATGAAATAATCGTCTTCCAGAACCTCAATGAGCAGGAATTAAAGGAAATAGTTGATTTATTATTGTTGGACCTGAAAGAAAGAGTTAAAGAGAATGGCTATGATATGGAGATAAGCCCCGCAGCCCGGGAATTAATATTAAAAGAAGGATATGATCCGGCTTTTGGAGCCCGACCCCTGAAAAGGGCCATACAGAAATTGGTTGAAGATAGCATCTCCGAAGAAATATTGAAGAAGAACCTGCTGCCAGGGGATAGGATACTGGTAGATGCTGAGGAGGGGCATATCATAGCCCAGAAAGCCAGTAAAAAGTAGGGAGACGGAGGGCGGAGGACGGAAAACGGAAGACGGAGGACGGAGGACGGAAAACGGAAGACGGTGGCAAACAAGGGGAGCTGGATTGCTTCCAGTTCCCCGTTATATATTGCAAAAAGTCATTTAATATTCATTGGCTTGTATAAATATACCGCTCGCCAATGCTCGCTTTGTATATTTATGCAACAAAAGGGGTTTTTGCAGTGGAGTCAATATAATATAATTGTTCTAAGGAGAAAGTTATGGGGAAGATCATCAGCAAGTTTGTATGCCATGAATGTGGTTATGAGACTCCCAAGTGGTTGGGGAAATGTCCGGGCTGTTCCGCCTGGAACAGCTTGTTGGAGGAAAGCATAAGTAATAAGCCGCTACGAAGAACGGCAGAGCGAGTTGCCGCCATCCCGTTAAACCAGCTTTCTGCTGAAGATAGTCCGAGGTTCAGCAGTGGCTTATCTGAATTTGACCGGGTTTTGGGGGGCGGCATTGTCCCCGGGTCGTTGATTTTGTTAGGGGGAGACCCCGGTATAGGCAAGTCAACATTATTATTGCAGGTGGCGGGACTAATAGCCGCCGCTGGGAAAAGGGTACTTTATTTATCCGGGGAAGAATCTTTGCAACAAATCCGCTTAAGAGCCAGCCGGCTAGGCATTAATAATGATATGATTTTCCTCCTGAATGAGCAGGATATCGATCTTCTTTATGAATACATAAATGACTTGGACCCGGATTTAATTATTATTGATTCCATACAGACGGTCTATTCCTCCAAGCTATCTTCCATTCCCGGGAGTGTATCCCAATTAAGAGAGAGTACTGCCGCGGTAATGCAAATTGCCAAAAAGATGGGCAAGGCAGTTTTTTTAGTGGGGCATGTAACCAAAGATGGTTCCCTGGCTGGACCCAAAGTTCTGGAACATATAGTAGATGTGGTAGTCTATTTCGAAGGGGAAAAGAATTTTTCCTTCCGCCTCTTACGGGCAGCCAAAAACCGCTTTGGAGCTACCGATGAAATTGCTTTGCTGGAAATGAGCGGGCAGGGATTGGTGGAAGTGCCGGATCCATCTTACGTTTTTTTAAGCCCGGGCCAGGATATTTCTAGTGGCACTGCCATAGTAGCCAGTATGGAAGGAAGCAGACCATTGTTGATTGAGATACAGGCTTTGGTTTCTTCTTTGGGAGCCGGATACCCGCGCCGGATGGTATCAGGCATAGATCAGAACCGCCTGTCATTGATAACCGCGGTTTTAGAGAAGAGGAGAGGATATAAGCTATCGGCATGTGATGTCTACCTCAAGGTTTCCGGCGGAGTTTTTCTAAAAGATCCTTCCGTTGATTTAGGAATTGCAGCTGCGGTCTTGTCTAGTTACCTGGAAAAACCTCTGGCAATGGATACAGTTTTTATTGGTGAAATAAGTCTTAGCGGGCAAATAAGGCCGGTGTCTTTCCTTGATTTACGTTTAAGAGAAATAGATAGAATGGGCTATAAAAGGGTGATTGTTCCAACTTCCCCGGGCAGATCGGCATTATATGCCGGCAATTTGGAGGTCTTGGAGGTCAAGAGTCTTGATCATTTTATAGATATAGTGTTGGAGGGATAAACCAGGTGGAAGAGATTTATGCAGGAACTTTCAAAAAATATCTACAGATGCTGGCGCCCGGTACTGTATTCCGCCTGGGGGTGGAAAATGTGCTGCAAGCTGATACGGGAGGGCTTATCGTAGTAGGGGATTCACCCGAATTAATGAAACTTGTCAGTGGTGGGTTTCACATAGACTGCGAGTTTACACCTTCCCGGCTGTACGAGTTGGCCAAAATGGATGGAGCCATAATAACCAACAGTGATGCCTCCAGGATTGTAATAGCCAATGCCCAGCTGGCCCCTGATCCGGAGATTCACTCCGATGAAACCGGGATTAGACACCGCACTGCCGAGCGGGTGGCTCGACAAACCGGACAACTGGTGGTAGCCATATCCCAACGACGCAAAGTAGTAACTTTATACCAGAGTAATATCGTATTTCGCCTGCGGGATCTGCCCTCCATACTGGTCAAGGCCAACCAGGCTTTACAAACCCTGGAGAAATATCGGAATGTTTATGCCCGCGAACTACAACGTCTGGGCGGGCTTGAATTCGAGGATATGGTTACTGTTTCCGAAGTTTGCAAGGTTATCCGGCGGAGCCTCAAGGTACTGGATATAGCCGGAGAAATTGAAAACCATATAGTTGAACTGGGAACCGAAGGCCGGTTGGTGAGAATGCAATTGGATGAAATGATAGCCTCGGTTGAGGAGGAGGCTCTTTTTATCATCCAGGATTATTCCAACAGCAGCGATAAGAGCCCCCAGGAATTATTAAACAACATGCGGCGGGCCTTTGAGGAAGATATTTCGGACTCGGTATTCATTGCCCGGATATTATCCCTGGGTACCAGCAGCAGTCACCTGGAACAGCAGGTTTCGTCCCGGGGCTATAGAATGTTACATAAGCTGCCCCGGATACCTTTATCCATAATTGATAACCTGGTTGAGCGCTTTGGATTGTTGAGCAATGTTTTACGGGCCAGCATTGAGGAACTGGATGACGTTGAAGGCATCGGGGAAGTTAGAGCCCGTTCCATCAAAAACGGCTTGAAACGTATGCAGGAACAATTGCTCTTGGAGTACATGCTTTAATTGGATATCGGAAGGCGGAGGACGGAAGACAGAAGACGGAATGGTCGTCAGACACCGGTGATGTTCCATCCTGCGGATGTCACAATTAAGGTTGCACCCTGCGGGTACTACTGATGCTCCCTGCGGTCGCTATTAAGGTTGCGGTCATGGGGGGTTAGTAAGGGATTAAGCGGTATCCATAGGTAAGGCCTTATTAAAGCAGGCGGAAGTAAAGGCGGGAGCAGAGCCCCCGCCTTTGGTAACTTTTTGAATTATGTCATATTGAATATTCCCAGGGTAGAAGCCTTTTTATATTCCTTGATGAAGACATCATAAAGGCTAATGTCCAGTGTGTTGCAAAGAGCTGCCGTATAGAAAAGCATTTTGCCCATTTCATTGAGGACAATCTCTTCACAATTACTACAAAGCTGTCCGTGTAAATGATTATCAAGATAATTCCTTAGTTCTTCGAAGTTATTGATGTGATCCGGGATCTGCAGTTTCTCAGCTTGGATGGAAAGGCATCCGCAATCAGTAACCGATTTGGTGACCGCCCGGTTAACCCGGCAGGTTGATTCTGAAAGCTTGGAGAGGATATCTAAAATGCTGCGATGCCTAATCAAGAGGTCAGCTACAACATTTTGAAACTCATCACAAATCAAGTCCTTCATAAAGAGACTTGCCCCCCTTTATTCTGTGATTTGATAAAATTATAGCCCCTAAATTGCTGACTTGTCAACAAAGCCCGGCGCAATGGGGGCGGTCGAAATTTGCTGTATTATGAGTACTTTAATAATTGGTTCTACTGCAAAAACCCCTTTTTTGTTGCATAAGGGTTGCATAAATATACAAAGCGAGCGTTGGCGAAGCATGGATGCAGCACCCTGCGGGTACTCCTGATGTTCCATCCTTCGGATGTCACTATTAAGGTTGCACCGGCGAAGGCGAACAGGCGAAAGGGGGCGAGCGACAGGAGGTCGCGAGAGCGCTGCCTCCCATGGACGGGAGATTAGCGCGGTACCCCTTGAGCCGCGAGACAAGCCGTAGGTGTTGCCCATGCGTAGACTGCGAGCGGAATATTTATGCAAGCAAATGCATAATTATTACTTTTTGCAGCGGAATCATAATTACGGGGAAAGTAAAGTGGTAAATATAGGAGAATACCAGAAAGTGATAGCTTGTATATTATCAGGGCTTCACTTATTATGAAATGGAGATTTTGGCGAGGAGGGAATAAGATGCAGAGCGTGAAAATCAGAGAAAACATTTATTGGGTAGGAGTTCAGGATCCGAACTTAAGGGTATTTGATATAATAATGCGCACAGAAAAAGGAAGCAGTTATAATGCCTATCTGATAAAGGGAAGTGAAAAGACCGCGCTGGTAGAAACCGTTAAGAATGAGTTTTTTGAAGAATATATAGAAAAATTGCAAGAGATTGTAAAACTGGAAGACATCGATTATTTAATCATGAACCATACCGAACCCGATCATTCCGGTTCCATAGCCGGGCTTCTAGAAAAAGCACCTGGCATAACGGTTGTTGGCAGTTCCAATACTATCGAATTCCTGCGTGAAATAATCAATAAAGATTTTGATGCCAGGATGGTGGGACAGGGCAGCAAGCTAAATCTGGGTGATAAAAGCTTGCATTTTATTGGTGCCACTTTATTACACTGGCCGGATAGCATTTATTCCTACCTTCCCGAAGATCGCATCTTATTTACTTGTGATTCCTTTGGCAGTCATTACTCCAGTGACAAGATTTTTGACGATTTAATTGAGGAAGACTTCAGCCGGGAATACAAGTATTATTTTGATGTTATTATGGGACCGTTTAAGCCCTATGTATTGAGAGCACTGGAACGGATTAAAGGGCTGGATATCGATATTATCTGTCCCGGGCATGGGCCTGTTTTACGCAATAATATCACCCATTATATAGATTTATACAGGCGGTGGGCAACCCCGGTAGCGGAGTCCGAACCACAACCCAAGATTGTGATGGCCTACGCAAGTGCTTATGGATATACCCGAATGCTAGCTGATAGTATAATAGAAGGCCTAAACGAAAGTGGAGATTTTAATCTTAAAGAGTTTGACCTGGTTGAAGCTTCAACGGAAGAGATTTTGCTTGAACTAGAAAACGCCAGAGGATTTCTGATTGGTTCTCCAACTATTAACAAGGACTGCGTACCGCCGGTATGGAACCTGTTAAGCTCGATGTCCCCTATTATCCACGAGGCGATGGTGGCGGCGGCTTTTGGCGCTTATGGTTGGAGCGGGGAAGCGGTTCCCAATATGCAAAAACGCTTGCGGATGCTGCGCATGAATGTTCTGCCGGGGCTGCGCATCAGATTCCGACCATCCCGAGAGGAACTGGAGCAAGCCGTAGCCTTCGGGAGCAATTTTGGACGGGCGGTTCTGGCCGGCAACCAGGATTTGTTGGAGTTCCAATTTATCAACGATAGCGAAAAAAGAGAAGAAGTAGTGGGGAATTATATTAAGGAATATGCTAATGAGGATATTATTGTGTATTGGGATCCTGCCCTTTGCCAGCATGATACCCACTGTTTTACCCGGCTTCCCCAGGTATTCAATCCTGAAGCCAGGCCTTGGGTGAGAATAGACGGGGCACCGGCGGAAGCCATAATCAGAACCATAAACCGCTGTCCCTCCGGGGCTTTAAGGTATTCCCTTCCTGTGGGCTCAGCTGTTAATCCTGAACTGGCAAAGGGAGCTGGGCTTCTGCCAGGACGTATATAATTCTCCCGGCGGGATTTTATGGCTGGTTATCCTGCCGCTATGGAGTTATTATTCACCCGGTACTGGGCATAAGGTGAAAGGACATAAATAAATCTCACAATTATGGTATAATTAGGCATCTCCGATAGAAGAATAATTATATCGGAGGTGGATTATTGTGCTTAATAAACTATGTATTTCTAAATCCTTGCTGGTTCTGGGCCTCTTCTTTGGAATTGGCTGTGCTAATTTTGCCGGGAGGTTTTTTCAACCCGGAAGAAGCTGGCAGATTTGCCTGGGGATAGGGGCTTTTCTCTTGTTTTATCTATTATCCAGTAAGATGCTTGGCTACTTTTCCAGGCTATATTCCCGAGTAGAGGATCTAATGGATGCTGCTTCAATCGATATACTCCTGGGAGGGACCGGAGGCTTACTTCTTGGAATAACGATTGGAGTACTCTGCAGTTATCCGCTATCCAGGATAGGTGGAGTTGGTAATTTTTTGTCCCTGCTTGTCTTTATTCTGAGTAGCTTTTTGGGCCTTAAGATGGGGATTCGCCGGGGAAAAGAGCTTCTGGTTTTTCTGCCCCAGTCGGGTAAAGCAGGAGACGAATCTTTATCTGCTTTTAATCTCAAAGTATTAGATACCAGTGCGATTATAGATGGTCGTATTTATGATGTATGTCTGAGCAATTTCCTGGATGGTTCCTTATTGGTACCAAACTTTGTTATTGAAGAATTGCAGCATATCGCTGATTCCTCGGACAATATAAGACGCAATAAAGGTAGAAGGGGATTGGAACTCCTAGGAAAAATGCAGAAGCATCCGCGTATAAACATTGATATAATAGAAGACGACATAATGGAAGAAAAAGAAGTCGATGCCAAGCTGCTACGCTTGTGTAAACAGCTTGGTGCCAGCATCATCACCAATGATTATAATTTAAATAAGGTGGCTGAATTGCAGGGCATTAAAGTATTGAACATAAATGAATTGACTAATGCCGTAAAGATAATGGTCTATCCAGGTGAAACCATGCATACCTGTATTGTCAGGGAAGGAAAAGAAGTGGGACAGGGAATTGGCTATCTGGAGGATGGTACTATGGTAGTGGTAGAACAAGCCCATAATGAAATTGGGAACGATATAGAGGTAGTTGTGACCAGCGTATTTCAGACAGCCGCCGGAAGAATGATTTTTACCCGTAAAGTGAAGGAAGAAAAGGAATTTGTCGTAGATAGTTTCAAAGAGGTTCAAGAGGTGAATTTGTATGGTTAACAACCTCCGGGTTGTTATTGCTGCTGCGGGGAGTGGCAGTAGAATGGGGGGCAAAATCAACAAGCAGTATATCTTGTTGAAGTCACGTCCCCTGCTGGCTTACTCACTGGATGTTTTTGAAAAAATGGAATTGGTAGATGAAATCGTAATTGTAGCTCAGGCACGCGAGATTGAATATTGTGAGCGTGAGGTAGTAAAGAGATTTAGCTACCAAAAGGTTAGCCGGGTAGTAGCAGGAGGCTTGGAGAGACAGGACTCAATCTGGGCAGGACTGGAAGAGTTGAATAGTAATACGGATTTTGTGGCCGTTCACGATGGTGCGCGGCCTTTTGTCACTTCCGAGCTGATAGAAGAGGTCTTGAAAGAGGCTGTGCGCTGGGGGGCCGCCATTCCCGGCGTTGCGGTCCGGGATACTTTGAAGCAGGTGGACCGGGACAATTTTGTCCGGCAAACTCTGGATAGATCCAGTGTCTTTGCTATACAGACCCCGCAAATATTCAGGTACTGCGAACTGCATAAAGCTTACGAATATGCCCGGGAGCAAAGAGTAAGGGCAACAGATGATGCCTCTCTTTTTGAAAAATATATCGGCCGGGTTAAAGTGGTACCTGGAGACTATCGTAACCTGAAAATAACTACACCTGAGGATCTGGCCATAGCCCGGACTATTTTGGATTCTTTAGGGAAGGAGTAATATTTTGAGGGTAGGATATGGTTATGACGTACACCGCCTGCAAGAAGGCAGGAGGCTGGTTCTGGGAGGGGTAGAAATACCGCATACCCAGGGATTATTGGGACATTCGGATGCCGATGTTCTCCTCCATGCTATTTGTGACGCCCTTCTGGGGGCAGTTGCTCTGGGGGATATAGGCCAGCATTTTCCCGATAGCGATAGTCAATACCAGGACATAAATAGCCTGTTGCTGCTGAAAGAGGTGGCAGGGATTTTACAGCGTACTGGTTGGAGGGTGATAAATGTTGATAGTACGGTAGTGGCTCAGGAGCCTCGTCTGGCACCTCATATTAAGCAGATGCGGCAAAATATCGCCCGCTTCCTGGCTATAGAGACAGAAAAGGTGAGCGTCAAGGCTACCACTACCGAAGGGCTGGGTTTTGAAGGTAGCCAGCAAGGAATATCTGCCCATGCCGTAGTTTTAATAGAGCAAGCCTGATTTCAAAAAGTAATTAATATTATTATGCTTGTATAAATATACCGCTCCAGCGTTCTTAATAGCGACCGAAGGGAGCATAAGTTGTGCCCGACAGGGCGCTACGTATGGGCAACACCTACGGCTTGTCCCGCAGCTCAAGGGGTACCGCGCTAATCTTCCATCCTGGTCACAACCTTAATAGTGACACCCGCTGTCCATGCTTTCGCCAACCTTCGCTTGTATATTTATGCAATCCTTATTCAATAAAAGGGGTTTTGCGGTAGAGCAAGCCTCCAAATAAATCTCGTCTACTATGGTCCCATAGTATAGTTTTACCGAGCAATCTATAGCGAATATTTACCTCCTGAAGGAGCAAGAATAGTAAAAAATAGCAGGAGGTAATAATATGCGTAGCAAAGGGATTATTATGCTGGTGTTTTTTGCTCTGGTCATTGTTAGTGGGTTTTTTTTGCTCCGCCATGATAGCAGCAATACGGTACTGAGAGCGGAAAGAGCCAAAATAGTGATAAGCTTCGGTGAGGACTTGACTGACCAGCAAAAACGCGAGCTTATGGATTATTTCTATAGCTGGCAAAAGGGTAGAGACAGGGATACTCAATATATAACTGTCAGCAATAAGGAAGAAAGAGACTACTTGCAAGGATTAATAGATGAAGAACTTATCGGCAGCCGGGCTATTTCTTCAGTATATTGCGAAACCCTGGACAGAAGTAGAGGAATAGAGGTGGAAACCCGCAATATTACCGCTATTACTCCTTTCATGTATGCCAATGCTCTGTCTACGGCCGGAATAGAAAATGCCCGGGTAATTGTAGCGGCTCCTTTTGCGGTTTCGGGAACAGCAGCTCTGACTGGAATAATAAAGGCCTTTGAAACAGCTCAAGGAGAAAAGCTGGATGAGAAGGCCAAGGAGACCGCTCATGAGGAGATAGCCGAGACTAGCAAATTAGCCAGAAAGATAGGCAGTAACAAGGCCGAAAAGCTAATCTACGAGGTTAAAAGACAGGTTGTGGAAAGAAATATTTCCGAGCCGGAGGAAATAAAGAAAATAATCCTGGAAGTAAGCGCTAAACTTAATATTAATATACCTGCCGCTGATATCGAGCGTATGGTAGGATTAATGCAAAGATTGAACTCCCTGAACATGAACATAAGCAGATTGAATGAGCAGTTGAGTGGCCTGGAGAGAAGTTGGAATGAAGTTAAAAGCAATAGCCGTGAGAGCAATGGACTATTAAACCAGTTACTGGATGCTTTGCGAGATTTGATTACCGGTTTAAAAAACGCTTTGGCTTAGAAAGCCCTCTGCTGGTTGATTTCGCCTGAAGGTGCTATAATTACCGGTGTGCAAAGGAGGCAATAAAGTGAATAAAATAAAAGTCAGGTTCGCCCCCAGTCCTACGGGGCCCTTGCATATCGGCGGTGCACGTTCGGCCTTGTTCAATTACCTTTTCGTTTCCCGCTATAATGGGGAAATGGTTTTGCGTATTGAGGATACTGATTTGGAACGCTCGCACCGGGAATATGAGAGTGAAATCATCGATTCTTTAAAGTGGTTGGGACTAGGCTGGTCAGAGGGAATTGACACCGGGGGACCCAATGAACCTTACCGGCAGACCGAGCGCCTGCCAATATACCAGGAATATGCCGAGAAGCTCCTGGAAGCGGGGCAGGCATATTATTGTTTTTGCAGTGAAAAAGAATTGGAAGCCGAGAGGCAGGATTTGCTGGATAGCGGGCAGATGCAAAAATACTCGGGAAAATGCCGCCAATTGAGTATGGCGGAGAGAGAAGAAAAAATAAAACAGGGAATCAAGCCGGCTATCCGCTTTAAAGTACCGGCACACCAGCTTTATATTGTTGATGACCTGGTCAGGGGACGGGTAAGTTTTGACAGCGATGATATAGGGGATTTCATAATAGTAAAGTCTGATGGGATACCAACCTACAATTTCGCGGTGGTTATAGATGATGTACTCATGGGCATCAGTCATGTAATCCGAGCCGAGGAGCACTTGTCCAACACCCCTCGCCAGTTGATGATATACGATGCCCTGAACTTCAGGCGTCCTGAATTTGCCCATATATCTCTTATCCTCGGCAGTGACCGGCAGAAGATGAGCAAGCGTCATGGAGCCACATCGCTGGTGCAGTACCGGGAAATGGGCTATCTACCGGAGGCCCTGTTCAATTTCCTGGCTTTAATGGGCTGGTCCCCGGAAGGTGAAGAGGAAATAATGAGCCCGGCGGAAATCGCCGCCGCCTTTTCCCTGGAACGGGTAGCCAAAAGTCCGGCAGTTTTCGATATTAATAAGCTGAATTTTATCAACCAGCAGTATCTTAAAAAGATCGGAGATGAAGAACTAAAGGGAATGCTTAAGCCTTACCTGGCAGATAGCAAATACCTGGAGAAGATAGAGCAAATGGGTGAGGAAAGGTATGGGCTTTTGGTGAGTACAATAAGAGACTACCTGGTTTGCCTGGCCGATGTGAAAGAGCAGCTGGAAGTTTTTTTCGGCGATATTGACTACGCTGGCGATGCCCGGGAAGTACTGGCAGGAGAAGGGGTCATTCCACTAATGCAGGCTTTTAAGGAGGGAATCCATAAGGTAAATGAAGTAGATGAGATCAAGCAGCTAATCAAAGGCATTACTAAAACACTCAAACTCAAGCCCCGGGATGTATTTATGCCCCTGCGTTGTGCCTTGAGCGGCCAGGCCCACGGCCCGGACCTGTCCTCGTATATAGCCGTTATTGGCGGAGAGGAAGCCATAAGAAGAATAGACCGGGCTATAGATTTTATTAAAAGCCAATAACTATGGAAACTGCTTGGGTTTGGAGCTTGTGGAGTTGACATAATTACTGCTGCTGCATATAATTTAGAACAAGTGAATACTTAATTGCGGGGAACGGGATAAGTAAGCATGGTATCGCTGCCAGAGAGAAAAGGTCAGCGGCTGAGAGCCTTTTCACGGTATGAGCTCTGCTGAATTGCACCCGGGAGCAGGTAGGCCGAATCTTTAAGTAGGCCTATCCGGTTATAAGCCGTTATGGGATTAAGGGGAGTGCTTTTAGAAAAACAGCGCTCAATTAGAGTGGAACCGCGGAAGAATGCCTTTCGTCTCTTGGAGGGACGAAGGGCTTTTTTTATTATAACGAGGCGAAATATATCCCCCGCTTTTGTAAGCGGTCGGGTTCCTATTGGCAAAACAGGCGATGGTTTTTAATCCCCCCGCCTCGTTGCAGCGCTGTGTTGAAACTGCTCCGCAGTTATTAGTTTCTTCCGAAGCAAAAAAATTCTGGGAGGGGTAAAAATGCTTTCAACCCTAAAGAGAGAGATTCAGGTAGTTTTTGAGAGAGACCCGGCGGCGCGAAGTGTTCTCGAAGTTATTTTCTGTTACCCGGGCTTTCATGCCATTATTCATCATCGTATAGCCCATTTCCTTTACTGCCGCAAACTCTATTTTCTGGCCCGTATGGTATCTCATATCAACCGCTTTTTGACGGGAATTGAAATCCATCCCGGAGCCAGGATAGGTCAAGGTTTATTTATTGACCACGGCAGTGGTATAGTAATTGGAGAGACGGCTGAAATAGGAGACAATGCTACCCTCTACCAGGGGGTAACCCTGGGCGGAACAGGTAAAGAGAAAGGTAAAAGGCATCCCACTATTGGCAATAATGTTACCATCAGTGCCGGCGCCAAGGTGTTAGGGGCTATAAGCGTGGGGGATAATGTAAAAATAGGTGGCGGCTCCGTAGTCTTGAAGGCTGTTCCCAGCGGTTGTACCGTAGTTGGTGTTCCAGGGCGAATAGTGGTGCGTGACGGTGCCCGGGTGGAAAACGGTAAAATAGAAGTGGACTTGGAACACCATCTTCTGCCTGACCCCATTGCCGATACTTTAGCGGCTATGCAGGCCAAAATCGATGAACTGGAGCAAAAATTGGCCCGGTTGGAAAGGGAGGAAAAGGATGATGCGGGTGTACAATACCCTAAACAAAAGAAAAGAAGAAATATTGCCATTGGCTCCGCCTGAGATAAAAATATATGTATGTGGTCCTACCACCTATAACTATATTCACCTGGGTAATGCCCGTCCCCTGGTGGTTTTTGATACCATACGCCGTTATATGTTCTACCGGGGGTTAGAAGTTAAATATGTGCAGAACTTTACCGATGTTGATGATAAAATAATTAAACGAGCCCAGGAGGAAGGGCAGGATGCCCTGCAGTTGGCGGAACACTATATTGAGGAGTATTTTAAGGATGCGGATGCCCTGGGCATCAAGCGCGCCGATATTCACCCCCGGGTCAGCCAGCATATGACGGATATAATTGCTGCTATTGCTGGCTTAATAGACAAGGGCTATGCCTATGAGGTTGATGGAGATGTTTTTTATAGGGTGCGGGCCTTTAAGGATTACGGCAAGCTTTCCGGCCGCTCCCTCGAAGAGATGCTGGCCGGAGCCCGGGTGGAAGTTAATGAGCGTAAAGAAGAGCCCATGGATTTTGCTCTATGGAAAGCATCCAAACCTGGAGAACCGTATTGGAACAGCCCCTGGGGACCGGGTCGGCCCGGTTGGCATATAGAGTGTTCGGTAATGTCCATGAAATACCTGGGAGAGACCCTGGATATTCACGGAGGGGGAAATGATTTGATATTTCCCCACCATGAGAATGAAATAGCCCAGGCTGAAGCCTTAACCGGAAAGCCTTTTAGCCGGTACTGGATTCATAATGGTTTTATTACGGTAAACCAGGAGAAAATGTCCAAGTCTTTGGGTAACTTTTTTATACTTCGTGATATTCTGAAAAAATATCCGGCTGATGTTGTGCGTTTTTACCTGCTATCCACCCATTACCGCAGCCCCCTGGATTTCGATGATGGCAAGCTGGAAGAGGCGCGGCGCGCCCTGGGCCGGTTAAAAACCACCGAAAACCTGGCCCGGGAGTTTATAGGAGATGGCGAGCTTGGGGGCGAGCAGACCTTTGAGGAGGGTCCAGCCTTGAGTTTCTTGCAGTCGGTGGAGGAACTGCAGAATCGTTATATAGAGGCGATGGATGATGACTTTAATACTGCCCGGGCCCTGGGGCATTTATTTGAAATTTCCCACCAAATTAATAGCTACCTGGCAGCAGCCGCCAATGATACTACAAGCCGCTCTGCGCTGCAACAGGCCTTGAAGGTATTCCAGGAACTGGCTGATGTATTGGGTATCTTTATGGATAAAGAGCAGAATCAGAACCAGATGGTGGAAAAGCTTCTGAAAATAATGGGAGACTTGCGGCAGCTTGCTCGCCAGGAAAAAGATTTTGCCCTGGCAGATCAAATACGAGACTTTATGAGTGACAACGGAATAAGAGTGGAGGATACGGCACAGGGTTCACGCTTTCTTTGGGAACAGCTGCCGGCTGCGGAAAATCTGGTTAACAAGCTGCTGGAATTCAGGACAGAGTTCAAAAAGGCCCGGCAGTTTGATAGAGCTGATAAAGTAAGGGACGAGCTGCAGGAAGCAGGCATAGCAGTAGAGGATACCCGGGAAGGAGTCCGCTGGAGAATTGTTGATGCATGAGGAAATAGAAGAGAAGGCACTGCGCGAATACTCGCCGGTGCTACTGGCTTATGTAGGTGATGCTGTTTTCGAGCTGGCGGTAAGGACCCGCCTGGCGATACAGGGGAAACGCCGGATCAAGGACCTGCATCTGGATGCTGTGGCTGCGGTACGGGCAGAAAGCCAGGCCCGGGTGCTCAGGCAGATACTGGATCACTTAAGCGAGGAGGAGCAAGACATTGTCCGCCGCGGCCGCAACAGCAGGTCAACGCCCCCCCGGCATGCCGGAGTGCACGACTATCGCATGAGTACGGGCTTTGAAGCCCTGCTGGGCTATATTTATTTGAAGGGTGATGAACCAAGGTTGCAGGAACTTCTGCAACTGGCTCTGGAGGAGCTGTAAAATTAAGGAATAGGGAGCACGGAATAAAACGATGACTCTACTGTAAAAACCCCCTTTTGGTGCAGAAGGGTTGCATAAATATACAAAGCGAGCGTTGGCGAAGTATGGATGTAGCACTGCGGGTACTCCTGATGTTCCATCCTTCGGATGTCACTATTAAGATTGCACCGGCGAAGGCGAGCAGGTGAAAGGGGGCGAGTGCCCGATAATTAAACATAATTAATTTTATAACGAGGTGAAATATATCCCCCGCTTCTTTAAGCGGTCGGGTTACTATTAAAAAAACAGGCGGCAGGTTCTAATCCCCTGCCTCATTGCAGCGGTGTGTTGAAACAGCTCCGCAGTTTCTTCCGATGCTTAATACCATATGGATACTAATCAAGTAATATTATGGATTAGTGAGGTTATGTCTTGTGAGTAAAGCCGATAATATTTTTATTGCAATGTGTAAAGATATCCTTGACAATGGGATTTCTTCTAAAGGTGAGATTGTAAGAGCAAAATGGGCGGATGGTATACCAGCACATACTATTAAAAAGTTTGGTGTTATTAATAGATACGATCTTTCGGAAGAATTTCCAATTCTAACATTAAGGCCAACAAATTTAAAAGCTGCAATCGATGAATTACTATGGATATGGCAAAAGAAATCCAATAATATTAAAGAACTTAATAGTAGTATTTGGGATAGTTGGGCTAATGAGGATGGGTCAATAGGAAAGGCATATGGATACCAATTGAGTATCAAACATAAGTACGGTGAGGGGGAATTTGATCAAGTCGATAGGGTTTTATATGATTTAAAGAATAATCCTTATAGTAGAAGGATTATAGTTAATATGTATAATCACAACGACTTGCATGAAATGAACTTATATCCTTGTGCATATAGTATGACCTTTAATGTTACCGGAAGAAAGATTAATGCGATATTAAATCAACGATCTCAAGACATACTAGTTGCAAATAACTGGAACGTAGTTCAATATGCAATTCTTGTACATATTTTTGCACAAGTATGTGGCTTGGAAGTTGGGGAATTAGTGCATGTTATTGCTGATGCCCACATATACGATAGGCATATACCGTTAATTACAGAACTAATCCAAAGAACCCCATATCCAGCACCTAATTTGCTGATTAACCCGGATAAAAAAGATTTTTATGAATTTAAAGTTGAGGATTTTGTATTAGATAATTATCAAAGCGATTTGCAGATCAAAAATATTCCTGTTGCTATTTGAAAAGGAGGCATAATGAAAGCTATTGTTGCCGTTGATTTGAATTGGGGAATTGGATATAAAGGCAACTTATTGCAACGTATACCAGAGGATATGAAGTTTTTTCAGCAGATGACTTTAGGCAAGGTCTTAATTATGGGGAGGGAAACATTCGAATCATTGCCGGGTAAAGAACCTCTGAAAGATAGAATAAATATTGTACTTAGTAAAAATGAGGAATTTAATAATGAGAAGGTTATTATATGCCGTACCCTTACTGAATTATTCATGGAACTGAAAAAATATGATTTGGATAATGTATTTGTAATAGGTGGGGAATCCATATATACACAGCTATTGCCATATTGCACGGAAGCCTATGTTACTAGAATTGAAAACACATATGAGGCAGATAAATATTTCATAAATTTCGATAAAATAGATGATTGGGAATTAGTTTCATCAAGTGATTTAAAAAATTATAACAATATTCAATTTCGCTTTCTTAAATTTGTTAATAGACGGTTTATTTGTTATTTCGGTTAAAGCGAGGTTCAAACTCATGAAAAAAGAAACTGTTATAAACAGGGTATCGGATGCCCTGAAAAATAATTGTGGTGCAATTTTTGTCGGAAGTGGGATATCATATGAATCTACAGAAGTAGATTGGTTTAAGCTGTTAGAGCCTCTAACAAATGAACTTGAAATTAAAATAGATAATGAAAATGACGATTTACCGCAAATAGCACAGTATATTGTGAATGAATACTCTGGAAACAGAGGTCCACTGCTGAATCAAATATCAAAAGCTTTTAATAAAAAATATAATATAAATGATTATCATAAGGCTCTTGCAACTACAAAAGTATCTACTATATGGACGACTAACTATGATACATTGCTGGAAACCGCTTTTTTAGAATTCCTTTCTGATGTCAAAGTAAATGATGATATGATCTCAAGAAATGTAAATAACTCAGAAATTGAGATAATAAAAATGCATGGGTGTATATCAAGATCTCATCATGACGAAATTACTATAACTGAAGAAGATTATGAAGATTTTTTAGTAAACAAACCAGCAATATCTCAAAGGCTATGCAATGATCTGCTTAAAAAATCATTTTTGTTTATAGGATATAGCTACAGAGATCCTAACATAAAAAATATCATGGTAACAGCTAGAAGACTAAGTAAGAAATCAACGCAAGAGCATTATATAATAATAAAAAGGGCTACAGATAAGGAGCCTATAAAGCGCAAAGAAAAAGCAAAACGACAAAAACTATGGTGTACGGATTTAAAGAGATTTGGAATTTCAACTTTGTTAATTGATGATTATGATGAATTAAAAGATATATTGGTATCAATAAGTCAAAGTTCCAGGGGAAAAACAGTATATATTACAGGATCCCATAAAAATGGAAATGAAGTTGCCAGAGAATTAGGGATGAAGTTAGCAGAAGAGAAGGACATTATCCTTATTAGTGGGCAGTCTGCAGGAATTGGAGCAGATGCAGTTTCTGCGTTTACAGAGCAATGCATAGTGAAACAATTGGATGTTAGTGATAGAATGCGAATTTTCCCAAATCCTTACGCAGCAAACCCTAAGTTTTCTAATGATTTATCTCTGTTGCCAGAATTAAAAAAATATAGAGCCAAGTTATTTAATTCTACTCAAATTGTTGTAGTGTTTAGTGGTAGAGACGGTACAGAGGCGGAAGTAGAAGTGGCAATAAACAGAAACTGTAAAATAATACCTGCGATTGTCATTCCTGAGGATAGGGATAATGATGTAATAAAGCAGATTATTAATAACGGTTCTATAATGGAAATGATTAAGGAAGTAGATAAAGAGTACCATGATAAATTATTAGATACAGTAGTATCAACGGAGGATATTTTTAGGTGCCTGATGAGACTTGTAAAATAGAAGTTAATAATCATAACAAGCACATTGCAAGACTAAAGAAAAACGATGGTTTTTTTGAGGCAGGCTATGGAAAAAGAACTTTGATAAATAGTTTAATTGGGTTTAATGATATTTCAGATTATGAATATGAACATAAAAAGATTATTCGAATTTCCAGTATTAAGGAAAGCCCGGATATACTCTCTGATCTAAGTACGAAGAAAGTAAAAAGGAGCAAAGCACTTTGGTATAAAGTAATCAAGGATACACCATTTGTATCCGCTACATTACCAATATATTTAGCCAATAATAAGAATGGAGTAATTGATCAAAAGGATTTATTGGAAATTATAGTTGATCAAATGGAATGCGGGGTTGGTTTAATTACGATTCATCCAACTGCAAATAAAGAGATATATGAAGAGGCAAAAAAACGGATTGTACCAATAACTTCGCGTGGTGGTGGAATAGTAATTAAGGACTTAGTGGCAAAGGAGTTTAAGGATGAAAATGTTTATCTAAGAATATTACCTCAGATTATCTCTTATGCACGAAAGTATGAAGTAGTATTGAGTATAGGAACTACCTTTCGCTCAGCGAATATTTTTGATAGTAATGATAAAGCACAAAGAATGGAGATTGAAAAACAAATATCATTAGCTAAGTTGATTTCGCAGAATAATGTAGGAGTAATAATAGAATCTCCAGGGCATGCAAGGCCAAATGATATTAAGAGGATATCATCAATATTAAAAACTGAAGGGTTTCCAATCATGCCTTTGGGTCCTATTCCTACAGATATAGCAATTGGGATGGATCATGTTTCAAGCGCTATAGGAGCTGTGATTATGGGGTTAGAAGGGTGTGCAAATATTCTAGCAACCGTAACACGGGAAGAACATACAGGGGGACGACCTACAATAGAATCAACTATTGAATCAATAAAAACTGCAAGAATAGCAGCTCATATTATTGACATTCACAATTTAAATGACACAGTGATGGACATGATAATTGTACAAAATAGAGCAAAAGCTAATACCTGTGTATTTGGAAAGAATACAGAGAACTGTGAAAGGTGTAAAGAATTCTGTCCACTTAGCATTAAATAATTTTTCCCCCGTTTCTCCCTTCAGCGTATCGTTTTGTTATTGTGAAGGAGGTGGGGCAGGGGTTCTCCTCTGTTGAATCTTAATAATATGTGCTTTGTTAGGTGGGAGCGATGAAAGAACTGGTTTTTGGGATAAACGCGGTGATTGAAGCCCTGAAGGGGCAACGCCGGGTTTATAAGATTTATGCACAACGAGAGCGGCAGGATAAACGACTGGGAGAAATCCTGACCCTGGTTCGTGAAAAACAACTTAAGCCGCAATATTTGGAAAAGAAGAAAATGGATGAGCTTTGTGAGGGCAAGCACCAGGGGATTATTGCCGAAGTAGAAAGATACCCCTATGCCGATCTGGGCCAGATTTTAAAAAAACTCCAAGCCCAGAAAGAGAAGCCCCCTTTTTTATTGCTGCTTGACGGTATCGAAGATCCGCAAAACCTGGGAGCTATAATCCGGACGGCAGAATGTGCCGGTGTAGATGGCATCATTATTCCCAGCCATAAATCAGCTGAGGTCAATCCTACGGTTAGCCGGGTTTCAGCCGGAGCCGTGGAACATATGGCAATTATCCGGGAAAACAACCTGGTTAACACCATCAAGTACTTGAAAGAAGAGGGATTCTGGGTAATTGGTGCTGACGCCAAGGCCCAGCAGAGTTATTTTAATACCAGCATTCCCAGCCCCACGGCCCTGGTAATTGGGGGCGAAGGACGGGGAATAAGACGGCTGGTTAGTGAAAACTGTGATATTTTAGTAAAGATACCTATGTTTGGCCAAGTTAATTCTTTAAATGCCTCGGTTGCGGCAGCCTTGCTTATTTATGAAGTTCTGCGCCAACGGATAAACTTGCTTCCCGGATAGCTTGACGAGTCGATAAAACAGTGACTATAATATTTATGTGTGTGTCAATACCAGGGTTTTTGCATCATAATTAATATTATTTTATATATGGAGGCGGTCAAATGCCCGGTTCTGTCGCTGAGAAAACCATTTGTATTACATATCTGGAGATGTGTGATGAAGAAATAGTAGATTTAGCGCAGCTAGGTGACCAATTTGCAATCGAGTTTTTAATGGACAAGTATAAAAATTTTGTCCGTGCCAAAGCCAGGTCTTATTTTTTGATTGGAGCAGACAAGGAGGATATCATTCAAGAGGGTATGATTGGCTTGTTTAAGGCTATTCGGGACTATAAAATGGACAAGCTTACTTCCTTCAGGGCTTTTGCAGAATTATGTATTACCCGACAGATTATTACCGCTATCAAAACTGCCACCCGGCAGAAACACATCCCTCTTAACTCCTATGTATCTTTAAATAAGCCAATCTATGATGAAGAGTCAGAGCGCACCCTTATGGATATTCTTTCTACTACCAGAATTTCCAATCCTGAGGAAATTGTTATTAGCCGTGAAGAATTCATCTTTATTGAGAAAAAAATAGGGGAAATTCTGAGTTCGCTGGAATGGAAAGTACTGATGGCATATCTAGAAGGCAAGTCATATCATGAAATAGCTATAGACTTGAAAAGACATGTAAAATCAATTGATAATGCCTTGCAGAGGGTAAAAAGAAAACTGGAAAAATATCTCGAGGACAGGAACGCCATGTAAGCTAAGATTTTACCTTTCAATTTATGTTGACTTTGCCCGGTTCAGAGTATACAATATTACTTGCTGAGCCGAGCTAGCTCAACCGGTAGAGCAGCTGATTTGTAATCAGCAGGTTGCGGGTTCAAGTCCTGTGCTCGGCTCCATAAAGAAAACCTGGAGGGATACCCAAGTGGCCAAAGGGGGCAGACTGTAAATCTGTTGGCACCGCCTTCGAAGGTTCAAATCCTTCTCCCTCCACCATAAATGACGCGGGATGGAGCAGTTGGTAGCTCGTCGGGCTCATAACCCGAAGGTTGCCGGTTCAAGTCCGGCTCCCGCAACCATGTAAGCGACCATGGACAGTACAATAGCTACATCCATGTAAACAAATAGAATATAGAACGCTGCTAAAAGCAGGCAAAAAATTACCCGAGGTCGCATCAGTAGTGCCCGCAACCTTAATAGTGACATCCGAAGGATGGAACACCAGGAGTACCCGAAGGGTGCAGGGTGCAACCATGTAAGCGACCATGGACAGTACAATAGCTACATCCATGTAAACAAATAGAATATAGAACGCTGCTAAAAGCAGGCAAAAACAGCCAGGTTAATTTACGCCCTTATAGCTCAGTCGGCAGAGCGCATCCTTGGTAAGGATGAGGTCACCGGTTCAAGTCCGGTTAAGGGCTCCATCCGGCGGCGTAGCTCAGCTGGCTAGAGCATACGGTTCATACCCGTAGTGTCAGGGGTTCAAATCCCTTCGCCGCTACCATAGATTATTAAGGAGTGATATTCACTCCTTTTATTTTATTTTTTTATTGGGTAGAATATTAATTAACGATTCTGCTATGAAGCCCCCACTGAATGTAAATGAGTCAATATTATAGTAGAGATAGTGAATAAGGTTTTGAATTTTCATGTAATGTCTTATACTATTGGACAGGATACTACTCTTTGCAGGGAATCCGTTATCGGATTTATCCGATGACTAACTCGCTCTAAGGCTCCCGCCTCTATAGGCAGGAGTAAGGGCGACTAAGTCCCTGGATAAGTGCGACTAAGCTTCAGATGGAGTTAAAACTCCACCTGAAGCAAGTCTTACTTTATTTTAAAAGGAAAGGTGAGAGAAAGGATGGCAAAGGCAAAATACGAGAGGACGAAACCTCATCTTAACATTGGGACCATAGGTCACATAGACCATGGCAAGACCACATTGACAGCAGCGATAACCCAGACCCTGTCGAAAGTAGGAGGAGCCAAGGCCACGTCCTATGAAGAGATTGACAAAGCCCCGGAAGAGCGGGAAAGAGGCATAACCATCAACACCTCGCATGTTGAATATCAAACCGAAACCCGTCACTACGCCCATGTAGACTGCCCCGGTCATGCTGACTACATAAAGAACATGATCACCGGAGCAGCGCAGATGGACGGATCCATACTGGTAGTATCAGCCGCTGACGGCCCCATGCCACAGACCCGGGAGCACATACTGCTATCCCGTCAGGTAGGGGTACCCTATATAGTAGTATTTATGAACAAGACCGACATGGTAGACGACCCCGAGCTACTGGAACTAGTAGAAATGGAAGTCAGAGAACTCTTAAGCTTCTATGAGTTTCCCGGAGACGACATCCCCGTACTAATGGGCTCAGCCCTGAAGGCCCTGGAATGCGGTTGTGGCAGTCGGGAATGCGAATGGTGCA